>Ga0268288_10028_pt1 | contig 189143 bp, 161 predicted proteins | sample BraspS3V5C_FD_191349 | JGI IMG/M metagenome (GOLD analysis project Ga0268288, IMG submission 191349) | Soil microbial communities from Anza Borrego Desert, Southern California, United States - Bradyrhizobium sp. S3-V5C | ecosystem: Environmental > Terrestrial > Soil > Desert | place: USA... | reverse complement strand
TTCCCTGCTGTTGCCCGTGTTGAGGGTGGTGGTGTGGGGTTAGGGTTACGGCGGTCATAGCGTGGGGGAAACGCCCGGTTCCATTCCGAACCCGGAAGCTAAGGCCCACAGCGCCGATGGTACTGCAGCCGGGAGGTTGTGGGAGAGTAGGTCGCCGCCGGACATTCTTTGAGGGAGGGCCTCGTACCGTTGTGTGCGAGGCCCTTCCCGCATTCCCGGGAGGATTCACCGGGCGGCCCCGTGCGATCTGCACGGGGCTTTCTGCGTTCCGGGGTGCCTCCCCCCCCCCCGCGGCGCTCAGAGCTCCTCGCCGGCCCGCAGTCGTGCCGTGAGCGCGCGGGTGAGTCGGCGGCGCAGCCGGCCGTGCTCCGTGCCCTGCTCCCGAAGGCGCGCGTGCACGGCGTCGGCATGGGCCGGCTTCTCCGAGTCGGGGAGTGCGAGGAAGTCGCGCAGCAGCGGCTCCAAGCGCCCGGTGAGGGCGATCACGAGCTCCTGGGTCTCCACGGGCCGTGTGCGCTGCAGGCGAGTCCAGGCTGGCGCGTACTCGGCGGCGTGCTCGACCATCTCCCACGCGAGGGCCCAGCTGTCCGGGCGCAGTCGGTGCCGCTCCGCGCGCAACAGCTGTCGCAGGGCGGCCACGGCCTCCTCGAGCTCGGCGGCGGCCGGGGCGCCGTCGTCGTCGGGGGAGGGGCTCGCGGAGGAACGCGGGAACGGCCACCAGCTCATGCCGGCCTCTCTCGGATTCGCGGGGTGCGCAGAGGTCTCACGCGTGAGATTCTGCCCCGCATCTCGGTTTGGCGGCACCCGGTGTGGCTGGTATAGTCGCTCTCTGTTGGATTCAGGTCTGAGACCTCCAACGGGGTGTGGCGCAGCTTGGTAGCGCGCGTCGTTCGGGACGACGAGGCCGCAGGTTCAAATCCTGTCACCCCGACCAGAAAGAGCCCCCGCCGGATCGGCGGGGGCTCTTCTCGTCTCCGGGTGCTCACCGGGTGCGGTGCGTCAGTCCTGGCGGGACTCCAGGAACCGGAGATGCTCGGGGCGCGCCGGGTCCACTTCGCCGGCCACGTCGTCGTGTTCGTCCACCCAGTCCTTCACGTACGGGCAGACGGGGACGACCCGGCGGCCCGCGGCCACGGTGTCCTTCAGCGCCTCGCGCACGAGGGTCGAGGCCAGGCCCCGGCCCTCGTACTCGTGGTCGACCTTGGTGTGCGGGAAGATCCGCTGGGCCGGGCCGTCGGCGGTGTCGTCGTCGATCGCCGTCGTGAAGCCGGCCACCGTGCCCGCGTCATCGACGACGATCTCGTACCTCTCCCCGTTCTTGCGGACCTGCGGGTGCTCCAGGCTGGGGGTCTGCTCGGTCATGGTCGGTCCTCTCGTTCCTGGGTGGACCCCGCCGCCGGGCCGGCGACGGGGAAGGGGTCAGCCGTCCCGGCGCCGCACGGGGTGGTGAGACAGGATCGAGATGCGGTTCGTCAGGTTCATCACCATCGCGACCCACTGCACGGCCGCGGACTGGGCGTCCGTGAGCGCGGCGGCCGTGGAGGCCTGCACGTAGTTCAGCTGCTCCTGCTCGGGGAGGTCCGTGACCGCCTCGGCGAGCTCGAGTGCGGCGCGCTCCTGCTCCGAGTACACGGCCTCGGCCTCACGCCACGCCGGCAGCAGCCCCAGGCGCTGCACGCTCAGACCGGCGTCGGCGCCCTGGCGGGTGTGCCGGTCCAGGCAGAACACGCAGCCGTTGAGCTGGGAGACCCGGAGGTTCACAAGCTCCACGAGCTGCCGGTCCAGCCCGGCCTGCTCGGCGGCACCGCGCGCGGCCGAGGCCAGCGGTCCGACCGCGTGCCACGCCTCGGGCACGGCCTTGTCGAGGAAGAACGCGAGGGGGTCCTGGCGGGGTGCGGGGGTGTCAGCGGCGGTCATGGTCCTTCAATGTCTCGCAGAACGGGGCGGTGGGCCAGGGACCGGGTGCCCGGCCCGGACGGGCTTCCGGCTCAGATCCGGCCCCGACCGGCTCAGAATCGGCCGGACGAGCCCGCCCCGGAGAACGAGCCGCCCGAGGATCCGTAGCCGGTCCCGGAGGAGCTGGACTGCGCCTGGCGGTGGTCCTGGACGGACCGCTCGCCGGCCTGGTGGCCCGTGGTGAAGGCCACCACCGTCCAGTAGGCATCCGCCGGCAGCGCGGAGTCCAGGATCGAGCCGCGCCCGGACCGGGCCGGGCCACGGTGCGAGCGCAGCTCGTCGCGCAGCAGCTCACGCTCGGCCTCGTCCTTGCCGAAGGCCGCCACCTCGGCGTCGGCGAGGGCGGAGACGAGCCCGGTCAGGCGACGCCGCAGCGCGTCCAGCTCGTCCAACGCCGCGGCCGGGGTCAGGCGCTCGTCCTGCAGGTCCGCACCCAGCGCCTCGAGCCGGTCCTGGGCCTCGGTGCGGAAGGACTCCAGCGCGGCGACCGCGGACCGGACGGGTCCGGCGGAGCCGACGGAGGAGGCCAGCGTGCCGACGGCGTCCAGGTCGGCCCGCAGCGGGGCGGTCTGCTGGTCCCACGCCGCCGGCCACCCCGGGTGGCGGTTGAGGAAGGTGTTCGCCGCGGCCACGGCGTCGTCGAGGCGGTCGAGCTCACGGGCGCGGTCCCGGACGTCCTCCGCGGCCCGGGCATGCTCCGTGCGATGCAGGCTGCGCTCCGGCAGGGCCTCGAGGCGGTCCAGCTCCGCCGACGCGTCGAGCGTCTGGCGCCGGAAGTTGCGGAAGCGCTCCATCAGCGCGGCCGCGTGGGGCGAGTCCTCGGGCACCGTGGACGCGTTCACCTCGGTGGCGTCCATCTCCAGGGTGACGGAGGTCAGGTGGGTGCGGGCCTCGGCCAGCAGGTCGGCCGTCCGGCGGCGGCGACGCCGTCGGCTCGCGAGTGCCGCGGCCGCGGCGCCGCCGCCCGCCACACCGACGATCCCCGCGCCGAACCACAGTTCGGGAGCCTGCCACCAGGGGCGCCCGATCAGCTCGGCGGCGGCGTCCGTCACATCCACGACCGTGTCCGTCCACCGGGCCGCACGGGCCGCCTCGTGTCCGGCCTCGCGCACCTCCCGCAGCCGGTCCGTGCTGAGCATCCGGTCCTGGCCCACGTACACCCCGATCAACCGGTTGTCCGGGTCGAGCGCCACGATCACGAGGTCGTCGGCCCATTTCTGGCCGTCCGCGCTGATCCAGTCCGGGTACTCGGCGCGAGCCCGCTCGAGCACCCGCCCGTTGAACGCCTGAGACGCGCGGTCGTCGTCCAGCGCGGACAGGTCCGGGCCGCGCTCGGTGACCACGGCGACGCGGGTCGGCTCCCGGAACTCGATCCCCGCCAGGTCTCGGCGCAGCTGGGCGGGGTCGATCACGCCCGCGTCATCCACGAGCTCCACCTGGTCCCAGGCCACGGCGTGGGCCTGCGGCGCGGCGGCGACGACGGCGCCCGTCACCCCCGCCGTGACCGGCAGGGCGACGACGGTGGCGGACGCCGCCGGTCCGGTGAGGGCGGCGGCGGACAGGGCGACCGCGGTGAGCGTGCGGCGGGCGATGCGGTGCGGCGGACGGGTCACGGGGCCTCCTGGACGGGTCGGCGGTCCCGCCCAGCCTAGGTACCGCCGGGCGGGTGGCGCCTCAGCCGGTGGGCGCGTCGGCGAGCAGCGCGGCGAGCCGGCCGGCGTCGTGCGCGGTGCCGAACCCCGCCGCCCCCGGCTCGAGGACCCCGGCCCGGTCGAGGCCCGTGTAGGGGACCGCGTCGAAGCCCATCGCGGTGACGAGGGCGACCACCGTGTCGCGCGCGGCGGCGACCGCGGCCGGCTCGGGCGCCGCGTCAGTCCGCTCGGTGCCCACCGCGAGGGCGCGGCGCGGGGCCGTGGCACGCCCGGCATCCTCCAGGTCGTGGTGCGAGATCTCCGAGAACGCGCGCACGACGGGCACGCACAGCCCCGCGGCGGCCCAGCGCGCGGCGATCCGGACGGAGCCGGGCGCGCCGTCGTCGTCGAGCCACGCCGGGACCGGCTCGTCCCCCCACGTGTTGGTCAGGTCCACCACGGCGCGCGTGGCCGGCCCGGCGAGGGCGAGTGGGTCGACGTCGTCCAGCGCCTCGCGCGGCACGGCCACGACGACGAGCTCCGCCTCCGCCGCCAGGTCCTCGGCCGACACGGCGACGGCCTTGGGCGCGTAGATCGTCAGGTGGCGCTGGACCGCCGCGGGGCGCCGCGTGCCCGCGACCATCACCCGCGGGGCGGCCGTGCCCGGGGAGAGGCGGGGGATGCGCGCGATCGCACGTGCCAGCGCGGTGCCCGCCCGCCCCGCACCGAGGATGCCGACGACGCGGGGCAGGGCGTCCGCCGGCGCCGCCTCAGACGAGCTCATTGCGCTGGCGTCCCAGCCCGGTGATCTCCACCTCGACGACGTCGTCGGGACGCAGCCACGGGCGGCGGCCCTCGGCGTCCCGGCGGGCCAGGGCGACCCCTGCGGGCGTGCCGGTCAGGATCAGGTCACCCGGGTTCAGGGTGATCAGCTGCGAGGCGTAGGAGACCAGCTCGGCGGGGGAGAAGACGACGTCGGCGACCCTGTCCTCCTGACGCAGCTCACCGTTGACGTGCGTGAGGACGCGCGCGTCCGCCGGGAACTCTTCCGGGGTGACCAGCCACGGACCCACGGGCGTCGAGGCCTCCCACACCTTGCCCTGCAGCCACTCGGAGGTGCGGCCCTGGAAGCCGCGCATGGAGATGTCGTTGGCCACCGCGTAGCCCGCGATGTGCTCCGGGGCGTCCTCGACGGCGATGCGTCGGCCCGGCTCCCCGACCACGATGCACAGCTCGCCCTCGTAGTCGACCCGGTGGTCCTCCTCGGGGACCTCGATCGGGTCCAGCGCACCCGTGAGGGACTGCGGGAACTTCGCGAACAGCGTCGGATGCTCGGGGCGATCCAGGCCCGTCTCGTCGATGTGGTTCGTGTAGTTCAGGCCCACGCAGAACACCTTGGTGGGGAAGGGCACGAGCGTGTCGTAGACGAGGCCGGAGGTGTCCAGCAGGAGGGACCGGTCGGCCTGCGCCGCGCGGAGGGCACCCTCCACCATCTCCCGCTGCTCCTCCGGCGTGGCGGTGAGGTACTCGCCGACGTCGCGACAGTCCGGCAGGGCGACGGCGCGCACGGCGACCTCGGGGTCCTCGGGGTGCACGGAGGTGATGACCGCGGCGAACGTGGCGCCGGGGTAGGCGGCGTCGGAGTCGGGCTGGCGGAACGTGGCGAGCTTCATGGACCCATCCCATCACAGGGCGGCGGGTCCGGACCCGGGGCGGGCGGACGTGAGACGGTGAGGCCATGAGCACAGCCTCCACGCATCCGCCGCTCGACCTCGACCCGACCCCGGCCACCCCGATCGTCCTCGGGACCATGGCCTGGGGGTCCGTTCCCCCGCCGCCCCCGGACGCCGATCCGGGGGCGGGGCCGGAGGGGCCCGCGGGCGCAGCGCAGGCCGAGGCGGCCGTGGAGCGTGCCCGCCGCGCCCTGCGCGCCGGGATCGAGGCCGGCGTCGACCTGCTGGACACCGCGGACATCTACGGGGCCGGCCGCTCCGAGGAGACCGTCGGCCGGCTGCTGCACGAGCTGCCCTACGAGGAGCGCTCCGCCCTGAAGGTGCAGACCAAGTGCGGGATCGTCCTGCACGAGACGGACCCGGCCGGGCGGCGTCTGACCCGCTACGACTCCTCGCCCGAGCACGTGCGCGCCTCGCTGGAGGGCTCGCTGTCCCGCCTCGGCGAGCAGCGCGTGGACACCCTGATCATCCACCGGCCCGACGTCCTCACGCCCGTGGCCGACACCGTGCGCGCCTTCCTCGACGCGCGGGAGGCGGGCCTGGTCGGCAAGCTGGGCGTCTCCAACCTCGGCGTGGGCCGCGTCCTCGAGTTCCAGCGCGAGCTCGAGAGCCAGGCGGCGGACGGGACCGGGCTGGCGTGCGTCCAGGTCGAGCTCGGCCTGCACCACCGCACCCTCGTGGAGGCGGTCGTGCTCGCCAACCACCCGGACGCCCCCGCGGACGCCGACGCCGGGCGCCTCGGCCCGGTGTGCGCCGCGGAGGGGATCGAGCTGCAGGCCTGGGGTCCGCTGGGGCAGGGTCGGTTCAGCTCCGGCGACGACGGCGCGGCCGGCGTCGTCGGCGAGGTCGCGGCGGAGCTGGGCGTCAGCCGGGAGGCCGTGGTGCTCGCCTGGCTGCTGCGCCTGCCGTGGGGCGTGCGGCCCGTGATCGGCACCCAGGACCCGGAGCGCGTCGCCGCGTGCGCCGAGGCGGCCTCCGTGGCCGAGGCGATGGACTCCGCGCAGTGGCACCGCCTGTGGACCGCGGCGCGGGGCCGGCCGCTGCCTTGACGAGGCGCGACCGGCCGCGTGCCCTCCCGCCGGAGTGAGGCCTGTGTCACACTGGGACATGGACTTTGCGAACGTCGACCTCGTGACCCCCTGGATCCTCTACTGGCTGGCCTCACTGACCCTCGTGGTCGGCGGCACGCTCGTGGTCGTCGGCCTGTGGCGTGCCCGGCGGCACCGGCGCTTCGCCGCGACCCACGGCCGCAACCCGGAGATCGGACTCCTCGAGGACACCCGCACCCAGCGCGGGGTCGGGGCTGTCGCGCTCGCGGCCGCCGTCGCCCTCGGCGCGACGGGCGCCGTCCTGCACGTCCAGGGTCTGGACGCGTTCCGCGGCAACCTCGAGGCGAAGTACGGCTACACCGCGGTGGACCGCATCCGCCAGTCCGGCCCCGGCTTCGTGGCCGATCTGACCCAGGCCGACGGCACCGTGCTGCGCGACGAGATGGTCCTGCTGGAGTCCTCGGGCGAGCCCGTCGTCGGGGAGGACATCTTCGCCCGTCCGGTCGAGACGCGGTGACCTTCCCGCCCCGGCCCGTCGGGCCTGATGCCGCGTCGGGGGCCTCTGTTAGCGTCGCCGCGTGAGCACCTCGACCGTCCGTTCCGCCCCCGCGTCCACCTACCGGCTCCAGGTCAGCCCGGATCTGCCGCTGGAGTCCGTGGCCGGGCTCGTGCCCTATCTGCGGCGCCTGGGCGTGGACTGGCTCTACCTCTCGCCGCTGCTCGAGGCCGAGCCCGGCTCCGACCACGGGTACGACGTCGTGGACCCCACCCGGCTGGACGCCGCCCGCGGCGGGGCCGAGGGGCTGGACATGGTCGCGCGCGCCGCGCACGAGGCGGGCATGGGCGTGCTCGTGGACATCGTGCCGAACCACGTGGGCGTGGCCACGCCCCAGGCCAATCCGGCGTGGTGGGACGTGCTCACCCACGGTCCCGAGGCGGCGCATGCGGCGTGGTTCGACGTGGACTGGGCGGCCGGCGGCGGGTCCCTGCTCATCCCCGTGCTGGGAGACGGCCCTGACGGGGACGCGGACGCGGAACTGGACCGTCTCGTCGTCGACGCCGAGGGCGGCCGTCTGCGCTACTGGGACAACGTCTACCCCCTCGCCCCCGGATCGCTCGAGGCGGCCGAGACGGAGACCGGGCTGCGCACCGCGGAGGTCTTCGCGTCGGCGGACCCGGCGAAGGAGCCGACCGCGGAGCAGGCCCGCCTGGCCCGCGCCGTGCACGACCGCCAGCACTACCGGCTGGTCGGCTGGCGCCGCGGCGACGCCGAGCTGAACTACCGCCGCTTCTTCACCGTCACCACGCTCGCGGGCGTCCGGGTGGAGGAGCCCGAGGTCTTCGACGTCGTCCATGCCGAACCCGCCCGCTGGGTCCGCGAAGGGCTCGTGGACGGGCTGCGCGTGGACCACCCGGACGGCCTGGCGGACCCGGCCGGCTACGCGCGGCGCCTGCGCTCCCACGTCCTGCCGGAGGGCTACCTCGTGGTGGAGAAGATCCTCGAGCCCGGTGAGGCGCTGCCCGCTGACTGGCCCGTGGACGGGACCACCGGCTACGACGCGCTCGGCGAGGTCGAACGCGTCTTCATGCATCCCGAGGCCGCGGGCGATGCGGCCGAGGACGCGCGCCGTCGTCGGGAGTGGGGCGAGGCCGTGGTGCGGGCCAAGCACGACGTGGCCACCGGCTCCCTCGCGGCCGAGACCGCCCGGCTGGTCCGGGAGGTCCGCGCCGTGCACGCCCTCGGCGCCCACCCGGACGAGGACGTGGCCGCCGCGTTCGCCGCCGTGCTCGCCCGCCTGCCCGTGTACCGCACCTACCTGCCCGTGGGCCTGGCCGTGCTCGAGGGCGCGCTGGCGGACGCGGCCGAGGCGGAGCCGGGCCTCGCCGACGTGCTCGGTGACCTGCGGCCCGAGCTGACCGACCCGGACTCGCCCGTGGCCCGCCGGTTCCAGCAGACCTCCGGCATGGTGATGGCCAAGGGCGTCGAGGACCGGTCCTTCTACCGGTACACGCGGTGGGCCAATCTGAACGAGGTCGGCGGAGACCCCTCCCACGTCGCCCTGTCCCTGGCCGACTTCCACGCCGCCCAGCAGGCGCGCCAGGCCGCCTGGCCGACGGCCATGACCACCCTGAGCACCCACGACACCAAGCGCGGTGAGGACGTGCGCGCCCGCATCGCCGTGCTCGCCGAGGAGCCCGACCGCTGGGCCGCCGAGCTCGCGGAGCTGAGGCGCCTCCACCCGCTCGGCCACCCCGACGCGGAGCGGCTGCTCTGGGAGTCCATCGTGGGCGTCTGGCCCACGGACGGCACCGCGCCGGAGGAGGAGCGGATCCTCGGCTTCCTGCAGAAGGCCTCCCGCGAGGCGGCCCTGGCCACCACCTGGACGGACCAGGACCCCGAGTTCGAGGCCCGGCTCGCCGCGCTCGCCGCCGCCGTCACCTCCCCCGAGGGGCCAGCGCGGGGCGTGCTGCAGGCCGTCGCGGACCGTATCGCCGAGCCCGGCCTCGTGGTCCAGCTCGGCCACAAGCTCGTCCAGCTCGCCGCCCCCGGCGTCCCCGACGTCTACCAGGGCACGGAGGTGCCCTTCCCCACCCTCGTGGACCCGGACAACCGCCGCCCCGTGGACTTCGCGGCCCGGGCCGACCTGCTGGACCGCCTCGACGCCGGCCACACGCCCGGCCTCGACGACCCCGCCGCCGCCAAGCTGGCCGTCGTGGCCGGCGTGCTGCGCGCCCGCCGCGACCGGCCCGAGCTGTTCACCGGCCACCGCCCGCTCGACGTCTCCGGCCCCGCCGCCGAACACGCGATCGCGTTCGACCGGGGCGGGGCGCTCGCCGTGGCCACGCGCTGGCCCGTCCGCCTCGCGGCCGCGGGTGGCTGGGGCGAGACCGTCGTGACCGTGCCGGCCGGGCGGTGGGAGGACGCCGTCACCGGCCACCCCGTCCACCCGGACGCGCGCGGCGCCGTGCGCCTCGACGAACTGCTCAGCACCCTGCCCGTCGCGCTGCTCGTCCCGGCGCACGCCCCGTCCGACCGCCGAGAGAGGACCGCCCCGTGACCGAGCCCCGTCCGGCCGACGCCCCCGCCCCGGGCCTGCACCCGATCGGCTCCGACCCCGTGGACCCCGCCGCGGCCGAGCGGGCCGCCGTCGATGCCGCGCGCGCCATCCCCTACGCCGTGTGGGCGCCGCACGCCGAGAGCGTCGACCTCGTCCTCGTCGACACCGAGCCCGGCGCCCTGCACGACGCCGAGGACCGCTGGCCCGTCGCCGCCGTCGTGGCGATGGACCCCGCCGCCGGAGGCTGGTGGACGCCCACGGAGGACCCGCTGGCCGCCCTCGGCCTCGACGCCGCCCAGCCGCCGGCCGACCCCGGCTACGGCTACCGCGTGGACGGGGCGGACCCCGTGCCGGACCCCCGCTCCCGCCGCCAGCCCGACACGGTCCACGGGCCCTCCCGCCGCGACGTCGCCGGCCGCGTCTTCGCGTGGCCGGACGAGGGCTGGGCCGGGCCGCCCGGGGTGGAGTCCGATCCGGCCGCGCCCCAGGGCGGCGGCCTGCGCGGCGCCGTCCTCTACGAGCTGCACGTGGGGACCTTCACGGCGGAGGGGACCCTCGACGCCGCCATCGCCCGCCTGCCGCACCTGACGGACCTCGGGGTCACCCACGTCGAGCTGCTGCCCGTGAACTCCTTCTCCGGGCCGCGGAACTGGGGCTACGACGGGGTGGCGTGGTTCGCCGTCGACGAGTCCTACGGCGGCCCCGCCGCCTACCGCCGCTTCGTGGCCGCCGCCCACGCCGCCGGCCTCGGCGTGGTCCAGGACGTCGTGCACAACCACCTGGGCCCCTCCGGCAACTACCTGCAGGTGTTCGGGCCGTATCTGGGTCAGGGCGGCACCGGCTGGGGCGACGGCCTGAACCTGGACGGCGCCGACTCGGACGAGGTGCGCCGGTTCGTCCTGGACAACGTCCGCTTCTGGCTCGAGGAGATGCGCGTGGACGGGCTGCGCCTCGACGCGGTGCACGCCCTGCGGGACGCCCGCGCCGTGCACCTGCTCGAGGAGATGGCCGCGCTCGCGGACGGGATCGCGGCCCGTGCCGGCCGACCCGTGCCCCTCCTGGCCGAGTCCGACCTCAACGACCCGCGTCTGGTGTTGCCCCGCCACGCCGGCGGGCTCGGCCTCGCCGCGGCCTGGAACGACGACGTCCACCATGCCCTGCACGTGGCCGCCACGGGGGAGACCCACGGCTACTACGCGGACTTCGCCCCGCTGGAGGCGGTGGCCAAGGTCATGGAGCGCACCTACTTCCACGACGGCACCCGCTCCACCTTCCGCAGCCGTGACCACGGGCGCCCCGTGCCGGACACCATCCCCAACCATGCGTGGGTGGCCAGCATCCAGAACCATGATCAGGTGGGCAACCGCGCCGGCGGCGACCGCACAGCGGCCGTCCTGTCCGAGGGCGCGCTCGCGGCCGAGGCCGCCCTGCTGCTGACCGGCCCGCACGTGCCGATGCTCTTCATGGGGGAGGAGTTCGCGGCCTCGACGCCGTGGCCGTTCTTCACCTCGTTCCGCGAGCCCGAGCTCGGGGACGCCGTCCGGCAGGGACGTCGCCGCGAGTTCGCCGCCCACGGCTGGGACCCGGCCGACGTCCCCGACCCGCAGGACCCCGCCACGCGGGACGCGGCCGTGCTGGACTGGGCGGAGGCCGCGGGCGGCGCGGACGGCCACGGTCGGGGAGCGCGCGTGCTCGCCGCCTACCGCACCCTGATCGGCCTGCGCCGCACGCTGCCCCAGCTCACCGACCCCCGCCGCGACCGCGTCCGGGCCGAGGTGGACGCGGCCCGGCGCCACGTGCGCCTCACCCGCGCCGGCGAGGACGCCGACGTCGTCCTGCTCGTCGCCCTCGGCGCGGAGCCGCTGCCCGTGCCCGCGGACCTGACGCGGGCCGAGCTCCTCGCCGGCCACGGCGACGACGGCCCGCTCGGCCCCGGCACGGTGCCGGCGGCGGTCCCGGCCCCCGGCTTCCTGCTCCTGCGCCGCTGAGCCGCGTCCGGGCTCAGTCCGCGTCCGCGGGCGGGACGGCGCGCAGCATGGTGGTCGTGGGGTGCAGTGCCACCGCGTCCTCGTCGCGGCGGGCCCGCAGCACCGTGTCCACGTAGGAGTCCACCGCCTCCTGCAGGGGCACGGCCTGGCCGCGGGCCTCGGAGAGGTACCAGCGGTGCTCGAGGAGCTGGTGCATCACCTCGGCGGGCTCGAGCTTGGCTCGCAGCTCAAGGGGCACCGAGCGGACCACGGGGTCGAACACCTCCACCACCCAGCGGTGCGCCGCAGCCTCGATGTCCATGTACGGGTCCCACTCCCGGCGGGCGGCCTCGATGTCCACGAGCAGCCGGCGGGCCTGGTTCTCCTGGACCTCGAGTCCCGTGAGGCGGGTCAGCCGACGGCGGTGGTAACCCGCGTGGATCTCGACGGGCCGGGCGATCATCATCCCGGGAGCGTCGGCGGCGCGCAGTGAGTACTCGGCCAGCTCGAACCCGAGCTCCTGCAGGCGGCGGACGCGGCGGTCCAGGCGCCACGGCTCGGCGCGGGGGAACAGCAGAGGCTCGGTCAGCTCGTCCCACAGCCGTCGGTAGGACGCCACGAGCAGGTCCGGCGTGGTGACGGGGTCCACCTCCGGGTCCAGCAGCCCGCTGGCCTGCAGGTCCAGCAGCTCACCGCCCACGTTCACGGCGGCCACGTCCAGGTCGTGCTCGCGCTGGCCGTTGGACAGCCGCTCCCGCAGCTCGCCGGTCTCGGCGTCCACCAGGTGAGCGGCGAACCCGCCCGCGTCCCGCCGGAACAGGACGTTGGACAGGGAGACGTCACCCCAGAAGAACCCCTCGAGGTGCAGTTCCACGAGCAGCGTCGCCAGTGCGTCCATGAGGCGCACGAGGGTGCGGCGCTCGAGGCGCTCCGAGAACACGGCGCGGTACGGCAGGGAGAAGCGCAGGTGCCTGGTCACGAGGGCGGCGGGCAGGGGCGTGCCGTCGTCCTCCGTGCGTCCGGTGACCACGGCCACCGGCACCACCGACGGCGCCGGGCTCCGCTCGAGCCGGCGCAGCAGCCGGTACTCGTGGAACGCGAGCTCTTCGGTGGTCTCCTTCACCGCCACGATGCCCCCGCCCATCCGGGCGAAGCGCACCACGTGACGGGAGATGCCGCGTGGCAGGGCCGCCAGCACCTCACGCGGCCACGTCTCGAGGGGGAGCGCCCAGGGCAGGGCGAGCAGAGACGTCGCCGGGTCCTCGGTCGCGTCCCCCGACGGGGCGCCCGTGATGGTCAGTCGATCGACGGGGGAGGGGGTCTCGACGGTGTCCATGGTCACGATCCTTCCAGACAGGGCCGCTATGCTCGCCTGGCGCGGCGCGCCCGCTGCCCGCCGGCTCCGGTGCTCGACCCGGACCGACTGCCCCACGAGGAGGACCCTTGGCCCGGAACACGTCAGGCTCGCACACCTCGGCGACGGACGCTCGTGCGCGTGCCCGCCAGATCCAGGAGGAGCAGCGCAGGAAGGACAGCCGCCGCCGCACCGGCGTCATCTGGGGCTCGGTCCTCGCGGCGGTGCTCGTGATCGGCCTCGTCGTCGCGTTCGTGCTCAACCGCAACGGCGACGACGCCGCGGCCGCCGGCCCCATCCCCGCCGTGGCGAACGAGCAGGGCGGCATCGAGTTGACCTCGGCCACGGCCCTGGCGGAGGGCGCGGGAGAACGCGAGGTCGACCCCTCGAAGATCGAGGTGCCGAAGCAGGCCGCGAGCTCTCAGCCCGAGACCCTGCCGAACACCGAGCCCCGGGCGGACGGCGAGCCGACGCGGATCGTGCTCTACGCGGACTTCAACTGCGTGCACTGCGCGGACTTCGAGTCCACCAACGGGGACCAGATCGAGCAGTGGCTCGAGCAGGGCGAGGTTACGGTCGAGTACCGGATGGTGGACTACCTGAGCGCCCCGAACAACCAGAACTACTCGGCCCGCGCCGCCAACGCCGCGTACTGCGTGGCGGACCAGAAGCCCGAGGCCTACAACGGCTTCGTGGCCGCCCTGTTCGCCACCTACGACGAGCACCAGGGCAAGGGCCTGGACAACGCGGCGATCACGCAGCTCGCGCAGGAGCACGGCGCGGACATCGCCTCCTGCGTCGAGGACGGCACGTTCCGCTCCGCGGTCGAGCACACCACCCGCCAGGCGCGCGTCGCCGGCGTGGCCGGCACCCCCACCGTGTTCGTGGACGGGAAGAACTGGGCCCTCGACGGCGAGGACAAGACCTTCACCGATTGGGCGGGCGCCAAGATCGCCGGCTGACCCGGCTGACCCGGCTGACCCGTCGCCGAGGTCCGCGGGGCGTCCCCACGCAGGGGGCGCCCCGCGCCGTCCGCCCGGGCCTTGTACGCTGGAAGGGCCGGCCGCGGCGCCCCGGGCGCCGGCCGCAGGCCTCCTTAGCTCAGCTGGCCAGAGCAGCTGCCTTGTAAACAGCAGGTCGCCGGTTCGAATCCGGCAGGGGGCTCCACCCCACCGCGGGCCCGACGGCGCCGCGCACCTCCGCCGGGAGGGCGCGGCGCCGTCGTCGTGTCCGGCGCGGGCCGAAGCTGGGGCGCCGCTGTGCGGGTCTGCGGCCATCCGCCAGGTACGGCTGGCGGATCCGCCAGAGATGCCTCGACCATCCGCCAGACTTCGGCCCGCGGCCTCGTCGTGACGGAATCGTGACCTTACCGTGATCTCAGTCACCCCGGCCCGAGCCCCTCGGGCACCCGCACCCGGTGGCCCCGAACTCCCAGGAGATCCCGTGCAGTCCTCCACACCCCGCAGCACCCGCCGCCGCATCGGCGCCCTCGTGGCCGGCGCCGTCCTCGCCGGCGGGACCTTGACCTCGTCCCCCGCGCTCGCGGCCCCCTCCGGCGGCGCCCCCGCCGCACCGGCAGCCAGCCCGACCGCCGCCTCGCCCCTGGCGGCGGCGCAGGTGGAGGACCCGAACGCCGACGGCTACGACTCCTTCATCGTCACCTACAAGGAGACCGCCGCCAACGCCCACGCGAAGGGCCGAGCCAACGCCTGGGGCAAGGCCGCGAAGGAGGCCGGCGTCTCCGTGAAGGAGCTGCGTGAGACCGCGCTCGGCTCCCGCGTGGTCAAGGCGGACCGCAAGCTGGATCAGGCCGAGTCCGCGAAGTTCATGGCCGACCTGAAGGCCTCCGGGGCGGTCGAGGCCGTGGAGCCGGACGCCATCCTCACCGCCACCGGCCTGAGCCCCGTGGACGCCCTCTACTCGCAGCAGTGGGGCTTCACCGGCACCCACGGCATGCGGGTCCCGGGGGCGTGGGACCGCACGACGGGCTCCGGTGCGACCGTGGCCGTCATCGACACCGGCATCACCTCCCACCCGGATCTCGACCGCAACGTGGTGCCCGGCTACGACTTCATCTCCAACAGCGCGGCGGCACGTGACGGCGGCGGCCGCGACTCCAATCCGCGCGACGAGGGCGACTGGTACGCCGCCGGCGAGTGCGGCACCGCCGGTGCCTCCGACTCCTCGTGGCACGGCACCCACGTGGCGGGCACCGTCGCGGCCGTGGCCGACTCCCGGGGCGTCGTCGGCGTGGCCCCGAACGCGAAGATCCAGCCCATCCGCGTGCTCGGCAAGTGCGGCGGTTCGCTGTCCGACATCGCCGACGCGGTCGTGTGGGCCGCCGGCGGCACCGTGGCGGGCGTGCCGGCCAACCCGAACCCGGCGGACGTCATCAACATGTCCCTCGGCGGCTCCGGCACGTGCGGCACCACCTACCAGAACGCGATCAACGCGGCCGTCTCCCGCGGCGTGCCCGTCGTCGTGGCGGCGGGCAACGAGAACCAGCCCGCCGCCAACGTGCGCCCGGCCAACTGCCGGAACACCATCGTGGTGGCCGCCTCCACCTCGCAGGGCGCCCGCGCCTCGTTCTCGAACTACGGCTCCGCCGTGGACGTGACCGCCCCGGGCGCGAACATCATCTCGACCGTGAACAACGGCGCCACCACCCCGACGACGGCCGGCCACGCCGCCTACAACGGCACCTCGATGGCCACCCCGCACGTCGCGGGCCTGGCCGCCCTGCTGCTGGCCGAGCGGCCGAGCCTCACCCCGGCCCAGGTCGAGTCCACCCTCAGGTCCACGGCCCGGTCCATGCCCGTGTCCTGCTCCGCGGGCTGCGGCGCCGGCCTGGCGGACGCCGCCAGGGCGGTCTCCTCCCTCGGTGGCAGCTCCTGACCGGAGCCCGCCCCGGGCGCCGGGACCTCGTTGGTCGCCCAGGGCGGTTTCGAGCCCGGCGCCACGCTGACCGACGCCTGACGTGCTCGTCGGCTCTCGATGGCCGCTCCGCCGTGCGCGGGGTGGCCGTCGCCCGGGTGGACAGGCGGCGCCGCCTGAGGTATCGTTTTTCGAGTTGTCACCCCCATGGGGCGACGCCCGGATCTTTAGCTCAGTTGGTTAGAGCGTTCGCTTCACACGCGAGAGGTCGCTGGTTCGAGTCCAGTAAGATCCACCGCAGCAGGGCCCTCCTCCGGGAGGGCCCTTTCGCGTCCCCGGGCCGCGGTGCCGACGGCCCCGGCGGGGGAGGTGCCGGCGTGGTTGGATGGACGCGTCGGCGGGGCTCGGCCCACCGCCGTGGCGCGTCCAGCGCCCGCACACGGAAGGAGAGGGTGAGCCGCATGGAGCAGGAGGGCACCCAGGAGCCGGCGCGGTTCGACCCCCGCATCGCGGAGCCCCCGGCCGTCCCCACGCTCATCCCCGTGCTGCGCCCGGCCGGCGCCGAGGATGCCGCGGCTGCCGGCGACCTCGCACTCGACCCGGAGGACCCCGGCCTGCTCGACCTTGACCCGGCGGAGTCCGCCCACCCGGCCGCGGTCGCCGTCGAGCCGACGGAGCCGCTGCCGCCCGTGGTCCGCCCCGCCGCCGCCGATCCGGTCCCGGAGCCGGAGCCGGAGCCGGAGGAGCCGGCAGAGCCGGAGGCGGAGACGCTGCCGGAACCGGCCGCGGACGCGCCCCTGACCGAGCCGCCGCTGTCCGAGCAGGTGCCCACCTCCGTCCTGGCGCCCGCGGAGGCCGACGGCGCCCTGCCCGCCCCGGAGATGATCCCCGAGCCGGACGTCACCGTCCCGGACCCGGTGGTCCCCGTGGGCCCGGCCGAGAAGCGCGGGCGTCGGCGCGGCCGGCGCTCCCGCGAGGTCTTCGTCGAGAACCTGCCGACGCAGGCGCTCGTGCTGGCCGACCGCCTTCACTCCTCGCCGTACGGGCGCCGCATGCGCTCCACGCTGCAGCAGCGCCGCGCGGAGGCGCAGGCCCTTGAGGCCCGCACGACCCTGGACTTCGCGCTCAAGCTGGGCGAGACGATGTTCAGCTTCGGCGCGGCCTCGCTGGACGTGGAGACCTCGATCATCGTGGCCACGCAGGCCTACGGGATCCTCGAGACCGAGGTGGACCTGACCAACCAGTCCATCTCCCTGAACTACGCGCCCGACTCCTCACGCGGCGAGGCCCCGTTCACCCTCCAGCGGGTGGTCCGCTCGTCCTCGGTGAACTTCGAGGGGCTCGTGGCCGTCCACCGGCTCGTCGAGGAGATCGCCGCGGGCGAGGTGGACCGGGCCGAGGCCCAGCGCCGGCTCGTGGAGATCCGGCATCAGCCCAAGCCGTTCCCCGCCGTCTTCGAGGTCCTCTTCTCCGGCGTGTTCGTGGCCTGCTTCGTGCCGTTCATCGGCGGGACCTGGACGGGCGCGGCCCTGGGCATGGTCTCCACCTGGCTGGTCTTCTGGCTCAAGGTCCAGGCGGACAAGGCGCGCTTCCCGGAGATCTTCTCCACGATGTTCGGGGCGATCACGGCCACGGTGATCGCGCTGATGGCCCACGCCCTCGACCTGCCGGTCAACCCGGCGCTGGTGATCGCCGGCGGCATCATGATGCTCCTGCCCACGGCGAGGTTCGTCACCGCGGTGCAGGACGCCATCCACGGCTTCCCGGTGACCGCCGCGGGCCGCTTCCTCTCCGCGCTGCTCGTGTTCGCCGGCGTGATGGCCGGGATCATGATCGCCGTGGGCATCGGGGATCTCGTGGGATTCGAACAGCTGGACCTGGCCGAGGCGGGGACGCTGAGCTATCCGCCGCTGCTGCTGCTGGGCCTCGTGATGGCCGCGGGCATGGCGGACGCGGTGGTGGAGCAGTCGCGGTGGCCCCAGATCCTGGCCTGCGGTCTCGTGTCCGGGGCCGGCTTCGGCGCGTACCTGGCAGCGCAGCAGATCGGGGTCAGCGACCGGCTGGTGCCCGCGGTCGCCGCGGCGGCGGTCGGGTTCCTCGGCCGCCTGGTGGCCCAGCGGCTCGCGGCCCCGGCGCTCGTGATCGTCCTGCCGTCCATGCTGTTCCTGCTTCCCGGACTCACCATGTTCCGGTCCGTCTACGGGTTCACCGTGGAGACCGGGGCCACGCTGCTGGGCGTCGAGGGACTCTTCAACGCCGCGGTCATCGTCGTGGCAATCGCGGCCGGCGTCGCCTTCGGCAACACCCTGGCCAAGCCGATCACCGACCGGATGGGCACGCTGCTGCCCACCGAACTCGTGATGCACCAGCGCGGCTGACCGGCGGCCCGGCTCAGTCGGGCAGGCGCCAGTCCACCGGGGCCGCGCCGGCCCCCGCCGCCGTCAGCAGCGGCGCCATGCGCCGCGCGTCGGCTCCCCACAGCAGCCCCACGAGCGGGGTGCCGCGCGCGCAGAGGGCCCGCACCGCGGCCTCCGTGATCTGCTCCCAGCCGAGGCCGCGGTGGCTGCCGGGTGCGCCGGCCCGCACGCTGAGGGCGCGGTTCAGCAGCAGCACGCCCTGGTCCGTCCACGCGGAGAGGTCCCCGTGGGCGGGCGGGGTGATGCCGAGGTCGTCGTGCAGCTCCCGGTGGATGTTGGCCAGGGAGCGGGGCAGCGGCCGCACGTGGCGGTCCACCGCGAAGCTCAGGCCGATCGGATGGCCCGGCGTCGGGTAGGGGTCCTGGCCCAGCACGAGGACGCGGACGTCCGCGAACGGCTGACGGAACGCCCGCAGGATGTGCTCCGGCGCCGGCAGCACCTGCTCTCCGGCCGCCCGGCGGGCACGCAGGGCCTCGCCGACCTGCTCGAACGCGGCGGCCTGCGGGGCGAGGGCCGCCTCCCAGCCCGGATCCAGGGGCGCGATGAACTCCATGCCCCGAGGGTAGACCGGGTGGGTACAGTGGCCGCCATGTCCCACCCCACGCCCGTCTCGCCCGATCCGGCCCCGGACGAGGGTGCCCGCGCGCGTGCGCGACGGGACGAGCTGACGGACCTGGAGCGTGCGGTCCTGGACCTGGAGGCCGCCACCTGGCGGTACGGCGGGGCCAAGGACCACGCCGTCCGAGAGCGTCTGGGGCTGTCTCCGACCGCCTATTATCAGGTGTTGAACGGATTGCTGGACCGTGAGGCCGCCCTGGCCTACCGACCCCTGCTGGTCACGCGGCTGCTGCGCAAGCGCGGCACCCGCAGCCGGGCCCGGAGGGGACCCGCGGATCCGGCGCCGTCCACGCCCGCTTCCCGCCAGGAGAACTGACCCATGGCCTACCAGCCCGACCGCTTCGACGAGGTCCCCGAGTACACGGACCAGCGCGGCGCGCACCGCGAGTCCTTCGCCGCTGCCGGCGCGACCGCCGCGGGCGGGGGTCGCCGCCTGAGCCCGCTGCTCTGGGTGGCCGGCCTCGTCCTGCTCGCCGGCCTGTTCGTGGGCGTCGTCCTGCCGTGGCTCACCGGCGACCGCTCCGAGCCCGTCGCCGCCGAGAGCTCGACGACGGCCCCGGCTGCCGCGCCGTCGACGTCGGCGTCGTCCGTGTCCTCCTCGGCGTCCTCCGCGTCGGCGTCGACTGCGTCCGCGACCGAGTCCGCCACCCCGTCCGAGGACGCGGCGGAGGCGTCCCGTTCCGCGGCCGCGGCCGAGTCCTCGCGGGCGGCGCAGGAGGCGGCTGCCGCCGAGGCCGCCGAGTCGTCCCAGGCTGCCGCGTCGTCCCGGGCCGCCGCGGAGGCACAGGCGGCGGAGGCCTCGCGTTCCGAAGCCGCCGCGCAGTCCGCCGAGTCGTCCCGTGCCGCCGCCGAGGCACAGGCGGCGGAGGCCTCGCGTTCCGAGGCCGCCGCGCAGTCCGCAGAGGCGTCCCGGTCGGCGGCGGCCGTCCAGGCGGCGGAGTCCTCGCGCGCCGCCGCGTCCCGTTCGGCCGCCGCGGCGGAGGCCTCGCGCTCGCAGTCCGCGGCCGCGTCGAGCTCTCGTGCGGCCGCGCAGTCTGCGGCCGCGTCGAGCTCTCGTGCAGCCGCGCAGTCCGCGGCCGTGCGCGGCACCCACGTCACCGTGTACAACGCGACCCGCACCCAGGGCCTCGCCGCCTCCTACGCGCAGCGGCTCACGGGCGCCGGCTACACCTCGGTGGACGCGAAGAACTGGAGCGGCTACGGCATCCAGTCCTCCACCGTCCTGTACAACGGCTCGGCCAACAAGGCCGCCGCCGAGGCGGTCGGCAAGGAGCTCGGCTTCCCGGTCATGCAGACCCCGAACCTGCAGGTGAACGGTATCGCGGTGGTCGTCACCAGCTGATCCGCCCGTCGTGCGGCCGTGCCGGCCGCGCACCCTTTCCGGCCCCCGGCGGGGCGCCTTCCGAGGCGTTCTGCCGGGGGCCGTCCGCCGTCCGCGGAAGGGCGGGCCCCGCACTGCGGACCCTTTGCACTCTCCCGGTGCGAGTGCTCATAATGGGGTTAGCACTCCGAAGGCGCGACTGCCAGCCGTACCCCGGTCGGCCCGGCGCCGTGGAGGAGGACCTGTCCACCGGTGAGGCCCCCAGGGGCCGTCCGTCGCGGGCACCGGCGCGGGTCAGCCACCAGCAGTAGGAAGCCGACGTCCAGAAAGGACCTGCACATGGCCAAGACCATCGCATTCGACGAAGAGGCCCGCCGCGGCCTGGAGAAGGGCCTGAACACCCTGGCCGACGCCGTGAAGGTGACCCTCGGCCCCCGCGGCCGCAACGTGGTGCTGGAGAAGAAGTGGGGCGCCCCCACCATCACCAACGACGGCGTCTCCATCGCCAAGGAGATCGAGCTCGAGGACCCGTACGAGAAGATCGGCGCGGAGCTCGTCAAGGAGGTCGCCAAGAAGACCGACGACGTCGCCGGCGACGGCACCACCACCGCCACCGTGCTGGCCCAGGCGCTGGTCCGCGAGGGCCTGCGCAACGTGGCCGCGGGCGCCGACCCGCTGTCCCTGAAGCGCGGCATCGAGAAGGCCGTGGAGGCCGTCACCTCCGAGCTGCTCTCCGCCTCCCGCGAGATCGAGACCAAGGACCAGATCGCGGCCACCGCCTCGATCTCCGCCGCGGACAAGCAGATCGGCTCCCTCATCGCCGAGGCCCTGGACAAGGTCGGCAAGGAGGGCGTCATCACCGTCGAGGAGTCCAACACCTTCGGCCTCGAGCTCGAGCTCACCGAGGGCATGCGCTTCGACAAGGGCTACATCTCCGGTTACTTCGTGACCGACGCGGACCGCCAGGAGGCCGTCCTCGAGGATCCCTACATCCTCATCGTCAACTCGAAGATCTCCTCCGTGAAGGACATGGTGGCGATCCTCGAGAAGGTCATGCAGTCGGGCAAGCCGCTGCTGATCATCGCCGAAGACGTCGAGGGCGAGGCCCTGGCCACCCTCGTGGTCAACAAGATCCGCGGCACCTTCAAGTCCGTGGCCGTGAAGGCCCCGGGCTTCGGTGACCGCCGCAAGGCCATGCTCGCCGACATCGCCATCCTCACCGGCGGCCAGGTCATCTCCTCCGAGGTGGGCCTGTCCCTGGAGAACGCGACCCTCGACCTGCTGGGCACCGCCCGCAAGGTGGTCGTCACCAAGGACGAGACCACCATCGTGGAGGGTGGCGGCGACGCCGAGCAGATCGCCGGCCGCGTGGCCCAGATCCGCTCCGAGATCGAGAACACCGACTCGGACTACGATCGCGAGAAGCTGCAGGAGCGCCTCGCCAAGCTGGCCGGCGGCGTGGCCGTCATCAAGGCCGGCGCGGCCACCGAGGTGGAGCTCAAGGAGCGTAAGCACCGCATCGAGGACGCCGTGCGCAACGCCAAGGCCGCCGTGGAGGAGGGCATCGTCGCCGGCGGCGGCGTGGCCCTGATCCAGGCCGGCGCCAAGGCGTTCGGCGGCCTGCAGCTCGAGGGCGACGAGGCCACCGGCGCGAACATCGTGAAGGTCGCCATCGAGGCCCCGCTGAAGCAGATCGCCTTCAACGCCGGCCTGGAGCCCGGCGTCGTGGCGGACAAGGTCAAGACCCTCGACGACGGTCACGGCCTGAACGCCGCCACCGGCGAGTACGAGGACCTGCTGGCCGCCGGCATCAACGACCCGGTGAAGGTGACCCGCTCGGCCCTGCAGAACGCCGCGTCCATCGCGGGCCTGTTCCTGACCACCGAGGCCGTCGTCGCGGACAAGCCCGAGAAGGCCGCCGCCGGCGCCGAGGGCATGGACCCGATGGGCGGCATGGGCGGCATGATGTGATCAGCCGCTGAGCCGGCCCGGCCCGTTCGGGCGCCCAGCCAGCGAGGCCCGTCTCCCCGTCCGGGGAGGCGGGCCTCGCCGCGTCCGGGGCCGGCACCGGGGCGCCCCGCTCAGGCCGACAGCGCGGCTCGTTCCGCCGCCAGGTTGCGGCGGGCGGCGGCCTCCCAGCGCGTTCGGCCGGGCGCGGTCCGATACAGCCGCTCGGCGTCCAGCAGGGCGTCCAGCACCGCGCCGCGACCGCGGGCCCAGTCCGCGTCGGACACGTGCGCGTAGTCCTGCCGGACCGCGGCCACGTAGCGGGCGTAGGCCTCGGGGGAGCGGCCGAGGACCTCGAGGTCCGCGTCCGAGAGCACCGCCCCGGCCGCGTCGTGCGGGGCGGGGTCGTGGGCGGCGGTGAGCAACACGAGGCGCGCCACCTCGTCGACGACGTCGGCCGGCACCGCCAGCCGCGGGTCGGTGAGCACGTCCCGGGCCAGGGCGGCCGAGTCCGCCTCGTCCTGGCCGGCGGGCGCGGCGGGGTCCCCGACGTAGACGGCGTCGTGGAACCACGCGGCCAGGCGGACCGCACGCGGATCCGGCCCGGCCTTCGCCCCCGCCCGCTCGAGCAGGTCCACGGACTCGAGCACCGCGAGCAGGTGGGCCGGGTCGTGGTAGTGCCGATGCGGCTCCGCCCAGCGGGCCAGCAGGTCGCGTCCCGCCGTCGTCACCGCGTCCGGGCTCGCCGCCGTGCCCTCGAACAGCCGCGCCCAGCGCCGGGCGAGGACGACGTCGCGCTTCTCGGCGCGGCTCCGGGCGGGCACGTGCAGCCCCGAGGCGGCGAGGCGGCGCACCAGCTCCCGTCCGGTGACGGGCACCGCCCCGCGGGCCACGAGCTCGGCGCGTCGGTGCGCGGGCACGTCGTAGTGGTCCCGGTCGAAGGCCCGCTCCGAGAGCCCCGCCGCCCGCGCGAACGCGTGGAGCTCCTCGAGGGAGGCGTCGGAGACGAGGTGGGAGAACACGGTGCCGTGGGCGGGCCACGCGGGCGGGTCGATCAGGACGGTCATGCCCCCACTCTAGGAAGCACGGACCGGGGCGCGGCCGGCCGGCCGCACCCCGGACCGTTCCGGGCGCTCAGAACCGGAACATCGCGGCGTTGGCGGTCTCCGCGTCCTGGTACTGGGTGGCGGCGGCGTCCATCGCGCGGCGGATGCCCGCCAGGGACTCCTCCACGCGCTGCTGGGTGGCGCGCCACTCGGTGAGCACGCCCTGGAAGTTCGCGGCCGCCTGGCCGCGCCAGGTGTCCTGCAGCTGGCGCAGGTTGGCCTCCATGGTGCTCACCTCCGCCTGGAGGCGGCCGATGGAGCCCTCCACCGCCCCGCTCTTGGCCCGCAGGTCCTCGACGTCGATCTGCACGATGCTCATGTGACTGTCCCCTCTGGTGAGTCCTGATGGGCGGCGGGTGCCGCCGGGCACCACGCTAGGGACGGGCGTCCCGCTCCGCTGCTGGGTCGTCCCCGCCTGGGGACGGGGCGGCGGTCTGAGGCGCCTGTGCAGGAGCAGACGCCCGACGGCGGCGCTCGGCCGAGGCGCGACGGAACCGCTCCGCCGCCCGCAGCAGGCGGCTGCTCCGGGCGGCGTCCGCGGCGCTGGCGCCGGCGCCCGACGGCGCGGTCAGGGCGAGGGGGCCGGTGGGCGGACCGGCCGCGTCGTCGTCGGTGTCCCGTGCGGGCGGGCACTCGTCCTCGAAGTCCTCGTCCGCCTCGTCCTCGAACGGTGCCCACGGCAGGTGGACGGAGAAGGTGGCACCGCCGCCCTCCGTCTCAAGCAGCCGGACGGAGCCGCCGTGCTGGGCCACGATCGCCGCGACGATGGCCAGGCCGAGCCCCGTGCCGCCCGTCTCGCGGTGCCGGGAGGTGTCCGCGCGGTAGAAGCGCTCGAAGATGCGGGCGCGGTCCTCCTCGGACACGCCCGGCCCGTGGTCACGGATCTCGATCACGGAGCTGCGGCCCGCGCCGTCGGCCCCGGCCTGGCCGCCGAGGTGGTCGACGGTGCCGACCGCGATCTCGATGGGGGTGCCGGCGGGGGTGTAGCGCAGAGCGTTGGCCATGAGGTTCACCACCACCTGGCGCATCCGGTTCTCGTCGCCGAGGATGGGCGCCGGGGCCGCCCGGTCGTCGTCGGGGCCCACGAGGGTGACCCTGCGGTCCGGGGCGTTCACGGAGGCGTCCATCATGGAGTCCATCGCGAGGATGAGCAGGTCCACCGGGGCGTGCTCGAGGGGGCGCTGCTCGTCGAGGCGGGCCAGGGTGAGCAGGTCCTCCACGAGGCGGGTCATGCGGGTGGCCTCGGACTCGATGCGCTGCATGGCGGCGGCGACGTCCTCCTCCTCGCGCAGCCCGCCGTGCCGGTACAGCTCGGAGAATCCGCGGATGGTGACCAGGGGGGTGCGCAGCTCGTGGGAGGCGTCCTGCACGAAGCGGCGCATCTTGTCCTCGGAGATCTCCTTGTCCCGGAACGCGGACTCGATGTGCGCGAGCATGGCATTGAGGGAGCGGGAGAGCCGGCCCACCTCGGTGTCGGGCGCCGCGCTCTCCACGCGCTGGCTCAGGTCGCCGGCGGCGATCTTGGCGGCGGTGCGCTCCACGCGGTTCAGGGTGCGGAACGCGCGCTGGACCGCCAGGTTGGCCACGATCACGGTGCCCGCCGTCGCGAGCAGGCCGATGGTCACGACGATCGAGGTGACGCGCTCGACGGAGGAGGTCACGCTCTGCAGGGGAAGGGCCACGGCCATGGTGCCGTCGCCGCTGCTGAGCCCGTACAGCTGCACGCGCCAGCCGCTCGAGTCCGGCTGTGTGCCGGGCACCTCGAAGGAGGCGGAGCCGCGCTCCAGGGCCTCGGCCGGGGTGATGTCCGGCAGGGCCGGCTCGTCCGCACCCGGCATCACCGGGGTCTGGACGACCCGCGCGCCCTCGTTGTCCCACACGACGCCGTAGAAGCGCAGGATGGGCAGCTGCGGCATGTAGTACTCGCCGGTCTGGGCGACGTTGGCCAGGTACATCGAGACGGTGTCCCGGTTGGCGGCCATGTCCTCGTCCAGCTGGCGCACCGCCTCCTGGCGGAACAGCACCGCGGTCGCCACGGCGGTCACGGCGACCAGGGCCAGCATGAGCGCCGCGATCATCACGACCAGCTTGGTGCGCAGGGACTGCCCCTGCCACGCGCCCCTCAGCCAGGCGCGCGGATGGCGGACGCGGGCCGCCGCGGCGTCGAGCCGCGCACGCACGTCAGCGCTTGTCCGCGGTGCGGAGCATGTAGCCGACGCCGCGCTTGGTGTGGATCATCTTCTCGCGGCCGCCGACGTCGATCTTGCGGCGCAGGTAGGAGATGTAGGACTCGACGATCGAGGCGTCCCCGTTGAAGTCGTACTCCCACACGTGGTCCAGGATCTGGGCCTTCGAGAGCACCCGGTTCGGGTTCATCATGAGGTAGCGCAGCAGCTTGAACTCGGTGGGGGAGAGCTCCACGACCTCGCCGCCGCGGCGGACCTCGTGCGCGTCGTCGTCGAGCTCGAGATCGTCCACGCGCAGCACCGCCGCGTCGTCGTCGTCGAGGGAGGCAGTGCGGCGCAGCACGGCGCGGATGCGGGCGACCACCTCGTCGAGGGAGAACGGCTTGGTCACGTAGTCGTCACCGCCGACCGTCAGGCCGGTGATCTTGTCCTCGGTGCCGTCCCGCGCGGTGAGGAACACGACGGGGAAGTGACGGCCGGCGGAGCGCAGGCGGCGGGTCACGGTGAAGCCGTCCATGTCCGGGAGCATCACGTCCAGCACGGCCAGGTCCGGCTGGAACTCCTCGGCGGCGTCCAGGGCCTCCCGGCCGTTGGCCGCGGCCGTGACCTCGAAGCCGGCGTAGCGCAGGGACGTGGAGAGCAGCTCGCGGATGTTGGGCTCGTCGTCCACCACCAGGAGGCGTGCTTCGGGGTTCTGAGGCTGCATGGGGCCCAGTCAACCGCCCCGACCTGGGAACACCCTGAAAGGGTGCTGGATGTCACGGGGCGTCGTTGGCCCGACGGCTCAGGGGCGCGAGCGCCGGACGGCGCCCAGCACCACGTGCAGCAGCATCAGGCCGAAGCCGACGGGCAGGCCGAACAGCGCGAGCGCGAACAGCGCCGGGGACGCCGGCCACGCCAGGAAGTACGCGACCAGCAGGGCCACCAGGGCCAGAGCGGACACCGCCGTCACGGCCACGCCCAGCACCAGGACGACGCCACGACCGCCCCGGTGATCGGCGGGGTCGGCGGCGGGCGCGGAGGCGGGGAGGGTGGAGGTCCGAGGCATGCCCGCCACTCTAGTCGGGCTATCCTGGGAGGTCATTGACGACCACGTCCTCCGCCGTCCCCTCCGGGCGCACGGCCAGGCTGGTCCCACCGATGCCGCGGCGCACCGCCACGCCGGTGCCGGACCCCGCCGACCCGAGACGAGAGCACGGCCGCCCCTGCGGCGCCGGCCCGACGCGGTGGACCCATATGACGAGGAGCAGGTGACGCACATGCCCACCGGGCGCATCAAGTTCTACGACTCGACCAAGGGCTTCGGGTTCGCCCAGACGGACGAGGGCGAGGAGGTCCACGTGCCCGCCTCGGCCCTGCCGGCCGGGGTGACCGAGCTGCGCGGAGGCACCCGCGTGGAGTTCGGCGTGGCCGAGGGCCGCCGCGGCAAGCAGGCGCTCTCGCTGCGCGTGCTCGACGCCGCACCCTCGGTGGTCCGCAACCACCGACCCGGCGCCACCGAGATGGCCGTCCTCATGGAGGACCTCATCACGTGGCTGGACCAGACCTCCAACGGCCTGCGCCGCGGCCGCTACCCCCAGCGCGCCCAGGCGCAGAAGATGGCGCAGGTGCTGCGCCGTGTCGCCGACGACCTGGAGGCCTGAGCCATGACCACCCACGACGACGCCCCGCGCGTCGACCACCGGAGCCCCGACGCCGAGCCCGCGCCCGCCGAGGAGAGGACGGCCGCGCCGCCCGCGCGTCGCCGGGCCCCGCGCCGCGACGAGCTGCTCGCCGCCGCCGTGGACGCCGCCCGCGCGGGGCTGGCCGGGCTGGCCGCCCCGGACGAGGTGGGGGAGCACGTGGACGTGCTCGTGGACGACGACCGGCTCCTGACGCACCGCTTCGCGTGCCGCATGCCCGGCTACGCGGGCTGGCTCTGGTACGTGACGATCGCCCGGGCCCCACGCGCCAAGCAGGTCACCGTGTGCGAGACCGGCCTCATGGCGGGGGAGGGTTCGCTCGTGGCGCCCCCGTGGGTGCCGTACGCCGAGCGCGTGAACGAGGAGGAACGCGAGCGGCACAAGGCCGTGGCCGAGGGCCGCGTGCCCGGCGCCCCGGCGCCCGAGGCCGCGCCGGACGACGCCGCCCAGACGGCCCCCGAGCCCGCGGCGGCCGACCGCGGCTGAGCCGGCGCACCCCGGCGGCTCAGGCCAGGCGCTCGACCACGTGGTCGATGCAGCGCAGCAGCGCCGCGACGTCCTCGGGCTCGGTCGCGGCGAAGGTCGCGATCCGCAGCTGGTTCCGGCCGAGCTTGCGGTAGGGCTCCACGTCCACCACGCCGTTCGCGCGCAGGGCCTGGGCGACCGCCGCCGCGTCGACGTCGTCGGAGAAGTCGACGGTGCAGACCACGGCGGAGCGGTCCTCGGACCGGGCCACAAACGGCGTGGCGAACGACGACGCCTCGGCCCACGCGTACACGCGCGAGGAGGAGTCGGCGGTGCGGGCGGTCATCGCGTCCAGCCCGCCCTGACCGTTCATCCAGCGCAGCTGCGCGTCCAGCATGACGAGCGTGGCCAGCGCGGGCGTGTTGTAGGTCTGGTCCTTGAGGGAGTTCTCCACGGCCGTGGCCAGGTCCAGGAACGCCGGGATCCAGCGGCCGGACTCCTTGATCTCCGCGACCCGCGCCAGGGCCCGCGGGGAGAACAGCGCGAGCCACAGACCGCCGTCGGACGCGAAGTTCTTCTGCGGCGCGAAGTAGTACACGTCCGCCTCGGACACGTCCACCGGCAGGCCGCCCGCGGCCGAGGTGGCGTCGACGACGACCAGGGCGTCCTCGTCGATGCCCGCGGGGCGGACGACGGGCGCCATCACGCCGGTCGAGGTCTCGTTGTGCGGCCACGCGTACACGTCGACCCCGGCCACGGCCTCCGGCTCGGGGCGGGTGCCCGGCTCGGAGGTGCGGATGTCCGACGGGGCCAGGAACGGCGCCTGGTCGGTGGCCTTGGCGAACTTCGAGCCGAACTCGCCGAAGCTCAGATGCTGGGCGCGCTCGCGGACCAGGCTGAAGGCGGCCGCGTCCCAGAACGCGGTGGAGCCGCCGACGCCGAGGATCACCTCGTAGCCCTCCGGCGCCGAGAACAGCTCGGCGACGCCCGACCGGACGCTCGCCACCAGGTCCTTGACCGGCTTCTGACGGTGCGACGTGCCGAGCAGCCCGGCTGCGTCCTGGAGCGCGCTCAGCTGCTCGGGGCGGACCTTGGAGGGGCCGGCGCCGAAGCGGCCGTCGGCCGGCAGCAGGTCCTGGGGGATGGTGATCTCGGCGGGGGAGGTCATGCGTGCTCCTGACGCTTCGGGGTCGCGGGTCGCGCCCATTCTCCCGCGCCCGGGACCACCGGCCGTCCACGTGACTCACGCCTCGCTAGGATGTCCGGGACGAAGAGCCCGAGGGAAGAGGACGTGCCATGACGGATCTGATCGACACCACCGAGATGTACCTGCGCACGATCCTCGAGCTCGAGGAGGAGGGCATCCCCCCGCTGCGCGCCCGCATCGTCGAGCGTCTGGAGCACTCCGGCCCCACCGTCTCCCAGACCGTGGCCCGCATGGAGCGGGACGGGCTGGTGCACGTGGGCGCGGACCGTCGGCTGGAGCTGACCGTGGCGGGCCGCGAGCGGGCCGTGTCCGTGCTGCGCAAGCACCGCCTGGCCGAGCGCCTGCTCGCGGACGTGATCGGCCTCGAGTGGGAGCTCGTCCACGAGGAGGCCTGCCGCTGGGAGCACGTGATGAGCGACCAGGTGGAGCGCCGCCTGCTCACGCTGCTGGAGAACCCCACCGAGACCCCCTACGGCACCCCGATCCCGCCCCGGCCCGAGCAGGCCTCCGCCGAGGACTGGAGCCGCGACATGGGCCTGGCGGGCGCCCGGCTCTCCGAGGAGGCCGCCACCGCCGGCCGGTTCCGCGTCCGCGGGCTGGCCGAGGGCGTGCAGACCGACCCCGAGCTGCTGGCCCAGCTGGCCGGCGCCGGCGTGACCCCCGGCCGTGTGGTGCGTGCCGAGGCCGCCCGCGACGCCGGGTACATCCGGGTCGAGGGCGAGGCGGAGGACGGCGCGGCCGCGGACGGCGGGGCCCTCGAGCTGGCCGAGGCCACGGCCGCGCACGTGTGGGTCGAGCGTCTCGACGGCTGAGGCGCGGCGCGCCGTCGTCGTGCGTGACGGGGGCGTGATGGCCCGGTGACGGGCCGGTGAACCTCTTCCGCCGCCGCAGGCGACACGCGGCGCGCCGATGCACCCGCGTCTAGCGTGGAGACACGACGCCCCTGTGTCCCCACGCTTCCGAGGCCCCCGATGCGCACACTTGTCCTCAACGCCGGCTACGAACCCCTCTCGGTCGTCTCCGACCGCCGGGCGCTGCTGCTCGTGGCCACCGGCAAGGCGAGCGTGCTCGAGGACGCCGGTGACCCGATGCGCAGCCCCACCCGCGCGTGGGGCCGACCCCTCGTGATCCTGCTGCACCAGTACATCCGGGTGCCCCACACGGATGCGGCCCCGGTCTCCCGCAAGGGCGTGCTGCGCCGGGACGGACACCGCTGCGCCTACTGCGGCGCCCACGCCACCACCGTGGACCACGTGCGGCCGCGCTCGCGGGGCGGCGAGAACTCGTGGGAGAACCTCGTGGCCTGCTGCCTGCGCTGCAACGGGGCGAAGGCGGACCGCTCGCTCGAGGCCCTGGGCTGGCGGCTGCGGGTGGAGCCGGTGCGCCCGCGCGGGGCCCAGTGGCGGATCCGCGAGCTGGAGCGGCCCGCCGAAGCGTGGCGGGACTACCTGCGCCTGGCGGCCTGACGCCGGAAGCGGAATCGCGCCCGCCCGTGCCCGGCGGTTCCTAGACTCTCCAACGGTCGAGAGAGCGGAGGGGCCCATGAGCATGGAGTCGGCGGCACGGATGTCCATGATGCGGATGACCCGCGGGCAGTCCGACGCCCAGCAGAGCCTCGCCCGCGGCACGGTGCGCCGGACCATCGCGTTCGCGGGCCGGTACCGCACCCGCCTGATCGTGTTCGTCGCGGCGTCCATCGTGGGCGCGGTGCTCGGCGTGGCCTCGCCCGTGCTGGCCGGCGACGTCGTCAACGCGATCACCGGCGGCGCGGACCGCGGGCTCGTGGTGCGGCTGGCCCTGCTGATCGCCCTCGTGGCGGTGCTCGACGCGGCGCTGTCCGTGTTCACCAAGTGGCTCTCCGCCGGGCTGGGGGAACAGGTCATCTACGACCTGCGCACCGCCGTGTTCGACCACGTGCAGCGCATGCCGGTGGCGTTCTTCCAGCGCACCCGCACCGGCGCGCTCGTCTCGCGCCTGAACAACGACGTGATCGGGGCGCAGTCGGCGATCTCGCGGACGCTCTCCGGCGTCGTCGCGAACGTGGTGTCCGTCGCGCTGACCCTGGGCGTGATGGTGGCCACCAGCTGGCAGGTCACCGTCCTGTCCCTCGTGATGCTGCCGCTGTTCCTGGTGCCGGCCCGGGCGGTCGGCTCGAAGCTGGCGGGCCTGTCCCGCGAACGGGCCGGACACAACGCGGCCATGGGCGACCAGATGACCGAGCGGTTCTCCGCCCCCGGCGCCACGCTCATCAAGCTCTTCGGCCGCCCCGCCGCCGAGTCCGCCGAGTTCGCCCGCCGTGCCGACCGCGTGCGCGCCACCGGCGTGGACATCTCCGTGCGCCAGGCGGTCTTCACCACGCTGCTCACCCTGGTCTCCGCGCTCGCGCTCGCGGCCGTGTACGGCGTGGGCGGGCTCCAGGCGATCGCGGGCACCCTCGACGCCGGCGACGTCGTCACCCTCGCCCTGCTGCTGACCCGCCTCTACGCGCCCCTGACCGCGCTGGCGAACGCCCGCGTGGAGATCATGAGCGCGCTCGTGAGCTTCGAGCGCGTGTTCGAGGTCCTGGACCTGGAGCCGCTCATCACGGAGCCCGCGCGGCCCGCGGCCCTGCCGGAGGGGCCCCTGTCCGTGCGGCTGCGGGACGTGCGCTTCGCCTACCCCACCGCGGAGCAGGTGTCCCTGGCCTCCCTCGAGGAGGTCGCCGTGCTGGACACGCGCGGCGGCGAGGAGGTGCTGCACGGGATCGACGTGACCGTGCCGGCCGGGGCCACGGTGGCCCTCGTGGGCTCCTCGGGTGCGGGCAAGTCCACCATCGCCTCGCTCGTCACCCGCCTGCACGACGTCACCTCCGGCACCGTCGAGATCGGCGGCGTGGACGTGCGGGACCTCGCGTTCGCGGACCTGCAGCGGGCCGTGGGCATGGTGACCCAGGACGGGCACCTGTTCCACGAGACCGTGCGCGCCAACCTGACGCTGGCCCGCCCCGACGCGACGGACGAGGAGCTGTGGGACGCCGTCGAGCGGGCGCGCCTGCGCTCCGTCGTCGAGGCGCTGCCGGACGGGCTGGACACCGTGGTCGGCGAGCGCGGCTACCGCCTCTCCGGCGGTGAGCGGCAGCGCATGACGATCGCGCGGCTGCTGCTGGCGGCCCCGCGCGTCGTGGTGCTGGACGAGGCGACGGCGGCGCTGGACTCCACCAACGAGCGCGCCATCCAGGAGGCGCTGGGGGAGGCGCTGGCCGGGCGGACCGCGATCGTGATCGCGCACCGGCTCTCCACCGTGCGCAGTGCGGACGAGATCCTCGTGGTCGAGGCCGGGCGGATCGTGGAGCGCGGCACGCACGCCGCGCTGCTCGCGGCGGGCGGGCGGTATGCGGAGCTCTACACCACGCAGTTCGCCGACGCGGAATGAGGCGGCGACCGGACCGGCCGCCCAGGTGCCCCAGGCCGGAATCGAACCGACGGCCTACCCTTTAGGAGAGGGTCGCTCTATCCAACTGAGCTACTGGGGCGCGGACCGTGCGTCGGTCCGGTGAGCGAGTCTAGCCCCTCAGGCCCCCCGCGCGGCGGGACCACGACGACGGCGCCGCCCGGCCCACAGCATCACGGCCACCGCCAGCGCGAGCAGCGCCAGCAGGACCCAGCGGGTCAGCGTCAGGGCGGCGGCCAGGCCGGTGCCCGGGCCGCCGGCGGCGATGGCCTGCTCGATCGCGATGTTCTCGCAGATGTCCACGACCGCGAACAGCACGCCCAGCCCGAAGACGGCCCACTTGGCGCCGACGGGACGCAGGCGCCATGCGCCGACGGCGGTGACCGTCAGCGCCACGGCGATCGGGAAGATCACGCCGGCCGTCTTGTGCACCCAGTTCAGCTGGCCGCGGGCGTCCTCGTCCATGACCGCGGAGAGCGCGCGGATGTGGTCCTGCCCGTAGAACAGCAGGGAGTCCGGCATCGCCAGTCCGCCGCTGAGCTGGGTCATCTGCTGCAGCACCAGCAGGTGGTAGTAGGCGCCCACGAGCAGGGTGGTCACGATCAGCGCGCTCACCGGGATCGCCGGGCTGCCCTCGCGCTCAGCGGCCGCGGCGAGGTCCTCACGGACGTTGACGTCCCGCAGCGTGGGACGGGAGCGCGGGGACTCGGCGACCGGGCGCGCGGCGGGCCGCGACGGGCGCGGACGGGACTTGCGGGACTTCTGGGACACGGGGCACCTCCGCGGTCCATCCTCCCAGACCGGCCGAGCCGGTCCGGTCCCGCCCAGCCCCGCCCAGCCCAGCTCACTTTCGAACGTGAAATCGGGGTCATGGGAACTTTCGAACGCGAGATAGGCCCCACATCACGTTCGAAAGTGCGGGTGGGGGCGAGTCCGGGGCGGCTCAGTCCGCGTGGCGAGGCCGCGGGCGGGGGACCTGGGCGGGTGCGTCGGACGCCGGCTCGGTGGCCGGGGCCGGCCCCGCGGTGGACTGCGGCTCGGACGCCGGCTCGACGACCGGCAGGGGCGCCGTCGTCGGGGCGGGCTCGGCGGTCTGCGCCGGCACGGCGTCGGCCGCCTCCGGGACCGCTGCCCGGGTGCGTGGCCGCTCCCGGCCGCGTCCCGCCGTCGGGAACTCGAAGAGCCAGCGCACCCGTCGGTAGCCGAGCGCGAGGGCGAGCGGGACGAGGAACGTGAACGACGCGATGGCCACGTAGAAGTCGACCGGGCGGACCGCGGCGAGGTCGCGGAAGGCCGCCACCGCCAGGATCAGCACCGGCATGTGGGCGACGTAGAGGACCATCGAGCGGCGGCCGCAGAACTCGAGGAACGGCAGACGGGGCAGGCGCGGGCCGAGCCACAGCACCACGAGGATCCCCGGCAGAGCAGCGAACACGGACCAGGGCTGGCGCTCCGCCACCACGAGCGCGCCGGTGCGCGTGGCCGTCACGGTGAGCACCATCAGGATCACCGCGATCACACCCAGGGCGGCCGGCGCCGTGCGGATCCGGGGGAGCAGTCGCGCGGACGCGGCACCGAGGAAGAAGTACACACCCCAGTACAGGGGACGCACCCAGTCGCGGGGGCCGCTGACGAACTCCAGGAGCAGCACGAAGAGGACGGCCGCGACCACCAGCGCCGGGACACGGCGGATCACCGGGCCGATGAGATAGCAGAGCATGAGCACCCACAGGAACCACAGGTGCCACGCGCCACCGCGCCAGAACTCGCCGGACAGCAGGGACCCGGGCCTGCCCGTGGCCAGCGCCAGCACGACCATCCAGACGAGGAACGGCCACAGGATCCGCTCCGCCTTGCCGCGGTAGTACGTGCCCAGCGGCTTGGACACGGAGCGGGGCAGCAGGACGCCGGACAGGAACACGAGCATCGGCATCCGCCACGACTGGAACACCTGCACCACGTTCGCGAACGCCACGGAGCTGAAGGTCGCGTCGAGGCCCTGCGGCATCGTGTAGGTGTGGGTGAACATCACCAGCAGCACGGCGAATCCGCGCATCGCGTCCATCCAGGTCATCCGGCTGGGGGCGGACCCGTGGGACACGGGCGGGGTCGGCGTCGTGGACATGGCGGCTCCGGGGTGGCGTGGCGGGGCGGGGGAAGGGGGCTCCGCCGCCACATCGCGCGGAACGCCCAGAAGACCATAGCGGGCCGGTCGATTCCCGCCGGTTTTCGAACGTGAAATCGGGGTCATGGGGACTTTCGAACGCGAGATAGGCCCCACATCACGTTCGAAAGTGCGGGTGGGGTGGGGCGGGGCGGCGCGGTGGGGGATGGCGACGACGGCGCCCCCTGTCGCGTCCGGGGCCGCGCCTAGACTGGGTCCGCCATGGCTGACCTCTTCTCCGCGCTCGGACGCACGCCCCTGAACCTCGACCGCACCCGCCGCCCGGCGGACCCGGAGACCGCCCTGCCCGGGCTCGTGCCCCCGGCCGTCACGCGCGCCGCCGCCGACCCCGAGGCCTGGGGCGTGGACGCCCGCCCGGCCGCGCCGTCGCACACTCCGGAGTCGCTCGTGGCGGGGCTCAACCCGCAGCAGGCAGCCGCGGTGACCCACACGGGGGCGCCCCTGCTGATCGTCGCGGGCGCCGGCTCGGGCAAGACCCGGGTGCTGACCCACCGCATCGCGTGGCTGCTCGCCACCGGACGGGCGCGGCCGCACGAGATCCTCGCCATCACCTTCACGAACAAGGCCGCCGCGGAGATGCGCGAGCGTGTGGCCGGGCTGATCGGTCCCACCGCCCAGCGGATGTGGATCTCCACGTTCCACTCCTCCGCCGTGCGGCTGCTGCGCAACGAGGCCGCCAACATCGGGCTGAAGTCCACGTTCACCATCTACGACTCGGCGGACAGCCTGCGCCTGGTCACCACCGTCGCCAAGCAGCACGAGCTGGACCCGAAGCGCTTCGCGCCCAAGGCCCTGCTGAACCGCATCAGCTCCCTGAAGAACGAGCTCGTGGAGGCGGACGACTACGCCGCCACCGTGGCCGAGGGGGACCCGTGGGGCCGCGCCGTCGCCGCCGTCTACCGGGACTACACGGCCCGCCTGCGCCAAGCCAACGCCCTGGACTTCGACGACCTGATCGGCATGACGGTCCACATGTTCGAGGCGTTCCCGCGCGTGCTGGACAACTACCGCCGCCGGTTCCGCCACGTCCTCGTGGACGAGTACCAGGACACCAACCACGCCCAGTACCGCCTGATCCGGCTCCTCTCCGGCCCGGCGGGCGACCCCGAGGGCGTGGAGACCCCCGGCGGCGAGCTGACGGTCGTCGGCGACTCGGACCAGTCCATCTACGCGTTCCGCGGCGCGGACATCCGCAACATCGTCGAGTTCGAGCAGGACTTCACGGACGCCGCCACCATCAAGCTCGAGCAGAACTACCGCTCCACACAGACCATCCTGGACGCCGCCAACGCGGTGATCGAGCGCAACCCGGACCGCCGTCCCAAGCGCCTGTGGACGGCCGAGGGGGAGGGCCCCGCGATCGTCGGCTATGCCGCGGAGAACGAGTCCGCCGAGGCGGAGTGGATCGCCACCACCATCGACCGGCTGCAGGACGAGGACGGGATCCGCCCGGCCGACGTCGCCGTGTTCTACCGGACCAACGCGCAGTCCCGCGCGCTCGAGGAGCGGCTGGTGACGCGCGGCATCCCGTACCGCGTCATCGGCGGCACGCGCTTCTACGACCGCAAGGAGATCAAGGACGCGCTCGCCTACCTGCGGGTGATCGTCAACCCCGACGACGACGTCAACGTGCGCCGCATCCTCAACGAGCCCAAGCGGGGCATCGGGGACCGGGCCGAGGGCGCCATCGCCGCGTGGGCCGAGCGCAACCGCTCCACGTTCTCCGCGGCCCTGCGCGACGCCGAGAACGCCCCCGGCATGGCCGCCCGCTCGCTCAAGGCCGTCCGCGGCTTCGTGCAGATGATGGACGACCTCGGCCAGGTCGCCGAGTCCGCCGGCCCGGCCACCGTCCTGGAGGCCGTCCTCGAGCAGTCCGGGATGCTGGCCGCCCTCCGCGAGTCCGAGGACCTGCAGGACGAGTCCCGCGCGGACAACCTCGGCGAGCTCGTCGCCGTCGTCCGCTCCTTCGAGACGACGCACCCGGACGGCACCCTGTCCGACTTCCTCGAGCAGGTGGCGCTCGTGGCGGACGCAGACCAGCTGCCCACGGCCCCGGACGTGGAGGGCGAGGCGCTCGCCGAGCAGCAGGGCCAGGTCACGCTCATGACGCTGCACACCGCCAAGGGCCTCGAGTTCCCCGTGGTGTTCCTGACGGGCATGGAGCACGGGGTGTTCCCGCACGCCCGCTCGATGACGGACGAGAAGGAGCTCGCGGAGGAGCGCCGTCTGGCCTACGTGGGCCTGACGCGCGCCCGCCGTCGCCTGTTCCTGACGCGCGCCGAGGCACGCTCGCTGTGGGGCCAGCACCAGTTCAACCCGCCCAGCCAGTTCCTCGGGGAGATCCCGGAGACGCTCATCGACTGGGAGCGGGAGGGCACCACCCGCTCGGCCGGCTCGTTGAGCCTGACCGGCGCCGGCACCTCGCGCTACGCGGGGCGGTTCGGGGGCGGCCGGCCGGCCTGGCGGTCCCGGGACGACGACGGCGCGCGACCCCAGCGCCTCACCCGCGGGGACGAGCCGGCGGACCTCACGGTGCCCTCCGGCGTGGTGCGCGGGAAGGCGCCGAGCCGGGTGCAGCCGCAGAAGGAGATCGTGGCGCTCAGCCCGGGCGACCGCGTCTCCCACGCCACGTTCGGCGAGGGGCGTGTGGACGCCGTCGCGGGCGCGGGGGACAAGACCGTCGCGACCGTCACCTTCGACGCCACCGGGGCGCAGAAGCGGCTGCTGCTGCGCTACGCCCCGCTGACGAAGGTCGAGGGCTGACGGGACCGGCCCGCCGACCCCCCGGTCGCCCCGGGGCGTGGACTACAGTGAGCCGTGGAACGCCGCCGTCCGCCGCCCCGCCGTGCCCCCGCGCCCGGCCCGGCCACGGAGGGGGCGTCGACGTCGGCCGCGCCCGCGGGCGAGGCCGGCAGACCCTGTCTTCGACCAAGAAGGACACACCACCGTGGACCTGTATGAGTACCAGGCGCGCGATCTGTTCGAGGCGCACGGCGTCCCCGTGCTGGCCGGCATCGTTGCGCAGACCCCGGACGAGGCCAAGGCGGCCGCGGAGAAGATCGGCGGCGTCACCGTCGTCAAGGCGCAGGTGAAGGTCGGCGGCCGCGGCAAGGCCGGCGGCGTGAAGGTCGCCAAGACGGCCGACGAGGCCTACGAGCACGCCAAGGCCATCCTGGGGATGGACATCAAGGGCCACACCGTGCACCAGGTCATGATCGCCCAGGGCGCCGACATCGCCGAGGAGTACTACTTCTCCGTGCTGCTGGACCGCGCCAACCGCACCTACCTGGCCATGTGCTCGGTCGAGGGCGGCATGGAGATCGAGCAGCTCGCCGAGGAGCGCCCCGAGGCCCTCGCCAAGGTGCCCGTCTCCCCGCTGACCGGCATCGACGCCGAGACCGCCCAGAAGATCGTCACCGAGGCGGGCTTCCCCGAGGAGCTGCGCGCCGACGTCGCCGAGGTCATCCAGAAGCTCTGGGAGGTCTTCGAGAAGGAGGACGCCACCCTCGTCGAGGTGAACCCGCTGGTGAAGACCGGCGACGGCACGATCCTCGCCCTGGACGGCAAGGTCTCCCTCGACGACAACGCGGCGTTCCGCCACGAGGGCCACGCCGCCCTCGTCGACGAGCGCACCGAGGACCCGCTGGAGGCCAAGGCCAAGGCCAACGGCCTCAACTACGTGAAGCTGGACGGCCAGGTCGGCGTGATCGGCAACGGCGCCGGCCTCGTGATGTCCACCCTCGACGTCGTCGCGTACGCCGGCGAGCAGCACGGCGGCGTGAAGCCGGCCAACTTCCTGGACATCGGCGGCGGCGCCAACGCCGAGGTCATGGCCAACGGCCTCGACGTCATCCTGGGCGACGAGCAGGTCAAGTCCGTGTTCGTGAACGTCTTCGGCGGCATCACCGCGTGCGACCAGGTCGCGAACGGCATCGTCAAGGCCCTCGAGATCCTGGGTGACACCGCCACCAAGCCGCTGGTCGTGCGCCTGGACGGCAACGCCGTGGAGGAGGGCCGCCGCATCCTGCAGGAGGCGAACCACCCGCTCGTCACCCTGGCCGCCACCATGGACGAGGGCGCCGACAAGGCCGCCGAGCTCGCCCACTCCGCGAACTGACCGTTCGGAAAGACTGAGGAAACAGCTATGTCGATCTACCTGAACAAGGACTCCAAGGTCATCGTCCAGGGCATCACCGGCGGTGAGGGCACCAAGCACACCCGCCTCATGCTCAAGGCCGGCACGAACATCGTGGGCGGCGTGAACGCCCGCAAGGCCGGCACCACCGTGTCCCACGAGGACAAGGACGGCAACGCCGTCGAGCTGCCCGTCTTCGGCACCGTCAAGGAGGCCATGGAGAAGACCGGTGCGGACGTGTCCGTGGCCTTCGTGCCGCCGGCCTTCGCCAAGGACGCCGCCATCGAGGCCATCGAGGCCGAGATCCCGCTGCTCGTGGTCATCACCGAGGGCATCCCGGTGCAGGACACCGCCGAGTTCTTCGCCCTGTCCCAGTCCAAGACCGGCGAGGACGGCAAGCCGAAGACCCGCATCATCGGCCCGAACTGCCCCGGCGTCATCACCCCGGGCGAGGCCCTGGCGGGCATCACCCCGGCCACCATCACCGGCTCCGGCCCCATCGGCCTCGTGTCCAAGTCCGGCACGCTGACCTACCAGATGATGTACGAGCTGCGTGACTTCGGCTTCTCCACCGCCATCGGCATCGGCGGCGACCCGATCATCGGCACCACCCACATCGACGCCCTCGAGGCGTTCGAGGCCGACCCGGACACCCAGGCCATCGTGATGATCGGCGAGATCGGCGGCGACGCCGAGGAGCGTGCGGCCGAGTTCATCAAGGCCAACGTCACCAAGCCGGTCGTCGGCTACGTGGCCGGCTTCACCGCCCCGGAGGGCAAGACCATGGGCCACGCCGGCGCCATCGTCTCCGGCTCCGCCGGCACCGCGCAGGCCAAGAAGGAGGCCCTCGAGGCCGCGGGCGTGAAGGTCGGCAAGACCCCGTCCGAGACCGCCCAGCTCATGCGGGAGATCCTGCAGGCCCAGGCCTGATCCCGCGGTGGGGGGCGCCGATGCCGGCGCTCCGCACCGGCAGGCGGATGCACCACGGCCCCTGTCCCTCGTCCTGAGGGGCAGGGGCCGTGTGCTGTGCGGGGCGGAGCAGGCGGTGGGCGCCCGTCAGCCCACGTTCGCGCCGAAGAGCAGGCCGAGCACGTACGTCACGGCAGCGGCGCCGAAGCCGATCGCGAGCTGGCGCAGGCCCCGAGCCAGCGGTGAGGAGCCGGACAACAGCCCGACCACACCGCCGGTGAAGAGCAGGGCCGCGCCCACCATCGCCGCCGCCAGGCCCAGGGCCCACAGCCCGGACATGCCGAAGATGTACGGCAGGATCGGGATGAGTGCGCCGGAGGCGAAGAACGCGAAGCTGGACAGGGAGGCGCTCCACGCCGAGCCGATCTCCGCGAAGGAGTCCGAGTGGTCCACCGGCCCCTGGGAGCCGTCGGGACGGGCGGAGAACTGCGGGTTGCAGTCGCACGTGAGATAGCCGAGGCGCTCGAGCGCGCGGTGCTCGGCATCCTCGGGCGTCATGCCGCGGGCCAGGTAGACGAGCTTGAGCTCGTTGTGGTCCAGGTCCAGGTGCTGGGCCGCCTCGAGGGTGATCTGGGTGGGGGAGGAGGCCTCGAGCAGCTCCCGCTGGGACCGCACCGAGACGTACTCGCCGGCCGCCATGGACAGCGCGCCCGCCAGCAGGCCGGCCACGCCGGTGAACAGCACCACGGACGGCGCCACGCCCGTCGCGCCGATGCCCATCACGAGCGCCAGGTTGGAGACCAGCCCGTCGTTCATGCCGAAGACGGCGGCGCGGAAGTTGCCGGCCAGCTGCTCGCGACCCCGGGCGGCGAGGCCGCGCACGACCTCCTCGTGGATGGCCTCGTCCGCCACCATGCCCTCGGGGGCGTCCTGGTCCTCCGCGTAGGGAGTGTCCGACTCGGCGCGCTGGGCCAGGGCCAGCACGAACACGGAGCCGAAGATCCGCGCGAGCCAGCGCAGCAGGATGCGGTGCAGGGAGGGGCGCGGCGGGTTCTCGGCGTGCTCGCCCAGGAGGGCCCGCCAGTGCTGTTCGTGGCGGCGCTCGGCCTCGGCGAGGCCGAGCAGGATGTCGCGCTCCACGCCGTCCTTGCGAGCGGCGATGTCGCGGTAGATCTGGCCCTCGGCGATCTCGTCGGCGAGGTAGCGGCGCCAGCGTCGGACCTGTTCGCGGGTCGGCTCGGGACGTGCCGCGGGCGTGGCGGTGTGGGCGGGGCTCATGGGGCTCCATCGGATGGGCGGGCGGGGACGGGCGGCGCCGTCGCGGCCGGGCGCGCCCGACCGGCCAGTCTACGCCGTCGCTACCATGGCCGCATGGACGCAGCAGAGACCCCCGACGGCCCCGAGACCGCCGCCCACGACGGCGGCCGGCCGGCCTGGCAGCACCGCCTCCTGGCGGGCGGGGAGGAGCCGGACCCCCGGTTCACGCTCGCCAACGAGCGCACGTTCCTGGCCTGGGTCCGGACGGCGCTGGCGCTGCTGGCCGGCGGGGTCGCGGTGGAGGCGTTCACCGGCGCCCTCTTCGCGCCGCCGGTCCGGGTGGTGCTGAGCACGGTGCTGCTCGTCCTGGCGGCGCTGCTCGCCCTGGGCGCGGGCGCGCGCTGGCTCCGGGTGGAGCGGGCGATGCGCCGCGGCCGTCCGCTGCCGCTGCCGCTGATCGTCCCGGTCCTCGCGGGGGGCGTCGTGCTGGCCGTCGTGGTGCTGCTGGCCGCCGTCGTCCTTCCGCGGGGCTGAGACGATGCGCCTGCATCACGACCCGGGGCTGCAGCCCGAGCGCACCGTGATGAGCTGGGGCTGCACGGTCCTGGCGCTGGGCGTCCTCAGCCTCACGTTCCTGAGGTGGTGGCCGGCCGTCGGCGCGTGGGCGTTCGGGCCTGCGGTGGTGGCGGCCGTCGGCGGGGCGGCGGTGCTGGCCACGCAGCGCCGGCGCTACGTGGCGCACGCGGACGGAATCGCGCGGGAGCAGGCCCGGCCGGCCCTGGCGTCGGTGGCCTGCATGGTCGCGCTGGTGGTGGGCTTGGCGGGCCTCGGGATCACCGCCACGCTGCTGCACGCGGCATGATCCGCGGACGACGACGGCGCCCCTCACCTGCGCGGGCAGGTGAGGGGCGCCGTCGTGCCTCCGGGGGCGGACCGCTCAGCGGGCGATCATGCCGTGGGGGTCGATGACGAACTTCTCCAGGGACCCCTGGTCGAACTCCGCATAGGCCTGGGGTGCCTCGTCCAGGGTGATCACGCGCGGGTTGACCATCTCCGTCAGGTACGGCATCCGGTCCCACAGGATCGACATCATCAGCTGGCGGTTGTAGCGCATGATGGGCGCCTGGCCGCCGATGATGTGGGGCGACTTGATCCAGGCCTTGCCGAAGTCCACCGGGAAGGTGCCCTCCTGCTCGGCCTTCGTCTCCGCGATCGGGTTCGGCCCGTAGATGCCGATGATGCCCGTGGCGCCGCCCGGACGGGTGATGTCCAGGACCTGGTTCACGGCGGCGATCGGCTGCATCTCATCGGACGCGGAGCCCAGGCCGTGGGCCTCGGAGCCGACGCAGTCCACCGCGCAGTCCACCATCGGCTCGCCGAGGATGTCGTTCACGGCGTCCTGCAGGTTCTCCGTGGTGGAGAGGTCGATGGTCTCGCAGCCGTGCTTGCGCACCAGTTCCAGCCGCGAGGCGTCTTGATCGCCCACGATGATGCACGAGGCGCCCAGCAGCCGAGCGGCGGCCGCGGCGCACCGGCCCACGGGGCCGGCACCGGCGATGTAGACGGTGGAGCCGGGCTTGGCGCCGGCCTCCATGAGGCCGTGGAACGCCGTCGGGAGGATGTCCGAGAGCACGGTCAGATCCAGGATCTTCTCCATCGCCTGCTCCTGGTCCGGGAAGCGCAGCAGCTGGAAGTCCGCGTACGGCACGAACAGGTACTCGGCCTGCCCGCCCTGGAAGCCGCCCAGATTGAAGCCGTAGGCGGCGCAGGCCTGCTCCGGGTTGGCGGTCTCACAGATCTCGGTCCGGCCGGCGCGGCAGTTGCGGCAGCGGCCGCAGGCCACGTTGAACGGCACGGAGACGAGGTCACCCTCCTTCAGGAACTGGACGTCGCTGCCGATCTCCAGCACCTGGCCGGTCATCTCGTGACCCAGCACCATGCCCTCGGGCGCGGGGAAGGACCCGCGGTAGATGTGCAGGTCGCTGCCGCAGATGTTGGTCGCGACGATCTTGAGGATGACGCCGTGCGGGGCGGCGGAGCCGTCGGGCATCTCCAGCTTGGGGAAGTCCAGCTCGTCGACGCGCACGTCCTTGATGCCGTGGAATGCCACGGCGCGGTTCTTGGTGGTCATGGGAACTGCTGCCTTTCTGTCTCTATCGAGGCCCTGGCAGGGCGGGAGACGGGACGAACCCGAGGGGGAGTCCCGGTCCCGGGTTGTACGGACACAGTAGGGGTCGGCGGGGAGCTCGGGGAAGGGTCGCGCGCCGCCGCCCGCAGCACCCGTCACCTGGCCTCGGCCATCGTGCGGGCGTCGGAGGATCACAGGCCCCGGGGTCGTCGGCCAGAGGCACTCTCAGACCGCGGCGTCGACGCCGTGGCGGGAGCGCACCCGCCAGGCCTCGAGGACCGCGGGGTCGGTGGGCCGGGTCATCAGGCTGAGGAGGACGTACACGACGGCGGAGGCGGCCAGGCCGACGTAGATCGGCTCGTTCGCGAAGACGCCCTCGAAGGGCTCGGCGGCGTTCAGCTCGAGCCAGCCCATGGTGCCGAGGGTGCCCACCGTCCCGACCACCATGGACCACAGCGCCGCCGTGCCGGTGCCGCGCTTCCACACGAGGCCGCCGACGATCGCGACGAACAGGCCGCCCACGAGGATGTCGTACGCGATGGTCAGGGCCGCCACCACGTCCGGGACGACGATCGCCAGCCCCAGCACGACGGCGCCGAGCAGCAGCACCCAGCCGCGGTTCGAGGCGAGCTCCGCCGCGGTCTCCGTGGCCGCGTCCTCGGTGGTGGCGCCGTCCTCGGCGGCGGCGGCCTCGCCGCGGAGGATGGGGAGGATGTCGGTGCGCATCACGGTCGAGGCCGCGATGATCGCCCCTGATGCGGTGGACATCATGGCCGCGACGGCGGCCGCCAGGGCCACGCCGCCCACGCCGACGGGCAGCAGGTTCTGGGCGACCCACGCGAACACGTCGTCCGTGGTGGCGATGTCCGCGGTCACCGTGCGGGCGGCCATGCCGATCACGGCGCCGGCGACGCCGTAGGCGATGCAGTACAGCCCCGCCGTGGCGCCGCCGATCTGAGCCACGCGCGGGGAGCGGGCCGTGAAGACGCGCTGCCAGACGTCCTGGCCGATCAGCAGGCCGAGGGTGTAGATCACGAAGTAGGTGACGATCGACTGCACGCCGATCCCGTCCCAGCTGAAGAACTCGGCGCCCAGGCGCTGCTGCATGGCGCTCCAGCCGCCGGCGTTGGCCAGGGAGAGGGGGAGCATGAGGGCGAACAGGCCGATGGTCATGATGAGGAACTGGGCCATGTCGGCCAGGGTGATGGACCACATGCCGCCGAGCACGGAGTAGGCCAGCACGATGCCGCCGCCCACCAGGACGGACAGCCAGCGGTCCCAGCCGAAGAGCACCACGAAGATCGACGCGTAGGCGCCCGTGGAGGTGGCGGCGAGCATGAGCGTGTAGGCGAGCATCACGAAGGAGGAGGCGTGGGAGGCCCCGCCGCGGCCGTACCGCAGGCGCAGCATCTGCGAGACGGTGTAGATCTTCAGGCGGGCCAGGATCGGGGCGAACGCCACCGACAGGATGAGCACGCCGACGCCGATGGCGGCCACGAGCCACGCGCCGGAGAGCCCGAACTCGTACCCCAGGCCGACGCCGCCCACGGTGGCGGCGCCGCCGAGCACGACGGCGGCCATGGTGCCGGTGAACAGCACCGGCCCGAGGCGGCGGCCCGCCACGAGGTAGTCCTCCGAGCTGGCGGCGCGGGTCTTGCCCCACCAGCCGAAGGCGAGCATGCCGACCAGGTAGACGGCGACGATGGTCAGGTTGAGGGTCACGGGTGGTCCTTGGGGCGAGGGGATCCAGGGCGCCGGGATGCGGGGGCGCCGCGGGCGGGACAGGAGAGATCGGCGTGTTGCCGATCACACGATCTGGGTCTACGGTAAACACATGTTGCATCGCAGGCAACATGTCGTCCAGGGCGACGGGGCGCAGGCTCCGGGTCGAACGAGAGGAGCGCGTGTGTCCGAGCATGTCGTCCAGACACCGCCCCGCGGCACCGTGAGCACGCTCCGCATGCTCCTGATCTGGCTGGCCGCCAACCTCGTGGTCACCACGCTTCTGACGGGGACCCTCTTCCAGCCCGGGGTCTCCTATGCCACCGCCTTGACAAGCATCGTGCTCGGCACCGTCCTCGGCGCCCTCGTCCTGGTGGGGGTCGGGGTCATCGGCGCCCGCACCGGTCTGCCCACCATGGCGCTGACCCGTGCGGCCTTCGGCCACCGCGGATCTCTGTTGCCGGTGACGTTCAACGTGGTGGTCCTGATGGGGTGGTCCTGGGTGCAGGCCATGCTGGCCGGCCTCGCGGTGGACGCCCTGGTGTCCGCGGCCACCGGATTCTCCTCGCCGATGCTCTTCGCGGTCCTGTGCCAGCTCGTCGTCGTGGCCCTGGCGATCCTCGGGCACGAGGGCATCGCGCGGATCGAACCCTGGCTCGCCCTCGTGATGCTCGCCGTGATGGGCGGGATCTTCGTCACCGCCTTCCGTGCCCACGGCCCGGCCGAGCTGGCGTCGATCCCGGTGGACCCCGCAGTCGAGCTGACTCCCGCCCTCGCCTTCGATCTCGTCTTCGCCACGGCCATCTCGTGGACCGTCCTCTCCGCCGACATCACCCGGAACGCGAGCACCCCGCGAGCGGCCGCGCTGGGCTCTGGCATCGGCTACACCCTGTCCACCGTCATCGCGATGAGCCTGGGCCTCACGGCCTTCGCACACGTGCTCCTGGGCGACGCCGCGGCCACCCCCTTCGACCCGGCGACCCTCGTCGCGGCCTTCGGCTGGCCGCTGGCCGTGGTGATGTTCCTCTCGGTCATGGCCACGAACACGATGGTGGTCTACGGGATGGCGACGTCGGTTACCCACGCCTCGCTGAGCCGGCCCCTTCCGTTCGTGCCTGTCGCCCTGGTGCTCGGCGCGGTGAGCGTCATCGGTGCGATGTGGTTCGACCTGCTCACCCGCTTCACAGATTTCCTTGCGCTGATCGGCGCCTTCTTCGTGCCGGTGTTCGCCGTGATCCTCGTGGACTACGTGCTCCAGGGCCGCCGCACCACCCTGGACGTGCTCGTGGCCCGTGGCCCGCGCGCCTGGTTCCGCGGGGGTGTCCACGGGCGAGCAGTGGCCGTGTGGGTCGTCGGTGCCGCGACGTCGTGGCTGCTCACGGACGTGTGGCCCAGTCCCGTCGGTGTCACCGTCCCGGTGTTCCTCCTGAGCGCCCTGCTCTACGCCCTGCTCGCCTGGCCGCGTCATCGGCCGGAGGCCCGCCCGGAGGCCGGCGCGTCGATCGAGGGACGCCGTGGCGTCTGACTCCGTTGCCCCCCTGCTCCTCTCGCGCCCCCTGGAGGACCGCATGCCCGTGTACCCGGGCGATCCAGGTGTGCGTATCCGTCCCGCCCTCACCGTCGCCCAGGACGGGGTCGCGGTCATGGCCCTCGAGATCGGCTCGCATGCCGGCACCCACGTGGACGCCCCGTGCCACACCGTGCCGGGCGGCCGCACCGTCGAGGGGCTGACCTGGGACGAGCTGTGCGGGGACACCCTCGTCCTCGGTCTGGCCGGGCTCGCCCCCGGGGAGCCGATCTCCGCCGCGCGCCTGGCCCCCCTCCTGCCCGGCACGGATGCGCAGACGCCCGCCCGACTCCTGCTGGCCACGGGCTGGGATCGACACTGGCGCGACGGCCTCCTCCGCGCGCGTCATCCCTTCCTCACAGGAGAGGCCGCGGCCATGCTGTGGGATCGTGGCATCCGTCTGTTGGGGGTGGACATGCTCAGTCCCGATCCCACCGGGCTCGCCGGTGAGCCCGACCTTCCTGCCCACGCGGCCTTCCTCGGCGGCGACGGGATCATCGTCGAGAACCTCGTGGGGCTGGACGCGCTCCGCCCCGCAGGGGCGGCGCCGCGCGCCGACTGGTCCGCCCGCCTCCGGCTCGAGGTGCATCCGCTGCCCCTGGCCGGCGGCGACGGCTCCCCGGCCCGCGTCCTCGCCTGGCCGACGTCGGGAGGAACGCGATGAAGGCCCTCCCGCTCGAGACCACCCCGGGCCAGGCGCTGATCGGCCGCCGGCTGCGCGCGCTGCGCGAGGCGCGGCGGCTCACCGTGGCCCAGCTGGCCGAGGCGGCCGGCGTCAGCAAGGGCTTCCTCTCCCGCCTCGAGCGGGACCTGACGAGCCCGTCCGTGAGCACGCTCGTGACCCTGTGCCAGGTGCTCGGCGCGAGCCCGGGCGACGTCCTGGACGCGCCCGAGGTGACGGTCGTGCGCCTCGCCGACGCCCCCGCGGTCAACCTCGGCGGCGAGGGCATCCGCGAGCGCCTGATCACCCCGCGCGGCAGTCGCGACCTGCAGATCCTGCGCGCTGACATCGCGCCGCGCGGCCGCGGGGAGGCGGAGCTGTACACCGTGGACTGCCGCGTGGAGGCGGTGCACGTGGTCACCGGCCGCCTCGAGCTGCGGACCACCGAGGCCGTGCACCTGTTGGAGGAGGGGGACACCGTCACCTTCCCCGGCCGCGAGCCCCACTCGTGGGCCAATCCGGACGGCCACCCCGCCGTCGTGCTGTGGACCCTCGTGGGCCACGCGTGAACCGTGCGGCATGCCCGCACCGGACAGACCAGACCAGACCGACCAGACCGAATCGAACAGCCCAGAGAGGACATCCAGATGCTCGAGATCCCCCGCGTCGAGGACAACGGCCGCCTCGGCCCCGTGAATTCCGCCCTCGTGCCCCGCTACGGCGGCGCCCCCACCTACGCCCTGCTGCCGCGCCTGGACGAGGCGGCCGCGGCCGGCGTCGCCCCGGAGATCAAGGTGGTCGGCGTGCCGTTCGACGCCGGCGTCTCCTACCGCCCCGGTGCACGCTTCGGGTCCGGCCACGTGCGGCAGTCCTCGCGACTGCTGCGCCCGTACAACCCCGCCACGGACACCTCGCCCTTCGCGCAGGCCCAGGTGGTGGACGCCGGGGACATGGCGGTGAACCCGTTCGACATCGGCGAGGCCATCGAGGCGATCCAGCAGGACGCGATGGACCTCACCGAGGACGGCTCCTCGCTCATGACCATCGGCGGCGACCACACCATCGCGCTGCCGCTGTTGCGCGCCGCCTCCGCCCGCGCCGGCGAGCCCGTGGCCCTGCTGCACTTCGACGCCCACCTGGACACGTGGGACACCTACTTCGGCGCCGAGTACACCCACGGCACGCCGTTCCGCCGCGCCGTGGAGGAGGGGATCCTGGACACCGAGGCCATCTCGCATGTGGGCACGCGCGGTCCGCTCTACGGCAAGAAGGACCTCGACGACGACCACCGCATGGGCTTCGGCATCGTCACCTCCTCGGACGTGTTCCGTCAGGGCGTGGACGAGATCGTGGACCAGCTGCGCCAGCGTATCGGGGGTCGGCCGCTCTACATCTCGGTGGACATCGACGTCCTCGACCCCGCGCACGCGCCGGGCACCGGCACCCCCGAGGCCGGCGGCATCACGAGCCGCGAGCTGCTCGAGATCCTGCGTGGGCTGCGCGGGCTCGACATCGTGGGCGCAGACCTGGTGGAGGTGGCCCCGGCCTACGACCACGCCGAGCTGACCGGCGTCGCCGCCTCCCATGTGGCCTACGACCTCATCTCCCTGATGGCCGACCGCCGCGCCACCCGCGCGGCCGCCGGTGAGGAGCCGGGCCGATGACCGACGAGCAGACGACGACGGCGGCCCCGCGGCGCAACGGCGGCGACCTCGCCGTCGAGACGCTCCACGCCCTGGGTGCACGGACGGTCTTCGGCATCCCGGGCCAGCACGCCCTCGGCCTCTTCGACGCCCTGTCCCGCTCCCCGCTGGAGTTCGTCTCGAACCGCGTGGAGAACAACGCCGCCTTCGCCGCGGACGGGTACGCCCGCGCCACCGGCGAGGTCGGCGTCCTGTTCCTGTCCACCGGCCCGGGCGCGCTCACCTCGCTGGCCGGCCTGCAGGAGGCGTACGCCACGGGTGTGCCGATGCTCGTGATCGCCTCGCAGATCCCGCTGTCCGGGCTCGGCGCCCGGCGCAAGGGCATGCTGCACCAGCTGGACGACCAGAAGGCCTCGGCCCGCAACGTCACCAAGGCCCAGTTCACGGTCCACCACGCCTCGGGCATCCCGTCCGCCATCCAGGACGCGTGGGCCGAGGCCGTCACCGTGCCGCAGGGGCCGGTGTGGGTCGAGATCCCGCAGGACGTGCTGCTCGGCGAGGTCATGGTGCCCCCGGTCGAGGACGCCCTGGCCGTGCCCTACGACCACCCGCCGCGCGCCGAGCTCGTGGCCGAGTCCGTGCGCTGGCTGCGCGGGGCCGGGCGGGTGGCGATCGTGGCCGGCGGCGGCGTGCGCCGCTCCGGCCGGGCCGCGATGGCGAGCCTGCGGGAGGTCGCGGAGCTGCTCCAGGCACCCGTGGTCTGCTCGCCGGGCGGCAACACCGCCTTCCCGTGGGAGCACCCGCTCAGCCTCGGCGGCTGGGTGGAGGACCGCCTCGTCACGGACCTGCTCGAGGACGCGGAGGTGCTGCTCGTCGTGGGCTCCTCGCTCGGCGAGGTCACCTCGAACTACTTCACTCTCGAGCCGCGCGGCCGCCTCATCCAGGTGGACGCGGAGCCGCGCGTGCTGGAGACCAACCACCCCACGCTGGGTGTGCGCGCCGACGCAGGCCAGGCGCTCGAGGCCCTCGCCGCGGCGCTGCGCGAGTCGGGCTCGGTGGCGCAGGACGCCGCCGTCTGGCACGGCCGCACCCCGGCCGAGGTGGTCGCCGACGTCAACGCGCGCATCGGCGCCCGGCTCGACGCCCAGGACCTCGGCGTGGAGCGCCGGCTCCTGGCGGACATCCGCGCCGCCGTCCCGTCGACCATGCAGACGTACTGGGACATGACCATCGCCGCCTACTGGGCGTGGAACTGCTGGGACGCGCAGGACGGCGAGTTCCACTCGGCGCAGGGTGCCGGGGGGCTCGGCTACGGGTTCCCGGCCGCGTTCGGCGGCGCGGTGGGCCTGGCCCACCAGGGCCGCGCCGGGATCGACGGGCGCGTGCTCGCCGTCGCCGGCGACGGCTCGGCGATGTACTCCCTCGCCGAGCTCGCGGCCGCCCGGCAGCACGGTGCGGCGGTGACGTGGCTGATCATCGACGACGGCGGGTACGGCATCCTGCGCGAGTACATGGAGGGCGCGTTCGGCAAGGCCACGGCCACCGAGCTCGACCGGCCGGACTTCCAGGCCCTCGCCGCCTCCTTCGGCGTGCCCGCCGAGACGGTGGGAGTGGAGGACGTGCGCGGCGCGCTCGAGCGCGCGTTCCAGGCGGACGGGCCGAACGTCGTCGTGGTGCAGACCCGCCTGGCGATGTGGGCGCCGAGCCACCTGGGGGAGGCTCCGGAGGTCTGACGCGGCCCGGCGCCGGAATCGCTGACTCGACCCTGAGAGTGTGCGCCACCTTTCCAGGTGCATGTTTCAGCAACGGAGCTGGACCGGCAGGTAGTTGAGACGTCGACCGAGGCGCCGGCGGTCCCTCCCGTGTCAGAAACCGCCCAGGAGATGTCCTGGAACCATCCCGCCGATCTCACGAAAACGTCCGGCATCCGTTGTCATGCTGGCCTCTCGACGCGGCCCGCCACCCGGCGGGCGCCCCACGAGAGGAACTCCATGGCCCCCGGGCTCCCGACCCGCTCCCGCCGTCCCTTCCCCCAGGTCACCGAGGGAGACGAGGCCCCCGCCGTCACGCCCACCTTCGAGGGCCGGGCCTTCCATCGCCCCGCCGAGGACGTCGAGGACCAGGGCGCCGCCTTCGACGTCGGCACTCTCGTCTCCCGCCGCAACGCGCTGGGCATCTTCGGCGCGGGGGCGGGAGCCCTCGTCCTCGCCGCGTGCGGTGTCCAGGAGGGCGCCTCGTCCTCCTCCGGCTCGACGTCGGCGAGCGCCGGCTCCTCGTCACCCGCGGCCTCCTCCTCGTCGGCGGCGAGCGCCTCGCCGTCCGCCACCCTGACCGAGATGGTCACCGAGACCGCAGGCCCGTACCCGGGCGACGGCTCCAACGGCCCGGACGTGCTCGACGCGTCCGGCATCGAACGTTCCGACCTGACCACGAGCATCGACACGGGCACCGCCGCCGAGGGCGTCCCGCTGACGGTGACGATGAACGTGATCGACATGGCCAACGGCGACGCCGCGATGACCGGCGCCGCCGTGTACCTCTGGCACGCCGACGCGCAGGGCCGCTACTCGATGTACTCGGACGGCATCACGGAGGAGACCTACCTGCGCGGCGTCCAGGTGGTGGGCGACGACGGCACGGTCACCTTCACCACGGTGTGGCCCGGCTGCTACGACGGCCGGTGGCCCCACCTGCACTTCGAGGTGTTCCCGGACAAGGCGTCCATCACGGACGCGACGAACAACGTCCTCACCTCCCAGATCGCCATGCCCGAGGAGCAGTCCGCGCAGGTCTACGCCACCTCGGCCTACGACGGGTCCACGGAGAACTTCGCCGACGTCAGCCTCGAGACGGACAACGTCCTCTCGGACGGCTACGAGACGCAGCTGCCGCAGATCACGGGCTCCGTGGAGAAGGGCTTCGCCATCACCATCGACGTCCCGATCGACACCACCACTGAGCAGGAGCAGGGCGGGATGGGCGGGCCCGGCGGTGGCCAGCCCCCGGCGGGCGGCGAGGGCGGCCAGCCCCCGGCGCGTCCTTAAGTCCGGCGGACGTGGGCTGAGCCGTCCGGCCCAGCCCACGCGTCCTGCCGGCGGCTCAGTCGGTCTGGGACTCGTTGCGCTCGGGGTGCGGGCCGAACACGAAGTGGCGGCCGGACACGCGCTGGACGTCCACGCGGACGTAGAAGTCCTTCAGCGTCGGCACCCACGGCTCGATGCCGAGGGACTCGGCCTCCGCGATCTCCGCCTCCGTGTCCAGGCGGCGCGCGGTGCCGTGGACGAGCACGGACCAGGCCTGGTCGGCCAGGATCCCGTCGGCCTGCACCACGACGTGCGGGTTCACCGTGAGCTCGGCGAGCTTCGAGCCGGGCGCGGTGCGGAAGTAGATGGCGCCGTCGTGGGCCCGCACGTTCACCGGCACGATGTCCGGCCGCCCGTCCACGGCCAGCCCGAGGCGCGCGTGGCCCACGCGGCCCAGCAGTCGCCAGACCTGGTCCTCGTCCAGCACCAGGACGGCCTCGCCGTCCGGGTGCTCGAACATCAGGTGGTCCCCGGGCTCCGCGACCGGATCGGGGCGCTGCATCGACGGGGCGTCGTCGGTGTCATGGTGCTGCTGGGTCATCGGGGCCTCCTGGCATGCCGGGACGGGCGCCGTCGGGCGCGGCGCTGAGATCGGGCTCACATCCACTCTATACATGGTCGGTCGCCCGCGAGGCGACGATGTCACCCAGCACCGCCGCCGTCGTCGGCGCCTCGCGGCCCGGGGCGACGGCGAGCGCGAACGGGCACGTGTGGGCGCGCGGGCCGTCGTCGACGAGCCGGCCCGACGACGGCGCGGCCGGGTCCGGCGTGAGCCACCTGCCCCCGGCGCGGCGCAGGATCAGCTGCCCCGCCGCGACGTCCCAGGGCTTGGTGTCCACGTACAGCGCGGCGTCGGCCCAGCCCGCCGCCGTGTGGGCGAGCTCGAGGGCGCCGGAGACGGTGCGGCGCACGGTCGCGTGGGCGGTCACGAGCCGCCCGAAGCGGCGCAGCGCGTCCTCGCCCTCGCGCGCGAGCGCCTCGCCCGCCGGATAGGAGGTCACGAGGTTCTGGGCGCGCTCGCCGCCGGCCGGCGCCGGCCGGCCGACCTCGGCCAGCGGGCGCTCCGGCCCGTCGCCGCGGGTGAGGTAGGCGCCGTCCGCGTCGGCGGAGAACGCCAGCCGGCCCACGGGGTCCAGCACGACGCCGGCCACCACCTCGCCGTCGACCTCGGCGGCCAGGGACACCGAGAACATCGCGAAGCCGTGTGTGAAGTTGGAGGTGCCGTCGATGGGGTCGACGATCCAGGTCAGCCGGGCGGCCTCACCGGTGCCGGCCTGCGCCCCGAGCTCCTCGCCGAGCACGCCGGAGCCGGGGACCGCCGTCGTGAGCGCGGCGACGAGCCGGGCCTCGGTGTGTCGGTCGTGCACGGTGACGAGGTCGTGGTGCGTGGTCTTGGCCTCGGGCCCGATGGCGGTGGGGGAGCGGAAGGCGGCGGCGAGGTCGCCGACGACCGCGCGGGCGGCGTCGAGGGCGATCGCGCGCAGCTCGGCGGGGCGGGGCAGGGCGGGGCTCATGCCCCGAGCCTAGGCGGGGGCCCGGACACGTCGGACCGCACGCGAGACAATGGGGCCGACCCCCCCCCGAGCAGAGGAGCCGCCATGACCGAGCACCCCCTCCCGACCCCCGACGACGACGCCACCCTCACCGGCCCGCAGACCCCCACGCCCCAGCGCGTGGCCGCCGTGCGTGCGCTGCGCGAGCTGCTCGCCGCCGGCTACGGCACCGAGGCCCGGCCGATCGCCTCCTACGGCGCCCCCGCGCCCGGCACCCTCGGCGGCGTCTACCCGGACTACGACGACCGCGTGTTCCCCGGCCTCGTGGCCGCGCAGGAGCTGGCGGGCATCGACGTCGACTACCTGCGGAACGTGGACCGGGTGAGCGAGGCCGGCATCGCCGAGGCGTCCCTGGCCGACCTCGGCACGCTGTTCACCTACCTGGTGCGCGGCGAGCGGTTCGCGGACGGGCACGTGGCCGCCGCGATCGAGAACGGCAAGGTCGGCCGCATGCTGGACCGCCTGACCGCGCTGGTCCCCGAGATCCGCTGAGAGCGCACGGTGCGGAATACTGGGCGCATGCCCGCAGCCTCCGACGCCCCCACGCCCGCGCCCCGGCGCGGCCGCCTGGCCCCTTCCGGTGACCCCACTCCCGTGGAGAACGTCGCCACGCACCTGCAGGAGGGGTGGAACCGTTGGCACCGCGCCCGCGCGCTGCGTGCCGGCAACGTGCCGACGGTCATGGCGTTCACGGGCTACGGCAGCACCAGCTGGGTGCGGATCCTCTCCCGTGTGGTGATCGCCTCCGACGAGGAGTTCATGAACGGCCGTCGGCTGTCGAAGGTGGTGGCGGACGGCGTGCGCGGCTGGCGCAACTTCGTGGCCCCGCCCATGGCCTACGCCGAGGTGGAGGTGCAGGTGGGGGACCTGCGCACCACGGTGCGCACGGACCGGATGGGCGTCGTCGACGTCGTGCTGGACGTCGAGCTGGAGCCCGGCTGGCAGACCGCCACCCTCCACGTCGGCGGCCAAGAGGAGCACGCCGTCATGGACCTGTACATCTGCGAGCCGGGCGCGCGGATCGGCCTGGTCTCGGACATCGACGACACCGTGGTGGTCACCTCACTGCCCCGCCCCCTGCTGGCGGCCTGGAACTCGTTCGTGATCGACGAGCACGCCCGCACGCCCACTCCGGGGATCGCCGTGCTGCTGCGCCGGATCGCCGAGCTCGAGCCGAAGGCCCCCGTGCTGTACCTGTCCACGGGCGCGTGGAACGTGGCGCAGACCCTCACCCGCTTCCTGGGCCGCAACCTCTACCCGCTCGGCGCTCTGCTGCTGACCAGCTGGGGGCCCACGAGGGACCGCTGGTTCCGTTCCGGTCAGGAGCACAAGAGGGTCCAGCTCGAGCGCCTCGCCGAGCAGTTCCCGGACATCCAGTGGATCCTGGTGGGCGACGACGGCCAGCACGACCCCGAGATCTACGCCGAGTTCGCGCAGCGCCACCCCGATCGGGTCAAGGCGATCGTCATCCGGCAGCTGACCCCCTCCCAGGCGCTGCTCGCGGGCGGCCGGGCGGAGGACACCCGCCATTCCACCCCGGGCATCCCGTGGTGCTACGGCCCGGACGGGGCCACGCTGTCCAATCAGCTCGAAGACCTGGGCATCCTGCCCGTCGAGTTCGTGGACGTGCAGCCCGAGGCCTGGCGTGAGGACATCCTCGGCGACGACGAGGCGCCGGCGGCCCTCGACGCCGCGGCGCAGCGCGACGGCCGGTCCACGGATGAGGAGGCCGCCCGTTGACCGCCTCGCGCTCCGTCGAGGTCCGCATCCCGCTGCGCTGGGCGGACATGGACGCCTACGGCCACGTGAACAACATCGCCGTGGTGCAGCTGCTGGAGGAGGCCCGCGTGGCGGCCTTCGGCGTGCCCGCGAACACCGGCGCCGGTGGCGGGCAGGCCCCGCCGATCGACCTGCTCGAGGGGGTGGCCCCCGGTGTGCGGACGTTCATCTCCGAGCACACCGTGAAGTACCGGGCCCAGATGCCCTACCGCCCCGTGCCGCTGCGCGTTGTGGTGAGCGTGGACGCCGTGAAGGCCGCCTCGGTGCACGTGGGCTACGCCCTGCACGACGGCGTCGACGACACCCTCTGCGCCACCGCGACGTCCGTCATGGTGTTCGTCGACGGGCAGACGGGCCGCCCCGTGCGCATCAGCCCCGAGCAGCGGGCGGCGCTGGCCGGCTGAGGTGGGCCGAGGTGGGCTGCTGACCGCCCGACAGCCGCCCAGCGACATCACCGCCGTGCAGAGTGGCTGCGATGTCGCAGAGCGGAGGTCCGCCGCTCGGGCTCGCCGAGTCGAGACAGGGCCCGTGGGACGGCCGCGGATCAGACCGAGCGGGGGACGCCCGCGGCGGTGAGGATCCGCGCCAGCCGGTCCGGCCGCAGGAGGTCTCCCCACGTCCAATGCGCGCCCGCCCGGGTGACCAGCTGCAGGGCCACCTCCCGTTCCTTCTCCCGGCGGATGCTGGCGCGGCGGGCCGTGTCGTCACCGTCGAAGAACGACAGGTCGTACTTGCCCAGCCCGTCGAACTCCCCGTACACCCGCACCTGCTCCCACCAGAAGTCCGTGCGGGCCACCGCGCGTCCGTTCGCATCCCGGTGGCGATGCTGCAGCGCCGTGGGCGGGACGAAGCCGAGCTCGTGGATGCTGGCCCGGCTGTAGGACTCGCCGGCGGATTCCGCCCGCGCGTCCGCGAAGTGCCAGGCCCGCTCGAATCGGCGGAGGGCGGCCGCGGATTTGAGTCGGCTCTCCGCCTGCCTCGCCCAGCGTGCGGCCTCCTCGGGCCGGGCTCGGACGAGCGCGTCCAGCGGGGCCACGGCGTCGCGGAACGGGGTGGCCGCTCCGAGCACCAGCAGCACCGTGGGCAGCGGATCCGCCAGGACGGTTCCGAGGCTCTGCCCGTCCGACAGGACGGCCTCGACCGGCTGAGGCGCGGCGGGGGCCGCCTCCGGCAGCCCCCACCGGGGTCGGCGGCGCGGCGGGACGGGAAGCCGGCGATCGTGGGCCACCACGGAGGGGGCGAAGGGACGGCGGGTCAGCGGACCGGCGCCGTGATGCCCGGGCGAGGGGGCGCGCAGCTCGAGCACGGGCGGCTCGACGGCCGGCCCCAGACCGTGCAACCGGGCCGCGGTCAGGCCCGTGAACACCGTCGCGGGGCGGGCGATCGAGAGGGCGACGGCGGACACGACCGCCCTGTCCCACGGACGCAGCGCGGCCCAGTCGCTGACGCTGATGTAGACGCGCGGGCAGAGCCGCACGAGGACCCCGCGGGTCCAGGCGCGTTCGAGACGGCGCCGCGCCGCCCCGTCGTGAGGGTCCGCCGCGCTGAGCAGGGGCCCGCGTCCCGGGAGCAGCGCACGCGAGTGGTCGGAGAGCAGGGTCATGCGGCCCAGTCTCGTGGGCCCGTCGGGGGCGCGACGGGTCGGCCGCGCCGGCGGTGGAGGGCACCCGACGTCGGGGGGCCTGTGCAGGAGCCGGGCGCCCTTGAGCGACCGCCGCCCTGCGACATCACCGCGCGTCAGAACGGCGGTGATGTCGCAGGGCGGCGGAGGATCACGGAAGGGACAGGGCCGGGCCTCAGACCACGCCCTGGGCGATCATCGCGTCGGCGACCTTGATGAACCCGGCGATGTTCGCCCCCGCCACGTAGTTGCCGGGCGTGCCGTACTCCTCGGCGGTCTCCACGCAGCGGTCGTGGATGTCGCGCATGATCTGCTCGAGCCGGTCGTGGGTGTAGTCGAAGCTCCACGAGTCCCGCGAGGCGTTCTGCTGCATCTCCAGCGCCGACGTCGCCACGCCGCCCGCGTTGGCGGCCTTGCCCGGGCCGAACAGCGTCCCGGAGTCGACGAACAGGTGGGCGGCCGCCTCGGTGCAGGGCATGTTCGCGCCCTCGGCCACGGCCTTCACCCCGTTCTTCAGCAGGGTCCGCGCGGCGGACTCGTCGAGCTCGTTCTGGGTGGCACACGGCAGGGCCACGGTGCCCTCGACGTCCCAGACGCTGCCGCCGGTCACGTAGCGGGACCGCCCGCCGCGGCGCTCGGCGTACTCGGAGATGCGGGCACGCTCGACCTCCTTGATCTGCTTGAGCAGGTCCAGGTCGAGGCCGTCCGGGTCCACGATGTAGCCCGAGGAGTCGGACGCGGTGAGCACGGTGGCCCCGAGCGCGGCGGCCTTCTCCGCGGCGTAGATGGCCACGTTGCCGGAGCCGGAGATCAGCACCTGCTGACCGTCCATGGATTCGCCGCGCGTGCGCAGCATGGAGTCGACGAACATCACGGCGCCGTAGCCGGTGGCCTCAGTGCGGACCAGCGAGCCGCCCCACGTCAGGCCCTTGCCGGTGAGGGCGCCGGCCTCGAAGCGGTTGGTCAGTCGCTTGTACTGGCCGAACATGTAGCCGATCTCGCGGGCGCCCACGCCGATGTCACCGGCCGGCACGTCCGTGTGCTCACCGATGTGGCGATGCAGCTCCGTCATGAAGGACTGGCAGAACCGCATGATCTCGCGGTCGGACTTGCCGGCGGGGTCGAAGTCCGAGCCGCCCTTGCCGCCGCCGATCGGCATGCCGGTGAGCGAGTTCTTGAAGATCTGCTCGAAGCCCAGGAACTTGACGATCCCGAGGTACACGGAGGGGTGGAAGCGCAGCCCGCCCTTGTACGGGCCGAGCGCCGAGTTGAACTCCACGCGGAACCCGCGGTTGACCTGCACGACGCCGGCGTCGTCGATCCACGGGACGCGGAAGATGATCTGGCGCTCCGGCTCGCAGAGGCGGTGCATGACCCCGGCCTCGACGTACTGGGGGTGGCGCTGCACCACCGGCCCCAGCGCCTCGAACACCTCGGACACCGCCTGGTGGAACTCGGCCTCGCCGGGGTTGCGCGCGAACACTTCGTCGCGCAGGGTCTCCAGAGACTCATTCATGGTGTCCTCCTCGGACGTCGGGGTAGAGACGCCCCGCGGTGCCCCCGCCGTGGCGCGCCGCGGTCGGAGGAGGCCGCGGTGCCTGACGCCCATCCTGACAGGGAGTGCGCTCTGTTGCCGAAATGAGACGCGGGCCACCCCGGGCCCCGCGTTCGGCTCAGCGCGGCGGCGCCGCCTCGGTGTCGATGCTGGCCTGCTGGCTCTCGCTGTAGCGCGGGCCCGCCACGGTCGCGTCGTTGACGAGGTCGTCCAGCCGGGCGACGTCGGCCGGGGTCAGCCGCACCTCGTGCGCGCCCCGGTCCTCGAGCCAGTGCTCCCACGAGGTGGTGCCCGGGATCGCCAGGACGTCCTTGCCCTGGGCCAGGACCCAGGCGACGGCGAGCCCCGCCGTGCTCGTCCCGAGCCGGACGGCCTCGGCCGAGAGCGCCTCGCGCAGCGTCAGGTTGGCCTCGTAGTGGCCCTCGGCGAAGCGGGGCAGCCGGTGCCGCAGATCTCCCGCGTCCAGCCCGCCCAGCCGCGGCGGCGCGTCCGTGAGCAGGCCGCGGCTGACGGGGGAGAAGGCCACGAAGGCGGTCCCATGGCGGCGGCACGCCTCGAGCACGCCCCACTCGGGGTTGCGGGTGGCGAGGGAGTACTCGGACTGCACGGCCGCGATCGGGTGGACGGCCACGGCCCGGGTCAGGGTGACGGCCGAGACCTCGGACAGGCCGATCGCCCCGATCTTGCCCTCCGTGACGGCCTCTGCGAGCGCCCCCACGGACTCCTCGACGGGGACCTCCGGGTCCAGCCGGTGCAGGTAGTACAGGTCGATCCGGTCCTGGCCGAGCCGGCTCAGGGAGGCGTCCACGTGCGCGCGCAGCGTCTCCGGGCGGCCGTCGATCCGCCGCTGCCCGTCCCGCACGAGCCCGCCCTTGGAGGCGAGCAGCACGCGCTCGCGGACGTCCGACCCCGCCCGGGCGAGCGCGCGCCCCACGAGCTCCTCGCTGCGGCCGCCGCCGTAGAGGGTGGCGGTGTCCAGGTGGTCGGTGCCGTCCTCCAGCACGCGGGTGAGCAGGTCGACGGCGGCGTCGTCGTCGAGGAATCCGGAGTAGCCGTGCACGATGTTCATGCACCCGAGGCCGACGGGGTGCACGTCCTTGCCGGCGAGGCGGCGGGGCGCGGCGGGATCGGGCAGGGGGCCAGGCTCGGCGGGGCGGGCATGCGGGGTGGCGTCCATGCCCGCCACCCTAGCCACGACTCCGGACACGACACCCGGGCGCCCGTCCGGCGTCCGGCCCGTCGTCCGTCCCGGGGTTCAGCCGAACACGCGCGCGGCCAGCAGCGACGGCGCCGTCAGCAGCCGGCGGGCCAGCTCCACGCGGCGGCGCTCCTGCACCGCGATCGCCTTCTCGTAGTAGCCCACGAGCTGCTCGCACAGCACCGGCCAGGTCCGGCCCTGCACCGACGCCCACGCCGCGTCGGCGAACGCGGCCCGCTTGACGTCGTCGTACACGAGGTCCGCGACGTGGCGGCGCAGCTCGTCCAGCTCGCCGGGCGGGTAGAGCCAGCCGGTGCGGGAGGCGTCCACGATGTCGAGGGGGCCGCCGCGGCCGACGGCGACGACGGGCACGCCCGAGGCCATCGCCTCCTGCAGCGTCTGGCCGAAGGTGTCGGACTCGCCGGGGTGCACGAACAGGTCCAGGCTGGCCACGTGGCGCGCGAGGTCCTCGCCCCCCTGGAAGCCGGCGAAGTGCGCGCCGGGCAGCTCCCGCTCGAGCTGTTCGCGCAGCGGCCCGGAGCCGATGACCACGAGGCGGGTGCCCGGCAGGTCCGAGAGCACCCGCAGGTCCCCGACCTGCTTCTCGTGCGCCAGCCGCCCCACGAAGCCCACGAGCTTCTCGCCGTTCGGGGCGAGCTCGGCGCGCAGCGCCTCGTCCCGCTTGGCGGGATGGAATCGGCGGGAGTCGACGCCGCGGCCCCACAGGTGCACGCGTCGCACCCCCTGGCGGTGCAGCTGCCGGACGGTGAACGACGACGGCGCGAGCGTCAGCGTGGCCATGTTGTGCAGGCGCGCCACGTGGCTCCACAGGACGTCCTCCAGCCACGGGGCGCCGTACCGGGCCGCGTAGCCGGGGACCTCGGTCTGGTAGACGGCCACGGAGGGGATGCCGAGCTCCTCGGCCGCCTGCACCGCGCGCCAGCCCAGCACGAAGGGGGAGGCGATGTGCACCACGTCCGGGGCGAAGTCGGCGAGCATGCCGCGCAGCCGGCCCACCGTGCCGGCGGCCACCCGCACGGAGGCGTACCCGCTCAGGGGCACGGAGGGCAGGGTGCGCACGGGGAAGCCCTCGACCTCGCGGGGGGCCTCACCGGCGCCCGCGCGTTGGGTCCACCCGGCGGACCACGAGGCAGCCGGGGCGACCACCATCGCCTCGTCGCCCCGCTCCCGCAGGTGGCGCAGCACCTGGAGGATGGAGTGGGTGACCCCGTTCATATGGGGCAGGAACGATTCGGCGACCACGACGACACGCACGTGGCCGACGCTAAGGACCCCGGACCACGGCCGGGACACCCGCCGACGACGGCCCGGTGACCCCGCGGTGAACTCTCGGGGCGCGTGACGGTCGTCGCACCGGCCCGCGCGGCCCGCCCCCGTCCAGGCGCCGCCCGGAGTCGGGTGGCACCATGGACGGGTGAGTTCCCGCCCCGCTGCGCCCCGTCTGCTGCGCCCCGTCCCCCTGCCGCTGTGGCTGCAGGGGGTGGTCGAGGCGCTCGTCACGGCGATGATCAGCCTGCTGGCGGTCATGGTCCCCACCCTCGCGGTGTGGGCCACGGGCGGGTTCGAGCGGCCGACCATCGAGGGCGCCGTCCAGGTGGGCGGCGTCCTGTGGCTGGCCCTGCACGCGGTGCCCGTCACCGTGGCCACGGCCATGCCCACCGCGCCGGATCACCTCATCACCGGCACGGCGTGGCTCGTGCCGTGGGGCCTGACCCTGGTCCCGCTCGCGCTGTCCTGGCGGGCCGGCCGGCGCCTGGCCCGCGCGTCCTACCGGGACCAGGCGTGGCAGGCCTTCGTGGGCGCGGTGGGGGCCTACGCCCTGGTGGGGCTGGCCGTGGCGTTCCTGCCCGGCACGGACGAGCTGACGGCCCACCCCGCCCCGGCGGCGCTGCTGCCCGCCCTGCTCTTCGGCGTCGCCGCCCTCGCGGGGGCGCGGCGCGAGGCCGGCACCTGGGCGCACCTGATCGGCCTGGACCTCACGGAGCGGATCTCGCGGCGCTCGCAGTACGAACGCTGGGCCGGCTCGTACGCGTGGTCCGTGGTGCGCGCCGCGGCCGTCGCCGTGCTCGCCCTGACGGGCCTGAACGCGCTGCTCGTGGCGGGGCGGCTGGCCGTCGAGTGGGCCGCCGTCGTCACCGTGGCCCAGGCGATCGGGGGCGGCCCGCTGGGCGGCCTGCTGCTGGCGCTGCTGCAGATCGGCTGGCTGCCCACGTTCACCGCGTGGTCGATCGCGTGGACGGCGGGCCCGGGGTTCTCCGTGGGTGCGGACAGCCTCTACTCCGTGTTCGGCGCGACGCCGGCCACCGCGCCCGCCCTCCCGGCGCTGGGTGCGCTGCCCGGGACGTGGTCGCCGTGGCAGCTGCTCCTGCTGGCCGTGCCGATCGGCGCCGGCGTCGTGGCCGGCGTGTGGCTGCTGCGGGAGGGGGAGAACCACCTCGACGACTGGCTGCACACCCGCCACGGCAGCCGCGCGGTGTCCCTGACGCTGTCCACGCTGGCCCTAGCCGTGCTCACCGGACTGCTCACGGGGCTGCTGCTGCTCGTGCCGCTGGCCCTCACCTCCGGGACGCTCGGGCTCGGCACGCTGACGGACATCGGCTCCCACGTCTGGGCGGTGTGCGCCGCCGTCGCCGGATGGGTCGCGCTGGGCTGCGCGGCCGGCTACCTCACGGCCCTGGCCGTGGCCGGGCACCGGGACGGGACGACGACGGCGCCGCGGTCCGGCGACCGTGCCTCGGGCCCGCGCGACCGGCCGTCCCCGCGCCGGGCGCGGGACTGACGCCCGCGGCTCAGGGCCGCAGCTGGGGCACCCCCGTGCGCTCCTCCACCTGACGGGTGAACTCGTCCGCGCACGCCTGCTGTGCCCGCACGGTGAGCGCGGAGGCGCCGCACTGCTCGAGCTGGACCGTCGCGTCCCACGCGAGCAGCGGCAGCGCCGCCGTCGTCATGCCCACCAGCGCCATCGCCATGCCGGCGGACGCCACCGCGCGGGGCAGTCCCGAGCGCTCGGCGCCGCGGCTCGTGACCCACACGCGCACGCCGAGCACGAGGGCGACCAGCCCCAGCGCGAGGGCGATCAGCTTCCACGGCAGCACGAGGGAGAAGGAGAGCACCATCCCCAGCAGCGCCACGGACTGCCACAGCAGGGCACGGCCGGTGCGGACGCGGCCGGGGTCCGGGGCGCCCTGCGGCGGGCGGGGCGGGGAGGAGGGAACGGGGGCGGACACCCCCTCACCCTACGATGGGCGCATGCGCATCGTTGCCCTCGTCTCCGGTTCCGGCACCAACCTGCAGGCCGTCCTCGACGCCGTCGCCTCCGGCGCCCTGGACGTGGAGATCGCCGCGGTGGGCGCCGACGTCGCCGACGCCGGCGGCCTGGAGCGCGCCCGCGCCCACGGGATCGAGACGTTCGTGGTGTCACCGAAGGACCACGCGGACCGGCGCGCGTGGGACGAGGCGCTCGCGGACGCCGTCGCCGCCTACGCGCCGGACTGGGTGGTGTGCTCCGGGTTCATGCGGATCCTGGGCGCCCCGCTGCTCGAGCGGTTCGACGGCCGCATCCTCAACACCCACCCGGCCCTGCTGCCCTCCTTCCCGGGGGCCCACGGCGTCCGGGACGCGCTGGCGCACGGGGTGAAGGTCACCGGCTGCACCGTGCACGTGGTGGACGCGGGCGTGGACACCGGCCCGATCCTCGCCCAGGCCGCGGTGCCCGTGCTGGACACGGACACCGAGGCCGAGCTGCACGAGCGCATCAAGGTCCAAGAGCGGGCCCTGCTGCTGCGCGTGCTCGGCGAGCTCAGTCGGCGCTGACCTCGAGGGCGCGGCCGCGGGTCTCCGGGGCCAGCGCCAGCATCGCCGCGCAGGCCAGGACCACGAGCCCGCCGGTGACGGCGAACGCCCCCGGCAGCCCGAGGGCGGGGACCAGCGTGCCCACGAAGAGCAGCGGGCCCAGGCCCGCGCCCACCCGCGAGGCCGCCGACGCCCAGCCGAAGCCGGAGGCGCGCAGCGTCGTCGGGTACAGCTCGGAGACGTACGTGTAGAGCACCGGGATCGCGACCTGCACCACGAAGCCGAACGCCAGCACGAGCGGCAGCACCGCGGCGGGCACGTCCAGCACGCTCGCCAGCCAGACGGTCAGGGCGCTCGCGACGACGGCGCTGACGGCCAGCAGCCAGCGGCGGCCGGTGACCTCGATCAGCGCGGTGGCCACGACCACGCCGAGCAGGCCGGCCGCGGCCATGCCGGAGGTCATGATGAAGGCGCGGCCCTCCGCGTAGCCGGCGTCGATGAGGAACGTGGGCAGCCACTGCAGCGCGATGTAGTAGACGAGCATGATGGCCACGAACAGGGCCCAGGCGATCGCGGTGATGCGCGGGGAGAACCGCCAGACCGCGGCGAGCTGCGCGCCGACGCCGCCGGAGCGGGCCGGCTCGGCCGGGGGCATCGTGTAGGGCCGGCGGGGCGCGCCGGTGGCCGCCACCATGCGGTCGATGACGGCGCGGGCCTGTGCCTCGCGGCCCCGGCTCATCAGGAACAGCGGGGACTCGGGGATGCCCAGGCGCACGACGAACACGAGCAGGGCCGGCAGGACCATGGCCAGCAGGGGCAGGCGCCAGTCGCCCCACGTGCCCACGAGCCAGGCGGAGACGAGGCCGCACAGCGCGGCGCCGACGGGCCACCAGCCGTCCATCGCGGCCAGGACGCGGCCACGCAGCCGGCGCGGGGTGAACTCGCCCACGAGCGCGTAGTCCACGGGGATCGTGCCGCCCAGGCCCATGCCGGCCACGAAGCGGAACAGCGCGAACCACAGTAGGGAGTCGGTCAGCGCGCCCGCGATCGTGAACACGGAGAAGATCGCGAGCGTCCACGCGAACGCCGCCTTGCGGCCGATGCGGTCCGCGATGGTGCCCCACAGGAACGCGCCCACGGCCATGCCGATGAGGTTGGCGGTGCCGATCCACGCGGCGTCGGCCTTGTCCAGGGCCCACTCCTCGCGCAGCAGCGGGATCATCACGCCGTTGAGCGTGACGTCCCACGCGTCGAACATGAAGCCCAGGCCGCCGATCAGGAAGATGCGGCCCTGGACGGACCAGCGCCACGGCAGCTCCTGGACGACCGCCTCACCGGTGGGCAGGGCGGCGTCGGGGGCGACGACGTCGGGCGCGGGCCCGGGGTGCGCGCCGTCGGCGCTGGGGCGGGGCGGGGTGGCGGAGGACATGGTCGGCTCCCGTTCGTCGGGTGGAGTGGGGGCGGTCCGTCACGCGGACGCCTGGGCCATTATGCGGCCCGGCCTATGCTGGGGGACGCACCCGGACCCCCTCGAAGGAGCGCCCCCTCGTGACCTCTGCCCAGCCCACCACCACCACCGTCCTGGACACGGTGCCCCTGAAGCGGGCCCTGATCTCCGTGTACGACAAGACCGGCCTCGAGGAGCTCGCCACCGGGCTCCACGCCGCGGGCGTGCAGATCGTCTCGACCGGCTCCACCGCCCAGCGCATCGCCGCCGCCGGTGTGCCCGTCACCGAGGTCGCCGAGGTCACCGGGTTCCAGGAGTGCCTGGACGGCCGCGTGAAGACGCTGCACCCGCGCGTGCACGCGGGCATCCTGGCCGACCGTCGTCGCGAGGACCACGTGACCCAGCTGCGCGAGCTCGAGGTGGAGCCGTTCGACCTCGTCGTCGTGAACCTCTACCCGTTCGTGGACACCGTGAACTCGGGCGCCGCGGAGGACGCCGTCGTCGAGCAGATCGACATCGGCGGGCCGTCCATGGTGCGCGCGGCCGCGAAGAACCACGCGTCCGTGGCGATCGTGGTGGACCCGGCCCGCTACGGCGAGGTGGTCCAGGCCGCGCAGTCCGGCGGCTTCGACCTGCGCGCCCGCCGGCGCCTGGCCGCCCTGGCCTTCGCCCACACCGCCGGGTACGACAACGCCGTGGCCGCCTGGACCGCCGCCCACTTCGGCGAGGACACGGACGCGGACGAGATCCCCGTGTTCCCGCCCTACGCCGGCTTCTCCCTCGAGCGCGCGCAGATCCTGCGCTACGGCGAGAACCCGCACCAGCCCGCGGCGCTGTACCTGGACTCCTCGGCGGCCCCCGGCATCGCGCAGGCCGAGCTGCTGCACGGCAAGCCGATGAGCTACAACAACTACGTGGACGCCGACGCCGCGGTGCGCGCCGCCTTCGACCACCCGGTCCCGGCCGTGGCGATCGTCAAGCACGCCAACCCGTGCGGCCTGGCCGTCACGGATGAGGGCACGGACATCGCGCAGGCGCACGCCAAGGCCCACGCGTGCGACCCGGTCTCCGCGTTCGGCGGCGTGATCGCGGCCAACCGCCCGGTCACCGCCGCCATGGCCGCCCAGGTGAAGGACGTGTTCACGGAGGTCGTCGTGGCCCCGGCGTTCGAGCCCGAGGCCCTGGAGATCCTCTCCGCCAAGAAGAACCTGCGTCTGCTGAGCCTGCCCGAGGGCTTCCTGCGGGATGCGGTGGAGGCCAAGCAGGTCTCGGGCGGCATGCTGCTGCAGATCGCGGACGCGGTGGACGCGGACGGCGACGACCCGGCCACCTGGACCCTCGCCGCCGGCCCGGCCGCCGACGAGGCCGTCCTGGCCGACCTGGCCTTCGCGTGGCGCGCCGTGCGCGCGGCCAAGTCCAACGCCGTGCTGCTGGCCCACGACGGCGCCACGGTCGGCGTGGGCATGGGCCAGGTCAACCGCCTCGACTCCTGCCGCCTGGCCGTCGAGCGCGCCAACACCCTGGGCGCCGCGCAGACCGGCGGGCAGGACGTGAGCAGCGCCGGCGGCGCGGAGAACGTCTCCGGGGAGGGCGCCCCCGAGCGGGCCCGCGGGTCCGTGGCCGCCTCGGACGCGTTCTTCCCGTTCGCGGACGGGCTGCAGATCCTCATCGACGCCGGCGTGAAGGCCGTCGTCCAGCCGGGCGGCTCCGTCCGGGACGAGGAGGTCGTGGCCGCGGCCGAGGCCGCCGGCGTGAGCCTGTACCTGACCGGGGCGCGCCACTTCTTCCACGGCTGAGCGCGGCGCGCCGCTGCCGGACGGGGGCCCGGACCGGGCCCCGCGACCCCCAGGAGGTGACGAGGCGATGACCCGCCGCGAGGTCGAGAGCGTCGAGGACCGCATCCGTGAGCACCTGCGCAGGGACGACCTCGACAGCGCGGTCGAGCTGCTGCGCGCGCTGTCCCCGGGCGACGCGCTCGACCTCCTGGACCGCTCCGAGCCGCGCATGGCCCCGATGCTGTTCCGCCTCCTGGACAAGACGACGGCGGTCCACGTCTTCGCGGCGATGGAGACGGGCCAGCAGTCCGACCTGGTGCGCAAGCTCCAGGACGGTCAGGTCCAGGACCTCTTCGCCGAGCTGCGGGTCTCGGGCCAGGCCCGGCTGCTCGACGAGATGCCGGCCACCGTGGCCCGCAAGATGCTCGCCGGGCTCGACGCGGAGGCGAGCGGCAAGGCCGGCCGGCTCCTGGGCTACCCGGCGGACTCGGTGGGACGGCGGCTGCGCATGGCGCCCGTGCGCCTGCGCGAGGACTGGACCGTGTCCACCGCGCTCGAGAACCTCCGGGAGCACGGGGGGCAGGAGCAGGCCGCCATCGTCTCCGTGCCGGTGGTCAGTCCCCAGGCGCGTCTGACGGGCGTCGTCGACGTCTCCGTGCTGGTCACACAGCCGCTCGATGCGCGAGTCTCGGAGATCATGCGGGAACCGGTGTCCGCCGTCGCCACCGAGGACGCCGAGGAGGTGGCCCGGCTCTGCGCGGACCGCCGTCTGTGGACCGTGCCGGTGACGGACTCGGAGGGTCGCCTGATCGGGGTGTTCACGGTGGCCGACGCCCTCGAGGTCCTCGACGAGGGGTCGACCGAGGACTCCGCCCGCGCCGGCGGCGTGGAGCCGCTGGGTCGTCCCTACCTGGCGACCTCCGTCCTGGCGCTGATGCGCTCGCGCATCACGTGGCTGCTCGTGCTCGCGATCGGCGCCACCCTCACCGTGCAGGTGCTCGGCGTCTTCGAGGACACGCTCGAGGAGATGGTCGTCCTCTCCCTGTTCATCCCGCTGATCATCGGCACCGGCGGCAACACGGGCAACCAGGCGGCCACCACGGTCACCCGGGCGCTCGCCCTCGACGACGTCCGGCCCCGCGACGCGCCGCGCGTGATGTTCCGCGAGCTGCGCGTCGGCATGGCCCTGGGCGGGTGCATCGGCCTGCTGGGCCTCGTGCTCGCCGGGTTCGTGTTCTCGTGGCCCGTCGGTCTCGTGATCGGGGCGACGCTGTTCACCGTGTGTGCCTTCGCCGCCACCGTCGGCGGTCTCATGCCGTTGGCGGCCCGCACGATCGGCGCCGACCCCGCCGTGTTCTCGAACCCGTTCATCTCGACGCTCGTGGACGCCCTCGGCCTGGTCGTCTACTTCTTCATCGCCCAGGCCGTGCTCGGCATCTGAGCCGGCCACGGTCCACGCCGCCCTGCCCGCCTCGGCGAGGCGTTCCGGGGCGGGCCCGCCGGACCGGCCGCGGGCGCTGACGCCGAGCCACACACGGTGTGGCGCGTCCGAGGCGCCGGGTAGATTGGCGGGGAGTCACCCGTTCCCTGCCGACGAGGGCCGCGTCTCGAGTGCGGCCAGAAGGAGAGATCATCCGCATGTCGAAGATCATCTACACGCTCACGGACGAGGCGCCCATGCTGGCCACCGCGTCGCTGCTGCCGATCGTGCGCGCCTACGCGGGCACCGCCGGCGTGGAGCTGGAGACCCGTGACATCTCGCTGGCCGGCCGCATCCTCGCCGCGTTCAAGGACGTCCTGCCCGAGGACCAGCGCACCGCGGACGCCCTCGCCGAGCTCGGCGAGCTCGTGAAGACCCCCGAGGCCAACGTCATCAAGCTGCCGAACATCTCCGCGTCCGTGCCGCAGCTGCGCGCCGCGATCAAGGAGCTGCAGGCGGACGGCTACGCGCTGCCGGAGTACCCGGACGAGCCGAAGACCGATGCGGAGAAGGACGCGAAGGCGCGCTACGACTCGGTCAAGGGCTCCGCCGTGAACCCGGTGCTGCGCGAGGGCAACTCGGACCGCCGCGCTCCGAAGGCCGTGAAGGCGTACGCCAAGCGCTTCCCCCACTCGATGGGCGAGTGGACCCCGGACTCCAAGACCGCCGTCGCCACCATGGGCGCGGACGACTTCCGAGCCAACGAGCAATCCGTGACCCTGCCGACCGCCGACGTGCTGACGATCGAGTTCACCGGCGAGGACGGGAAGACCACCGTGCTCAAGGAGGGCCTGAAGGTCCTCAAGGGCGAGGTCGTGGACGGCACGTTCATGTCCGCCAAGGCCCTGGACGCGTTCCTCGCCGAGCAGGTCAAGCGCGCCAAGGAGGAGGGCATCCTCTTCTCCGCACACCTGAAGGCCACCATGATGAAGGTCTCCGACCCGGTGATCTTCGGCCACGTCGTGAAGGCCTACTTCTCCGAGCTGTTCGAGAAGTACGGCGAGCAGCTGGCCGCCGCCGGCCTGTCCGCGAACAACGGCCTCGCCGCGATCGAGGGCGGCCTGGACAAGCTCGACGCCGAGACCGCCGAGGGTGTGCGCGCCGCCATCGCCGCCGCCTACGAGAACGGCCCGGACGTGGCCATGGTGAACTCCGCCAAGGGCATCACCAACCTCCACGTGCCCTCCGACGTGATCGTGGACGCCTCCATGCCCGCCATGATCCGCACCTCCGGCCGCATGTGGAACAAGGACGACCAGACCCAGGACACCCTGGCCGTCATCCCGGACTCCTCCTACGCCGGCGTCTACCAGGCCGTGATCGACGACTGCAAGGCCAACGGCGCCTACGACCCCACCACCATGGGCACCGTCCCGAACGTGGGCCTCATGGCGCAGAAGGCCGAGGAGTACGGCTCGCACGACAAGACGTTCATCATGGACGCCGCGGGCACCGTGGCCGTGAAGAACTCCGCCGGGGAGACCCTGCTCTCCCACGACGTCGAGGCCGGCGACATCTGGCGCGCCTGCCAGACCAAGGACGTCCCGGTGCGCGACTGGGTGAAGCTGGCCGTGACCCGCGCCCGCGCGTCCCAGACCCCGGCCGTGTTCTGGCTGGACGAGACCCGCGCCCACGACCGCGAGCTCATCAAGAAGGTCGAGGAGTACCTCAAGGAACACGACACCGAGGGCCTGGATCTGCGCATCCTCTCCCCGGTGGAGGCCACCAAGCTCTCGGTGGAGCGCATCCGCCGCGGCGAGGACACCATCTCCGTGACCGGCAACGTGCTGCGTGACTACAACACGGACCTGTTCCCGATCCTCGAGCTGGGCACGTCCGCGAAGATGCTGTCGATCGTCCCGCTGCTCAACGGCGGCGGCCTGTTCGAGACCGGCGCGGGCGGCTCCGCCCCGAAGCACGTGCAGCAGCTGCTGGAGGAGAACCACCTTCGCTGGGACTCCCTCGGCGAGTTCCTCGCGCTGGCCGTGTCCTTCGAGCACGAGGCGGTCGCGAACGAGAACCACCGCGCGCAGGTCCTGGCGGACACCCTGGACGCCGCCACCGGCACCCTGCTGATCGAGGGCAAGTCCCCGAAGCGCAAGGTCGGCGAGCTGGACAACCGCGGCAGCCACTTCTACCTGGCGCTGTACTGGGCCCGCGAGCTGGCGAAGCAGACCGAGGACGCCGAGCTGGCGGCCGCGGCGAAGCCGATCGCCGAGGAGCTGGGGGCCCAGGAGGAGACCATCCTGGCCGAGCTCAACGGCGTGCAGGGCTCCCCGGTGGACCTGGGCGGCTACTACGCGCCGGATATGGAGAAGGTCACCTCCGTGATGCGTCCGTCCGCGACGCTCAACGCGATCGTGGACAAGCTCTCCGTCTGAGCATCTGAGCGCCGGGGGGCCGGGCCGCGTGCGTGGAGCACGCGGCCCGGCCCCTTCTCGTGTCCGCAACGCGGGTTGAGTTGTCACGGGTGTGCGTGCCCGGGACCCGTGACAACTCAACCGACGTTGCCGTGGGGAGGGGCCGGTCAGCCCGCGCGCGCCGCCTCGTGGGCCAGCAGGGCCTGCTTCGCGGCGGTGCCGTAGAGGTAGTGGCCCGCGGCGCCGTCGGCGCGCACCACGCGGTGGCAGGGCACGACGACGGCCACCAGGTTGGCGGCGCACGCCCCGCCGGCGGCGCGCACGGCCCGCGGGGCCCCGCACCGCTCGGCCAGGCCGCCGTAGGTGGCGGGGGAGCCGGGGGCGATGCCGCGCAGCTCCCGCCACGCCCGCTGCCGGAACGCGGTGCCCGGCTGGGCGACGTCGAGGGCGTCCAGCGCGGCCACGTCCCCCGCGGTGTAGGCGGCCAGGGCGTCGGCGACGGGCTGGGACACGCCCGGGCGCGGCTCCACGGGGCGCGGGTTCATCTCGCGGTCGGCGGTCTCCGGGTCCAGGGCCACGAGCCGGTCCATGAGCGTCTCGAGGAGGCGCCCGATCGCGGCGGCGGGGGGCTCCGAGTCCCCCGGCACGGCCACGCCGGAGGCGCGCACCGTCTGATCCTCGGGGGAGAAGACGGCCACGAGGGTCAGCTCGGTGGCGGGCAGGGCGGCGGCGGTCCAGCGCAGCTCGGGAAGCAGGTCCATCCCCTCATTGTCCTGCACGGCCCGGCCCGGACAGGTGTTCGCCCGTCCGCTCCCTGTGTCAGGCTGGCGTCCATGACCGAGATCACCGTCTTCGAGCACCGCACCCTCCTGCGCCACCCGCGTGAGGTCGTCTTCCGCTGGCTGGAGAACCCCGGCGCGCTGGAGCGGCTCACCCCGCCCTTCGCCGGCGAGGTGGTCCAGGGACCCACGGACGGCCTCCGCGTGGGCTCCGAGTCGCGGCTGCGCATCCAGGCCCCGGGGGCGGCCGGCCTGTTCGCCGGCGCGGCCCACGGGATGCTCACGGGCCTGCTGCCGGACGCCGTCGCCTCCCGCCTGCCCGGCGGGGCGGCACCCGCGGTGCCGTGGCGGGCCCGCCACACGGCCTACGAGGAGGGCCGCATGTTCCGGGACGAGATGGTCTCCGGTCCCCTCGCCTCCTGGCGGCACACCCACCTGCTCGATGACGCCGCGCCCGGTGAGGCGGACACGGCGGACGGCCGGCGCGGCACGGTCGTGACGGACCACATCGAGTACGCCCTGCCGGGGGAGTCCCTGATGTCCCGCGTGCCCGCTCTGGGCACCGCGGCCTCGCGCCGCACCCATGAGGCCTTCGAGGCGGAGCTGGGCCGCCAGTTCGCCTACCGCGCCCGCGTGATGGCCGACGACCTGGACTTCCACGCCGCCCACCCCGGCCCCCTCGTCGGCGGGCCGGCCCGCACGGTCGCTGTGACGGGGGCCGGCGGACTGATCGGCCGGCAGCTCTGTGCCCTGCTCACCACCGGCGGCCACCGCGTCATCCGGCTCGTGCGGAGCCCGAAGAAGGCCGACGCGCTGGACGCGGCGCTGTGGGACCCCGGCCGGGAGACCGTGGATGAAGACGCCCTGGCGGAGGCCGACGTCGTCGTGAACCTGGCGGGCGAGCCCATCGCCGGCCGGTTCTCGGACGCGCACAAGGAGGCCGTGCACGACTCGCGCGTCCGCGGCACGCGCACCCTCGTGGACGCGCTCGCCCGGATCGCCGAGCGGGAGGGGGACGACGCGCGGGTGCGGGCACTCGTGAACGGCTCGGCGATCGGGTACTACGGGGCGGACGCGGGCACGGGCCCGTTCGGCAGCGGCCTCGTCGAGGATCTGGAGCCCGGGGACGACTTCCTCGCCGAGGTCGTCGCGGACTGGGAGGCCGAGGCCCGACGCGCCGAGACGTCCGGCATCCGGGTCGCGATGCTGCGGACCGGCGTGGTGCTGAGCCCGGCCGGGGGCATGCTGCAGCAGGTGCTGCCGCTGTTCCTCGCGGGTGTCGGCGGCCCGGTCGCGACCTCAGGCGGGGAGAGCCACGACGGCAGCCCGTGGCTGAGCTGGATCGGCGCGGATGACATCGCGGGGGCCTTCGCCCACGCGGTGCTCGACGACGGCGTCACCGGCCCGGTGAACGCGGTGGCTCCCGAGCCGGTCACGGCGAAGGAGTTCGCCACCGTGCTCGGGCGGGTGCTGCGCCGGCCCGCGGTCATCCCGGTGCCCGAGGCCGGGCCGCGCCTGCTGCTGGGCGAGGAGGGCCGGGTGGAGACCGTCGCGGCCGACCAGAAGGTCCTGGCGGACCGGCTGGTCGCCTCCGGCTACGAGATGCGCGACCCCGAATTGGAGGGCGCGTTGCGCCACGTCCTCGGGCGGTGACGGGGGTGGGGGCAGCGTCCCACGGGGACGCTGCCCCCGCGGGTCGTCAGTCCTGCAGCGCGCCGGTCTCCCGGATGAGCTGGCCCAGCGCGGTGAACGCGTCGCGGGCCAGCGCCTCCCACAGGGCCAGGGCCAGCTGGGGGAAGCCCTCCTGGAGCGCGACCATCACCTGGGCGGTGAGGACTCGCGTCGTCACCGGCCCGCGCGCGCGGACGGTGGAGGGCTGGCGGCCGGGCTGGCCGAGGGCCATCTCGCCGAACGTCATCCCCGGGGTGAGCAGGGTGCGGCGCACGCGGCGGCTGCCCGTGCCCTGACCCGAGAGCTCCACGGTGCCGGAGACGATCACGTAGATGCCGCCGAACGGCTGGCCGGCGCGGCGGATGATCTGGCCGTCCGAGTAGACCCGCTCGTCCATCATGGACTCGAGCAGACGCGCGTCGTCCGCGGAGAGGTGCTGCAGCAGGGGTGCCACGGCCGCCTCCTGGGCGTCCCGCGGCAGCAGGTGGGGGGCGTGCCGGGAGAGCAGCCGCTGCTCGGCCCACTGGGCGGCCCGCGAGCGGGAGTCGAAGAACACGAACTGCGCGCCCTCGGCGGCGGGGTCCACCCCCTCGGCCTCATCCTGCAGCGGCTCGGGCAGGTCCACCTCCACGGACTCCTCGACGGCCGCCATCAGCTCCTTCATCTCCGCGGCGTCCCGGTCCACGACGACGACGTCGAGCCCGTTGCCCAGCGCGCGGGCGAACCACTGGGCCACCAGCAGCCGGGCCGGACGGGAGACGGAGCTGACCGAGCGCATGTCCACCACGAGCGTCTCGAGGACCTCCGGCAGACCGCGGCTGACGCGGGCGATCGCGTCCACCTGGCTGAAGCCGAGGTGACCGCCCAGCTCCATCACGTGCACGGTGTCCGCGAACCGCCCCAGCGCCTCGAGGACGACGGCGCTGCGCACCGTGCCCGAGGGCGCCTGATCGATCCGGTAGTGGGTGCGCAGGGCCGCGCGCGGGGAACCGGTGACCACCGACGGGTGCAGCTCGAAGTCCTCGACGATGGTCCGCAGGGCGGCCATCGCCGCGGCGCCGAGCCCGTTCTCGTCTGTCGTGTCCGACTGCAGCGCCAGACCGAGGTGGCCCGGCACCACCACGAGCACCGTGCCGCCGCGCGTGGACGCCCAGCCGGGCTGGCCGACGTCGTACGCCCACCGGGAGTCCCGGGTGTCCATGCCGCAGGAGTCCATCACGGAGAGCACACCGCGGACCGTCTCCTCGCTCAGCACACGGTCCCCGGTGACGGGGTGGACACCGCCGTGCGCGAGGGTGCCGGCGAGCAGGGCGAGGTCCTCCACGGTCACGGCGGCGGCACGCACCGTGGCGATGTCCTCGAGCAGCGTCTCGGGGTCGGCGTCCAGGGTGTCGAGGGACTTCATCAGCCAGGCAGCGGACCGGGTGTGGTGCTGGGCGCGGTTCTCGGCGCGCGCGGCCGACTCCGTGACGGTGACCTCGCGGTCGAACAGGGCGGAGAGCAGCTGCATCATGCGTGCGGTGCGGTCGCGGCCACCGCGGCCCTTCACGAGGGAGGCCGTGGCCACCGCGCCCGCGTTCTGCAGCGGGTTGTGCGGCAGGCCCGTGACGGCGTCCACCTCGACCCGATGGTCCAGGTCGCGCACGGGGGCGGCTCCCACGCGCTCGCCCACCCGCACCGCGCCGAGGTCCTCGAGGGCCTGCGCGTGGAACAGGGGAGAGGCGAGCGTGGCGAGCGGCACGGGCGTCATGGATCCGGAGACGTAGCGGTGCCCGTCCACCAGGAGCATCGCGACGCCCAGCCCGTCCGGGACCTCCCCCTCACCCGCGTGGGCCGACGTGAGGCGATCGAGGTGCTCCTGGACGGGTGTGGTCATGGGTCACAGCCTAGTCAGTGGGACGGCCCCGGGACAGCGCGACGGAGGCGGGCACAATGGGTCCCGATGCTCACCCCCGTCGATCCCGTCTCCGTCCCCGCCTGCCTCTCCGCCGCTCTGGGCCGCCTCAGCACCGGCCTGACGTTCGCCGCCGCCCTGCCCGAGCTCGAAGACGCACTGGACGCGCGCGGGGCGGCCGTCGTCGAGGCGCCCCCGGGCACGGGCAAGACCACCGTGGTCCCGCCCGCGCTCGCGGTCCGGCTCGCGGACCACGGCGGCGGGCGCGTCCTGGTCACGCAGCCGCGGCGGGTCGCGGTGCGCGCGGCCTGGCGGCGGCTGCGCACGGCGGTGCTGGCCGCCGCGGCCGACGTGCTGCCCGGCGCCGACCCCGACGCGCAGGCTCGGCTCGCGGACGCCGCCGTCGGGTACGCCGTGCGCGGCGACGCGGTGGGCGGCGGGGCCTCGGCCGTCGAGTTCGTGACCCCGGGCCTGCTGCTGCGCCGCCTCCTCGCCGACCCCGGGCTCGATGGCGTGGACGCGGTGGTCCTGGACGAGGTCCACGAGCGGGATCTGGACACGGACGTGCTCTTCGCCCTCCTCGCCGACCTGCGGCAGCTGCGCCCCGAACTCGTGCTCGTGGCCATGTCCGCGACCGTGGACGCGGCGGCCCTGGCCGCCCGCTGGGCCCGCGGCATGGGGGAGGAGGCGCCCCTGCCCGTGGTCTCCACCCCGGCCGTGCTGCACCCGCTGCGCGAGGAGCACGCCCCGTTCCGCGGCCACCGCCTCACCGCCGAGGGCCGCGTGGACCGGGCCTTCCTCGACCACGTCGCGGCCACGGCCGCGCGCGCCCACGCCGAGGCGCTCGACGCCGACCCGACCGTGGACGCCCTCGTCTTCCTGCCCGGCGTGGCCGAGGTCGAGGCCGTCGCGGGGCGCGTCGCCGCGCTCGCCCCGGACACCGAGGTCCGCGTCCTGCACGGCCGCCAGGAACCCGCCGACCAGGACGCCGCGCTCGCCGGCCGCGCCGACCCCGCCGTGCCGCGCGTCGTCGTCGCGACGGCGGTCGCCGAGTCCTCGCTGACCGTGCCGGGGGTGCGCCTCGTGATCGACTCGGGCCTGGCCCGCGAGCCGCGCCGGGACCGGGGGCGGGGCATGGCCGGGCTCGTCACCGTCCAGGCCTCGCGCGCGGCCGCCGGCCAGCGGGCGGGCCGCGCCGCCCGCCTCGGCCCCGGCACCGTGGTCCGCTGTCACACCGCCGCGGCCCTGGGCACCGCGCCCGCAGCCCCGACGCCGGCCCTCGCCGTCGTCGACCTCGCGCCGGTGGCCCTGGCGTTCACGGCGTGGGGCGCCCCGGGCGGCCGCGGGCTGACCCTGCCCGAGGATCCGCCGGCCGACGCGATGGCCGCCGCCGAGCGCACGCTCGCCTCCCTCGACGCGGTGGACGCGGACGGGCGCATCACCCCGCACGGCGCCGTCCTGGCCGAGCTGCCCCTGGACCCGCCGCTCGGCCACGCCCTCCTGCGCGCGGCACTGTGGACGGGGCCCCGCCCCGCGGCCGAGGCGACGGCGGCCCTCGCCCTGGACCTGCGCGCCCCCGGGGCCGACCTCGAGGCGCTGGTCGCGTCCGTGCGGGACGGCCGGCACCCGGAGGCAGGGCGCTGGCGTCGGGAGGCGGACCGACTGGAACGACTCGCCCGTCGGCACGCGCACCACTCCCTGGAGACGAGAGCGCCGGGAGAGCCCGGGCCCGAGGCGACGGCGGCCGCGCGCCGGCACCCCGCCGGCCTCGTGGCCGCCCTAGCCTTCCCCGCGTGGATCGCCCGACGCGCGGGGGAGGCGGGCGCGTACCTGCTCGCCTCCGGCACCCGCGCGGCCCTGCCCCGCGACGCCGCCGGCGGCGGCCTGGCGGGGCAGGAGTGGCTGGCCGTGGCCGAGGTCGCCCGTGTGGCCGGGGACGCGGCCGGCACGGGTGCCGCGATCCGCGCGACCGCGCCGATCGACCGGACGCTCGCCGAGCTCGCCGGCGCGGGCCTGCGGCGCACCGAGGACACCGCCGACTGGCGCGGGGACCGGCTCACCGGCCGCCGCGTGGACCGGCTGGGCGCGCTCGTGCTGGCGGAGACGCCGGCCCCCGTCGCCCCCGACGCCGCCGCGCAGGCCGTGCGCGCCGCACTCGCCGCCGACGGCCTCGCCCGGTTCGACCCGAGCGGTCGGACCGAACGCCTGCGCCGCCGGGTGCACCTGCTCCACCGCGTCCTCGGCGCCCCGTGGCCGGACCTCTCGGACGCGGCGCTGCCCGGCCTGGACGCGCTGGTCGACGGGCTCGCGGCCGACCTGGCCGCGGGGCGGTCCCTCGCACGCCTGGACGCCGAGGCGCTGCTGCGCGGCGCCCTGCCCTGGCCGGAGGCGGGCCGGCTGGACGAGCTCGCCCCCGAGCGCCTGCCCGTGCCGAGCGGGCGCGCCGTCGTCGTGGACTATCCGGCCGTCCACGAGGACACCCCGCCCGTGGTCGCCGCCAAGCTGCAGGAGTTCTTCGGGGCGCGTGTCACCCCCGCTGTCGCGGACGGTCGTGAGCCGGTGGTCCTGCACCTGCTCTCCCCGGCAGGTCGCCCGCTCGCCGTGACCGCCGACCTGCCCTCCTTCTGGGCCGGCCCCTACGCGCAGGTCCGCGCTGAGAACCGGGGGCGCTACCCCAAGCACCCGTGGCCCGAGGATCCCGCCGCCGCGGAGCCGACCGCCCGGACGAACCGCCGCGCCCGCTGAGAAAGGGGTCCGCGAAACGTGCAGGAATCGCTGTGATGCGTGATGATGGCCGTCACATCCGACTCGCATCGATTGAGGTTCCACTTGTGAGACACGACACGCGGGCACGTCAACGGCGCCGGGCCACGCTGGCCGGCGCCGTCGCCGCGGGTGCGCTGATCCTGGCCGGGTGTGCTCCGGCCGAGCAGACGCCCACCCTGACCTGGTACACCAACCCCGACGACGGCGGGCAGGCGAAGATCGCCGCCCAGTGCACCGACGCCGCGAACGGCCGGTACAGAGTCGAGACGTCCATGCTTCCGACGGACGCCGCCTCCCAGCGCGAGCAGCTGACCCGCCGCCTCGCCGCGGGCGACACGTCGATGGACATCATGTCCCTCGACCCGCCGTTCGTCCCCGAGCTCGCCGAGCCCGGCTTCCTGGCCCCCGTGCCGGAGGAGATGCAGGCGTACGCGAAGGACAACGCCCTGGAGGGCGCGCTCGCGGCCGCCAGCTGGAAGGACGAGCTCGTCACGGTCCCGTTCTGGGCCAACACGCAGCTGCTCTGGTACCGCAAGTCGGTCGCCGAGGCCGCGGGGCTGGACATGTCCCAGCCCGTCACGTGGGACCAGCTGATCGAGGCCGCCCGCAGCCAGGACAAGGACCTGGCCGTCCAGGGCGCCCGTGCGGAGTCCATGACCGTGTGGCTCAACGCGCTCATCGAGGGCGGCGGGGAGCAGATCGTCCCCAACGCCGAGGCGCCCACGGACGAGGTCACCACGAACCTCGACTCCGAGGCCGGCCGCACGGCCGCCCGGATCATCTCCACGATCGGCAAGGAGGGTCTCGGCAGCGCCGGCCTGCCGACGCAGGACGAGAACGCCTCCATGCTGCTCTTCCAGGGCAAGAACGGCTCGTTCATGGTCAACTGGCCGTTCGTCTGGCCGGCCACCCTCGGCTCCGTGGAGGAGGGCTCGCTGCCGGAGGACCTGCCCGAGGACATCGGCTGGGCCGTCTACCCCCGCACCGTCGAGGGCGAGGACGCCGCGCCGCCCGTGGGCGGCATCAACCTGGGGGTGGGCGCGAAGTCCGAGCACCAGGACCTCGCCTGGGACGCGATCTCCTGCATCACCACCACCGAGCACCAGAGCCAGTACTTCGTCGAGAACGGCAACCCGCCCGCCGACCCGGCGGCCTACGACGCCCCCGAGGTCGCCGAGAAGTACCCCATGGCGGACACCATCCGGGAGTCCCTCGAACTCGGCGCCCCGCGGCCGCAGACCCCGTACTACAACGAGGTCTCCACCGCGATCCAGCAGCGCTACGCGCCGCCGTCGGGCGTCTCCGAGTCCACCCCGGCCGAGACCGACGACTTCATCCAGGAAGTCCTGAGAGGGGAGCGTCTGCTGTGAGCCACGTCGACACCGCACCCGCCGCATCCACCCCGCGCGCCGCCGAGGGTCGTCGCCCCCGCCGGGTGAAGTCCCAGCGCGCGAAGTCCGAGGCGCGTCTCGGCTGGCTCCTGGCCGGCCCCGCGTTCTTCGTGATGCTGTTCGTGGTCCTGTACCCGATCCTGCAGGCCCTCTACGACTCGCTGTTCACGTACCGGCTCACCGCGCCGGGCGACCGCGAGTTCGTGGGCCTGGGCAACTACGGCGTGATCCTCACGGACCCCGTGTTCTGGAAGGGCCTCGGGGTGACCCTGCTGATCACCGTGGTGACCGTGGTGGTCGAGCTCATCCTCGGCTTCCTGCTGGCCCTGGCCATGCACCACGCCATCAAGCAGACCCGCGGCCTGATCCGCACGATCATCCTGGTGCCGTACGGCATCATCACCGTGGTCTCCGCGTTCGCGTGGTTCTACATGTTCTCGATCGACTCGGGCTACATCAACGCCTGGTTCGAGTGGCTGCCGGGCGTCGACGCGGACCTGAACTGGTTCGCGCAGGGCAGCACCGCGCTGTTCGTGATCATGCTCTCCGAGATCTGGAAGACCACCCCGTTCATCTCCCTGCTCCTGCTGGCCGGCCTGGCCCAGGTGCCGGGCGACCTCACCGAGGCCGCCTCCGTCGACGGCGCCTCCTGGTGGCAGCGGATGAAGCTGGTCATCCTGCCGAACATGAAGGCCTCGATCATGGTGGCCGTCCTGTTCCGCGCGATGGACGCGTTCCGCATCTTCGACTCCATCTACATCATGACCAACGGCGCCTACGGCACCGAGGTCCTCTCGCTGCTGGCCTACCGCACGTCCATCGGCCGGCTCGAGATCGGCATGGGTTCGGCGGTCTCCGTGATCCTGTTCCTGTGCGTGGCCCTCATGGCGGTCATCGCCGTCAAGGGCTTCAAGGTGGACCTGGCCGACCGAGGAGGTTCCAAGTGAGCACCGCCGCATCCGCTCCCGCCCCCGAGGGCCGCGCGCCCCACCGTCGCGGCACCGGCAAGGCCACCGCACTGTGGTGGATCCTCACCGTCGTGATCGGCGTGTGGTGCCTCTTCCCGCTGTTCTCGATCTTCGCGACCAGCTTCAAGACGCCCGCCGACCTCTCCAACGGCAAGCTGCTGCCCACCCAGTGGTCCACCGTGAACTACGAGGAGATCTTCGTGGGCGGCTCGCGCGAGCTGTTCCTCACGGCGCTGCGCAACTCGATCGGCATCACCGTGATCGCCACGATCATCGCCGTCATCCTGGCCACGCTGTGCGCCTACGCGATCGCCCGCCTGGACTTCCCGGGCAAGCGGCTCGTGCTCACGGTGTCCCTGATGGTCTCGATGTTCCCCGTCATCTCCCTGGTGACGCCGCTGTTCAACATGTGGCGCACCCTCGGGCTGTACGACACGTGGCTCGGCCTGATCATCCCCTACCTGTCCCTGACCCTGCCGATCTCCATCTGGACCCTGGCCGCGTTCTTCCGCCAGATCCCGTGGGAGCTCGACCAGGCCGCGCAGGTGGACGGCGCCACCCCGCTCGAGGCGTTCCGCAAGGTGATCGTCCCGCTGGCCGCCCCCGGCGTCTTCACGACGGCGATCATCGCCTTCTTCATCGCCTGGAACGACTTCGTGTTCGGCATCTCCCTGACCTCCACCGAGACCGCGCGCACCGTGCCCGCCGCCCTGGCCTTCTTCACCGGCGCCTCGCAGTTCGAGTCGCCGACCGGGGCCATCTCGGCGGCCGCGATCATCGTGACCATCCCGATCGTGATCCTGGTGCTGGCGTTCCAGCGTCAGATCGTGGCCGGCCTGACCAACGGCGCGGTGAAGGGCTGAGGCCCGCACACGAGACCTCCCGAAAGGACCCCCCGATGGCCTCCATCACCCTGAACCACATCGACAAGACCTACGACGACGGCTTCCACGCCATCAAGGACGTGAACCTGGAGATCGAGGACGGCGAGTTCGTCATCCTCGTGGGCCCCTCCGGCTCCGGCAAGTCCACGCTGCTGCGCATGATCGTGGGCCTCGAGGACATCACCGACGGCGAGATGCTGATCGACGGCCGCCGCGTGAACGAGGCGGCCCCCAAGGACCGCAACCTCGCGATGGTGTTCCAGAACTACGCGCTGTACCCGCACCTGACGGTGTACGAGAACATCGCCTTCCCGCTGCGGCTGATCAAGGACAACAAGCCCTCCGAGGAGGAGATCGACCGCAAGGTGCGCGACGCCGCCCGCGTGCTCGAGCTCGAGGACCACCTCGAGCGCAAGCCCGGCAACCTCTCCGGCGGCCAGCGTCAGCGCGTGGCCATGGGCCGGGCGATCGTGCGCGAGGCGGACGCGTTCCTCTTCGACGAGCCGCTGTCCAACCTGGACGCCAAGCTGCGCGGGCAGATGCGCGCGGAGATCTCGCAGCTGCAGCGCCGCCTGGCCACGACCTCCGTCTACGTGACGCACGACCAGACCGAGGCCATGACCCTGGGCGACCGGGTGGCCGTGCTCAAGAAGGGCGAGCTGCAGCAGGTGGCCAGCCCGCGCGAGCTCTACGAGCAGCCGCTCAACCTGTTCGTGGCCGGCTTCATCGGCTCGCCGTCGATGAACTTCCTGCCCGCCTCGCTGAAGCAGAAGGAGGGCGGCCACGTGCTGTCCTCGCCGATCGGTGACATCCCGGTGCCGCCCGAGAAGGCCCGCGCCGCCGAGGGGCGGGACATCGTGTTCCTCGGCCTGCGGCCGGAGTTCTTCGAGGACGCCGAGCTGGTGGAGGACAGCCGCCGCGACCGGGGCTCCACCTTCGACGCGACGCTCACGCACCTGGAGTGGCTGGGCCACGAGCAGTACGGCTACATCGAGTTCGAGCCGGACCCGGCCGTGGCCGAGATGCTCTCCGCGCTGGCCAAGGACCTGGATGCGGATGAGCTGCGCCCCGTCGTCGTGGCCACCCTCTCCGGCGAGTCCCGCGCCCGGCCGGGCACGCCGACCCGCCTGTGGGTGGACACCACGCGGGTGCACCTGTTCGACCCGACGACCGGTGAGAACCTCACCCGCGACCCGGAGGTCGGCGCCGAGCTGACCCGCCGGGCCGGCGAGGAGCGCCGCCGCCAGATCGAGATGGCGGCCGAGCGTGACGCCGCCGAGCACGAGGCGGACGCGCCGCGCCGCTGAGCCGGCGCCGCGGGACGCCGGGGGCGGGTCAGTATCCGCCCTCGGCGTCCACCAGGCCCTCCAGCTCCGTCCCGGCCGCGCGGGCCCGCAGGTTCCGCTCGACCCGCGCGTGGAGCAGCGGGACGCACATCTCCGGGGTGTCCGCCGTGTGCGGCGTGATGAGGGCGCGCTCCTCGGTCCAGAGCGGGTGGCCGTCCGGGAGGGGCTCGGGGTCGGTGACGTCCGTGCCGTAGCCGTGCAGCCGGCCCGCCGCGAGGGTCTGGACGACGGCGTCCGTGTCCACCAGCGCCCCGCGGGCGACGTTCACGAGCACGGCGTCCTCGTCCAGGAGGGCGAGGCGGTCGGCGTCGAACATGCCGCGGGTCTCCTCGGTGGCCGCCGCGGCGATCATCACGACCTGCGCGCCGGGCAGGACCTCGTCGAGGCGGTCGGTCGTGACGGTGCGGTCCGCGCCGGGCACGTCGCCCGCGCGTCGGCGGACCGCGGTGACGTGCACGTCCCAGGTCTTGAGCAGGCGGATGTACTCCTGTGCGATTCCGCCGCCGCCCACGACCACGGCATTCAGGCCGTTCAGGGTGCGCCCGGAGGAGGGACCCCATGTGGTGGCGCGGACGCGCGCGGGCAGGTCCCGCAGCAGGGCCAGGGTGAGCAGCAGCGCGTGTTCGGCCACCGGCGGCGCGTATGTGCCCTTGGCGGACGTCCACACGATGTCCGGGCGGCTGCGCACGAGGGGGACGAACGGCTCGATCCCGGCGAACGGGAGCTGCACCCAGCTCACGTGGGGGTGGGCGGTCAGGGCCGCGGCGAGCGCATCGACCGGGATCGGGCGGACCATCAGCAGGGCCGTGGCAGAGGTGTCGCCCTCGGCCACGGCGGCGCCGCCGACGTCGGCCACGGCCTGCTCGGCCAGCCGACGGGCGTGGGCGTAGGGGGTGCCGGCGACGTCCTGCGCCGCGGGGAGGACGAGCAGGCGCTCGGGGACGTCGTCGGGTCGGGTGCGGGGGAGAGCGGAAGAGGTGGGCATGGTGCCCACCGTCCCACATCCTCCGGGCCCGGTTCAGCCGGCGACGGCGTCCCGGTGCGCGGCGGACAGCCGCAGGTAGGTGGCCGCGTTCTTCTTGAGGCCCTCCCGCTCCTCGTCCGTGAGGGGGCGGCGGACCTTCGCGGGGACGCCCGCCACGAGAGAGCCGGCCGGGACCTGCGTCCCCTCGAGCACCAGGGCCCCGGCGGCCACGAGCGAACCGGCCCCGATCACCGCGCCGTTCATCACCGTGGCGGACATGCCGATCAGGCAGTCGTCCTCCACGGTGGCCCCGTGCACCACGGCGGAGTGGCCCACGGAGACACCGGCGCCCAGGGTGCACGGGAAGCCCTCGTCCGCGTGCAGCACCACGTTGTCCTGCAGGTTGGTGCCCGCCCCGACGCGGATGGGGGCGGAGTCACCGCGGGCGGAGACGCCGTAGAAGGCCGAGGAGCGCTCGGCCATCTCGACGTCGCCGGTGATCGCGGCGGTCGGGGCGAGGAAGACGGACTCGTGGATGCGCGGGGTGGCACCCGCGACGGTGATGATGTGGGCCATGCCACCAGCCTAGGCGGGCAGGACGACGGCGCCGCGTGGCGCCGTCGTCCCGGGCTCAGCTGAAGACGACGGTCCGCCGGCCGTCCGCGAGGACGCGGTGCTGGGCGTGCCAGCGCACGGCCTGCGCGAGCGTGGAGCCCTCGACGTCGCGGCCGCGGGCCACGAAGTCGGCGGCGGTCTGGGCGTGGGTCACCGGCTGCACGGACTGCGCGATGATCGGGCCCTCGTCCAGGTCGGCGGTCACGTAGTGGGCGGTGGCGCCGATGAGCTTCACGCCGCGTTCGTGCGCCTGGTGGTAGGGGCGGGCGCCCTTGAAGGAGGGCAGGAACGAGTGGTGGATGTTGATGGCCATCCCGGCCAGGTCCCGGCACAGCTCGTCCGAGAGGATCTGCATGTAGCGGGCCAGGACCACCAGCTCGATGTCGAACTGGGCGATCAGGTCGCGCAGCCGGTCCTCCGCGGCCTCCTTGGAGTCCCGGCTCGAGGGGTCCTTCGAGACGGGCACGTGGATGAAGGGCACGCCGTAGAAGGAGGCGAGCGGCTGCAGGTCCAGGTGGTTCGAGACCACCACGGGGATCTCGATGGGCAGGGTGCCGGCGCGCTGCTGGAAGAGCAGGTCGTTGAGGGTGTGCCCGTCCTTGGAGCACATCACGAGGGTGCGCATGCGCTGCGCCGCGTCCCACAGGCCCATGCGCATGCCGAACTCCTCGCGCACCGGCGCGAGCGCCTGCTCGATGTCCTCCCGCGTGGCCGGGGTCACGAACTCCACGCGCATGAAGAAGTCGCCGGTGTCCGGGGAGTCGTACTGCTGCGACTCGGTGATGTCCGCCTCCACGCCCAGCAGGGCGCCCGTCACGGCGTGCACGATGCCCTTGCGGTTCGTGCAGGCCAGCGTGAGCACGCGGGCGTGCTCCGCGCCGGAGGCGGGGGAGGGGCTGGGGGAGAGGGCTGCCGTGTCCATGGCGTCGATGGTAGGCGGTGCCGGCCGCGCGGAACCGCGGGATGACGGGGCTGATCCCTGGTCGGGGAGCCGGGCCCCGTGTCATCCTCAAGACCAGGTTCCCCGCCGCGCGGCGGCGGGGGAGGCACGACGCGGCGCCCGGCCCGGCCGGTCGCCCCAGACGACCGAGGAGCACCCCCATGCCACAGTCCACCCTCTACTGGATCATCGCGGCGATCATCGTCGTGCTGCTGATCCTGATCATCGTCTCGGTGATCGCCTCCCGCCGTCGTCGTGAGGCCGAGGCCGAGGCCGCCGAGACCCGGCTCGAGCGCCGGGGCGTCAGCGCGGACACCGCGGGTGAGCAGGCGGCCGCCCCCGCGGCCCCGACCCGCCTCTCCCGCCTGGACGAGGTGGCGGCCGAGAAGGACGCGCGCCCGGCGCCGGCCGTGAGGCCCGCCGGGGGTCTGGCTGCGTTCGACACCGCCGCGGCGGACCGCGAGACCGACGAGTCCGGCGCCGGCGTGGCCGGCGGTGCCGGGGTGACCGTGGACCAGCAGGACGCCCCGAGCACCGAGGCCACCGCTCAGACCCACCGCCGCGACGCCGCGGCTCCGGCCACCCGGGGCACTCTGCGCCCCGCTCCGGCGGTGCCGAGCACGGTGCGCGAGGCGGACACCGTGGGCCTGGGCGCGGCCGGTGTGGCCGGCGGCTCCGGCGTCACCCTGGACGAGCAGACGCCCGCGGCGGACGTCCCGGCGACCCCGGCCTCCCCGTCCCCGGTGACCGAGACCCCCGCCCCGGCGGCACCGGTGGCCGAGGCTCCGCAGCAGAGGAGCCACCTCACCCCGGCCCCCGAGCACGTGCACGGGACCGTCCCCGCCGACGAGGTCGCCGCCGAGCACACCCCCACCAAGGAGTTCGCCACGGACGGGATCCCCGTCCCGCAGGGCGAGCACCTCGAGACGCACACGGTCGCCACCACCGCGCACGGCTCGGTCACCGTCGTGGCCACCGAGTCGGACCAGGCCCAGCAGACCGGCGTCGACGGGACGGAGCGCTCGGCCGCCGGGTCCCTGCGCATCGACGGCACGCCCGGGGTGCCCGGTCGCGTGGCGGAGGCGGACCGCGAGCCGGCGCGCACCGATGACCACGGCGCGGACGTCGCGCAGCCGGCGGCGGTCGAGCCCGCGGCTGAGCGCCCGCCGCTCGAGGCCGCCCCGGCCACCCGCCGGGCCGAGGCCCCGGAGACCCACGCCGGCACCACGCCGGCCACGCCCCTGGGCGGCGCCCCGGAGCTGGATCCGACCGCGGCCTCGTCCGGCCGTGCGGAGGACGCCACTCCGGCGACCCGCCGCGAGGCCCGCGCCGCCCAGTCGGCGGCAGCCGCCGGGACTGCCGGGACCGCCGCGCCGACGTCGTCGACGCCCACGACCGTGGCCCCAGACACCTCCACCTCCTCCGCCCCCACGGATGAGGAGCCCGCCGAGGACGACACCGAGGGCGCCGCCCTCCCGGACCTGCGGGCGGACCGCGACGAGACCCGAGCCTCGGACGCCGAGGGTGAGTCGAAGCTGGCCCAGGCCGGCGCCGTGGCGGCCTCCGCGTTCGAGACCGTGCGTGACAAGGTCGCCGTCCCGCTGCGGGACAACGTGGCCGTGCCCGCCAAGGACAAGGTCGTGAAGGTGGTCAAGGACAAGCTGTCCCAGGCGCAGGAGCGCCGCTGGGGCAAGCGCTGACCAAGGCATTCGCCCCACGACGACGGCGGCCGCCCCCTCGTGTGAGGGAGCGGCCGCCGTGCGTTCAGCGGAGGGCGCGCGGGCGCCCGCCGGGGGAGGGGGCCGTCAGATGCGGGCCTCGCCGCCGGCCTCGACGCCGGGGATGCCGTCGCCCTCGTGGCGCTTGACCTCGTCCTCGATGCGCTGGCCGATCGTGGCGTCCACGTTCTTCCAGTACTCGAAGGCGCGGGCCTGGACGTCCTGGCGGACACCCTTCAGCGCGCCGGACACGGTCTCCACGAAGTCGTCACGCTCCTGGTCCGAGAAGACCTCGCGGACGAGGGTGCCGGCCTGGCCGAAGTCGTCGTCGTCCGCGCGCAGCGCCTGGGCCTCACGGGTCAGGGTGCCGTCGGCCTCCCAGCCGTCGTCCACCGGGCCGGTCTCGTCCGACCAGGAGTCGCCGTTGGAGTTCGGCACGTAGGTGGAGCGGTCGCCGGTGTGGTCGTACCACATCTGGCCCTCGAAGGCGTAGTTGTGCACCGCGTTCTTGGGACGGTTCACCGGCAGCTGGTTCACGTGGGCGCCCACGCGGTACAGCTGCGCGTCGTGGTACGCGAAGGCGCGGCCCAGGAGCATGCGGTCCGGGGAGAGGCCGATGCCCGGCACGGTGTTGCTCGGGCTGAACGCGGCGGACTCGATCTGCGCGAAGTGGTTCTCCGGGTTGCGGTTCAGGGTCAGCGTGCCGACCTTGATGCGCGGGTAGTCCTTCTTGGAGATCGTCTTCGTCAGGTCGAAGGGGTTGAACCGGTAGGTCTTGCCCTCCTCGTAGGGGATCGCCTGGATGTAGAGGTCCCACTTGGGGTGGTCGCCCTTGGCGATGGACTCGAACAGGTCCTGGCGGTGGAAGTCGGCGTTCTCGCCGGCGATCTTGGTGGCCTCGTCGTTCGAGAGGTTGTGCACGCCCTGCTGGGAGATGAAGTGGTACTTCACCCAGTGCTTCTCGCCCTGGGCGTTGACCCACAGGTAGGTGTGGGAGCCGTAGCCGTTCATCTCACGCCAGGTGCGGGGCAGGCCGCGCGGGCCCATCAGGTAGGTCACCTGGTGCGCCGACTCGGGGTTGTTGGTCCAGAAGTCCCACTGCATGGTGGCATCGCGCAGGCCGGAGTCCGGCAGGCGCTTCTGCGAGCGGATGAAGTGGGTGAACTTCATCGGGTCGCGCAGGAAGAAGATCGGGGTGTTGTTGCCGACGATGTCGTAGTTGCCCTCCTCGGTGTAGAAGCGCAGTGCGAAGCCGCGCACGTCGCGCCAGGTGTCCGGGGAGCCGAGCTCGCCGGCCACGGTGGAGAAGCGCAGGAGGGTCTCGGTCTTCGTGCCCGGCTGGAACACGAGGGCCTTGGTGTACTTCGACACGTCCTCGGTCACCTCGAACTCGCCGAAGGCGCCGGAGCCCTTGGCGTGCGGGCGGCGCTCCGGGATGTTCATGCGGTTGAAGTGCTGGTGGGTCTCCAGCAGGTGGGTGTCGTGCAGGACGATGGGCCCCTCGCTGCCCACGGTCAGGGACTGGCGGTCGCTGATGGCCGGGGCGCCGTTCTGGCGGGTGGAACCGGTCGCGTGCGGGGTCTTCTTCTGGTACTCCGTCATGGAACTCTCCTTCGTCGATCGACGTCGGCCGCGCACCGATCGGCGCGGTGGGCGGCGTCATCCCCGATCTTGGCATATTTCTGAATCAGTCAAAAGAACCGGGTGCCGGGGTCGGTCGCCGGGGCCGCGGGCCGCCGTCGCGCAGGCCCGACGACGGCGCCTGGTCACTAGGATGGAGGGCACCGGAGCCTTCCGGCCGCACAGACCCCCGTTCGAAGGGAACCCCCGTGACGCAGACGCCCGACATCAACACCCAGCCCCTCGCCGAGGTGGACCCGGAGATCGCCGCGGCGCTCGCGGACGAGCTCGGCCGCCAGCGGGGCACGCTCGAGATGATCGCCTCGGAGAACTTCGTGCCGCGCGCCATCCTCGAGACGCAGGGCTCGGTGCTGACCAACAAGTACGCGGAGGGCTACCCGGGCCGCCGCTACTACGGCGGCTGCGAGTTCGTGGACGTGGCCGAGAACCTGGCCATCCAGCGCGCCAAGGACCTGTTCGGCGCCGAGCACGCCAACGTCCAGCCGCACGCCGGCGCTCAGGCCAACGTGGCCGTGATGACCTCGCTGCTGGACCACGGGGACACGATGATGGGCCTGTCCCTGGCGCACGGCGGCCACCTGACGCACGGCATGAAGCTGAACTTCTCCGGCAAGAACTACAGCATCGCCGCGTACGAGGTGGAGCCGGACACCCACCGCATCGACATGGACAAGGTGCGCGAGAAGGCCCTCGAGGCCCGGCCGAAGGTGATCGTGGCCGGCTGGTCCGCCTATCCCCGTCAGCTCGACTTCGCCGCCTTCCGCTCGATCGCGGACGAGGTCGGCGCCCGGCTCTGGGTGGACATGGCCCACTTCGCCGGCCTCGTGGCCGCCGGCCTGCACCCGAACCCGGTGCCGCACGCCGACGTCGTCTCCTCCACCGTGCACAAGACCCTCGCCGGCCCCCGTTCGGGCTTCATCCTCTCCACCGAGGAGCTGAAGAAGAAGATCGACTCCGCCGTGTTCCCGGGCCAGCAGGGCGGCCCGCTGATGCACGCGATCGCGGGCAAGGCCGTGGCCTTCAAGATCGCCGGCTCCGCGGACTTCAAGGAGAAGCAGGAGCGCACCCTGGCCGGCGCGCAGATCCTGGCCGAGCGCCTGACCGCCCCGGACATGGCCGAGCACGGCATCTCGGTGCTCACCGGCGGCACGGACGTGCACCTCGTCCTGGTGGACCTGCGCGAGTCCCAGCTGGACGGCAGGCAGGGCGAGGACATCCTGCACGAGGTCGGCATCACCGTGAACCGCAACTCGGTGCCGTGGGACCCGCGTCCGCCGATGACCACCTCCGGCCTGCGCATCGGCACCCCCGCGCTGGCCTCCCGCGGCTTCGGCGAGGCCGAGTTCCGCGAGGTGTCCGACGTCATCGCCGAGGCGCTGAAGCCGAGCCCGGACGTGGAGGCGCTGCGCGCCCGCGTCGTGAAGCTCACCGAGGACTTCCCGCTGTACGACGGCCTCGAGGGCTGGTGAGCCGGCGATGACCGCGAAGGTCCTGGACGGCAAGGCCACCGCCGCCGCGATCAAGGAGGAGCTGCGCGGCCGCGTGGCCGCCCTCGCCGAGCGCGGGCACACCCCCGGCCTCGGCACCCTGCTCGTGGGTGAGGACGCCGGCTCGCAGAAGTACGTGGCGGGCAAGCACCGCGACTGCGCCGAGGTGGGCATCGAGTCCATCCAGCGTGAGCTGCCCGCGGACGCGACGGAGGAGCAGATCCTCGACGTCGTGCGCGAGCTGAACGAGGACCCGGCCTGCACGGGCTACATCGTCCAGCTGCCGCTGCCGAAGCACGTGGACATCCAGAAGGTGCTCGAGGCCATCGACCCGGACAAGGACGCGGACGGCCTGCACCCCATGAACCTGGGGCGGCTCGTGGCCTCGGTCGGCGGCGAGCTGGACTCGCCGCTGCCGTGCACCCCGGCCGGCTGCGTCGAGCTGCTGCGCCACCACGGTGTGGGGCTGGCCGGCAAGCACGTGCTCGTGATCGGCCGCGGCGTGACCATCGGCCGGCCCGCCGGCCTCGTGTTCACCCGCCGCGAGGTCAACGCCACCGTGACCCTGGCCCACACCGGCACCACGAACCTCGACGAGCTGCTGGCGAGCGCCGACGTCGTGATCGCCGCCGCCGGCTCCGCCCACATGGTGAAGCCGGAGCAGGTCAAGGAGGGCGTGATCGTCCTGGACGTGGGCGTCTCCCGCGTGACCGGGGAGGACGGGACGTCGCGCGTCCTGGGCGACGTGGACCCGGCCGTGAAGGAGAAGGCGGCCTGGATGGCGCCGAACCCGGGCGGCGTCGGGCCGATGACCCGCGTCATGCTGCTGGCGAACGTCGTCGAGGCCGCCGAGCGCGCCGCCGACGGCGAGGACTGGGCGGGGGAGCGGGCCGGAGCCTGAGATCTCCCTGCCCCGCGACGAACCTTGCGAATCGCAGGGTTCGTCGCCGAGGGGCGGCGCGCGTCCGGGCGGGTGGTGCGCCTATGCTGTCGCCTTGTGAGTCACACCACTCTGCACGCGTCCCCCGGCCCCGCCTCCGTCATCCGTGCCCGTGGGCTGCGCAAGCAGTACGGCGAGTTCCACGCCGTGAAGGGCATCGACCTGGACGTGCGTCCCGGCGAGTGCTTCGGCCTGCTCGGCCCCAACGGCGCGGGCAAGTCCACCACCATGCGCATGCTCGCGGGCACCTCGCAGCGCACCGCGGGCGAGCTGACCATCCTGGGCATCGACCCGGAGGAGGACGGGCCGGCCGTCCGTGCGCGCCTGGGCGTGGTGCCGCAGCAGGACAACCTGGACGAGGAGCTCACCGCCCGGGAGAACATCCTGATCTACGGCCGCTACTTCGGCCTGCCCTACTCGTACCTGCGGCCCAAGGCCGAGGAGCTGCTGGCCTTCGCCCAGCTCACCGAGAAGGCGGACGCCAAGGTCACCGACCTCTCCGGCGGCATGAAGCGCCGGCTCGTGATCGCCCGCGCCCTGGTCAACGAGCCGGCCCTCTTCCTCCTCGACGAGCCCACCACGGGCCTGGACCCGCAGGCCCGCCACATCCTGTGGGACCGCCTCTACCGGCTCAAGGAACGCGGCACCACGCTGCTGCTGACCACGCATCACATGGACGAGGCGGAGCAGCTGTGCGACCGGCTCGTCGTGGTCGACGGCGGCGAGATCATGGCCGCCGGCACCCCCGCCGAGCTCATCCGCGAGCACGCCTCCCGCGAGGTCCTCGAGGCGCGCTTCGGCGCGGACCGCAACGAGGCCGCGGCCCGCACCGTCCAGGCCCACGCGGGTGACGGCGTCGTGCACCGCGTCGAGGTCCTCCCGGACCGCGTCCTCGTCTACGCCCGACGCGCGGACGACCTGCACGACGTCGTGCAGCGCCTCGTCGACGAGGGCGCCCTGCCCGCCCCCGCCACCACGCTGACCCGCCGCGCGAGCCTCGAGGACGTGTTCCTCATCCTCACCGGCCGCACCCTGGTGGACTGACCCGTGCCGTCCCCCACCACGACGACGACCCCCGGCCCCGCCTCGCCCGCCGAGCCGCTTCGCCCGCCGGTCACCGCGGCGGCGTCCGCGGAGCGCGTGAAGCGCCGCGGCGTCCTGCTCTACGCCGAGCACCAGCTGCGGTCCATGCGTCGCTACGGCGCGGTGCTGCTCGTCGGGGCGCTCGGCGAGCCCGTGCTCTACCTGCTGGCCATGGGTCTGGGCCTGGCCCAGCTCATGGGCGGCGGGATGCCGCAGGACGCCCTGGGCGGGGTCTCCTACGTCGCGTTCATCGCCCCGGCGCTGCTGGCCTCGGGCGCGCTGATGACCGCGTCCGTCGAGTTCTCCTACCCGGTGATGGGCGGGTTCCAGTGGCAGCGCACGTACTACGCGGCGCAGGTCACTCCGCTGTCTCCGGCGCAGATCGCCCTGGGCCACCTCGTGGCGGTGAGCCTGCGGTTCGTGTTCCAGGCTGCCGTGTTCCTGCTGGTGATGCTGGCGTTCGGCGTGGTCTCGAGCCCGTGGGCGTGGGTGCAGGTCCTCACCGCCACGCTCGGCGGGCTCGCCGTCGGCGCGCCGATCATGGCGTTCGCGGCCTCCCTGAGGGAGGACAAGGGCCAGTTCGCCACCCTGCAGCGGCTCGTGGTCATGCCCCTGTTCCTGTTCTCCGCCACCTTCTACCCGCTCGAGGCGCTGCCGGTGTGGCTGCGCTGGATCGGCTGGCTCTCCCCGCAGTGGCATGCCGCCCAGCTCGGCCGCGTGCTCTCCTACGGGATGGCCGAGCCGGTCTGGCTCACCGTGGTGCACGTGGCGTTCCTGCTGGCCCTCGCGCTCGGCGGGGCCTGGCTCGCGGTGCGGATCTACACGCGCCGCCTCGGCTGGGTCCGCGGCACCCCGGACCGCGACGCCGTCACGGTCGCCCGTCGGGACCGTGCCCCGCGCCTGGGCTGCCGTGCCGCGCGCACCGGGGCCGCCCGCGCCGACGTCGCACCCGCCGCCGCGCAGGCGGACCCGGCCGCGCCGTCGTCGTCGGTGGTGCGGGAACACGCCGTCGCCGTGCCGCCCCTGCCCGAGATCCCCGTGCGCCGCGGCCCGCTGGCCGGCGCGTACTCGGGCAACGTGCGCGCGGTGATGGAGCGGGCGTTCCTCTCCCTGAAGTCCAACAACTGGGTGGTGTTCTTCTCCGGGTTCTTCGAGCCCGTGCTCTACCTGGCCTCCTTGGGGCTGGGGCTCGGTGCGCTGGTCGGCGACGTGGCCGGCCCGGATGGCACCCCCGTCCCGTACGGCATGTACCTCGCCCCCGCACTGCTGGCGGTCTCGGCGATGAACGGCGCCATCTACGACTCCACGTGGAACGTGTTCTTCAAGCTGCGCTACGCGAAGACGTACCAGACCATGCTCTCCACACGGCTGGGCCCGCTGGACGTGGCGCTCGGGGAGATCGCGATGGCGCTGCTGCGCGGGCTGATCTACGCGGTCGGCTTCCTGATCGTCATGACCGTGGCCGGGCTCGTCACCTCCTGGACGGCGCTGCTCATGATCCCCGGCGCCCTGCTCGTGGCGCTGGGCTTCGCCTCCCTCGGCATGGCGGTGACGAGCTGGATGAAGACGTTCCAGCACATGGACTGGGTCCAGATCGTGCTGATGCCCATGTTCCTGTTCTCGGCCACGTTCTTCCCGCTCGCGGTCTACCCGGAGCCGATCCAGTGGGTGATCCGCGTGTTCCCGCTGTGGCACGCGGTGGAGATGATGCGCGCGCTCGCGGTGGGCGTGCTGAGCTGGGCGACCGCCGGCCACGTCCTCTACTTCGTGGTGATGGCCGGCATCGGGGTGTGGCTCGCCGCCCGCCGGCTCGGCGCGCTGTTCCTGCGCTGAGGCCCCCGCGGGCCGGTCAGGCCGCGCGCACCGCGCGGCGCCGCCGGACCACGTCCAGGGCCGCGACCACGGCGGTGAGCGCCCAGCACACGGCCACCATGCCCATGGCGGTCGAGGCCGCGTGCGCGTACGCCGCGGCCGACGGTGGCCCGGCGCTCTCGGCTGCGGCGCCGGCCAGGGCCGCGAAGAACGCGCCCGTCACCACGGACAGGCCCAGGGCGGTGCCGAGGCGCTGCGCCGTCTGGGCGACGCCGCCGGCCGCCCCCGCCTCGTGGCCGGCGACGTCGTCCATCATCAGCACCTGCGTGCTGGTGAGCAGCAGGGCCTGCGAGGCCGACTGCACGATCAGCCCCACCCCCACGATCCACGGCGACCACGCGCCGGCTGCGCTGCGCTCGAACGCGAGCGCGAGCACCCCCAGCGACACGAGGCCCACCAGAGCGCCGAGCAGCACGAGCACGGGCCCGCGCCGCTGCACCATCGAGCCCACCCACGGGGACAGAGAGGCCACGACGACGGCGCCGGGCAGACCCACGAGGCCGGCCTCGAGCGGCGTGAACCCCATGCCGCGCTGCAGGAAGATCGCCACGATCGCGAACACCGCCGGCATGGTGGCCAGGTAGATCGTGGACTCGAGCGCGCCGATCGTGAAGGACGGCCGCCGGAACAGGGCCGGGTCCACCATGGGCTGCACGCCGGTGGCCGACGCCCGGGCCTTCACGCGCTTCTCCCACAGCCACCACGCCGTCACGAGCGCGGCGGCGAGCACCAGCAGCCAGGCGGTGCCCGGGACGATGAACGGCACCATGAGGCTCACCCCGCCGGCGCCGAGCAGCAGGGCGCCCACCGGGTCGAGCGCGGCGATCCCGCGCGGTCCGGGGGCGGGGGGCAGGCCGTGCACGCGGGTGGGCGGCGGCAGCCAGAGGGCACCCATCGCGACGGCGGCCAGGCCCACGGGTACGTTCATGAGGAACGTGGAGCGCCAGCCCCACTCGGGGCCGAACGCGCCGAGGAACAGCCCGCCGAGCAGGGGCCCCACGGCCACGCCGAGGCCCACCACGGTGCCGAAGAGCCCGTAGGCCCGCCCGCGGGCGCGGCCGTGGAAGTTCGACTGGATGAACCCGATGACCTGGGGGTTGAACACGCCCGCGCCCAGGCCCGTGAGCAGGCGTCCCGCGTTGAGCAGCAGGGTGTCCCCGGCCAGGCCGGAGAGCAGGGAGCCGAGCATGTACAGCGTGATGCCCGCCAGGAACAGGTTCTTGCGCCCCCACAGGTCGCCGGCGCGGCCCGCGGCCACGAGCACGGTGCCGAACGTCAGCGTGTACCCCGCCAGCACCCACTGCAGATCCGCGCTCGTGGCGTCCAGGCCCGACTCGATGGCCGGCAGCGCCACGTTCACCACGGACACGCTCATCAGCGCGAGGAAGAGCGGCATGAGCAGTGCGGTGAGGATGCGGCGCTGGTCAGGGGTGAAGGCCCCGGACGCGGGGTCGGCGGGGTGCGGGGGGCGGGGGGTCATCGCCTCAGGATAGGCGCCGACGCGGGCCGCCCGATTCGGAGCGCACCCCACGATGCGGGATGATGGAGGGCAGACCCCACGAGCCCCTCCGGAGGAGCACCCATGTCCCAGTCCCTGACCCCCGGTCCCGACGGCGCGCGCCGCGGCCCCCGCGCCGGCCTGCGCGTGGGATCGCTCGGCTTCGTTGCGATGATCGTCATCCTGATCGTGGCGATCATCTTCGCCGCGAACCAGAACGACGTGATCGGGTGGCTCGTGGTCGCCGTCGCCGCCGGCTGGCTCGTGTTCGCGGTGGTCGTGTACCTGCAGATGCGCCGCGGCGTCCAGGCCGCGGGCCGCAAGGTGGACACCGCCATGCAGAACGCCCGCGCCGACGTCGCCGCCCTGCGCGGCCGGGACACCGACGCCGCCGCCCCCGCGGTGGCCCCGCCGGCACCGGCCGCGGACCCCCTGCGGGACACCAAGCTGGACCACTCGTTCAAGATCGCCCAGGTGCAGGTGCGCGTGGTGCGCGAGCAGCTCGCCGCAGGCGAGGGCATGGACCGCGAGATGGTGGACCGCGCCCTGGAGACCATCGACATCACGGCCTCCAACGCCCGCGACATGATCAAGGAGTCCCGGACCGGCGGCGCCGAGGGCCCGGTGAGCGGGACGGTGATCGGCTGATGACGGCGCTGCCCGAGAAGGACCCCGTCACCGGGAAGTACCCCGAGCCCGCCGAGGGCGAGCCCGTGGTGCACGCCCACGCCGGGGCGCCCAAGGCCGACGGCGCCGTGCGCGTGGCCACCGTGAACGTCAACGGCATCCGCGCCTCGCACCGCAAGGGCATGCGGGAGTGGTTCGCCGGCCGCGGCGTGGACGTGCTCACCCTCCAGGAGGTGCGCGCCCCCGCGGACGTCACGGCGCAGCTGGTCCGCGAGATCGTGGGCGAGGACTGGGACGAGGTGCACCTGGCGGACGCCGTGGCCGCCGCCAAGGGGCGGGCCGGCGTCGCGATCGCCTCGCGGTTCCCGCTCGGCGAGGTCCGCACGGGCATCGCCGACGCCGACGGGTACTTCGACGACGCCGGCCGCTGGATCGAGGCCGACCTGCGCCTGCCGGACGGCTCGCCGCTGACCGTGGTCTCCGCGTACGTGCACTCGGGCGAGGTCGACACCCCGAAGCAGGAGGACAAGTACCGGTTCCTCGACGAGATGGTCCGCCGCCTCTCCGAGCTGGCCGCGGGGGAGGGGCACGCCCTCGTCACGGGCGACCTCAACGTGGGCCACACCGAGCTGGACATCAAGAACTGGAAGGGCAACGTGAAGAAGGCCGGCTTCCTGCCCGAGGAGCGCGCCTACTTCGACCGGTTCTTCGGCGAGCTCGGCTTCACGGACGTGCACCGCGCCCTCGCCGGGCCGGTGCCGGGCCCGTACACGTGGTGGTCCATGCGCGGCAAGGCCTTCGACAACGACGCCGGGTGGCGCATCGACTACCACATGGCGACCGCGGGCCTGGCCGAGCGGGCGACGACCGCCGTCGTGGACCGCGCCCCCAGCTGGGGCACCCGCTTCTCCGACCACGCCCCGCTCGTGGTCGACTACCAGTTCTGACCGTGCAGGAGAGACCCGAGGCTGAGATGACCATGAAGAAGAACTCCGTCCAGGACGTCCTGGCCCAGGACGCCGCCGCCACCGCCCACCTGCCCGGCGCGTCCGCCCGGCACCGCGTGCTCTCCGGCATGCAGCCATCGGCGGACTCCCTCCACCTGGGCAACTACCTCGGCGCCCTCGTGAACTGGGAGCGCACCCAGGCCGACTTCGAGGCGTTCTTCTTCATCCCCGACCTGCACGCCATCACCGTGCCGCAGGACCCGGCAGCCCTGGCGGAGCGCACGCGGGTGGCCGCCGCGCAGTTCATCGCCGGCGGCATCGACCCCGAGCGCTCCACGCTGTTCGTCCAGTCCCAGGTGCCCGAGCACGCGCAGCTGGCGTGGGTGCTGACCTGCATGACCGGCATGGGCGAGGCCATGCGCATGACCCAGTTCAAGGACAAGTCCGCCAAGCAGGGCGCGGACGCGGCCGGCGTCGGCCTGCTCGCGTACCCCATGCTCATGGCCGCGGACATCCTGCTCTACCAGCCGCATGGCGTGCCCGTGGGCGACGACCAGCGCCAGCACGTGGAGCTCACCCGCGACCTCGCCCAGCGCTTCAACCACCGCTACGGCGAGACGTTCGTGGTGCCCACCGGCTTCTACCCGGAGACCGGCGCGCGCATCTACGACCTGCAGGACCCCACGTCGAAGATGTCCAAGTCCGCGGCGTCCCCGAACGGGCTCATCAACATCCTCGAGGAGCCGAAGAAGACCGCCAAGAAGATCAAGTCCGCGGTCACCGACGACGGCACCGAGGTGCGCTTCGACCGCGAGGCCAAGCCCGGCGTCTCCAACCTGCTGACCATCCTCGCCGCGGTGTCCGGCACGCCGATCCCGCAGCTCGAGGAGGAGTTCGTCGGCAAGATGTACGGGCACCTCAAGGTCGCGGTGGCGGACGCTGTCGTCGAGCGCCTGGCCCCCGTGCGCGAGCGCGCCCTCGAGCTGCTCGCCGACCCCGCTGAGCTGGACCGCATCCTCGCCTCCGGAGCCGAGAAGGCCCGCGCCGTGGCCACGCCCGTGCTCGAGGACGTCTACGCCAAGGTCGGCTTCCTGCCGCCGCTGCGCTGAGCCGGGCCGCACCGGCCCCGCGGCCTCCCGACGATGGCCCGCGCCCCCGACCTGCGGGGGACGCGGGCCGTCGTGTTCTCCGACTCGAGGTGGAGGCGGCGGCGCGTGCGCGGCTGTCAGGATGGAGGCACTGCCTCCGCTCCTGCCGCAGCGGGGGCGAGCCCCACCGACAGAGGAGTGCCGGAGCCATGTCCACCGCTGTCCCCATCCCCGCCGTCGCCGAGGTCCCGCCCGGCGCCGAACCCGTCCTGGAGACGGAGAACCTCGTCAAGGTCTACGGTCGCGGGGCGTCCCGCTTCGACGCGCTGAAGGGCATCACCCTGCAGATCCAGCGCGGCGAGTCCCTGGCCGTCGTCGGCAAGTCCGGCTCCGGCAAGTCCACCCTGATGCACCTGCTGGCGCTGCTGGACCAGCCCTCCGCCGGCGTCGTCGCGATGGACGGCCGTCCCGTCTCCCAGCTCAAGGCCGCGGAGATCTCCCAGCTGCGCAACGAGCGGTTCGGCTTCGTGTTCCAGCAGTTCTTCCTGAACCCGAACCAGACGGTCCTGGAGAACACCGTGCTGCCGCTGAAGATCGCCGGCGTGGGCCGGGCCCAGCGCACCCGCCGCGGCATGGCGGTGCTCGAGCGGCTCGAGCTCGCGGACAAGGCGAAGAACAAGGCCACGGACCTCTCCGGCGGCCAGAAGCAGCGCGTGTGCATCGCCCGTGCGCTCGTGAACAACCCGACGGTGCTGTTCGCGGACGAGCCCACGGGCAACCTGGACTCCGCCACCTCGGCGGCCGTGGAGGACATCCTCTTCGGCCTGCACCGCGACGAGGGCATCACCCTCGTGGTGGTCACGCACGACGACGACCTGGCCGCGAAGTGTGACCGTCGCGTCGAGCTGCAGGACGGCGTGGTCATCGCCGACGAGCGCGTCGGCACCGAGCGGGACGGAGCGCGGGCATGAAGGCCACCGACGTCGCGGGCACGGCGCTCGCCAACACGATGCGCTCCAAGCTGCGCACCTTCCTCACCGTCGTCGCGATCGTGATCGGCGCATTCACGCTGACCCTCACCACGGGGCTCGGCGCGGGCATCAACAAGTACGTGGACAACGTGGTCGAGGGCTTCGGCAAGCCCGGCGAGCTGACCGTGATGAAGCAGCAGGACATGTCCTCGGCCGGTGCGGCGAGCGGCTCGCCCCAGGAGTACACGGAGCAGGACGCCGCCGGCGGCGAGATGTTCGGCATGCCGCTGCTCACGCAGGAGGACCTCGCCGCGATCGAGGACACCGAGCACGTCACCGAGGTGAAGACCTATCGGGTGGCCGAGCCGGAGTACATCCAGGGCCCGGACGACCGCAAGTGGCAGACCGGCTTCATGGGCAGCTCCGGCGAGATCGACATGCTCACCTTCTCGGCCGGCCGTGCCCCCGAGGCCGGCGCCGCGGAGATCGTCATGCCCGAGTCGTGGGTGGAGGACCTGGGCGCCGGCGACGCCGAGGACCTGGTCGGCACGGAGCTGACCGTCGTGGCGGCGACCCCGCTGCAGGAGCACAAGTCCGTGACGGCCACCGTGGTCGGTGTGACGAAGGCGGCCGCGTCCGGTGCGGGCACCGCCCCGACGCCGTCGGAGTCGCTGGAGCAGGCGATCTACGACATCACGACGGAGGGCCTGCCGGAGTCGCAGCGGAACACCTACTTCCAGGCCACGGCGATCGTGGAGGACCCGGAGGCGAACGAGGACGCCGTGAAGCAGGCGCTGGCCGACCAGGGCCTGCTGGCGCAGACCCTCGAGGAGCAGCTCGGCGTGATCCGCGGCATCATCGACGCCGTCACGTGGGTGCTCACCGGCTTCGCGCTCATCGCGCTGCTCGCCGCCAGCTTCGGCATCATCAACACCCTGCTCATGGCGGTGCAGGAGCGCACCCGGGAGATCGGCCTCATGAAGGCCCTCGGCATGACCGGCGGGAAGATCTTCGGCCTGTTCACCATGGAGGCCGTCGTGATCGGCCTGCTCGGCTCGCTGGTCGGCATCGGCCTGGGCGTCGCCGTCGGACTCATCGCGAACCAGGTGTTGACCACCGGCCCCCTCAGCGGCGTCACCGGCCTGGTCCTGTTCGCGGTCAACCCCCTCGCCCTGCTGCTGATCCTGCTGCTGATCGTGGCCATCGCGTTCATCGCCGGCACCTTGCCCGCCCTGCGTGCGGCCCGCAAGGATCCCATCGAGGCACTGCGGCACGAGTGATCCTGCCGCCGCGCCCGTCATCACCACCACCCGCACCCCCGACACCGAGGAGCACACCATGACCACCGATCGACCGAACCCGGACCCGAACCCGGAGCAGCCCGCCGCGGGCGGCCCCGGCCCGTACCCGGGCCAGAACCCCGCATACGGCCAGCCCGCCGCGGGCTCCCGCTACGGCACGCAGCCCTACGCGGCCCCGGGCCATGGTGCCCAGCCGGGCAGCTCGTACGGCATCGTCCCGGAGCCGGCCGCGTTCCCCGCGCTCCTGACGCTGACGCTCACGTCGCTCGCGCTGTACGTGCTGTCCTCCCTGCCGGCCCTGTTCGGCGGCGAGGAGAGCATCGAACGCATGCGGGACTCCCTTCGCCAGAGCGGCCTCACCCCCGAGCAGGTGGAGGAGATCGCGCCTGTCGTGGGCGCCTCCGTGACGGTGGGCACGATCATCGTCCTGCTCATCGGCGTGGCCCTGTACGCCCTGGTGTACTTCAACCTCCGCGGGGCCAAGAACTGGGCCCGCATCCTCGGCATCGTCGTCGCGATCCTGGGCACCCTCAGCGCCGTCGGCGGCATCTTCTCCTTCGTGACCTACCCCGGCATCGGCGGCGTCCTGGCCTCCGTGCTGAGCCTGGCGCTGGTGATCGTGAACATCCTGTGGCTGGTCAAGGCCTTCAACCCGCAGGTCGCGGCCTACACCCGTCAGGGCCGCCGCGCCTGATCCCGACGCCGTTCGCCGGCGGCGAGTCCGGGGTCGCCAGCCCTCGCCCCGGCGTCGGCCAGCGGAGACCATGACGACATGGCCTCCGATCATCGACCCCCGCATCCCGTGTCCCCCCACCCCGACGACCTGGACGGCGGCGGGCGGCCCGTGGTGGGCCCGGATGAGGCGCGGCGGCGCATCGCCGGGCACTCCGGCCCGGACGCCCGCCCGCTGATCCGCCCCGACGCCCGCACCCCCGGCGTGTTCCGGGCGCTGCTCGGACTGACGGTCGCGTCCGCAGTCCTCTATGCCGCGTCGATCCTGCGCAACCTCCTCCCGGGCGCGGCCCAGGACATCGCGGACTCGCTGCCCGAGGGCGGCGCGCAGTCGCCCGCGATGACCGCCGAGGCCATCGAGGGCGCCCTCACCGGCAGTGTCTGGTTCGCGACCCTGCTGGGTCTGGCGGTCTACGCGATCGTCCTCGTCGGCCTGACCCGGCACAGCAACACGGCGCGCATCATGGGTGCCCTGTTCGCCTCGATCGCCATCTTCGTGACGCTGCTGGGGGCCATCCGCCTGTTCGTCTTCCCCGCCGGGGACGTGGTGCTGCCCCTGGTCCTGGGCGGGCTGTTCGCGCTCGTGAACGCGGCCTGGCTCGTGTGCGCCTTCAACCCGGGCCTCGCGACGACCTTCCTGCGCCGCCGGGCATGATGGGGGGCATGCACCCCCTCCACGACGATCCCCACGAGACCACGGAGCGCGACCCCGGTCCCGATCGCGCGGCCCTGCGTCCCCTGCGCCTGTTCCAGACCGTCACGGCGGTCACGGGGGCACTGAGCGCGGCCGGCGTGGGGGGCGTGCTCGCGCTGCAGGCGACGCCCGGCTACGCCCGCGCCGTGCTGGAGGCGCGCTCCTGGGGCGCGAGCGAGGTCACCGACGCCGACGTCGCCGCGTTCCTCACCCCGGCGGGGGCGGGGCCGGTGGCCGCCGCGGCGGTGGTCGTCCTGACCCTGGTGCTCCTGGCCGGCATCACCCGCCGGATCCGGGCCGTGCGCCCCGTGGGGAGCGTGCTCGTGGTGCTGGGGATGCTCACGGCGGCCTTCTGGATGGTCGACGGCGGGCGGATGGTGCAGGCCGGGGGAGGGGGTCCGGTCGTGCTGGGCGCCGTCGTCGGGATGCTCGTGTCCAGCGCGGTGTGGCTGCGTGTGGCACACCGGCGGGAGACGCGCGACGCCTTCGACGTCTGAGCTCGCCCCGCCTCCGACTCCGCCTCCGGTCTCGCCCGTCCCCACGCCGAGGCCCGCAGACACGCCGCTACGCCGGTCCGGTGACGGCGCGTCTGCGGGCTTCGGCGGGAGGGGGCGCCGCCCACGACGACGGCGGCCCGCCTCCTCGTGCGAGGAGACGGGCCGCCGTCGTGGTGCGGGGGATCAGAACTGGCGGGCCAGGATGGCCTGCTTCACCTCGGAGATCGCCTTGGTCACCTGGATGCCGCGGGGGCACGCGTCGGTGCAGTTGAAGGTCGTGCGGCAGCGCCACACGCCCTCCTTGTCGTTCAGGATCTCCAGGCGCATGTCGCCGGCCTCGTCACGCGAGTCGAAGATGAACCGGTGCGCGTTGACGATGGCGGCCGGGCCGAAGTACTGGCCATCCGTCCAGAACACCGGGCAGGACGAGGTGCACGCGGCGCACAGGATGCACTTCGTGGTGTCGTCGTAGATCGCCCGGTCGGCCTGGGACTGGTAGCGCTCCTTGGTGGGCGCGTGGCCCTCGGCGACCAGGAACGGCATGATCTCGCGGTAGGACTGGAAGAACGGGTCCATGTCCACGATCAGGTCCTTCTCCACCGGCAGGCCCTTGATGGGCTCCACCAGGATGGGCTTGGACAGGTCGAGGTCCTTCAGGAGCGTCTTGCAGGCCAGGCGGTTGCGGCCGTTGATGCGCATGGCGTCGGAGCCGCACACGCCGTGGGCGCAGGAGCGGCGGAACGACAGGGTGCCGTCGTGGTCCCACTTGACCTTGTGCAGGGCGTCCAGCACGCGGTCGGTGCCGTACATGGTCAGGCGCCACTCGTCCCAGTAGGACTCCTCGGAGGACTCCGGGAGGTAGCGGCGGACCTTGAGCACGATGTCGAAGCTCTCGACCTCGCCTGCGCCGCCACCGGCGGACTGGGTCTGCGCCTGGGCCACGGGGGCCTCGGTCTCGGTTGCTGAGTGGCTCATCAGTACTTACGCTCCATCGGCTGGTAACGGGTCACGACGACGGGCTTGGTCTCGAAGCGGATGCCCTTGACGCCCTCCATCTCCGCGGTCTCGTCACGGTAGATCATGGTGTGCGCCATGAAGTTCTCGTCGTCGCGGTCGGGGTAGTCCTCGCGGTAGTGCCCGCCGCGGGACTCCTTGCGGCCCAGGGCCGCGAGGGTCATCGCCTCGGCGATGTCCAGGAGGTAGCCCAGCTCCATGCCCTCGAGCAGGTCGAGGTTGAAGCGGCGGCCCTTGTCCTGGACGGACACGTTCTCGTAGCGCCCGCGCAGCTCCTCGATCTTGGCCAGTGCGCGGCGGATCGAGTCCTCGTCGCGGAAGACCTGCATGTCCGCGTCCATCGACTCCTGGAGCTCGGCGCGGATGTCCGCGACGCGCTCGGAGCCGGTGGCGGAGCGCAGGTTCTCGATGTGCTCCACGGTCGGCAGCTCGCCGCCCTCGGGCAGCTCCACCCAGTCCGCCTGCGCGGCGTACTCGGCGGCGTAGATGCCGGCGCGGCGGCCGAACACGTTGATGTCCAGCAGCGAGTTGGTGCCCAGGCGGTTGGACCCGTGCACGGACACGCAGGCCACCTCGCCGGCGGCGTACAGGCCCGGCACGACGGTGTCGTTGTCCTGGAGGACCTCGGCCTGGATGTTCGTGGGGATGCCGCCCATGAAGTAGTGGCAGGTGGGGAACACCGGCACCGGCTCCGTGTAGGGCTCGACGCCCAGGTACGTGCGGGCGAACTCGGTGATGTCCGGGAGCTTCTCGTCGATGTGCGAGGGCTCCAGGTGCGTCAGGTCGAGCAGCACGTAGTCCTTGTTGGGGCCGGCGCCGCGGCCCTGACGGACCTCCTCGGCCATGGACCGGGCCACGATGTCGCGCGGGGCGAGGTCCTTGATGGTGGGGGCGTAGCGCTCCATGAAGCGCTCGCCGTCCGCGTTGCGGAGGATGCCGCCCTCGCCGCGTGCGGCCTCGGAGAGCAGGATGCCCAGGCCGGCCAGGCCGGTCGGGTGGAACTGCACGAACTCCATGTCCTCGAGCGGCAGGCCCGCGCGGTAGGCGATGGCCATGCCGTCGCCGGTGAGGGTGTGGGCGTTCGAGGTGGTCTTGTACACCTTGCCGGCGCCGCCGGTGGCGAAGATGACCGACTTGGCCTGGAAGACGTGGATCTCGCCGGTGGCCAGCTCGTAGGAGACGACGCCGGCGGTGCGCTTCTGCTTGTAGGCGGTGCCGTCCTCGCGCACGGCGTCCTCCTCCACCAGCAGCAGGTCGAGCACGTAGAACTCGTTGAAGAACTCCACGTTGTGCTTGACGCAGTTCTGGTACAGCGTCTGGAGGATCATGTGGCCGGTGCGGTCCGCGGCGTAGCAGGCGCGGCGCACGGGCGCCTTGCCGTGGTCACGGGTGTGGCCGCCGAAGCGGCGCTGGTCGATCTTGCCCTCGGGGGTGCGGTTGAAGGGCAGGCCCATCTTCTCGAGGTCCAGCACCGCGTCGATGGCCTCCTTGGCCATGACCTCCGCGGCGTCCTGGTCCACCAGGTAGTCGCCGCCCTTGACGGTGTCGAACGTGTGCCACTCCCAGTTGTCCTCCTCGACGTTGGCGAGGGCCGCGCACATGCCGCCCTGGGCCGCGCCGGTGTGGGAACGCGTGGGGTAGATCTTGGTGAGGACGGCGGTGTGCGCGCGCTGACCGGCCTCGATGGCCGCGCGCATGCCCGCGCCGCCGGCGCCGACGATCACCACGTCGTACTTGTGCACCTGCATTCAGGTCTCTCTTTCTGGGTGTCTGTGACGCGGCGGCCGCTCGGGCCGGCCGCACCGCAGGGCGAGCGTTTCCGAGGTCAGCCGCAGAAGGCCGGGGAGCCCTCGAGCAGGGCGCCGGAGGCGTCCACCATGCAGGGATCGAAGGTGAAGATCACCAGGGTGCCGAGGATGATGATCACGGCTGTGGCGATGTACAGGATCATCGTCAGCCAGAAGCGGGCGCTGCCGCGACGGGTGTAGTCGTTGATGATCGTGCGCACGCCGTTGGCGCCGTGCAGCATGGCCAGCCACAGGAGGGCCAGGTCCCAGAACTGCCACAGCGGGTGCGCCCACTTGCCGGCCACGAAGCCGAAGTCGATGGCGTGGATGCCGTCGCCCACCAGCAGGTTGGTGGTCAGGTGCACGGCGATCAGCACGACGAGGAAGACGCCCGAGATGCGCATGAACAGCCAGGCGAGCATCTCGAAGTTGCCGCGGCCGCCGCCGTCGCGCGTGTACTTGGGGTCCAGACGGCGGCTGCGGGGCGCCGCGATGGTGGTCTCAGCGGTGGTGCTCATGGCTCAGTGACCTCCGAGTGCGAGGCTGAAGTGACGGATGGCGAAGCCCAGGGTCAGGACGACCCACAGCCCCAGCACGATCCACAGCAGGGTCTTGTGGTGCTGGGTGCCGCCCTTCCAGAAGTCGACCAGGATGATGCGCAGGCCGTTCAGGGCGTGGAAGATGATCGCCGCGACGAGGCCGGCCTCGCCGAGCGCGAAGTACCACGTCTTGTACGAGCCGATCACGGCGTTGTAGGCCTCGGGGGAGACCCGGACCAGGGCCGTGTCCAGCACGTGGACGAGCAGGTAGAAGAAGATGACGACGCCGGTGACGCGGTGGCCCACCCAGGACCACATGCCGCCGTGGCCCCGGTACAGGGTTCCGCGGCCGTTCTTGGCCGGGGCCTGCGCAGTGGCGCTAGACACGGTTGATACCTCCAGGGGGAATGCACGATCCCGGTCCTCCGCCGTGGGACGACGACGGGCAGGGGCGTGTGCGAGTGGATTCCTCCACCTAGGGTAGACCCTTCCCGCGCCTCCGTGCCCGATCGGGACCCGGGCGACCACTGTGACGCGTGCGGCGCCCCGCCGCCGTCCTGTTCGGTCTGGGCTGTGCCCCGCCTGGGACGCGTCGAGTGGTCCCCCGTCCGGACGGTTCCGTAGTCTGGCCCGGTGAGCACCGATCCGAACCTGACCGATGCCCCGCGCGAGGCCGCGCCGGGCACGGCCCTGTCCCGCTTCCACGCCGTGATCCCCGCCGGGGGCGTGGGCACCCGCCTGTGGCCCCTCTCGCGGGCCGCCGCGCCGAAGTTCCTCCACGACCTCACCGGCTCGGGCCAGACCCTGATCCGTGCCACGTGGGACCGTCTGGCGCCCCTGGCCGCGGGCATGCTCGTGGTGACCGGGGAGGCCCACCGGGAGGCGGTGTGCATGCAGCTGCCGGCCCTGGCGGAGACGGATCTGGTGCTCGAGCCCTCGCCCAAGGACTCCGCGGCCGCCATCGGCCTGGCCGCGACGATCCTCTCCCTGCGCGACCCGGACACGATCATGGGCTCGTTCGCGGCGGATCAGGTGATCTCCCCGGTGGAGGTCTTCCAGGACGCGGTGCGGCAGGCCGTCGAGACGGCGGCCACGGGCCGGATCGTGACCATCGGCATCGAGCCCACGCACGCGGCCACGGGCTTCGGCTACATCCGCCGGGGCCGCCGTCTCCGCGTGGCCGGCGCCCCGGACGCGCACGACGTCGCCGCGTTCGTGGAGAAGCCGGACCTGAAGGTCGCCCAGCAGTACGTGAAGTCCGGCCGCTACCTCTGGAACGCGGGCATGTTCGTGGCGCCCGTGGGCCTCATGCTGGCCCACCTCGAGGAGAACGAGCCCGCGCTGCACGCCGGCCTGATGGAGATCGCCCGCGCGTGGGAGACGCCGGAGCGGGACGAGGTCATGGCCCGGGTGTGGCCCGAGCTGACGAAGACCGCCATCGACTACGCCGTGGCCGAGCCCGCCGCCGCCGTCGGCGACGTGGCCGTGATCCCCGGCTCCTTCACGTGGGACGACGTGGGGGACTTCGCGGCGATCGCCCGCCTGAACCCGGTCAAGGACGCCTCCGGCATCACGGTGATCGGCGACACCCCGCGCGTGTACTCGGACGACGCGTCCGGCGTCGTGGTGACGGACACGAAGCGCGTCATCGCGCTGATCGGCATCGAGGACGTCGTCGTGGTGGACACCGAGGACGCGCTGCTGGTCACCACCACGGAGCACGCCCAGGAGGTCAAGAAGGCCGTCGAGGCGCTCAAGGCGGAGGGTGTGGACGAGGTCCTCTGACCGCGCCCTGGGCCGGGTCCGGCCCGCATCGACCGGCACCCCCGGAGTAGGGTGCTGGGCCATGACCACCTCCGACTCCGTGCTGACCGGGCCCCGTCCGACCTCCGTCCCCTCGGTGGGCCCCGTGGTGGCCGAGCTCGAGGACGAGATCGTGTCCTTCCGCCGGGACCTGCACCGGCATCCCGAGCTCTCCTATGAGGAGTACCGCACCACCGACCGCATCGTGGAGCTGCTCTCCGGCTACGGGCTCTCGCCCGTGCGGATGGAGTCCACGGGCGCCTACGTGGACGTCGGGGAGGGGCCGGTGGTGCTGGCCCTGCGCGCGGACATCGACGCGCTGCCGGTCGAGGAGGAGACCGGCCTGCCCTACGTGTCCGTCAATGACGGCGTCGCGCACGCGTGCGGCCACGACATGCACACCGCCGTGATGGCGGGTGTGGCCGTCGCCCTCGGCCGCATCCTCCGCGGGGCCACCGCCGACCCCGACCTGCGCGCGGTCGGCGAGCGGGTCCACGGCACGGTCCGCGTCATCTTCCAGCCCGCGGAGGAGCGGCTGCCCGGCGGCTCCCTGGCCGTGCTGCGGCAGGGGATCCTCGACGACGTTCCCCGCATCCTGGCGGCGCACTGCGACCCCCAGGTCGACGTCGGCTCGATCGGCACCCGCATCGGCGCCATCACCTCGGCGGCGGACACGATCCGGATCACCCTCACCGGACGCGGGGGGCACACCTCGCGGCCCCACCTCACCGAGGACATGGTCTTCGCCCTGTCCCAGATCGCCGTGAACGTGCCCGCCGTGCTCTCCCGGCGGATCGACGTGCGCTCGGCCGTCTCCGTGGTGTGGGGGCAGATCGCCGCCGGCAGCGCGCCCAACGCGATCGACAACACCGGCTACCTGGCCGGGACCATGCGCTGCCTCGACGCGGACGTGTGGGAGGAGGCCGGCGCGCTGCTCGACGAGGTGGTCCGACAGGTGGCCGCGCCGTACGGCGTGCACGTGCAGCTCGAGCACGTGCGCGGCGTCCCGCCGGTGCACAACACCGAGGGCGAGACGGCGCTGATCGAGACCGCGGCGCGGCGGGAGCTCGGCTCGCGGGCGATCGTCCTGACCCCGCAGTCGATGGGCGGCGAGGACTTCGCCTGGATGACCCAGAAGGTGCCCGGCTCCATGCTGCGCCTCGGCACCCGGTCCCCGGGTGGCCCCATCTACGATCTGCACCGCGGGGACTACGCGCCGGACGAGCGGGCCATCGGCGTGGGCATGCGGGTCTTCACCGCCGCCGCGCTGCAGGTGCTCACGGGCGAGGACCACCACTGACCCCACCGCCCGCCCCCGCCGGAGGGGACGGGCCCACCGTTCGGTAGACTCGCGCTCATCCGGACGGGGCCACCCGCACGGGCCCCGTCTTTCCGCGGCCACCGGCCGCGGGCCTCGCACCGTGCCTTCCGAAATGAGGACCCCATGGGCATCGCCACCCCGTCGGCCGCGCGCCGCCGTCGTCTCCTGCTCCCCGCCGCCGCGCTCGGCGTCTCCGGCCTGCTGCTGACCGCGTGCGGCGCCCCGCCGGAGCAGTCCGAGGCCTCGGGCTCCGGCGCCGCCGAGAGCGAGGCCATCGCCACCGTGGACGGCGTCGGCTCGGACAACAAGGACTACAAGGCCTGCATCGTCTCGGACGAGGGCGGCTTCGACGACCGCTCCTTCAACCAGTCCTCCTACGAGGGCCTCAAGGCCGCCGAGAAGGCCTACGGCATCACCACCAGCGAGGCCGAGTCGAACGAGCCCAGCGAGTTCACCCCGAACGTGACCGCCATGGTCAACGCCGACTGCGACGCCGTCATCGGCGTGGGCTTCCTCCTCGGCGACGCCATGAAGCCGATCGCCGCGCAGCACTCGGACACCCACTTCTTCGGCGTGGACGTCACCGCGGAGGGCTTCTCCGACAACGTCCAGAAGCTCACCTACGACACGGCGCAGGCGGCGTTCCTGGCCGGCTACCTGGCGGCGGGCACCACCGAGACCGGCACCGTGGCCACCTATGGCGGCATGGAGATCCCCACCGTCACCATCTTCATGGACGGCTTCGCCCGCGGCGTGGAGCACTACAACGAGGTCAAGGACAAGGACGTCAAGGTCCTGGGCTGGGACAAGGACGCGAAGACCGGCTCCTTCACGGGCGACTTCAAGAACGTGGCCAACGGCAAGACGAACACCGCCAACTTCATCAACGAGGGCGCCGACATCGTGATGCCGGTGGCCGGCCCCGTGGGCCTGGGCACCCTGGACGCCGTCCGCGAGGCGAACCAGGGCGGCAAGGACGTCAAGGTCATCTGGCCGGACTCGGACGGCTACGAGTCCACCAAGGACGGCAACCTGATCCTCACCTCGGTGAAGAAGAACATGGGCCAGTCCGTCGCCGACGTGATCGCCGCGGACCTGAAGGACGAGTTCTCGGCCGAGCCCTACGTGGGCACGTTGGAGAACAAGGGCGTCGAGCTGGCCCCGTTCCACGACTTCGAGGACACGGTGCCGCAGGAGCTCAAGGACGAGCTCAAGGATCTCGAGGCCAAGATCGTCTCGGGCGAGCTGAAGGTCGGCTCGGAGTACTCCCCGGAGGCCTGACCCGCCTCGCCACCGCCGCAGGGCCGGCCCGGACCCCTCCGGACCGGCCCCGCGGCGCGCGGGCGCCCGGCCCGCCCCCGCCGCCGAGCGCGGCACCACGAGCATCGACCAGACGGAAGGCCCTCGATGAGGCTCGAACTGCGCGGGATCACCAAGCGCTTCGGCTCGTTCGCCGCGAACGAGGACGTGAACCTGACCGTGGAGTCGGGGCGGGTGCACACCCTCCTCGGCGAGAACGGCGCCGGCAAGTCCACCCTGATGAACGTCCTCTTCGGGCTCTACGAGCCCACCGAGGGGGAGATCCTGCTCGACGGCGAGCCCGTCCGGTTCTCCGGCCCCGGCGAGGCCATGCGCGCGGGCATCGGCATGGTGCACCAGCACTTCATGCTCGTGCCCGTCTTCACGGTGGCCGAGAACGTGGCCCTCGGCGACGAGCACACCCGCGCCCTGGGCGTGCTCGACCTCGAGGCCACCCGCCGGCGGATCCGGGAGATCTCCGCGCAGTACGGCTTCGACGTGGACCCGGACGCCGTCGTCGAGGACCTGCCCGTGGGCGTGCAGCAGCGCGTCGAGATCATCAAGGCCCTCGTCCGCGACGCGCGCATCCTCATCCTGGACGAGCCGACCGCCGTGCTCACCCCCCAGGAGACCGACGAGCTGCTCGGCATCATCCGGCAGCTGCGGGCGGACGGCACGGCGATCGTGTTCATCTCCCACAAGCTGCGCGAGGTCAAGGCCGTCTCGGACGACATCACCGTGCTGCGCCGCGGCCGCGTGGTCGGCACGGCGGAGCCCTCCGCCGAGGCCGCCGAGCTGGCCGCCCTCATGGTGGGCCGGAACGTCGTCCTCGAGCGGCGCAAGACGGCCCCGACCCTGGGGGAGGAGACGTTCCGCGTCGAGGACCTCTCCGTCGTCTCGCCCACGGGCCAGGTGCTGCTGGACGCCGTGTCCTTCGCCGTCCGCCAGGGCGAGGTCCTCGCCGTGGCCGGTGTGCAGGGCAACGGGCAGACCGAGCTGACCGAGGCGATCATGGGCCTGGTCAAGGCCACCGGCTCCGTCACCCTGGACGGTCGGGAGCTGATCGGCCGGTCCACCCGCCAGATCATCCGCGCCGGCGTCGGCTTCGTGCCCGAGGACCGCTCCACGGACGGGCTCGTCGGCCCGTTCTCCGTGGCGGAGAACATGGTGCTCAACCGGTACGACGTCGCCCCGGCCGGCAACGCCGTGCAGATGCGCCCCGCCGCGGTGCGGGCGCTCGCCGAGCGCCGCGTGGCCGAGTTCGACGTCCGCACCCAGGGCGTGGACCTGCCGGTCTCCTCCCTCTCGGGAGGCAACCAGCAGAAGGTCGTCATGGCCCGCGAACTCGTGGACGGGCTGCGCCTGTTCATCGCCTCGCAGCCCACGCGCGGCGTGGACGTCGGCTCGATCGAGTTCCTGCACGACCGGATCATCGCCGAGCGCGACGCCGGCACCCCCGTGCTGATCGTCTCCACCGAGCTGGACGAGGTCCTCGAGCTGGCGGACCGGATCGCCGTGATGTACCACGGGCGGATCGTCGGCATCGTGCCGGGGGACACCTCGCGCGAGACGCTCGGCCTCATGATGGCCGGCCAGACCCCCGACGACGCGGCCCTCGCCTCCGGCGCAGACGTCGCCGCGGGCACGCCCGGCACCGCCGGTGAGGCGCCCGCCGCCCACCCCACCACGGAAGGAGAGCGCCCGTGAGCACCGCCGCCCCGCAGCGCCCGGCCCCCGCGTCCGACGCGGCCGCCCGGCCCGCCCCCGCCGACTCCGCCCTGCGCCGGATCCTCTCGGGCAACGGCACGGTCACCGCCCTGGCGATCCTGCTGTCCCTGCTGATCTCCGGCCTGCTGATCATCGCCGTGGACGAGGACGTCCGCGACGCCGCCGGCTACTTCTTCGCCCGCCCGGGCGACCTGCTCTCCGCCGCCTGGGCCGCGTTCGCCGGAGCCTTCGCGGCCCTGTTCCGCGGCGCCGTCTTCAACTACCGGGCCTCGGACGCGACGGGCATGCTCTACCCGCTCACCGAGACCCTCACCGTGGCGACCCCGCTGATCATCATCTCGCTGGGCATCGCCATCGCCTTCCGGGCGGGCCTGTTCAACATCGGCGGCCAGGGTCAGTTCATCTTCGGCGCCATGTTCGCCGCGTGGTTCGGCGTGCACCTGCACCTGCCGGCCGGCGTGCACCTGCTGCTCGTCGTCGTGATGGGCGTGCTCGGCGGCGTGCTGTGGGGCTCCGTCGTCGGCGTGCTCAAGGCCTGGACGGGCGCGCACGAGGTGATCCTCACGATCATGCTCAACTACGTGGCGGTGAACCTGCTCGCCTACCTGTTGAACACCCCCGTCCTGCGGGCGCCCGGCACCACGAACCCGGTGTCCGCGCCGCTGGACCGCTCCGCCATGTTCCCGCGGCTGCTGGGGACCGACTTCCGGCTGCACTGGGGCTTCTTCGTCGCGCTGCTGGCCGTGCTCTTCACGTGGTGGCTGATGCAGCGCTCCACCCTCGGCTTCCGCCTGCGGGCCGTGGGCGCCAACCCGGACGCCGCCCGCACGGCCGGCATCTCCGTCAAGGGCTCCTACCTGGCCGCCATGGCGATCTCCGGCGGCCTCGCCGGCCTGGCCGGCGCCACCCACGTGGCCGGCACGGAGAGCACGCTGAACACCTCCGTGGCCGGGTCCTTCGGCTTCGACGCGATCACGGTGGCGCTGCTCGGCCGGTCCCACCCGGTGGGCGTGCTGTTCGCGGGCCTGCTCTTCGGCGCCCTGCGCGCCGGCGGCGTGACCATGCAGACCGAGACCGGGGTGCCGGTCGACATCGTCCTCGTGGTGCAGTCCGTGATCGTGCTGCTCATCGCGGCCCCGCCGCTGGTGCGCGCCATCTTCCGGCTGCCCGCCCCGGGCGCCGCGCGCGCCCGCCGCGCGGCCGACCCCGTGACCCAGCCCGCCGTGGCCGGCGCCGCGCTGACCGGCGCCGGCGGCCACGCCGCCGCCCCGTCCACGGGCGTCCAGGAGGCCGCGGCCGCCGCCGTCGCGGACCCGCAGGCTCCGACCACTGCACCCACGGACACGGCCCCGACCCACCGCCCGCACGAGCAGAAGGGGGACGCCCGATGAGCGCGACCGCCGCCCGGCCCCACGCCGACGTCGTCCGCCCCGAGGCCGCCGAGCCCGCCCGGGTCGTGGTCCGGCACTGGACCACCCCGATCGCCCTGACGATCCTGACCCTGCTGGCCCTGGCCGTCTTCGCCCTCGGCGCCCCCGAGGCGGCGGCGACCTTCCGACTCTCGAACGCGTCCGACGCCGTCGTGCTCCCGGACCTGACCGCCGACCCCGTGCTGGGGGGCTGGCTGCTCGTCGGGCTCATGGCGCTGCTGACCGCGGTGGCCTGGCTGGCGACCCTGCGCTCGGGGCGCACCCCCGGCTGGGCCGCGGCCCTGTTCGCCGTCGCCTTCGTGGCCGCGTTCCTCATCTGGGTGATCGGCTCGGCGGACAACACCACCGTGTTCCTCACCGGCCTGATCGCCGGCTCGTTCGCGCTGGCCGTCCCGCTGATCTTCGGCTCGATGGCCGGCATCCTGGCCGAGCGCTCGGGCGTGGTGAACATCGCGATCGAGGGTCAGCTGCTGGCGGGCGCGTTCACGGCCGCCGTCGTCGGCACCGCCACCGGCTCGCCCTGGGCGGGCCTGGCCGCCGCGATCGTGGCCGGCGTCCTCGTGTCCTGGCTGCTCGCCGTGTTCTCGATCAAGTACCTGGTCAACCAGGTGATCGTCGGCGTCGTGCTCAACGTGCTCGTGGCCGGCCTGACGAGCTTCCTGTACTCCACCGTCCTCACGGGCGGGGACACCGAGCTCAACGCGCCGCCGCACTTCCCGAACCTGCGGATCCCGGGCCTGGCGGACATCCCCGTGCTCGGGCCCATCCTGTTCGACCAGACGATCCTGGGCTACGCGATGTACCTGCTCGTGATCGCGCTGTGGTTCGCCCTGTTCCGCACCCGCTGGGGCCTGCGCGTGCGCGCCGTGGGCGAGCATCCCAAGGCCGCGGACACCGTGGGCATCGACGTGAACCGCACGCGGTACGCCGCCGTCCTGCTGGGCGGTGCGGTGGCCGGCATGGGTGGGGCGTTCTTCACGCTCGTCTCCGCGTCGTCCTTCACCAAGGAGATGACGGCGGGCCAGGGCTTCATCGCGCTCGCGGCCGTGATCTTCGGCCGCTGGAACCCGATCGGCGCGTTCTTCGCGGCGCTGCTGTTCGGCTTCGCCACCAACATGCAGTACGTCCTGGCGATCCTCGGCACCCCGGTGCCGAGCCAGTTCATGGCGATGCTCCCGTACCTCGTCACGGTGTTCGCCGTGGCCGGCCTCGTGGGTCGCTCGCGCGGCCCGGCCGCCTCGGGCGTGCCGTACGTGAAGGAGTAGCCGTGGCGGACGGGCAGCACACGACGACGGCGCCGCGCGTGGACTGGGACCGGCTGCGGGCCGCGGCCCTGGCCGCCACGGAGCACGCCTACGTGCCCTACTCGGGGTTCCGGGTGGGCGCCGCCGCGCTCACCGACGACGGCCGCCTCGTCTCGGGCTGCAACATCGAGAACGCGTCCTACGGGCTGACCCTGTGCGCCGAGTGCGCGCTGCTGGCCGACCTGCGCATGGGCGGGGGCGGCCGACTGGCCGCGTTCGTGTGCGTGGACGGCGAGGGCGTGCTCACCATGCCCTGCGGGCGGTGCCGCCAGCTGCTGTACGAGTTCCGCGCCCCCGGGCTCGTGCTGCTCACCCCGGCGGGGGAGCGGGGGATCGACGCGGTGCTGCCGGACGCCTTCGGCCCGGCCGACCTGGAGCGGGCGGACCGTCCCTGACCTGCGGCGCGCTCCCGGGCCCGCTCGCTAGAGTCGGAGGCTGACCGTCGCAGCCGTCCTCCGAGGAGAACCCCATGACCGCGCAGCCGCAGGCCGAGCCCTTCGACGCCGTCGAGGTGATCCGCACCAAGCGGGACCGGGGGACGCTGTCCCCCGAGCAGATCGACTGGGTGGTGGACGCGTACACCCGCGGCGTGGTGGCGGACGAGCAGATGTCCGCCCTGGCCATGGCGATCCTGCTCAACGGCATGGACCGCGCCGAGATCGCCCGCTGGACGGACGCGATGATCGCCTCGGGCGAGCGCATGGACTTCGGCGGGCTCACCACCCCGGACGGCCGCCCCCTGGCCACCGCGGACAAGCACTCCACCGGCGGCGTGGGGGACAAGATCACCCTGCCGCTGGCCCCGCTCGTGGCCTCCTTCGGGGTGGCGGTGCCGCAGCTGTCCGGCCGCGGCCTCGGGCACACCGGCGGCACCCTGGACAAGCTCGAGGCGATCCCCGGGTGGCGGGCCGACCTCAGCAACGAGGCGATGCTGCGCCAGCTCTCCGAGGTGGGCGCCGTGATCTGCGCCGCCGGCTCGGGCCTGGCCCCGGCGGACAAGCGCCTGTACGCCCTGCGCGACGTCACCGGCACGGTGGAGGCCATCCCGCTGATCGCCTCCTCGATCATGTCCAAGAAGATCGCCGAGGGCACCGGCGCCCTCGTGCTGGACGTCAAGTGCGGCTCGGGCGCCTTCATGAAGGACGAGGCGTCCGCCCGCGAGCTGGCCCGGACCATGGTGGACCTCGGCCGGGACGCCGGGGTGGACACCTCGGCGCTGCTCACGGACATGTCCGTGCCCCTGGGCCGGACGGCCGGCAACGCCCTCGAGGTCCGCGAGTCGGTGGAGGTGCTCGCCGGCGGCGGCCCGGCCGACGTCGTGGAGCTCACCGTGGCGCTCGCCGCCGCGATGCTCGCCGGCGCCGGGGTCACGGACGTGGACCCGGCCGAGCACCTGGCCAACGGCCGGGCGATGGACGTGTGGAACCGGATGATCGAGGCCCAGGGTGGCGACCCGCGCGCGGACCTCCCGACGGCGGCCCACACCGAGGACGTCGTCGCGGAGACGGACGGCGTCCTCACCGAGCTGGACGCGATGGCCGTGGGCCTGGCCGCGTGGCGCCTCGGCGCCGGGCGGGAGCGACAGGGCCAGGCCGTCCAGGCCGCGGCCGGCGTCGAGGTGCACGTGCGCCCCGGCGAGCGCGTGGCCCGGGGCCAGAAGGTGCTGACCCTGCACACGGACACGCCGGAGCGCTTCGAGCGGGCGAAGGCCGCGCTCGCCGGCGGCTGGGCGGTCGGCGAGCTCGACGACGACGCCGCCCGGGCCTTGCGCGAGCGCTCCGTGATCCTGGACCGGATCGGCTGACCGGATGCTCGCGTGGCTCGAGGGGGCGATCCTCCACGCCTCCGCGCAGTGGTGGGTTCTGCCGCTGACGCTGCTGCTGTGCCTGCTCGACGGCATCGTGCCGGTCTTCCCGTCGGAGTCGGTGCTGGTGGCCCTCGGCGCGATCGTCCGCGACGGGCATCCGTTCTCCCTGTGGGCGCTGTGGGGGGTCGGCTTCGCGGGCGCGTTCCTGGGGGACGTGGCCGCGTACGCGATCGGCCGTGCCGTGGGCGTGGAGCGGTTCCGGTGGATGCGGCTGCGGCGGGTGCGGGCCACGGTCGAGGTCGCCCGTCACCACCTGCACAGCCACGGCGCGCTGCTGCTGTTCACCGCTCGGTTCATCCCCGGCGGCCGCGTGGCCCTCAACTTCACCGCCGGCGCCACCCGCTATCCGCCGGTGCGGTTCGTGGCGCTGGACCTGGTCTCCACGGCCAGCTGGGCCGCGTACTCGATCATGATCGCGCGCCTGACCGCGGGCTGGCTGGAGAACCCGGTGCTGCAGATCGCCGTCTCCGTGACGGGTGCCGCGCTCGTGGGCCTGCTGCTGGACCGCCTGCTCAAGGCCCTGCTGCGCCGCCGGCTGGGCACCGGGGTGAAGGGCCTCACCCTGGCCGAGCAGGAGGCCCTGCGCTGAGCGCCCTGCCGTAGAGTGACGCCCGTGACGACGACGCAGCTTCCGGACACCGCATCCCCCTCCCCGCTCGAGGTCGACCTGGCCGTCCTGCCCAAGGTCTCCCTCCACGACCACCTCGACGGCGGCCTGCGCGTGGGCACCGTCCTCGACCTGGCCCGCGAGGCCGGCGTCGACGTCCCCGCGGACACCGTCGAGGGCCTGGCCGAGTGGATCGCCGAGCACGCCAACGGCGAGTCCCTCGAGAAGTACCTGCAGGTCTTCGCCCTGACCACCGCCGTGATGCAGACCCGCGAGCAGCTGCGCCGCGTGGCCCGCGAGTTCGTCGAGGACCTGGTCGCCGACGGCGTCGTCTACGGCGAGATCCGCTGGGCCCCCGAGCAGCACCTGGCCGGCGGGCTGAGCCTGGACGAGGCGGTCGAGGCCGTGCAGGCCGGCCTGGACGAGGCGGTCGAGGCCGCCGACGCCGCGGGCCACGTGATCCGCGTGGGCCAGCTGGTCACCGCGATGCGGCACGCCGACCGGGCCCAGGAGATCGCCGAGCTGGCCGTGCGCCACCGCGAGGCCGGCGTCGTGGGCTTCGACATCGCGGGCGCCGAGGCCGGGTTCCCGCCCTCCCGCTTCGCCGACACCTTCACGTGGCTGGCCGCCCACCACCTGCCCGTCACCGTGCACGCGGGCGAGGGCGACGGCTTGGACTCCGTCCGCTCGGCCCTCGTGGACGGCCGCGCCCTGCGTCTGGGCCACGGCGTGCGCCTGGCGGAGGACATCTCGGTGGAGTACGGCGGCGTGGACGAGGACGGCGAGCAGCTGGACGAGCTGACCGGCCTCGTGGACCTGGGCGAGACCGCCGCGTGGGTGCGGGACCGGCAGATCGCCCTGGAGGTCTGCCCGTCCTCGAACCTGCAGACCGGCGCGGTGGACGCCGCGGCGGGCATCGCGGGCCATCCCATCGACCTGCTCGTGCAGCTCGGCTTCCGCGTCACCGTGAACACGGACAACCGGCTCGTCTCGGACGTGTCCCTGACCGACGAGCTCTACCTGCTCGCCGAGACCTTCGGCTACTCGCTCTCCGAGCTGCTGGACCTGCAGCTCAACGCTGCCGAGGCCGCCTTCCTGTCCGTGGACGAGCGCGAGGACCTCGCCGAGATCCTCGTGGCCGGCTGGGGCGAGGTCATCTCCGGCGACGCCGTCGGCCCGGTCCTCGAAGAGCTGGACGACGCGGACGAGGACGACTGACCCGCCCGTGAGCGCGAGTGTGGACCGTCTGGTGGCGGTGGTCGAGGCCCTGCGCGACCACTGCCCCTGGACGGCCGCGCTCACCCACGCCGACCTCGCCGAGTACCTCGTGGAGGAGGCGTACGAGGCGGTGGCGGAGATCGAGTCCCGCGACGCCGCCGCATGGGCCGACGTGCCCGCGCGTCGGGCCGACGGCGCGTACCCCGCCCTGGCCGCCGAGCTCGGGGACGTCCTGTTCCAGGTGGTCCTGCACGCCGCCGTCTCCCGGGCGCCGGGCGCCCCGGCGGAGACGGCCGGGTTCCGCCTGGACGACGCCGCCGACGCCCTCACCGCCAAGATGATCCGGCGCAACCCGCTCGTGCTCACCCCCGAGGGCGGCCTGCGCCCGGCCGAGGAGCTCGCCGCCGTCACGCCCGAGGCCGTCGAGCTGGCCTGGGAGCGGGTCAAGGCGCAGGAGCGGGCCGCCGCGGGGCTCTCGTCCGCCGCCCCGGCCCACGGCGACGGCGGCACCGGCCCGGGCCTCGACATCGGCGACATCCCGGCCCGGCTGCCGGCGCTGGCCGCCGCCGCGAAGGTGGTCGACCGCGCGGCCCGGCAGGAGCCGGACCCGCTCGCGGCGCACGTCCCGGTGCCGGCCGCGGAGGCGGGGGAGCGTCCGGTGGCGGTGTGGCCGGACGAGACCGCGCTCGGGGCGGAGCTGTTCGCGCTGGTGTTCCGGGCCCGGGCGGCGGGGCTGGACCCCGAACGGGCCCTGCGCACCACGGTGGCGCGAGTGCGTGCGGGGGACTGGTCGGCGCTGCGTCCGTCCGGCTGACGCGACGCCGCGCCGGCCCGGCCGCAGCCCCGACCGCGCCCCAGCGACATCGCAGCCGGGGGGAACGGCGGTCTTGTCGCCGGCGCGCGGCCGCCTGGAACCGGAGGTCCCCGCTAGGCTGAGGCCGTGTCCACGCCGCGGGCACGACTTCCGACTTCGATTGAAGGAGACCCGTCCATGGCCCTGATCGACGCCATCCACGCTCGCGAGATCCTCGACTCGCGCGGCAACCCCACCGTCGAGGTGGAGGTGCTGCTGACCGACGGCTCCCTGGGCCGCGCGGCCGTGCCCTCGGGCGCGTCCACCGGCGAGTTCGAGGCGGTCGAGCGCCGTGACGGGGACAAGAAGCGCTACGGCGGCAAGGGCGTGCTGGACGCCGTCGCCGCCGTCGAGGGCATCGCGGAGGAGCTCGAGGGCGAGTTCGCCGCGGACCAGCGCGCCGTGGACCGCGCGATGCGGGACCTGGACGGCACCCCCAACAAGGGCAATCTGGGCGCGAACGCGATCCTGGGCGTGTCCATGGCCGTCGCCGCGGCCGCCGCGCAGGCCTCCGACCTCATGCTCTACAAGTACCTGGGCGGCCCGAACGCCCACGTGCTGCCCGTGCCGATGATGAACATCCTCAACGGTGGCGCCCACGCGGACTCCAACGTGGACATCCAGGAGTTCATGATCGCCCCGATCGGCGCCCCGTCCTTCCGCGAGGCCCTGCGCTGGGGCACCGAGGTCTACCACGCCCTGAAGACCGTGCTGCAGGAGAAGGGCCTGTCCACCGGCCTGGGCGACGAGGGCGGGTTCGCCCCGTCCCTGGAGTCCAACCGGGCCGCCCTGGACCTCATCGCCGAGGCCGTGACGAAGGCCGGCTACCGCCTGGGCGAGGACATCGCGCTGGCGCTGGACGTCGCCTCCTCCGAGTTCTTCGACAAGGGCTCCTACACCTTCGAGGGCCAGCAGCGCTCCGCCGAGGAGATGGCCGCCTACTACACCGAGCTGGTGGACAACTACCCGATCGTCTCCATCGAGGACCCGCTCGACGAGGACGACTGGGAGGGCTGGCAGCACCTGACGGCGCAGCTGGGCGATCGCGTCCAGCTGGTGGGCGACGACCTGTTCGTCACCAACGTGGAGCGGCTGCAGCGCGGCATCGACGAGAAGGCCGGCAACGCCCTGCTCGTGAAGGTCAACCAGATCGGCTCCCTGACCGAGACCTTCGACGCGATCGCCCTGGCCCAGCGCCACATGTTCCACTGCATGATCTCGCACCGCTCGGGCGAGACCGAAGACACGTTCATCGCGGACCTCGCGGTGGCCACCAACGCCGGCCAGATCAAGACCGGCGCCCCGGCCCGCTCGGACCGCGTGGCCAAGTACAACCAGCTGCTGCGCATCGAGGAGGACCTGGACGACGCCGCCGTCTACGCGGGCCGCTCCGCCTTCCCGCGCTTCCGCGGCTGACCGTCCCCGACGACGACGCGCGGGCCCGCCCGGATCCCTCCGGGCGGGCCCGCGCCCGTCCCGGCGCGACCAGGATCCTGCCAGGGGCGGGCAGTAGGCTGGGAGGGTCCCCGCCACGCGTCCGAAGGAGTCCGCGATGAGTCCGCGCCGCCCCCGCGTGCCCCGTGTCGACCCGACGACGGGCGCCCCGCGCCGGACCGCCGTCGCGGCCCCGGCGGCCCCGACGACGGCCTCCCCGAAGGCGGACACGCCCACGCCGACCCCCGCGGCCCCTGCGGCCCCCACGCCGGCGCCCGCGGCGACGGACGCCGAGGTCATCGACCTGCAGAGCATCCAGGAGCGCCGCCAGGCCGGTCACCCCGACGTGGACCGGGCCGACACGGCCCCCGCCGAGGACACCGCCGCCCCCGCATCCCCGTCGGCACCCCCGCGCCGGACGGCACCGGCCCGCCCGGCCGGGCGTCGGCCCCGGCCCGCCCCCCGCCGCGCCGCATCCGCCGCCGCCACGGCCGCCCGCCGTCGGGCCCCGCTACCGGAGCCGGTGCCGGCCCGGCAGATCACGGGCCGCTCGCTCATCGTCGTCGCCGTGCTGCTGGTGGCCGCCGTCCTGGTGGCGCCCACGCTGCGCGCGTTCCTGAACCAGCAGCTGGAGATCTCGGCCGCGCGCGAGGAGATCGCCGCCATGCAGGCCCAGCGCGAGGACTACGAACGGCGGATCCAGCTGTGGGACGATCCCGCCTACGTGACCCAGCAGGCGCGTGAGCGTCTCGAGCTGGTCATGCCGGGGGAGACCCTGTACTCCGTGACGGGACGACCCTCCGAGACCGAGACCGAGACCGAGACCGAGACCGACACCGAGGCCGAGGACACGCCCGCCGCCGGCGCGGACGAGGTCGTCAACACCCGCCTGCCGTGGGCCGAGGGCCTGTGGGACTCGGCCGTCCGCGCCGGGCTCGAGTGAACCCCGCGTCCCGCCCCCGCCCGCACCACCCCCGCACCCCCGAGGACACCATGACCGTCAGCCCCCGCCCCGCCCAGGACCGCACCGTCACCGAGCAGGACCTGGACACCCTGTCCCGCCAGCTCGGCCGCCCGGTCCGGGACGTCGTGGAGATCGGCGCCCGCTGCGTGTGCGGCAACCCCCTCGTGGCCACCACCGCGCCGCGGCTCTCCAACGGCATCCCGTTCCCCACGACCTTCTACCTGACCCACCCCGTGCTGACGGCGGCGGTCTCGCGCGTGGAGGCGGACGGGGAGATGGCGCGCATGAACGACCGCCTCGCCCAGGACCCCGCGCTCGCGGCCGCGCACCGCGCGGCGCACGAGGCCTACATCGCCGAGCGGGACCGGGTCGGGGCCGAGGCCGGCACGGGGCCCGTCCCGGAGATCGCCGGGGTCTCGGCCGGCGGCATGCCCGAGCGCGTGAAGTGCCTGCACGCCCTCGTGGGCCACGCGCTCGCGGCCGGGCCGGGGGTGAACCCGCTCGGGGACGAGGCGATCGCCCTGGTGGCCCCGTGGTGGACGCCCGAGGTCTGCGCGTGCGAGGGCGCGTGGGACGAGGCCGCGGCGGTGCCCACGAAGGACCTCTCCCGGCACGTGAAGCACCTCGAGCGCGTCGCCGCGCTGAAGGAGGTGACGGTGGCCGGCGTGGACTGCGGCACGAACTCCATCCGCCTGCTGATCTCCCGGCCGGCCGGGACGGACGAGACCACCGGCGCCGGGGCCGACCCGGCGGCGCCGCTGGCCGACGTCGTGCGCGAGATGCGCGTGGTGCGCCTGGGCGAGGGCGTGGACGCCACCGGCGCGTTCTCCGACGCCGCGCTGGAGCGCACCTTCGCGGCGGTCGACGAGTACGCCCGCCTGGTCCAGCGCCACCACGCCGGCCGGGTCCGGTTCGTGGCCACCTCCGCCAGCCGGGACGTCTCCAACCGGGCCGCGTTCGTCGACGGCGTCCGGGAGCGGCTCGGCGTCGAGCCGGAGGTCGTCTCGGGCGCCGAGGAGGCCGGCCTGTCCTTCGCGGGCGCCGTCTCCGCCGTCGAGACCGCGGACCTGGGCCCGGAGGACCTCGTGCTCGTCGTGGACCTCGGCGGCGGCTCCACCGAGCTGGTCGTCGGCACGCCCGCGGGCGAGGTCGTGGGCGCGGTCAGCCTGGACATGGGCTGCGTGCGGTTCACCGAGCGTCATCTGCGCTCCGACCCCCCGACGTCGGATGAGGTCACCGCGGCCCGCGCAGACGCGCTCCGTCTCCTCGACGACGCCGCCGCCCGCCTGCCGCTGGAACGCGTGGCGCGCGTGGTCGGCGTGGCCGGCTCGGTGACCACCGTGACCGCCGAGGCCCTCGGGCTCAGCACGTACGAGCCCGAGGCCATCCACGGTGCGCGCCTGCCGATCGCCGAGTTCCGCGCGGCGGCGGAGGGCCTCGTGGCGGCGACCCGGGCCGAACGCGCCGAGCGGGGGTTCATGCACCCGGGACGGGTGGACGTGATCGGCGCGGGCGCGCTGCTGTGGAGCACCGTCCTGGAGCGGGTGGCCGAGGTCGCGGGCGTCACCGAGGCCTGGGCGAGCGAGCACGACATCCTGGACGGGATCGTGCTCTCGCTGCGGTCCTGACCACGACGGCGGAGAGTGGAGGGGCCGGGCCCGTGCGTGCGTAGACTGGCGGTATGTCTCTCACCCCTGAACTGTCTCCCAAGCCGCGCCTGCTGATCGTCGGCGGCGGCTACGCCGGGTTCCATGTCGCCCGCGAGCTGCAGAAGAAGGTCGCCGAGCGCGGCGGCGTCGTGACCGTCGTCGACCCCCGCCCGTACATGACGTACTACCCGTTCCTGCCCGAGGTCGTGGGCGGCCACATCGAGGGCCGCCACGTGAACGTGGACCTGCAGACGCACCTCAAGGACGCCGAGGTCGTCCGCGGCGCCGTCGTGTCCGTGGACCACGCCGGCCGCACCGCCGTGGTGCGCGGCGAGGGCGGCGACGAGTTCGAGATCCCGTACCAGGACATCGTGATGACCGCGGGCGCCGTGACCCGCGTGTTCCCGATCCCGGGTCTGGGCGAGCAGGGCATCGGTCTGCGCTCGGTCGAGGAGGCCGTCCAGCTGCGCAACCAGATCCTGGAGCGCCTGGACGCCGGTTCCCTGATGACGGACGCCGAGGAGCGCAAGCGTGCCCTGACCTTCGTGGTGGTGGGCGGCGGCTTCGCCGGGATCGAGGCCATCGCGGAGATGGAGAACCTCATCCGCAACGCCGTGGAGCGCAACGAGCGCCTCTCCCAGTCGGAGATCCGGATCGTCCTCGTCGAGGCCATGGGCCGCATCATGCCCGAGGTCTCCGAGGAGCAGGCCCAGGGCGTGGTGGAGCACCTGAAGGACCGCGGCATCGAGGTCCTGCTCAACACCTCGCTGGGCGACGCCACGGACGGCGTCATGAAGCTCGTGGCCATGCCCTCCAAGGAGGAGGCGGAGACCTTCGCGGCGGACACCCTCGTGTGGTGCGCCGGCGTGGTGGCCAACTCCGTGGTCAAGAGCACCGACTTCCCGGTGGACGACCGCGGCCGCGTGGAGGCCACCCCCACCCTGCAGATCAAGGACGGCGAGGCCGGCGCGCTCGAGGGTGCGTGGGCCTGCGGCGACGTCTCCGCCGTGCCGGACCTGACCGGGGCCGGCCCGGGCGGCTTCTGCGTCCCGAACGCCCAGCACGCCATCCGTCAGGCCAAGCGTCTGGCCGCCAACTACATGGCCGTGCGCCACGGCGAGGGCGAGGTGCAGGAGTACGTGCACAAGTCCCTGGGCACCGTGGCGGGGCTGGGCTTCGGCCGCGGCGTGGGCAACCCGCTGGGCACCAAGATCGCCGGCATCCCGGCGTTCCTGGCCCACCGCGGCTACCACGGCTACGCGATGCCCACCCTGGAGCGGAAGTTCCGCATCCTGTCCGGCTGGGTCGCCGAGACCCTGTTCGGCCGTGACTCCACCTCGGTGGCGGGCCTGGACACCCCGTTCAACCCGTTCCGCCGCGCCGCGGGCGTCGAGCTCGAGCCCGGCCGCTTCGAGCGGCAGCGGGCCCTCGAGTCCTCGAAGGGCTGATCCCGCAGCCAGCGGGCCGCCGGCCCCGTCCGAGCGCATCGGGCGGGGCCGGCGTCGTCCGCACCCGGGCCCGCGTCCACGGGCCCGCCACGCCCCCGTGGCCCAACTGGCAGAGGCGGCCGACTTAAAATCGGCGTGTTGCGGGTTCGAGTCCCGCCGGGGGCACCACGCGTCTCCCCGCGCGCCTCGCTTCTGCGCCCACCGTGAACAGCCGGTGAACCGGCGCGGATCCACGCTCCGACCCCGCGCGCGGACACAGACCTCCCGATAGGATCGTGCTGAACCCCGGGGCACGAACGCGGCTCACTGCGGCGGCGTGCGACCGGGCCGACTCGACCCGAAGGAGTGAGCCGTGGCGAATCCGGTCATGAACTCTCAGAACTTCCAGCAGCAGATGCAGGGCGGCGGACAGGCGCAGCCCGGTTGGTACCAGGGCGGGCAGCAGTCCGCGCAGTCCCCGTACGGCCAGCAGCAGAGCCCGTACGGCCAGGCCCAGGCGTTCGGCGCCGGCCAGGCGGCCCAGCAGTACGCGCACCAGCAGTCCATGGAGGACGCCTTCCGCGCGCCCTCCGCCGGCCCGGAGCAGACCGGCCGGATGACCTTCAACGACGTCGTCGGCAAGACCGGCCTGATGCTCGTGCTCGTCGTGGTGGCGGGCGCCGTGGGCTGGTTCTCGCCGGGCCTGATGATCATCGGCGCGATCGCCGGCCTCGTGCTGGGCCTGGTCAACGCGTTCAAGCGCGAGCCCTCGCCCGTGCTGATCATGGCCTACGCCGTGGCGCAGGGCCTGTTCCTGGGCGGCATCTCGGCGTTCTTCGAGGGCGCCTACCCGGGCATCGTGGTGCAGGCCGTGCTCGGCACCTTCTCCGTGTTCGCGGTGATGCTGGCGCTCTACACCTCGGGCAAGTTCCGCCCGACCCCGCGCATGACGAAGATCGTCATGGGCGCCATGATCGGCTACCTCGTCTTCATGCTCGTCAACCTGGTCCTCACCTGGACCGGCATCGGCAACATGCGTGAGGGCGGCCTGGGCCTGATCATCGGCGCGATCGCCGTGCTGCTCGCCGCGTACTCGCTGACGATGGACTTCGAGATGGCCGCCGTGGGCGTGAAGAACGGCGCCCCGCAGAAGTACTCCTGGTCCGTGGCCTTCGGCCTGACCGTGACCCTGATCTGGCTGTACATCGAGATCCTGCGCATCGTCGCCATCCTGCGCGGCAACGACTGACCGGCGCCCCGTCCCCGCACGGAGACCCGCACCGCCGCCCCGGTCCTGCACAGGGCCGGGGCGGTCTGCGTCCGCGAGGGCGTAGATTGAGGGGGTCCCTCGCCGTCACCCAGGAGGTCCCGTGACCGAGACCAGCGACCTGCCCGCCTTCGGGGCCCCGGACGCCACCGGCACCCAGCACCGCCTGCACCGCGGGTCCGCGGAGGCCGTCGTCGTCGGCCTGGCCGGTGCCCTGCGCAGGTACCGCGTGTCCGGCGTGGACCTCACCGAGCCGTACGGCCCGGACGTGGTCCCGCCCGCCGCCAACGGCATCCAGATGAGCCCCTGGCCGAACCGCGTCGCCGGCGCCCGCTGGATCCTGGACGGCGTCGAGCAGCGCCTGGACGTCACCGAACCCGCGCGCGGCCACGCCAGCCACGGCCTGCTGCGCAACACCCACTTCGTCACCGAGACGTTCTCCGCCCACGCGGTGACCCTGCGCGGTGAGATCCACCCCCAGCACGGCTGGCCGTTCCGGCTCACCCACCGCGTCACGTACGAGCTCGAGGCGGACGGCGGCCTCACCGTCACCGCCGAGGTGCAGAACCACACGGACGCCACCGTGCCCGTGGCGGTCGGCGCCCACCCGTTCCTGCGGATCGGGGACGTCCCGACGGCGGAGCTGAGCCTGCGCGTGCCCGCGGACGCCTGGATCCGCACGGGGGAGGACCTCATCCCCGTGGAGACCCTGCCGGTGGACGGCACCGACCTGGACTTCCGCCGCGGCCGGGCCGTGGGCGAGGCCGCCCTGGACGTGTGCCTCACCGGCCTGACCCCGGACGCCGACGGCCGGCACCGCCAGACCCTGCTCGCCGCGGACGGCCGCGCCGTGACCCTGTGGACCGACCACGCGTTCGCCTACACCCACGTCTTCGTCACGGACCGGCTGCCCGGCCGTGACACGGCACTAGCGGTGGAGCCGCTCACCGCTCCCGCGGACGCCCTGAACTCGGGGGAGGGCCTGCACCGGCTCGCCCCGCACGCCCGCTGGAGCGTCCAGTGGGGTCTGACCCCCCATGTCCCCGACCACCCACACGAGGAGGATCGCGCGTGAGCTCGACCCTGGCGGCCCAGACCAAGATCAACAAGGACGTGCCCTATGGGCTGACGGTGGCCGCGGCCTGGTCCTGGCGGCTGGTGGCCGTCGTCATCGGCATCGGCGTCGTGGTGTACCTGCTGGGCTTCGTGAGCCTCGTGGTGATCCCGATCCTCGTGGCCGCGCTGCTGGCCACCCTGCTGGCCCCGGTGTTCCAGGCGATGCGGCGCATCAAGGTGCCGGGCGTCGCGGCCGCCCTGCTGTGCGTGCTGCTGCTGGTCGTCGTCGTGGTGGGCCTCATGGGGCTCGCCGGTCAGCAGATCGTCCAGGGCTTCGCCCAACTGGGCGACCAGCTGGGCCAGGCCGTCGACGACGCGATCGCCTGGCTGGCCGGCGTGGGCGTGGAGATCCCCCGTTCCGGTGCCGGGCTGGAGGGCCTGTGGCAGACGCTGCGGGACAACTCCGCCACGGTCATCAACAGCGCCGTCTCGTTCGGCTCCACGGCCGTCAACATCGGTGCGGGCCTGTTCATCGCCCTGTTCTCCCTGATCTTCTTCCTCTACGACGGCGACCGCATCTGGCGCTTCCTGCTGATCTTCGTGCCGAAGGCGCACCGGGCCACCGTGGGCCGCGCGGGCCGCTCGGGCTGGCAGTCGCTCGGCTCCTACGTGCGGGTCCAGATCTTCGTGGCGTTCATCGACGCCGTCGGCATCGGCATCGGTGCCCTGATCCTGGGCGTGCCGCTGGCCATCCCGCTGGCCGTGCTCGTGTTCCTGGCCTCGTTCATCCCGATGATCGGCGCCACCCTGACCGGCGCGATGGCGGTGCTCCTGGCCTTGATGTCCAACGGCCTGGTCAACGCGCTGCTCATGCTGGGCGTGGTGCTGCTCGTGCAGCAGATCGAGTCGAACGTCCTGCAGCCGCTCGTGATGGGCAAGGCCGTCGCGCTGCACCCGCTGGCCGTGTTCCTGGCCGTCGCCGCCGGGTCCACCGTCTTCGGGCTGGCGGGCGCCGTGTTCGCCGTGCCGGTGCTGGCCTTCGTGAACAGCTTCGTCCGCGCCCTCACCGCGGACGTGCCGGAGGAGCTCACGGAGCGGACGGACCACGCCCTCGAACCGGGCGGCGCGGAGGACGAGGCGGCCGGCTCCCACCGGTACCGCCCCTCGACGCACGAGGACGCCGCCCTCGCCTCCGAGGCCGACGCGGGCACCCGGCACGGGGACGACGCCTGATGGGCGCGGCGCAGGCCACGAACACCCCGGACCGGACCGGACCGACGCCGTCGCCCCGGTGGGTGCGGCCCGCCGACGGTCCGCCGGCCCCGGCAGAGCTGCCCGTCACCCTCGAGGAGATCGAGCGGGCGCGCGAGACGCTGCGCGGGATCGCCGAGCGCTCCCCGCTGCAGCACTCCCGGGCGCTCTCACGGGCCGTGGGCACGGACGTGCACCTGAAGTGCGAGAACCTGCAGCGGGCCGGCTCGTTCAAGGTCCGCGGCGCCTACGTGCGGATGGCGCAGCTGAGCGAGGAGGAGCGCGGCCGCGGCGTCGTGGCCGCATCGGCCGGCAACCACGCCCAGGGCGTCGCCCTCGCGGCCGCCAAGCTCGGCATCCGCGCCCGCATCTTCATGCCGCACGGCGTGGCCCTGCCCAAGCTGCAGGCCACCCGGGACCACGGTGCCGAGGTCGTCCTGCACGGCTCCACCGTGGATGAGTCCCTCGCCGAGGCGCAGCGGTGGGCCACGGAGACCGGTGCCGTGTTCATCCCGCCGTTCGACGACCCGGCCGTCATCGCGGGCCAGGGCACCGTCGGCCTCGAGATCCTCGACGTGCTGCCGGACGTGGACACCGTGATCATGGGCATCGGCGGCGGGGGACTCATCGCCGGCACGGCCGTGGCCCTCAAGGAGGCCGCCCGGCGTCGTGGGCGCACGGTGCGGGTCATCGGGGTGCAGGCGGCCACCGCCGCCGCGTTCCCCGGCTCCCTCGAGGAGGGCCGCGTCCAGGTGCTGGAGAGCGTGTCCACCATCGCGGACGGCATCGCCGTTGGCAAGCCCGGGGCCCTGCCGCTGCGGATCGCCGCCGAGCTGGTGGACGCCGTCGTGACCGTCACGGACGACGAGATCGCCGCGGCCCTCGTCCACCTCCTCGAGCGCTCCAAGCTCGTGGTGGAGCCGGCGGGCGCCGTCGGGGTGGCCGCCCTGCTGGCGGGCCGCACGGCGGACCTGGGCTTCGAGCTCGGCACCACCGCCGTGATCCTCTCCGGCGGGAACATCGATCCGATGCTCATGCTGAAGTCCATCCAGGCCGGACTGTCGGCCGCGGGGCGCTACATGACCGTGCGCATCCCGCTGCGGGACCGCCCGGGCGAGCTGGCCACGATCTCACGGATCATCGCGGACACGGACGCCAACGTGGTGCGCGTGGACCACACCCGCGTCGGCCCGGAGCTGTCCATGGGCGGCGTGCACATCACGATCGACATGGAGACCCGCGGCGCCGAGCACTCCGCCCAGGTCCTGGAGGCGCTGCGCGGGGCCGGCTACAGCCCGGCCCCGCTGCCCTGACCGGGCCGGCTCAGGCCACGGAGCCGGCGGCGGCCGCGGTGATGGTGCCGCAGGTCCCGCCCACCGCGCGGCGCACGGCCTGGACCAGGAGGTCCTCGCGCGTCAGCGTCTCGATGCGACGGACCATCTCGCGACGGTCATAGCGCTCGTGGGCGCCCGGCAGCAGGCGCCGGGCCAGGTTGAGGTGCTGCAGCACGCCGAGCAGGAGCACGTCCTCGTCGGAGGGCTCTGCCTCGTCCAGGACGACGGCGGTCAGGTGCGCGAGCAGCTCGGCGCGCTCGGTGCCGCGGGGGACGTGCCGGGTGGCCAGGAAGGCCTTGCGCTCGGTGAGGCGGCCGGTCTCGGTCAGATGGGCGACGACGGCCTTGCGCAGGTCCGGCTTGCCGGCCGCCACGGTGGCCACGAGCGGTCGGCCGGCCAGGGCGTCGACCTGTCCGAGGGAGGAGTCCAGGACGGGGTCGCCGGTGGTGCCGGCCGCGGTCACGAGCACGCGGGCCCGGTCCACGGGGACGTCCTCGAGGGTCACGATCCCGGCGGACCGGTGGTCGGCCAGCGCGGCGGCCGCGAGGGCAACGCGGTGGTGGGAGGGGCTCTCGGAGCACCCGTCCTCGCGGGTGAGCAGCAGGTGTGCCTTCTCGACGGTCAGCATGGGGCCAGAGTAGCAACGGGGGCGCGGTGGGGTCCGGGACGGACGGCGGCCGCGGTCCCCTCGGGGGGACCGCGGCCGCCGTCGGAGCCGGGCAGGGTCAGCCGGAGTAGGGCTGGACGTCCTTGACCTCGACCTTGATGTCCTTGCCGTTCGGGGCGGTGTAGGAGACCTTGTCGCCCTTCTTGGCGCCGTTGATGGCCTCACCGAGCGGGGAGCGCTCGGAGTAGACCTCGAGCGACTCGTCGTCCGCGGCGATCTCGCGGTTGCCGAAGAGGAAGGTCATCTCGTCGCCTGCGACGACGGCGGTCACCACGGTGCCCGGGTGCACGGCGCCGTCGTTCTCGGCGGCCTCGCCCACGCGGGCGGTCTCGAGCAGGTGCTTCAGCTCGGCGATGCGGCCCTCGTTCTTCGACTGCTCCTCGCGGGCGGCGTGGTAGCCGCCGTTCTCCTTGAGGTCGCCCTCATCGCGGGCGGCCTCGATGCGCTCGATGATCTCCTGACGGCCGGGACCGGAGATGTACTCGAGCTCCTTGGAGAGGCGATCGTACGCCTCCTGGGTCAGCCACGGGGCGTCGGACTGGCTGGTGGTCATGCTCTGTTCCGCCTTTCTGTCTCGGGTGATGCGGAGTCCGGGGCGCGGCGCACCGGGTCTGGCGCGCGATCCGCGTCCGGCGGACGCGCCCGCATGCGAAAGACCCCGCCGATCAGGAGGACGCGCGTGACCCGAGGGCTCCGTGCGACGCCTGCCTGACTCACCGGCGGGGCGGGAATGCTCCGACGAGTCTATCCGGGCGGCGTGCGTCACACCAACGGCGGCCGCTTCGCCGAGGGCGGAGCACTCCGGGAGGGGTCAGACCTTGCGGCAGGTCTCGACGACGCCGGAGTCGCCCCGCACCACGGTGCGCACGTCCACGGTGTAGCGCTGCTGCGCGTCCGAGGGGGAGTCCCGCCGGTCGGCCGGCAGGGTCTCCAGGCGGACGGTGCGGAAGCCGACGGGGGCGGCGTGGGAGTCGGTGACGAGCACATCGCATTCGGCCTGGACGCCCTCCGGGACGGAGGCCTGGAAGGTGACGGTCGCGTGGCCGTCGTCCTCGATGGTGAAGCCGACGTCCTTGTACTCGATGGCGCCCACGGACATGTTCAGGCCGATCCACACGGACAGCAGCACGGCCACGACCAGCCCGAGCCCGCCGAGGCCCGCCCACAGCCGACGACGGTCCGGACGCGTGTGGTCCGTGCCGTACCGGTTGGCTAGTGTGGGGTCCTGCGCGCGGACCGCGGGGGCGTGGTGGGACATCCCCTCCACCCTAGCCGCTGCCCGCCGCCGGAGGCCGATAAGGACGTCGGCCTGGACCCCTCACGCCGTCGCCCCCGCGGCGGCCCCGCCATCCGGACAGGAGTGTGCGATCCCCGTGGCCGATCAGACCCCCCAGGCCCAGCCCGCCGCAGGCACCGCCCTGCCGCCCTCCACCGGGCTGCGCCTCATGGCGGTGCACGCCCACCCGGACGACGAGTCCTCGAAGGGGGCCGGCACCATGGCCGCCTACGCGGCGGCCGGGGCCGAGGTCATGGTCGTCACGTGCACCGGCGGCGAGGCCGGCACCCTGCTCAACCCGTCGTTCGGGGACACCACCCGGGCCGACCGGGACATCGCGGCCGTGCGCCGCGAGGAGATGGCGGAGGCCGCGCGCATCCTCGGCATCCGGCACGCCTGGCTCGGCTTCCTCGACTCGGGCCTGCCCGAGGGGGATCCGCTGCCGGCCCTCCCGGCGAACTGCTTCGCCGAGGTCCCGCTCCGGGATGCGGCGGCCCCGCTGATCTCGCTCGTGCGCCGGTTCCGCCCGCACGTGCTCATCTCCTACGACGAGGTCGGCGGCTACCCCCACCCGGACCACCTGCAGGCCCACGCCGTGACGATGGAGGCGTACCGGGCCGCGGGCCTCGCCGACGAGTACCCCGAGGCCGGGCCCGCCTGGGAGGTATCGAAGGTCTACTACGACTGCGGCTTCAACCCGCGGAAGTTCCGCACGATGGCCGCGGTGGCCGAGGCCGACGGCGAGGACGTGCCGTTCGCCCGACGCCTGATGATGTTCGACGCGATGGACGCGATGCGCGAGGTGCTGCGCCGCCGCGAAGCCGGGGAGGACGTGCCCGACCCGGAGGTCATCCCGCCGTGGGTCACCGCGGACCACGACGTCACCACGCAGGTGGACGTCACCGGCTTCCTCGACGAGCGCGACGCCGCCCTGCGGGCGCATCGCACCCAGATCGACCCCGACGGCATGTTCTTCGACGCGCCCCACGACCTGCAGCGGCGCGCCTGGCCGTGGGAGGACTTCGCGCTGATCGACTCGCGCGTGCCCTCCGAGCTGCCGGAGCACGACCTCTTCGCCGGCCTGCGCTGAGCCGACCCGGCTCGGGCCGTGCGGCCGGGGCCGGTAGAGTGGGGCGGCGTGACACCCCTGTCTGGCCTTCCCCTCGTCCTCACCGCGCTCGCGGCCGCGAGCCCCGCGCCGGTGCCCGCCGTCCCGGAGCCGACGCTGCGCCCCGGGCTCGAGGAGGCGGAGGTCACCCCCGGCATCGAAGGGTTCCTGTTCACCGCGCTCATGGTGGTCATGGCGATCATCGTCTTCCGCGTCATGGTCCGCTCGGTGCGCCGCGTCCAGCAGCGCTCCCCGCAGGCCGAGGCCATGCTCGTGGAGCGCCATCAGCAGCACCTGCCGGACGAGGTCCGCGCGGGCGGTGAGCACCTGGACGCGGACTCGGAGGACCGGCTGCGCCGCCTGCAGGAGAAGTACCCCGGCTACCTCCAGGAGCCGGCCCCGGAGCCCCAGGCCCCGGACACCGGACGCGACTGACCGTCGTCGGGCCCGTGCACGCCCGAGACTCGGCGCCGGAGACTCCACGCCCGAACCCTTGAGGCCCGCAGACGCGCCGCTACGGCATGGACGTAGCGGCGCGTCTGCGGGCCTCGGCGCTGCCCGGCGGGGCGCAGGCCCCCGTCCCCGACACGCTCAGGCGACGACGAGCACCGCCCGGTAGATGGCGACGGCGTGGCATACGAAGCCGGCCACCGTGAAGGCGTGGAACAGCTCGTGGAAGCCGAACCACTCGCGGTGGATCGTGGGGGCCTGCAGCGCGTAGAAGACCGCGCCCGTGATGTACGCGACGCCGCCGGCCACGATCAGCCACCCCGCCGCCGCATCCGCGGCGAAGAAGTCGCCCAGGTAGAGCAGCGCCGCCAGCCCGAGGGCCACGTACACCGGCGTGTAGAGCCAGCGCGGGGCATCCGTCCACAGCACCCGGAACGCGACGCCGGCCACGGCCCCCACCCACACCAGGGTGAGCAGCACACGCGCCCGGTCTGGAGCCAGCAGGGCCAGGGAGAGCGGCGTGTAGGTGCCGGCGATGACCAGCATGATGTTCGTGTGGTCCAACCGCTTGAGGACACGGGAGACCACCTCGTTCCACTGCACCAGGTGGTACGTCGCCGAGACCCCGAACAGCAGCAGGCCCGTCACGGCGTAGACCGCGCTGGCCCACCGCAGCGTCGCGGTCGGCGCGAGCACGATGAGCACGATGCCGGCCGCCAGCGTCAGCGGCGCCATGACCGCGTGGATCCAACCGCGCAGTCGGGGCTTGTACAGCGGATGGTCGGGGTCGCGGATGCGCTCGATGCGCCAGCGCAGGCGACGGGCGGCGTCGGTCTCGCGGAGGGGTGTCACAGGGTCCATGCCTCCATTGTCGTCGGTCGGCCCGGGGCCGGGGCACGGGATGGTCGCTGTGTGCCGCGCGCGTATCCTGGAGGCTCGCAGGACCGTCCGAGAGAGGAGCGCGCCGTGGGTCGACCCGAGGCCTTCTACCGCCTGTACGAGCGGCGGCTGACGCGCGGCCTGGACCCGGAGCGCCTGCCACGGCACATCGGCGTGCTGGTGGACGGCAACCGTCGCTGGGCCCGCGCGTTCGGGGCGTCCACGCAGCAGGGCCACCAGGCCGGCGCTGAGCGCATCCTCGACTTCATCGGCTGGTGCGACGAGGCCGGCATCCCCGTGGTCACGCTCTACATGCTCTCCACCGAGAACCTGCGGCGTCCGGCGGAGGAGCTCGCCCCGCTCCTGGAGATCATCCAGACGACGGCGGAGCGCCTCGCCCAGTCGGCCGAGGGCCGCGCCCCCGTGTGCGTGCAGCCGGTCGGCGCGGTGGACCTGCTCCCCGAGCCCATGGCGCGACGGCTCGCCGAGGTGGCCGAACAGACCAAGGGCCACGACGGCGTGCACGTGAACGTGGCCGTGGGCTACGGGGGCCGCCAGGAGATCCTCGACGCCGTGCGCGAGCTGCTGCGGGACGAGCACGCCCTGGGCCACAGCGCGGCGGAGGTGGCCGAGTCCGTCACCGTCGAGCAGATCGCGGACCGGCTCTACACGCGCGGCCAGCCGGACCCGGACCTGGTCATCCGCACGTCCGGGGAGCAGCGGCTCTCCGGGTTCCTGCTCTGGCAGTCCGCGTACTCGGAGTTCTACTTCTGCGAGGCCATGTGGCCCGCGTTCCGCAAGGTCGACTTCCTGCGTGCCTTGCGCGACTACGGCAGCCGTCAGCGCCGGTTCGGCACCTGACGGTCGGCGCGGCCCCACCACAGGCCCAGCAGCACCCCGACGACGGCCCCGGCCAGGTGGCCGGTCCACGAGATGCCGGGGGCCGGCAGCAGGCCGATCAGGCTCGAGCCCAGGTGCGTGAGCGCGACGAGCACGGAGACGACGACCGCCCCGATCCGCCGCACCGCGATCCCGTAGACGATCAGGAACGCGATCAGCGCGTACACGATCCCGGAGGCGCCGATGTGCACGCCCGGGGTGCCGATCACCCAGGTCAGCAGGCCCGAGCCCAGCCAGGCGCAGACGAGCAGGGCCACCGGCCGACGCGAGACCAGGGCGGCCAGCGGACCGAGGACGAGCAGCGCCGTCGTGTTGCCGATCAGGTGGGCCCAGCCGGCGTGCAGCACGGGGGAGAACAGGACCCCGTCGAGGCCGTCGAGGCGTCGGGGGATCAGGCCCACGCCGGGGATGATCACCCGGCCGAGGAAGATCAGCACGACCTGCGCGACCCACATGGCCGCGATCAGCACGGCGGTGGGCGCGACGGCGCCCAGCAGGCGGCCGCCGGCGCGCTCGGCCAGGGTCGGGGCGGGGGCTGGGCCGCCCGGCAGATCGGGCAGGCCGGGGGACGGGCGGTGCATGCTCAAGGGCCCTCCTGGGGACGGGGAGCGGGCGGCCGTCGGGACGTCGGCGGCGCGTCTCCAGTGTAGGGAGCGCGGGACGCCGGGGCCGTGGCGGGGCCCGGACGGACCGTCACCGCGACTTCATCCCGGGTTCACCGTGCCGGGCCCCGGCGGACGACGCCGCTTCCTAGCGTGGCCCGTGGGCGGACCCCCGCCCGCACGGTTCACCGGCACAGGAGGCAGACATGGTGGCAGAGCTCGTGGAGCACGCGCAGACCCGGCAGGAGCCGTCGAGCCGGCCGGGCCAGGCGCGTGCCGAGGCGGGGGCGGCGGAGGCGACCGGCCTGCGGACCTACGTGGTGGACACGTCCGTGCTGCTCTCGGACCCGCGCGCCCTGCTGCACTTCGCCGAGCACGAGGTGGTCCTGCCGCTCGTGGTGGTCTCGGAGCTCGAGGCCAAGCGCGCCGACCCCGACCTCGGCTACTACGCGCGCACGGCCCTGCGCCTGCTCGACGACCTGCGCGGCGGCCACGGCGCGCTGGACCAGCCCGTGCCGATCACCCCCGAGGGCGGCACGCTGCGGATCGAACTGAACCACGTGTCCGTGGACGTGCTGCCCCTGGGCATCCGCGGCACGGACAACGACTCCCGCATCCTCGCCGTCGCGAAGGCGCTCGCGGACGAGGGCGCCACGGTCACGGTCGTGTCCAAGGACCTGCCGATGCGCGTGAAGGCGGCGGCCATGGGCCTCGCCGCGGACGAGTACCGCCACGAGCTCGTGCGTGACTCGGGCTGGCGCGGCACCGTCTCCCTCAGCGTGGCGCAGGAGCGGCTGGACGCCCTCTACGACGACGGCGCGGTCGACCTGGCCGGCGTCCCGCTGGGGACCCTGACCGGCACGGGCGTCGAGACCGGGCCGGAGGAGGCCCCGGCCGAGGCGGACCGCCTGCCGGTCAACACGGGGCTGGTGCTCACCGCGCCCCGGGGCTCCGCCCTGGCCCGGGTCGGCGAGGGCGGCCGAGCCTGCCTGGTGCGCGGGGACCGCGACGTGTTCGGCCTGCACGGCCGTTCCGCAGAGCAGCGGCTGGCCATCGAGCTGCTGACGGATCCGAGCGTGGGCATCGTCTCCCTCGGCGGCCGCGCGGGCACCGGCAAGTCCGCGCTGGCGCTGTGCGCGGGCCTCGACGCCGTGATGGAGCGCCGCGAGCACCGCAGGGTGGTCGTGTTCCGCCCGCTGTACGCCGTCGGCGGCCAGGACCTCGGCTACCTGCCCGGCTCCGAGGGCGACAAGATGGGCCCGTGGGCGCAGGCCGTGTTCGACACCCTGGGTGCGCTGGTCTCCCCGTCCGTGGTGGACGAGGTGGTGGACCGCGGGATGCTGGAGATCCTGCCGCTGACGCACATCCGCGGCCGCTCGCTGCACGATGCGTGGGTGATCGTGGACGAGGCGCAGTCGCTCGAGCGGAACGTGCTGCTCACGGTTCTGAGCCGGATGGGCCGCAACTCGAAGGTGGTGCTGACCCACGACGTCGCCCAGCGGGACAACCTGCGCGTGGGCCGGCACGACGGCATCGCGGCCGTGGTGGAGCGCCTCAAGGGCCACCCGCTGTTCGGACACGTGACGCTGACCCGTTCCGAGCGCTCGCCGATCGCCGCGCTGGTCACGGACCTGCTGGAGGAGGGCCGGGCCTGAGCCGGGCGGCGGGGTCGGTCATGAAAAAGGGGCCGCTGCCGAAGCAGCGGCCCCCGGCGGGGGTGCTCGGCCCCGCGGAGGGGGGATGGGGGGCCGAGGAAGCCCGCCACCATGGCCCCTTTGAAACGGGATTGAGGCCATGGGGTCTGTGTGAGCCCCGTACGTCCATCAGACGGCCGGAGGCTCGTGACTTCAGGGTAGACCCGTGCCCGGGGTCGTCGCAATGGGCGGCTCCGGTTGCGCTGTGGGCAGAACACGGGGTGGCCGGACCGTGAACGCGAGGTGGCCTGATCGCCTGTGGACGACGGCCCGGCGGGTGCGCCGCCCGACCTAGGCTGGGCGCATGAGCGGGGTGGGATGGGCGTGGACGCACGGCGCGCCGGCGACGGCGGTGCTGTGGTCCCTGGGACTGGTGTGGTTCGCGGTGTGCACGGGCGTGCTCGTGCGCACGGACCTGCGCGAACATCGGCTGCCGAACCGATGGACGCTGCGGCTGGCGCTGGGCGGGCTGGCGATGATGACCGGGGGAGCGCTGCTGGCGGGCCGGGGTGACCTGACCCTCTGCAGCCTGCTGGGCGGTCTCGGTTACACCGTGGCGATGCTCGCGCTGCACGTGCTCAGCCGCGGCGGCCTCGGGATGGGCGACGTGAAGCTGGCCGGCGGGCTGGGCGTGTACACGGGGGTGCTCGGTCCGACGGCGGTGCTCGCCGCCGGGGTGGGCGCGATCCTGCTCGGCGGCGTCGTGGCGGGGCTGCTGGTCCTCGCGGGCCGGGCGACGGGGCGAACGGCGCTGCCGTTCGGGCCGGCGATGGTGGCGGCGGCCGCCGGAGTGCTGGTGCTGGCGTGAACGACGAGCGGCCGCCCTCCGCACGGGAGGACGGCCGCTCGGCGTCGTGGCCCGGGAGGCGGCGTCGCGCCGCTCACCGAATCCGCCGGATCACTCCGGGTGGGTCATGGACATGGTGTCCAGGGCCTTGTCCAGCTGCTCCTCGGTGATCTCGCCGCGCTCGACGTAGCCGAGGTCCACGACGGCCTCGCGCACGGTCATCTTGTTCGCGACGGCGTGCTTGGCGATCTTGGCGGCGGCCTCGTAGCCGATCACCTTGTTCAGCGGGGTCACGATGGACGGCGAGGCGCCGGCGAGGAAGGCGCAGCGCTCCTCGTTGGCCTCGATGCCGTCGATCATCTTGTCCGCCATGACGCGCGTCGTGTTGGCCAGCAGGCGGATGGACTCGAGCAGGTTGGCGGCCATCACGGGGATGCCCACGTTGAGCTCGAACGCGCCGTTGGTGGAGGACAGGGCGACGGTGGTGTCGTTGCCGATCACCTGGGCGCACACCATGATCGCGGCCTCGCAGATCACGGGGTTGACCTTGCCCGGCATGATCGAGGAGCCCGGCTGCAGGTCCGGGATGGCGATCTCGCCGAGGCCGGTGTTCGGGCCGGAGCCCATCCAGCGCAGGTCGTTGTTGATCTTCATGAGCGAGAACGCGATGTTCCGCAGCTGGCCGGAGGCCTCCACGAGGCCGTCACGGTTGGCCTGGGCCTCGAAGTGGTTGCGGGCCTCGGTCAGCGGCAGACCGGTCTCCTCGGCGAGCAGCTCGATCACGCGGGCGGAGAAGCCCTTCGGGGTGTTGATGCCGGTGCCCACGGCGGTGCCGCCGAGCGGGACCTCGGCCACGCGCGGCAGCGCGGACTGGATGCGCTCGATGCCGTAGCGGACCTGCGCGGCGTAGCCGCCGAACTCCTGGCCCAGGGTCACCGGAGTGGCGTCCATGAGGTGGGTGCGGCCGGACTTCACGACGCCGGCGAAGGCCTCCGCCTTCTTCTCGAGGGAGACGGCCAGGTGGTCCAGCGCCGGGACGAGGTCGTTCACGAGGGCGGCGGTGACGGCCACGTGCACGGAGGTCGGGAACACGTCGTTCGAGGACTGGGAGGCGTTGACGTGGTCGTTGGGGTGCACCTCGTCCTCGGAGCCGGCCTCCTTCAGTGCGCGGGTGGCGAGGGTGGCGAGCACCTCGTTGGTGTTCATGTTGGAGGAGGTGCCGGAGCCGGTCTGGAACACGTCGATCGGGTACTGGTCGTCGTGGTCGCCGGCGATGACCTGGTCCGCGGCGGCGACGATGGCGTCCGCGCGCTCCTGCGAGATGATGCCCAGCTCGGCGTTCGCCTTGGCCGCGGCCTTCTTGACCTGCGCGAGGGCGTGGATGTGGGCGGGCTCGAGGCCCTTGCCGGAGATCGGGAAGTTCTCCACGGCGCGCTGGGTCTGTGCACGGTAGAGCGCGTTCACCGGCACCTTCACCTCGCCCATGGTGTCGTGCTCGATGCGGAACTGCTGATCGGTGTTCTCTGCGGTCATGGTCACATCCTAGGACGGCGTGGGCGCCCGGTGCCGCACCGGACGCCCGACGTCGTCAGACCGCCAGGTCGCCGTGCACGCGGCCCGGTCGCGCGGTGCCCTCGGACAGCGAGTAGGTGAGCCCGACGACGGCGGTGCGCCCCGACTCGACGGCCGCGCGGACGGACTGCGAGGTCTCCAGGAGGTGGTCGCAGGTCTGGTCCACGTGCTCGGCCACGAACTCGTCGACCTCCTCCAGTCCGCGGCGGCGCCCGGCCAGCACGGACGGGATGATGCGCTCCACGAGGGGGCGCACGAACCCGCGCGGCATGGTGCCGGAGATGTAGGACTCGACCGTCGCCGTGACGGCGCCGCACGAGTTGTGGCCCAGGACGATGACGAGCGGGATCTCCAGCACGTCCACGCCGTACTCGATGGAGCCCAGCACGGCGTCGTCGATCACGTGGCCGGCCGTGCGCACCACGAACACGTCGCCGAGGCCGAGGTCGAAGATGATCTCGGCCGCCAGGCGCGAGTCGGCGCAGCCGAAGATCACGGCGACCGGGGCCTGACCGGCGGTCAGGTCGCTGCGCCGCTCGGCGTTCTGGTTCGGGTGGCTCGGCTCGCCCGCCACGAAGCGGCGGTTGCCCTCGGCGAGGACCTCCCACGCCTCGGCGGGGGTCAGGTCGGAGGTGGGGACGACGACGTCGGGGGCCGGCGTCGTCTCGGGGCGGGTGTGGGGGGTCATCGGGTCTCCTTCGCGACGCCGTGCGCCAGGTCTTCGAGGACGGCCTGGTCGCCGGTGGTGGTCAGCACCACGGTGCTGCCGTCCACCTCCGCCACGAGCCGTCGCTCCGGCTTCTTCGGATCGGCGTGGAGGTCCCACGCGATCCCGTCGATCTCGATCGTCTCCGACGTCGGGACCTGGTCCACCCGCAGGCTCACCCAGGTGGGGTCGACGTCCTCGGCCTGCTGCAGGCCCGCGAACACCGTGTCCGTGACCACCCAGCCGACGTCCCACGTGGAGACGCCGTCCAGCTTCTGCAGGCGGGCGTAGTTGGCGTACCAGGACTCCGGTACCTCGGGCGCCAGGGCCGGCAGGTCGCCGTCGTCGTGGGGGACCGTGGCGGCCTCGGCGGCGACGTCGACGCGGTCCTCGCGGGGCCGCTGCGGCGGCTCCGGGTTGAGCAGGAGGACCACGGCCACGATCGCCAGCAGAGCCACCAGGGAGAGCACCATGGCCATCCACGGCTGCCGGGCCCGCTGCGCCTGCTTGGCGGTCAGGACGGGGCGGGGGGCGGGGGAGTGGGGGTCGGCGGAGCTCACGGTCAGCATTGTGCCACCCGCGGGAGACCGCCCCCGTAGGATGAGGACCGGGGCAGAGCCGCCCTCACGCCCCGTCCCGTGCGGACGGAGCGCCGCGAGCAAGGATCGGAGCAGCGATGACCAGCGCGTCCTCGGAGAAGACCGGCTACGAGAATCACGTCCCGGACCGCAACCTGGCCATGGAGTTGGTGCGGGTGACCGAGGCGGCGTCCATCGCCGCGAGCCCCTGGGTGGGTTACGGGGACAAGAACAAGGCGGACGGCGCCGCGGTGGACGCGATGCGCGCGTTCATGGACACCGTGGCCATGGACGGCACCGTGGTGATCGGCGAGGGCGAGAAGGACGAGGCCCCCATGCTGTTCAACGGCGAGCAGGTCGGCGACGGCTCCGGCGCCGCCGTGGACGTGGCCGTGGACCCGATCGACGGCACCCGCCTGACCGCCATGGGCTACAACAACGCGCTCTCCGTCTTCGCGGTGGCCGAGCGCGGCACCATGTTCGACCCGTCGGCCGTGTTCTACATGGACAAGCTCGTGGTGGGCCCCGAGGCCGCCGACTTCGTGGACATGCGCCTGCCGGTGAAGCAGAACGTGAACCTCGTGGCCAAGGCCCTGGACAAGCCCGTCTCGCAGGTGACCGTGTGCGTGCTGGACCGCCCCCGCCACGAGGGCCTGGTCAAGGAGATCCGCCAGGCCGGCGCCCGCGTGAAGTTCATCCTGGACGGCGACGTCGCCGGCGCCATCGCCGCCGCCCGCCCGGACACCGGCGTGGACATGATGATGGGCATCGGCGGCACCCCCGAGGGCATCGTCACCGCGTGCGCGATCAAGGCCACCGGCGGCATCATCCAGGGTCGCCTGGCCCCCACCGACGACGCCGAGAAGCAGAAGGCCCTCGACGCCGGCCTCGACCTCGACGCGGTGCTGACCACGAACGAGCTGGTCACCTCCGACCACTGCTACTTCGCGGCCACCGGCATCACCGACGGCGACCTGCTGCGCGGTGTGCGCTTCGCCGACGGCCGCGTGCACACGCAGTCCATCGTGATGCGCTCGTCGTCCGGCACGGTCCGCACCGTGGACGCCGAGCACGACGTGAAGAAGTGGTCCAAGTGGCTGGGGGACCGCGACGCCCGCTGAGCCCGCGGGCCGGTCTGCCGGGCTCAGCCCCGCGGCAGGCCGGCCACGTGCACCGTCGCCGGGGCGCCGGCCGCGGCGCGGACGGCCAGCGGGCCGGACGCCGTCTCCGCTGCGGGCAGGAACACGGCCTCGCCCGGGCCCAGCTCGATCTCCTGGCCTGCCAGGGCCAGGCTCGCCGTGCCGCGGGTGACCACCGCGATCCCGGGCCCGTGCACGTCGAGCCCGTGGACGGCGTCGTCCTCGAGCGTGGCCTGGAGCAGCTCGAACTCCTCGAACGGCGGGCGGAAGGCCACCACGGAGTCGGCCACGCGCTCGGGCTCGGTGGAGGGCACCGGCAGCGCCTCGAAGGTGACCACGCGGCGCAGCTCGGGCACGTCCACGTGCTTCGGGGTGAGCCCGCCGCGCAGCACGTTGTCCGAGGCGGCCATGACCTCCACGCCCAGCCCGTGCAGGTACGCGTGCACGTTGCCGGCGGGCAGATGGATGGCCTGACCCGGGGCCAGGTCCACGCGGTTGAGCAGGACGGCCACCACCACGCCGGGGTCGTCCGGGTGGTGCTGGGCGGCCTCGAGGGCCGTGGCCAGCGAGGGGTCGCGCTCGGCCAGGTCCGGCGCGGCCCGCAGCACGTCCACGACCTGCGCCACGGCGCCGGGGGCGCCCCACACGGAGTCCGGGTCGAGGATCGAGGTGAACGCGTCCTCGAGGTCCCCGGCGGCGAGGGTCTGGCTGATCCGGGCGGCGGCGACGGCGACGGCGGACGTGTCCCCGTCCGCCCGCTCCGTGAGGGCGCGGGCCAGGGCCTCGAAGCTGTCCGAGGAGACCTCGGGGGAGCGGAAGCCGCACATCGCCGCGAAGGGGGTCAGGGCGAGCAGCATCTCCGGCTTGTGGTTCGCATCCTTGTAGTTGCGCTCCGGGGCGTCGGCCGGCACGCCGGCCGCCTCCTCCGCGGCGTGGCCCGCGCGGGCCTGCTCCAGGGTGGGGTGCGCCTGGATGGACAGCGGGGCGCCCGCGGCGAGCAGCTTCATGAGGAAGGGCAGACGGCCCTCCGGTGCGGCGGGCCCGAGACAGCGCTCGGGGTCCCCGGCCACCACCTCGTCCAGGCCGACGTGGGCGCCGTCCGCCACGACGGCGACGCACGGGGCGCCCGGATGGTCGCCCAGCCACAGCTCGGCCTCGGGGCGGCCGGTGGGCTCGCGTCCCTGCAGGTCGGCGAGGAGCGTGGGGGAGCCCCAGGCGTAGTCACGGATCACGGGCTTCAGGACGTGCATGCGCCCAGCCTAGGTCAGCCCGTCGGCCCGCGCGCCGCGCCTCACGGGGCGGGGATGCACAGCCCGTTGGTCGAGGACGCGTGGTTCAGCACGTCCTCCTGGCCCAGGTCCTCGGCCGTCATCAGGTCCTCGGCGGTGAAGGGCTCGCCGTCGGAGCGGGTCGGCGGGGCCGGCCACGTGGCCGGGTCGTCCTCGTCGACGTCGGGGGTCTGCGTCTCCTGCGCGACGACGGCCAGCACGGTGAGCAGCGGCGTCGCCGAGACCCCGGTCGGCTCCGATCCGGCGGTTGCGGACTCATCGGCCAGCATCTCGTCCACGCGGCGGTGGACGAGGTCGTAGTCGGGGTAGGTGGTGAAGTGGGTGCCCGTGTCGCCGAAGTCGGGCGGGCCGATGGTCAGCCGCCGCATCTTCTGGCCGCGCGAGCGCTCGGCGAGGTCCGCGAACGTGCCGAGCTGGGACTGCGGCAGGTCGGTGGTCACGATCTGCTCGCCCGCCGCGAGGATCCCCTCGAAGCGGGTGAGCACGGTGGCGGGGCTGAACTGCTCCAGCATCGCCGCCTGCATGCACTGCTGCCGGCGGATGCGGGCGTAGTCGGTGGACCAGTGCCGGGAGCGGGCGAAGGCGAGCGCGTCGTCGCCGTTGAAGTGGTGGGTGCCCGGCTCCCACCAGATGTTGCCCCAGGCGCCGTCGGGCCGGACGCCGCGGTGCACCACGTAGCCGCCGCTGACGACGTCCACCCCGCCCATGGCGTCGATCAGCTGGGCGAAGCCGCCCATGTCCATGAGGGCGTAGCCGGAGACGTCCAGGCCGAGGATGCCGCCGGCGGCGTCCTTCATGGCCTCGGCGCCGGGGTGTTCGGCGTCCGGGTAGAGGTCTGCGTGATGCTCCTCCACGTCCGTGTAGAGGGCGTTGAGGATGCACTCGTCGCCGCAGTCGAAGCCGTTGGGGTACACGTCCCACAGCGGGGAGCCCTCGACGAACGGCGCGTCCTGGAGATTGCGGGGCAGGGAGAACATCACGATGGCGCCGGTGCGGGCGTCCACGGAGACCACGTGCATGGAGTCCGGGCGCAGCCCCTGGCGGCCCTCGCCGGCGTCCGCGCCCAGGACCAGGATGTTGTAGCGGCCCTCGGCCTCCGGGACGGCCGGCCCCTCCTGGAAGACCTCGCCGAGCGCCCCGCGGCTCGTGTTCGCCGCCCAGCCGCCGTAGAGCAGGGCGCCGCTGGTGAGCACGAGCGCGAGCGCGGTGACCGTCGCCGTGATCTTCCGCGGGCCGGGGGCGAGCAGGTGCAGCCGGATCAGCCGGAACGTGTCCACCCACAGCACCGCCCAGCCCACCGCCAACGCCGCCAGGACCACCGCCAGCCCGAGCAGCACGCCGTCCCGGGCCATGAGCGAGATCAGGCTCGCGCGGGAGACCAGCCACCACAGCAGCCCGAGGATCAGCACGGCCCACACGGTGACGGTGACCCGCAGCGCCACGCGGCCGAGCCGGCGGCTGCCGGCGACGAGCTGGGCGCCGCCGGGGACCAGCAGGGTCAGGGCGGTGAGGATCAGCGCCCGGCGGGTGCGCTCGGTGGGGGAGGCGACGCGCGGATCCCGGAGCGGGTCGGGCTGCGCGTGACCGGCGGGCACGGATCCGGTGGCGGGCGACATCAGCGGTCGGCGGCCATCCGCTCGCGCAGGCGGGCCCCCTTGGCCCGGGCCTGGGCGTTGAGCTCGTCGGCGTGCTCGGCGAGGGCGGCGCGCAGGCGGTCGCCTTCCGCGGTGTCGGCCGAGGCGAGGATGCGGGCGGCCAGCAGGCCGGCGTTGCGGGCGCCGTCGATGGAGACGGTGGCCACCGGCACACCGGCGGGCATCTGGACGATCGAGAGCAGGGAGTCCATCCCGTCCAGGCTCTTGAGCTTCACGGGCACGCCGATCACGGGCAGGGGGGTGACGGCGGCGAGCATCCCGGGCAGGTGGGCTGCGCCGCCCGCGCCGGCCACGATCACGCGGATGCCGCGCTCGTGCGCGCGGGCGCCGAACTCCACCATCTCGTGGGGCATGCGGTGCGCGGAGACCACGCCGACCTCGACGGGCACGTCGAGCTCGCGCAGGGCCTCGGCGGCCGCGCTCATCACGGGCCAGTCGGAGTCGGAGCCCATCACGACGGAGACGACCGGGGCGTCGTCCTGGAGGGGCTGGGCGGGGGTCTGGGGCGTGGCGGTCATGGGCGGGCCTCCGTCTCGGTGCCGGTGGTGGGGGCGTCGTCGCGCAGGAGTGCGGCGGCGGACTCGGCGGTCCGCACGGCCTCCTCGAGGCTGAGGCCGTGGTCCGCGACGACGTTGACGTGACCGACCTTGCGGCCCGGGCGCACGTCCTTGCCGTAGAGGTGGACCTTGGCCTGCGGGTGGGCGGCGAGGGCCGCGACGCTGCCGGCGTGCAGGTCCTCGCGGGCGCCGCCGAGGACGTTCTTCATCACGACGCCGGCCCCGCGGGGGGTCGTCTCGCCCAGCGGCAGGTCGAGCACGGCGCGGACGTGCTGCTCGAACTGGCCGGTGACGGCGCCGTCCATGGACCAGTGGCCGGAGTTGTGGGGGCGCATGGCCAGCTCGTTCACCTGGAAGCCCGGGCCGACCCCCGGCGTCTCGAACAGCTCGACCGCGAGCATGCCGGTGACGTCCAGCTCCTCGGCGAGGCGGACGGCCGCGGCGGTCGCGGCCGCGGCGACGGCCGGGTCGAGGTCCTGGGCCGGGGCGACCACGAGGTCGCACACGCCGGCCACCTGGACCGAGTCGACGACGGGGTAGACGGCCACCTCACCGGAGGGGGTGCGCGCCACCTGCGCGGAGAGCTCACGGGAGAAGGGGACGAGGGCCTCGGCCAGCAGCGGGGTGAAGCCGGCGCCGAGCCACGCGGCCAGGGTGCCGTCCGCGGCGGAGGCGCGGGCGTCGTCGGCGTCGTCGAGCTTGAGCACGCCCTTGCCGTCGTAGCCGCCGCGGGCGGTCTTGAGGATCATCGGCCAGCCGTGCTCGTCGCCGAAGGCGAGGACGGCCTCGAGGTCGTCGACCGGCGCCCACGCCGGGTTCGGCAGGCCCAGCCGCTCGACGGCGGCGCGCATGACCAGCTTGTCCTGGGCGTGCTGCAGCGCCTCGGGGCCGGGGCGCACGGCGACGCCGGCCTCCTGCAGGGCCCGCAGGTGCTCGGTGGGCACGTGCTCGTGGTCGAAGGTGACTACGTCCACCGTGGCCGCGAACGCGCGCAGGTCCGCCAGGTCCGTGTGGTCGCCGACCACGTGGGGGGCGACCTGGGCCGCTGACGCGTCCGGGGCCTCCGCGAGCACGCGGAAGGGCACGCCGAGCTCCGCGGCCGCGCCCGCCATCATGCGGGCCAGCTGCCCGCCACCGATCACACCGAGTCGAGGGGAAGTCACCCGCACAGGGTAGTCGGACCGGCTGAGAACTCCGTCACGGAGGGGCGGCTGACGCCGGATCCGAGGAGGTCGCGCGCCGGGGGCGCGGCTACAGTGTTCCCCAGCCCTGCGCGGGTCCGGCCCGCGTGCACACCCCCGTCCCGAACCGAGGAGTCCACGCCCATGCTGTCCGATCTCTGGGGCCGCCTGACCGGGATGGTCTCCCTGCTGTGGCGGGAGGTGGCCAAGTTCGGCACCGTCGGTGCGGCCGCGTTCGTGGTGGACTCGCTCGTCTTCTGGTGGATGATGACCGGCCCGCTCGAGGGGTCCAACGTCAAGGCCAAGATCGTGGGCGGCGTCGTCGCCACCCTGTTCAGCTGGGTCGCCAACCGCTACTGGACGTTCCGGGACAAGCGCTCCTCGAACAAGACGCGCGAGCTCGTGATGTTCCTGATCATGAACGCGATCGGGCTGGGCATCCAGGCCGGCTGCGTGGCGATCGCGCAGTACCTGCTGGGCGTGACCGACCCGACCGGCCTGTTCATCGCCGGCAACGTGATCGGCCTGTTCTTCGGCACCGTGTTCCGCTACTTCGCCTACCGGTTCTGGGTGTTCAAGGAGAAGCTGGACGTGGAGCCCGGCTTCGCCAACGACCTCGCGATCATCACCGGCCAGATGCCCGTGCTGCGCGAGGACCAGCTGCGTCCGCGCGGCCGGCACCGTACCCCCGACGCCGGGGTCTGAGCGCCCCGGCCTGACCCCGCCGCCCCGTCAGGGGCGCACGGTCACCGCCCGACCCGCGTCCCACGCCTCCAGCGCGGCCCGCACTCCCGCCCACGTCAGGCGGGGGCGCGGGCCGTCGTCGTCCGGGGCGACGTCGACCCCGGCCGGGATCGACGCGGGCCGCACGTGGTCCACGGGGCCGGGCAGGGCATCCGGCTGGGCGCGGATCTCGGCGGCCACGTCCACGACGGCCGGATCGGCGGCCGGGCCGTCGAACTCGGGCTCGAGGCCGCGCGGCAGGGCCACGGCGAAGACGGTCACGGACGGGTCCGGCCACGCCTCGGGCCGGTCCGTGAGGACGGCGGCGGGGGAGTCGCCCTCGAGGGCGGGCTCGGCCTCGGCGCAGAGCACGCCGAGGGCGAGGGCGTGCGACAGCCAGTGGACGGGCAGGTCCAGGGCGACGGCGTCGCCCGCGCCGATGCCCTCGGCGCCGAGCAGGCCCGCGAACTTGGCGGCCCAGTTCACGGTCACACGGCCCGAGAGCTCGATGCGCTGGTCCACCGCGCCGGGCTCGTCCGGGGCCCCCGGCTCCTGGACGAGCGCGGGCCGCGGGGAGGAGGCGAGGCGGAGCAGGAGGGGGCCGGTGGACCGGGGTGCGGAGAGGGAGACCATGGGCCCAGTGTGGCACCCGCTCGGTTTGACTCGGCATGAATCACACCGATGTAATGAACCCGGGCCAACGGTCCCGCCAGGAGGGGCCCGCCGGATTGCCCGGCACCCGCGCGGACCGCAGGATCACCCGGCCCACACCCGCCACGTCGATCCCGGGAAGAGGCGTCACACATGGAGCAGACCCAGCGAGTCGAGGACACGCACCGGGCCGATCCCGCGCAGGCGCCGGCGCCTCGTCCGCGGAGCGTCCCCAGCGACTGGTTCCTCGACCCCGCCGACCCGCAGGCCGACGTCTCCGGCGTGAGCCTCGAGGACCAGGCGACCGCCTTCCTCACCGCCCACGACCTCGACGGCGAGACCGGCACCCCGGCCGCCACCGTCACCGCCCTCTTCCCCGGTGACGCGCGTCCGGTCGAGGCCGTGCCCGTCTCCCAGGACTGGGCCGCCATCCCGGGCGTGACCACCGAGCCCGTCGAGGGCGAGCTGGCCTGGCAGGCGGACGCCCTGTGCGCGCAGACGGACCCCGAGGCGTTCTTCCCGGAGAAGGGCGGCTCCACGCGGGACGCCAAGCGCGTGTGCGAGGCCTGCACCGTCAAGGACGCCTGCCTGGAGTACGCCATGGCGAACGACGAGCGCTTCGGCATCTGGGGCGGGCTCTCCGAGCGCGAGCGTCGCCGCCTGCGCCGCGCCCGCGCCTGACGCACCGCGCTCATCCGCCGGGCGCGGTGCCCGGCGCGGACCACCCGGTCCGGGCTCAGCCGCGGCCCCAGCTGGGGTCGAGCACCTGCGGGTCCACGCCCAGCGCGTCGGCGCAACGGCTCAGCGCCACCCCGTAGACGGCCCCCTCGAGGTCGGCCGGGTCGGCCGCGTCCCGCAGCGGCCGCTCGAACAGGGTGATCAGCACCCCGTCCCGGCCCTGCCGCTCGGCCCGCGCGAACAGCGCCTCCTCATCCCGTTCCCGGCCGGCGTGCAGCTCGCGCAGCCGCTCGTCGAGCCGGTCCGGGATGCGCTCCACCCGCGCGGTCACGTGCCGCAGCCCGGGCGCGTCCAGGGAGCCCAGCCGGTCCACCGCCTTCTCGACGGCGGTCAGCAGCGCCTCGCCCCGGCCCCGCTCCGAGCGCGCACCGAACGGGCGCGGATGCCGCAGTCCTCGGCCACGGCGGTCCCGGACGCCGCGCCCCGCGGGGGAGGAGACGCCGGCCTCGGCCGGGCCGCCCTCGACGCCCGGCTCGGCCCCCGCGGCGTCGCCCGCCCGGAACGGCAGGGGGTCGAGGGGATCGGAGGAGGCGGACGCGGTCATGCGCGCCATGGTAGGCCACCGCTCCGGGCCGTCCGCCGAGTAGGGTGGCGGGCGTGGGACCCATGCGACGCTGCAGCAAGACCGGATGCCAGAGCCCTGCCCTGGCCACGCTGACGTACAACTACGCGGACTCGCAGGTGGTCATCGGGCCCCTGTCGCGCCGGGCGGAGCCGCACACGTACGACCTCTGCGGCGAGCACGCTCGACGCACCACGGCCCCGCGCGGCTGGGAGGTGCTGCGGCTGGAGCTGCCCGAGCACTACGAGGCCGTCGACGCGGACGGCGGCGTGCGCACGGTCCCCACCCGGCCCATGGCCGTCCCGCCGGCCCGCCCCGGGCTGCGCGTGGTGCGTGACGGGGACTGACGCGGCACGTGTCGTGCCGCCCGGGGCCTCGCTAGGCTGGAGGGCATGACTGAGACCTCCGCAGAGTTCCGCACCCCCGACGTCGACCCGGCCTTCGCCAACCGCACCACCGTGCCCGGTGCCTCGTTCGACTTCACGGTCCGGGACCTGTCCCTGGCCGAGGCGGGCCGCCACCAGATCCGCCTGGCCGAGCACGAGATGCCGGGGCTGATGTCCCTGCGCGAGGAGTACGGGGAGGCCCAGCCGCTCAAGGGCGCCCGCATCGCCGGCTCCCTGCACATGACCGTGCAGACCGCCGTGCTCATCGAGACCCTCATCGCCCTCGGCGCCGAGGTCCGGTGGGCCTCCTGCAACATCTTCTCCACGCAGGACGAGGCCGCGGCCGCCGTCGTCGTGGGCTCGGGCACCCCCGAGGACCCGCAGGGCGTGCCCGTGTTCGCCTGGAAGAACGAGTCCCTCGAGGACTACTGGTGGACCGCCTCGCAGATCCTCACCTGGCCGGGCGCGGACGAGGATCCGGAGCGCGGCCCCAACATGATCCTGGACGACGGCGGCGACGCCACCCTGCTGGTGCACAAGGGCGTCGAGTTCGAGGCCGCGGGCGCCGTGCCCAGCGCCACCGAGGACGATCCCGAGGAGTACCGGATCATCCTCGAGACGCTGCGCCGCTCGCTGGCCCGCGACCCGCAGCACTGGACCCGCACCGCCGGCAGCCTGCGCGGCGTCTCCGAGGAGACCACCACGGGCGTGCTGCGCCTCTACCAGCTGGCGCAGGAGGGCCGCCTGCTCTTCCCGGCGATCAACGTGAACGACGCCGTGACCAAGTCCAAGTTCGACAACAAGTACGGCATCCGCCACTCCCTGCCGGACGGCATCATGCGCGCCACGGACGTGCTGATCGGCGGCAAGGTCGCCGTGGTCTGCGGCTACGGCGACGTCGGCAAGGGTGCCGCCGAGGCCCTGCGCGGCCAGGGTGCCCGCGTGATCGTCACGGAGATCGACCCGATCTGCGCGCTGCAGGCCGCGATGGACGGCTACCAGGTGGCCCGCCTCGAGGACGTGGTGGGCGAGGGCGACATCTTCGTCACCACCACCGGCGGCAAGGACATCATCATGGCCGAGCACATGGCCGCCATGAAGGACAAGGCCATCGTGGGCAACGTCGGCCACTTCGACAACGAGATCGACATGGCCGGCCTGGCCCGCATCCCCGGCGTCGTGAAGACGGAGATCAAGCCGCAGGTCCACGAGTGGACCCTGGACGGCGGCACGGAGGCCGAGCGCAGCATCATCGTGCTCTCCGAGGGTCGCCTGCTGAACCTCGGCAACGCCACCGGCCACCCCTCGTTCGTGATGAGCGCGTCCTTCACCAACCAGGTGATGGCGCAGATCGAGCTCTTCGGCGGCTCCACGGGCACCGGCGCCCTGACCGGCGAGCACTACGAGAAGCGCGTCTACACGCTGCCCAAGGTGCTGGACGAGAAGGTCGCCCGCCTGCACCTGGACGCCCTCGGCGTCGGGCTGACCGAGCTGACCAAGGCCCAGGCCGAGTACCTCGGCGTGGACGTGGCCGGCCCCTACAAGGCCGACCACTACCGCTACTGATCCCCGGCGCCCGCGGGCGGACGGACCCACTCGAGAGAGGCACGAGCATGGCTTCCCATCAGGCCGGCCGCGGGCGCGACGAGCGCGCCGGGGCGGAGGACTTCGAATCCGGGCTGGACTACGGCGCGTTCGTCGAGGACGACGCCGCGGACGACCCGAACCGCACCCAGGCGCTGCCCGCCATGGGCCGGGACGACGACGGCGGCGCCCAGCACACCTCGGCGCTCAGCCCCGAGGACCTCGCCGCGCTGCGCGGCGGGGACGCGGCGGCCGCGGACCGACGCGACGCCGGCCGCCCGGCCGCGGACGCCGACCGCGACATCGTCGCCTCCCGGGCCGTGCCCGAGGGCGGCCGGCGGCCGCTGCCCGGCGCCGACGAGCTCGGCCCGCTGAGCGCCGCCGTCGGGGCCCGCGCGGCGGGGTCGAGCGCCGCCGCCCCGGTCGACCGCTACCCCGAGGACGGCACGGCCGCCCCCGTGGCCCAGGCGGCGGCCCTGCAGGGCCCCACGCCGGAGGAACGCGCGCGCCTGCCCAAGGCGGGCCCGCGCCTGGCGCAGGTGCTGCTGGCGATCCTCGCCCCGCTCGCCCTGCTGCTGGCCACCGTCCGCCTCGTGGCGAGCCCGGTGTTCCTGTGGCTGGAGTACCACCGGCCCGGGTTCCCCGCGGACCGGTTCGGCTTCACCCTCGCCGACCGCATGCACTACGGCTCCGCCGGGCTGGACTACGTGACCAACCTGGCCGGGCCGCGGTATCTCAGCAGCCTCACGCACCAGGGCGCGCCGCTCTTCACCGAGGTCGAGGTCGACCACATGACGGATGTGAAGACCGTGCTGTGGATCGCCGCCGCGGCGCTCGTGGTGCTCCTGGTGGTGTGCGCCCTGCTCATCGCGTCCCTGCTGCGCACCAGCCCCGGCGGGGTGCGCCGCGCCCTGTTCGCCGGTGCCGTGTGGCTGCCGCTCGCGGTGATCGCGCTCGCGGTCCTGGCGGTGCTGGGCTGGGAGACGTTCTTCGCTGGCTTCCACTCGCTGTTCTTCGCGGACGGCACGTGGACGTTCTCCGTGCGGGACGCTCTCATCCGCCTCTACCCCCAGCAGTTCTGGGTGGACGCGGCCGTGGTGGTCGGGCTGGTGACCCTGCTGGCGTCCCTCGTGACGCTCGTGCTCACGTGGCCCACGCGCCGCCGTCGTGAGCTGAGCGCGGACCGCCGCGAGCAGCTGCTGCGCACCCGCCTGCGCTGGGCTCGGGAGGACGACGCCGTGGTGCGCTGACCGCCGCCGGACGGCACCGGGTACGGGCCGGGAGGACGAGGCGTCCTCCCGGCCCGTCGTCGTCCGGGGGGCGCGGGGTCAGCGGCGGTAGAGGGCCTCGACGTCCTCGGCGTGGTCCTCGATCACCTGGGCCCGCTTGAGCTTCTGGGACTGGGTGACGTGCCCGGAGTCCTCGGTGAACGGGTGGTCCAGGATGCGGAAGCGGCGGATGGACTCGGCGCGGGAGACGCCCGCGTTGACCTGGTCCACCGCCTCCTGGATCGAGGCCAGCACGGTGGGGTCCGTCGCGGCCTCGGCCGGAGTGAGGGTGAGCTCGCGGTCCAGGGCCCACTGGGTGAAGGCCTCGGCGTCCAGGGTGATGAGGGCGCCCACGAACGGACGGTTCTCCCCGACCACCACGACGTGCTCGATGAGCCGGTGCTGGCGCAGCGCCTCCTCCATGGGCGTGGGGTACACGTTCTTGCCGCCGGCGGTGATGATCACGTCCTTCTTGCGGCCGGTGATCCGCAGGAAGCCGTGCTCGTCCAGCGCACCGATGTCCCCGGTGCGGAAGAAGTCGTCCTCCATCGCCTCCGCCGACGCCTTCGGCATGCCGTGGTAGCCGTCGAACACCACGGGGCCGCGGATGAGGATCTCGCCGTCCTCGGCGATCTTCACCGTCACCCCGGCCACGGGCAGGCCCACGGTGCCCACGCGGTGCGCGCCGGGGATGTTCACGGTGGCCGGCGCGGTGGTCTCCGTGAGGCCGTAGCCCTCCACGATCGGAATGCCGGCGCCGCGGAAGAAGTGCACCAGCTCCGGGGAGAGGGCGGACGCGCCGGACACGCACGAGATCACCTCGCCGCCGAGGGCCTCCCGGATCTTGCGGTAGACCAGCCGGTCGAACAGCGCGCGCCGGGCGCGCAGCAGGGCCGAAGGCCCGGGGCCGTCCCCGAACTCGGCCTCGTCCACGGCCGTGGACCACTCGATGGCGGTGCGCTTGGCGGCCGCGTAGATCCGCCCGGTGCCGCCCTTCTGGGCCTTGGCCTCGATGCCGGCCTCGACCTTCTCGAACACGCGCGGCACGGCCAGCAGCCACGTGGGGTGGAAGGAGGCGAGGTCGTCGAGCAGCGTGGCCGGGGAGCCGGAGTGGGCCACCTGGATGCGGGCGTACAGGCAGATGACCTGGACGGCGTGGGCGAGCACGTGGGCCAGCGGGAGGAAGAGCAGGGTGCGCGACGTCGTCGTCTCCGGGGACCACTGGACCACCTCGCGCGCGAAGTGCAGCACGTTGATGGCCGCGCCCACGAAGTTGCCGTGCGTGATCACGGCGCCCTTCGGGCGGCCGGTGGTGCCGGAGGTGTAGACGATCGAGGCGGGGCTGGCGAGGGTCGCCAGCGAGCGGGCGTGCTCGACGGCGTCGTCCGACACGAACGCGCCGGCCTCGGCCAGCTCCGCCAGCCCCGCGTCCGTCAGCGGGAACGTCGCCACGTCCACGCCCGCGTGCCCGGCGGCCTCGGCGACGCGCTCGCCGAGCTCCTCGCTGCCGACGGCGACCACCCGCAGCCCCGAGTCCGTGACGATGTGCTCCACCTGGTGGGCCGAGGAGGTCTCGTAGATCGGCACGGAGACGGCGCCGGCGAACCACACGGCCTGGTCGAGGACGGCCCACGCGTAGGAGGTGGGGGAGAACAGGCCCACCCGGTCCCCGGGCTGGACGCCGCGGGCGATGAGGCCGGCCGCCACGGCGCGCACCTGGGTGAGGAACGCGGTGAAGTGGACGTCCACCCAGCCGCCCGCGCCGTTGCGCACGGCGTACACGGGGGCGTCCGGCCGGTCGGCACAGGAGGCGACGATCAGGTCCGTGATGTTGGAGTCCGCCGGCGGCATGCCGACGAGCTCGGTGGCGGACTCATGGACGGGGCTCTGGTTCTGCACGGTCCGAGGGTATCCACTTCCGGGCGTGCGGCGCGCGGTCGGGCACGCCCGCGCCCGGGACGTGGCCGTCAGATCCAGCTGCTGAACCACATCCGCCAGCGCCACTGGTCGTACGAGATGACGTCGCCGATCCAGACGGGCAGGAAGAACAGGGACACGGCGACGGCGATCGTCACGTACGCCAGCACCAGGGCCGAGCCCCAGCGGGGCCCGGGCCGGCGGCCCGGCCGCAGCAGCAGCGAGAGCGCCAGGGCGATCATCATCACGAGGAAGGGCTCATAGGCGATCGTGTAGAAGAAGAACATGGTCCGCTCGGGCCACAGGAACCACACCAGCTGCCCGGCCGCGTAGGCGCCGAGCAGGGCGCCGGCCCGCCAGTCCCGGTGGCGCACCAACAGCCACACGCACACGAGGACGGCGGCCAGGCCCGTCCACCACACGAACGGGTTGGCGATGTCCGTGATGGCCGCCGAGCACGCGCCCGCGGCGTCCGCCGGGCAGATCCCCTCGCCGGGCTCTGCACCCTCGTAGTAGTAGCTCACGGGCCGGCCCATGAACGGCCAGGTCCACGGGTTGGCGGCGTAGTCGTGGGGGCTGGTGAGGCCCTGGTGGAAGGTCGTGGACTCCACGTGGTAGTGCCATAGGGAGCGCAGCGGGCCGGGGACCAGCCCGGCGAGCACGCCCTCCGGCGGGTTGTCCCGGTGCCAGTCCCGGTAGTAGCCGCCCTCCGTGACGAACCAGCCGGTCCACGAGGCCAGGTAGGCGACCAGGCCGCCGCCCACCACGGCCACGAACGCGTACAGGCCGTCCTTCTCGACGCCGGCCCACGCCCAGTGCCGCACCCCGGCGGTCCGGCGTGCGGACATGTCCCACAGGACCGTGAGCAGGCCGAAGGCCGCCATGAACGCCAGCCCGGAGAGCTTCACGGCGCAGCCGGCGCCCAGCAGCACGCCCGCGACCAGTCGCCACGGGCGCCAGCCGAGCCACGGCCCGCTGGCCAGGGCGTCGCGTCCCCGCCGGGCGACGTCGTGGGCGAGCCGCTCCGCGAGCAGCCGCCGCCCGTGGACGCGGTCCGCCAGCAGCGCGGCGAAGGCCGCGAGCACGAAGAACGAGAGGAAGATGTCCAGCAGCCCGATGCGGGACATCACCAGGTGGTGACCCTCCACGGCCAGCAGCAGCCCGGCGACCGCGCCCAGGGACACCGAGCGCAGCAGGTGCTGCGTGGCGAGGGCGACCAGCAGGACGGACAGCGTACCGGCCACCGCGGCGCTGAACCGCCAGCCCACCCCGTTGTCCGGGCCGAACGCGAGCATGCCCAGGCCGATCAGCCACTTGCCCAGCGGCGGGTGCACCACATAGGCGGCCCCCTCGAGCGGCTCCGCCTCGCCGCGCGCGAACGCGTCGTTGACGTCCTCGTCCCACCGCCGCTCGTAGCCGGACTCCAGGAGGGAGTAGGCGTCCTTGGGGTAGTAGGTCTCGTCGAAGATCAGCTGGTCCGGGTGGGCCAGGTTCGTGAACCGCAGCACGCCGGCGATCACCGTGACCAGCAGCGGCAGGATCCAGTGCCACCGCGTCAGGGGCGCCGCACTCACCCCGAGGCGGGCGCGCAGGGCGGCGACGCCGAAGGGGCCGTCGTCGACCGCGACGGCGGCGGGGCGGGAGGCGAGGGCGGTGGCGGGCACGGGCTCCATGCTAGGGGGACGGGTGGACCGCGAGACGTGCACGGTGGCCGGGGCCGTAGGCTCGGGGCAGCCGTCCGTCCGTCGAAAGGTCGTCCCATGCCCGAGGGCCGCATCGTCCTGGCCGCCACCCCCATCGGCAACCTCGGGGACGCGTCCGCGCGCCTGCGTGAGCTGCTGGCGGAGGCGGATGTGATCGCCGCCGAGGACACCCGGACCGCGCGGCGCCTGTGCGCCGGTCTGGGCGTCACCCCGACGGGCAGGGTGGTGGCCCATCACGAGCACAACGAGGCGGCCTCCACCCAGGGGCTGCTGGACCAGGTGCGCGGCGGTGCCACGGTGGCGGTGGTCTCGGACGCGGGCATGCCCACGGTCTCGGACCCGGGCTATCGGCTCGTGGCGGCCGCGGTGTCCGCAGGGCTGCCCGTGACCTGCGCGCCCGGCCCCTCCGCCGTGACCACCGCGCTCGCCCTCTCCGGCCTGCCGACGGACCGGTTCGCCTTCGACGGCTTCGTCCCCCGCAAGGACGGGGAACGACGGCGATGGCTCACCTCCCTGCTGACCGAGGCCCGCACCGTGGTCGCCTTCGAGTCGCCGCAGCGTCTGGCGGACGCGCTGGCCGTCGTCGTGGAGGTCCTCGGTGCGGAGCGGCCGGTGTGCGTGGCCCGCGAGCTCACCAAGCTGCACGAGGAGGTGGTGCGCGGCACCGCGGCCGAGGTGCATGCCTGGGCTGCGGAGCGGCACGCGGGGGAGGGGATCCGCGGGGAGATCGTGCTGGTGATCGGGCCGCCCGCGCCCGGCGCCGAGGGCGAGGCGTCCGAGGCGGACGCCGTCGCCGAGGTGGCGGTGTTGGTGGAGTCCGGCACCCGGCTGAAGGAGGCCGTGGCCGCGGTGGCCGGAGCCCATGGGATGCGGAGCCGGGAGCTCTACCAGGCGGTGCTCGCGGCCCGGGGCTGACACGTCCCCGGCTACACAGATGCTCATGCGCGGGGGCGCTGCCCCGGGGCCTGGCTAGGATCAGCCGTGGAGCCGCTGCCGACCGCCGCCGGACGGCGTCGGAATACCCGTGGCCGTCCACCCGTTCCCCTGAGGGACGCGGGGCGTGCCGCCTCCGACCACCGACCCCGAAAGAGGTGCATCATGACCGTGACCGCTGAGCGCGAGAAGGCGCTGCTGGAGTCCGTCCCCACCGGCCTGCTGATCGACGGCGAGTGGCGCGATGCCTCCTCCGGCAAGACCTTCGACGTGAAGGACCCGGCCACCGGCAAGGTCATCGCGAGCCTGCAGGACGCGAACTCCGACGACGCCCTGGCCGCCTTCGACGCCGCCTGCGCCGCGCAGGCCGACTGGGCCCGCACCCCGGCCAAGGAGCGCGCCGACATCCTGCGCCGCGCCTACGACCTGATCAACGAGCGCGCCGAGGACTTCGCGCTGCTGATGACCCTCGAGATGGGCAAGCCGCTCGCCGAGGCCCGCGGCGAGGTCACGTACGGCAACGGCTTCCTGCGCTGGTTCTCCGAGGAGGCCGGCCGCCACTACGGCCGCACCCTCACCGTGCCGGAGGGCACCCTGCGCATGCAGGTGCACCATCGCCCGGTGGGCCCGTGCCTGCTGATCACCCCGTGGAACTTCCCGCTGGCCATGGCCACCCGCAAGGTGGGCCCCGCCGTCGCCGCCGGCTGCACCATGGTCCTCAAGGCCGCCAAGCTGACCCCGCTGACCACCCAGCTGTTCGCGCAGGTGATGCAGGAGGCCGGCCTGCCCAAGGGCGTGCTCAACGTCGTGGCGGGCTCCTCCGCCTCGTCGATCTCCAGCCCGATCCTGCAGGACCGGCGGCTGCGCAAGGTGTCCTTCACCGGCTCCACCCCGGTCGGTGTGCGCCTCATGAAGGACGCGGCGGACAACGTGCTGCGCACCTCCATGGAGCTCGGCGGCAACGCCCCGCTCATCGTCTTCGAGGACGCGGACCTGGACGCCGCCGTCGAGGGCGCCTTCGCCGCGAAGATGCGCAACATGGGCGAGGCCTGCACCGCCGCCAACCGCTTCCTCGTGCACGAGGACGTGGCCGAGGAGTTCACGCAGAAGTTCGTGGCCAAGCTCGAGGCGCTCAAGCCCCTGCGCGGCACCGACCCGGAGTCCACCCTCGGCCCGATCGTGGACGAAGGCGCGCGCGACGACATCGACCAGCTCGTCCAGGACGCCGTGGCGGCCGGCGGCGAGGTGCTCACCGGCGGCCACAAGATCGAGGGCGACGGCTACTTCTACGCGCCGACCGCGATCAAGGTGGAGAAGGGCAACCCGATCCTCCAGCAGGAGATCTTCGGCCCCGTGGCCCCGATCGTGACCTTCTCCTCCGAGGAGGAGGCCATCGAGATGGCCAACGACACCGAGTACGGCCTCGCCTCCTACGTGTTCACGAAGGATCAGGCGCGGATGTACCGCGTGGCCGAGAGCATCGAGTTCGGCCTCATGGGCTACAACGTGGGCGTCATCTCCAACCCGGCCGCGCCGTTCGGCGGCGTGAAGCAGTCGGGCCTGGGCCGCGAGGGCGGCGCCGAGGGCATCGAGGAGTACACCTCGGTGCAGTACATCGGCATCGCCGACCCGTGGGCGGCCACGAAGGCCTGACCCTCGCGCCGAGCCGTGTCCTCCGGGGGCGGTATCGGGTGGTATCCGACGTGGATACCACCCGATACCGCCCCCGAGGCGTGTCGGGAGCCCGGGTTCGGCTCCCTAGAGTGGGGTGCATGGCCCACGCATCCGAGACCCCCCTCGCCTACCGTGCCCCCGCCCCGCAGCCGGACGACGACGGCGGCCCGCGCCGGGACGCCCACGAGGAGAAGTCGGGCCGCAAGCGTCGTCTCGAGTACCCGCCCGCGCCGGAGCCGCTGCCGGTGCCCGTCGTGGACAACCACACGCACCTCGACTTCCGCGACGGCTTGGTCCGCGTGGACGTCCACCAGGCGATGGACGCGGCGGAGGCCGTGGGCGTGGTCGGCGCGGTCCAGGTGGGCTGCGACGTCGCCTCGGCCCGGTTCACGATCGCGGCGATCGAGGCCGAGCCCCGCCTGCTCGGGGCCGTGGCGCTGCACCCCAACGACGCGGCCCGGCTGGCCGAGCGCGGCGAGTTCGAGGAGGCGTTCGCGCAGATCGCGGAGCTCGCCCGCCACCCCCGCGTGCGCGCGGTGGGTGAGACGGGCCTCGACTACTTCCGGACGCAGGACGAGGCCGGCCACGCCGCGCAGCAGGAGTCCTTCCGCCGGCACATCCGACTCGCCCGCGAACTCGGCACGGCCCTGCAGATCCACGACCGGGACGCGCACGACGACGTCGTCCGGATCCTGCTCGAGGAGGCGGCCGACGGCGGGCTGCCCCCGCACGTGGTGTTCCACTGCTTCTCCGGCGGGCCCGAACTGGCCCGCACGTGCGCCGAGCACGGCTGGCACATGTCCTTCGCCGGGCCTGTCACCTTCAAGGCCAACGACGAGCTGCGCGAGGCGCTGCGGATCGCCCCGGCCGAGCTGCTGCTCGTGGAGACGGACGCGCCCTTCCTCACGCCGCATCCGCATCGGGGTCGCCCCAACGCGCCCTACCTGATCCCGCTGACCCTGCGGGGCATGGCGGAGACGCGCGGCGACGACGTGGACGCCCTCGCCCGCGCGGTGAGCGAGAACACCGCCCGGGTGTACGGCTCGTTCTGAGCCGATCCAGACCCGGCCCCTAGGATGGACGACGTGCTGACCCGACTCCTCAAAGCCCGGCTGCCCGAGGGAACGCAGTACCTGGTGGACCGCCCCATGCGGATCCGCCTCGTGTTCGTGGTCCTCGGGTCCGTCCTCGTGGCCGGCCTCGAGATGGTGGCGCTCGCCTCGATCCTCCCGCTGGTCAGCCTGCTGACCTCGGGTGAGCTGGACTCCCCGGCGCTCGAAGGGCTGCTGGCCCGGTTCGGGGCCGTGACGGTGCCGGAGCAGACGGTGGCCTTCGCCGTCGTGATCGTGCTGGCCTTCCTGCTCAAGGCGATCCTGGTGCTCGCGTTCCGCTGGTGGACCATGGGGTTCACCAACCAGAACCTCATCCGCACGTCCGCCACGCTGCTGCGCTACTACCTGCGGGCCGACTACGGCCTGCACCTGACGCGCACGGTCGGCACCCTGGTCAACAACGTCACCGGCACCTCCAGCATGGCCTACACGGGCGTGGTGAACGCGTCCGTCACGTTCCTCACGGAGGCCGTGACGCTCGTCGCGGTGGCGGTCGTGGTGGGCGTCGCCATGCCGCTGACGGGGCTCGGGATGGCCCTGTACTTCCTCGCCGTCGCCTGGGTGATCAAGACCGTGATCCGCCGCCCGGCCTCCCGCTTGGGCTGGACCCTGGTGACCGCGGGGGAGCGGGCCAACACGGCGGCGCTGCAGGGCCTGGAGAACTACAAGGACGTGAAGATCCGCGGCAACGACTCGGCCTTCATGGAGGAGTACCGCGCGGCCCGCATGGAGAGCGCCGAAGCCACGCGGCTCAAGATGATCCTCACGATGATGCCGCGCTACGTGCTCGAGGTCGCCTTCGTGGCCGCCATCGCGGCGCTCGTGGCCGTGGCCTTCATCCAGGGCCGCGGCGGGGAGGCGTTCGGCTCGCTCGCCCTGCTCGCGATGGCCGGCTTCCGCGTGCTGCCGTCCATGGCGGCGCTCATGGCCACCACCAACGAGATCCGCACGTCCTGGCCGGCCTTCGAGCGCACGACGGCGGAGCTCGCCGCCGCGCAGCCGGTCCTGCACGCGGCGGACCGGCCCTACGAGCGCGTCACGTTCGAGGAGGCCATCGAGGTGCGGGACGCGTCCTTCACCTACCCCGGCAAGGCCGAACCGGTCCTGCGCGACATCGACCTGCGCATCCCCTTCGGGTCCTCGTACGCCTTCGTGGGCGGCAGCGGTGCCGGCAAGACCACCCTGGTGGACCTGGTCATCGGCTTCCACCACGCCCAGCGCGGTGGGGTCTACGTGGACGGGGTGGAGCTCGAGGCCAACCCGCGGGGGTGGTGGGACAACGTGGCGTTCGTCCCGCAGTCCGTCACCGTGGTCAACGGAACGGTGCTGCACAACGTGCTCCTGGACGTCGAGGCCGCCCAGACGGCGGACCGGGCCGAGGTGGAGCGCGTGCTGCGCGAAGCCCAGCTGGGCCAGTGGCTGGACGAGCTCCCCGACGGCCTGGACACCGTGATCGGCGAAGGGGCCGTGGGCGTCTCCGGCGGCCAGCGCCAGCGCCTGGGCATCGCGCGCGCGCTCTTCCGGCGCCCCCGCCTCCTCGTGCTCGACGAGGCGACGTCGGCCCTCGACAACCTCACGGAACGCCGGGTGACCGAGGTGATCGAGTCGCTGCGCGGCCGGATCACGGTCATCGTGGTCGCCCACCGTCTCTCCACGGTCAAGCGCTGCGATCAGATCGTGCTGATGGACCAGGGGCGGATCATCGGCCAGGGCACGTTCGCCGGGCTGCAGGAGACGAGCCCCGAGTTCCGCGAGCTCGTCCGGCTCGGTGACCTCTCCACCTGAGCGGACCCCGCGCCGCTGCGTCCCGGCTACCCCGTCCGGCGCCCCGATAGACTCGCGGGCATGGTCCAGCCCTCCCCGCACCCCGCCCCCGCCCCGCTGCTGAGCGCCGCGGACGTGCGGCGCATCGCCGCCGAGCTGGACCTGCGTCCCACCAAGCAGTGGGGCCAGAACTTCGTGATCGACCCGAACACGATCCGGCGCATCGTGCAGGCCGCGGACGTGACCGCGGACGAGCACGTGCTGGAGATCGGCCCCGGACTGGGCTCGCTCACCCTCGGCCTGCTGGACGCGGCCGCCGCCGTCACCGCCGTCGAGATCGACCCGGTCACCGCCGCCCGCCTGCCGCGCACCGCCGCCGAGTTCCGCCCCGGGGCCGAGGACGCCCTCGCCGTGCTGCACGCGGACGCCATGACGCTGAGCGAGCAGGCCCTGGCCGAGGTCCGGCCCGCTGCCGCCGCCGGCGGCCCCACCGCGCTCGTGGCGAACCTGCCCTACAACGTGGCCGTGCCCGTGCTGCTGCACGCGCTCGCGGTCCTGCCGGGGCTGCGGCACGGCCTGGTGATGGTGCAGGAGGAGGTCGCGGACCGTCTCGCGGCCGGGCCCGGATCCAAGGTCTATGGCGTCCCGTCCGCCAAGGCGGCGTGGTACGCGGACGTGCGCAAGGCGGGCACCATCGGCACCCAGGTGTTCTGGCCGGCTCCGCGCATCCACTCCGGGCTGGTCGCCTTCACCCGGCGCGAGCCGCCGGCGGGCGGCGCGTCCCGCCGGGAGGTCTTCGCCGTGGTGGACGCGGCCTTCGCCCAGCGCCGCAAGACCCTGCGCGCCGCGCTCGCCTCCTGGGCGGGGTCGCCGCAGGCGGCGGAGGACGCACTGGTGGCCGCCGGCGTGGACCCGCGTGCCCGCGGCGAGGCCCTGGACATCGCGGCCTTCGCGCGGATCGCCGAGCACGGCCCGCGGCGTGCGGCGGAGGAGGTGGTTGCATGACGACGGAGGACCTCGGCCTCGACCCCACGGCCCGGCACGTCACGGTCAGCGCCCCCGGCAAGGTGAACCTGTCCCTGCGGGTGGGACCCCCCGGCGCGGACGGCTACCACCCCGTGGCCACCGTGTACCTGGCCGTCAGCCTGCGGGAGACCGTCACGGCGATCGCGCGCACGGACGGGAGGATCACCGTCGGCCCGTCGGGCCGCCACATCAGTCTGGTGGACACCCAGGACGTGCCCTGGGACGAGCGCAACCTCGCGCACCGCGCCGCCGCGCACCTGCGGCGCACCCTCGGGCTCGATCCTGACACCCACGGCGTCCACCTCGAGGTCGCCAAGCAGGTCCCGGTCGCGGGCGGCATGGGCGGCGGCTCCGCCGACGCGGCCGCCGCGCTGCTCGCGTGCAGCGCCCTGTGGGAGACCGGGCACACCCGCGCCGAGCTCGCCGAGCTGGCCGCCCCGCTGGGCGCGGACGTGCCCTTCAGCGTGCTGGGCGGCGCCGCCGTCGGGCTCGGGACCGGGGCGGAGCTGACCCCCGTCGCGGCCCGCACCCCGGTGCACCTCGTCCTCGTCCCGGCGGACGCCGGGCTGTCCACCCCCGTGGTGTTCCAGACCCTGGACGAGCTGCGCCGGGAGGGCCACCTGCCCGACGGGCCGACGCGCCCGGAGGTGAACGAGGCCGTCCTGCGGGCCCTCACCGCGGCGGACCCGCTCGAACTCGCCACCGCCATGGACAACGACCTGCAGACCCCGGCCGTCGTCCTGTTCCCCGAGCTCTCGGACGTCCTCGACCTCGGTATGGACGAGGGCGCGCTGCGCGGCATGGTCTCCGGCTCCGGCCCCACCCTGCTCTTCGTGGCGCAGGATGAGGCCTCCGCGCTGCGGCTGGCCTCGGCCATCGAGGAGCGCACGGGCGTGCGCGCCCTCCCCGTCCACGGCCCCGTGCCCGGCGCCCACGTGCTCTGACACCCGGCGGCGCACCCCGCCGCACCCGACCACCCCTCCTCCGTCCGGAAAGGACCACCTCCTCCATGGCCCACCTGCTCGGCGCCGAGAACATCGGCATCGCCTTCGGAACCCGCACCGTCCTCGAGGGCCTCTCCCTCGGCGTGGATGAGGGGGACCGGATCGGACTCGTGGGCCGCAACGGCGACGGCAAGTCCACCCTCATGCGCATCCTCGCCGGCCTCCAGGAACCCGACACGGGCCGCGTCACCCGCCGCGGCGGCGTCCGCGTGGGCGTGCTGGACCAGCAGGACCGGCTCGACCCGGAGCACACCGTGCGTCAGGCCGTGGTCGGGGACGTGGACGACCACGTGTGGGCCTCGGACCCCAAGGCCCGGGACGTCCTGGGCGGTCTCCTCGACGGCTTCGACCTCGACCAGCCCGTGCGGGGCCTCTCCGGCGGCCAGCGCCGGCGCGTCGCCCTGGCCCGTCTGCTCGCCGGGGACGACGACGTCCTCTTCCTCGACGAGCCCACCAACCACCTGGACGTCGAGGGCGTCGCGTGGCTCGCCCGCCACCTGAAGCAGCGCTGGCGCCCCACCGACGGCGGCCTCGTGGTGGTCACCCACGACCGGTGGTTCCTCGACGAGGTCTGCACGCGCACGTGGGAGGTGCACGACGCCACGGTGGACCCGTTCGACGGCGGCTACGCGGCGTGGGTGCTCGCGCGCGCGGAGCGCTCCCGGCAGGCGGCGGTGACGGAGCAGAAGCGTCAGCAGCTCGTGAAGAAGGAGCTCGCCTGGCTGCGCCGTGGCGCCCCGGCGCGCACGTCCAAGCCGAAGTTCCGCATCGAGGCGGCCAACGCCATCATCCAGGACGTCCCCGCCCCGCGCGACTCGGTGTCCCTGGCGAAGATGGCCACGGCCCGGCTCGGCAAGGACGTCCTCGACCTCGAGCACGTGAGCCTGACGCTGGGGGAGAAGCCGATCCTCGACGACGTCACCCTGCGCCTGGCGCCCGGCGAGCGGCTCGGCGTGGTCGGCGTCAACGGTGCGGGCAAGTCGACCCTGCTGCGCCTGCTCGACGGCCGCATCGCTCCGGACTCGGGGCGGGTGAAGCGCGGCAAGACGGTGGTCTCGGCCACCCTCACCCAGGACGTGAAGGAGCTCGACGACGTCGCCCACCTGCGCGTCGCCGAAGTCATGGCCCGCGAAGGCTCGTCCTTCCAGGTCGGTGACCGCGAGATGTCCTCCGGCCAGCTGCTCGAGATGCTCGGCTTCGGCACCTCCCGGCAGTGGACTCAGGTCTCCGAGCTCTCGGGCGGCGAGCGCCGGCGCCTGCAGCTGCTGCGCCTGCTCGTGGGCGAGCCCAACGTCCTCATGCTCGACGAGCCGACCAACGACCTGGACACGGACACCCTGGCCGCCGTCGAGGACGTGCTGGACGGGTGGCCGGGGACCCTCGTGGTGGTCTCCCATGACCGCTACCTGCTCGAGCGCGTCACCGACCACCAGGTCGCCCTGCTCGGGGACGGCAAGGTCCGCGGCCTGCCCGGCGGGGTGGATCAGTACCTCGAGCTGCGCGCCGCGATGGCCGACGCCGGCGGCCCGGCCCGGGGAGCCGGCGTGGCCCGGGGCCGCAACGACGTCGTCGGGACGTGCGCGGGCATGGGCGGGCCGGAGGAGGACACCGGGCCCACCGAGGCGGAGCGTCGGCTGGCCCGCAAGGAGATGGCCCGGCTCGAGAAGCAGATGACCCGGCTCCGGGACCGGAGGTCCGGCCTCGAGGCGCGGATGGCCGAGCTGGGGCAGGCGCAGGACTTCGACGCCCTCACCGCGGCCTCCGCCGACCTGAAGGACCTCGACGCACAGCTGGACGTCCTGGAGGAGGAGTGGCTGCAGGCTGCCGAACTCGCCGAAGGGGACTGACCGGCGGGGGCTCACAGGAGAATGCGGCAGGTGTCACAGCCGGCTGCTGTCTCCGCCCTATAATCGAGGGTTGGGGCACAGCACCATGCCCGGCCCCCACGACGTGGACCATCCCCCGCGTCAGGACGGAGGAGCAGAGCGTGATCGCGAGTCCCGGTGATGAGTCGACCACGCTCCGCATGGGCTCGACCGCCCGCGGCCGTGTCCTGGGTCGGCCCTGGGAGCAGGGCCTTCCGCTGCTCGTCTTCATCGTGGACGTCGTCGCGGTCCTGCTCGCCACCTTCGTGTCGGCCCAGCTCCGCTTCGGCGGACCGCGGCGCACCACCCTCCCCGGGACCGACGTCATCGACTACAGCGTCATCAGCCTCGCGCTGAGCGCGGCCTGGGTGCTCGCGCTGACCATCCAGGGCTCGCGGGACATCCGGATCCTGGGGGTGGGCAGCGAGGAGTACAAGCGGGTCCTGCAGGGCACCCTCTACCTCTTCGGCACCGTCGCGATCCTCGCCTATGCGGCAGGTCTCGAAGTGGCGCGCGGCTACGTGGGCCTGGCTCTGCCGCTGGGCGTGCTCCTGCTCCTGCTGGGCCGGTTCCTCGTGCGCGGGTGGGTGGCGCGGCAGCGACACCGCGGCAGGTTCCGGCGGCGGCTCCTGCTCGTCGGCGGCCCGAAGGCGGTCCGGCACATCTTCCAGACCCTCGACTCCGAGGCCGGCGCCGGCTATGCCCCCGTGGCGGCGGCTCTCCCCGGATACAGGACCCGGCGGGAGGATTACCTCCCGATACCGGTCTCCACGGACCTGGGCACCGTGGAGGACGTGGTCGCCCTCGTGGAGGTGCGCGACGTCGAAGCCGTGGTGATCACCTCAGGCCACTCGTTCGTCCCCGGCGACGTCCGCCGACTGGGCTGGGAGCTGCAGGAGCGCGGCGTCTCCCTGATCATGGCGCCCGCGCTCGTGGACGTCGCCGGACCCCGCCTCCACACGCAGCCCCTCGCGGGCCTGCCGCTCATCCACCTCTCCACCCCGCGCCTCTCCGAGGGCAAGGCGTTCGCCAAGCGGGCGTTCGACGTCGTCGCGTCGGGTCTGGGCCTGATCGCCATCTCGCCGCTGTTGATCGCCGTTGCGATCGCGGTCAAGGCCACGGACGGCGGGCCGGTGCTGTTCCGGCAGGAGCGCATCGGTCTCGGCGGCAGGCCGTTCACCATGCTCAAGTTCCGTTCCATGGTGGTGGATGCCGAGGAGATCCGGCAGCGGCTCGTCTCGGACGGCGGGGATGCGGAGGTCCTGTTCAAGATGAAGGACGACCCGCGCATCACCCGGGTCGGCAAGCTCATCCGCCGCACCAGCATCGACGAGCTGCCCCAGCTCGTGAACGTGCTGCGGGGGGACATGTCCCTCGTGGGCCCGCGGCCCCACCTGCCGCACGAGGTCGAGGCCTACGAGCAGTACGTGCACCGCCGCTTCCTGGTGCAGCCCGGCATCACGGGGCTGTGGCAGGTCTCCGGCCGGTCCGACCTCCCGTGGGAGGAGGCGGTCCGCCTGGACCTCTACTACGTGGAGAACTGGTCCATCCTGGGCGACCTCGTGATCCTGGGGCGGACCGTCAAGGCCGTGGTCGCCGCCGACGGCGCCTATTGACCCCGGATCCGCGCGACCTGTGTGGAAGAATGGGCCGTCGTCGCCGCCCCCTGGGGTCCGGCGCTCCGCCCTGGTGTAATGGCAGCACGCCGGCCTTTGGAGCCGTGCGGTCTAGGTTCGAATCCTAGGGGCGGAACCCCCGTCCGCTGACCCCCACCGGTGCAGGAGCCCCCATGTCCCAGCCGTCCGCCCGTCCCTCCGCCGTGATCGTCCTGGCCGCGGGCCAGGGCACCCGCATGAAGTCGACGACGCCGAAGATCATGCATGCGATCGGGGGGCGCTCCCTCGTGGGCCACGCGCTCGCGGCGGCCTGGTCGCTCGCGCCGGAGCACCTCGTGGCCGTGGTCCGGCACGAGCGGGCTCGCGTGGCCGAGCACATCGAGACGGTGGCGGCCCAGCTGGGCATCGACGCGCTGGCGATCGCCGACCAGGACGACGTGCCGGGCACCGGTCGCGCCGTCGAGCTGGGCCTGGCCGCCCTGCCCGCGGACCTCGAGGGCACCGTCGTGGTGACCTACGGCGACGTCCCGCTGCTGACCCCGGAGACCCTCGCCCGCCTCGTCGCGGACCACGAGGCGGACGGCAACGCCGTCACCGTGCTCACCGCCACCCTCGAGGACGCCACGGGCTACGGCCGCATCGTCCGCGACGCCGAGGGCCTCGTGGAGCGGATCATGGAGCACAAGGACGCCCTCGCCCACGCCGAGTCCACGGGGGACGACTCCTTCGTGGCGATCCGCGAGGTCAACTCCGGCATCTACGCCTTCGACGCCGCCCTGCTGCGCCGCACCCTGCCGGAGATCTCCACGGACAACGTGCAGGGCGAGAAGTACCTCACGGACGTGCTCGGCATGGCCCGCGCCGAGGGCGGCCGTGTCGCCTCGGTGGGCACGGACGACGTGTGGGAGGTCGAGGGCGCCAATGACCGCCGTCAGCTCTCCGACCTGGGCCGCCAGCTCAACGACCGCGTGCTGCGCGGCTGGATGAAGGAGGGTGTCACGGTCGCCGACCCGTCCTCCACGTGGGTGGACGTCACCGTCTCCCTCGCCTCGGACGTCACGCTCAAGCCCGGCACCCAGCTGCATGGGGCGACGTCGGTGGCCACGGGCGCCGTCGTCGGCCCGGACTCCACGCTCACGGACACGCAGGTGGGGGAGGGCGCCGTGGTGAAGCGCACCGACGCCATGGAGGCCGTGATCGGCGCGGGTGCGACCGTCGGCCCGTTCACCTACCTGCGCCCGGGCACGGTGCTGGGGGAGGACGGCAAGATCGGCGCGTTCTACGAGACCAAGAACGTGACCGTGGGCCGCGGCGCCAAGCTCTCCCACCTGGGCTACGCCGGGGACGCCGAGATCGGCGAGTACACCAACATCGGCTGCGGCAACATCACCGCCAACTACGACGGCGTCGCCAAGCACCGCACCGTGATCGGGGCCCATGTGCGCACCGGCTCGAACACGGTGTTCACGGCCCCGGTCTCGGTGGGCGACGGCGCCTACACCGGTGCCGGCGCGGTGGTCCGCGACGACGTGCCCGCCGGGGCCCTGGCGCTGAACGCCGTGAGCCAGCGCACCCTCGAGGGCTGGGTGCCGGCCAAGCGCCCGGGCACCTCCTCGGCCGAGGCCGCGCGGGCCGCCGGCGCGGAGGGCTCCGGCGCTCAGGGCTGACCCCGCGCGCCCGACAAGAGGTCGGCGTGTCACAACCGTACCGATTCCGGTACGGTTGTGACACCAGAGATGAGGTGGTGATCCCGTGACGTATCGTGACGATCTGTGGGACGTGGCTGCGGGGAACCACGGGGTCATCACCACTACGGAAGCGGAGGAGGCGGGCGTGCCCGCCGTCGAGGTCCGCAAGCTCGCCCAGCGCGGCGTTCTGCGGAGGCTGGCCCACGGGGTGTACCTCCATCGCCAGGTTCCCCGCGACCGGTTCACGGACGCGGCGGAGGCCGTGGCCACGGGCGGTGAAGATGCATTCCTGGACTGGGACGCAGTGCTGTCACTGTACGACCTCGCCCTGGTCGATCCCTCCGTCGTACGGGTGGGCGTGACGAGGCGGTACCGCGGCTCGCCGCGCGCGCATGTACGAGTGACACGACGCCGTCCCCCGCCGGGCGACGAGGACCTCACCTTTCACGGCGGCGTGCGAGGCCTCACGATCAACCAAGCCCTTCGTGAGGCACTCGACCGCATCCCTCTCGAGCGCGTCGCCGCTGCGATCGAGGAGGCCCGCGCGCGCGGGCTGCTCACGGTGGGCGAGGCGAGGAGCTTGAAGAAGGACCTGGAGGCGCGGCAGAACGGTGGACATCGTGGCGGTCGATGACGTGGTCGTGGGCCTGGGCGATCTGGGAGCTCGAGGTGCGCCCAGGAGCGAAGGCCAACTCAACCGTCGACTGGAGGCGATCGCTGACGCGATGGGCGTTCCGGTGGACCGGGCGCGCCGGTTGCTGGGAGCAGTGATCGTGGCGCAGATGTTGCCGGAAGGCGTCGTAGTCAAGGGTGGAAATGGCGTTCGACTCCGACATGGAGCCACCGGGACGCGGGCGACCCGGGATCTCGATCTACTGGCTCGCGATCCCCAGCAGGCGCTGAAGGACTTGACCGGGTTCGTCGACCGGGGATGGGGGGCCGCGCCCGGGAGCAAGAGAGAACTCAAGGCCGACCCGGCTGCGACCCGGGTGGCCTTCTTCGGCACGGTGCATGAGGACGATCCTGCGGAGCCTCTCGGAGTGCCCGATCCCTACGTCCTGTCACGAGCGAAGGTGACCCTGCATTTTCTCTCCGCGAGGACAAGTTGGGTGTCGGTCCCGATCGAGATCGGGCGCGACGAATTCGAGGGCAGCACGCTGGCGCAGCCAGTCGAGGTCGTGGCACCCCAGGTCGCGGAGGCGGTCACCGCGTTGGGATGTGGAACACCGCGGTCTGTGGCCGTGATGGCTGTCGAGCAGCAGCTCGCACAGAAGATCCATGCCGTCACGGATCCACATCAGACGCGAGGCCACGATCTCGTGGACATCCAGTTGCTCTGGCATGGGGCGGAGGCCGAGGGTGGTGTCGACATCCCGTTGCTCGCAGATCTCGTCAGCCGTACTTTCATGTTTCGGTCACCCGGCCGGACTGCGGCAGGACACACACCGCATGAGTGGCCGCCTCCGGTCGCTCACGTCCGGACTCTCGAGCAGGGGTACCTGGATGCGCTGGAGGAGACACGAGTGGGTGCGGAGGGACAGGCCAGGCTCCTGCAGCCGCGCGTGTCCGACGCGGCGGATTGGCTGGAGTCGTTGATCACAAGGATCGCGCGGGCCGCCGGCGCCGAGGGCTCCGGCGCTCAGGGCTGACCCCGCGCGCCCTAGGATGGGTGCGAGGACCGGGCCCCTCAGGCGGCCCGCTGGACGTCGGCCGCGCGCCGCCGCCGGGCATGGAACGTGCAACCACGAAGGATGATGAGGACGTCATGACGGAGCTGAGCCGCAGCGAGGACAAGCGACTGGTGCTGGCCACGGGCCGCGCCCACCCCGAGCTCGCGCAGGAGATCGCCGAGGAGCTGGGCACCGAGCTGCTCCCCATGAGCGCCTACGACTTCGCCAACGGCGAGATCTACGTGCGCTCGGGCGAGTCGGTGCGCGGCAAGGACGTGTTCATCATCCAGTCGCACCCGGCGCCGCTGAACAACCACCTCATGGAGCAGCTGATCATGGTGGACTCCATGAAGCGCGCCTCCGCCCGCCGCATCACGGTGGTCTCGCCGTTCTACCCGTACGCCCGCCAGGACAAGAAGGGCCGCGGCCGCGAGCCGATCTCGGCCCGTCTCGTCGCGGACCTGTACAAGACCGCCGGCGCCTCCCGCGTGATGAGCGTGGACCTGCACACCGCCCAGATCCAGGGCTTCTTCGACGGCCCGGTGGACCACCTGTTCGCCATCCCGCTGCTGGCGGACCACATCCGCTCCAGCGTGGAGGGCGAGGAGGTCACGGTGGTCTCCCCGGACACCGGTCGCGTGCGCGTGGCGGAGCAGTGGGCGGACCGCCTGGGCGGCGTGCCGCTGGGCTTCGTGCACAAGAGCCGGGACCTCACCGTTCCGAACAAGGCCGAGTCCAAGACCGTGGTCGGGGACGTCGAGGGCCGCGTCTGCGTGCTGATCGACGACATGATCGACACCGGCGGCACCATCGCCGGCGCCGTGCAGATCCTCAAGGACGCCGGCGCGAAGGACGTCATCATCGCCGCCACGCACGCGGTGTTCTCGGACCCGGCCGCCCAGCGTCTCGGCGAGTGCGGCGCCCGTGAGGTCGTGGTGACCAACACCCTGCCCATCCCGGAGGAGAAGCGCTTCGAGACCCTCACCGTGCTCTCGATCGCCCCGCTGATCGCCCGCGCGATCCGCGAGGTCTTCGAGGACGGCTCGGTCACCAGCCTGTTCGACGGCGTCGCCTGACCATGGCCGAGCGCGTCGAGCCGGCCCACGGGGACGACGGCGGCGCGGTGGCCGCGCCGCAGCCTCACCGTCCGCGCCTGCCGTTCTGGGCCTCCCTGCTGGTGAACGTGGTGGTGGCCATCGCGGTCGTCGCCGTGGTGCAGGCCCTGTGGGTGAAGGTGTACTCGGTGCCGTCCGGCTCGATGGAGAACACCCTCGAGGTGGGGGACCGCATGCTGGTCAACCGCACCGCCTATCCGGACGGGATGGCCGACTCCCAGGACGTGGTGGTCTTCACGGCGAACGAGGACTGGGCGGCCCCCGCGTCGTCGGAGGGTGCCGTCGAGAACGCCGTCCGCACGTTCGGCGACCTCACCGGCATCGGCCGCTCGCACGAGCAGGCGCTGGTCAAGCGCGTGGTCGGCACCGCGGGGCAGACCGTGGAGTGCTGCACCGCCGAGGGTGCCGTGACGGTGGACGGGGAGCCCCTGGACGAGCCGTACATCCACAACGACCTGCCGTTCCTCCGGGACGAGCTGGACTGCGAGTCCGAGGTGATGTCCGCGCGCTGCTTCGGCCCGGTCACCGTGCCGGAGGACTCGATGCTCGTGCTCGGCGACCACCGCTCGAACTCGGCCGACTCCGTGATCGCGTGCCGCGGCATCCCCGCCGACCAGGCCGGGGACTGCGCGCGCTTCGTCACCCGCGAGGACATCGTGGGCGAGGTGTTCGTGACCATCTGGCCGCCGAGCAACTGGGGCACCCATTGACCGCTCCGATGGGACGTGGTCACGTGGTGCAACGAACCGTGATCGCCCTGGACGGTAGCCCTCGCCTGCCAGGCTTCCTGGCCCAGCGCTCCGCGCGGGGCTTCGAGGTGTTCGACGCGGTGGACAACCGTGCCGGCCAGTTCACTCATCTGTTCGATGTGGAGCGGTTTCAGCAACGCTTCGGGAGAGAGCCCCGCCCAGGAGAGATCGGTTGCACGCTCAGTCATCTGGCCGTCTTGCGGGCCTTCTGTGAAATGCCTGGCGGGGACGGCGACTTCCTCCTGGTCGCTGAAGACGACGCCCGTTTCGTCGATGACTTTCATGAGGTCGTCGAGCGGGTCGCCCGACGCGTCACCGGTCCATCAATGGTGGTTCTGGCCGACCCTTATGGACCACCCGGACGTCGAGACAGATCGTGGCGGAGCGCGTCCGAGCACTTCGTCCAGCTCTCCGTGATGGCCGCCTCGTTTCCCCGTCGGGGACCACGTCAGAACGTTCGGGTTGGGCGGTGGTCCAGGGGACTGGCAGGGGCCAGCGCATATCTGGTGACCCGTTCGGCAGCCACGCGCATCATCCGGTGCCTCGATGGCGAGTTCGACGGCCGGCCTTGGTGGGTCGCTGACTTCCACGGCTTCTACCGTGATCATGTGGGGGTTGACGTGCTGGCCGTGCGGCCCAACCTCGCGGGATGGGAGGGCGAATCCTCGATCCAGGACGGCGACCATCAGGCGTGGCGGGACGGACAGCAGGAACCGGGTCGTCCCACGCTGCGACGGCTCTTGACCGTCTACGCACGACGCCTCACCATGAAGGCCGCATCGACGAAGTTCGATGTCCAGTGGCGCCGGCGACACCGCCGTATGCCGCTCACGTCGTGAGATCCCGGCCAAGACCCGTGACCTGAGAACTTCACTCCGGATCCGCGCTTCACTGAATCTTCAGCACCCCTTCGGCGCGCAGGGCCCGCACGGCCTCGTCGAGGAGCGCGCGGGCGTCGGCGGGCGCGTCCCCCTCGGCGGTGAGCGCGGCGAGCAGCTCCTCCGCAGTGCGGGGCTCGTCCAGCAGCAGCCACAGGGACGGGCCCAGCCCGCCCAGGACGATCAGCTGCTGGTCCACCAGCAGGGCCACGCGGCCGTCCTCCAGGTGGACGCCGCAGTCCGCGGCCCGGCGCCGCAGCCGCACCGGGCCCTCGGGGGCCCCGCCCTCCGCGGGCTCCCCGCCCTCTGCGAGCTCCGCACGCTCACTGGACGCCGCGAGCTCCGCCTCCTCCAGCGCCTCCCAGGTGGGGGCCTGTGGCACCGGCTCCGCGGCCAGCAGCTCGTCCACCACCGGCCGCAGGTCCGCGGCCTCGGCGTAGACCAGCCGCCGCGCCCCGCCGAGCCGGTCCAGGGTCCGGCACAGCGTCACCAGCCCGCGCGGCAGCCGGGAGAGGGAGGAGGTCTGCGGCACCAGCTCGGTCAGCGCGTCCGCGAGGGGCATCGGCTCCGAGCGCGCGGTCACGTCCCCCTCCGGCTCGCGCACGCGGTCCAGCACGGCGATGCACCGCAGGGTCGCGCCCCGGGTGGGGCCGAGCCCGAGCTCGTCCGGGCCGGCCTGGCGCTTGGGGCGCCGGCCGTCCGCCCCCAGCAGGGAGAGGGGCTTGGGGAACGGCGTGATCGTCAGGTCCTCCGGCGCGATGATCGCCGTCTCATCCGTCAGGTAGGCGTAGTGCCGGCCCAGCGTGCGCGTGGCGGTGGTCTTCCCCGTGCCGGAGGCGGCGGCCAGCACGACGCCGGCGCCCGAGTCAGGATCCGCCAGGCACGCGGCGTGGAACATCAGGTGGGTGCCGCGGCCGGCCTCGATCGCCGCGGTGGTGGCGGTGTGCACGAGCTGCTCGTGGAAGCCCTTCCAGGAGCCGGTGCCGTCCGGCGCGCGGCGGGCGTCCGGCACGGTGGCGCTGCCCGCCGGCTCGGTGGTGGGTGCGCACCGGGACCATGCCTGCACCACCTCGGCGCGCTCGTCCCCCTCGAGCCCGGCGAGCACCACGTGGCCCAGCCCGGCCTCCAGGCGGAGGGCGCGGCCCGCGGTCGCGGGCTGCTCACTGCCGTGTCCCATGACGCTCCTGTGCTCGCTGCGGCCGGCGCCGGGGTCCCGGCGCCGGGCGGCCCGGCCGGCCGCCCCTCCCTATACTGGCAGGTAGGCCGGTCCGTCACCTGCCGTCCCACCGTGCGTCCTCGGGAGGCCGCCATCAGCATGTCCGCATCAGCGCCCGTCCGCGACGTCACCGTGGTCATCCCGCACTACGGGGACCCCGCGCCCACGCGCGCCCTCGTGGACGCCCTGCTCGCCGCCCCGGGGGAGCGGCTCGCGCGGATCGTCGTCTCGGATGACGCCTCGCCCGAGCCGTACCCGCAGCCCGACGACGACGCCGCGCGCCTCACCGTGGTCCGCCGGCCCGCCAACGGCGGATTCGGCGCCAACGTGAACACGGCGCTGGCCGAGGTGACCACCCCGTTGGCGCTCGTGCTGAACTCGGACGCGGAGATCACCGGCGCCCAGATCGACGCCCTCGTGGCCGCCGCCGCGCCGTACCAGCCGTGCGTGGCCAGCCCGCAGGTGGTGAACGCGGACGGAACGCCGCAGTGGTCCGGACGGCACTTCCCCACGGTGCTGCACCAGACCGTGGAGTGGCTGACTCCGCTGGCCCGCTTCCGGCACCTGCCGGCGCTGCACGAGGCCGTAGGGCATGACGTGGCCGCGTCCCGCGCGGAGGAGCCCACCCCGGTGGACTGGGTGATGGGCGCCGTGATGCTGCTGCCCGTGGCGGAGGCCCGTGCGGCCGATGGCTTCGACGAGGCCTACTTCATGAACTCCGAGGAGGTGGACCTGCAGCTGCGCCTGCGTCGGAGCGGTGTCCCCTCGCTCGTGATCCCGTCCGTGCGCGTGGTCCACGGGCTGCACGGTTCCTCGGACCCGCTGCGCCGCCGCGGGTGGTTGGTGGACTCCCGCTTCCGCTACGCCCGGCTGCACGGCCGCCCCCGCGCGCTGAAAGCCGCGCTCACCGCGGCCACGGGCGTCAACTACGCCGTCAACCGTGTGCGCCAGGCCCGAGGCACGGACGTGGACGCCGCCGCCGTGTTCCGCGCCGAGCTGGACCTGATCTGGAAGGGGACCTGCCGATGAGGACCAATCGATTGGAAGGGGACGACGGATGACGAGAGAAATTTCGTTTCAGGCGCGAGTGCAAGGGGGTCTGAGGAATGGGGGCTGGCGCGTCCTTCCAGCTGGAGTGTTCTGGTCTGCGTTCGGTGTGAACGCCTATTACATCGAGGGCCCCAAGGGGAACTTTGGCGACTATTTGACTCACGTGCTTATTGAAGAGCTCTTTGGGTATCGGGTGAGAAAAAGTAATGTCGCTGGTGCTGAAATCGTCGGCGTCGGTTCGCTCATGAACCTGGTCGAGGATAGAGGACCGCACCGGAACCCTTGGATCTGGGGGACGGGTTTCATTCTCGACGGGCCAGTCTATTCGGGTCCTCGGGTCCGCGTGGCCGCCGTTCGTGGCGAGCTCACGCGGGGGCGCCTGGAGGAGTATATCCACGGGACTGTGCCGCTGGGAGATCCGGGTCTTCTGATCGGGCGTGTCTATCCGGAACTTCGGAACATTCGCAAGAAGTACAGGCTCGGCGTCATCCCTCATTGCGTTGATCAGTCTGAAAAGATTGTAGATGAAATGACTTCTGAGGGTGGGGTCGCGTTCATTAACGTCCTGGGTCATCCGCGCGATGTGGCTTCGAGGATTGCCGAATGTGAGGCGGTGGTGTCGTCCAGTCTCCACGGACTAATCGTTGCGGATGCGCTCCGTGTGCCCAACGTGTGGATGCCTTTGAGCGGGCGTGTGATCGGCGGAGAATATAAATTCCGAGACTACTACTCCGCTTTCGGGCGAGAGCCGTCACCGGTTGAGGCGGGAAGAGTGGACTCCCTGGTGCGGAAGATCCACGGGACGTGGGAGCCGATCGAAGACCTCGAAAAAATTCAGGATGATCTGATCGAGGCGTTCCCTGCTCCTGCCCGGCGAAGGACCCGCAGGTGAGCGCCGGCCCCTACACGGTCCGCGCGCACGGCCACCTGATCCCGGGGCGGCGCGTCGAGCGCCTCTTCCTCGTCTCCCCGGCGTTCCACGGCTACCACCGCTCCATCGCGGCGGCCTGGGCGCAGCAGGGCTTCGACGTCACCGTGCACACCTATGACGCGTACGCCACGCTCGGCATGAAGGTCCGCAACAAGGCCCTCCTGGAGCTGCCGCAGAAGGCGGGTGTGGACCGCTCCGCGGCCCGCGTGGCCTGGGACACCGAGCGCGCCGTGGCCGCGCTGCGCGCCGCCCGCCCGGACCGCGTGCTCGTGATCAAGGGCGACTCTCTGGGGGACGCGTTCTGGGACGCCGTGGACGCCCTGGGCGTGCCGCGCATGCTCTGGCTCTACGACGACCTCCACCGCCACGCCTACGGCGCAGACTTCCTGCGGCGGGTCGGTCCCGTGCTCAGCTACGCGCGCTCCGAGGCGGACGCGCTCGCCGCGGACGGCGTGGACGCCCACTACCTGCCCAACGGCTTCGACCCGGACCTGCCCGTGCCGCACCTGGAGCGCCGCCCAGAGGTGGTGTTCGTGGGCTCGCGGTATGAGAACCGCGTGGAGCTGCTCACCCGGCTCGTCACCGCCGGGGTGCCGGTGCGCGCCTACGGCCGGCAGTGGAGCCACCACCCGCTGGACCGCCTGCGCACGTGGGAGCTGCGCCGCCCGGACGTGCCCGCGGAGCGGGACATCCCGCTGGAGGAGGCCTACGCCGTGCAGGCCGCGGCCGCCGCGGCCATCAACGTCCACGGGCTGCAGGCCGGCCATGCGATGCGCACCTTCGAGGTCCCCGGCATGGGCGGGCTGCAGCTGGTGGACCGCGCGGACGTCGCCGAGTTCTACGAGCCCGGCCGGGAGGTCCTGGTGTTCGAGGGCCCCGAGCACCTCGTGGAGCTCGCCCAGCGGGTGGTCGCGGAGCCGGCCTGGGGCGAGCGCATCCGCGAGGCCGGCCGCGCCCGCTCCCACGCCGAGCATACCTTCGCGCACCGCGCCCGCGCCGCCCAGGAGTGGTGGGCGTGAGCGGCACCGGCCCCACGACGAGGACGCCGCCCGCCGCCGCCACCGCCCCACCGATGTTCTGGCGGGCCGAGGATCTGCCGGCGTGGCAGCGCTGGCAGCGCGCGCAGTGGCCCGCCTCCCGCCGCGCTGTGGACCGCGCCCGCACGGCGGCCCGCGCCGGCCGCTCGCTGCTGCGCCGCGGCGGTGCCGCTGCCCCGGAGGCCGGGCTGACGCTGCTGCTGCCCCCGGGGGACCTGCACTCGCTCGTGGCCCTCGAATCCGCCGGCCCCACCCAGTGGGCGGCGCTCGCCGCTCCCGTGCTGGCGCTGGCCGAGGGCCGGTCCCGGCTGCCCGCGGTGTTCGAGCCCGGCTCCGCGGCGGAGCTTGCCGCCCGCCGGATGCTCCGGGACGGCACGGCATGGCTGCTGCCCGCGGCGGTGGCAGACGCCGTCCGGGACCGCCTGCCGTGGGGCGCCGCCCTCACCCCCGTCCCCGCCGTGGACGCCGCGCTGGCCGAGCGCCTGGCCGGCCTGCGCCGGGTGCTCGTGGCGGGGGAGTACCTGCCCGCCGGCCGGGCCGCCGTGCGCTGGGCCCGGGAGCGCGGGGCGCGCGTGGGCGTGGTGCAGCACGGGCTGCTGGCCGTCTCCACGCCGCCGGTGCCGCGGGACGTCACGCTCTACGCCTTCACCGCGCGGGACGCGGGCTGGTGGACCCAGGGCCGCGCGGACGTGCGCGCCGTGGCCGTGGGGTCGGCACTGCTGGAGGACGCCCGCCGCGCCGCACCGTCCGCGCCGCCCGCGGGCTCTCCGCCCGCGGCCGCCCCCGGACCGGGCGTGTTCCTCGGCCAACTGCACGGCGCCGAGCTGCCCCGGGCGGACTTCGCCCGCGCCGCGCAGGAGTACATCCGCGCCACCGGCGCCGTGTACCGCCCCCACCCGGCCGAGCAGGACCGGCTCTCCCGCGCTCAGCACGCCCACTGGGAGGCCGCCGGGATCACCGTGGACCGCTCCGGCGCCCCGCTCACCGAGACCTTCGGGCCCGTGGCCGCCGTGTTCTCCACGGGCATCCTCGAGGCCGCCCAGGCCGGCCGCCCCGCGTGGGGCGTCCACCCGGATCCGCCGGCCTGGCTGACGGAGTTCTGGGACCGCTACGGCATCGTGCGCTGGACCCCTGGCGCCGGAGCGGACTCCGCGCCGCCCGCCCCCACCCCGCCCCTGGCCTCGCCGACCGCGGACCCCGCGGCCGCGATCGCCGAGCACGTCTGGAAGGAGTCCGCGTGAGCATCCTGTGCGTCATCCCCGTGCGCGGCGGGTCCCGGGGGCTGCCCGGCAAGAACATCCGCCTCCTGGGCGGCCACCCGCTCGTCGCCTGGACCATCCAGGCCGCCCTCGAGGCGGAGGAGGACCTGCACGTGGTGGTCTCCACGGACTCGGCCGAGATCGCCGAGGTCGCCCTCCGCTACGGCGCGGACGTGCCGGGCCTGCGTCCGGCCCACCTGGCCCAGGACTCGACCCCCACCGAGCCCGTGATCGAGCACGTGCTCGCGGCCGAGCGCGCGGCCGGCGTCGAACCCGAGGGCGTGATGCTGCTCCAGGCCACCAGCCCGCTCCGCCTGCCCGGCACCCTGGACCGCGCCGTGCGGCAGTTCCGACAGACGGGGGTGGACTCGCTGGTCGGCGTCGTCCCGGTGTCCCCGTTCCTGTGGCGCCACGCCGAGGACCCCGAGGGGGAGCCGATCCCGGACTTCGACGTCACGGCGCGCAAGCGCCGGCAGGACATGTCGCGCGCCGACCTGCGGTTCCGCGAGAACGGGTCCCTCTACGTGACGCGCCCCTGGGTCTACGACCGGCTGCACAACCGGCTCGGCGGCCGGATCGGCCTGCTGGAGCTCGACGACCTCGAGGGCGTGGACATCGACACCGAGCTGGACTTCGCCCTCGCCGAGCAGCAGATGGACCAGTACCTGGCGGTCCAGAAGGTGCTCCAGCACCGCCCCGGCCTCGGTGCCCCGCACACCGCTGAGACCCCCACCACCGGCCCGAACCGCACCCCCGGAGGCGCGCAGTGATCATCGAACGCAGGCTCACCCCCTACCTCGTCTTCCCCGAGGACTCGCTCCTGGTCGCCCTGCAGAAGATGACCGACAACCGCGAGCGCACCGTGTTCGTCGTGGACTCCCACGGCTTCCTCGTCGGCTCCCTGACGGACGGGGACGTGCGCCGCTGGCTCGTGGAGCATCCGGAGGCGTCGCTGGACGTGGCCGCGGCCGACGTCGCCCATCGCGACCCGGTGACGGCGTCCCTGGGCGCCTCCCCGGCCGAGATGCGCGAGGCCCTGCCCGCCGGGGCGCTGCACCTGCCGCTGCTGGACGAGCGCGGCCGCCTGACGGCCCTGGCGATCAACCGGGAGGCGGAGCTGCGGATCGGCGGGCACCGGATCGGGGAGGGCCACCCGGCGTTCCTGATCGCCGAGATCGGCAACAACCACCAGGGCGATGTGGACCTGGCCCGCCGTCTCGTGGACCTGGCCGTCGAGGCGGGCGCGGACGCCGTGAAGTTCCAGCTGCGGGACATGGACGCCCTGTACCGGCAGTCCGGCGCGGCCACCGCCGGCGAGGACCTGGGGGCGCAGCGCACCCTGGACGAGCTGGCCAAGTTCTCGCTCTCCGCCGCGGACATGGTGCGGGTGTTCGACCACGTCCGGGACGCCGGCGTCGCCCTGATGTGCACCCCGTGGGACGCCCCGTCCATGCAGGTGCTGCGCGAGTACCCGGTGGACGGCGTGAAGATCGCCTCGGCGGACCTGACGAACCACGGTCTGCTGCGGGACGCGGCCGCCTCCGGCCTGCCGATGGTGCTCTCCACCGGCATGTCCCGGGAGGAGGAGATCCGCGAGGCGGCGGCTCTGGTGCGTTCCTTCGGCGTCCCCTTCGCGATGCTGCACGCCCAGTCCACCTACCCCGCCCCCTACAAGGACGTGAATCTGGCCTACCTGGACCGGCTCGCGGAGATCGCGCAGACGCCGGTGGGCTACTCGGGCCACGAGCGCGGCTTCCACGTGGCCCTGGCCGCGGTGGCCCGGGGGGCCGCGATCATCGAGAAGCACTTCACCGTGGACCGGGGCCTCGAGGGCAACGACCACAAGGTCTCCCTGCTGCCGGAGGAGTTCGCGCAGATGGTCCGGCAGACCCGGGATATCGAGGAGTCGATCGGCGTCGGGACCGAGCGTGTGGTCTCCACGGGCGAGGCGATGAACCGCATCAACCTGGCCAAGTCCCTGGTGGCGGCCCGTCCGCTGCAGGCCGGCGTCACGATCACCGCCGACGACGTGACCGTGAAGTCCCCGGGCCGCGGCCTGCAGCCGAACGAGCTGCCGCGTCTGGTCGGCCGCACGCTGCACCGCGAGATGGCCGAGGGCGACTTCTTCTTCGCCGGCGACCTCACGGACACGGTGCCCACCGGGCGCCAGTTCCAGTTCCGGCGCCCCTGGGGTCTGCCGGTGCGCTACCACGACGTCGAGGCGCTGACGAAGGACTGCACCCCGGACTTCCTGGAGTTCCACTTCTCCTACAAGGACCTCGAGATCGACATCGACTCGGTGTTCCGCGAGCCCCTGCCGATGGGCTTCACCACCCACCTGCCGGACATCTTCTCCGGCGACTTCCTCGTGGACCTGGCCAGCGACGACGACGCCGTGTGGGAGCGCTCGATCGTTGAGGTGCAGCGCACGATCGACATCACCCGGGACCTGAAGCGCTGGTTCCCGAACGAGGAGTCTCCCATCATGGTCATCACCATGGGCGGGTTCACCCTGGACCGGCACATCCGCCCAGAGGAGCGGCGGCCGAAGTACGAGCGCATCGCCGAGGCCGTGCAGCGCCTGGACACCTCCGGCATCCGGATCGCCGCGCAGACGCTGCCGCCGTTCCCGTGGCTGATGGGCGGTCAGCAGTACCACAACCTCTTCATGGACCCGGACGACACCGTGGCCTTCGTGGAGGCCACGGGGGTGCCCCTGTGCCTGGACATCTCCCACTCCAAGCTCTCGGCCACGTTCCTGGGGATCCCCTTCTCCGAGATGGTGGAGAAGCTGGCCCCGCACACCATCCACCTGCACCTTGTGGACGCCACCGGTGTGGACGGGGAGGGACCGCAGATCGGCGAGGGCGACGTCGACTGGCCCGTGCTGTGCGAGCAGCTGGACCGCCTGGCCCCCGGGGTGAGCTTCATCCCGGAGATCTGGCAGGGCCACATCAACAACGGCGAGGGCTTCTGGACGGCCCTGGACCGCCTGGAGCAGTGGCTGTGATCCCCGAGGATGCGACGACCACCCCGGCCCCGCTGACACTCTGGGTGGTGCCCGTCGCCGACCTCGGCGGCGTGGCCCGGCACGTCCTCGACGTCGCGCGCGTGGGCCTGCCCGGTCTGCGTCTGGCGGTGCTCTGCCCCGAGGGGCCGCTCGCCGAGCGCCTGCGCGAGCAGGGCGCGGCGGTGTTCACCGGGGACGTCGGTCCCGACGCCGGCCTGGCCGCCTCGGTGCGGACCCTCCGGACGGCGGTGCGCACCCTGCGCCCGGCCGCGGTCCACACGCACCTGGCCTACGCCGACCTCGCGGCCTTCACGGCGCTGGGCACGGGGCGGGCCCTGCGGCGGCCCGGTGCGCCGGCGCTGCTCAGCACCGAGCACGGGATCGCCCCGGACGACGGGCTGTACAACCGCGCCGCCGCGGCCCGGGTGAAGAACGCCGCGCACCGCGCCCGGCTGCGCGGCACGGACCTCGTGATCGCGGTGGCGCAGTCCACCGCGGACGTGCTCCAGCGCAAATGGGGTGCGGGGGCGCCCCTCACCGTGGTGCGCAACGGCGTGGACGTGCCCGCGGTGCGCGCCGCGGCCGCGGGGCAGCGGCGCACACCGGGGGAGGGGCTGCGGATCCTCTCCCTGTCCCGGCTGGCCCCCGAGAAGAACCTCGACCGGTTGGTGGCGGCGCTGCCCGCCCTGCTGGAGCGGGACCCCGGGACGCGGTTGACGCTGGCCGGCGCTGGCCCCCTGGAGGGGGAGCTGCGCGCCCAGGCCGAGGCGCTCGGTGTCGCGGAGGCGGTCGACCTTCCCGGCTTCGTGGAGCCGTGGGAGACCATGGCCGAGCACGACGTGCTGGTGCAGCTCTCCGCGTGGGAGAACCTCAGCTACACCCTGCTCGACGCCGCGGCCGCCGGCCTGCCCGCCGTCGCCACGGACGTGGGCGGCAACGGGGAGATCCTGCCCCCCGCGCGCCTGGCCCACGAGACCACTCCGGCGGCCATCGCTGACGCCGTCGTGCGGGCCGCGGTCGAGGGCCCGGGCGAGGTGCGCGTGGGCGACGTGGAGACGATGGCCCGGGCCACCGCCGAGGCGACCCTCGAGGTGCTCGGGCGCCGGGTGGGGAAGGGCGGGCACCGATGACCGCGGCAAGCCCGAACGAGCCGGGATCGGTGTCGGTGGCCCCGGCCGAGAAGCGAGTGCCGGGTCCCCGGTTCCGGGAGCTGGACGGTCTTCGGGGGATCGCGGCGCTGGCCGTGGTGTTCTCGCACTACACAGGTGCCCACAATTCGCACTACCCGCAGGATCCCGCCGCGTTCCACGACGCGGCCTGGGGTGCGGCGGGAGTGCAGCTGTTCTTCATCATCTCCGGCTTCGTCATCTTCATGTCCGCCCGGCGGGCCAACCGGCCGAGCGACTTCGCCATCTCCCGAGCGGCCCGGCTCTATCCGCCGTACTGGATCTCCCTGGTGTTCGCCGTGGTGCTGCTCTTGCTGCATCCGGTGCCCGGCTTCCCCTTCACGTGGGGCCAGGCCCTCGTCAACCTGACGATGGTCCAGCGGTGGGTCGGCGTGGACAACGTGGTGGACGTCTACTGGACGCTCGCGGTGGAGATGCAGTTCTACGTGATCATCCTGGTCCTCCTGTATCTCACGCGCTGCCGCCTTTCGGACCGCGTGGTGCTGTGGGGGAGCCTCGCGTGGTCGGTGATCTCGTGGGCCGTTGTGTTGTTCACCGCGCCGCACGTGGGCTCGGACCCTCAGCGGGACCCCATGTGGGTGAAACTCCTCAACAACGCCACCGTGGCCGAGTACGCCCCGTTGTTCGTGCTGGGGATGGCCTTGTACATCGCGCGGCAGACGGGGCGGCACCGTGGCTGGGTCGCGGCGGCCGCGATGTCCGCGGTGGGCAGCACGTTCGTCATGCGCGGGATGCCGTTGGCCCTCGAGGTCCTCGTGGTGGTGCTCCTCGCAGTCACGGTGATGCTGCGGGAGAGGACGTCCGTGCTGCTCCTGGCCCCTGTCCAGTGGTACGGGAAGATCAGCTATTCCCTCTACATCCTCCACGCCATCCCCGGATACATCCTCATCCACGCGCTCTGGCCGTACGTGGGCCGGAACATGGCCATGCTCGTGGCCTTGGCCGTGGTCTCCGTGCTCGCCTGGGCCCTGCAGAGGTACGGCGAGGAGCACCTCGGCCGCGCGGCCAAGCGGGGGCTGACCCGCGTCCGCTCCATCATGGACGCGCGGACCGGACATCCCCGATCCCGGGAGCCGGCCCGATGAACGGACGCATCTGGATCCTGGCGAACCAGGGTGAGGTGGGCGGCGGCGAGGTGATGCTGCACCACCTCGCCACGGCCCTGCGCGAGATCGGGCGGGACGTGGGCGTCGTGGCCCCGGCACACCCGGCCGAGACCGCCGATCGCCTGGCCGCGGACGGTTTCGACGTGGTCCGCGTGGGCGGGCCCGGACGCCTGGGGTACCTGCGCGCTCTCCGGGCCTGGGACCGTGGTCGTGGCGAGGACGACGTCGCCTGGTGCAACGGGCTGCTGCCCGCCACGGCGCTGGCCGGCCGGCCGCGCCGGATCGTGCACCTGCATCAGGTGCCCGAGAAGCCGGTTCTGCGCGTGTTCTCTGCCCTGGCGCGCCCCGGCGCGCTCGCGATCCTCGCGCCCTCCCGATTCGCGGCGGACCGCATCCGCGGGGCCCGCGTGCTCCACAACTGGGTTCCGGCCCCGACGACGCCGCAGGCAGGGCGGGCCCGCGGTACCGATGATCCGGTGACCGTGGGCTTCCTCGGACGGCTGTCCGAGGACAAGGGCATCGTCACCCTGTTGGAGGCCGCCGCGCTGCTGCGGAGGACCGACCCGGGTGCTTTCGTGTTCCGCATCGCGGGGGAGAGCCGGTTCGTGGCGGAGGACGAGGCCGAGCGGCTCGCCACCGCCCTGAAGGCAGCCAGTGAGGACGTCCAGGTGCTCGGCTGGCAGGACACCGCCCAGTTCCTGGCCTCCGTGGACGTGCTGGCCGTGCCGTCGCAGTGGGCCGAGGTCTTCGGCCTGGTGGCGGCCGAGGCGATGGCCGCGGGCGTTCCGGTGGTGGCCTCCGATGCGGGGGCCGTTCCCGAGGTGGTCGGCAGCGATCACCCCTTCGTTGTTCCGCAGCGGGACGCCGCCGCGCTCGCGGACTGCCTGCGGGCAGTACGCGCGGTCGATCTGGGGGCGGTGGCCCACTCCCAGCGGCACCGCTGGGCGTCGCTGTTCTCTCCCGAGGCCGGCCGCGCCGCCGTCGCCGAGCTCCTGGATGACTTGTCCCTATGACCCCCGCGGAGGACTCATGACCGAGAACCCCCTGATGCCCGAGGCCAGCGTGATCGTCCCCAGCCGGGGCGGTGCTCAGCGGCTGCCGCGCCTGATCGGCGCGCTCGCCGCGCAGGAGGACGCCCCGGCCTTCGAGGTCCACGTGGTCGTGGACGGGGATGTGGACGGGTCGGAAGCGGTGCTCGCGCAGTTGGCCGCGGAGCATCCGGGGCTGGACCTGAGCTGGACCGTCTTCGGTGAGAACCGCGGGCGAGTCGCCGCGCTCAACGCAGGTACCGACGCGACGTCCGGCCGCATCCTCATCCGCGCCGACGACGATCTGGAGCCCGGGCCCCACTACATCCGGGACCACGTGGCCGCGCACTCGGGCGGGCTGCGCGGCGTGATCGGTTTGACGGCCAATGTCCTCCCGGGCTCCGCCTATCAGCGCGTCTACGGGGATGCCCAGGACGAAGCGCACCGTCGACATGCCTACGCCCTTCCGGCGGAGCAGCAGTGGCGGCACTGGGCCGGCAACGTGTCCGTCCCCCGCACCCTCCACGAAGAGCTCGGTGGCTACGACCCGGACTACCGGCAATACGGGTGGGAGGACGTGGACTTCGGCTACCGCCTACACATCGCCGGGTATCCGGTGGAGATCCGGCCGGAGCTGGAGACCCGTCACCACGCAGCAGCGGTCACCACCTACACCAAGGCGCGCCGGGCTCTGCATTCCGGGTCCGCCCGGCAGATCTTCATCGCCAAGCACGGGGCGGACGCACTCGGCGGGGACCGCGCCCCGGGCGGGCCGTGGGGCGCCGCCGTGCGGGCGGTGGCTGCTCTGAGCACGGAGCGCACGATCCGGTGCAGCTCCGCCGTCGTCGAGCGTGCCGCTGCCGTGTTGCCAGCCCCGATCGCACGAAAGCTGATCGCCTTGCAGGTCGAAGCCGCCGCGGAGACCGGACGCACTCGGCCGGGGCGTGCCCGCCGACAGTTCTGAGGGGAGCACCATGACTGACACGACGCGCGTCCGGATCGCCATCGCCCACGACTACCTCACCCAGAAGGGCGGGGCGGAACGGGTGGTGCTCGCCCTGCACCGGATGTGGCCGGACGCGCCCATCTACACGACGTTCTACGACCCCGAGGGCACGTTCCCCGAGTTCAAGGACGCACGCATCATCACCTCGCCCCTGAACCGGGTGGGGCTGCTGCAGAAGGACCCGCGGAGGGCACTGCCGCTGCTGCCCCTGGCCTCCTCGCTGATGCACGTGAAGGAGCCGGTCGCCGTCGTCTCGACGTCCGGCTGGGCGCACGGCTTCCGCTACGACGGCGCCACGCTCGTCTACTGCCACACCCCGGCGCGCTGGGTGTACCTGCTGGAGGACTACCTGGGCGAGGGGGGGCGGAACAGCATCAAGGGCCGGATCGCCCGCGCGCTGCGGCCGGGCCTGCAGATGTGGGACCGCGCGGCCGTCCGGCGCCGATCACGCTATGTGGCCAACTCCACGGTGGTGAAGAAGCGGATCGAAGACGTCTACGGGCTCGACGGCGTGGACCTCGTGTTTCCGCCGCACTCCGTGACCACGGATGGCCCGCAGGAGCCGATCCCCGGAGCCGAGCGGCTGGCGGAGGACGGCTTCCTGCTGTCGGTCGCGCGCCTCATGCCGTACAAGCACGTGGACGTGGCGATCGAGGCCGCGGCCCGCGCGGGGCGGCCGCTCGTGGTGATCGGCAAGGGCCCGGAGGAGGCGCGGCTGCGGGCGATGGCGGGGGAGGACGTGGTGTTCGGCCAGGACCTCACCGACGCGCAGCTGCGCTGGGCGTACGCACACGCGACGGCACTGATCGCCGCGAGCCACGAGGACTTCGGCATCACGCCGCTCGAGGCGAGTGCATGGGGCGTGCCTACCGTGGCGCTACGGGCCGGCGGTTACCTGGACACCATCGAGGACGGCGTCAACGGGGTATTCGTGGATGAGCCGACGGTGGATGCGGTGGCCGGAGGGGTGGAACGTCTGCTGGCACATGACTGGGACCGGGCGGCGATGCAGGCGCACGCCGAGCGGTTCTCCGAGGAGGAGTTCGGGCGGCGGATCCGTGCGTTGGTCGCGGAGTTGCCCGACGACTGACGTTTCAGTGGCGCGAGGCGAGCAGGTCCAGCAAGTATCGACCGTACCCGGATTTCACGAGAGGCTCGGCGCGCTCGCGCAGCTCGTCGTCGGTGAGAAGGCCCTGACGCCAGGCGACCTCTTCGGGGGAGCCGACCTTGAGGCCCTGGCGGGACTCAATGGTGCGGATGAAGTTGGACGCATCGTTCAGGTCGTGGAACGTGCCGGTGTCCAGCCATGCGGTGCCGCGGGGCAGGACCTCCACGTTGAGGGTGCCGCGTTCCAGATAGGTGCGGTTCACGTCGGTGATCTCGAGTTCGCCGCGCGCCGACGGCTTGAGGCCCTTCGCGATCTCGACGACGCCGTTGTCGTAGAAGTACAGCCCGGGCACCGCGTAGTTGCTCTTGGGCTCCTGAGGCTTCTCCTCCAGTGAGATGGCCTTGCCCGCGTCGTTGAACTCCACCACACCGTAGGCCCTGGGGTCCGCCACCCAGTAGCCGAACACGGTGGCGCCGTCGACCTGGGTGTGACGGCGCAGCTGCTGGCCCATGCCGGGGCCGTAGAAGATGTTGTCCCCCAGGACGAGAGCGACATGCTCGTCGCCGATGTGGTCCTCCCCGAGGATGAACGCCTGTGCCAGACCGTCGGGGGAGGGCTGCTGGACGTAGCTGAGCGAGATCCCGAACTGGGAGCCGTCACCCAGGAGCCGCTGGAACTGCTGCGCGTCGTGCGGGGTGGTGATGACCAGGATGTCGCTGATGCCCGCCAAGAGCAGCGTGGACAGTGGGTAGTAGATCATCGGCTTGTCATAGACGGGCACGAGCTGCTTCGAGATGCCATGGGTGATGGGGTGCAGGCGGGAGCCGGTGCCACCGGCGAGGATGATGCCCTTCATGGCTCCGATCCTATCGGGACCCAACCCGGCCAGAAGGTTTGAATGGGAAGGGGACCTTTCGGGTTCAATGGGACGAGTCGGAGCCGGCCGTGCTCCGGACGGGGAGGACGGTGATGAAGGCGTGAAGGACCTAGCGAGACGCGGTCTGGCGACGGTGCTGGCACCGGTCCGGCGGCGCGAGCCATACGTGATCTGGGGCAATGAGCCCATGAACGGTGGGAACTATCTCTTCCTGTGGGTCACTGCATGGGCACGGCACCAGTCCAGTGGTGTCCGGTGGCAGGTTCGGTACAAACCCAAGATGGAGCCTTGGCTCCAGGAATTCCCGGCGTTGCGCGAACTGACCGTCCGAGAGGAAGACGTCTCCTTCTTGCAGCCCCGTACCGTCGAGTGGGGGCAGAACGTCCAGCGGGACTTCCTGTACCCGGAACTCAAGCGTTTCTGCCGTGAGTTCCTTCTCCAGGGATCTCGGTTCCCCCAGCGGTGGGACACGGTGACCCCCGATGCGACGGTCATCAACGTTCGACGGGGTGACTATTACAGCAACCCGGCCTTTCGGCAGAATTACGGGTTCGACGTCAAGAAGTATGTGGCGGAAGCCCTAAAGCAATTGGAGCCCACAGCCGGCGCCCCCGTGGTGCTGGTATCCGATGACCCCGACTGGACGCTGCAGAACCTCCAGGACCTCGTGGCCGACTCCCCAGTAAGCGTGATGCGGCAGCCACACGACATGTTCCAAGATCTCGCCCAGCTGGTCGTGGCGAAAAACCTCATTCTGGCCAACTCGACGTTCTCGTACTGGGGCGGTTACCTCGCCTCCTCGCTGCCGCCCGAGCGGCGGCCGAGGAGGATCGTCGCCCCGCTCTTCTTCGGACGTCACTACCCGTACGGCGAGTCGGATCTTTTGCTTCCCGAGTGGCTGGCGATCCCCGGTGACCTGTACGGAGAAGGAAAGACCAATCATGAGCGCTGACGGACGGGGCGCCGCGGCCGGGCCCCGACTCGGGTATGTCCTTCCCGGCCCGGTTGTTCGGGACGGGCAAAAGGTGGGCCTGGAGGCGCGGGGTCATTCAGGGCTGTCGGAACTGGCCAAGCGATGGCCGGGGGAACTCGTCGTCTTGGCCCCCGGCATTCTGGATCTCTCCCATCACGCAGCTCATGGATACGCGCTCTCATCGCCTGATGAGCTTGGCTTCACCATCGTGGAAGCGCCTCCTGAGCCCGACGCCATAGATGCCCTGGGGTTGGACCTGACTTTGGGGCTTCTGGCCCCGCACTGGAACGGGATCACAGCCGCAGTGACGCCGGCCGTCCTGACGGCTGAAGTCGACTATGGCATCCGCCTCGGTATCCACCGGGCGACTGCGTCGGGGTTCCGCCTCGCCCGCGCGGCAGCGGGGCTCGTTCGCGTCGAGGCAGGCCTGCGCAGGCAGGCGCGTCGGGCGCGGTCCCTGCAGTGCAACGGCCCAGCGGCCTGGCGGGCCTACGGTGGGCTGACGACGGCACCGTTGCAATTCATGGATCATCGGGTCCGCAGTGACGACGTCGCTATGGCTAGAGTCTCCAGCCCCTGGGCTGGGGACAGGCCGTTGCGCATGGCCTTCTCCGGTCGACTGGACCCGATCAAGGGCCCTGAATACGCTCTCGAAGTCGCCCATCGGGCACGCCGGGCGGGTCTGCCGGTGGAGATGGCCTTTCTGGGGGCCGGGCCAATGCGCGAGGCGCTGCAGGAACGCGCTGAAGGCTGGGTCCAGTTCCGTGGATTCCTTGACTACCGCACCGAGTGGCTGAACGACGTACGGGACACCGTCGACCTCATGCTTTTGCCCCACCTCCAGGGCGACCCGTCCTGTACATACTTCGAGTCCCTGGGATCGGGTGCACCGGTGCTCGGCTTCGCAAACGCCACGCTGAGCCCGCTCGTGCGGCGCCATGGCGTGGGCTGGGCGGTGCCGAGGGGAGACATCGACGGCATGGTGGAGATTTTGCGGTCTCTCTTCGATGACCCCGAGGCTTTCCTTCGTGCACGACAGGCAGGTCTCGACCTCGTGGCGGCAAACGATTTCGAAACGACGACCCAGCGTCGCGCTGACCACTTGCTCCAACGCATCGGCCCCGCTCCGCTCTAGGGCGTGTTGCTAAAGGATGGTGGCGAGCCAGTGCAGTGTCGCTACGAGACTGAGCCCGGCGTGATGGTTCCGGGCGTACTTGTCCGAGCGCATCGCGATCCCTCGCCACTGCTTGAGCCGGTTGAAGCACCGCCCCACGACGTTGCGTCCCCGGTAGCGCTAGCGCTGGTCTTCCCCGAAGTCGATGGGCCGGCCCGGGCGTTTGCGCCGGTGCGC
>Ga0268288_10027_pt1 | contig 191038 bp, 164 predicted proteins | sample BraspS3V5C_FD_191349 | JGI IMG/M metagenome (GOLD analysis project Ga0268288, IMG submission 191349) | Soil microbial communities from Anza Borrego Desert, Southern California, United States - Bradyrhizobium sp. S3-V5C | ecosystem: Environmental > Terrestrial > Soil > Desert | place: USA... | reverse complement strand
GCGGGCGACCATGGCCTTGATGCCCTCGACCGCCTTGCCGACGGCGCCGATCTCGTCGCCGCGGCCGGCCTCGCGGATCTCCGCGTCGACCTCGCCGCGGGCCATCCGCTGCAGCACGCCGACGAGGCTGCCGAGCGGGCGGGTGATCCCGAAGATCACGATCAGCGCCGAGAGCGCCATCGCGCCGATCAGCCCCGCGACGGTGGCCGAGGCCAGGACCATCTTGGCGGTGCTCGCGGCTTGTTCGGCGCCGTCGCGCGCCTGCCGCAGCTCCGATGTCAGCCGGTCCACCCGGCCCTGGACGAAGTCTCGCACCTTGGCGCGGGCGACGGAACCTTCGGTCAGCAGGATCTTTGCAGCGGCTTCATTGTCGTTCTTGAGGCCGAGGCTGTTGGACCTGTCCATGGCGGCGAAGAACTCCTCCAGGATACCCTGGAGAGCCTGATTGGTGTTCTTCCGCTCAGGGGTGTCGGCGAGCGCGATCAGCGCCTTCGTCGCGTCGAACGCCCCCTTCGCCGCGGCATCGTAGCGGGCCCGGTAGCTGCCCATCTCCTGCTCGCGGGTCTCGAGAATGAGATTGCGCGCGTTGACGGCGGCCTCGTTGACGTTGATCCGGACGGCGAGGATCTTCTCCAAGCGAACGACCTGCAGATCGACGATGTCCCGGGTCTGACGCGACAGATCGTTCAGGTTAGCGTTCGCGTAGAAGATCAAACCAGCGGAGAGCGCCGCCATCAGCAGAAGTGGCAGGAACGATTTCACCAGGACTTTAGTATTGCGCAACATCACGGCCCCCGTCAGTGTCTGATGTGCTAGGTGTCAGTTATCATACTTAAAAAATAGTGAAGACAGGTTTTGACCGACTTATCGTCGTCGCGTAGATTGTCAATATCCGCGTGATGCAACTTGAGAGATCAGTTCTGGTCCGTGGCCGACACAGGGACGTGGACGTTGTCCGCCGCCGGGATTGGAGAGGATCTGCGGCGCGGGTCCCGTCATCAGGGCCGTCCGAGGAGCCCCTTCCGACCTCGGACCGTGACGCGCCCGGCACGCTCGGAGCCGAAGGTCTGCATCCCCGCGGCGCGTCCGCATTTGTCCGCGGCGCGAGGATCGCGCTCAGTGTCCGGTGGGACGATTGGCGGACGATATACGGACGAGGTGTGAAGGGTGCGCGATATGCATAACGCCCCTTTCTGGTTGAGCTATTTCTCTATCGATGTTTCCATAAGTAGAATATCGATCACAGGGTTCTTTTTTCAAGCTCAATCAAGGCAACGGATTGACATGCGAAAATTGATATACAACTCTTGCGCTGCGTGTCTTGAGGGGGATTGGCAGGTATGCTACCTGAGGTTGGTACTGGCGGGAGAAATGTTTTTGACGCGGCTTTGAAAAATTCAATAAAGATCGTTTGTGCCTACGTCTCCCGAAATTCGGTCTCGCACACCCAGCTCTGTGAGATTTTGGTTAGTACGTACGAGATGCTTTGCCAGATCAGCGTGGGGCCGGCGCCCGCGGTCGCGACGCCTGAAGCCGCGACCGCGCGGGAGATCCGCACGTCCATCCAGGCCGAGGGCCTGATCAGCTTCATCGATGGCAGGTCCTACAAGACGCTCAAGCGTCATCTGACGGCGCACGGCCTGACACCGCAGGATTACCGCGCCAAGTACGGGTTGCCGCGCGACTATCCGATGGTCGCTCCGGGTTACGCCGCCAAGCGCTCGGAGATCGCGCGATTGCTGCAGCTGCGCCATAAGTCCGGATAGGCCTGCGCGACCGCGCGAGGATCGGTCCGCCGGGATGGGTCCGACATCGCGGCGGGCGTCGCCGAACCGGCCGCGACTGCCACCGGCGCCACCGGAGGCCGGCCCCGCCGCGCTGCGCGCGCACGCCCGAGCGTCGCGATCGCGGTCTCCTTCGCGGAGGCGGTCGCGGCCGGCGGCCGCGACGACAAACGGGAAGATATCCTCGAGCCCTGAGCGGCGCTCTCGGGCGAGACGCGCTGACCCCCTCCCTTCGGGCTGTCAGGCGCGTCCGAGCGGGTATCGCGCCTTCTGCTCGGCCGCGAACCGGCTCGCCTCCGCCCGCATCCGGGTCCGGAACCGGTCGGCCTCCTGCCGATCGTCAACGCCCTCGGCGCTGATGAGCCAGCGGGACGTCGCCGCCGCGACGGCTGGGCCGACGCCGACGAGGGTGCCGTCGCGCATGTCCCGCTCCATGGGCGCGCCCCGGCCGAGGGCAACGCCCAGGCCCGCGGCCGCGCTGCCAGTCTTCGAAGAGGCGGATGTTGCGCTGGGCGGAGGCGGGAGCCGCCCGAGACGGAGGGCGCGATCGAGAACTCGGATCCCGGCGAGCTGCGGGGGCCACGCCTCGGCCAGGACCAAGGCCGGAGCGGGCTGCGACGCAGTCAGTCCCGCGGTGCCGGGCCGGCGACGGGCGCCTTCGGCACCGCGAGACGTCCCTCCGCGGCCTTGTTGATGTACTGGCTGGCGATGAAGAGTCCCTTCAGCGGCCGGATGATCGGCACGCAGGCCAGGATGAGCAGCGGGAGCGTCACCGCCGCGTGGACCCAGAGCGGCGGATCGTAGGCCAGTTCCAGCCAGATCCCGAAGGCGGTGACGGGGAACGCCATCGTCATCATGATGAAGAAGGCGGGCCCGTCCGCCGGGTCGGCAAAGCTGTAGTCGAGGCCGCACGCCTCGCAGCGCGGCCGCAGGGTGATGAAGCCGTCGAACAGACGGCCTTCCCCGCAGCGCGGGCAGCGGCAGCGCAGCCCGACCGACATGAGCGATTGATCGGTAGTCCTCTGCATCATCCACGTTCCTGAACAGCGGGCCGGTCCTTGTACGGACGGGCTTGTGCCTGTCGATTGTATGGCATATTAAACCATACAATGGCGGTGGAAACCGAGCGATCCGGCGAATCGTCCGCCGAGCGCGGAACGGACGCACGGCCGTGCACGCCGGTCGTACTCTGAATGTATGCATACGCCAGCGCGAGAACAGGGGTCAATGTTGGAATCCTGGAGCCCGACAATCGCCGGCGAGACCGGGCCCAAGTACCTCGCCATTGTCCGGGCGCTGACCGCGGACATCCGTGCCGGCCGGCTCGCGCCGGGAGCGCGCCTGCCGCCGCAGCGCGCGCTGGCGAAGCAGCTGAACGTCGATCTCACGACGGTGACGCGCGCCTTCAACGAGGCGCGCCGAGTGGGATTGATCGACGCGACGGCTGGCCGGGGCAGTTTCGTCCGGGGGTCCCGGTCGCCGGCCGCGGAGGTGCCACGGCCTGATCCGTCCGGCAGCATCGACTTCAGCATGAACATGCCGCCCCAGCCCGCGGCGGCGCGACTGGCGGAGCGCCTGGAGGCAGGTCTGTCGCGGCTCGCCGGATCGTCCGGCTTCCTCGCCCGAATGCAGTACCAGGACAGTGCCGGGAACCTGGCCGACCGGGCGGCGGCGGCCCACTGGCTCGGTCAACGGCTCGGGACACTCCCGGTGCAGCGCGTCCTCGTGGCGGGCGGTGCCCAGGTCGTGCTCGCCGCCGTGCTCGCCGCCATCCTGAAGCCGGGCGACGCCCTCTGCGTCCCGGCGCTCACCTATCCCGGGCTGCGCACGGCCGCGGAGCGCCGCGGAGTCCGCCTCGTGCCGGTGGCCGGCGACGCGGAAGGGCTCGAGCCGGACGCCTTCCGCGAACGCTGCGAAACCGAGCGTCCGCGGGCTCTGTACCTCGTTCCGACGCTCGACAACCCGACCACCGCGACCCTGCCGGCGGTCCGGCGGCGGCAGATTGCCGAGATTGCCAGAACGCACGGCGTCGCCATCATCGAGGACGACGCGTACGGCGCACTGCCCCTGGACGCTCCGGCTCCCATCGCGTCCCAGGCGAGCGACATCACGTGGCACATCGCGACGCTGTCCAAATGCGCGAGTCCCGGCCTGCGCGTCGCCTACGTCGCGGTCCCGGGAACGAACGAGGCGGTGCGGCTGGCGGCCGAACTGCGCGCCATCAACTTGATGGCCTCGCCTCTCACGGCCGCGCTCGCCTCACACTGGATCGCCGAGGGCGAGCTCGACGCCGTCGTCGCGGCGATCCGGCAGGAGAACGCGCTCAGGCAGGCCGTCGCGCGCGAGACGCTCCAGGGTCTCGACGTCCGGGGGCATCCAAGCGGGCACCATCTGTGGCTCCGGCTTCCCGCTTTCTGGCGTCGCGGCGAGTTCGGCGCCCACGCGCGGCAGCTCGGCGTGTCGGTCATCCCGAGCGACGCCTTCGCGGTCGGGCCTGCTCCGGAAGCCATCCGCGTCTCCCTGGGCGCGGCGCCGGACGCCGAGACGCTCCGATACGGCCTCAGCCTGCTCGCGACGTTGCTGGCGCATCCGCCCGGCGCGATCTCGACCGTTGTCTGAGCCGGCCGAGGCGGCCCGAGCCTCGCGCGTTCAGGCAGTCCGCGCCGCCCGGACGAGCGCCGTCCCCCGATCGTCGGCCGACTCCTGCTGGGAGAGTCGCGCTCCCCGTGGGACGCCCGGCGCGTGCCGATCCGAATCCGCTCACCGCGAAGGGAACGCGATGCTGTGCTGTCTTGGGCAGACGCGATCGCGGATCCTGCGCCGTCCCGCGCGCGCCGTGGCGCTCGCGCTGGCCCTGCTCGCGTCCGCCTGCTCGGACGATGGGCGGGAACGCCGCCGTGCCCTGGGCGAGACGCCGACGTTTGACGACGTCATGCGGGTGGCCGACTCGGAGCGCGGCGGGCGGCTGTTCGGTCAGTGCGCCGCCTGTCACACGATCAGCCCCGGCGCGGGCGATCGGAACGGTCCCGGACTCTACGATGTGCTCGGCAAGCCCGTTGCCAGCAACAGCAGGCGCTACGGCTATACCGGGGCGCTGCGGTCGCTGGGCGGCGTCTGGACCCCGGAGCTTATGGACCTCTGGCTCTCCGCCCCGGCGAAGCTCGCGCCCGGCACCAGCATGAGCTTCCGCGGCCTCCCCGATGCCCTCGATCGGGCGGATATCATCGCCTACCTTCGGTCGCATTCGCCCGGGGACGGTGACGCAGAGCCGCGGCCGGCGCGGCCCTGAGCCGGTCCTGTCGGCGTCGCTCGTCCGCCCGCACAGGTCGGAAGCGGGGCAGTGCTGCCGGTCAGACGAAATGCGCCGGCAGGGCCACGTCCTGCGCGTACTGGATCACAGCCAGTGCGAGACCCGCGATCATCGACCAAGCGACGATGCGGTCGGATCCGGACGCGGTGTTCGTCATCATGCGCGTGACCATCTACCGTCTCCTCCTCGTCGCGGCCCGAGATCGGCCGCCGTGAGGCGGCGTTATGGTCAAGCTCCTTTGCCGCAGGATTGCGCGAAGTATTTCGTCCCGTGCGGCGGCATGGGCTGACCCGACGATCCCGGCTCGCGCGGGATCGTCGGAACCGGCAGTCTGCGGCCGTCCTTCGCGACGGCGGCAAGCCGACGTCGGTCCGGCAGAGCTCCGGGAGCCTCCCCTCAGAACAGGCCGACGGATTCTTCCGGGAAGCGGATCGCGAAGACCGCGCCTAAGCCCGGCCCGGCGCTCTCGGCCGTGGCGCGGCCGCCGTGCAGCTCGGCGATCCGACGGACGATCGAGAGCCCGAGACCGGTCGAGTTCTCGCCGCCGGTGGGCTTGGCCGACAGGCGCTGGAACCGGCCGAACACGCGGGACGAATCCTCCGGCGACAGGCCGGGCCCGTGGTCGGCGACGGCGCAGACCAGCTCCGCGCCCCGCGGGCCCGGCTCGCGGCTGACCCGCACCGTGATCGCGCCGCCGGTCGAGCTGTACTTGATGGCGTTGGAGACGAGGTTGTCGAGCGCCTCGCGGAGGCGCTCGGCGTCGCCGCAGAGGAACAGCTCGTCCGGGCCCTCGCAGACCAGGGTCTGGCCCTTGGCGTCGGCCAGCGGCCGGTCGGCCTCGCAGACCTCCCGGGCGAGGCCCGCGAGGTCCACCGGTTCCCGGCGCAGGCTGATGTCGAGGGCGTCGTTCATCGCGTCCGCCATGAGGCTGTCGATCATGGTCGTCAGCCCCTTCGCGCTGGTGCGCACGTGCTGCACCTGCGCCCGCATCTGCTCCCGGTCCCCTTGCATGTCGATCAGGTCGGACAGCATCTCGGCGCGGCCGAGGATCACCGCCAGCGGATTCTTCAGATCGTGCGCGATCGTGCCGAGGATCTCGGTCTTGAGGCTGTTGGCGCGCCGCAGGTCCGAGCGCTGCAGGTCCAGCCGGCGGTTCGCCCGGATCAGCTCCGCGGTCCGCTCGACGACCCGCCGCTCCAGGTCGGCGTTGGTTTGCTGCAGCCGCTCGTAGAGGATGACGTTGTCGAACGCGATCGACAGCCGGCTCGTGAACAGGGCGATGAGCGACCGGTCCGTCTCGGAGAGCTGGCGGTCGGCCTCGATCAGCGCGACGATCTCGCTGCCGCTCGCCGTGTGCAGGTACAGGGTCGACCAGTGCTCGCCGAAGCTGTGGCGGCGCTCGGCGAAGGCCCGCTCAACGAGGGGTTGCACCCGCTCCTCCAGCGGCCAGGCCGGCTCGCGCCCGGCATAGTGGCCATAGCAGCCGGACCCGGCCAGGACGCAGAAGCGCTCCTGCGGGGCGGCGGTCTCGCGCAGGACCAGGATCCCCGCGCAGGCGACGTTCAGGAGCGAGGCGACCTGGGTGAGGACACCCTCGGCCAGGCGCTGCATCGATTTGTGGTCGAGGAGCATCGGCGCCGCGTCGATGATGATCTCGAGCCCGCGCCGGGTCTCGTCGAGGCGCTTCAGCTGCTGGTGGGCGCGCAGGGCCGCGGTGAGGCTGGTGAACAGCTTGTCGGCGGTCAGTTCGGTCTTCGCCTTGTAGTCGTTGATGTCGTAATCGACGATGATCCGCCGCTCCGGTGCCTGGCCGGGCTGGCCGGTCCGCAGGATGATGCGCACGGTCTCCTGCCGGAGTTCGCGCCGGATGTAGTCCACCAGCTCCAGCCCGGCATTGTCGGTCTCCATCACCACGTCGAGCAGCACCACCGCCACGTCGCGGCGCTCGGCGAGCAGCACCCGCGCCTCCGCGGCCGACCGGGCGGTGAGGATCTCCAGGCCCCGCCCGTCGAGGGTGTAGCTCGCCAGCGCGTAACGCGTGCCGTCATGGACCGCCGGATCGTCGTCGATCACGGCGATCACCCAGGCTCCCGCGGTCGGTTGCGCCTCATCGGGATCGTCGGGGATCAACGTGAGGGTATCATCGTCCATGGCTATGACCCGAAATGCTGCTCGCAACCGGACGACTACGCTAGAAATCGTGTTGAAAACTTGTCACGGTAACGTGAGCCGATACGATTCCTGCATTCGTTCCAGAGCGAACCCGGAAAGTGCGCACCGCTGCGATGACCATTCCAGACAGCCCCGCCCCCGGCACCGCCCGCGGCGTCGCGGCGATCCCGTCGATCGCCGTGGTCGACGACGAGGCGGCGACCCGCGAGATGGTCGGGGATTACCTCAAGCTCCACGGGTTCGCGGTGGTCCTGTGCGACGGCGGGCGCGCCCTGCGCGAGCACCTCGCCCACCACAGTCCCGACCTGATCGTGCTCGACCTGAACATGCCCGAGGAGGACGGGCTCTCCATCGTGCGCGACCTCAAGGCCCGCACGGCGATCCCGATCATCATGCTCACCGCCACGGCGAGCGCGATCGACCGCGTGGTCGGGCTGGAGCTCGGGGCCGACGATTACCTGCCCAAACCGTGCGAGTTGCGGGAGCTGGTCGCCCGCGTGCGATCGGTGCTGCGCCGCGTGCAGATGCCGGGCGCCGCGCCGGCCCCGGCTCCCGTGGGCGGACGCCGGATCCGGTTCGGCACCAAGTGGCTGGAACTCGACGCGCTGCGCCTGAGCGACGATGCCGGTCTGGAGCAGGCGCTCACCCGCTCGGAATTCGATCTGCTGAAGGCTTTCGCCGACAACCCGCGGCGCGCGCTCTCGCGCGAGCGCCTGCTCGACCTCGCCGACGCCCGCGACCCGGACGCGTTCGACCGCGCCATCGACGTGCGGATCAACCGCATCCGCAAGAAGGTCGAGCCGGATCCCGGCAATCCGCGCTACATCCGGACCGTGCGGGGTCTCGGATACATATTCCGCCCCGAGGGCGACTGATGTTCCCGGCTCAATGTTGCGTCGTGACGTGACAACGCAACAATTCGTGCTCCGGCTTGGGCTGGAAGCAATATCAGCGGTACGGAGCTTCCCTATCAGCGTGGCAGGACCGAGGGCCGCGGGTGCCCGGAGGACGGGCCATGCGACACGTGATCGGAACCTCGTCGGCCGCGGCGGTCGGCACGCTCTGCATCCTGGCCTTCGTCGGCTGGACCCCGGTGCCCGGCACCGTGACCGTGGAGGCCCGCGGCGGCGGCCGGGCCGCCGCGGCGGCCCGTGACGGCGTTCCCTGTGCTGGAGCGACCTGGCCCTACCCACCGGGCGCCTGCGCGGGTGCCGGCCCGGCCGCCCGGCGCGTCCGCCTCATCGCGGTCGATGCCGCGCCCGGCCCGCGGTGAGGGGCGGACCCGGCCATGCCGCACTTCAGCGATGATCCCGGCTTCGACGAAGATCCCGACCTGCTTCTCCGGCTGCGCCGCATGCTGCGCGGCGGCGATCCCCGGCCACGGCGTCTGCCGACCTGCGCGGAGCGGTTCGGCGTGCCCACGCCGCACGGCGCACCCACGCCGCGCGATGGCGCGCGTGACTCGCAGGATCCGGTGCTGGCCGGCCCCGCCCCGCGACGGGTCGGATCCCGACCGCGCTGAGACCGCGCGTGGTGGGTGGCTGCGAGGCGGCCTTTGCGAGCACAGCGAAGCGATCCGGCGGCGCCAGACCGACCGGGCGCGCGCAGCCCTGGGTCACTCCGCTGCGCTCGTGACGGCGGAGCGGGCGGCATCGACCGAAGGCTGCGAGCGGCGACCGGAAGACTTGGTCGCCCGGGCGCCAGGACCCGTCGGAGCGCCGCCCGATTGCACCGCACTCCGGCCCGGCCTTAAGTTGCTGCCGGACCCCTATGTCGGGACGCGGATGCGGGTTGGACCCAAGATCGCCCTGGTCGGAGGCGTGCCGATCCTCGCCGCCGGCGCGATCGCCATGGCCGGCTGGCTGCTCCTGGCGCAGGAGGAGCGCGCCCGGCGCGGTGCGGTCCTGGTGGCCGACGTCTACCACGACATCGCCACCGCCCGCTTGGTCCGTGATCAGTTCGCCGCCGCGGACGCGCGGGACCGGTCCGCCTATGCCGAGCGCTTCGCCGGCCTGACGGCGCGGGCCGAGGCCGGTCTCGGCCGGCTCGCCGGCTTCGCCCGCATCGACGAACAGCGCGCGCGGATCGCCTCTGTGGAGCGGGCCCTGGCCCGCTATCGGGGCGAGATGGACGCCTTCGTCCGGCGGACGCGGGAGAATGACGGCCTGATCCGCGAGATGACGCAGCGGGCCGACACCCTGATCGACCTCACCGACCGGGCACGCCTGCGGCAGCAGGCCTCGAACGCGGACCTCGCGCGCTCGATGGCCGAGAAGGTCGAGGCGCTGCGGGTCGCCCGGGGACTCGTCGCCCGCCTCAGCGCCCTGAGAGCCCGGAGCGCGGAGGGCGCCGTGGTCGCCGCCCAGACCGCCGCCCAGACCGCCGCTCAGAATGCCGCCCAGACCGCGGCCCAGGCGGGAGCGCAGGCTGTGGCCCGGAGCGACGCCCCCGCGGGAGCGGCGGGCGCGGAGAGCGAGGGCCCGCGCGCGCAGAGCCTTTTCCGCGCCGCCAGCCGCGATCTCGCGAACGCTCTGCGGGCCGACGGCCGGGATGCCGACGCCGAGTCCCTCGACGCGCTCGCCGCCGAGGCGGCGGCGCAGAAACCGGATCTCCGCGCGAAGCTCGACGGCTGGATCGAGCGCGTTCTGAAGATCGAGACCTCCGGCCAGGAGAGCCTGCACGACGAGGTGGCGCAGCTGCTCGCCTATTCCGTGGAGGCCAACGAGATCGAGCAGGCCACCCAGAACGTCGCGATCGGCACCCTCAAGCTGGGGCCGCGCACCGCCGGCGCCCTCCTGCACCGGGATGCCGCCCTCGCCGAGCGGATGCGCGACGAGGGCGAGCGCCTCGCCCGGAGCGCCGCCTCGCTGCCGATCTCGCCGCTGATCCAGGCCGAGATGATTCAGGCCCTCGACGGCTGGCGCGCGCGCCTGACCACCACCATCGGGGGCCTGCGGCAGCAGAACGCCATGATCGTCGCGATGGACGGGCTCGCCGCGACGATGATCGACAGCGCCAAGGCGCTCAACGACGCCTTCGTGGAGGATGCCGACCGGTTCGGCATCTTCATCCAGCGGATCCTGCTCGCCGGCGCGGCCGGCCTCCTGCTGTTCGGCGCCCTGGTGGTGATCTTCGTCGCCCGCTCGATCCTGGTGCCGCTGCGCGCGCTCCAGGGCGATATGGTCATGCTGACCGGGAACCCGGCGGGGGCGGCCGTGCGGGGCACGGCACGCCGGGACGAGCTCGGCGACATCGCCCGCGCCACCGCGGTCTTCGTGTCCGAGATCACCCGCCGGGAAGGCGCGCTGCGCCGGGCGAAGGATCAGGCGGACGTCGCCCTGGTCGAGCTGCGCCGGACTCAGGACGACCTCGTCCGGGCCGAGAAGCTCGCCTCCCTCGGGCAGCTCGTGGCCGGAGTCGCCCACGAGATCAACACGCCGCTCGGCATCGCGCTGACCACCGGGACGCTCATGAGCGACGAGGCGCGGACCTTCCGGACGGGACTGTCCGCCGGCACGCTATCGCGCTCCCGGCTGACTCACTTCGTCGACCGGGTCGAGGAGGGCGCCACCCTGCTCTGCGCCAACCTCACCCGGGCCGCCGACCTCGTCCAGGGCTTCAAGCAGGTCGCGGTCGACCGGGTCAGCGACGAGAGCCGCAGCGTCGCGCTGGCGACCTGGCTCGACGACCTGCTGACGAGCCTGCGGCCGATGCTGCGCAAGGGCGGCCACGTCGTGGAGCGCGCCTGCCCGGCGGACCTCGTCATCGTCACCAATCCCGGGGTGCTGGCGCAGATCGTAACCAACCTCGTCGCCAACGCGGTCGTGCACGGGTTCCGGGCGGGCGAGCCGGGACGGATCACCGTGGACGTGTCGGAACGGGAGGGGGGCCTCGTGCGGATGGAGGTTCGCGATACCGGTCAGGGCATCCCGCCGGAGCACCTCGAGCGCATCTTCGACCCGTTCTTCACGACGGCCCGGAGCGCCGGCAGCACGGGACTCGGCATGCACATCGTCCACAATCTCGTGACCGCCAAGCTCGGCGGCCGCATCGCGGTCAGCAGCGAGCGCGGTCAGGGGACCGTCGTGCAGGTCGATTTTCCCGCAGAGGGCGCGGGAGCGGCCGCGCGGCCGCGGACCAGCGCGATCGGCACGCCGTGAGGCCGGCCGCGGCATGCCGGGCCGGGCTCCTCGCCCTGGCGGCCGGCCTGGCTTCCGGCCCGCTTTTCGACCCCGGCCCGGCGGCGGCGCGCACCTTCGTGTTCTGCTCGGAGGGCAGCCCCGAATCCTTCGATCCCGCCCGCGCCACGACCACCACCACGATGAACGCCGCGTGGCAGGTCTACAACACGCTGGTGGAGTTCGCGCCCGGCACGACGACGATCCGCCCGGCCCTCGCCGAATCCTGGACGATCTCGGAGGACGGCCGGACCTACGTCTTCGCCCTGCGGGACGGCGTCCGCTTCCACGCCAACGCGCGCTTCACCCCCACGCGGCCCCTGAACGCCGACGACGTGGTGTTCTCCTTCGCCCGGCAGCGGCGCTCCGGACCCGACGGCGCCGCGCCGGGCTTCCCCTACTTCCACGACCTCGGCCTCGCCGACCTGATCGAGGCCGTCGACGCCCCGGATCCGCACCACGTCCGGTTCCGGCTGCGCGAGGCCGACACCACCTTCCTCGCCAACATCGCCCAGGCCTTCGGCGCGATCCTGTCGGCCGAGTACGCGGCGACCCTCGCGGCCGGCAACGCGTCGGACGAGATCGCGCGGGCGCCGATCGGGACCGGCCCGTTCGTGTTCGAGGGGTACCGGCCGGATCAGGTCCTGCGCTACCGCGCCTTCCCGGAATACTGGCGCCGCGCCGCGGACGACGGCGAACCGGGCGAGCGCCCCGACGGCCTCGTCTTCGCGATCACGCCGAACGCGGCGGTCCGGCTGACCAAGCTGCGGGCCGGCGAGTGCCACGCGATGGCGTTTCCGGCGACCGGCGATCTCGACGCGATCCGGGCGGAGCCGGGCCTGACGCTGCTCGCGCTCGCCGAGCTGAACGTCGCCTACCTCGCCCTCAACACGACCCGCTCACCCTTCGGAGACGTCCGGGTGCGGCGCGCGGTCAACCTCGCCATCGACCGGCGGGCGATCGTGGCGGGGGTCTACGGCGATGCCGGGATCCTGGCTCAGGGGCCGCTGCCGCCGGGGATCTGGGCCTACGACGCGGACCTGCCGGACACCCCCTTCGACCGCGGCGAGGCGCTGCGCCTGCTGGCCGAGGCCGGGCTCGCCGAGGGCTTCGACGTCGAGCTGTGGTATCCGCCGGTCAGCCGGCCCTACAATCCGAACGGCCGGCGCGTCGCCGACATGATCCAGGCCGACCTCGCGCAGGTCGGCATCCGCGCGCGCCCGGTCACGCGCCCCTGGAACGCGTACCGCGCCGCCCTGTACGGCGGAGAGCCCGCGCTGATGCTCTACGGCTGGACGAGCGACAACGGCGACCCGGACAACTTCCTGAGCGTCCTGCTCGGCTGCAAGGCCGCCCAGACCGGCGGCGCCAACCTCGCCCGCTGGTGCGACCCGGCCTACGACCGGCTGGTCGAGGCCGCCCGCCGCACCGGCGACCGGGCGGCGCGGCAGGCGCTGTACCGTCAGGCCCAGGCCATCGTCCGGCACGCGATGCCCTGGGTGCCCCTGGCCCACACCAAGGTGCATCTGGCGCTCCGCAACGACGTGCGCGGCCTGACGATGGATCCCCTCGGCCGCCACCTCTTCGAGACGGTGCGGTTCCGCGCCGCCCGGTGACGACGGCGGCGCGGGCCGACCTATCCGCCACGCTCACTTCTTGGTCCGCTGCTGGAAGACCCGCAGCACTTGGTTGCCCCGTGCCACGGCGTCGTCGAGGGCCTGCTGCGGCGACTTCGCACCGTTGAGCGCCGCCTCCAGTTCCTCGGCCCAGAGGTCGCGGATCTGCAGCATGTTGCCCAGGCGCAGGCCGGCGGTGTTGCGCGTCGGCGGGCGCCGGGTCAGCTCCTGCACGGCGACGTGGAGCTGCGGGTGCCGCTCGAAGAAGCCCTCCGCCACCGCGTCGGCGTAGGCGGCGCGCGTCGTGGGGATGTAGCCGGTGTTCCGGTACAGCGCGGCCTGCTGCCGTCCCTCCATCAGGAACGCCAGGAACCGGGCGACGCCGCGGTACTCGTCCGGCGTCTTGCCCTGCATCGCGTAGAGCGAGCCGCCGCCGAGGATCGCGTTCTGCGGCTCCGCGACGACGTCGGGATAGAAGGGCATCGGCACGACCGTCCAGTCGAACCGGGCCGCGGTGGAGACCTTGCCGTACAGGCTCGACGAGGTGAGGAAGATCGCGCAGTCGCCCGAGACGAACCGACTCTCGCCGCGATTGACGCGGTCGTTGTACTCGAACACGCCCGCACGCTTCAGGTCGACGAGGTTCTGCAGGTGACGGACCTGGAGCGGGCCGTTGAAGACGAGCTCGGCGTCGTAGCCGTCCAGGCCGTTGGAGCGGGTCGCGAGCGGCCGGTCGTGCCAGACGGACAGCTGCTCGATATGCACCCAGGTCGGCCAAGCCGACGACAGGGCGCACTGCTTGCTGTCCGCCGCCTTGAGCCGCCGCGCGGCCTCGAAGACCTCCGGCCAGGTGGCCGGGGGTTTCTTGGCGTCGAGGCCCGCCAGACGGAACCGGTCGCGGTTGATCCACATGACCGTCGACGAGACGTTGAAGGGCAGGGACAGCATCCCGCCCTCGGCATCCAGGTAGTTGGTGGCGACGACCGGCAGGAAATCCTCCGGCGCCACCGAGAGCCCCGCCTCCCGCATCACGGTGGCGACGGGCCTGACGGCGCCGATCGCGGCCGCCATGGTGCCGTTCCCGACCTCGAAAACCTGCAGCAGGTGCGGCGCCGCGCCGGTACGGTAGGCCGTGATGCCGCTGCTGATCGTCTCGGCGTAGGAGCCCTTGTAGACCGGCACGACCCGGTAGTCGGGCTGCGAGGCGTTGAACGTCTCGGCGATGCGGGTCACCAGCTCGCCGTTCGGCCCGTCGAGGGCGTGCCAGAACTGGAGTTCGGTGAGGGCTTCGGCGGGCAGCGGGCGCAGCGCGAGGAGCAGGCCGGCGAGCGCGCCGGACATCAGCGGCCTCAGGCGGCCGTCCCCGCGCCGCGCCGGTTGCCGCGCTCCGCTCATGCCAGCCGCTCCGGAAGCCACAGCCGCAGCACCGTGCCGGCGCCCGCGCTGCTCTGCAGTTCGACCCGCCCCTGGAGGCGGTTGACCACGAGGTTGTGGACGATGTGCAGGCCGAGGCCCGTCCCGCCGCGGGCACGCGCCGTGGTGAAGAACGGGTCGAACACGCGGCCGAGGTCGGCGCCGTCGATGCCGCGCCCGTCATCGGCGATCGAGAGACCGATGCCGTCCCCGGACCGGATCCCCGTGATGGTGATGCGGCCACCCTCCCGCTCCTGAAAGCCGTGCTCGATCGCGTTCTTGACAGCGTTCGACACGACCTGCGCCAGGATGCCCGGCAGCGTGTCGACGACGAGATCGGGCGGGCATTCGACCACGAAGACGTGCCGGCCCGGTCGCGCCAGGGCGCGCAGGCTCTTCAGCAACTCGTCGATCCAGTCCGCGAGGTTCAGCGCGCGGCGGTCCTCGATGGCCTGATCGGCCGCCACCTGCTTGAAACTGTAGAGGAGGTCGGCCGCGCGCATCAGGTTGCTGGTCAGGAGCTGAGCGCCCTCCCGCATCCGCCCGGCATACTGGGTCAGCCGCGAGCGGGAGAGCTGGTTCTCGCCCACCAGCCGCTCGAACGCGGCCGAGTCGGACTGGACCTGCGTCGCCGTGGTCAGGGCGATGCCGAGCGGGGTGCTGATCTCGTGCGAGACGCCCGCCACGAGCTGGCCGAGCGACGCGAGCCGCTCCGCGCGGATCAGGTCCTCCTGGGCCTGCCGCAGAGTGGTGAGCGCGTCGTCGGCCCGCTGCGAGGCGTTGCGCCGGTCCGCCTCGCGACGGCGGATCTGCTCCAGGAACGCGTTCGTCGCCCTGGCGATGTCGCCGAGTTCGTCGCGCCGCGTGAGCAGGTGGCCGTCGCGGCCGATATCCTCTGGCGCGGGCGCGGCGGCGGCCGTGACGATGCTGTGCTGCAGGGCGTGCAGCGGCCGGGTGATCGAGCGCGCCACCGCGGCGGCGGCGCCGATCCCGAGGCACAGGGCGCCCACTGCCCCGACGACCAGGAGCTGCCGGATCACGCTGCCGAACTGGTCGGCATCGTCGATGAAGGCCCGGCTCAGGGTCTGCGCGTTGGCGCTCATCGTGGCGGCGCGGCTGTCCATGTCGGCGATGGTGTCGTTCTGCTCGCCGATCTTCTCGATCGTCGCGGCGAGCTGCGCGCGCCAGCCGTCGATCGCCTCCGCCATCTCGTCCCGGATGCTCACCGGGATGAGCAGCGTCCGGGACGTGCCCGACAGCTCCGCGCCCGCCTCCAGCACCCGCGACGCCTCCGCGGTGTCCCGGCGCGCGAGCGCCGCATCGGTCCGCCGGGCGAGGCGCAGGGCCGTGAGGGCGATGTCCTGGGCGGAGAGTTCGGCCTCGTTCGAGAGGACCGAGTGACGGATCAGGAGCGCGACCTCCTCGTACAGCCGGTTCTGGCGGGCGACGCTCACTTGGACGAGCTGGTCGCACCACTCGACCAGGACGCGGCCGGCCTGGGTGGCGCGGGTCAATTCGAAGCCCTCGGACAGGACCCGGTTGAGGTCGTCCTCGGTCCGGCTCCGGTCGCGATACGCCTTCAGGAGCTCCGTCGCCCGGTCCGCCGCCCCCGCCTCGCCGTCGACCCGCAGGACGCGGCGCAGCCGGTCGCCCACGGCGTCGAGCTGGCGCAGGTCGGCGGCGAGTTCGTCGAACTCGATCGGGAAGACCGGGCGGCCGATGCGCGCCCGGTTCAGCTCCGCGGTGCTGATCGCCTCGCGCAGCTCCCGGAGGGCGGTGACGACGCCCTGATTCCGCTCCAGCTCGGCATCCTTGACGGCCAGGACGGCGATCAACTGGGCATTGTCCTGCTGCTGGCGCCGGCGCGCGACGTCGGTCAGCGCGACCAGGGCGTCCGCCCGCCGGGCCATGTCGGCGATCGTGGCGGTCGCCGTGCGCTCGGAGAGCAGGAGCGAGCGCATCCGCGTCACCTGCGAGTTCAGATCGCCCGTGACGGTCGCCACGAGCGCGGACTGGCCGCGCGTGCGCGCGAGACCCTCGAGACGTTCGAGCTGCCCGGCCGCGGTGGCGGCCCGCTCGTCGAAGCGGCGCTCGGCCTCGTCCCGCCGCGCGGTGCCGCCGCTGACGGCGTCCGCCCGCGCCCGGTTCATCGACGTGAGCGTCTGCGCCGTCTCCGTCGCCACCACGGCGCCGGTCCGGGCGCGCTCGGCCTCGTAGAGCAGGATCCAGGCGCCCAGCGCGATGGCGGCCGCGACGAGGATCGGGATCGCGCCGACCACGAGGACGCGGCGCGCGATCCCGGACCGCCCGAACCCGCGGGTCATCGCGCCTCGCACCGTGTCCCGCGCCCCGTCACCCGTGCGGCCTCCCGATCGGTCGCCGATTCCGCGACGACACATTCCGTTATTCTGCCATCGGCGCGATGACTTCCCGAGAGCGCTGAAGCAACACGGGACGCAATATTCCCGCAGCACGGCTTCCGTAGATACCGCCTCGCACAACGGTCCTCGAAGACCGAACGAGGGGAAACACCATGCTCGACGTCATCGCCCGCCTCCTGCTCTCGGCCGGAATCATGGTCGGTACGACCTACCTGCCCGCGCTCTCGCGGGCCGTCAGCGGGCAGCCGGCCGGCACCCGGGTCGCCACCGCCCCCGCGCCTGCCTGCCCGGCGAAGCCCGCGACGGCCGGGCTCCGCGCCCTGGCCTGCCTGGGCTGACCGGCATGGAGACGCTGCCTCTGGTCCTGCTCGTGGGCGGGAATGTTCTGCTCGCCATCCTGATCCCGCTCCTCGTCTGACAGCGCCGCGATCGTGATCTGCGAGCCGCCCGGGGAGCCGGTCGATCAGCACCGGCCCCGAACCGCCGCTGCGGTCGGAAGTTGCCCGACGGTGAGGCCTCGATTAGCCGGACCCCGCGGCCGGCTCGGGCCGCGCCCCGTGTCACGATCCGCCGCCGCCCATGCCCGAGTCTCCACGCCTCGCCCGGGACCGATCCCGCACCGCGGCCCTCGCTCTGGCGATGCTGATCGGCGCCGGCGATACCCGCCCGGGCTGGTCCCTCGACCTGCCGGACGGCCCGCGGCCCGCGCGGCCGTCCCGGCCGGTGGCGCCGGAGCTGGCCGCGGCCCTCGCGGCCTACAGGACCTACGTCGTGGCCCAGGCCGACGCCTTCGTGCGCGAGACCGCGCGCTTCGTCGCGGCGATCCAGGCCGGGCAACTCGCGGAGGCGCGCCGGCTCTACGCCCCGGCGCGCGCGCCCTACGAGCGCATCGAGCCGGTGGCGGCGCTGTTTCCCGAACTGATCAAGCGGCTCGACGTGCGCAGCGACGAGTTCGAGCTGCGCGAGCGCGATCCCGCCTTCGTCGGGTTCCATCGCCTGGAGATGGTCTTGTTCACCCTGAGCACGACGGAGGGGCTCGGCGAGATCGCGGAGCGGCTCGCCGCCGAGACCGTGACCCTGCGCGACCGCATCGCGGCGCTCGCCATCCCGCCCGCCCGGGCGGTCGGGGCGGCCTCGGCCCTGATCGAGGGTATCGCCGCCACCAAGATCAGCGGCGAGGAGGAGCGCTACAGCCGCACCGACCTGTGGGACTTCCAGGCCAACATCGAGGGCTCGAAGGTCGTGTTCACGCTCCTGCGCCCGCTCCTGGCGGACCGCGACTTCGTGGCCCGGGTCGAGCGCAGCTACAAGCGGGTCGAGGACCTGCTCGCCCGCTACCGCAGCCCGGACGGCGGTTTCCAGAGCTACGACAACCTGACGGCCCGGGATCGCAACGCCCTGAAGGGTCCCATCACCCTTCTGGCTGAAGATCTGTCGACGCTGCGTGGCCGGCTCGGTCTAGATTGATATCATTGCCGAGGTGTCGTCCTGTGGCCTTTCTTATAGGCTACAGTGCGGCAGAACGACCAGATTTTGCCGAGCGACAATGCGGTTCCCTTCACCGGTCACCACCCGCCGCCGGTTCCTCGGCGGCTTCGGCGCCGCCGCGCTCCTCGGGCCCGCCCGGGCCGAGGACGCGACGCCGACCACCGCCACCGAGGGCACGCTCGTCGCCCAGCCCTTCTACGGCCCTCATCAGGCCGGGATCGTCACCCCGCAGCCGGCCGCCGCCCTCTACGTCGCCTTCGACGTGCTGGCCGAGCGGCGCGGCGAGCTGCCCCACCTGTTCCGGACGCTCACCGAGCGCCTCGCCTTCCTGACGCGGGGCGGCGCCGTGCCCGATCTCCACCTCCAACTGCCGCCGCGCGATTCCGGCATCCTCGGGCCGACGGTCCTGCCGGACAATCTCACCGCCACGGTCTCGGTCGGCGCGAGCCTGTTCGACTACCGATTCGGCCTGGCCCGCGCCCGCCCGCGCCATCTCGGACCCATGGAACGCTTCCCCAACGACGCCCTCGACCCGGCCCAGTGCCACGGCGACCTGTTGATCCAGTTCTGCTCGAACACCGCCGAGACCAACATCCACGCCCTGCGCGACGTCATCAAGGCGACGCCCGGCCTCCTCACGCCGCGCTGGAAGATCGAGGGTTTCCTGCCGCCCCACGTGGTGAAGACCATGGGGGCCGACACCGTGCGGAACATGCTCGGCTTCAAGGACGGCACCGCCAACCTCGACGTGCGGGATCCCCGGCTGATGGACCGCTACGTCTGGGTCGGGGCGGGACAGGACGAGCCGGCCTGGACGGCGGGCGGAAGCTACCAGGTGGTGCGGATCATCCGCACCCTCGTCGAGCGCTGGGACCGCACGCCGCTCGGCGAGCAGGAGGCCATCATCGGCCGGCACAAGGGCAGCGGCGCGCCGCTCAGGCAGGGACACGAGCGCGAGGTTCCCGACTACGCCGCCGACCCGGACGGCGAGGCCATCTCGCTCGCCGCCCACATCCGTCTGGCCAATCCGCGCCTGCCGGGCACCGAGGGCAGCCTGATCCTGCGCCGCAGCTACAACTATTCCCGCGGGCTGACCGCCGCCGGCCAGCTCGACATGGGCCTGCTGTTCGTCTGCTACCAAGCTGATCTCTCGGCCGGCTTCATCACGGTGCAGAACCGTCTGTCCGGCGAGGGCCTCGAAGAGTACATCCGCCCGACCGGCGGCGGCTACTTCTTCGCTCTTCCCGGCGTTCCGGGGCCCGAAGCCTTTCTCGGGGAAGGCCTGCTGGCCGCGGTCTAGACATCGCCGTACCAGGTACCGGTTTCCGGATGCGACGGAGCGGCCGCCGGATGTCGGGTCCGATCCGTTGCGTCGAATCATTGCGCGACGGCCGGCTCCATCCATCCTGACCGGACGGACGGGACGGCGGGACGAGCCGGGCGATGCGCCCCGCCGTCGCGGGGAGCCGACATGCTGGTCGATACCGGGGCGTGCGAGGGGATCGCGCACCTCTGCCGCGACGGGCGCGCGGTCCCGTGAGGGCCTGTGGCATCGACCGGGATGGCCTGCCTCCCGAACCGTCCCAATCCGATCGGACCGCGCGCCCGTCAGTCGGCGAGGTGCCGCAGGGCGGCGGCGTTGCGCAGGATGACGGTCCGGCGGTTCGGAGGCAGCTCGATCAGCCCCGCCCGCTCGAGCTGGGTGACGGCGCGGGAGACGCTCTCGATCGTCAGGCCCAGATGGTCGGCCATGTCGTTGCGCGACATGGGCAGGCAGACCGCCCCGCCAGCGTCCGCCGTCCGCTCCGAAAGGGCGAGCAGGAAGCTCGCGATCCGTTCCCGAGCGGATTGGCGGCCGAGCAGCATCATGTGCTCCTGCGCCCGCTCCAGGTCGCGCATCATCGCGGCCACGACCTCGCGGGCGAGGTTGCCGTCGTCGCCCGTCAACGCCCGCGGCTCGCGGCGATGGACGACGAGCCGCGTCTCGGTGACGGCGTCGGCGCCGAACCGGTGTTCCTCACCGCATTCCAGACCGAAGATGTCGCCCGGCAGGTAGAAGGCGCCGATCTGCCGCCGACCGTCCGACAGCAGCTTGTAGGTGCGCACCACCCCGACGACGATCTTGTAGAAGGACATCGCCCGGTCGCCCTCGGCGTAGATCTCCTCGTTGGCCGCGAGGGTCCTGCGCGTCACGGTCCGCGCGTCGGACGCGAGCGACGCGGGGAGGGCTGCCGGCGCGCCGCGTCCGAAGACGGGGGCGAGGCCGGCGGCGGCGAGGGCGGTCTGCATGGGAGCCTCCGGGAGCGGAACGTGGCTCTTGGCTACGCCCTTCCCCGGCGCGGCGACATTCGGGGGCTTCTCTTAAGGGGTTTTACGGAGGCCGATCCGGTCGTCGGGGTGGAGGGCCAGGGCCTCGTGGATCCCCTCCAGGAGCGAGCCGTCCTCGAAAGGCTTCTCGACCACGCGTCTGAAGCCGGCATCCGCCGCGAGGCGGCCCAGGTCGCCCGACAGGCGGCCGGTGATCAGGATCGCCGGCAGAGCGACGTTGCGCGCGCGCAGCCGGGCCACGAGTTCGAGCCCGTCCATGTCGGGCATCCGGTAATCGACCAGGAGACAACCGTCCGTCGGCAAGGCGACGTCGCGCAGAAGCTGCGCGGCGCCCGCGTACAGGCGGACCTGCAATCCTTCGAGCTCCAGGACGAATTTCAGGGAGTCGCGGACGGCCTCGTCGTCGTCGACGACGAGGACCGGCCCCGTGAGCTTCGGCATTGCGGTGCCCGATCCTTCGTTGGGCCGGCGTAGGCCCGCCTCGGGCCGGGCGCCTTGATCTGCCTCAAGCAGGTCCCCCGCGTGTCGCGTGGCCCGCGAACGCGGTTCCCGCTTCGCGCCCGACGCCGCCCCGACACGGTGCCCCGGAGGTCCGGAAGACCGGCCGGACGCATGCCGGGTCGCCGCCGCGCTCAGTCGCCGTCCGCCTGTCCCGCGATCAGAGCCATGCGGACGAGCTCGGAGAGGCTGCCCGCCTGAAGTTTGGACATGACGTTCGCGCGGTAGATCTCCACTGTCCGCGGGCTGATGCCGAGGTCGAGGCCGATGACCTTGTTAGCCTTGCCGGCGACCAAGCCTTCCAGCACCTGCCGCTCGCGCTCGGTCAGCTCGGCCAGGCGCGCCCGCACCGCGTCGCGCTCGGACGCGCGCTTGCTGGTCCGGTCCGCCCTCGCCAGGGCCGAGCGGATGCTGGCGAGGAGCACCTCGTCGTCGAACGGCTTCTCGATGAAGTCGACCGCGCCGGCCTTCATGGCCTCGACCGCGAGGGCGACGTCCGCGTGGCCCGTCATGACGATGACCGGCGGCAGGCCGCCCCGTTGGCGCAGACGGTGCAGGAGCTCGACGCCGTCGATGCCGGGCATCCGCACGTCGGTGACGACGCACCCGACGCGCTCGGTCTCCGCGGCCAGGAAGGCGGTCGCGGAGTCGTGGACGCGGACGGCGAGCCCGTCGGTCGCCAGCAGGAAGGCCAGCGCCTGGCGCACCGCGAGATCGTCGTCCACGATGTGCACGGGCGCGTCACTCGACATGAGCCATCTCCTCGCGGTCGAGGGTGCGCAGGGTGAAGCGGAAGGTGGTCCCGCCGTCCGGGCCGGGGCCGGCCTGGATCTTGCCGCCGTGGGCCTCGACGATGGTCCGGCAGATGGACAGGCCGACGCCCATGCCGTTCGCCTTCGTGGTCACGAAGGGCTGGAAGAGCTGCTCGGCGATCTCTGGGGCGATGCCGGGTCCGGTATCCGACACGCGCACCTCGACCAGGCCCTCGGCGGGGAGCGCCCGCGTGGCGACGGTCAGGTCGCGCCGAGCGACATCCTGCATGGCCTCGATCGCGTTGCGGATCAGGTTGAGCAGGACCTGCTGCACCTGGATCCGGACCGCCATCACGAGGGGCGCGTCCGGGTCGAGGTCGAAGCGGACGCGCACGCCCTTCTCCTTGGCGCCGACGAGGGCGAGGGCGCTCGCTTCCTCGATCAGCTTGGGCAAGCCCTCGATGTGCCGCTCGCTCTCGCCGCGCGACACGAAATCCCGCAGGTGCCGGATCACCTGCCCGGCTCGCAGGGCCTGATCGGCAGCCTGGTTCACCGCGTCGGCGAGCAGGGGCACCTCGGGACCTTCCATGCGCCCGAGGAGGCGGCGGCAGCCTTTCAGGTAGCTCGCGATCGCCGTCAGCGGCTGGTTGATCTCGTGGGCCAGGGTCGATGCCATCTCGCCGAGGGCGGTGAAGCGCGACATGTGCACCAGCTCGGACTGCAGCTCCTGCAGGCGGGTCTCGGTCTGGTTCCGCTCGGTGAGGTCGCGGATGAAGCCGGTGAAGTAGCGCTCGCCGCCCGAGCGCATCTCGCCGACCGACAATTCCATCGGGAAGGTCGAGCCGTCCTTGCGCTGCCCGACCACGACTCGGCCGATGCCGATGATCCGGCGCTCACCCGTCACGAGGTAGCGGGACATGTAGGCGTCGTGCTGGCTGCGGTACGGTTCCGGCATCAGCAGGCTGACGTTCCGGCCGACCACCTCGTCCGAGCCGTAGCCGAACTGGCGCACGGCGGCCGCGCTGAACGATTTGATCTGCGCCTGCTCGTCGATGACGATCATCGCATCGGGCACCGTGTCGAGGATCGAGCGCAGGTGGGCCTCGCGCGCCCGCAACTCCTCGTCGGCCTGCTTCTGCTCGTGGATGCTGAAGACCACGCCGCGGTGCCGGCACGGCCGACCGTCGGCACCGACCTGCACGCGCCCGCGCGAGCGCAGCCAGTGAACGCGTCCGTCGGGATGCACGGTGCGGAAGTCGATCTCGTAGCTCCCGCCGTCCGTCAGCGCCCGCCCGATCGCCGCCGCCCTGGCGGCGCGATCGTCCGGATGCACGAAGGCCTGCGTCTCGGCAAAGGTGGTGAGACGCTCCGGCGGCACGCCGAACAGGCGGATGCAGGACGGGAGGATCGTGACGCGCCCGGTCGGGATGTCGAGGGCCCAGCCGCAGATGCCGGCTTCGTCGAGCGTCAGCCGCAGGCCGTCCGCGTCGAACGGGTCGCCGTTGCCCGCGGCGGGCACGTATGGGGGTTCAGGCGTCGTCATGTCGGCCGCGCAGGGGGACGGCACCGTCATCCGTCCAGGTCGTCGGCGCCCGTCTTACACCGCCGGTTGCATCGGAAAACAGCCGGCGCGCGGGGATGTCCGCGGTCCGGCGTCATCACCGCGCGCGGCGCTGCCGGCTAGGCCGCGCGGCTGTGCATCGCGGCAGAGGTGCCGAGATGCGCGTCGAAGGCGGCGGCGACGCTTCTCACGAAGGCCCTCGCGTCGTCGGGGACGTGGAGGGTGGCGCCTTCCCGGCGGACCAGCCCGTCGGCCAGGAGCCGCGGCAGGCGAGGCAGCGCGGCGAGGAGCGCGTCCGGATCGCGCCGATGCGCGCGGCACACGGCACCGACGTCGACTCGGAACTCGCACATGACCCGCTCGATCAGGTCGGCCCGGAGACGGTCGTCCGGCGTGAGGGCGTAGCCCTTCAGCGTCGCGAGCGCCCCCCGGGCGACCCGGTCCGCGTAGCCGCGCAGGGCCGGGTCGTTCTGGGCGTAGCCCTGCGGCAGCCGCCCGATCGCCGATGCCCCGAAGCCGATCAGCAGGTCGCTCGGATCCGTCGTGTAGCCCTGGAAATTCCGGCGGACCGCACGTCCCGCCCGCGCCAGCGCATCCCCCGGCAGCGCGAAGTGGTCGAGCCCGATCCGCGCGTAGCCGGCCTCACCGAGCAGGGCGGCGATGGCCTCGGCTTGGGCCTGCCGGACGCGGCCATCCGGCAACGTCGCGTCCTCGATATGGCGCTGATGCTTCTTGAACGTCGGGACGTGGGCGTAGCCGAACACGGCCAGGCGATCGGGCCGCAACCGCAGGGATTGCCGGACCGTCTCGACGCAGGACGCCACCGACTGATGCGGGAGGCCGTAGATCAGATCGAGATTGATCCCGTCGACGCCAGCGGCCCGGAGACCCGCGACGGCCGCCGCGGTCTCCGCGAAGCTCTGGCGGCGCCGGATCGCGTCCTGGACCACCGGGTCGAAGCTCTGGACACCGAGGCTGGCCCGCGAGACGCCCGCGGCGCCGAGCGCCCGCGTCATCGCGGGGGTCAGGGTGCGCGGATCGATCTCGACGGCGATCTCGGCGTCCGGGTCGACGGGGAAATGGTCGCGGAGGAGCGCGACGAGCTCGCGGAAGCCGTCCGGCGTCACGATGGTGGGCGTACCGCCCCCGAAATGCACGTGGCGGACGCGCGGAGCCCGGTCGAGGTGGCGCGCGACGAGCACCGTCTCGGCCCGCAGGGTGGCGAGGTAGGCGGCGATGGGCGCGTCGTGCTGGGTGATGGTCGTGTGGCACCCGCAGTACCAGCACATCGACCGGCAGAAGGGGACGTGCAGGTAGAGCGACGCGGTCGCGTCCGCGGGTATCCCGCGCAGCCAGTCCCCGTAAGTTCCGGCATCGACCGCGTCGGTGAAATGGGGACTCGCCGGGTAGCTCGTGTAGCGAGGCAACCGCTCCGCGCCGTAGTGCGTCCGCAAGACCTCGCGCATGCGCGTTTCCTCATCGTCCGCGCCGGGACCCGCACGGGCCCGCGCTGTCGAAGCAGCCGTATCGTCTGGCTGCCTGCGCGACCTTGATCTGACGCAATCGCCCTGACGGCAGGACGTGCGGTGGCGCGCGCCTCCGGGTTGGCAGACTGAACCGCTCCGGATGCCGCGGCCGCGTGACGTCGGCCGTCGTGCAGGACGCGGGACTCCGCGCCTCGGCGATTTTCGCCAGCGCGGTCGCCATCGGGCGCCGGCCGGAGAGGGCGATCCGGTGAGGGCCTCTGGCTGTCCGCTTCAGCGGAGTCCTACCGAGGGACCACGGTTGCGCATCTGATTAGGGACATCAGGCCGAGGGTCTGAAATTCTCCTGTCCTGTGCCGAACAAGGCCCGTCATCGCGTCGACAGGGCGTCCCGCTTCGGCGCGGTGACCTGCCGGAGCAGGCGTCCGAGCTGCTCGGCCGAGTACGGCTTGTGCAGGACGGAGAACCCGTGCGTGCCGTCCTGTGCGAGGACGTGGCTGTAGCCCGAGGCCAGGAGCACCGGCAGTCGCGGCATCCGGCGCCTGAGCTCCTGCGCGAGGGCCAACCCGCCCATCCCCGGCATGACCACGTCCGAGAACACGACGTCGAAATCCGCCCCCTCGGATCCGAGCCGGTCCAGAGCCTCCTCGGCATTCGCCGCCCAGCTGGTCTCGTAACCGAGATCCTCCAGGATCTGGGTGGCGAAGGTGCCGACCTCGACATTGTCCTCGACCACGAGAACGCGCTGTCCGGAACCGATGGGAGAGGCCGGCTCCGCGGCGGCGACGGCCACGTGCGGCAGGGTCTCGGCCGCGACTTCGGGCAGGTAGAGCGTGAAGGTCGTCCCCGCGCCGAGCACGCTCTCGACCGCGACATCGCCGCCCGATTGCTTCGCGAAGCCGAACACCTGGCTCAGGCCCAGGCCCGTCCCCTTGCCGACCTCCTTGGTGGTGAAGAAGGGCTCGAAGATCCGGTCCAGCACCTCCGGGGCGATGCCGGAGCCGGTATCGGTCAGCGCGATCGCGGCGAAGGGCTGGGCGCTGGCCGCGTGGCCCCGGATCGCCGGCAGCGGGCAGGTGCAGGTCAACCGCAATGTGAGGGTGCCTTCGCCGTCCATCGCGTCGCGCGCGTTGACGGCGATGTTCACCAGCGCCGTCTCGAACTGGCTCAGGTCGGCGCGCACGGCGCAGGAGATTTCTGGGACCTCGGTGACGACGCGGATCCGCGCACCGGTCACCGTGTCGAGCAGCTCGGCCACGGCCCGCAACCGGTCACCGAGGTCGAAGACCTGCGGGGCCAGGGTCTGGCGGCGGGCGAAGGCGAGAAGCTGGCCGGTCAGCTTGGCGGCGCGATCGACCGTGTCGGACACCGCGTCGAGGTAGCGGGCCTTGCGCGCCTCGGGCAGTTCGGGCCGGCGCAGGAAGTCGACGGACGAGCGGATGATGGTGAGCAGGTTGTTGAAGTCGTGCGCGACGCCGCCCGTGAGCTGACCCACCGCCTCCATCTTCTGCGACTGGCGCAGCGCTTCCTCGGTCTTGAGCAGCTCCCCGGTGCGTTCCGCGACACGGCTCTCGAGCGTCTCGTTCAGCTCGCGCAGACCGTCTTCGGCGAGCTTGCGGTCGTGGATGTCGGTCGACGTCCCGAACCAGGCGGTGATGGTCCCGCCGGGATCGCGCAGCGGCTCGGCCCGGGCCATGTACCAGCGATACGCCCCGTCGTGCCGGCGGTAGCGGACCTCGATCTCGTAGGTGACGCCGCGCTCGCGCGCGTCCGACCAGACCGCCGCCGTCCGCGCGCGGTCGTCCGGAGAACCGCCTCGATCCAGCCATCGGGCAGCGACGCCCGCGTGTCGAGGCCGGTATACGCGCACCAGCGGTCGTTCAGGAAATGCAGCTGGCCGTCCGGCGAGGCGAACCAGACGAAGGCTGGCACGACGTCGGTCAGCGTACGCAGCCGTGCCTCGGCCTCGCGGCGCTCGTCGATGTCGATCACCGACCCGAAGTAGCCGAGAAACGCGCCGTCGGCGTCGAATCGCGGCGAGGCGGCGTCGAGCGCCCAGCGGTAACGTCCGTCCCTGTTCCGGAGGCGGTATTCGAGGCGGAACGACGTCCGGTCCGCGTTCGCCGCCAGGAACGCCTGTTCGGACCGGATGCGGTCGTCGGGATGGATCGCGTCGAGCCAACCGAGCCCGAGTGCCTCGGCCTCGGCCTGCCCCGTGAACTCGTACCAGCGGCGGTTCAGGTAGATGCACGCGCCGCTCTCGTCGGTGATCCAGGTCATCACCGGGGCGTCGTCCGCCATGGCGCGGAACCGCGCCTCGCTCTCCCTGAGCCGCGCGTCGGCCTCGTGCCGGAACGTGACGTCGCTCGCCATCCCGAACCACTCGGTCACGGTCCCGTGCCGATCGATCACCGGCACCGCGCGCGACAGCGTCCAGCCGACGCGGCCGTCGGCGCGCCGGACCCGGTGCTCGAGCTCGAACAGGCCCTTGCGGCGGACCGCGTCGTTGACCGCAGCCTTGACCGCCGGCCTGTCGGCCGGATCGACGTAGTGATCGAGCCAGCGCACGCTCGGCTCCGCCAGGTCGGACAGGAAGCCGCGGCCGTCGAGCTGGCGCATCTCCTGCCAGTCCGAACTCATGTGGTAGACCACGTCGGAGGTGGCGTGGACCAGGGCCCGGAGCCGCGCCTCGCTGACCCGCAGGCTCGCCTCGACCCCGACACGCTCGATATGCGCCCAGCAGCGCTCGGTGACTTCGCGGATGAGCGCGAGCTCGGCGTGCGACCAGCGGTGGGGGTGCGCGTGGTGGATGGCCATCAGGGCCGCGAGCCGGCCGTCCTTCACCAGCGGCATGCAGATGGTGGCCGCGATCCCGATCGCCCGGAAGGTCTCGGCCTCGTGCGGGGCGAGCTCGGCGACGTTGTCGTTGACGATGAGGGGCCGACCGGCATTCAGCTCCCGGACGGCCAGCGCGCCGAAATCGGCGAGGCTGTAATGCCCCAGGATCGAGGGCGATGTCGGGGCGTGCCAGTTGCCGCGGATGGTGAAGCCGTCGCCGTCCGGATCCATGTCGGCGTAGGCGCAGTTCGACAGGTTCAGGTGCGCGCCCACGCAACGCGTGGTGATCTCCAGGATCGCGCCGGCGTCGCGAGCATTCGCGGTTGCCTGACCCAGCTGGTCGAGGAAGCGGAAGCGGCTCTCGTTCTCGGCGATCCGGCGCGCGCTGAGGACGCGTTCGGTGATGTCGAGCGCCGTGGCGAGCGTGCCGATCGGCGTGCCCCGATCGTCCAGGACAGGGGTGTATTCCAGGTCCATCCAGGCCGTCTCGGCGCGCCCGTGCCGCCAGAGCTCGAGTTCGTGGGCGCGGAAGCTGAGCGGGCGACCGGACAGGCCGCTCGCGATCACGTGCGCGTTGAAGGCGCGGGCTTCCGGCCAGAGCTCCAGGAGGCGCCCGCCGAGGGCCTCCGGATGATGGGGGCCGCAGATCTCCGCGTAGCCCTGATTGTAGACCAGGATGCCGTCCCGGCCCCAGATCGCCACAGTCGGGACCGGCGAGAGCAGCAGGGTCTGGACGATGGTGCGGACGGGCGCGGGCCAGGTGCCGATGGCTCCGAGCGGTGTCGCCGCCCAGTCGTGGCTGCGGATCAGGTCGCCGAGCGCCCCGCCTCCGACCGGAGACCAGTTCTGCGGGACGGCCGCGCCCGTCATCGATGTGAATACGGAAACCAATGCATCGCGGTGCTTGTCGACGCGCGGGCGCGCGTCGTCAACGGGGCGGGCGCCTCGGGGCAGGCGGCGCCCTGATGGCGCGCCGCGCGAGTCCCGCCTTCGCACCCAGCGGGGCGACCGGTCGGCCTCGGGCGTCCCGACGTTCCCTCCCGGGGGCGAATCCGCTAGGCGTGGTCGCCGGTCCAGAACGCGCTTTCGCTTTCCCACGACGCTGGCGCGCTCGCACCGAAAAGGGTTTCGTTTTCGTCGCGCGGAGGTCTGCCGGTATGCTCTCGGAGCGTCAGAACGCGATCATGGACATCGCGCGGACCGAAGGGCGCGTCTCGGTCGACGCCCTGTCCGGTCGGTTCGCGGTCAGCGTGCAGACCATTCGGAAGGATCTCAACGACCTGTGCGACGCGCGTCTGCTTTCGCGCATCCACGGCGGGGCTGTGCTCGGCGCGGGGGCCGAGAACCTCGACTACGAGGCCCGCAACGCGCTGGCGGCGCCCGAGAAGGCGGCGATCGCGCGCGCGGCCGCCGACCTGATCCCGGACCGCTCCTCGCTGTTCATCAATATCGGTACCACCACCGAGGCCGTCGCCCGGGCGCTCCTCGGCCATTCCGGGCTCATGGTGATCACCAACAACCTCAACGTCGCGCTCGCCCTGCGGCCGAGCCCCGAGATCGAGTGCATCGTGGCGGGCGGCCTGATCCGTCGCTCGGACGGCGGGATCGTCGGGGAGGCGGCGGTGGACTTCATCCGCCAGTTCAAGGTCGATTTCGCGGTGATCGGAGCCTCGGCGATCGACGAGGACGGGGCGCTCCTCGATTTCGATTATCGCGAGGTCCGGGTCGCCCAGGCGATCATCGCCAACGCCCGCCACGTCGTGCTGGTCGCGGATTCCACCAAGTTCGAGCGGAGCGCCCCGGTCCGGCTCGCCCAGCTCGGCCAGATCGGAACCTTCGTCACCGATCGCTGCCCCAGCGAGACGCTGCGCGACCTCTGTCGCGCGTCCGGCGTCCGCCTCGTCGAAACCGGTCGTTGAGCGTATCGCTTTCGATTGACTTTCCTTTGGTTTCGTATTCAATTCCTCTGCTTTCGCAGTCGCGCGCCGGACGCCGCGACACGAAAGGGGGAGGATCATGCGCACGTTCGACGTTGCCGTCATCGGCGGGGGGATCAACGGCTGCGGGATCGCGCGGGACGCGGCCGGCCGCGGATACTCGGTCTCGCTGACCGAGCAGAACGACCTCGGCAGCGGCACCTCGTCATGGTCGACCAAACTGATCCACGGCGGCCTGCGCTACCTGGAGCACTACGAGTTTCGCCTCGTGCGCGAGGCGCTGGCCGAGCGCGAGGTGCTCTGGGGCATCGCGCCCCACATCGTGCGCCCGCTGCGCTTCGTCCTGCCGCTGCATACCGGCCTGCGTCCGGCCTGGCTGCTGCGGATCGGGCTGTTCCTCTACGACCATCTCGGCGGCCGCAAGCGCCTGCCCGGCACGCGCCCCGTGGACCTCTCCGGCCCGATCGGCGCCCCGCTCAAATCCGAGTTCCGGCGCGGCTTCGAGTATTCGGACGCGCGCGTCGACGACACGCGGCTCGTGGTGCTCAACGCGCGCGATGCCGAGGCGCGGGGCGCCGAGATCGCGGTGGGAACCCGCGTCGTCTCGGTCCGCCGCGAGGGCGATCTGTGGCGCATCGTCCGGCGCGAGCTGCAGACCGGCCGCGAGGACGAGATCGCCGCGCGCTTCCTCGTGAACGCGGCCGGACCCTGGGTCGACCGGGTGATCCAGGGGCCGCTCGGCCGGAGCGAGGCGAAGCACGTGCGCCTCGTGCAGGGCTCGCACATCGTGACGCGCAAGCTCTACGACCACGACCGGGCCTTCATCTTCCAGAACGCGGACGGGCGCATCATCTTCGCGATCCCCTACGCGAACGACACGACCCTGGTCGGCACGACGGACCGTGATTTCTCCGGCGATCCCGCCGACGCGGCGATCACCGAGGAGGAGACCGCGTATCTGCTGAGCGCCGCCAGCGAATACTTCGCGACGCCGCTGCGCCGCGACGACATCGTCTGGTCCTTCTCGGGCGTGCGCCCCCTCTACGACGATCACGCCTCCGCGGCGCAGGAGGCGACGCGCGACTACGTGCTGAAGACGGACGGCGCGGCCGGCGAGGCGGCGGTGCTCAACATCTTCGGCGGAAAGATCACGACCTACCGCAAGCTGGCCGAGGATGCCCTGAAGGAGATCGGTCAGCGCCTCGGCGCGCGCGGCCGCTCTTGGACCGGAAGCGCCGCGCTGCCGGGCGGCGATTTCCCGGTGGACGGGGTGGCCGAGCTCGAGGCGCGCCTCGCCCGCGCCGCGCCCCAGCTCGCGGCCGCCACGGTCCAGCGCCTGGTGGCCGCCTACGGGACGGACGCGCTGCGCATCGCCGCGAATCTCGGGCCCGACCTCGGGCACGGCCTCCACGAAGGCGAGCTGCGCTGGATGATGGACCGGGAATGGGCCCGCACCGCCGAGGACGTGCTCTGGCGTCGGTCCAAGCTCGGCCTCGCCTTCTCGGCCGACGAGGTCGCGGCGCTGCGGGCGCGGATCGCGACCATGACCGGCCGGCACGCCGGCGCGATGGCCGCCGGCTGAGCCGGCCGCCCCGCGCGGGCGGCAGGGGAACCGCACGACGGCGACCCGGCCGAGCCGGAGATGCGCCGCACCACAAGGAGGAAACGATGCCGCGACCGGACAACGCCGTCCACCATCGCCAAAGGTCGAGACCGGACGCGCGGATCGCGCGTCGGCACGCCGCGGGATCCGCTTCGGCGCGACGCTGAGCGCGGCACGTCACCACCCCGTCCAATCCGAGATGCGCCCGGGATGAGCCCGGGCCCGTCCGCGATCTCACGAAGGCGCGCCATGATCGGCTTCCTCGCTCCCGCGGCCCATCGGCCACCCATTCAGACGGATCGCGTCGATCCGACCTACCGCAAGCTGCGTTGGCAGATCTTCGCGGGAATCTTCCTGGGCTACGCGGGCTATTACCTGCTGCGCAAGAACTTCTCGCTGGCCATGCCCTACTTGGTCGAGCAGGGCTACAGCCGCGGTGAGCTCGGCACCGCGCTCTCCGCGGTGGCGATCGCGTACGGCCTGTCCAAGTTCCTGATGGGCATGGTCTCGGACCGCTCCAACCCGCGCTACTTCCTGCCGATCGGCCTCGTGCTCTCGGCGCTGGTGATGTTCCTGTTCGGCTTCGTGCCCTGGGCGACGTCCAGCGTCGGCATCATGTTCGTGCTGCTCTTCCTCAACGGCTGGTTCCAGGGCATGGGCTGGCCGCCGAGCGGTCGCACGATGGTGCACTGGTGGTCGCAGAAGGAGCGCGGCGGCGTCGTCTCGGTCTGGAACGTGGCGCACAACGTCGGCGGTGGCCTGATCGGGCCGCTCTTCCTGCTCGGCCTGGCCTGGTTCAACGACTGGCACGCGGCCTTCTACGTGCCCGCCGCCGTGGCGCTCGGCGTCGCGGTCTTCGCCTTCCTGACCATGCGGGACACGCCGCAATCCTGCGGGCTGCCGTCCGTGGAGACCTGGAAGAACGATTATCCGGAGGGCTACGACGCCAACCACGAGCGCGAGTTCTCCACGCGCGAGATCTTCGTCGAGCACGTGCTGAAGAACCGGATGCTCTGGTACATCGCCTTCGCCAACGTGTTCGTCTACCTGCTCCGCTACGGTGTGCTGGACTGGGCGCCGACCTACCTGAAGGAGGCCAAGCACTTCTCGGTGGACAAGACCTCCTGGGCCTACTTCCTCTACGAGTGGGCCGGCATCCCCGGCACCCTGCTCTGCGGCTGGCTGTCCGACAAACTGTTCCGCGGCAATCGCGGCGCGACGGGCGTGGTGTTCATGTTCGGCGTCATGGCGGCGACGCTGGTCTACTGGCTCAACCCCGAGGGCAACCCGGGCGTCGATCTCGCGGCCCTGATCTGCATCGGCTTCCTGATCTACGGGCCGGTGATGCTGATCGGTCTCCAGGCCCTCGAGCTCGTGCCCAAGAAGGCGGCCGGGACGGCGGCGGGCTTCACGGGCCTGTTCGGGTATCTGGGGGGCTCCGTCGCGGCGAGCGCGCTGGTCGGCTACACGACCGACCATTACGGCTGGAACGGCTGCTTCATCCTCCTGCTGGCGGCCTGCGTGCTCGCGATCGTCTGCCTGGCCCTGACCCTGCGGCACACCGGCACGGCGGCCCCGCAATTCGCCTGACCGCCGGTCCTGTCGGCGCGGCAGGGAGGCTGAAGCCCCCCTGCCGATCCCGTGCCGGCGGATCAGGCCGGAGCGCCCAGAGCGGCCGACTGGCCCGCGCGGCGGTCGATCAGGCGCGTGGTGACGGGGCCGCAGGTGCCCCTGATCGCCGTCCACAGGCCGCGCGGTTGCCGTCGGCTTCGGTGAGCCACGTCGTGACCGGGGGCGTGAAGCCGCCGGGCAGGGCGGTCGCCAGCGGGTCGGCGAGGACGAAGCCGGCCGTGCGCACCCTCGCCGGGACCACCTCGGTCGGCGCCACCACCATCGCGCCGTTGCCGCTGCCGTACAGGAAGGACAGCCGAGGAGCGCGATCAGCACGTTGCCGACGCTCGCGTTGGCCGCGGGCCAGCCCAGCACCGGTTAGGCGGTGCGCAGGGTGGGCGCCGAGATGACGAGCAGGATCGGCTTGCGCCCGATCCGGCCGGACAGCGCCCCCATGACCGGCAGCCAGAACAGGTTCGACAGGGCGGTGCAGAACGGCAGCAGCAGGCTGTCGGTCTCGGACAGCTCGGATCGGCGGAGCGGTCGCGCTCGCATCTGCTGCCGAGCGGGCGGGGCCGGTGGCGCGCGTCGATCTGCGCGTGCCCCGGGCGCCGCAACGCCGGCCGAGCCCGGGGCTGCACCCGCGCGGCGCGCGCCCGTCACATCGCCCCGAGCGCCCGGGGAAGCCACAGGGACAGGGCGGGCCAGTAGGTCACCAGGACCAGAAAGGCCAGCATCGTCAGGAGCCAGGGCAGCACCGCGACCGTCAGCTCGGAGATGCCCATATGGGCGATGCCGCTGGCGACGTAGAGGTTGAGCCCGACCGGCGGATGGCACAGGCCGACCTCCATGTTGACCGCCATGATGATCCCGAAATGGATCGGGTCGATCCCGAGCTTGACGGCGATCGGGAACAGGATCGGCGCCATGATCAGCAGGATCGAGGACGGCTCCATCACGTTGCCGGCGATCAGCAGGATGATGTTGACCACGAGCAGGAAGATCAGCGGGCTGAAATTCATGGCGATCAGCCACGCCGCCATCGCCTGCGGGATGTTCTCCGAGGTCATCAGGAACGAGAACAGCACCGCGTTGGTGATGATGTAGAGCAGCATCGCGCTCATGTTGGCGGAGGCGAGGAGCACGCGCGGCACGTCCGACAGCTTCAGGTCGCGGTAGACGAACACCGCGATGACGAAGGCGTAGACGGCGGCGGTCGCGGCCGCCTCGGTCGGCGTGAAGATGCCCGCGTAGATGCCGCCGATCACCATCACCACGAGGAACAGGCCCCACGCGCTCTCGCGGAAGGCGCGCAGGCGCTCGGCCCAGGAGGCCTTCGGCATGCGCGGATAGCCGCGGCGCTTGGCGATGACGAAGGTGACGGTCGCCAGCATCGCCGACAGGACGATGCCGGGCATCACCCCGGCGAGGAACAGGTTGCCGATCGAGGAATTCGTCGACACGCCGTAGAGCACGAGGATGATCGAGGGCGGCACGAGGATCCCGAGCGCCCCCGACGTGGTGATCACCCCGGCGCCGAAGCGCTTTGGGTAGCCCTCGGCCACCATGGCCGGCAGGATGATGGAGCCGATCGCCACGACCGTCGCCACGCTCGATCCCGACACGGCGGCGAACAGCGCGCAGGCGACCACGCCGGCGAGGCCGAGGCCGCCCGGCCAGTGCCCGACGAGCGAGGTCGTGAAGGCGATCATCCGCCGTGCCACGCCGCCATGGGCCAGGAAGTTGCCGGCGAGGATGAAGAACGGGATCGCCATGATCGAGAAGTTCTCGATCCCGGTGAACAGCTTGAGCGCGACGCTCTCGATCGGCACCTGCGTCAGGGTGAACAGGAAGGTCAGCACCGTCAGGCCGAGCGCGATCGAGATCGGCATGCCGGTGAGCATCAGGGCGATGAGCAGCCCGAAGATGATCAGGCCGCTCATGCGGGGCCTCCCTCGCGGCCGAGCTGGACCGGGTCGACGCCCTCGACGGTCGGGACGCCGTCGACATGGGCGTGGTCGCGGGCGGGCAGGTGCCCGGTCGTCCAGTAGCCCCACGCGACCTGCAGGAAGCGGAAGCACATCAGGTAGGAGCCGAGCGGGATCGCGAGGTAGACGATCCAGACCGGGATCTCCATGTCGGGCGTCGTCTGGTCGGTGTGACCGATGCGCCAGACGAAATTAGCGCCGAGCGTGCCGACGATCCCGGTGAACAGCGCGCCCGCCGCGAGGCTGACCAGGACCATGATCCGACGCGCGCCCGGCGGCAGCCGGTTGACCAGCACGTCGACGCCGACATGGATGCCGGTGCGCACGCCGTAGGCCGCGCCGAACTTCGCGACCCAGATGAACATGTAGATGCACAGTTCCTGCGACCAGCCGAAGTCGATCCGGTCGGTGTAGTCCTGGAGCGCGGGGATGCCGGAGAGGAACCGGTGCACCACCGTGGCGAAGGTGATGACGGTCGCGGCCGCCATCAGCGTTCCGATCAGCACCTCTTCGAGCCGATCGAGAAGTTTCAGCAACATGGTCGGTCCGGGCGGCGCGGCGGCAGGATCAGTTGTTCGGCGCCGCCTCGGCTTCCTTGTTGAGCGCCGTGACGAGATCCTTGCCGACGCGGGAGGCCATCTCGCGCTGGACCGGTGCGAGCGCCTTGCGCCACGCGGCGTTCTCGGCCTCGGTCGGGGTGTAGACCTCGGTCTTGCCCGTGGCGCGGATGTCGGCGAGCGCCTTCTCGTTCTGCTTGTCGGCGATCTCGTGCTCGTAGGCGGTCGCATCCTTCATCGCGCCCTCGAGCGTCGTGCGGATGTCGGCGGGCAGGCCGTCCCAGAAGCCCTTGTTCACGATCACCGCGTAGCCGATGTAGCCGTGATAGGTCAGCGTGGCGTGCTTCTGCACCTCGTTGATCTTCTGGGTCGTGACGTTCGACGGCGGGTTCTCCTGGCCGTCGACCACACCGGTCTGCAGCGCCTGGTAGAGCTCGGAGAAGGCCAGGACCTGCGGTAGCGCGCCGAGCTGCTTGAACTGCGCCTCCAGCACCTTCGAGGACTGGATGCGGAACTTCAGGCCCTTCACGTCCTCGGGGGCGTGCATGGGCTTGTTGGCGGTGAGGATCTTGAAGCCGTTGTCCCAGTAGCCGAGGCCCTTGATCCCCTTGGATTCGAGCTTCTTGAACAGGCCCTGGCCGATCGGCCCGTCCTGGACGCGGCGGAGCACCTGCTCGTTGGGGAAGATGAAGGGCAGGTCGAAAGCCTCGAATTCCTTCACGCCGAGGGGGCCGAACTTGCTCGTGGACGGCGCCAGCATCTGCACGGCGCCGAGCTGGAGCATCTCCACCTCTTCCTTGTCCTTGTAGAGCGTGCTGTTCGGATAGATCTCGACCTTGACCCCGCCCTTGGTGCGCTCCTCGGCGAGCTGCTTGAACCGCTCGGCGCCCTGACCCTTGGGCGTGTCCGTGGTGACGACGTGGCTGAACTTGATGACGATCGGACTCTGCGCCGCGGCCGGCGCCGCGAGGGCGAGCGCACACACGAGCGCACCGAGAATCCGAGCCATCATCGCGTCCTCCCAGACTGATTCCGCGTCGTTGCGCGGATTGAATTTTGGATAGACTTGCAGGTAGTCGCGGTGGCGACAAGCATGAAAGCGTGATGCCCGGGGGGAGATGTTGTTCGCGCCGGTGGTTCAGCCCCTGTCGCGCTGGCCGATAAAGGCCTGCACCGCCTCCCGATGCTCGAGGGTCGCGGTGACGACGGCGTAGTGCGAGGAGATCAGGTCGAGGTTGGTGCGCAGGTCGTTGCGCAAGCCCTGATAGACCGCGCGCTTGATCAGGCTCAGCGTCAGCGGCGGCGCCTGGGCAATCTTCCGCGCCAGCGCCGCGACGGCCGGCATCAGGTCGGCGTCGGCGTGAACGCCGTTGACCAGACCGATCCGCAGGGCCTCGTCGGCATCGACGAAATCGCCGGTGAAGAACAGCTCCAGCGCCTTCGCGGTCCCGACGAGCCGGGGCAAGAAATGGGCGCCGCCCGCGCCCGGGACCAGGCCGACCCGCACGTAGGTCTCGGCGAAGCGGGCGCTCTGCGCGGCGTAGCGCAGGTCGCACATCAGGGCGAGGTCGAGGCCCGCGCCGGTGGCCACGCCGTTCAGCGCGGCGATCACCGGCTTGTCGAGATCCTCCAACGTCAGCGGGATGCGCTGGATCCGCCCGTGGAGCTCGTCCTTGCGCCGGGCGGGCGGCTGGTCGAGGCGCTCGCCCATCTCGACGATGTCGCCGCCGCTGCAGAAGGCCGAGCCCGCTCCGGTCACGACCACGACGCGGATCGCCGCGTCGGTGCGGCAGCGCTGCAGGGCCGCCGTCCAGGCCTCGATCATCGGGAAGGTGAAGGCGTTCTTCCGCTCGGGCCGGTTCAGCGTGATGGTCGCGACCCCCTCGGCGACGGAGAACAGCAGGTCCTCGCCCGCGTCGCGGGTCCTAGTCTCGGCACTCATCGGGCGGCCTCCAGGGGCGCGGGGTGGGTTTCGCCCGGCGCGTCGATCAGGGCCGCGATCTCGGCCGGGTCGAGCCCGGCCTCGGCCAGGACCTCGGCGGTGTGCTCGCCGTGCCGCGGGGCGTGGCGGCGGATCGCGAACCGGCTGCCGCTGAACGAGACCGGCCGGCGCATGGTCCGGTAGGCCCCCTCGCTCGGGTGCTCGGCGGTGCCGAAGAAGCCCACCGCCCTCAGGTGTTCGTCCTCCGGCAGGTCCTCCAGCCCGAGGACCGGCATGCACGGGATGCTCACCGAGTCGCAGAACGCGACCCACTCGGCGGTGGTCCTGCGCGGCGCCTCCTCCTCGACCAGCGCGTAGAGGATCTCGATGTTCTCCACCCGCACGGCGAGCGGCGCGAAGCGCGGATCGTCCACGAATTCGAGCCGGCCGGTATGGATGAAGAAGTCGCGCCAGTTCCGGTCCGAGTAGGGCAGGATGCAGGCGTAGCCGTCCCGGGTGCGGTAGGGCTTGCGCTTCGGGCTCAGCACCCGGTTGAAGCCCGGCGGCCCCAGCGGCGGCTCGAAGGCGTAGCCGACCATGTGCTCGACGAAGTTGAACTCGACCATGGTCTCGAACATCGGCACCTCGACCGCCTGCCCGCCACCGCCGGCCCGGCGCTCGTAGAGGGCGGCGAGGATCGCGCAGGCGATGGCTTGGCCGGCGATCTTGTCGCACAGCACGGTGGGCAGGTAGCCGGGCCGGCCGGTGGCGGCCGTCTGGAGCGCCGCGAGGCCCGAGCCCGCCTGAATCAGGTCGTCGTAGGCCGCCTTGTGGGCGTAGGGGCCGTCGGCCCCGAACCCGTAGGCGCCGCAGAAGACGATGTCGGGCTTGAGCGCGCGCACGCGCTCGTAGCCGTAGCCCAGGCGCAGGATCGCGTCCGGCCGCATCGAGTGGACGAACACGTCTGCGGTGGCGATCAGCTGGTCCAGGGCGGCCCGCGCCGCGGCCCGCTTCAGGTCGAGGCGCACGCTGCGCTTGTTGCGGTTGAGGTGCAGGAAGTTGCCGCCCATCCCGGCGCCCCGGGCGGGCCGGTAGTGCCGGAAGGAATCACCCTCCGGCGTCTCGATCTTGATCACGTCGGCGCCGAGATCGGCGAGGATATGCGTCGCCGAGGGGCCCATGATCACGCTGGTCAGATCGACGACCCGCACGCCCGCGAGCGGCCCGGCCTTGTTCGTCTCGGCAGAGTGAGTCTCGGCGGAGTGATCCGGCACGCAAAGGTCTCCCATCTCAGCCGGCACCGCCCCGGAGCCGGACCAGCATCGGCCAGAGGGCCGCGCCGCCGCACGCGCAGACCGCGCGCCCGATCCGCTCCTGCCAGAGGGCGTCGGATCCGAACTCGTCGCGCCAGGACCACAGCCGCCGCGTCGCGCGGTGGAGCGGGTGCTCCTGAGTGAAGCCCATGGCCCCGTGGATCTGATGGCCGATCGCCGCGACGTGGCCCGCCGCCTCGCCGCAGCGCGCCTTCGCGATGGCGGTGGCGAGGACGAAACGCGGGTCGCCCCAGCAGGCGGCCGCGAGGTCGGCGGCCGCACTCGCCGCCGCGACGTGGCCCGCGGCCTCGGCCAGCATGTGCTGGATCGCCTGGAACTTGGCGAGCGGCCGGCCGAATTGCTGCCGCTCCTGCGCATGATCGAGGGCGGAGCCGAGACAGCTCTCCAGGGCACCCACCATCTGCTGCGCCCGGACCCAGGCACCGACCGCCTCGACGGCCGGCACACCCGCTCCGGTGGCCCAGCCCGGCGCAGCCCGGACTTCGTCGGTGGAGACGGTGCAGCCGGTCAGGTCGAGCGTGTCGCGCGGCTCGCCGGCGAGGTTGTGGTGCGTGTCTCGGATCGTGCCGGGCGCGGCGATCCGCACGAGGTGCGGCTCGCCCGTCGCGTCGACGGCATCGAGGAGCAGGGACGCGACTGAACCGCCCCAGGGCACCTGCGCGACCCGGCCGTCCAAGACGAAGCCGTCCGTGTGGGGTGCGATCCGCACGGGGCCGCCCGGGACAAGCGACAGGGCGTCCGCGTTCGCGTCCCCGCCTGCCGCGCTCCAGAGCGCCGCGCCCACGACGGTCTCCGGCAGCGGCAGGGGCAGGGCGGCCCAACCGCAGCGCCGGATCAGCCGGGCGGCCGTCGTCGCGGCGAGGCCGATCCCGTCCTCCGCCTCGGGCACCAGCGCCAGCGGCAGGCCGCTCTCGGCGAGCGCCGTCCAGAGATCCGCCGGCCAGGCTGTCGCGTCCACGGCCCCATCGCACGCCGCCAGCAGCGCCGGCGTGAGGTGCTGGGCGAGCAGCCGCTCGACCTGATCGAGGACGATCCCGTCGACCATGTCGCCGGCCTCCACCGCGTGGTCCATCCGGCTCATCGCAGCCCCAGCCCCCGGGCGATGACGCCGCGCAGGACCTCGCGGGTCCCGCCGCGCAGGGTGAAGGACGGCGCCCGCAGGGTCACGCCGCCGAGCGCCTCGCGGAAGGCGTCGCCCTGCGCCGACAGGCTCGGCTCGACCGGCACGAGCCGCCGGGCGATCTCCGGCACCGCGCGCTCGAAGCCGTTGCCGACGTCCTTGACCAGGGCCGCCTCGACGCCCGGCACGATGCCCTGGTCGAGGAGGCGGGCCACCGAGGCCGACATGCCCAGCAGCGCGGTGAGCTGCGCCACCATCCGCCCGGTCTCGACCGCCTGGAAACGGTCCGGTTCCGGCCCGATCCGGTCGACGAGTTCGACGAGCAGGCGGTAATCCGACAGGAACCGGTCGGGTCCCGAGCGCTCGAAGGCGAGCTCCTCCGTGACGAGATTCCAGCCATCGCCCTCCGCGCCGACCCGCATCGCGTCGGGAACGCGGTAGTCGGTGAAGAACACCTCGTTGAACTCGTGATGGCCCGACAGGTCGAGGATCGGGCGCACCGTCACCCCGGGGGCGGCCATGTCGACGATGAACTGGGTCAGCCCGCCGTGCCGGTCCGGCCCGGGCTCGCCCGTCCGAACCAGGGCCAGCAGATAGTCGACCTGATGGGCGTTCGTCGTCCAGATCTTGGAGCCGTTGATGACCCAATCGTCGCCGTCGCGCACCGCGCGAGTCCGCACGGCGGCGAGGTCCGAGCCGGAATTCGGCTCGCTCATGCCGATGCCGAAGGCGCACTCGCCCCGGCAGATGCGCGGCAGGATCGCCCGCTTGGCCGCCTCGGTGCCGTGCCGCAGGATCTGCGGGCCGGATTGGCGGTCGGCGATCCAGTGGGCGCCGCAGGGCGCGCCGGCCGCCAGCATCTCCTCGGTGACGACGAAGCGGACGAGGCCGGAACGGGCGTGGCCGCCATAGGCCTCCGGCACGGTCAGGCCGATGAACCCGGCCGCCCCGGCGCGCCGGCTGAAGGCGGCGTCGAAGGTCGTCCACGAGGTCCGGTGCGGCACGAAATGCCCGGCCTCCCGTTCCGCGTCGAGGAAGGCGCGGATGGACGCGCGGGCGGCCTCGACCTCGGGCGGGAGCGGCTCGGCGCTGAAGCGGAAGCTGTGCATCCGAGGTTCCATGAGCGATGGGACGTGTGGGCGGCGCCGGATCCGCGTCGCTCAGCTCCCGTCGCGGCCCTGGAGGCCGGGGAAGAAGATCTCCTGCCAGTCGCCCGGCACCTTCCGCAGGAAGCCCTGCGTCGCCATCGCCTTGGCGAGGTTCACCATCCCCTTGGGCGCCACGTCGTAGACGATGGAGCCGTCGGTCAGGATCGTCTCGACCTGCGCGCGGTCGATCTGCACTTGTTCGGAGGCGAGGTAGATCGTCGCCGCGCGCTTAGGGTCGCTCCGGATCAGCGCCACCGCGTCCTCCATCCCGGCGCGGATCGCCTGCGCGACCTTCGGGTTCGCGTCGACGAAGCCCTGCTTGGCGTTCAGGGTGGCGGCGGTGATGTCGCCGCTGCCGATCAGGCCGGTCGAGGTCATGATCGCCCGGATCTTGGGGTCCGCCTGCAGGACCTGCGTGAACGGCGGCGTCGCGAAGTAGCCGGCGATGCCCTGTCCGGCGCGCATCGCCGCGGTGGCGTCCGGATGGGGCAGGCTCACCATCAGCGCGTCGGCCTTGGCCGCGGCGCCGAGCTGCTGGGCCGCCGCGACCCGCAGCAGGATCGCCTGGGGCGAGTTGAAGGCCGGGACCGCGATCTTGTCGCCGAAGGTGAAGTCCTTCAGCGCGGCGACGCCGGGCTTGCCTGTGAACAGCGTGTAGACGACCGAGCTCAGGGCGGTGAGGCTCTTGATCTGCTGGCTCCCGCGCGTCTTGTCCCAGGCGATCAGGGCGCCAGCCGAGCCGAGGGTGCCGAGCTCGACGCTGTCGGAGAGCAGCGCGTCGTTCATCGCCGTCGAGCCGCTGAAGCGGGTCAGCGTCACGGTCAGCCCTTCGAGCCCGGCTTCCTTGGCGCGCTTGTCGAACAGCCCCTCGCTCTGCGCGATCATCACCGGCAGGTAGACGAGGCCGTATTGCAGGCCGATGCGGACGGAGGCCGTCTCGGCCCGCGCCGCCCCGGCGAGGGCCGGAAGCGTCAGCGCGGCGACGAGGAGGCGCGCGGCGACGGCCGCGTGGCGGATCGACATCGGCATTCCTCCCGGACAGGGCCGCGCTTGCCGCGCGGTCTCCCGGTGCCGGTTGGTCAGACCGACGCGACACCGCGGACGAATAGGGCAGAGCGCGGACCCGGCTTCAACCGCCATCGCCCATCTGCTGAAGAATATCACATCCGTGATGGTGGCCACCGATCGTGCCGGCGCTATACTGCCGATCGACGACGATCCGGGGTCGCGTCGCAGCAACGGGGACGCGCCGGCGATGCGCCGCGATCACCACGGCTTCGGGCAGGGACGCGCAGGGCCGTCTTGCGCCATGCGGCTTCCGGGGACCCCGTTCCGCGGGTCCCGGCATGGGTGAGCGCGTCGGCGAGCGGGGCGCCGCGTGCACGGATCTGACGGTCGGGGCCGATCCCGCCGGCTCGGATCTGGCCCTGGTGAAGTCCGCCGGACGGGTGCTCCAGATCCTGGAGATGTTCGACGAGATCCAGCGCGAGGCCCGTGTCTCCGAGATCGCCGAGCGGCTGAAGGTCCCGCAATCGTCGACGTCGGTGCTCCTGAAGAGCCTCGTCCGGCTCGGGTACCTCGACTACGACCCGGCGAGCCGCAGCTTCCTGCCGTCGCCTCGTGTGGCGCTCCTCGGCGCGTGGCTCGACAAGGGGCCGGTGCGCGACGGCAGCCTCGTGCGCATGCTCGAGCACCTGTCGGAGCGCACGGGCGGCACGGTGATCCTCGCCGCGCGCAACGCGATCTTCTCGCAATACGTCCACGTCCTGCAGGCGCGCACCGCCATGCGCTTCCACGTCCCGCCCGGGACGCGCCGCCTCGTCGTCTGGTCGGCGACCGGCACCGCGCTCCTTGCCGACAGCCCGGAGGCCGAGATCGGTCCGCTGGTCCGCCGCACGAACGCCGAGGCGCCGGCCGGGCAGCCGCCGATCGCGCTCGCGGCCGTCCTGGCCAATCTGGCCCAACTGCGGCGGGACGGGCATTTCTTCTCCCGCGGCCTCGTCACGCCGGGCGCCGGCTCGATCGCGGTCCCGCTGCCCAAGCGCATCGACAGCAGGGGCCGCCCGCTGGCGGTCGCGGTGTCCGGCCTGCTCGATGAATTCGAGCGTCGGGAAGCGGAGTTCGCCGCGACGATCCACGACGCGGTCGCGCGGTTCCTGCCCGAGGATCCCTTGAGGTCTTGAATCCCAATTGCCGTCGCAATCGCCGCGACCTCCGAAGCGCGCGCACGGCTGCAGATCAAGGATTGCGGGGCTGGAGCGCCCGGCGGCGCGCTAGTGAAGGGTGAGGCCCTGCAGCCTCGAACGCGACCCAGCGGAGACATCATCATCGTGCCCGGCGCCCCATTTGCGCGCAGTTCCGAGCCAACCGAGGTGCCGCCGCGGCCGACCCTCGCCGGCAACACCGCCCTCGGCGTGACGCAGATCGTCCTGTGGGGCGGCACCTTCTTCCTCACCGCGGTCGTCTCGGACCCGGTCGTCGCCGAGACCGGCTGGCCGCAGGCGATGGTGGTGGGTGCCCTATCGCTGGCGATCTTCGTGTCGGGTCTGCCGGCGCCCTTCGTCGGCCGCATGATCCGGCGCCACGGCGGGCGGCCGGTCCTGGTCATCGGTGCCACGATCATCGCGGCCGGCCTCGTGCTGATGGCGGTCGCCCAGACCCTGCCGGTCTTCCTGCTCGCCTGGGTGGTCGCCGGTCTCGGCATGTCGGCCGCGCTCTACGATCCCCTCTTCGCCGCGATCGGCCAGGCCTACGGCCCCGCCGCACGCGGGGCGATGACGCAGATCGCGATCTCGTCGGGCTTGGCGGTCTCGCTCTGCTGGCCGGCGACGCGGTTTCTGGTCGATCATGTCGGCTGGCGCGGGGCCTGCCTCACCTACGCGATCCTGTCCGTCGCCTTCGTGGCCCCGCTCTTCGCCTGGGCGCTTCCGGCGCGGAGCCGGGCTGCTGCAGGACCGACGCCGCCGCGGCCTGCCGGGCCGGCGGGGTCGGCCGAAGCCGCGCGCCTGCCGGCCGAGCGCCTGCTCGCGGTGACCTTCACGATGGCGGCGATGATCATGACCGCCGCCTCGGTGCAATTGCTCAACCTGCTCCAGACGCTGGGCGTCGGCGGCACCGCCGCCGTGGCCCTGACCGGCCTGATCGGTCCGGCCCAGGTCGGCGTGCGCGTCGTCGAACTCGCCTTCGGCCGCCGCGCCCATCCGGCCTGGTCCCTGCTCCTGTCGAGCGCCAGCGTCGGGCTCGGCCTCCTGCTGCTGGCGACTTTGCCGTCGCTGGCGTGGCTCGCGATGCTGCTCTACGGCGCCGGCAACGGCATGCGCACCGTCGTGCGGGGCATGCTGCCGCTGGCGCTCTACGGACAGCGCGAATACGCGGCCGCGATGGGCCGGCTCGCCCGCCTGCCGCTCCTCGGTCAGGCGGTCACCCCGCTGGCCTGCGGCTACATCGCCGAACGGTTCGGCCTCATGCCGCTGCTGGACGTCATGCTGGCCGTGGCGGCGATCAATCTCGGCCTGTCCCTCTGGGTCTTCGGCTTCGCGATGCGCCGCCCGAACGAGCAGGCGTGATCGGCTCCGCGGGCCGGTCACGGAATCGAGGCAGCATTCCGCGGCAGCTCGCCCGGGCCGTCCGTCGCGATTCCTGATGCCGCGTCCGGGAGTGCCCGCGGGGTGCTGACAGCCGCCATCCCCGTCGAGCTAGCCGGTTCCACCCCACGCGAACGATCTGATGGCGCTTGGCATCGCTGAGCGGGGCGATCGACTGGGGCTGTCAAAATCGGTATCGCCTGATTGACAGATTGTCGGACGATATGCTCAATTCGAGTCGCGGATGAGATGCACCCGCGAGGAAGAGCCGGTTCAACCGGCCGCCTGAAGGAAACGCCCGCATGGACGCAGAGATCTACAAGATCTACGCGATCAAGTACGCGCATCATCACCGTATGGCCCGCGAAAACTTCATCGGCGGGGACATCCACGATGGGCCAATGCCGATCGACTACTTCGTGTGGGTCGTCGCGGGCGCTGGCCGAACGATCGTCGTCGACACGGGCTTCGACCGGGCGATGGCGACGAAGCGGGGTCGCGACATCGTCCGGCCGGTCGAGGAGGGTCTGGCGCGGATCGGGGTCGACCCGCTTCAGGTCGAGGACGTCGTCCTGACCCACCTGCACTACGACCATGCCGGCAACCACGACCTGTTCCCGAAGGCCCGCTTCCATGTCCAGGAGCGCGAGATGGCCTTCTGCACCGGCCGCTGCATGTGCCACCCGGAGGTCCGCCACCCCTTCGCCGCCGAGGACGTGAAGGCGATGGTGGACCGGCTGTTCGAGGACCGCGTCCGCTTCCGCGAGACGACCGACACGCTGTATCCGGGGATCACCCTCCACCGGGTCGGCGGGCACTCGGATGGCCTGCAGATCGTCCGGGTCCGCACGGCGCGCGGCTGGGTCGTTCTGGCCTCCGACGCCGCGCACTTCTTCGCCAATATCGGCCGCCGGCTCGCCTATCCGATCGTCTTCAACGTCGGCGACATGTTCGAGGGCTACCGGACCGTCCGGCGCCTGGCCGAATCCGAGGATCACATTGTCCCGGGCCACGATCCGCAGGTTCTCGCGATCTACCCGCCGGCGGCCGAGGATGTCGCCGGATGGATCGCGCGCGTCGACCTGCCCCCGACCGCTTCACCGACCTATTGACCGGAGGATTCCATGATCGTCGAGATGCGTGTCTACTACTGCGCCCCGACACGTCTGCCGGCCCTGCTGGAGCGGTTCCGCTCCACGACGCTCGGCTTCTTCCAGAAATACGGCATCGAGCAGATCGGTTTCTGGACCACGCTCGTCGGTCCCGACAACCACGCGCTCACCTACCTGCTCAAGTGGGACGACATGGCCCAGCGCGAGGCGCGCTGGAACGCCTTCCAGGCCGATCCGGACTGGATCGCCGCCCGCGCCGAGACTGAGAAGGACCGGCCGATCGTCGCCCGGATCGAGAACACCTTCCTCACCCCCACGGACTTCTCCGCCCTGCGCTGACGGGGACACGCGGCGTCGGGCCGCTCCGGCTGTCGCTCAGAGGGACATTCACGGCATGGAACAGAGAACCATCGGCGTCATCGGTCTCGGCATGATGGGCGACCCCATGAGCCGGTGCCTCGCCAAGGCGGGGCACGTGCTCCGCCTGCTCGACGCGGACGTAGGCCGGACCGACGCGCTCGCCCGGGACCTCGGCGCGACGGCGCTCACGCGGGAGAACGCCGCCGGGCTCGACCTGCTGATCACGATGCTGCCGAACTCGGCCATCGTCGAGGCGGTGCTGCTCGATGATGGCTGGGCCGACGCGCTTCCGGCCGGCGCCACCGTGATCGACATGAGCTCGTCGGAGCCGGTGCGGTCCCGCGCGCTCGGCGAGACGCTCGCCGGGAAGGGGCTCGGCTACCTGGACGCGCCGGTCTCGGGCGGCGTGAAGCGGGCGGTCAACGGCACGCTCGCCATCCTCGTCGGCGGCGCGGCGGACCTCCTCGCCCGCTGGCGGCCGGTGCTGGAGGCGATGGGCACCTCCGTCCTGCATATCGGCCCGGCGGGATCGGGCCACGCCGCCAAGGCGCTGAACAACTTCGTCTCCGCCGCGGGCCTGCTCGCCACCGTCGAGGCGCTCCACGTGGCCCAGCGCTTCGGCATCGCGCCGGAGGCCATGACCGACGTGCTCAACGCCTCGTCCGGGCGCAGCAACACCTCCGAGAACAAGGTCAAGCAGTTCATGCTCAGCGGCAGCTTCGCCTCGGGTTTCTCGCTGAAGCTGATGGACAAGGATCTCGGCATCGCCGGGGCGCTGGCCGAGTCGGTCGACTACCCGCTCGGCTTCGGCCGCCACTGCATCGAGACCTGGCACGCGATCGCCGGGGAGGTCGGGCCCGCGGCCGACCACACCGAGATGTACCGCCTGCTGGCCAAGGGAGCCTGAGACGATGGCACTCCCGGACCTGAGCCGCTTCTACATCGACGGCGCCTGGGTCGAGCCGGTCGCGGCCCGGCCGTTCCCGCTGATCGATCCCGCCACCGAGACCGCGTTCGGCACCCTCGCGCTCGGCAGTGCCGAGGATGTCGACCGGGCCGTCCGCGCGGCCCGCGCCGCCTTCCCGGCCTTCTCGGAGACGGCGCCCGCCGCGCGCGTCGCGCTGCTGCGCCGGATCCTCGCGCTGTTCGAGGAGCGGTTCGAGACCTTCGCCGAGACGATCCGGCAGGAGATGGGCTCGCCGATCGGCTTCGCCCGCAAGGGGCAGGCGGCGCGGGGACCGGCGCACCTCAACGCGCTCATCGAGGTGATGGAGCGCTTCGCCTTCGAGGAGGACCGCGGCACCACCCGGATCCGGCGCGAGCCGATCGGCGTCTGCGGCCTGATCACCCCCTGGAACTGGCCGATCAACCAGATCGTCGTGAAGATTGCCCCCGCGCTCGCGGCCGGCTGCACGATGGTGCTGAAGCCCAGCGAATACTCGGCCGTCAGCGCGATGCTGTTCGCGCAGGTCCTGCACGACGCGGGCGTGCCGCCGGGCGTGTTCAACCTCGTCAACGGGGACGGCCCCGGCGTCGGCGCGGCGATCGCCGCGCATCCGGGGATCGACATGGTCTCGTTCACCGGGTCGACCCGCGCCGGGATCGAGATCGCCCGGGCGGCGGCCCCGACCATCAAGCGCGTCGCGCAGGAGCTCGGCGGCAAGTCCGCCAACATCCTGCTCGAGGACGTCGACTTCGATCAGGCGGTCCGGCGCGGAGTCGCGGCCTGCTGCACCAATTCCGGCCAGTCCTGCTCCATCCCGACGCGGATGCTCGTGCCCAGAGACCGGATGGACGAGGCGGCCGCCATCGCGGCCGAGGCGGCCTCCGGCTTCCGGCTCGGCCCGACTGCGGACCCCGAGACGGATCTCGGCCCGGTGGTCAACCGCACCCAGTACGAGCGCGTCGTCGGGCTGATCCGCACCGGCATCGCGGAGGGCGCGCGGCTCGTCGCCGGCGGCCCGGAGCGGCCGGACCACCTGGACCGCGGCTTCTACGTCCGTCCGACGGTGTTCGCCGACGTGACCCCCGACATGACCATCGCGCAGGAGGAGATCTTCGGCCCGGTCCTGTCGATCCTCGCCTACGACAGCGAGGACGACGCCGTCGCGATCGCCAACGGGTCGCGCTACGGGCTCGCCGCCTACGTGCAGGGGCGAGACCGCGACCGGGCGCGCGCCGTGGCGCGGCGGCTGGTCGGCGGCCAGGTCCACATCAACTACCCGCCCCCGGACGTCCACGCGCCGTTCGGCGGCTACCGCCAGTCCGGCAACGGCCGGGAATGGGGCGAGGCCGGTCTCCAGGAATACCTCGAGACGAAGGCGATGATCGGCTTCGGCCTCGACTGATCCGTCCCGCGTGATGCGGCCGGCGTCTTCGCGCGTCGGCCCCGACCAGGAGAAGTAGATGTCCGACGAGAGCGAGCTGTTCGGTAAAGGTTTCGAGAACCGCAAGACCGTCCTCGGCGCCGCCCATGTCGAGAAGTCCTGGGCCAATGCCGACGCGTTCAACCGTCCGGTCCAGCGGCTCGTGACCGAGTATTGCTGGGGCGCGGTCTGGGGCGACGAGACGCTGCCGTTCAAGACCCGCAGCATGCTCAACATCGCCATGCTGACCGCGATGAACCAGCACCACGAGCTCGGCGTCCACGTCAAAGGCGCGCTCAACAACGGCGTGACCAAGGACGAGATCCAGGCCGTGCTGATGCAGGCCCTCGTCTATTGCGGCGCCCCGGCGGCCCTGGCCGCCTTCCGCACCGCCTCCGCGGCGATCGCCGCGTGGGACGCGGAGCAGGCCGGCGGGCGCTGATCCCGCGGACGACCGCGCGGGCTCGGCGCCCGCGCCCACGCTCCGACGCAGTCAAAAAAGTTGCGCGGCAGTACAACAGGGAGGGAGACGCCATGTCGGTCACGTCGGCGGCCTTGGCAACGGACGCAGCGGGCGCGCGCCCGGCCTCGTCCCAGTCGATCGAGGAGAAGCGGAAGAGCGCCATCCGCGGCGCGTTCTTCTCCGAATACATCGACATGTTCGACATCTACCTGCCGGTGGTCGCGCTGGCGCCGGTGATGTTCATGTTCCAGCCGAAGAACCTGTCACCCCAGATGGAGACGGTGCTGGCGTCGCTGGTGTTCATCACCACGCTGCTCGGCCGCCCGATCGGCGCGCTGATCTTCGGGCTGATCGCCGACAAGGTCGGGCGCCGCGCCGCGTCGATCTACTCGGTGGCGGGCTTCGGCGTGATCACGCTGCTGATCGGCCTGCTGCCGGGCTACGAGACGCTTGGCCTCGCCTCGTACATCCTGCTGGTCCTGCTGCGCTTCCTCGACGGGATCTTCCTCGGCGGCGGCTACACCGGGGCGATGCCGCTCGCCATCGAGTACTCGAAGAAGGACAAGCGCGGCTTCGTCGGCGGCCTGATCATCGCGGGCTTCCCGGCCGCCTATGTCAGCATCAACCTCATCACGATGCTGATGTTCTACCTGTTCCCGCTGGACGGGCCCGGGTCGCCCTACACGGTCTGGGGCTGGCGCATTCCCTTCATCGTCGGCGCGGCGCTCGCCGGCCTGCTCGCCCTCTACTACGTCCACAAGGTCTCGGAATCGGAGGTCTGGAAGAAGGAGGCGGCCGGCGGCGCGGCCCAGGCCGAGACATCGCCCATGGCGGGCCTGCTTTCCGGGAAGGGCGGGCGCGACCTGCTGCAAGTCCTGCTGCTGATGACCGGCTTCTGGACGACGCAGAACATCATCACGATCTACATGCCGACCGGTCTGCTGGTGAAGACCCTGCACCTCGACGGCTTCGCGCTGACCGCGACGCTGATGATCTGCTACACGATCCTGTTCTTCAGCTACATCGGCTCCGGACTGCTGGGACAGCTCATCGGCCGCCGGCGCTTCTTCGTGATCGTCGGCCCGCTGATCGCGACCGTCGGCGCGTACATCCTCTACACGCTGACCGTCACGCCCGGGATGGCGTTCGGCACCCGCGTGCTGCTGGTCAGCTTCCTGGCGGTCATCGTGACGTCGCCCTGGGGCGTCATCGTCACCTACATCAACGAGCGCTTCGCCACGGATGTCCGCGCCACCGGCTTCGGCATCGGCTTCAGCCTCTCGGTGGTGATCCCGTCCTTCTACGCCTTCTACATGGACTGGCTGAGCGCGCTGATGCCGCTCGCGCTGACGCCCGTGGCCCTGCTGATCGTCGGCGGGCTGATCGGCACCGTGGGCGCGCTCATCGGGCCGGAGACCAGGGACGTCGATTTCGGCACCGGGCACTGAGCCGGACGCCGCGCGGAGGTTGCAGCATGAACGGGAACCGGATCGGCTTCATCGGGCTCGGCAACATGGGCGGCCGCATGACGCGTCGCCTGACCGGGGCGGAGATCGACGTCGTCGGCTTCGACACCGACCCGGAGGCCGCGGCGCGCTGGGGCGCGACGGAAGCGGCCTCGATCGCCGCGGTCGTCGAGGCGGCGGACGTGGTCCTGATGTCCCTGCCCGACAGCAAGGTGGTCGAGCGCGTCGTGCTCGGCGAGGGCGGCGTCCTCGCGGGCTGCCGGGACGGGCAGATCGTCGTCGACCTCAGCACGGCCGCGGCCAGCTCGACACGCCGCATCGCCGGGGCCCTGACGGAGCGCGGCGTCGCCTACGTCGACGCGGGCATCTCCGGCGGCGCCGCCGCGGCCGAGACGGGCACGCTGACCCTGATGGTCGGCGGCGATCCGGCGATCATCGACCGGCTGGGCTGGGTGTTCGCGCCGATCGCCCGGAAGGTCGTCGTGATGGGCGGCTCCGGCGCCGGCCACACGACCAAGCTGCTCAACAACTTCCTGAACGCGGTCAGCCTCGCCGCCACCGCGGAGGTCATGGTGGCGGGCCGGAAGGCCGGGCTCGACCTGCACCGGCTCCTGGAGGTGCTGAACGCCTCCAGCGGCGTCAACTTCGCGACGCTGAACCGCTTCCCGAAGATCGTCGACGGCGACTACCTGGAAGGCGGCCTGACCGGCAAGCTGATGACCAAGGACGTCGTCCTCTACACCGACCTCCTGCACGAGCTCGGCGTCGCCTCCCTCAACGCGTCCGGCCCGATGGCGAGCTTCGGGCTCGCCACGGCGCTCGGCTACGGCGACGTCATCTCCAACCGCGTCGTCGACGCCATCGGCGACGTCTCCGGCGGCGTCCGGCTCCACGAGAACTGACACGAGAACTGAGAGGATACGATGCAGATCTTCCACGGTCGCGAGAACAGCGCGAGATCCGAGAGCCGCGGGCCGACCTTCACCGGGCAGGTCTGGGCCGATCCGGTCATGCCGTCGACGGGCGGCGTGATGATCAACAACGTCTTCTTCACGCCCGGCGCGCGGACCTTCTGGCACGCGCACGCGCAGGGTCAGATCCTGCAGGTCACCGCCGGCAAGGGCTGGATCTGCGTCGCGGGCCAGCAGGCGCAGCCGATCCGGGCGGGCGACACCGTCTGGATCCCCGCGGACGAGCGGCACTGGCACGGCGCGGCCGCCGACAGCTACCTGATCCACACGGCGATCTCGCTCGGCAAGACCGACTGGCAGGACGAGGTGGTCGAGGCCGATTACGCCGGAGCCACGGCATGACCGGAACCGCCCCGAACCCGGAGAGCCTCCGGCACACCGTGCAGGGCGAGCTCGGCTACTGGGATCCCGAGCAGGCGGCTCTGGCCGAGCTGGCCCCGGGCTTCCTCGACGCCTGGGCGCGGCTGGCGACGGTCCCGGTGCGCAAGAACCATCTCGGCGCCAAGGACCGCGCCCTGATCGCGCTCTCGGCCGCGACGGCCGCGACCCATCTCTACGCGCCCGGAACCCGCCGCCAGATCCGCAACGCCCTCGATGCGGGCGCGACGGCCGACGAGATCACGGAGGTGCTCGCGCTCACGGCGACGCTCGGCATCCATGCCTGCAACATCGGCGTGCCGCTGCTGCTGGAGGTGCTGGAGGAGGCCGGTCAGCGGAGCGGCCCCGAGCCGCTGACGCCGCGCCAGGAGCAGCTGAAATCCGACTTCACCCGCGACCGGGGCTACTGGCACAGCTTCTGGGACGGCCTTCTCGAACTCGATCCGGACCTGTTCGAAGGTTATCTCGATTTCTCGGCCTGGCCCTGGCGTCACGGCGTCCTCACGCCGAAGATGAAGGAGTTCGTCTACTGCGCCTTCGACGCGGCGGCGACCCATCTCTACGTGCCGGGACTGAAGATGCACATGAAGAACGCCATCGGCTACGGAGCGACCAAGGAGGAGATCATGGAGGTTCTGGAGATCGTCAGTCTGATCGGCATGCACGGCGCGGAACTGGCCGCGCCGATCCTGCGCGACGAGCTGGAGGCTCGGGGCCGGGGCTGACGGGCGCGCTGCGGGGCATGCCTTGCCACCCGAGGCCGCGCCATGTCACCCGTGCGGCCCAGCCGCGATCCCCGAACACCCAGCGATGAACAAGATCAGCGCCATCCAGCCGGACACGCTCCGTCGCAAGGTCGAGGACGCCGTCCGCGAGGCGATCACCTCGGGCGTCTACGCCCCCGGCGAGCGGCTGATCGAGCGCGAATTGTGCGAGGGGCTCGGCGTCAGCCGCGCCTCCGTGCGCGAGGCCCTGCGCCGGCTCGAGGCCGAGAAGCTCGTCCACACGGTGCCGCATCGCGGCCCGGTCGTGGCCTCGATCTCGGTGGAGGAGGCGCGTCAGCTCTACGCACTGCGCGCCGTCCTCGAGGGCTACGCGGCGCACGAATTCGCCACGCAGGCCGCGGATGCCGCCATCCTGCAGTTCGGGCGGGCCGCGGCGGATCTGCGCGAGGCCGCCGGCAGCGGCGACACGGACCGCGTCCTGCGCGCCAAGGGCATCCTGTACGACGTCATGCTCAGCCATTGCGGCAACGATCTCGTCCGCGAGATCCTCCGCGGCTTCTACTCCCGGATCAACCTGCTGCGGGCGACATCCCTGATGCATCCGGAGCGGCTGCCGCACAGCCTCGCCGAGATCGACGCCCTCGTGGCCGCTTTCCAGAAGCGGGACGCCGCGCAGGCGGAGCAGCTGGCCCGCCTCCACGTCACCAACGCGTGCGCGGTCGCCCTGAAGCAGCTCGCGTCTCGGACCGCGCAGACGCCTCTCGACGCGGTGAGCTGAGCCGAAGCCCCTCGGCCGCGAGCCCGCCCGTCCTTCGGCCGACCCGCTGACAGGATCCGGTGCCAGTCGCCGGCGATGGCCGACCAGCCATGCCGCCAGGCCGGGGAGAGGCGGCGGGGCGCGCCGCAGCGCGCGTTCGCCGCCGATGCGCCTCCCGGCGACCCATGGAACGCGATGATTTGTGCAGGGGATGCTACCGGAAGCGGCAGGTCTCGGCTTGCAAATGATCTAAAAGTTTCTCAATCTCGGCTCAGTTGAGAATTTTCGATCGGGCCTGGCGCCGTGGCACTGCAACCTGGGGAAGCATCTGTCGCCCAGCGCATCGCGCAGGCGTACCCGTCCCTCAGCGCCGCCCATCGGCAGGTTGCCCGCTTCGTCCTCGATCACCCGCTCCGCGCCGCGACGCTCCCGGTCAACGAGCTGGCGGATCTCGTCGGCGTCTCCGTCGCGACCGCCAACCGGTTCGCCCGCGCTGTCGGCTACGCAGGCTACGCGAAGTTTCGCGCGGCCCTCGTCCTGGGCTACGAGAAGGCGCTCGCCCCGGTCGAGAAGCTGCGCGGCGGCCGGGAGCAGCCCACGACCGTGTCCGGGATCCTCGACGGGGCCCTGGCCGACATCGTCCGCAACATCGAGGCGACGCGGCGGGGGCTCGACGGCGAAACGTGCGGCCGCGCGGTCGAGGCGATCCGGCAGGCCCGACGGGTCTACGTCGTGGGCCTGGGCAGCAGCAGCTGGCCGGCCGGCATCCTCGCGCGCAACCTCGACGTGAACCGCGAGGACGTGCACCTGCTGGCGACGCTGGAGGGGCCGGGCTTCGCCGCGCGGACCCTGCGCCGGCTGACGGCCGACGACCTCGTCATCGCCCTCGCCACGCCGCGCTACTTCGCCGACACGGTGCGGCTGGCCGAGATCGCCCGGAAGCACGGCGCCGCGGTGCTGGCGCTGACCGACGGCCCGCACTCGCCCCTCGTGGCGACCGCCACCCTCGCGCTCTACGCCCAGACGGACTGCCACTACTTCGCGGCCTCGGATGCCAGCCTGACGGCCCTCGTCGAGGCCCTCGCGAGCGCCTTCGCCCACGCGACCGTGGATCTCGTCCCGGCCGCGACGCGGGTGACGGAAGCGGTGCTGCCCTGGCTCGACCGCGACTACGCCGCCTGGCCGCCGCAGGGCGGAGCCGACGACCTGTCCGACACCCCGCCTCCGGGAACCGTTCCATGAGCGACCACCGCCCCGTTCTCGTGATCCACGGCGGCGCCGGGACGATCGCGCAGGGTCAGGATGATCCGGGCGAGGCGCGCTATCACGCGGCCCTCGCGGACATCCTGGCGGCCGGAGCGGCCTGCCTCGCCGACGGCGGCAACGCCCTCGACGCCGTGAGCGTCGCCGTAGACCTCCTCGAGGAGTGCCCGCTGTTCAACGCCGGCCACGGCGCCGTCTTCACCAGCGCCGAGACCCACGAGCTCGACGCCGCGATCATGGACGGTGCCACCCTGCGGGCCGGCGCCGTCGCGGGCGTCGCGCGGGTCCGCCGGCCCGGCCGCGCGGCCCGCGCGGTGATGGAGGCGGGCGAGCACGTCCTGATGGCCGGGGCCGGCGCCGAGGCCTTCGCGGAGCAGCACGGCCTGGAGATGGTCGAGCCGGACTTCTTCTCGACGGAAGCCCGCCGCGACCAGCTCCGCCGGGCCCGGGCCGCCGGGCAGGTGGCCCTCGACCACGACGCGGCGTCGGGCCCCCTCGACGAGACCCGCAAGTTCGGCACGGTCGGTGCCGTCGCCCTCGACCGGGACGGCCATCTCGCCGCCCTGACCTCGACCGGCGGCATGACCAACAAGCGTCCCGGCCGGATCGGCGACTCACCGCTGATCGGCGCGGGCACCTACGCGGACGACCGGACCGCCGCAATCTCCTGCACCGGCACGGGGGAAGCCTTCATCCGCGTCGCGGCGGCGCACGATGTCTGCGCGCGCATGGCCTACGGGGGCCAGGACCTCGCGGCGGCGGCTCGGGCGGTGGTCGAGGACGCTCTCCCGGCGGTCGGGGGCCGCGGCGGATTGATCGCCGTCGACGCGCGCGGCCGGGTCGCGATGCCGTTCAACACCGAGGGCATGTATCGCGGTGTCGTCCGCCCCGGCGAGGTGCCAACCACCGCGATCTTCGGCGAATCCCGCCGCGTCCCGGCTCCCGCGCGCTGAGATCCGCCATGCCGACCATCCCAGCCGGAACCGGCTCTCCCACCGCGATGCCCGACGGGCGGGTCGTCTCCGTCAGCGGCCTCACCGTCCGCTTCGCGACCTCCGAGCGGGTCGTGGAGGCGGTCCGCGACCTGTCGTTCCACGTCGATGCCGGCGAGACCCTGGCGATCGTCGGCGAGTCCGGGTCGGGCAAGTCCGTGACCTCGCTGAGCCTGATGCGCCTCGTGGAGCACGGCGGCGGCCGGATCGCGGCCGGGCAGATGCTGTTCCGGCGCGGCTCGGGCGAGGTCCTCGACCTCGCCGCCGCCCCGAACGCCCGGATGCGGGCGATCCGCGGCGCCGAGATCGCGATGATCTTCCAGGAGCCGATGACCTCCCTGAACCCAGTCTTCACCGCCGGTGACCAGATCGCGGAATCGATCCGCGTCCATCAGGGAAAGAGCGCCTCGGCCGCCCGGGCCGAGGCCCTGCGGATGCTCGACCTCGTGCGCATCCCCGAGGCGCGCAACGTCCTCACGCGCTACCCGCACCAGCTCTCCGGCGGCATGCGCCAGCGCGTGATGATCGCCATGGCCCTGTCCTGCAAGCCGCAACTGCTCATCGCCGACGAGCCGACCACGGCCCTCGACGTCACGATCCAGGCCCAGATCCTCGAGCTGATCCGCAGCCTTCAGGCCGAGATGAAGATGGGCGTCGTCTTCATCACCCACGATATGGGCGTCGTGGCCGAGATCGCCGACCGCGTGCTGGTCATGTACCGCGGCGACAAGGTGGAGGAGGGGGCGGCGCCCGCGCTCTTCGCCGCGCCGCGCCACGCCTACACACGGGCGCTGCTCGCGGCCGTGCCCCGGCTCGGCGCGATGGCGGGCAGCGACCTGCCGCGGAAGTTCGACCTGCTGCGGGCCGGAGCCCGGGAACAACCGGCAGGGGAGGGGGTGCCCGCCGCGGCCGATGCGCCCCACGATACCGTCCGCGTCGGCGCCGGGCCGATCTTGCGTGTGCGCGACCTCGTCACCCGGTTCGACATCCGCGGCGGCCTGCTCAACCGCGTGCGCCGCCGCGTCCACGCGGTGGAGCGGGTCAGCTTCGATCTCCATCCCGGCGAGACCCTGGCCCTCGTCGGCGAATCCGGCTGCGGCAAGTCGACGACGGGCCGCTCGCTCCTGCGCCTCGTTGAGAGCGAGAGCGGCCTGATCGAGTTCGACGGCGGCAACGTCCGCGACTTGCCCCCCGGACGGCTCCGCGGCCTGCGGCGCAACATCCAGTTCATCTTCCAGGACCCTTACGCGTCCCTCGATCCGCGCCTGACCGTGGGCTTCTCGATCATGGAGCCGCTGCTGGTCCACGGGATCGCGACGCGCCGGGAGGCCGAGGCGCGGGTGGCGTGGCTTCTCGAGCGCGTCGGGCTGACCCCCGACCAAGCCCAGCGCTACCCGCACGAATTCTCGGGCGGGCAGCGGCAGCGCATCGCCATCGCCCGGGCTCTCGCCCTGAACCCAAAGGTCATCGTCGCCGACGAGGCGGTCTCGGCCCTCGACGTGTCGATCCAGGCGCAGATCGTGAACCTGATGCTCGACCTCCAGCGGGAGTTCGGCCTCGCCTACCTGTTCATCAGCCACGACATGGCCGTGGTCGAGCGGATCAGCCACCGGGTGGCGGTGATGTATCTCGGCCAGATCGTCGAGATCGGCCCGCGCCGGGCGATCTTCGAGAACCCGCAGCACCCCTACACCCGCAAGCTGATGGCGGCAGTGCCGGTCGCCGACCCGGCCCGCCGGCACCTGCGCGCCCGCCGGCTCCTGACCGACGAGATCCCGAGCCCGGTCCGGGCCATCGGCGACGAGCCGCAGGTCGCGCCCCTCGTCGAGATCGGCCCCGGCCATCTCGTCGCCCGCCACACCGTCGGCGGCCTCGCCGCCTGACATTGCCTATCCCCGCCAGCAGGATCGTCCCATGCCCCGAGGTCTGACCATGTTCGAGCGCTTCCTCCTCGCCGCCGGCCTGCTCGCCGTGGCGGCCGCGCCCGCCGCCGCGGCGGGCGACCCGATCCTGGCGATCAGCGGCCAGCCCGAGACTCTCGACCCGTACAACACGAACACGACGCTCACGACCGCCGTCACCAAGTCGTTCTACGAGGGCCTCTTCGGCTTCGACAAGGACCTGAAGGTCCGCAACGTCCTGGCCGAGAGCTACGAGACCTCGCCCGACGGCCTGGTCTACACGTTCAAGCTGCGCGAGGGCGTCAAATTCCACGACGGCACGACGTTCGACGCCGCTGCGGTGAAGGCCAATCTCGACCGCGTCCTCGACCCGGAGAACCACCTCGCGCGGTACAACCAGTTCAACCGCATCAAGACGATCGAGGTGCTCTCGCCCACGAGCCTGCGCATCACCCTGAAGGAGCCCTTCGGGCCGTTCATCAACTCGCTGGCCCACGCCTCGGCGGCGATCATCTCGCCCACGGCCCTGAAGAAGTACGGCAAGGACATCGCCTTCCACCCGGTCGGTACCGGGCCGTTCACCTTCGTCGACTGGAAGCAGACCGACTACGTCAAGGGCGCGAAGTTCGCCGATTACTGGCAGGCCGGCTTCCCGAAGGTCGACACCATCACGTGGAAGCCGGTGCCCGAGAACGGCACCCGCGCCGCCATGCTGCAGACCGGAGAGGCCGACTTCGCCTTCCCGCTGCCCTACGAGCAGGCCAAGATGCTCGAAGCCAGCAAGAAGCTGAAGATCGAGGTCCACGCCTCGATCATCGAGCGGTATCTCAGCATGAACGTGCTGCAGAAGCCGTTCGACGACCTGCGCGTCCGCCAGGCGATCAACTACGCGATCAACAAGGAGGCGTTGGCCAAGGTCGCCTTCTCGGGCTACGCCTTCCCCGCCCAGGGGATCGTCCCGCAGGGCGTGCGCTACGCCCACAAGATGGATCCCTGGCCCTACGATCCGGCCAAGGCGCGCCAGCTCCTGAAGGAGGCCGGCTACGCCAACGGCTTCGAGGCGACCCTCTGGAGCGCTTACACCACCACCACGGCCCAGAAGGCGATCCAGTTCCTCCAGCAGCAGCTCGGGCAGGTCGGCATCAAGGTCCAGACCCTGGCCCTGGAGCCCGGCCAGCGCACCGAGTGGGTGCAGACCGCTCCGGATCCGAAGACCGCCCGCGTCCGCCTCTACTATGCCGGCTGGTCGTCCTCGACCGGCGAGGCCGATTGGGGCCTGCGGCCGCTGCTGGCGACGGAGGCGTGGCCGCCGAAGCTCAACAACACCGCCTATTACAGCAACGCCGAGTTCGACGCCCTCCTCGCCAAGGCGCTGGTCTCAACGAACGACGCGGAGCGGGCCGAACTCTACGCCAAGGCCCAGGAGATTGTCATGAAGGACGCCCCCTGGGCGCCGCTGGTCACCGAGCAGAACCTCTACGCGACCTCCGCGCGGCTCTCCGGCGTGTACGTCATGCCCGACGGCAACATCGATTCCGGCGCGATCGCCGTCGCTCAGTAGCCGCCGACAGCGGACCTCCGCGCCCGGCGGCCCGGACGATGGCCGTCCCGGCGCGGAGGTCCCGCGCGATCGCTTCACGAAAACCCCGGATCGCGGGCGCGAGCCTATGCTGACCTTCCTGCTCAAGCGGCTCCTCGGGCTGCTGCCGACGCTGCTGATCGTCTCGGTGCTGGTCTTCCTGTTCGTCCACCTGCTGCCCGGCGATCCGGCGCGGCTGGCGGCCGGGCAGGATGCCGACGCCCAGACGGTGGCGCTGGTGCGCACCGAACTCGGCCTCGACCGGTCCCTGCCGGAACAATTCGTGCGCTACTTCGCCAACCTCGCCCGCGGCGATCTCGGCGTCTCGATCCGCACCCGCCGCCCGGTCTCGACCGAGATCGGCGAGCGCTTCCTGCCGACCCTTCTGCTCACGCTCACCAGCATGGCCTGGGCGGTCGCCTTCGGGCTGATCATCGGCATCGTCTCGGCGGTCTACCGCAACGAGTGGCCCGACCGGGTCGGGATGACGCTCGCCGTGTCCGGCATCTCGTTCCCCGCCTTCGCGCTGGGCATCCTCCTGATGCAGATCTTCTCGGTCGAGCTCGGCTGGCTGCCGACCGTCGGCGCCGACACGTGGCGGCACTACGTGCTGCCGTCGCTGACGCTGGGCGCGGCCGTGGCCGCCGTGATGGCCCGCTTCACCCGCGCGGCCTTCGTGGAGGTCATCGGCGAGGATTTCGTCCGCACCGCGCGCGCCAAGGGGCTCAAGGAGCGCGTCGTCATCGCCAAACACTGCCTGCGCAACGCCCTGATCCCGGTCGTGACCATGATGGGCCTGCAGTTCGGCTTCCTGCTCGGCGGCTCGATCGTCGTGGAGGCGGTGTTCAACTGGCCCGGCATGGGCCGCCTGCTCGTCGATGCCGTGAACCAGCGCGACTACCCGGTGATCCAGGCCCTGGTCCTGCTGTTCTCCCTGGAGTTCATCCTGATCAACCTGGTCGTGGACGTGCTCTACGGCCTCATCAACCCGACCATCCGCTACAGGTGAGCCGGCCGTGACCGACATCCTCGTCCCCGCCGCCCCCACCGTCGCGCCCGTTCCCACCGGCATCCGGACGCCGTGGTCGGAATTCTGGCGCAAGTTCCGGCGCCAGCGCGTCGCCGTCGTTGCCCTGGGCTTCATCGGCCTGCTGGTCGTGGTCGCCGTGCTGGCCCCGTGGATCGTGCCCTACGACCCGGTCAACGACTTCGACTACGACCGGATCAACGAGGGCCCCTCGCTCGCGCACTGGCTCGGCGTCGATCCCCTCGGGCGCGACATCCTGAGCCGCATCGTCGAGGGGGCGCGGATCTCCCTCGCGACCGGCTTCCTGTCGGTCGCCGTCGGCGGCCTCGTCGGGACCGTGCTCGGTCTCCTCGCGGGCTATTACGGCGGCTGGTGGGACCGGATCGTCATGCGCATGTCCGACGTGCTGTTCGCCTTCCCGGGCATCCTCCTGGCGCTCGGCGTCGTCGCCATCCTGGGCTCCGGGCTCGTCAACGTCGTCGTGGCGGTCTCGGTCTTCAGCGTCCCGGCCTTCGCGCGCCTCGTGCGCGGCACGACCCTGGTCCTGAAGAACAGCACCTACATCGAGGCCGCGCGGAGCATCGGCGCCCCCGACCGGACGATCCTCCTGCGCCACATCCTGCCGGGCACGATCTCGGGCATCGTGGTCTACTTCACCATGCGGCTGGGCACCTCGATCATCACGGCCGCGAGCCTGTCGTTCCTCGGCATGGGCGCGCAGCCGCCGACGCCCGAATGGGGCGCCATGCTGAACGAGGCGCGCGCCGACATGGTCTCGGCGCCGCACGTCGCGCTGTTCCCGAGCCTCGCGATCTTCTTCACGGTGCTGGCCTTCAACCTCCTCGGGGACGGCCTGCGGGACGCCCTCGATCCGAAGATCGATCGCCTGTGACGCCGACCGCCCCTCCGCGCCCGGCGCCCCGCGTCGGCCGCCTGCCGCGGGGCCCGCGCGATGCCATCACGGACGTCCCGGGCGTGACGGTCGGCCATTGCACGCTGGCCGAGGGCGACGTGCAGACGGGGGTGACGGTCGTGCGCCCGCACGGCGGCGATCCCTACCGCGACCGCGTTCCGGCGGCCGGCGTCGTGCTCAACGGCTTCGGCAAGTCCGTCGGCCTGATGCAGGTCGAGGAGCTCGGCGTGCTCGAGACGCCGATCGCCCTGACCAACACCTTCTCGGTGCCGGCGGTGGCCGCCGCCCAGATCCGCGCCGCGATCGCCGACAATCCGGAGATCGGGCGCGCGCTGCCGACGCTCAACCCGCTCGTGTTCGAGTGCAACGACGGTTACCTCAACGACATCCAGCGCATGGCGGTGTCGGCGTGCCACTACCGCGACGCCCTTGACGCGGCCGGTTCCGCCGTCGCGGAAGGGTCGGTCGGGGCCGGTCGCGGCATGTCGAGCTTCGGCCTCAAGGGCGGCATCGGCACCGCCTCGCGTCGGGTCCGCACGCGCGCGCGCGGCCGGTTCACGCTGGGCACCCTCGTCCTGTCCAATTTCGGCAAGCCGTCCCAGATCCGGGTGTGCGGCACGCCGCTCGCCGCCCACCTCCGGGCGACCGCCGGGGAACCGGAATCCGGCGCGGAGCCGCCGGAGAAGGGCTCCATCATCATGATCGTCGCCACCGACGCGCCCCTCGACGCGCGCCAGCTCCGCCGCCTCGCCCTGCGGGCCGGGGCCGGCCTCGCCCGGACCGGCTCGGTGTTCGGCCACGGCAGCGGCGACATCGCGCTGGCCTTCACGACCGCCTACACGGTGCCGCAGGATCCCGCCCGCCCGATGCCGGCGCCCGCCCTGCTGCACGACGCGGAGCTCGATCCATTGTTCGAGGCCGCCGCGGACGGGGTCGAGCAGGCGATCATCCACGCCCTCTGGCGGGCCCAGGCGGTGACGGGCCGCGACGGCCACCGGCGGGACGCGCTGACGGATCTCCTGCCCGGCTGGGCCGAAATTCTCGGAGCCTGAGCGATGCGCGTCCTGATCTCGACGGATATCGAGGGCGTCGCCGGGATCTATCACCGCGTCCAGACGACGCCGGGGAATCCCGAGTACGAGCGCGCGCGGGTGCTGATGACGCGGGAGGCCAATGCCGCCGTCGCGGGCGCCTTCGACGGCGGCGCGCGGGCGGTGCTGGTCAACGACTCGCACGGCGACTTCCGCAACATGCCCCCGGACCTCCTCGACCCCAGGGCGCAGGCCGTGCAGGGCAAGCCGCGGCCCCTCGGGATGATGGCCGGGATCGATCAGGACATCGATGCGGTCTGCCTCGTCGGCTACCACGCGCGGGCGAGCGGCCGGGGCATCCTGGCTCACACGGTCAACAGCTTCGCCTTCGCGCGGATCGCGATCAACGGCCAGGAACTCGGCGAGGCCGGCCTCTACGGCGCGCTGGCCGGCGCCTACGGCGTGCCTGTGGCGATGGCGAGCGGCGACGACGTGTTCGTCGCGGAGAACCGCGCGCTGCTCCCGGGCACGCGCTTCGTCGAGACCAAGCGCGCGACGGGGCAGAACAGCGGCATCAGCCTCTCGCCGGCGCAGAGCTGCGCGGCGATCGGCGAGGCCGTCGCAGCGGCCCTCCGGGAGTCGAGCGCGCGGCCCTTCCGCCTCGAGGGTCCGCTGGAGGTCCGCGTGCGCGCGCAGACACCGGCCCTGGCGGACCTGTTCTGCCTGTGGCCGAGCCTGCGGCGGGGGGAGGGCAGCGAGGTCGTGTTCGCGGCGGCGCACGTCGCGGAGGCGGTCCAGGTGATCAACGCCCTCTCGGCGATGTCGAGCGCGCTGCGCTGAGCCCTCGCGGCCGGCGCGACGGCGACGATCCGCCCGGCGTCGCCCGAGAGGCGGCGGCATGCGCGCCTTGCGGTCTTCCGGCCGAAGGCCCAGAACCGCACGGTCCTTGCTTCCCCATGCTGGCGCCACGGGAGTTCGTCGCTTGGTCCGGACCGTCTGCCCGCACGATTGTCCCTCTGCCTGCAGCCTCGACGTGCAGGTCGTGGACGGGCGCGTCGTGTCGGTCCGGGGCGGCGACAATCCCTACACGGCCAGGGTGATCTGCGCGAAGGTCAGCCGCTACGGCGAGCGCGTCCACCACCCGGACCGGATCCTCCACCCGCTGGAGCGCGTCGGGCCGAAGGGCAGCGGGGCGTGGCGCCGGATCTCCTGGGACGCGGCGCTCGACCGGCTGGCGGCGGCCTTCTCGGAGACGGCGGACCGTTGGGGGGCGGAGGCGGTCTGGCCGTACAATTCGGGCGGGACCATGGGCCTCGTCCAGCGCGACGGTATCCACCGGCTCACCCACGTGATGGGCTACTCGCGGCGCAAGCGCACCATCTGCACGGCGGTCGCGATCGCGGGCTGGAGCGCCGGGGTCGGCCGGATCGCCGGCCCGGATCCCCGCGAGATGGCGCTCTCCGACCTGATCGTTGTCTGGGGCGGCAACCCGGTGAGCACCCAGGTCAACGCGATGACCCACATCAGCCGCGCCCGCAAGACGCGGGGCGCCAAGCTGGTGGTGATCGATCCGTACCGCACCGGGACCGCGGCGGCGGCCGACCTCCACCTCGCGCTCCGGCCCGGCACCGACGGGGCGCTCGCCTGCGCGGTGCTCCACGTCCTGTTCCGCGACGGCCACGCGGACCGGGCCTACCTCGCCGCCCAGGCCGAGGACACGGCGGCGCTGGAGGCGCATCTGGCGTCGCGCACCCCCGAATGGGCGGCGGCGATCACCGGCCTGGAGCCCGCCGCGATCGAGGCCTTCGCGGCCCTCTACGGGCGCACGCCGCGCAGCTACATCCGCTGCGGCTTCGGCTTCACCCGCAGCCGCAACGGCGCGGTGAACCTGCACGCGGTGACCTGCCTGCCGACCGTCACCGGCGCCTGGCAGCACGAGGGCGGCGGCGCCCTCTGGCAGCACGCCGCGATCTTCAACTGGGACAAGACCCTGACGGAGGGGCTCGACGCCAGGGCGCCCGGCGTGCGCGAGCTCGACATGAGCCGGATCGGCGCCGTGCTCACCGACGATCCCGACGCCCTGCTGGGCGGCCCGCCGGTCCGCGCCATGCTGATCCAGTCGGCCAATCCCGCGGTCTCCGCGCCCGACAGCGCCCGGGTGCGCGCGGGGCTGACGCGGCCGGACGTGTTCGTGGCCGTGCACGAGCAGTTCATGACCGAGACGGCCGCGCTCGCCGACCTCGTGCTGCCGGCCACCACCTTCCTGGAACACGACGACATCTACGGCGCCGGCGGCCACAGCCACATCCAGGCCGGGCCGGCGATCCTGGAGCCGCCGGGCGAGTGCCGCTCGAACCACGCGCTCCTGTCGGGGCTCGCCGCCCGGCTCGGCGCGGACCACGCGGGCTTCCGCCTGACCGCCCGGGACCTCGCCGACGCCACCCTCGCGCGCTCCGGCTGGGGCGGTCTCGACAGACTGGAGGCGGAGGGCTGGATCGACGCGCAGCCGGATTTCGCCGAGAGCCACTTCCTGACCGGGTTCGGCCATCCCGACGGGCGCTTCCGCTTCGCCCCCGACTGGGCGGCGCTGGGTCCGCGCGCGGCCGGCATGCCGGCCCTCCCGGATCACTGGCCGGAGGCCGAGCCCGCCGACGCGGAGCACCCGTTCCGGATGATCGCCCCGCCGGCCCGTCAGTTCCTCAACGCGACCTTCACCAACGTGCCCGAGTCGCTCCGTCGCGAGGGGCGGCCGACCTGCCTGATCCACCCGGCGGACGGCGTGCGGCTCGGGATCGGTACGGGCGACGCCGTCGAGGTCGGCAATGCCCGCGGTCGGGTCCGGTTGCACGCGCGGCTCGCCGAGGGGCAGCAGCCGGGCGTCGTGGTGGTCGAGAGCCTGTGGCCGAGCGCGGCCTTCGCGGGCGGGGACGGGGGCATCAACACGCTGATCGGGTCGGCGCCGGCCGCGCCCAACGACGGTGCCGCCTTCCACGACACTGCGGTCTGGGTTCGAGCGGCCTGAGCCGGGCGCTCGGGCCGTCGAAACTCACGCTCCTTTTCCGGTGCCCCCCTCGCAGAAGCCGGGGACGGACAATCGACAGCAATCCGTTGCCCGGAATCCCGGTCAGGCGCACGGCCGGTCGGGGTCGACGGGGTCGGGCGGCGCTCTCCCGCGCCCGCGCTTTCCCGCCCGCGGGCGGTGATCGTGACCGCGGGCCGGGCTAAGGCTCGGCCCTCGTCGACCCCGCCCCGCAGATGCCCTGGAGCGCGGTCCACGCGGCGCCCGACAGGATCTGCCGTTCGGGCGCCGCGGGTCCCGCCTGGGCGCGGATCGCGGCCGCGCGCTCGCGCGTGAAGGGATGGCTGCGCAGCAGGTCCAGCACGTCGCTCTTGCCGTCGTGCTTGTCCTTGGCGATGCGCTCGAGGATGTCGGCGAGCGCCGCGCCGTTGCCGCCCGCGCGCGTCATCAGGTCGACCGCGAAGGCGTCCGCCGCCCGCTCGGCGTCGCGGCTGTAGCCGGCCGAGAGCACCGCGTCGCCCAGCGCGATGATGATGGTCGAGCCGGTCAGATCCCCGAGGACGAGGCTCAGGAGGAACGAGGTGCCCGATGCCCGGATGAGGGAGCGGGTCGGATCGCGTCTGCGGACATGGCCGAGCTCGTGCGCCAGAACCGCCGCGGCCTCGTCGGCCGATCGCGCCCGCGCGATGAGGCTCGAGAGCACGATCACGCGGGCGCCCGGCAGGGCGAAGGCGTTGGCCATCCCGTGCCGGCGCACGCTCACGGCGAGAGCCGGCGGCAGCGAGCCCTCAGCCTGCCCGGCCGCGACGAGGCGACCGACGAGCTTGTCGAGGGCCTCGCGCCCGGCGGGCTCCGCACAGGCCGGCGGGTCGCCGAGGAAGCGCAGGACTTGCGGCTCCGCCACCGCCCCGAGCCGCGACTCGGCCGCGTCCGGCACGAGCGGGGCGAGCAGGCCGGCGATCTGCGGGACGCCGAAGACCGCCACGAGCAGGACCGAGAGACCCGCCGCCAGAGACCAGAGCACGAGCCGCACCGTGCCGCCCGAACCCTCCCGAAGGTGCAGGTCCGGGCAGCGCGCGGCGAGCGCCGCGGCGAGCGTCGCGTCCGAGAATTCCACGCGGGCCGGCTCGTCGGCCGGACCGATCCGCATCAGCGGCGGCACCGAGACGGCGGCGCGCAGGTCGAGCAGGTTCCAGTCCCGGGCGACGTCCGGCCCGGAGACGCGGAAGCGGTCGTCGAGGCGCAGGGTGACGGGATGAGCCCGCGCGCTGACGCCGTCGAAGTAGCGGCCTTCGACCTCGATCGGCGCCCCGGCGGTCGCTTCGGAAGGGCGGATCAAGTCTCAGAAGCCGATCTGGAGGGCGCCCCCGACGTCGAGCGCGTCGGCGAGACCCTCCTGCAGGCCGCTGCCGGCGCCGCGGGACGAGGCGAGGACACTGTCCAGGGCTCGCGGATCCACGACCTTCGTGCTCGTCGCCACCGCCGCCCACAACCGGGCCTGCACCACGCGCACGTACAGCACCGCGAAGAGCGGCGCGCCGACGAGGTAGATGAGGACGACGAGCCCGTGGAGCATCCCGAGATCGCCCGCCGCCCGCGCGGCGAAGATCAGCAGCGCGGCGACGAGGCCCAGCACGACGAGGAAGCCGAGAAGCGACAGCATGTAGACGATGTAGGGCCAGTAGAATTGGCGCGCCTTGAGGCTCGAGGCGAGGCGGGCGTGACCGAGGCCGGCGGCGGCCATGAAGGCCCGCGTCTCCCGGGCGCGGTAATAGGGGATCAGAAGCAGCGCCGCGGGCACGCAGATCGCGGCCGCGAAGCCCATCGTCCGGAGGAGGACGCCGATATGCGAGGCCGCGTAAGCGGGATTGAGGATCGTCTCGCCGGCCTTGCCGCCGGGCTTCGGCACCAGCAGGTCGCTGGGCAGCGAGAAATCCGCCGCCGCCAGGAGGGCGATGCCGAGCCCGATCAGCGGCCCGAGCCCCACCACGTAGAGCAGAAGCCAGGGGCCGAGCACGCTGCGTCCCCGCGCCGTCGAGTGCATCCGGCTGGTGCCGACCAGGGTGTGACCGATGCGGTAGCGCTCCAGGCTCGCCCGCATGAACGGGACGGCCAGGCCGACGGTGACGAGTGTGAGCAGCCACCAAGCGCCCGCGCGTGCCGCGTAGGCGAGCCCGGAGCCGTCCTGTCCGAGGCGTATGCCGCGCCACAGGGTCCGCATCGCCCGGTAGCGGCGTCCGCGGTAGATCGCGAACTGGCTCAGGAGGAACAGGAACACGAAGGAAATCACCACCGAGAACGGGGCGAGCGCGGGCGCGACGAGCGAGACCGCGAACAGCGCGACGTAGATCGGCACCAGGATCGCGAGCGCGACGAGGAAGCCCAGAAACAGTTCCTTGCCGGTTCCGGTGTACTCGGCGGGCGAGCCGTCGAGCGCGGTGCGCTCCCAGAAGAAGCGGCGCAGATTGGTGACGTACCAGAACCGGTAGATGCCGAAGGTCACCACCGAGAGCAGAAAGCCCTTCAACGCGAGCCACGTGAGTCCTTTGACCCGCGGATCGAAGGTTACGGCGGCCACGCGCGTGGCCGGAGCGCCGCTCCGCGCGTCGAACTCGGTGCCGGTTGCGGGATCCATGGATTCGTCGATCGTCCCGTCGCGTTTCGCGGCGGGACACTACGAAGTGAGACCCGCGGTGACCAGTTCCGCGCGGACGCAATTCAATTCCGTCCCCGCACTGTCGTGCGGCGACCGCACGAGACCTGCGGCGTCGTTAACGAGCGACTTCCGGGTTCGAGGCGGTCATCGCAGGGTGTCGCGGCCGAGCCGGCCCGGTGAGGGAGGCGTCGCGCTCGGCCGGAGCGGCTCGACGGCGGCGCAGAACCGGCGCGACCGCCACGGCCTGAGCGCCGTCAGCCCAGGACAGCGAGGGCCGCGGCCAGATCGGCGACGAGATCGTCCGGGTGCTCGATCCCGATCGACACCCGGATCGTCGCGTCCGTGATCCCGAGCCGGTCGCGCACCGCCTTCGGCACGCCGGAATGGGTCGTGGAGGCCGGGTGGCTGGCGAGCGACTCCGTCCCGCCGAGGCTGACGGCGAGCTTGAACAACTGGAGGTGGTTGAGGACCTGGAACGCCTCGGCCTCGCCGCCGACGATGTCGAACGAGAATGTCGAGCCCGGTGCCGCGCACTGCCTGGCGTAGACCTGCGCCTGATGCGATCCGGGCTCGAGATGCGCGAGATGGTGAAGGCGCGCCACCTTCGGGTGCTCCGCCAGCATCCGGCCGACGATCTCGCCGTTGCGGTTCGCGGCGCTCATGCGCAGCGACAGGGTCTCGAGCGAGCGCCCGAGCATCCAGCAGGAATGCGGGTCGAGACCGGTCCCGATCGCCGAGCGCAGCAGCCGCACCGGCTTCATCCGCGCCGCCGAGCCGAGGGCGGCGCCGGCGATCAGGTCCGAGTGGCCGCCGACATACTTGGTCAGGGAGTAGACCGAGATGTCGGCGCCTTCGCGCAGCGGGTGCTGGAAGAGGGGCCCGAGCAGGGTGTTGTCGCAGACCACCATCGGCGCCGCGCCGCCCTGCCGGGCACCGATCTCCTCGGCGACCGCGCGGACAAGGCTGAGGTCGACGAGGGTGTTGAGCGGGTTCGAGGGGGTCTCGACCATGACGACGCTGACCCGTCCCGCGTCGGCCGCCCGGTGGGCCGCGGCGCGCACGCTCGCCGGGTCGGTCCCGTCCGAGAACCCGAGCGGCGCGATGCCGAACCCGGCCAGGGTCTTGGCGATCAGCGTCTCGGTGCCGCCGTAGAGGGGCTGCGAGTGCAGGATCGCGTCGCCGGGCCGGGCGAACGCCAGGATCGTGGTGGCGATCGCCGACATGCCGGAGGAGAAGACCAGCGCCGCCTCGGCTTCCTCGAAGACGGCCAGCCGATCCTCGACGATCTCGCTGTTCGGATGATTGAAGCGCGAGTAGACCAGCCCCGCCGCCTCGCCGACCGGCGGTTCGCGCCGCCCGGAGACGTAGTCGAAGAAGGCTTTGCCGTGCTCGGCGGAGGTGAAGACGAACGTCGATGTCAGGAAAACCGGCGGCTTCACCGCACCCTCGGACAGGGCCGGATCGTAGCCGTAGCCGAGCATCAGCGTCTCGGGATGGAGCGGGCGGTTGCCGAGTTCCTTCTTGTGGTAGCGGTCGTCCGACATGCTGACCTCGCTCCGACAGGACGCCAGCGCGGAGCTGGACAGCCCGGATGCGCTCCGGGTGCGGGAGCACGGCACAGCCGTGCCGATCTTCCCGTACGGGCGCAGGGGCAGTTGAATGCGTGCCCGCGAGCCCGATCAATCTCGACTCCGGTCTTGAGCCGATCTGGAAATGTTCCGACCGATTGCTTGGTCTGCAGAGTGATATTAAATTTCACGATGATTTACATTCAAAGTGTTCGGCACACGTTCCGGAGCACGGACCGGTTCTCGACCGCGTCGCGGAGTTCGTTCCGATAGGCTGCCGGGCCGAGATACTGCCCGAGGGGCAGGTCGGGCGCCTCCTGAATCGCCCGCGCCTGGATGCCGTGCCGTCGACACCCGCTTCAGCGAGGATCCCGCTAACGTCCCGGCAAGCGTCGAGCTCGCGGCGGTCCGGGCCTCGCCGCGAGCTCCATGAGTTCGCGACCGCGGCTCATCGCAGCCTTTCACGACCTTCGATAGCGACCCGCTGACCCCCTATCGCGCTTCAGCCCCGTCCTTTCACCCGCGGTCACGTTGTCGCTGCCCGATCAGGTATGATCCAAGTGATGGAATTTTACCGCGAGAGACGCGAGCATGTGATCTTTCCGTGCGGCAGAAGACCATGTTTTTCGACCAAAAGGCGCTGATAGGTCGCCATATTCTAGTCGTGGAAGATGATTATTTTGCCGCAGCACACGTCAAAGACTGCCTGCGCACACATGGTGCAACCATCGAGGGGCCCTGGTCGAACGTCGAACATGCCATGTCATCGCTCGATCGGAGTATCGATCGCATCGACTCGGCCGTTCTCGACATCGACCTTCAGGACGGGAAGAGAAGCTATCCGATCGCCAAACGCCTCGATTGGGCCGGAATACCTTATATATTCGCGAGCGCCCATCCGCTATCGCAGATCCCGGAAGAATATCGAGACTGCCTCAACATCGGAAAGCCCCATTCAGATCACAGGCTGATCTGCGGCCTCAGCCAGCTTCTAGAGGGCACCTTCGAGAGCAAGCTCTATCGGGCGCTGACAAGGCTGGGGGCGGTGAGCCGACATATCCAAGCAGGAGAGCGGCGCGTCGCTCAACAGCGAGAGCGGGTTGCTCGATTCCGAGGCATGCGGCACAGCCTCAATCTTGCCGAAGAATTGCTGGAGGAGCTGTTGAATAGTCTATCCGCCCTGGAAGACACCCGTGCAAAATTTCTTGACGAACTTCGCCTGATACAAGCTGGTGCGCTTTGATCCCGGGCGGGTAGCGTCGAATTCTATTCAGCGCGAGGAGCAGGCGTCACGCTGCTCGTGGCGTCGCCTTCAGGATTCGGGGAATTCACGTCGTCGTCGCTGAGCTCGGAACAATTGATCGACGGCGGAGGGTCGGGGCGACGAACGAGATGCTCCGTCTGATCCAGCAACGTCCGTGAGCGTCGGATCGCCTGCAACGAGGTCTCCAGGAGCCACTGATCGTATCCAGCCGACAGTCGAGCTTTGGGGGACGAGTTTGCCAAGAGGCTGCTCCGCGTCATGCAGGCGGGAGCACACGTATCTCTCAGCCACCAGCGCCCACGGGTTCGAGAACCGGCTGGTGATCGCGACATCCTACGCCGGTCTGGCTGGAGCGCCTAATCGCAGGCGGTCCCGACGCTCGGCGCGCATCAGCCAATGGGCGTGCTCTCGACGCTGGTCGTCAGCCCCGATGCGAAGTCGCGCGGCGGCCGACGGATCGACGCTCTCGGGAAGCGTCGAGGGCGTCCCCTGCGGCCGCCCTGCCGCGACCCGGACCGGCCGCTAGCGGCCGGACCGGGCCGATCGCCGGGCATGCGCTGTCGTCGGACCTGCGCCCGAGACCCTTGCACCACCGGCCGCTGGTCAGGGGGGCGGATCTCGAAAGCAGCCACCACCGGCCGTTCGGCAACCTCGGCTCGGGGCGGTGAACGGACGTTTGTTCGACGCCGGGGATCGGAGATCCTGCTGCGCGCCGCTCGCGATCCTACGCAATATGCCGTCTCGCGTGTCGAAAGGTGCGCGCTGCGCGCAGCACATCCGAGCACAACTCGGTTCCGGCGCTGTAAAACCTCGGCCGGTAATCCATACCTTAGAATAAATTCACTTTTGAATCGTTGTAAGTGTGTGATCTATAACACGTTTTCGGCTTGATCAACGATCCGTGAACGGCGAACACGTGGGCACTGCGCCGCCGGAGGCGCTCGTCAGCGTGATCTATGTCGTATCGCTCGCTCCTCACCCTCCTCCTCGCCACCACTGCTCTCGCCGGGCCCGCGAGGGCGCAGGACGGCTCCGTTCAGCTCAACGAGATCTCGGTCGAAGCGGCGTCGCCCGGCAATTCCGCCCCCGGCCTGACGGGCTCGGGCGGCCTCAACGTGAGCGGGGGCGACGGCGGTACGGCAAGCACCAGCGGCGGCGGTGGCGGTCCGTCCGGGATCACCGGTTACACCGCCCGGGTCGCCACGACCGCAACGAAAACCAACACGCCGCTGATCGAGGTCCCCCAGTCCGTGTCGGTGGTCACCCGCGAGCAGCTGAACGACCGCAACGTTCAGACCTTCACCGACGCGGTCAACTACGTCCCCGGCGCCGTATCCGCCCGGTCCGGCTTCGATCCGCGGTTCGATCAGATCTTCATCCGCGGCTTCGACGTGCTGACCAATCAGGGAATCTACCGAGACGGGTTGCGCGTGATCGGGACCGGCTTCGCCTACCCGAAAAGCGAGCCCTACGGCGCGGAGGCGCTCACCATCCTGCGCGGGCCCGCCTCCGGCCTCTACGGCCTCGGCTCGCCCGGCGGCATCCTCGACATCACGACCAAGCGTCCCGTCTTCGCGCCGTTCGGCGAGGTGCAGTTCCAAGCCGGCAGCTTCGACCGCTTCCAGGGCAACTTCGACGTCGGGGGGCCGATCGAGGGTTCGGGCGGCACCATGGCCTACCGTCTCACCGGCGTGCGCCGCGAGGCGGGCACCTTCATCGGTCTGGGCACGACCGACGACCAGCTCTATCTCGCTCCCGCGTTCACCTGGAAACCGTCGGCCGATACCACATTCACGTTCCTCAGCGAGTTTCAGGTCACGAATACGCCGGCGGCGACGTTCTTTTACAATGACCCGGGCTTTCGGGTGTCCAAGTTCTACCAGGGCGACCCGCGCTTCATCGGCCTCGACCAGACGCAGTACCGGGTCGGCTACGCCTTCGAGCACTTCATCACGCCGGACCTCATTTTTCGCCAGAATTTCCGGCACTACGGGCTCTTCCTGAGCGCCAAGTACGTCGACATCAACAACATCAACGAAGCACGCACGATCGGCACGCGCGATACGGGCTACATTCGCGAGGGCCTGGTGCAGCAGACGCTGGACAACCAGCTGGAAGCCCGCTTCGCTACAGGCCCGGTCGCGCACACCGTGGTCGGCGGCGTCGACTACGCCCGGTACAGCCTGAGCGCACGCTTCGGGTTCGGGCTGGCTCCGGACCTCAACCTCGTCACGCGGAATTACGGCCAGCAGTTCATCCCGACGCCCCCCCTGGCGCCCGCGTCGCGCCAGAGCCAGGACCAGATCGGTGTCTACCTGCAGGATCAAGCCAAGTTCGGAAACTTCATCCTGACGCTGAACGGGCGGCACGACTGGGTCTTCCAGAACAACTACGCGACGCCGGACAGCGCGGTCTCACGTCAGGACAACAGCGCCTTCACGGGCCGGGTCGGCCTGGGCTACGTCCTGGCACCGGGGCTGGTGCCCTACGCCAGCTACGCCACGACCTTCACGCCGCAGGTGGGCATCGACCGGAACGGGCAGGCGTTCAAGCCCGCCACGGGCGACCAGATCGAGGCCGGGGTCAAGTACCTGATCCCCGGCACCAATATCCAGACGGCGTTCGCCGGCTTCGACATCAACCAGTCGAACATCCTGATCCCCGACGCGGGCAACCTCGCATTCCAGACCGCCGGCGGCGCCGTGCGCTCGACGGGCTTCGAGGCCGAGGCCACGGCCAACCTCGCGCCGGGCACGAACCTGACGATCGCCTACACACACGTCGACATCCGGTTCGTGAACTCGGTCTCGGCCACCGGTCAGTCGATCGCCGGGAACCGCGTGTCCGGCATCCCCAGCGACACCTACGCGTCGTTCCTGACCTACGCCTTCCCGCCTTCCTCGGCCCTGCGCGGTCTGCAGATCGGCGGCGGCATCCGCTTCATCGGATCCAGCTTCGCCGACGACCAGAACACGGTGCGCAACACCGCGGTCACCCTCTACGACGCGCTGGTCGCCTACGACTTCGCGGCGCTGGATCCGAAGTACAAGGGCTTCCGGGCGCAGATCAACGCCTACAATATCTTCGACCGTAACTACACGACCTGCTCGTTCGGGTTCTGCAACTTCAACCAGCCGGCACGAGTCATCGGTAGCCTGATCTATCGCTGGTGAGAGCGTCCATCTCCGGCGCCTGCGTGTTCCGAGGCAGGGCCTCCAGGAGGACACGACGATCGTGGCCCGCCGCGCGGCGGGCCACGATCGCGATGGCGGGGGCGCGGATCGACGTCCGCCCGGGCGATCTGCGACCGCTGGATCACTCATCGACGGCGCAGGTCTTGAGGCGCTCCGATACGCCGGAGGGCGCGGGCCCCGGCGATGGGGCTCCGATCTACACGCGCCGAATGACCGACCCGGCCTTCCTGGCGGGTCGGGCGCCTACGCTCAGGCGGGTGTCGCCAAGTCGCCGGCGATAGGCCGCCCGGCGTTCGGCACCACAAGGGCGCTGTGCGGCCACCGCGACATTCGCGCCGTCGACCGACGGTTCTCCACATCCTGACCGCGGCCTCGAGCGCGATCCGAACCCGATCGTCGTCTGCCTCAGGATTTCCGATCCAGACGCTTCCGGAAATCGTGCTTGATGAGCGGGTGCGGCCATTTAGCCTTTCCTATCGAGATCTGCTCGGGTTGAGGACGAACAGCTCTCCACGTGACGTCGGCAGGACGTCCTGAGCGGGCGTGACGCAGAAGCTCGAGGCAGACGCAGCGCCCGCGTCCGGAGAGACATGTCCGGGATAGGCGCCGATAGTCCGTGCGGCCGTTTCCGGGAGGGGGCGCTTGGATGATCGATCGGCGTGAAATGATCGAAAATCGAGACCGCGCTCTGACGGGGCGAATCTCGATCGAAACCGGAACAGTTTCTCCAGGATAAAATACATCTCTGGCATTCGATTTGCTCGGCGCGCGGTACTGCAGAGAAAGGAACTGTCGACGTGATGCGTCTTCTGACCCCGCTCCTCGCGGCCTCCGCCCTGGTCGCATCCATCATCCCGGTGCAGGCGGCCGAGAAGCTCGTCGTCAGCACCTGGGGCGGCAGCTTCCGCGATCTGATCGACGAGGCCATCGCCACGAAGTTCAAGGCGGAGACCGGCGCCGAGGTCGAGTACATCACCGGCGGTACCATCGACCGGCTCAACAAGGCCAAGCTCGCCAAGGACGCGCCCGAGAGCGATGTGACCTTCACGACCGCCCATGTCGGCTGGCTCTACGTCAATGACGGCCTGTTCGAGACGCTCGACATGGCCAAGATCCCGAACGCGGCGAACCTCGTCGAGCAGGCCCGGGTCAGCCCGGCGCATCTCGGCACTTGGGGCTACGTCTACACGATCGGCTACCGCGCGGACCTGACGCCCAAGGGCATGACCTTCGGCTCCTGGGCCGATCTCTGGGACCCGAAGCTCAAGAACAGCCTGGCCGCGCCCGATTTCGACCCGAGCCACATCATCGCCGTCTCGGCGCTGCTCTCGGGCGGCGACCCGGCGACCTGGGAAAAGGGGCAGGCCAAGCTGGAGGCGCTGAAGCCGAACTTCCGGGCCTTCTACACCAACGACGCCAACAGCCAGCAGCTGATCGCCACCGGCGAGACGCCCGTTCAGGTCGTGCTGACCATGAACGCCTACTACATGAAGGGCCAGGACGTGCCGGTCACCGTGGTGATCCCCAAGGAGGGTGGGGTTCTCGGCATCGACACGGTCGCGATCAACAAGGGGTCCAAGAAGGCAGAGCTCGCCTACAAGTTCATCAACATCGCTCTCGATCCCGAAGTACAGGCCAAGATCGCGCAGCTGAAGAAGGGCAGCCCGACCGTCACCAACGCCAAGGTCGATCCCGAGATCGCCAAGCTGCCGGGTGTGTTCACCACCGCCGAGCAGTGGAAGACCCAGGCGATCAACATCGACCCGAAGCTCCGGGCCGAGAAGACCGCGCTCTGGCGCAAGTGGTTCGCCGAGAACATCATGGCGCGCTAGGGCCCGCGCCATGCGCCTCGCTCGACGGGAAGCCTCATGACACCCGCGATCCGCCGCCGGCCCTTCCTGCCGCTGTTCGTGACGCCGGCGGTGCTGGTCGCCGCCGCCATCGTGGCCGCCATGGCGGCGATCCTGCGCTACAGCCTGCACGCCTACGTGCCGGGATCCCTCGACGTCGGCGGTCTCACGCTGGAGAACTTCTCCGATCTCGGCCGCCCGATCGTGCTCCGGGCGCTGCGCGACACGGTGCTGATCTGCTTCGAGACGGCGCTGATCACCCTGGTCGTCGGCTACCCCGTCGCCTACGCCCTGGTGCGCACCCGCTCGCTGCTGCTGAAGTCCGTCATCCTGATCGTCGCGGTGACCCCGCTCTTCCTCGGCGAGGTGGTGCGCACCTATGCCTGGACGGTGGTGCTCGGCAATTCCGGCTTCGTGAACGCCACCTTGCGCCAGCTCGGCCTGATCGAGCGGCCGATCCAGCTCATGTTCACCGAGCTCGGGGTGATCGTCGCCCTCGTGCACGTCACGCTGCCGGTGATGGTCATCATGCTGGCCGCGGCCCTCGCGCATATCGACCGCGACTACGAGCGCGCGGCCCAGAGCCTCGGCGCCGGGCCGGTGCGCACGTTCCTCACCGTGACGCTGCCGCTCTCGATGCCCGGCGTGGTGGCGGGCTTCACCACCGCCTTCGCCTGGACGTTCAGCGCCTTCGCGACGCCCCAGGTGATCGGCGGCGGAAAGGTCGGGGTCGTCTCGACCCTGGTCTACCAGCTCGGCCTGTCCTCCTTCAATTTCCCGGTCGCGGCGTCCCTGAGCCTCGCCGGCCTCGTCCTGGCGCTCGGAACGATGTGGCTCGTGCGCCGCTGCGCCCGCCCGCTCGAAGCGTTCGGAGGCCACTGATGCGCCGCGGCCTCCGCACCCGGCTTCTCGGGATCTCCGGCAGGGTCCTCGTCGGGCTGATCCTCGCCTTCATCGTGCTGCCGGCCTTCGTGGTGACGCTCGCCGCGTTCAACGACCGGGCGATCCTGAGCTTCCCGCCGGCCAAGTACTCGACGCGCTGGTTCACCCGGGCCCTGACCTACCGGGATTTCCAGACGGGCCTGTGGAACAGCCTCGTCGTCACCGCCTGGGCCTCCACGCTCGCGCTCGCCGTGGGCACCGGCTTCGCGATCGCCCTGAAGCGATACGCTTTCCGCTTCAAGGCGGCGCTGGAGGGCGTGCTGCTCTCGCCGCTGATCGTGCCGCACTTCACCATCGGCCTCGGCCTCCTGGTCCTGGCCACCGGCATCGGTGCGGCGCGGGGCTTCTCCGTCGTGGTCCTCACCCACGTCGTGGTGGTGCTGCCCTTCGTGATCCGCTCGGTCTACATCTCGCTGCAGAACATCGACGAGCGGCTGGAGCTGGCCGCCGCGAGCCTCGGCGCCCGGCCGGGCCGCGTGCTCACCACCGTGACCCTGCCGCTCCTCGCGCCCGGCCTCGCCAGCGGCTGGCTGTTCGCGGCGATCCTGTCCTTCAACGAGTTCACCGCCTCGCTCTTCGTGACGGGGCAGGCGACCCAGACCCTGCCGGTGGCGATGTACGGCTACGTCCGCGAGTTCGCGGACCCGACGCTCGCGGCCGTCTCGGTGATCTACATCGCGGTCACGGCCCTCGCCCTGATTGTCGCCAACACGTTCCTCGGGCTCGGCAAGGTTCTGAATGTTGAGCAAGGCTCTTGATCTCACCGCGCCGGCGACCCTCCCCGGCACAGCCGCGGCCCCCCGGGCAAGACCGGCGGTCCGCCTCGACGGCGTGGTCAAGCGCTTCGGCGCGGTCACCGCGCTGGAGGAGAGCTGGCTGCAGGTGGAGCAGGGCGAGTTCCTGACGCTGCTCGGACCCTCGGGCTGCGGCAAGACCACCCTGCTCAACCTGATGGCGGGCTTCCTGGAGGCGGATGCGGGCGAGATCTTCATCGGGGACGACCTCGTGACCGCCACTCCGCCCTACGAGCGCGAGGTCGGCATCGTCTTCCAGAACTACGCCCTGTTCCCGCACATGAGCGTCGCGAAGAACGTCGGCTACGGTCTGCGCGTGCGCGGCGTGCCGAAACGGGAGATCGCCGCGCGCGTGGAGGAGGTTCTCGCCCTCGTGAAGCTCTCGGGCTTCGCGGACCGCTCGCCCCGGCAACTCTCCGGCGGCCAGCAGCAGCGCGTCGCGCTCGCCCGCGCCCTCGTCATCCGCCCGAAGGTCCTGCTCCTCGACGAGCCGTTCTCGGCGCTCGACAAGAACTTGCGCGGGGCGATGCAGGTCGAGCTGAAGGAGATCCAGCGCCGGCTCGGCGTGACGACGGTCTTCGTCACGCACGACCAGGGCGAGGCACTGAGCATGTCGGACCGGATCATCGTGATGTCGGCCGGTCGCGTCCGGCAGATCGGCACGCCGGATCAGGTGTACCGTCACCCGCAGGACCGCTTCGTGGCGGGCTTCATCGGCGACGTGAACCTCCTGCCCGGCCGCCTCGAAGCGCGGGCGGGCGAGCGCGCGACGGTCGCGGTCGGTGACCTGCGCCGCGAGGTCGAGGCCGACACCCTGCGGGACTGTGCGACCGGCGCCGCGGTCGACGTGTTCGTGCGGCCGGATCACCTCGGCGTGCGCCCGGCGGGCGAGAGCGGCACCCTGCCGGCCCAGGTCGCGGCCCTCGTCTACCAGGGCTCGCACATCGACCTGCATATCGACCTGCACGCCGACCTCCGTTCCGGTCCCATGAGCGGCGGGCGGGTGGTGGTGCGGATGCCGGGGCACGGGGCGCTCGCCACCTACGCCCCCGGATCGCCGGTGGCCCTGCTCGTGCCGCAGGCAGGCCTCGTCGCCTTCCCGGCCGAGCCGGGTAGCCCGAATGGACAAGCGGGCCGGACGGGCTCGTGACAGGACGATCCGGTCCGATGAAGCTCCTCTACGCGCGAACCTCGCCCTATGTCCGCAAGGTCCTGGTCCTGGCCCACGAGACCGGTCAGGCCGAGGCGATCGAGATCGTTCCGGTCACGGCCACGCCGACAGAACGGAATCCCGAGACGGTGGGCCACAACCCGCTCGGCAAGATCCCGGCCCTGGTGCTGGCCGATGGAACCGCGCTGTTCGACAGCCGGGTGATCTGCGAGTACCTCGACGCGCGCTCCGTCGGTCCTCGCCTCTTCCCGGAGGGCGAGGCCCGTTGGGACGCGCTCGCCCGCCAAGCCCTCGCCGATGGGCTGCTCGATGCCGCGCTGCTGCTCCGCTACGAGCGCGTGATGCGGCCGGCCTCGTCGCGCTGGGATGCCTGGGAGGTGGGGCAGATCGCGAAGGTCGCCGGCGCCCTCGACCGGATCGAGGCGACCCGCGTCGGGCCTGCGGGCGCGCTCGACATCGGCACGGTCGCCACGGCCTGCGCTCTCGGCTACCTCGATTTCCGCTTTCCCGACCTCGGCTGGCGCACCGGACGGCCCGCTGCGGCCGCGTGGTACGAGGCGTTCGCGCGGCGTCCGTCGATGCAGCGCACGAAGCCGGAGGATTGATGCGCGGCCTCGAACGCGGCGCTCGCGCCCGCCCCCGGAGCCCTCGGCGGCTTCGGATTTTCCGAACTACGACCCCAGCAAGTGCTTGTTGTTGAGACCGACCGGATTGCTATCCTCAATGCGCTCAAGCCTGAAGGCGAGCGCCACCGTTCGATCCCGATGCGTCGCGCGGCCGGGTGCGTGCCCTCTGCCTGCCATGGCGGGCCGCCCTGTTCTCGGGGCGCCCCTCGGCGCCGCAGCGACAGGCAGCCTGCGCTCTTGCCCGAGGTAGGAACGACCCGATGACCGTCCACAAGCGGATCCGTCCCTTCAACACCCGCGACACCTATCCGGAGCAGCAGCTCGACAACGATCTCTGCCAGACCGTGGTGGCCCGGGGCCAGATGGTCTTCGTGCGCGGCCAGATCGGTCAGGACCTCGACAGCTCCGAGAGCGTCGCGATCGGCGACGCCGCCGGTCAGGCCGAGAAGGCGATGGCCAACATCGCGATGCTGCTGGAAGAGGCCGGATCGCGGCTCGAGCACATCTGCAAGATCACGATCTACCTCGTCGACCCGCGCTACCGTGAGCCGGTCTACCGCACGGTCGGCCGCTGGTTGAAGGGCGTCCATCCGGTCTCAACCGGGATCGTGGTCTCCGCGCTCGCACGGCCCGAGTGGCTGGTCGAGATTGACGCCATCGCGGTGATTCCGGAGGCGGCATGACGTTCTCGATCGTGGCGCGCTGCGCGTCGACCGGCATGTTCGGCGTCGCGGTCTCGTCCTCCTCGCCCGCCGTCGCGGCGCGGTGCGCCCATGCCCGTGCGGGGATCGGCGCGGTCGCGAGCCAGAACGTGACCGACCCGCGGCTCGGCCGGCGCGCCCTGGACCTGATGGCGCTCGGCGTCGACGCCGAGGAGACCGTCGCCGTCCTGCGGCGGACCGGCGGCCCGATGGCGTACCGCCAAGTGCTCGTCGTGGACGCGGCTGGCGGCACGGCGATCCATTCCGGGCCCAAGGCGCTCGGGACCTGGGCCGAGGCGCGCGCCGAGAACGTCGCCTGCGGCGGCAACCTGCTGGCCGACGCGCGCGTGCCCGCCGCCATGGTCGAGGCTTTCCTCGGCACGTCCGGCCATCTCGGCGATCGTCTGCTCGTCGCGATGCGGGCGGCCCTCGCCGCCGGCGGGGAGGCCGGCCCGGTGCGGTCGGCCGGCCTGATGCTGGTGCGCGAGGTCGCGTGGCCCGTCGCGGACCTGCGCGTCGACTGGACGGAGGATTGCCCGATTGCCGGCCTCGCCGCGCTGTGGGACCTCTACCGGCCGCAGCTCGAAGCCTACGTCACCCGCGCCCTCGACCCGGTCTCCGCCCCGAGCTACGGAGTCCCGGGCGACCTATGATCGAGGACGGGACGCGAGGCGGCATCGAGGTCGGGCCGGCCGCTCGCTGAAGGCAGCGAATGCGGTTCACCCTGCGCCAGCTCGAATACTTCATCGCCGCCGGCCAGACCGGCAGCATCACGCTCGCTTCCGAGCGCATCCACATCTCGCAGCCCTCGATCTCGACGGCCATCGCGCATCTGGAGCGGGAACTCTCCGTGCAGCTCTTCGTCCGTCACCACGCGCAGGGGCTCACGCTGACGCCGATCGGCCGCGAGGTGCTGCGCGAAGCCAAGGCCCTCGTGGAGCAGGCCGAAGGCCTCTACACCCTGGCGTCCGAGGCGGGAGGACAGGTGCGGGGCCCCCTCTCGCTCGGCTGCATGGTGACGCTCGCGCCGATGCTGGTGCCCGAACTCGCCCACGCCTTCACCACCGCCTTCCCGGCCACGCAGATCCGCTACGTCGAGGGCGACCAGGAACAGCTCATCATCGGCCTGCGCCGCTCCGAGACCGAGGTCGTGCTGACCTACGACCTGCACGTGCCGGACGACATCCACTTCACCCCGCTCGTCGACCTGCCGCCGCACGTCCTGGTGGCGGAGGGGCACCCGCTGGCGGAGCATGCCGCCGTTGCGATGGCCGACATCGTGGACGAGCCGATGATCCTGCTCGACCTGCCGCTGAGCCGCGAATACTTCCTCGCCCTGTTCATGGCCGAGGGCCTGCAGCCGAAGATCGCCGCGCGCTCCGCCCACCAGGAGGTGGTGCGCACGATGGTGGCCAACGGCCACGGCTACACCCTGTTCAACGTGCGCCCGCGCTCCGACCTCGCGCTCGACGGGAAGCGGCTCCGGCGGGTGCGGCTCGCCGGCACGCATCGCCCGATGCGCATCGGCCTCGCGCGCCTGAAGCAGCTCAACCGCTCGCGCCTCGTGGAGGCCTTCGAGACCCATTGCCGGGCCTTCATCTCGGACGCCTACATCCCCGGCATGGTCGCGCCCGTCATCGAGCGGCGGGTGCCGCGCTGAAGCCGTGCCCGGCGCAGCGAGCCCCTGAGGAACGCCCGAGGAAAGACCCGAGGAAAGCTCCATGACCGCGCCGATCCCGATCCTCTTCCTGAACGGCCCGAACGCCAACCTGTACGGGCTCGACCCGAGCGGCACCTACGGCACGGAGAGCTTCCCCGCGCTCAAGGCGCGCTGCGAGCGGCACGCCGAGAGCGTCGGGGTCGGCCTCGACTTCCGGCAGTCGAACCACGAGGGCGTGCTCGTCGATTGGATCCAGGAGGCGCGGGGGACGGCCGCGGGCCTCGTCATCAACGCGGCCGGGCTCACCTACACCTCCGTGGCGATCCTCGACGCGCTGCTGGCCTTTCCCGGCCCCATCGTCGAGGCTCACATGAGCAACATCTGGAAGCGGGAGCCTTTCCGTCACCATTCCTACGTCTCGCGGGCGGCGACCGGCGTGGTCGCGGGGCTCGGCGGCCTCGGCTACGAGCTCGCCATCACCGCCCTCGCCACCCTGGTGCGGGAGGCCCGCGCGTGACCGAGACCCTGGTCTTCGCGAGCGCCGTCGACCCGATCGAGCCCTGGCGCGCGGCGCTGGAGGCGCTGCTGCCGGACGTGCGCGTCAGGACGCCGGACGAGATCGGTCCGGGGGACGATGTCCGCTACGCGCTGGTCTGGAAGCCGCCGGCCGGCTTCTTCGCGCGGCATCCCGGCCTGCGGCTCGTCACCATCCTGGGCGCGGGCGCCGACGCGCTCGTCGGCCGGGACGACCTGCCCGACGTGCCGATCACCCGCCTGTCCGACCCCGAGATGGCACGGATGATGACCCACTACGTGCTGTTCGCGGTGCTGCGCTACGCCCGCGACATCCCGGCGTTCGAGGCGGCCCAGCGGGCCGGCCGCTGGCACTACGTCCATCCGCGCGAGGCCCGGGGAATCCGGGTCGGCGTGCTGGGCCTCGGCGAGCTCGGCGGCGCGGCGGCGCTCGAACTTGCGCGGCAGGGGTTCTCCGTCGCCGGCTGGTCGCGCACGCCGAAGGCGCTTCCCGGAGTCGACTGCCACGCGGGACCGGACGCGCTGATCCCGTTTCTCGCGCGGAGCGAGATCCTGGTGGTGATGCTGCCGCTGACCCCTGAGACCCGGCGCCTGGTCGGAGCGGCCGAGATCGCTGCGCTGCCGCGGGGCGCCGCGCTCATCAACGTGTCGCGCGGGGCCGTGATCGACGAGGCGGCGCTGGTTGCGGCTCTGGCGGCCGGCCACCTCGGCGGGGCGACGCTCGACGTGTTCGAGACCGAGCCGCTCGCGGCGGGACACCCGCTCTGGGGGATGGAGAGCGTCCTCGTCACGCCTCACCTCGCCTCGGTGGCGATCCCCGCCTCCGCGGCCCGGCAGATCGCCGAGAACATCCACCGGGTGCGCGCGGGCCGCGCGCCCGAGCACCGCGTGGACCTGACGCGGGGCTACTGAAAGGCTGGCACGGGCGATCTCACGGCCGACGGCCGTTTCCTGCGGCGGCTCCGGCCCGGTTCCGGCCCGTCAGGCCCGGGTATAGGCGTCGTAGTTGCGCTGGATGACGATGTGATCGGCGATGTGCTTCGCGTCCTGCCAGCAGCCGTAGATGAAGGCGGAGGCGCGGTTGGTCAGGTCGGGCAGGCCGAGGAAGTAGATGCCGTTCTCCGCGGAGACGCCGCGCTTGTGCAGGGGCATGCCCTGCTCGTCGAACGCGTCGACGTCGAGCCAGCTGAAATCGTACCGGAAGCCGGTCGCCCACAGGATGGTGCCGATGCCGGCTCTGCCCAAGTCGAGGCTGAGGATCGGCTCCTTGAGGCAGTCCGGGTCCTCGTAGCGCTGCCACGCCTCGGGCTCGGGCGGCAGGTCCATGCCCTTGCGCGCGATATAGGCGTCGGCGTCCCGGAGGACCTCGAAATAGGCCTCGTCGCCCTCGGCGATGTTCCGCACGAGGTCGTCCGCGAAGTGGAGCGTGCCGTTCTCGTAAGCCTGGGTCACGCCGACCAACGTGACGCCCATATGCGCCAGGCGCCGGAAATCGACGGTCCGGCCGCCCTCGTAGCCGCTCACCGCGAAGGCGACGTGGCGCTTCTTGCGCTTCGACTTGACTTCGTCCCAGAGGCCGAGCGCACCCAGCCACCAGCAGTAATCCCGCTGGCGATAGGCGCGGGGCGGCCGGTAGTGCTCGCCGACGGACAAGTAGACACGCCGTCCAGCCTTGCAGAGCTCCTCCGCGATCTGCGAGCCGGACGCGCCGCATCCGACGACCAGCACGGCGCCGTCCGCCAGCTGGCCCGGATTCTTGTACGCTGAGGAGTGTAACTGATGGACGGCCGCGTCCCCGGGAACGATGTCCGGGAACGAGGGCACTTGGAACGGCCCGGTCGCGGCAACGACGCGCCGCGCCTCGAAGATGCCGTCCGACGTCGTCACGGTGTAGCCGGGGCGACCCTGGCTGTGCCTGACGAGCCTGACCTCCACGCCGGTCCGTATGGGAGCCTCGATCATCGCGGCGTAATCGTTGAAGTATCTCGCGACGCGATCTTTGCCCGGAAAAGCGTCCGGATGCACATCCTCGAACTCTAGGTTCGGGAAGCGGTCGTGCCACGCCGGCCCGTTCGCCACGAGCGAGTCCCAGCGCATGGAGCTCCAGTTCTCCGCGATACGGCTCCGCTCCAGCACGATGTGCGGGATCTTCAATGCGCTGAGATGCTCGCTCATCGCGATCCCCGACTGGCCCGCTCCCACGACCAGGGTGTCGGTGGTTTCGACTGCCATGTCAGCTCCCGAAAGCTCGCAGACTCTTCAATCACGAGATCCGCCGGCGGCGTCGGAACCGGCAGGATTGGACCTGCTGTACGCGGGGTCGGCGACGGTGATTGGTGAGTCGGGTCTGCTGGAACGGGCCGCAGATGAGAAGTACGATTATCGTATGGTGTGCTTCGGAAAATGCGAATTGCTCATCCGAGCTGACGTCTGCGGTGCGCGGTCGTCCTGCCGGCGCGGGCGCGCGCGCTGAGATCCCGAGGCAACCGACCCCGACCGGTCGCCGAAAGCGGATGATCGCACGGCAACGTCCGAGCGCCCTCATCTCACCGCGTCCGCTCGCGAGCACCCAGGACGGCGACGGCCTCTGCCGATCCGCCGCGCCCCATTCGATCCTAGAGACGGCATGCGGTTCTTCCGAAGATCCCCTCTCGGGCACTCTCCGACTCGCGCCTGGGCCAAGCGAGCATCCACTCGCTCACGGTCGGGCGTCGCAGCGAACAGACCGGTATCGGCCAGGATCAGCCGGTTGCTCCGCGCCCGTCGGGAGGTTCGCCGGTCGCCCCCGGCAGCTCCCAAGCAGACCTCAGCCCGGCACGCGTTGCCGGATGCGAATGTCCCTTCCTGTCGATTCCGGATGCTGTGAGGGACGGATCCGTCCCCGACAGGGGTGCGGGCCCGAACCGAGCAAGTGTCGCTGGTCTCCCGCGCGATTCAGAGTGAATAGATCCCGCCTGAACACACCAGCCTGCGGGCTCAATATTTGAGCGACCGTGACGCACAATGAGGCGCCGCGTGACGTCTTTTTCCGCCGCCTCGGTTTGACAAATCACTGATTCGGAAATGATATACCGATATATCGCTAAGCGCCGCCGGGGGCGGGACAGCCTCGCCCACCCGTTCGGGTCAGGCCGCCGGCCTTCGGGCGGCGAAGAGTAGATCTCGAGCACGACAAGATCAGAGCGAATAGGGTTTTCACGGGTTCGATTTTTCCGCGCATGTCGTGGCAGTGTACGGAGCTTTCATGTCGAACATTCTTCGAGCCTTGCTCACGATATCGGTTCTCGCCCTGCCATCTGTCGGACAGGCGCAGCCCGTCTCGGGCGGTCGCGCCAACCTGATCGTTCAGCCGGAACCACCCAGCCTGATGCTCGGTCTCGTGACCAACGCGCCGACGCAGCTCGTGGCCGGGCAGATCTACGAAGGATTGCTGCGCTACGACGACAAGCTCAAGCCGTTGCCGTCCCTCGCGAAGAGCTGGGATATCTCCCCTGACGGACTGCGTTACACGTTCCACCTCAATCAAGGCGTGACGTGGCACGATGGAAAGCCATTCAGCTCCGCGGATGTCCTGTTCTCGGTCAACGAATTCCTGATGAAGACGCAGCCGCGTCACAGGAACACGATGACGCGTGTGGCCGATGTCGGTGCGCCGGACGATCACACGGTGGTCTTCACCCTCAAGGAGCCCTTCGAGCCCTTCATCCGCAGCTTCGCCTTCTGGGTGATGCCGATGGTGCCCAAACATATCTACGCGGGTACCGACTACGCCTCCAACCCGGCGAACGACAGGCCGATCGGCACCGGGCCGTTCAAGTTCGAGAGCTGGCGGAAGGGGAGCGCGATCCACCTCGTGAAGAACGAGGCTTACTATCTAGCGGGCAAGCCGTATCTTCAGGACATCTACTATCACGTCATCCCGGACGGCGCCTCGCGCGCCGTTGCCTACGAGACCGGCAAGGTCGACGTGCTGCCGGGCGGGTCGGTCGAGAATTTCGACGTGCCGCGGCTGACGGCCCTGAAGAACACCTGCGTCTCGCAGAAGGGTCAGGAGTTCGACTCGCCCCTGTCGTTTCTCTGGCTCAACAACCGGAAGCCGCCGATGAACGACGTGCGGTTCCGCCAGGCGGTCATGTACGCCATGGACCGGCAGTTCGCCCTCGACGTCCTGTGGAACGGGATCGGCAAGGTCGCCACCGGTCCGATCGCCGGGACGACGCCGTTCTACAAGTCCGTCCAGCCGCAGTATCCGCACGATCCGAAGAAGGCGAAGGCGCTGCTCGCCGAGATGCACTACGACGGCAAGCCGCTGAAGCTGCTGCCGCTTCCCTACGGCGAGACGTGGCAGCGCTGGGCGGAGGCGGTGAAGCAGAATCTCGGCGAGGTCGGCATCCCCGTCGAGATCCAGGCCACCGACGTGGCGGGCTGGAACCAGCGCGTGTCCCAATGGGACTACGACATGGCCTTCACCTTCCTGTTCCAGAACGGCGACCCGGCCCTCGGCGTCGAGCGGAACTACATCACCTCGCAGATCTCCAAGGGCAATCCCTGGAACAACGTCGAGGGTTACTCGAACCCGACCGTGGACGCGCTGTTCGCCAAGGCGGCGCTGGCGACGCCGGCCGAGAAGCGCCAGGATCTCTACGACGAGGTCCAGAAGGCGGTTCAGGCCGACGTGCCCGTGGCGTGGCTGCTCGATCTGCGCTTCCCGGTCATCTACCGGTGCAACGTCCAGGACCTGATCACCACCGCCAACGGTCTCAACGACTCGCTGCGCGACACGTGGATCAAGCGCTGACGGCGCCGGACCGGCCCGCACGACGCCTCATCCAGCGGCCCCGATCGCGGGGCCCCGTCCGACCCCGAGCCGCCGGCCGTTCCGGCGGGGCTCCCGCGCGCGGAGGACCACACCCGTCATGCCCCGCTTCATCGCCTCGCGCCTGGGCAAGATGGCGCTCATCCTGGTCGGGATCGTCATCCTCAACTTCGCGCTCATCCACGCGGCGCCGGGGGATCCGGCCTCGGTGATGGCGGGCGAGGCCGGCGATGCCGACGCCGCCTTCCTGCAGCAGTTGCGCGAGCGCTTCGGCCTCGATCGGCCGCTCCCGATCCAGCTCCTGACCTACCTCGCGAACGTCCTGCGGCTCGACTTCGGCTATTCCTACCGCCAGGGCATGCCGGTGATCGACCTGATCGCCGACCGGCTGCCCGCCACCCTGCTCCTGTCGGGCTCGGCCTTCCTGATCTCCCTCGTCCTCGGCGTGGCGGCCGGGGCGCTGGCGGCCTCGCGCCAGGGCAAGATCTCCGACTCCGTCATCTCGACCCTCGCCCTTCTCTTCTACGCCACGCCGCTGTTCTGGCTGGCGCTGATGGCGGTGCTGCTGTTCTCGGTGCAGCTCGGGTGGTTTCCCGGCTTCGGCTACGAGAGCGTCGGCTCCGGCTATAGCGGCCTCGAACGGGCGGCCGATATCCTTCATCACCTCGTGCTGCCGGCCCTGACGCTCGGCCTGTTCTTCATGGCGGTCTACGCCCGCATGACCCGGGCCTCCGTGCTGGAGGTGAGCCGGCTGGACTTCGTGCGGACCGCCCGCGCGAAGGGACTGCGTCCCCGCGTCGTGCTGGTCCGCCACATCCTGCGCAACGCCATCCTCCCGGTCGTGACACTGGCGGGCCTCCAGGCGGGGCAACTCGTCGGCGGCGCCGTGCTGATCGAGACCGTCTTCGCGTGGCCGGGCATCGGCCGGCTGATGTTCGAGGCCCTCGAGCAGCGCGACTACAACCTCCTCCTCGGTATCTTCGTCGTCTCCGCCGCGATGGTGCTGGCCTTCAACCTCATCACCGACATCCTCTACCGGCTGGTGGATCCCCGTATCGGAGCTGCGGCATGACGGCGTTCTGGGCCCGATACGCCCGCAACCGCGGCGCGGTGGTGGGAATCGTCATCCTCGTCCTGGTGCTCGTCCTGGCGATCGCGGCGCCGGCGCTCTACCCGCGCTCCCCCTGGGCGATGGTGCAGCGCCCGTTCCTGCCGCCCTTCACCAACGGCGGCTACCCGCTGGGCACCGACACGATGGGCCGGGATATCGCCTCCGCGGTGGCCCACGGGGCCGGGGTGTCGCTGCTGGTCGGCTTCGTCTCGACCCTCGCGGCCCTGCTGATCGGCATCCCGATCGGGGCCGTCGCGGGCTACTTCGGTGGCCGGGTCGACGACCTGCTGATGCGCTTCACCGAGTTCTTCCAGAGCGTGCCGAACTTCGCCCTCGCGGTGGTGCTGGTGGCGATCTTCCGGCCGAGCCTCGTCTCGATCGTCACGGCCATCGCGATTGTGAGCTGGCCGCCGGTGGCCCGGCTCCTGCGCGGCGAGGTGATGGCGCTGCGCGGGCGGGAATTCGTGCAGGCCGCGGTGCTGTCGGGCCAGCGCAGCGGCCCGATCATCCTGCGGCAGATCCTGCCCAACACGCTCTCGCCGGTCATCGTCCTCGGCACCATGATGGTGGCGGCCGCCATCCTGCTGGAGAGCGCCCTGTCGTTCATGGGGCTCGGCGACCCCAACATCATGTCGTGGGGCTACGTCATCGGCGCCGGGCGCACGGTGATCCGGCAGGCGTGGTGGGTGAGCCTCTTTCCCGGCGTCGCGATCCTCCTGACGGTGCTCGCCCTGAACCTCGTCGGCGAGGGGCTGAACGACGCCCTCAACCCGCGCCTGTCGCGCAGGACGCGATGAGGGGCGCAGCCATGACCGTCGCCCCCCGAAACCACGCGCCCCAAAACCACGCCCCCGGCGAGCCGGTCCTCGTCGTCGAGAAGCTCGCCGTCGCCCTGCCGTCCGGCGCGGACCGCCCCTACGCCGTCGACCGGGTCAGCCTCACGCTGAGGGCCGGCGAGATCCTCTGCATCGTCGGCGAGAGCGGCTCGGGCAAGTCGATGTCGGCCAACGCCGCGATGGGCCTTCTGCCGGAGACGGTGCGGCTGGTCGGCGGCCGGATCCTCCTCGGCGGGACCGACCTGCTCACCCTCGACGAGGCGGAGCTCTACGCGATGCGCGGGCGGCGCATCGCGATGATCTTCCAGGAGCCGATGACGGCCCTCAACCCGCTGATGCGGATCGAGGCGCAGATCGCCGAGGTCTTCGCCGCGCACGGCCTGCTGACGCCCCGGACGCGCCGGAGCCGGGCCCTCGAACTGCTGGCCGAGGTCGGCCTGCCCGACCCGGCGCGCGCCGCCGCCGCGTACCCGTTCCAGCTTTCGGGCGGCCAGCGGCAGCGCGTGATGATCGCTATGGCGCTGGCCCTCGAACCGCAGGTGCTGATCGCCGACGAGCCGACCACGGCCCTCGACGTCACCACGCAGGCGCAGATCCTGCGCCTGATCCGCGATCTCCAGGCCCGGCGCGGCATGGCGGTGATGTTCATCACCCACGATTTCGGCGTGGTCGCCGAGATCGCCGACCGGGTGGCGGTGATGCAGCACGGCCGGATCGTCGAGGAGGGCCGCGCCGCGGACGTCCTCGAGCGGCCGCAGCACCCCTATACCGCCAAGCTGATCGCCGCGATCCCCGACATGGAGGCCGGGGCCGGCCGGGCGGCGCGGGCGGCGCCCCGGGACTCGGTCCTCGACGTCGAGGGTCTGACCAAGAGCTACACGCTCGGCGGCGGCCTGTTCCGGGCGCCCCGGACGGTCGCGGCGGTGCGCGACGTCACGTTCACCCTCGTCCGCGGCGAGACCCTGGGCATCGTCGGCGAGAGCGGATCGGGCAAGTCCTCGGTGGGGCGGTGCCTCGTGCGGCTCCAGGACCCGGACGGGGGACGGGTGCGCCTCGGCGGCATCGACATGGCCGGCCTGTCGGGCGAGGCCCTGCGGCAGGCGCGGCGGCGGATCCAGATGGTCTTCCAGGATCCCTACGGCTCGCTGAACCCGCGGGTGCGCGTCGGGCGGGCCATCGCCGACGGCCCGATCGCCTACGGCGAGGATGTCGGGACCGCCCTGAAGGCCGCGTCCGCGCTCCTCGAGCGCGTCGGCCTCGATGCCTCGGCGGCGGACCGCTACCCCCACGAGTTCTCCGGGGGGCAGCGCCAGCGCATCGGCATCGCCCGGGCCCTGGCGCTCAAGCCCGAGATCATCGTGGCCGACGAGGCGGTCAGCGCCCTCGACGTCTCGATCCAGGCCCAGATCCTCGACCTCCTCGACGAATTGAAGCGGGAGCTGCACCTCTCGCTCCTGTTCATCACCCACGACCTGCGGGTGGCGGCCAAGATCTGCGACCGCGTGATGGTGATGGAGAAGGGCGCCGTCGTGGAGATCGGGCCGGGGCCCGAGATCTTCTCGAACCCGCGCGAGCCCTACACGCGCAGCCTCGTGGCGGCGATCCCCGGCCGCAGACCGCGCACGACGCCGCTGGAGGCGCCCGCTTCCGCGCCCTCTGCCTCCGTCTCCCTCGCCTCCGTTTCCCTTGCCCCCGTTCCCCTTCCGGCCGCGATCAGGACACCCGTCTGATGACCTTCATGCCCAACTCCGTCGAGGCGCGCGACATCGCCTACCAGCTCCATCCGCTGGTCGACCTGCGCAACTACGACAAGACCGGTGCGCTCGTGATCGAGCGGGGGGAGGGGATCTACGTCTACGACAATGCCGGCCGACGCTACATCGAGGGGCTGGCGGGTCTCTGGTCGGTCGCCGTGGGCTTCGGCGAGCGGCGCCTGTCGGACGCCGCCAAGCGGCAGATGGACCAGCTCTCGTACTACCACATCTTCGCGCACAAGACGCACGGCCCCTCGGTCGACCTCGCCGAGAAGCTGATCAGCCTGGCGCCGGTCCCGATGTCGAAGGTGCACTTCACCTCCTCCGGGTCCGAGGCCAACGACCTCGTCGTCAAGCTGGCGTGGTACCGCTCGAACGCGCTGGGCAAGCCGGAGAAGAAGAAGATCATCGGCCGCCTGAAGGGCTATCACGGCGTCACCATCGCGGCGGGCTCGATCACCGGCCTTCCGCGCAACCACGAGAGCTTCGACCTGCCGCTCGACCGGATGCGGCACGTCTCCTGCCCCGACTACGCGGGGTCGGCCCTGCCGGGCGAGAGCGAGGCCGCGTTCTCCCGACGCATGGCGGACGAGCTCGAGAAGCTGATCCTGGCCGAGGGGCCGGACACCGTGGCGGCCTTCTTCGGCGAGCCGGTGATGGCCTCGGGCGGGGTCTACGTCCCGCCGGAGAACTACTGGGCGGAGATCCAGGCGGTGCTGCGCCGCTACGACGTGCTGCTGGTGGCCGATGAGGTGATCTGCGGCTTCGGGCGCACGGGGGCGATGTTCGGCTGCGAGACCTTCGGCATCGAGCCGGACGTGATGGTGCTCTCGAAGCAGATCTCCTCCTCGTACATGCCCCTCTCGGCGATCCTGATGAACGCGAACTTCTACGAGCCGATCGCCGACGAATCCGCCCGGCTCGGCGTGCTCGGCCACGGCTACACGGCCTCGGGCCATCCCGTCGCCAGCGCGGTGGGCCTGGAGAACATCCGGATCATCGAGGAGCGCGACCTCGTGGGGAATTGCCGGCGCCTGAGCCCGCTCTTCCTCGAGCGGCTGGCGGGGCTCGCCGAGCATCCCCTGGTGAAGACGTGGCGCGGCGTCGGCCTGATCGGGGCCCTCGAGCTGAAGCCCGCGACGGCACCCGGCGCGAAGCCCGGCGCGGCCGGTGCCGCGATCCAGGCCGCCGCCCTCGAACAGGGGGTGATCGCCCGCGCCATCGGCGATTCCCTGTGCTTCTGCCCGCCGCTGATCATCACGGCGGAGCAGATCGGCGCGATGTTCGACGCCGTCGGCCGTGCCCTCGACACGATCGCCGCGTGAGCCCGATGGACCAGATCCGCACGACCCGGACCGATCTCGGCGAGATGGACGCGGTGGAGCTCGGGGCGCTGTTCGCGTCCGGCCGGGTCTCGCCGGTGGAGGCCGCGCAGGCGGCGCTGGCACGCATCGAGCGGTTCAACCCGCAGGTGAATGCCTTCGCGTATGTCGCGCCCGAACCGGCGCTCGAGGCCGCGCGGGCCTCGGAGGCGCGCTGGGCGAAGGGCGAGGCGCTGAGCCCGATCGACGGGGTGCCGACGACGATCAAGGAACTGACCGCCGTCAAGGGCATCCCGTGGCGGCGGGGCTCGAAGCTCACCGGCGAGGCCCCGGCCACCGACGAGATCCTGGTGATGCGGCGCCTGCGCGCCGCCGGGGCGGTCATCCTCGGCACGACCACGTCGCCGGAATTCGGCTGGAAGGGCGTGACCCACGGCCCGGCCTTCGGCAACACCGTCAATCCCTGGGGCACCGATCGGGCCTCGGGGGGCTCCTCGGGCGGGGCCGGCGTCGCCGCCGCCCTGAACATGGGCGTGCTGCACGAGGGATCCGACGGGGCGGGCTCGATCCGCATCCCGTCGTCGTTCTGCGGCGTCTTCGGGATCAAGCCGACCTTCGGCTGGCTGGCCACCGACGCGCCGACGCCGCTGCGGGACATGGCCCATCGCGGCCCGCTCACCCGGACGGTGGCGGATTCCGCCCTGTTCCTGAACGCCGTCACGGGCCCGTCCCCGGACGGCCTGTACGGCGACTGCCCGAGCCCCGTCCCGGACTGGACGGAGGCCGCCCGCGGCGGCGTCGCGGGCCTGCGCATCGGCTACAGCCGGACCTTCGGCTACGCCCGCGTCGATCCCGAGGTCGCCGCCGCGGTGGACCGGGCCGCCGCCCGCCTCGCCGCGATGGGCGCCGTCGTCGAGGAGGCCGATCCCGGCTTCGCCTCGCCCCTGGAGGCGCTGCGGGTGATCTGGTTCTCCGCCATGGCGGTCCTCGTGGATCGCTTCGCCCCCACCGAGACGGATCGCGCGCGCATGGATCCCGGATTCGTCGCCGTCGCCGAGATCGGGCGCCGCACCAGCGCGGCGGACCTCCTGGCGGCGGAGCAGGTCCGGGCCGAGCTGAAGGTCACGATGGCGCGCTTCCACGCGCGCTACGACCTGCTCCTCTCCCCGACCATGCCGGTCACCGCGATCCCGGCGGGCATCGACTTCCCCGAGGGGCAGGGCATGACCGACTGGACCGACTGGAGCCCCTTCACCTACCCGTTCAACATGACCGGCCAGGCCGCACTCTCGGTGCCCTGCGGCTTCGATTCGGGCGGCCTGCCGATCGGGCTGCAGATGGTCGCCGCCCGGTTCCGGGACGACCTCGTCCTGCGGGCCGCCGCGGCCTACCAAGCCGCCTACCCGGAGGCGTTCCCGGACGCCCCTGTGGTCCGGCCCGCCTGAGGGCGCAGGGCGCGCCGGTCTCGAAGCACCTGTCTGGATCCCCGATGTCCCATCCCACGATCGACGCCCCCGAGAGCGGCATCGGCGCCGGCCTGTCGGTCGTGGCCGAGCCGGTCGATGCCCGCACCGCCGAGGGCATCGCCGCCGCGCATTACGGCATCGCCGGCGCGGCGTCGTGGCTCGCGGGGGAGAAAGATTCAAACTTTCGCCTCGATGCGGGGGCGGGGATCGCCTACTTCCTGAAGATCCTGAGCCCCGGCGAGGATCCCGCGGTGTCCCGCCTGCACAGCAACGCCCTGATCCACGTCGCGCGGGCCGCGCCGGACCTGCCGCTGCCGCGCATCGTGCCGACCCGCGCGGGCGAGCCCGACGCGCGCATCACCGTCGCGCCGGAGGATCTCCGCACCGTGCGGCTCACCACCTTCACCCCGGGGCGCTCGCAGGCCGCCGGCCCCCGGACCGACGGGCAGCGCCGGGCGGCCGGGGCGCTGCTGGCCCGCCTCCAGGGTGCGCTTGAGGGCTTCACGGACCCGGCGGCGGACCACGTCTCCTCCTGGGACCTGCGACATGCCGGGCGGCTGCGCGCCGTGCTCGACGTCTTCCCCGAGGGCGGGCAGCGCGACCGCCTCGCCGGCATCCTCGACGCGTTCGCCGCGCGGATCGTGCCCGCCCTGCCGGACCTGCCGCATCAGGTGGTCCACAACGACCTCGGCGGCGACAACATCCTCGTCGATCCCGACGATCCGGACCGGATCACCGGGGTGATCGATTTCGGCGACACGGTCCGCACGGCCCGGATGTTCGACGTGGCGATCGCGGCGGCCTACCAGCTCGGCCTCGATGCCCATCCCCTCGGGCCGGCCCTGGCCTTCCTGCGGGGCTACGCCTCGGTCGCGAGGTTGTCGGAGGCCGAGGTCGCGCTGCTGCCGACGGCGATCCGGACGCGGATGGCCCTGCGCCTCCTGATCCCGGAATGGCGCGCCCGCCGCTTCCCCGAGCGCCGGGACTACCTCACCCGCAACAGCGCCGGCGTCTGGGAGCAGTTCCGGCACCTCGACGACCTGGCGCCGGAGGCGATGGATGCGGCGATCGCCGAGGCCTGTCGTTCCTGAGGCCACGCCATGACCGCGTCTTCCACGTCCGCCCCGGCCGCTTCCGCCGAGGCCCTGATCGCCCGGCGCCGCGACCTCCTCGGCGCCTCGTACCGGCTCTTCTACGAGCGGCCGGTCCACATCGTGCGCGGCGAGGATGTCTGGCTGTACGACGCCGACGGGCGCCGCTACCTCGACGCCTACAACAACGTGCCCTGCGTCGGCCATTGCCACCCGCGGGTGGTGGAGGCGGTGACGCGCCAGATGGCCACCCTCAACACCCACACCCGCTACCTGCACGAGGCGGTGCTCGACTACTCCGAGCGGCTGCTGTCCACCTATCCGGCCGCCTTCGGCCACGTCATGTACACCTGCACGGGGTCCGAGGCGGTGGACCTCGCCCTGCGGATCGCGCGCTACCAGACCGGCGGCACCGGTCTGGTGATCACGCGGAACGCCTATCACGGGACCACCGAGGCCACGGCGGGGATCTCCCCGTCGCTCGGCCCGGCCGTCCCCCTCGGCCGCGATGTCTGGACGGTGCCGGCGCCGGACGCCTACCGGAATCCCGGCGTCGACGTCGGCGCGCGGCTGGCCGAGGACGTTCGGGCGGCCTTCGCCGACATGCGCCGCCACGGCGTGCGGCCCGCGGCGTTCATCGCCGACGGCATCTTCTCGACGGACGGGACCCTGGCCGAGCCCGCCGGCTTCCTCCGGCCGGCCCGGGAGGCGGTCTCGGAGGCCGGCGCGCTCTACATCGCCGACGAGGTGCAGCCGGGCTTCGGCCGGACCGGGGCAGGCATGTGGGGCTTCGCCCGCCACGGCATCGTTCCCGACATGGCCGTGATGGGCAAGCCGATGGGCAACGGCCTGCCCATCGCGGGGGTCGCGATGCAGCCCGAGGTGGCGGAACGGTTCGGCCGGGACGTGCGCTACTTCAACACTTTCGGCGCCAACACCGTCTCGATCGCGGCGGCCGGCGCGGTGCTCGACATCCTGGCGGATCAGGACCTGGTGGCGAAGGCCGCCGCCACCGGCGGCCTGATGCTGGAGGGGATGCGGGCGCTGATGGCGCGGACCCCGGCGATCGGCGACGTGCGGGGGGCGGGCCTGTTCCTCGGCCTCGACCTCGTCGCCTGCCGCGAGAGCCGCGCCCCCGATACGGCGCTGGCGAAGCGGGTCGTCAACGCGTTGCGCGAGGAGGGCGTCCTGATCAGCGCGTCCGGCCCCCACGACAACGTGCTGAAAATCCGCCCGCCGCTGACGTTCTCCGCCGAGCACGCCGCGCTCTTCCTTGAGGTCCTGGGAAAAACCCTGGACGGTGCGGCCTGACAAGAAGAACGACAGATCTGGCAGGAGACGACCCATGCATCCGGCGGAAGCCCTGGATCCGAGTCCGACGGCGGGATCGGCCCTGCGCGCCGATCTGCCGAAGGCGGCGCGGGTCTACGCGACCCTGCGCGAGGCCATCATCGCCATGCAGCTGAAGCCGGGCACGCGCCTCGTGGAGAAGGATCTCTGCGACGAGCTCGGCGTGTCGCGCACGCCCCTGCGCGACGCGATCCTGAGGCTCGCGCAGCAGCGGCTGGTGACGGTGGTCCCGAGCGACGCCACCTTCGTCAACAAGATCATCCTGGACGAGGTGATCGAGGGCCAGCTCGTGCGCGAGAGCTTGGAGCTGCGGATGGTGGCCCTGGCGGCCGAGCGCTTCGAACCCGCCCGCCAATCCGCCTTCGAACTCGTCCTCTTCCGCGAGGCGGACGCGGCGCGGCGCGGCGACAACGCCGAGTCGTTCGCCCTCGACAACGATTTCCACCGGCTCCTGTGCGCCTGCGCGGGCTTTCCCCGCGTCTGGGACACGATACACCTCGCCACCGGCCAGCTGGACCGGGTGCGGCGCAACGCCTTCCCGCTGCAGAACTATCACGTGGAGGTGCTCGACGAGCACCGGGCGATCTTCGAGGCGCTCTGCCGGCGGGACGCGGAGCATGCGGTCTCGCTCCTGCGCACACATCTGGGCGGGACGCTGAACTCGTTGCGGATCCTGCTCGCCCGGGAGCCCGATTTCGTCGCGTTCGACCCCGCCTCGCCGGCCTTCGCGCTGCTGAGGCGATCCGAGCAGGCCGGGGACGCTGCGCCGCCCGGAGGGGCCGAAGGATCGCCGAGGCGGCGCGCCCGGCGCAGCGTCGCGGACCGCCGAACTGCGCCGGGAGCCGTGTAGGGCGATGGTGATCCCCGTCGTTCTCAAGACCGTTCCGGAGCACGCCCGCGTCTGGCACCGCGTGTTCGCCCAGGAGGCGCCGGAGCTGAGCCTGATCGACTGGGCGCACGGCACGCGGTTTCCCGGCGCGAGCGCCTTCGCCGGTTGGCAGCCGCCCGCGGACTTGGCCGCGCAGATGCCCGACCTGCGCCTCGTGTTCTCCGTCGGCGCCGGGATCGATCACCTGCCGCTCGATGCCCTGCCGGAGCCCGTGCACATCGTCCGCATGGTCGCCCCCGACGTGACGCGCTCCATGGTCGAGTATGTCACGCTCGGCGTGCTGGCTCTGCACCGGGACCTCGTTCCTTACGCGAGCGAGACCCGTCGGGGCATCTGGAAGCCGCGGGCGATCCGCACGGCCCGGACCACCCAGGTCGGAATCCTCGGCCTGGGCGTGCTCGGGAGCGCGGCGGCCGCGGCCCTGGCCGGGATCGGCTTCCAAGTTCGCGGCTGGGCGAGAAGCCCCAAGACGCTGGACGGCGTCACGTGCTTCGCCGGCCGTGCGGCGCTCCCGGATTTCCTGTCCGGCTGCAACATCCTCGTGTGCCTGCTGCCCCTGACGCCGGAAACGCGCGGACTGCTCGACCGGGACCTGTTCCGGCATCTGCCGGCCGGGGCCGCGCTCCTGAATGCAGGGCGCGGTGCTCATGTCGTCGAGCGCGACCTGATCGCGGCGTTGGACACGGGCCAGCTCGGGGCTGCCATTCTCGACGTGCTGTCGGAGGAACCGCCGCCCGCGGATCATCCGCTCCTCGGCCACCCGCGGATCCTCGTGACTCCTCACAGCGCCAGCGCGAGCCAGCCGGACGATGCGGCGCGTCAGATGATTGCGGCGGTTCGAGCCCTTCGCGACGGGCAGCCGCTGCTCAACCGCGTTGACCGTCGCCGCGGTTTCTGAGCGCCGTCGACGATTTCCGGATCAAACCGGTCCGGCCGACGTCCGCACCGTGCGGCGCGGAGAATCGGGCGGCGGGGTGCGGCGGCCCGAGTTCCTGTAACGTTGTCGTCCTCTGGGGCACGTTCGGGAACGGGCACGTTCGGTGCTATTTGCGGCTTACCCGGGGGGCGCGTCGTCGACGAGGTCTCGCGCGCAACTTCTATCCCAGCGCGCTGCATTGACGATCACAGGACTCGGAGAGTCTCCGGTTCAGTCCGGCTCACAGCCTACGCCAGCGAAGAACTTGGCGCGAGGTTCTAGCGGCGGCTTTCACTCCCCCCGCTCGCGCAGATCCCGACTGCAGGGCCGTCCCATCGGTCGTTCCTCACCCGGAGCGTCCGATGAATCAGCCCGTGACCTCTGTGTGGACCCAGCCGTAGCGACCCAGCGCAGACCGAAAACGCTCGTGCGCCTCGTTTAGCCGAAAAGCTCGCATCTGCGAGCACGCTTCAACGCGATCGTCGCTGTCGGATCTCTCTACCGGTCTGAGCTCACGACCTCATCCGTCTCGCCGATGAGTCCCCTCAATATTTCAATCAAATCCGCCGCTCGATATGGCTTCTGCAGCAGAGCGAAGCCGTTCGTGTCCTGGTTTTCTTTCAGATAGCCTGACGACAGCAGGATCTGTATCTTTGGCCACCGCTGGCGAACCAAGTGTCCGAGGTCTATTCCGGTCATCGCCCCGGGCATGTTCACGTCGCTGAAGACGAGCGCGATATCCGGAACATTCTGCAGCATGTCGACGGCCTCGGCTCCGTCAGTCGCGCTCAAAACCTTGAAGGCAAGCGCCTCGAGCGTCGAGACAACAGTGGAGCGAACGTCGGCGTCGTCCTCGACGACGAGCACGGCCCTGCCAGCGCCGTCTAGCGGGTCCGGCACTCCCCTGGTCGCGTGCGGGTGCGCATGCTCCGGCGTGAAGTTACCTTTGACGATTTCAGGTAACGTGATGACGAACCGCGTGCCCTGGTCCGGATTGCTATTGACGGTGATGGTTCCGCCGCTCTGCTGCACGAAGCCGTAGACCATGCTCAGACCCAGGCCGGTGCCTTTGCCGGTCTCCTTCGTCGTGAAGAAGGGTTCGAACACGCGGGCCAGGACGCCCGGCGACATCCCCGTTCCCATGTCGGTGACCGTGATCTCCACGCAGCGGACCGGCTCGATTCCGTCCTGTACACCGGGCTCGCCACGCCTGATGGAAATGCTCAACGTACCTCCGTTCGGCATCGCGTCCCGCGCATTGACAGCGAGATTGATGAGAGCGGCTTCGAACTGGGCATGATCGACGCAGACTTCCGGCAGGTTCTCCTCCAGCTTCGCCGAGATCGTGATCTGCTCGCCGAGCGTGCGCTCGAGCAGCTTGACCAGGCCAGGGATGAAGCTCGTGAAGTCCAGCGCTCTCGGCTGGAGCGGAGAGCGCCGGGAGAAGGCCAGCAGCCGGCTGGTGAGCTCTGCGCAGCGATGCGCTCCCTCGATGGCACTCTCGACGCGGCGGAGCGCCTTCTCGTTCCCCTGGAGCGAGCCCTTCATCAGGTCGAGATTGCCGATCACGATGCTCAACATGTTGTTGAAGTCGTGGGCGATCCCGCCGGTCAGACGGCCGACGGCCTCGAGCTTCGAGGCGTGCTGCAAGCTGAGCTCGAGCTCCTTGCGCTCGGTCACGTCGAACCACATGCCGAAGAGCTCGACCCCCGTGCCGCTCTCATCGCGGTTGACCGCGATCTGGTCGAGGATGTGCCGCTCCGTGCCGTCCGCGTTGCGCCAGCGATATTCCAGAGCCACGGCACCGACCTCGGAGACGGTGCGCAGATCCGCCAGCACGCGGTTCCGGTCTTCCGCTTCGAGGCGGGACTCCCAGAGGCTGGATCCGGCAAAAGCCTCGCGCGAGAAGCCGGTGATGCGCTCGATGCTGTCGTTGGTGAAGTGGAGCCGCCGGTCTTCCACGCCGAGCGGTGAGGTGTAGAGCGCGATGGGAAGGCCGCGCAGCACGGCGGCCTGATGCTCCGCCTGCCTGCGCAGCGCCTGCTCGGCCTCGAGCTTCTCGCCGCGCACGCGCAGGTTCTCCAGGAGCAGCTGCTTCTCAGCCGCCGCCTTGCGCTTGATCTCTTCGGTCTTGCGGTACAGGTCGACGAAGACGTCGACCTTCGACTTCAAGACGAGAGGTTGGATGGGCTTGAACACATAGTCCACCGCTCCCGCCGAGTAGCCGCGGAAGATGTGCATGTCGTCCTTGTTGTGCGCCGTGAGGAACAGGATCGGGACGCGCGACGTGCGCGAGCGGCTGCGGATGAGCGCGGCCACCTCGTAGCCATCCATGCGCGGCATCTGCACGTCGAGCAGGATCACGGCGAAATCCTCCCGGAGGGCCCGGCGCAGGGCTTCCTCCGGGGAGTTTGCCAGGACCATGTCGATTGCCGGATCAGCGAGGATCTCCGAAGCGGCGAGCAGATTGCGCTGATCGTCGTCGACGATCAGGATTTTCGCTCGGACTGCATCCGGAGTAGCGAGCCCGGCAAGCTGTTCGGCGGCGGCAGCGGCACCAGTCGGACGGAACTCCAGCCGGTCCGTCATTGTGTTTGCCGTTCAAGGCCCTGTGCGCCGCTCACCGGCGCGGCGCTGTCTACGACCTCACCACGCCTCGCCAATTGCACGCGCAGCACGGCGAGGAGTTGGTCCATGTCGATCGGCTTCGAGACGTAATCGGACGCGCCCGCGTCGAGGCATTTCTCGCGGTCGCCTTTCATGGCCTTCGCGGTCACCGCGATGAGCGGCAGGCTTCGGAAGGCAGACTGAGCCCGGATCGCCCGCATCGTCTCGTAGCCGTCCATCCCGGGCATCATGATGTCGATCAACATCGCGTCGATGTTCGGGTTGGTCTGGAGCAGCGCGATGCCGTCCTGGCCGTTCTCCGCAAACAGGACCTCCAGCCCGTGCTGCTCGAGGGCGCTCGTCAGCGAGAAGATGTTGCGCAGGTCGTCGTCGACCAGGATGACGCGACATCCCTGGAGAGACTCCGCGTCTTTCCGCTCGACGCGGATCTGCTCGTCGGGCGGAACGCTGGCGATGGCGCGATGCAGGAACAGGGCGGTCTCGTCGAGGAGCCGCTCGGACGAGCGCGTGTCCTTGAGGATGATCGTCGAGGCGGAATGCTTGAGCTGCTGCTCCTCGGGAGCCGTGAGTTCCCGGCCGGTATAGACGATGATCGGCAGCTCCTCGCCCTCCTGCGTGGCCCTGATCCGCTCGATCAGCTCGGAACCGCCGATATCGGGCAGGCCGAGATCGATGATCGCGCAGTCGAACCGGCCGCCGGTCAGGGCTTCCAGCGCGGCCGTGGCCGTACCGACCCCGAAGATCTTGACGTCCTCCTCGTCGAGCAACGCCGTGATGCTGGCGCGCTGGTTCTCGTCGTCCTCGACCAGCAGGAGGTTGCGCACCGGCCGCGTGATGAACTCCTTCGAGCGCTCCAGGGCCCGCATCAGTCCCTCGCGCTCGACGGGCTTCTCCAGGAAGCCGAAGGCGCCCGCGCGCAGCCCGCGCTTCTTCTCGTCGTTGACCGAGATGACGTGGATCGGGATGTGCCGGGTGCGCGCATCGTTCTTCAGGAGGTCGAGCAGGGCCCAGCCGTCCATGTCGGGCAGGCCGATATCGAGGGTGATGGCATGCGGCTTGAAGCGGTGGGCGAGGCTCAGCGCGCCGGCGCCATCCTGCGCGATCAGACCCTTGAACCCGCGCTCGCGCGCCAGTTCCAGCAGCACCGAGGCGAACATCGCGTCGTCCTCCACGATGAGCACGATATGGTCGCCCGGATGGATGGCATGACGGTCATCCGCCGAGGCCGAGAGCGCCATCGCGGCGTTCGGCTGCCGGCCCATCAGCGCCGACGTTCCGTTGCCCTCGGATGTCTCCGCCCCGCGCGTCGTGACCGCCTGCACAGGCGGTTCGAAGGGCAGGAACAGGGTGAAGGTGCTGCCCGAACCGACGCGGCTCTCGACCACGATCTCGCCGCCCAGCAGACGGGCGATCTCGCGGCTGATCGCCAAGCCGAGGCCGGTGCCACCGTATTTGCGGCTCGTGGTCCCGTCGGCCTGCTGGAAGGCCTCGAAGATGATGCGCTGCTTGTCCTCGGCGATGCCGATGCCGGTATCGGTCACCGACAGGGCCAGCCACTGGCTCCCGGCGCGCAGCGGTGACCCCTCCGCGGAGCCGATCCTCAGGGAAACGCTGCCCTTCTCGGTGAACTTGAAGGCGTTGGAGAGGAGGTTCCGGAGAACCTGCTGCAGGCGCTTGGAGTCCGTGCGCACCGCGCGCGGCAGGCCCGGCTCGACGTCGATCACGAAGGCGAGGTGGCGCTCCTCGGCGAGCTGCCGGAAGGTCCTGTTGAGGTTCTCGACGAGGTCCTGCAGCGTCACGTCGCCGATCTCGACCGACACGGTCCCGGACTCGATCTTGGAGAGGTCGAGGATGTCGTTGATGAGCGACAGGAGATCGGTCCCGGCCGCGTTGATGGTCTTGGCGAATTCCCGCTGCTTCTCGGTGAGGTTCCCGTCCCGGTTCTCGGAGAGAAGCTTCGAGAGGATCAGCAGGCTGTTGAGCGGCGTGCGCAGCTCGTGGCTCATATTGGCCAGGAACTGCGACTTGTAGCGCGAGGTCAGGCTCAGCTGCTCGGCCTTCTCCTCCAGGGCCGTCTTGGCGATGGAGACCTCGCGGTTCTTGCCTTCGACCTCGCGCTTCTGGATCTCGAGGAGGCGGGCCTTCTCCTCCAGCTCCTCGTTGGTCTGCTGCAGGCGCTCGCGCTGGCTCTTCAGAAGATCCTCGGATTGCTGCAGCGAGGCGGCCTGGAGTTCCAGGCGATCGTTCGTCTTCTTGAGTTCCTCCTGCCGGCTCTGCAACTCGCCGGTCAGGAGCTGCGACTGCTTGAGCAGCCCCTCCGTCCGCATGTTGGCGGCGATCGTGTTGAGCACGATGCCGATCGACTCGGTCAGCTGGTCGAGGAAGGATTGATGCGTCTCGCTGAACCGGTTGAACGAGGCCAGCTCGATCACCGCCCGGACCTCCTGCTCGAACAGGACCGGCAGCACGATGATGTTAAGCGGCGGCGCCTCGCCGAGGGCCGAGCCGATGGTGATGTAGTCGCCGGGCACGTGGGTGAGGAGGATGCGCTTCTTCTCGAAGGCGCATTGGCCCACGAGGCCCTGGCGGAGGCGGTACCGGTTCGAGAGGTTCTTGCGCTCCGTGAAGGCGTAGCTCGCCATCAGATCGAGGACGGGCTCCCCGCCCTCGTCCTCCACCATGTAGAACACGCCGCGCTGGGCGTTCACGAGCGACGCGATCTCGGACAGGATCAGGTTCGACACGGTGGCGAGGTCGCGCTCGCCCTGCAGCATGCGGGTGAACTTGGCGAGGTTCGTCTTCAGCCAATCCTGCTCGGCGTTCTTGAGCGTCGTGTCCCGCAGGTTGCGGATCATCTCATTGATGTTGTCCTTCAGCGAGGCGACCTCGCCGGAGGCCTCGACCGAGATCGAGCGAGCGAGGTCGCCCTTCGTCACGGCGGTCGCGACTTCGGCGATGGCGCGGACCTGGGTCGTCAGGTTCGCCGCGAGCTGGTTCACGTTGTCGGTGAGATCGCGCCACAGGCCCGCGGCACCCGGCACCCGGGCCTGACCGCCGAGCTTGCCCTCGACACCCACCTCGCGGGCCACATTGGTGACCTGATCGGCGAAGGTGGCGAGCGTCTCGATCATCTCGTTGACCGTGTCGGCCAGGGCGGCGATCTCGCCCTTGGCATCCACCGACAGCTTCCGCTTGAGGTCGCCCTGCGCCACGGCCGTGACGACGTCCGCGATGCCCCGCACCTGTCCGGTGAGGTTGGCGGCCATCATGTTCACGTTGTCGGTCAGGTCTTTCCAGGTCCCGCCGACGCCGCGGACCTGGGCCTGACCACCCAGTTTGCCCTCCGAACCGACCTCGCGGGCGACGCGCGTCACCTCGGAGGCGAAGGAGTTCAGCTGATCCACCATCGTGTTGATGGTGGATTTGAGCTCCAGGATCTCGCCCTTCACGTCGACGGTGATCTTCTTGGACAGGTCGCCGTTGGCCACAGCGGTGGTCACGTCGGCGATGTTGCGGACCTGACCCGTCAGGTTGGCCGCCATCATGTTCACGTTGTCGGTCAGGTCCTTCCAGGTCCCGCCGACGCCGCGCACCTGCGCCTGACCGCCGAGCTTGCCCTCGATGCCGACTTCGCGGGCGACGCGGACCACCTCGGAGGCGAAGGAGTTCAGCTGGTCCACCATCGTGTTGATGGTGGATTTGAGCTCCAGGATCTCGCCCTCGACGGCGACGGTGATCTTCTTGGACAGGTCGCCGTTGGCCACCGCGGTGGTGACCTCGGCGATGTTGCGCACCTGACCGGTGAGGTTGGCGGCCATCATGTTCACGTTGTCGGTCAGGCCCTTCCACACGCCGCCGACGCCCTTCACCTGCGCCTGTCCGCCGAGCTTGCCCTCGGTGCCGACCTCGCGGGCGACGCGCGTCACCTCCGAGGCGAAGGAGTTCAGCTGATCCACCATCGTGTTGATGGTCGACTTGAGCTCCAGGATCTCGCCCTTCACGTCGACGGTGATCTTCTTGGACAGGTCGCCGTTGGCCACCGCGGTGGTCACGTCGGCGATGTTGCGCACCTGACCGGTCAGGTTGGCCGCCATCAGGTTGACGTTGTCGGTCAGGTCGGCCCAGGTGCCCGCCACGCCTTCGACGCGGGCCTGACCGCCGAGCTTGCCCTCCGAGCCGACCTCGCGGGCGACGCGTGTCACCTCGGAGGCGAAGGAGTTCAGCTGATCCACCATCGTGTTGATGGTGTTCTTGAGCTCCAGGATCTCGCCCTTCACGTCGACGGTGATCTTCTTGGACAGGTCGCCGTTGGCCACCGCGGTGGTCACGTCGGCGATGTTGCGCACCTGACCGGTCAGGTTGGCCGCCATCAGGTTGACGTTGTCGGTCAGGTCGGCCCAGGTGCCGGCGACGCCGCGCACCTGCGCCTGACCGCCGAGCTTGCCCTCCGAGCCGACCTCGCGCGCGACGCGCGTCACCTCCGAGGCAAAGGAGTTCAGCTGATCCACCATCGTGTTGATGGTGTTCTTGAGCTCCAGGATCTCGCCGCGCACGTCGACGGTGATTTTTTTCGACAGGTCGCCGTTGGCCACCGCGGTGGTCACGTCGGCGATGTTGCGGACCTGACCGGTGAGGTTGGCCGCCATCATGTTCACGTTGTCGGTCAGGTCCTTCCACGTCCCGCCGACGCCTTCGACCTGCGCCTGACCGCCGAGCTTGCCCTCGGTGCCGACCTCGCGGGCGACGCGCGTCACCTCGGAGGCGAAGGAGTTCAGCTGGTCCACCATCGTGTTGATGGTCAGCTTCAGAGCCAGGATCTCGCCTTTGACGTCGACGGTGATCTTCTTGGACAGGTCACCCCGCGCCACCGCGGTGGTGACCTCCGCGATGTTGCGGACCTGCCCGGTCAGGTTCTCGGCCATCATGTTGACGTTGTCGGTCAGGTCCTTCCAGACGCCGCCGACGCCCTTGACCTGCGCCTGCCCGCCGAGCTTGCCCTCGGAGCCCACCTCCTTGGCGACGCGGGTCACCTCGGAGGCGAAGGAGTTGAGCTGATCCACCATCGTGTTGATGGTCGATTTCAGATCGAGGATCTCGCCCTTCACGTCGACGGTGATCTTCTTGGACAGATCGCCGTTGGCCACGGCTGTCGTGACCTCGGCGATGTTGCGGACCTGACCGGTGAGGTTGGCCGCCATCAGGTTCACGTTATCCGTGAGATCCTTCCAGGTGCCGCCGACGCCCTTGACCTGGGCCTGGCCGCCGAGCTTGCCTTCCGAGCCGACCTCGCGCGCGACGCGTGTCACTTCGGACGCGAAGGAATTCAGCTGGTCGACCATCGTGTTGACCACTTTGCCGATGCGCAGGAACTCGCCCCTCAGCGGGCGGCCGTCGATCTCGAGCTGCATGGTCTGACCGAGATCACCCTTGGCTACCGCCCCGATGACCCGCGCGACTTCGGTGGTCGGTTGCACGAGATCTCCGATCATCGTGTTGACCGAGTCCACGCAGTCGTTCCAGCCGCCGGTTGCCGCCGGCAGCTTGCCGCGCTCATTGATGCGCCCGTCCTTGCCGACCGCGCGCGCGACCCTGTCGAGTTCCCGCGCGAGTCCTTGGTTCAGCTCGACGATGTCGTTGAACGCTTCCGCGATCTCGCCATCGATGCCCGTCAGATCGAGCGGCAGGCGGGCCGAGAAATCGCCCTTCCGGAACGCGCGGAGGCTCTTCAAGAGGAGCTTCGGCTCCAACTGCGACGTGGTCGGCGTCATTCGGATACACCTTCAGGGTAGATGCACAGGCCCGATGAGGCCGCCGTTCGGATCGCGGGCGCAGCGAGGAAGCACCGACGGCGAAGAACAGCAATAGGGCTCAATGTAGATGGTTGCCCTTTCGTTCGATCCGCGCACCGGGCCAGCACGTTGCAATTCCTGATGGACAGCAATTGGACCGAAAATGGAGCGACGGGTCGCCGAGCGTTGCTGCTTAGCTTCCTCCGCGCGCTCCCGAATTAATGCATGTTAGGAGCGTTCAACTTTGGTTCTGAGCTCCTCCCGTGGCGTGCGGGACTGAGATCGCATCGGCTTGTATTCGCGGCTCTGACGCTACTTCAGCGAGCGCTCACGGAGATCGACGGTGGGCCATATGATGGCGTTGTCGGCCGAGGGGCGCCGCCGCGGGCTGTCGTTCGTCAGTGGAAGGCCGCGTCGCGACGTAGGTATCCGCTGCTGCTCCTGCCTGAGCGTGTCACACCAGGCTGTATGTCCAGCCTGGTCGAAGGCAGCGCGTCTGCCTCTGTTGCGAGCCTGCTCCGAAACGGGGCGGCAGCTTCTAGCCAGCGTCTGCCGGCACGAATCGTTCGCCTGAAGGTCTCAGATGGGTGGAAAGGCGCCCGTCTGCTTTCGGCCGATCCCTCGCGAATGCGGACGCTCTCAGAGCAGAAAGAGCAGGCCCGTCGGACGCGTGTCCCCGTGCACACCGGGCAGCCCGTTGACAACGTCGTTCACGCGTGAATGATTATTGTCTGAACGGAGGGCCGTCAGTGGCGACATCGACCGGGCAACGCGGGCTACGGCTGGACGACCAGCTCTGCTTCGCCCTCTACGCCGCGACGAACTCGGTCGTGCGCGCCTATCGACCGCTCTTGGGCGAACTCGGGCTGACCTATCCGCAGTACCTCGTGATGCTGGCGCTCTGGCAGGACGGCGTGACGGCGGTGCACGACCTTGCCGCCCGTCTGCAACTCACGTCCAGCGCGATCACGCCCCTGGTCGACCGGCTGGAGGGGGCGGGCTTCGTCACCCGGGCCCGCGCCTCGGACCGGCGCGTCGTCCTCATCGCTCTGACGGAGGCGGGCCGGCTGCTGGAGGAGCGGGTCGCCACGGCGCAGCAGGCCGTGGTCTGCCGCACCGGCCTCGGCGACCGCGACCTCGCCGACCTGCGCCAGGAACTGAGGGATCTCGCCGACCGCGTCGCCGCGACGGGCACGGCCCGTGGTGACGTGACGGGTTGAGGATGCACCGCGCGCAGGCGTGCGGGTGAGGCTCCCCACGGGGGCGAACTGAAACCGCGAGGGTTCGAGGCCGGCGTGGCTGACGACCCTGGCGGACCGATCGAGGGCCTGCGCGCACGCACGCGCCCTCCAACCTGTCGGCTCGCGAAGGGCCGGACGGTGCCCGCACGCCATGCGGGTCGAACACGAGGAGGAGACATGGACGCGCAAGCGACCGGGGACCCAGGGGGCGGACAGCCCTGGGGGTCCCACAACACGGTGACGGTGGTCGATCCGTCGCCGGTGAACTGGCTCTCCATCACCTGGAACACGATGGAGGAGGCCAACCGCGTCGATCACGACGGCATCGGCCAGCCGAGCCTCGCCGAGAGCTGGCGCTGGCTCGACGGGGAAACCCTCGAACTCACGATGCGGGACGCCGTCTATCAGGACGGCGAGCCGTTCAACGCGGCGATGTTCAAGCTCGGCTTCGACAAGGTCCAGGAATGGACCAACCCGCACCCGCCGGGCGCCTTCCTGAACTTCGCTCGGGACGTGACCTGCGAGGCAGTGGACGAGCGCACCATCCGCATGCGCTTCCCAGGCGGGGACTCCGCGGCTCTGATGAAGCTGCGCGGCATGCACCTGCCGTCGACACGCTTCTGGAACGAGTGGGGTTTCGTCGATCCGAAGACGGGGTCGGCCGAAGGTCATTGGTGAGTCATCGACGCGCCTGGTCCGTGGGGGACTGGCCCGTTCGTGCTCACCGAGGGCGTCTCGCTCATCGATAGCCGCTCCGACCGCGTGGTCATGGAGCCCAACTCGACGTACTGGAACCCGGCCCGGAGGCCGACGGTCCGGATCGTCTACGACAACGTGATCGGCAAGGCCGAGGGCATCCGGTCGGTGGCGGCCGGTGACGGCCGCGTCGACGTGGTGTTCGACCTGACGCCGGAGGAGGCGCACGCCTTCCCGGCCAGTGAGCACGGCAAGATCCAGACGAAGACCGCGAAGACGATCCTGACGGGCGTCTTCAACGAGACCCGTCCGGATTCGCCCTGGCGGCACGCCGAGGCCCGGCGGGCCCTCAACCTCGCCATCGACCGGCAGTTCGTGCTCGCTCACGGCGCGCACGGCTACGGCACGGTGATCCCGGCCTTCATCCAGCCCGGCCGCTACGGCGCCGATCCTGGCATGAGCCCGTTCCCGCACGACCCCGAGGCCGCGAAGGCGGCGCTCGAAGCGGCGGGGGTGAGTGGGCGGGACATCGTGATCGTCTCGTCCCCCGCCTGGAAGGGTGTGGTCGAGGCGATTGGCCAGTGCCTCGCCAAGGTCGGCCTGGGCTGCCGCTTCGTCAGTGACCGGGGCGACCTGCCGGAAGAGTTCGACGTCAAGCTCGAATGGTACTTCGACTGGACGCCGCAATATCCGGTGGCGTGCGTGCACCGGGAGTTCTTCGGGAAGGACGCGACCCTGCGCCAGGGTCCGGAAGATCCGAAGTTCGACGCCCTCTACGAGAAGCTCCTGCATACGCCGGAGACCGAGACCGAGGGGGTGGTGCGCGAGGTGGAGCGCTACCTGCAGGACGAGGCCAAGGCCCTGTTCCTGTACTCTCCCTTCACCCTGTTCGCGGTGTCGGACCGGGTGGCGTTCACACCCTACGACACCTGCATGTCCGAACTCGCCGAGACCCGGATCAAGGGTTGATGCCTCCGGACTGACGGGAATGCCGGCGCGGGGTGACCTGCGCCGGCCCTCCGCCTCCAACGCCGCTCGGTCGAGGGACAGCATGATCGTCGCGACCGCCGGGCACATCGACCACGGCAAGACGGCCCTGGTGAAGGCGTTGACGGGCGTCGACGCCGACCGGCTCCCGGAGGAGAAGGCCAGGGGCATCACCCTCGATCTCGGCTTCGCCTACGCGCCGGCGAACGGTCGCCTGCGGGTCCCGCTCGGCTTCGTCGACGTGCCGGGCCACGAGCGCCTGGTGCGCACCATGGTCGCGGGCGCCACCGGCGTGTCCTGCGCGCTCCTGGCGGTCGCCGCCGACGACGGGGTGATGCCGCAGACGCGCGAGCACGCCGCCATCCTCGACCTTCTCGGCGTCGACCGCGGCGTCGTCGCGGTGACGAAGGCCGACCGCGCCGATCCCGACCGTATCGCGGCGGTGACCGGGGAAATCCACGCCCTCCTCGCTGGAACGGGGCTCGCGGCGGCGCCGGTCGTCGCCTGCTCGGCGTTGACGGGCGGGGGCATCGACGACCTCGCCCGCCTGCTGGAGGCCGCGACCGGCTCCCCCGTCCCGGCAGATGCGGAGCGCGGCTTTCGGCTTGCCGTCGACCGACGCTTCACCGTGCCCGGTGCCGGCTTGGTCGTGACCGGGGCGGTGCATGCGGGCACGGTGCGCGTGGGCGACCGGCTCCTCGTCTCGCCCGGGGCACGCGAGGTCCGGGTGCGCGGCGTGCGGGTCCACGACGCAGTGGCCGAGACCGCGCGCGCCGGGGAGCGCTGCGCCCTGAACCTGGCCGGTCCTCGCCTGTCCCTCGACGACGTGGGCCGGGGCACGTGGGTCCTGGCGCCGGATCTGCACGGGCCGGCGACCCGCCTCGACGTCTCCGTGCGCGTGCTGCCGCACGAAGCTCTGCCCCTGCGCCACCGGACCCCGGTGCATCTCCATCTTGGCGCGGCGGCGGTGACGGGACGGTTGCTCCTCCCCGGGGCCGGGTCCGTCGAGCCCGGCGCGTCCGCCCGGGCGGTGATCGCCCTCGACCGCGAGGTCGGCGCCCTCGCCGGGGACCGCTTCATCCTGCGCGACGTCTCGGCCGCTCGCACGCTCGGGGGCGGTCGGGTGATCGACGTGGACGGACCGCGTCGGGGTGCCTGGACGCCGGCACGCCGGGCGGTCGTCGCCGCCCTCGACACCGCGGATGACGGTCGCGCGCTCCGGGGACTTCTCGCCACCTCCAAGCCCGGGGTCGACCTCGCCCACCTCGCCCGCCTGCGCAACTTGCCCCCGGCCGCCCTCGATGCACTCGTCGCGGCTGCGGGGGCGGTCGTCGCGGAGGATGGCCCGCGGCTCGCGTTCCAGGGGGCGCGGGTCGCGGCGCTGGCCGCGGGGGCGGTGTCCGACCTCGCCCGGACGCACATGGCGCAGCCCGACAACCCCGGCCTGACCCGCGACGAGATCGCGTCGGCGGTCGAGGCCGGGGAGCGTCCGGCCCTCAAGGCCGCCCTCGATGGCCTCGTGCGGACGGGTCAGGTCATGCGGCGCGGCCCGCTCCTGCACCTGCCCGGCCACACGGCGCGCCTGCGTCCGGCCGACGCCGTCGTCTACGAGGCCGTTCGGGCCGTCTTGGAGGAGGCTGGCCTGGATCAGCCCCGCCTCGCCGTCCTCGCCGACCGCCTGGGCCGCGAGCCGGACGATCTCCGCCGCCTCCTCGACAAGGTGGGTCGCCTCGGATGGCTCCAGCGCATCTCGAAGAACTACTACGTGCTGCCCGACGTGGTCGCCGAACTGGCGCGGATCGCGGACGTGGTGGCGCGGGAACATCCCGACGGCCTGCTGACGGTTGGGCGCTTCCGCGACACGGCCGGCATCGGGCGTAACATGACCATGCCGCTTCTGGAGTTCTTCGACGAGAGGGGCTTCACGGTGCGGATCGCGGAAGGACGGCGCATCCGGGCCGACTGGCGCGTCCTGGCCCCCGCGAACCTGCATGCCTCGCCATTGGAGGCTCCGGGTTCGGCTCCGACGGACCTGCGGGTGTCAGCATGAAGGTGGGGGCGCTTCTCGTGTTTCCGGCTTAAGCGTCCCGGAACGCGCCCTCGTACAGAGCAGCGTGCATCAATTTATCCCACGTCCCGCGTTGACGACTGCTTTTGGGTTTCGTTCGACACAAGTCTGACGGCCGGGTTGGGTCGATAGAAGGCAGTCCGCTTCTCAAATCGACCTTCCGAAGCGTCGTTCCGCTAACGGCCAGACTTGAACACGTGGATAACACGGCTAATCATACGCCGGTCGTTCACGCGCCCCTTGTTCAGGGCGTCGTTCGACACATGCGGTGCCTCATGGGCACGGGTGCTGTCGGTAGCGTAACGTCACTGAATGAAACTCCGAATAATCCTAATTGCAACGATCGTATCCTTAGTGGCAATTATAGTATTTTTCATGACGTATAAAAGCCCTAAACATCCCGCGAGAAACCCGCTTTCCGTCAAGCGCTATGATGTCATCGCCACGTCAAACGCTCCCGAGCCGTGGGATTCTATCGAGGGATACATTGGATATGAGATTGTAAACAGAGAGTGTCTGCCGATTAGTTCGTTCCTGGGTCAGCAAGACGTGCCGAACTTTGGAATCTCCATTGAAATGAAACGCGTAGATGACCATACTTGGAAAGGATATTTCTTCCGTGATGCGTGGCAGGATGCGGATCTATACAACCTCGGCATCTGTCATTGGGACGTCACAAGCGTAGGCATTTCTGCGATTGCCAGGAAAGTGAGGTTCAACTGGAGCCACACGTTAAATACCCTTCTGCGCGACGGTCTTAAAACGAGCTACTTCAAGAAAAGTCTATACGGAGATGCTGGTGCCGTGCGTTATGGTGCGCAGACCTTAACCGTCGAAGACCCCGAAGTACTGCAAAGCCCTAGTGCGTATTTTCCTGTCACTATCGCGGTCAAAACAGGCGTCCATTGAGACGCGCCAATCAAAATATTCACCCAACATTGTGACGCGGCAATATGTTCAAATATGAAGCAATGACTTCATATTTGTTGTAATAGTTAGCCGATCTTAATTGCATACTATACTGAGCATTTCTCTAATATCGATCGGTACTTCGATCATCATGCGTTTTGGAAGTCAAGCTTCCAGAAATTGGTCCGGGCGGCATACAGCTGAATGTCGGCTTTGAAGGACGTCGCGATCCGCGTTGAGCGTCAAAATTGGGTCGGTAGCTGCCGGTCCGCTTTTCCGCTGAACCCTCTCCGAAGCGGACGGGCCGCTTACGGCTGGAGCACGTCACGCCGAACCATCAGTGTACGAAAAACCGGACATTCGGCTTCACGCCCATTGCCGCCGTCCAGCCAAATCCGGCAGCACCCCGCAAGCGGACGCGGGCTGCTCGTCCGGGCGGCTGTCTGGACCGATCCGTGAAACGGGGCTTGAGAAAAGCTGCTGAGCGTCAGGGCGTGCTCCGCGGCTGGACTTGGTGGTATCGCGTCGCACGCGACGTTCGGAGACCACGCCCTTCGGCGGCCGTGAAACGTACGAATTGAAGACCGCCAACCTCTCGCCATTGTCCTTCGAGGTGCATCCACAATCAGGGCTACAAGGGCGAGAAGCGGGCCGCGGCAGCACGCTCGCACGGCATTGCCTTGGAGGGGGCAAGCTGCCAGAGGCCAAGCGCGACTTCGTGCTGCTTCCCCGCCGGTGGGTGGTCGAGCGCTCCTTTGTCGAGGCCAGGTGCTTCCGCCGCCTCGTCAAAGACTATGAGCGCTGTGCCAGACCCCTGGCAGACCTGCACCTCGTCGCCTTCGTCCGCGTCACGCCCAGACAGTTCGCTCGACACGCCACGGGTCTAAAACAGAGTCTAGCTCTGTCAGCAGTTACCTTAACTCAGCATCGGTTGGCGAAGACCGCATACTACTGGGCATAAAATTTCGGATCGAGCGCGGCCAATGCAAGGAGTGGTGGCGGGAGGGCCACACCGTGCGTCCGCATCGTCCGCGCGGCCGAACGGCATCCGAGCTGGTCGTCGGCTGCGGCAGCGGCCTCGACCGTCGCGATGGTGGCCGCGTCCGGGTGAGGTGATGAGGCCGGTTTGGCGGCACTCGGCGCATCCTTCGCCGCCTGGTTCCCCTGCCCGCGCTGGGCATCGGTGCCCGCCTGATTTGGCGAGCCTCCCGGGGTCGGCCCGCTCAAGCCGGATTTCTGCTGGACGTCGCCGCCGGCGGCCGATGGCGTGCCCTGGCTCGCTCCCGAAGGATTCGAGACGGCGGTCGCCTGTTGCGGAGGCGTCGCGGCGGCCTCCTTCGCTGGATTCGGCTGCTTCACGAAGGCCAGAAGCTCCTGGCAGAGATTGGCTGGACGCCCGGTGGGAACGGCTGTGCCGCTCTCCTGCGCGAGGGCGTTGTCCGCTGCGAGCAGGGCCCCTGCCAGGCCGATTGCCTGGGCGAAAGTGCTCAGTCGTCGCTTCATCGGATGCGCTCCTCCTGAAAGCCTGGTCACGTCGCAGTGGTGCTCGAAGGCTGGGCCTCAGGAACGCTTCGGCTGCGAGGCGGCACCCTCGGCTTTTCCATGTGGCTCGCCGGCAAACTCATCGGGAGCGGGGTCGCCGTTCCAACGCGGGCCGACCAAGTTGGTGCCCGGCTCGGAGACCCGCGCACCGGAGGTGGCGAACGCTTGGTAGGCGAACTTCTGATTGCTCGTGAGCGCCAGCATGGCCGCGACGCCCAGGAGAACGGCGGCAAGGACGGCGGCGATGAAAGCTTTCATGTCAGTGGTCCCTGATAGGAGTCCGGAGCATCCGGTGTGACGCTGGGAGGCCAACCCGGCCCGTCACTCGGCCGGTGCCGGGCGGGATCCGAGCTGCGGGCCGCTGGCGGTGCGGGCCTGCTCCTGCTCGACCCAGAGGTCGTGGTGCGCGCGCGCCCAGGCCAGATCGACCTGACCGCTGCCCATCGCGTCGTAGGCGCCCTTCATCCCGAGCGTGCCAATGTAGATGTGGGCCAGGATACCGGCGATGAAGACGATGCCGATCAGGGAATGGATCACCTGCATGATCTGCATCCCGTTGACGTCGACGAGCGCGAACGGGAAGAGCATCATCAGGCCGGTGGCGCCCATGGCGGCGCCGAAGCCGGCCACCATCCAGAACACGCCCTTCTGGCCCGCGTTGAAGCGGCCCGCATGCGGGTGCTTGCTGCCGATGAAGCCGCCCCCCGCCTTGAGCCACTCCCAGTCGATCCGGTTCGGGATGTTGTCCCGGATCCAGACGACGATCATGAAGGCGACACCCAGCATGAAGGGCCAGGCGAGATAGACGTGGCTGTACTTCGCGTACTGGGCCAGCGCGCCGAAGGCCTCCGGTCCGATCACGGGCATCAGCAGCCGTTTGCCGAAGATGTAGTTCAGGCCGGACAGCGACAGGATGATGAAGCACACGGCCGTCATCCAGTGCGTGAACCGCTCGAACGCGTTGAAGCGGAGGATCTTCTTGCCGGATTCCTGGCTGTGATCCGTGATGATGCGGCCGCGCCACAGGAAGAACAGCGCCAGGGCCCCGAGCATGCCGAGGATCACGAGGGCCCCGATCCAGGGCAGCCAGCCCTCGCGGAACATCTGGTACGTGCGGCCCTGCGGCTGGATCAGGTTGGCGGCCTTGCCGTCCGGGATGCTGATGCGCCCGCTGATCTTGGGGGCCTGCCGGAACAGAAGCTCCTCATTGATCGAATCCGCCGTGGGGTTCGCCCCCGTCGGGTTCCGGCCATCGGCCTGGATCGGGTTCTGCGCCTGCGCGGCCCCGCAGACACCCGGTGCCGTCCAGAGCGCCGTTGCCAGGACGAGAGTGCTGAGAATCGTCCATGCCCGCCGCATCGGCGTTCCTTTCAGATCGGTCGAGCGGTCCGCGGACGCTGCCGCGGTCCCTGTTCCGGCGCGCCCCTCAGCCGAGGAGCAGCCCCACATCAGATCGCGATCGTCTCGCGATAGGCCGTCTTCCAGCCCCAGGCCCCCGAGCCGTACCCGCGCTTGATCACCCGCTGCTTGTAGATCTCGGCGATCATCTCGCCGTCGCCCGCGAGCAGGGCCTTGGTCGAGCACATCTCGGCGCAGAGCGGCAGCTTGCCCTCCGCGAGCCGGTTCGAACCGTACTTCTCGTACTCGGCGGTCGAGAGATCGGGCTCGGGGCCACCCGAGCAGTAGGTGCACTTGTCCATCTTGCCTCGGGACCCGAAGTTCCCGACGCGCGGGTACTGCGGTGCGCCGAACGGGCAGGCATAGAAGCAGTAGCCGCAGCCGATGCAGATGTCCTTGGAGTGCAGCACCACCGCGTCGGCGGTGGTGTAGAAGCAGTTGACCGGGCACACGGCCGCGCAGGGCGCGTCGGTGCAGTGCATGCAGGCCATCGAGACCGAGCGCTCGCCGGGCTTGCCGTCGTTGAGCGTCACCACCCGCCGCCGGTTGATGCCCCACGGCACTTCGTGCTCGTTCTTGCAGGCGGTGACGCAGGCGTTGCACTCGATGCAACGATCCGCGTCGCAGAGAAACTTCATGCGCGCCATGATCAGGTCGCTCCTCTCAGGCCGCTCGGATCTGACACAGGGTGGCTTTCGTCTCCTGCATGCCGGTGACGGGATCGAAGCCGTAGGTCGTGACGGTGTTGACGCTCTCGCCGAGCACGACCGGGTCGGTGCCCTTCGGGTAGTAGTCGCGCATGTCCTTGCCCTGGTACCAGCCGGAGAAATGGAACGGCATGAACGCGACGCCTTTCCCGACGCGGTCGGTCACGAGGGCCTTCACCTTCGTCTTGGAGTTGTTCTCCGCGCCCGTGACCCAGACCCACTGACCATCCTTGATGCCGCGCTCGGCCGCGTCACCGGTGTTGATCTCGACGAACATGTCCTGCTGCAGCTCGGCGAGCCACGGGTTGGAGCGGGTCTCCTCGCCGCCGCCCTCGTACTCGACGAGGCGGCCCGAGGTGAGGATGATCGGGAAGTCCCGGGCGACGTTGCGCTCGACCGCGGATTTCTGCACCGAGAACCCGATATTGGGCATGCGGAACTGCCGCTCGTCGGGCCGGGTCGGGTACTTGGCGACCAGATCGGGGCGCGGTGAGTAGATCGGCTCGCGGTGGACCGGCACCGGGTCGGGCAGGTTCCAGGCATTCGCGCGCGCCTTGCCGTTGCCGAACGGCGAGACGCCGTGCTCGAGACAGACGCGCTGGATGCCGCCGGAGAGGTCGGTCGCCCAGCTCACCGTGTCGGGCTTGTCGCCGCCGATCTTCAGGATCGTCGCCAGTTCGTCCGCCGTGAGATCCTTGTCCCACCCGAGCTTCTTGAACACGCCGAGGGTGAATTCCGGATAGCCGTCGGTCAGGTCGGAGCCGTTGGAGTAGGAATCCTCGGCCAGCAGGGTCTCGCCGTTGCGTTCGGTGCCGAAGCGCGCGCGGAACGTGCCGCCGCCCTCCTTCACGTGCAGAGCCGTGTTGTACAGGATGGCCGAGCCGGGATGGCGGATCTCGGGCTTGCCCCAGCAGGGCCAGGGCAGGCCGTAATAATCCCCGCCGACCTCCGGATCGTCCTTCGGCGCCCGCAGGGTGACGAGATCGAACTTCTGCTGGTTGCGCATATGCGCCTTCAGGCGCTCGGGCGACTGCCCGCAATAGCCCGTCGACCAGCCGCCGCGGTTGATCTCCCTCAGGATGTCCTCGGCCAAGGGGACGTTGTTCTCGACCTTGATGTTCTTGAACATCGGGTCGGCGAAGCCGAGCTTCTTCGAGAGCAGGTAGAGGAACTCGTAGTCGTTCTTGGACTCGAAGGCGGGCTTCACGATCTGCTCGCCCCATTGCAGCGACCGGTTGGACGCCGTGCGGCAGCCGTCCATCTCCAGCGAGGTGCAGATCGGCAGCAGGTAGGTGTTGTCCTGCCGGGCATCGAGCGCCGCGAAGGTGGTCGGATGCGGGTCCGCGACGACCATCAGGTCGAGCTTGTTCAGGCCCTCGAGGGCCTCCGGCAGCCGCGTGACGGTGTTGCCGCCATGGCCCGAGATCATCATCGCCCGCGTGGGGCTGCGCTGATCGATCTGTTCGGGCGGGAGGTTCACGGAGTCGAACCAGCGGGTCGAGGTGATGCCCGGGGTCTCCATGTTCTCCTTGCGGGACCGCGCCTTGCGGCCGGCGACCGCGGGAACCTCATCGAAGCGCGACTGCAGCCACGCGTAGTCCACCTCCCAGACGCGGGCCCAGTGCCGCCAGCCACCCTCGACCAGCCCGTAGTAGAGCGGCAGGGTCGTCACATCGAGGCCGAGGTCGGTCGCGCCCTGCACGTTCGTGTGCCCGCGGAAGATGTTGGCGCCCGTGCCCGGCTTGCCGACATTGCCCGTGGCCAAGCACAGGATGCACAGCGCGCGCACATTGGCGGTGCCGACCGTGTGCTGCGTGTTGCCCATGCACCAGATCATGGTGGCGGGCTTCTCCTTGGCGAACTTCTCCGCGATGCGGCGGAGCTGCTCGCCCGGCACGCCGGACACGCGCTCCACTTCCTCGGGCGTCCATTTGGCGACCTCCTTGCGGACGTCGTCCATCGCGTAGACGCGCTGGCGGATGAAGTCCTTGTCCTCCCAGCCGTTCTGGAAGATGTGCCAGAGCATGCCCCACGCGACCGGGATGTCGGTCCCCGAGCGGATGCGCACGTAGTCGGTGGCGTGCGCCGCCGTGCGGGTGAAACGGGGGTCGATGACGATCAGGTTGGCGCGGTTGATCTCCTTCCCGGACAGCACGTGCTGCATCGAGATCGGGTGCGCCTCGGCGGGATTGCCGCCCATGATGATCATGGTCTTGGCGTTGCGGATGTCGTTGTACGAGTTGGTCTGGGCGCCGTAGCCCCAGGTATTCGCCACGCCCGCCACGGTGGTCGAGTGGCAGATGCGCGCCTGGTGGTCGACGTTGTTGGTGCCCCAGAACGCCCCGAATTTCCGCAACAGGTACGCGGCCTCGTTCGTGTACTTGGCCGAGCCGAGCCAGTAGACGGAATCGGAGCCCCACTTCTCGCGGATCTGCAGCAGCTTGTCGCCGATCTCGTCGATCGCCTGATCCCAGGAGATCCGCTGCCACTGGCCGCCGACGAGCTTCATCGGATATTTCAGGCGGCGGTCCGACGAGACCAGTTCGCGGATGGCGGCCCCCTTGGCGCAATGGGTTCCGCGGTTGATGGGACTCGCCCAGGACGGCTCCTGGCCGACCCACACGCCGTTCACGACCTCGGCGGTCACCGTGCAGCCGACCGAGCAGTGCGTGCAGATGTTCTTCTTGATGACCGTCCCCGGCCCGACCGCCGACGAGCCGGCCGCCTCGGCCCTGCGGACGGCGCCGAGCTGAATCGAGCCCGCGGCGGCGAGCGCGCCGGCGGTGAGCCCGGACTTGCGCAGGAACGCACGTCGATCGAGCACGCCGGCCGCGAGACCGGCCGCGACCGCCTGATGCTTGCTGCGGCTGGCCTCGCCGCTCTTCCGCTTCGTCAGCATGGCAGCCTCACTTCGTTCCCGGAGCGGGATCGGGATTCTTCAGGAGCGTCTCGTAGCCGTTGGTCCGGTAGAACGCCTTCACGTGGTCGCTCAGGCGGTACCGGCTGCGCGTCTCGTCCTGGCCCGGGTCAAAGGCCTGGGCCTCCGTCGCAGCCATCGGCGACCCGACCGCCGCGGCGGCCGCCACGGTGCTGCCGCCGAGCGCCCGGAAGAACTGGCGACGACCGAGCGTCTTTGGATCCTGCCGCATCATCCAACTCCCTGAGCGACACCCGCTTGATGAGAAACCCACGTCAGGCGTTTCGGTCACGCTCCGACCGCCACGACCTGCATCCCCGTCACGCATCCATCGCGAAGGCTTCCGCCTCCACCTCCATGAAGGTGCGGCCGAGGCCCCCCACCGCCCGGTAGAAGCGCGCGTTCTTCGCCCGCTCGAGATCCCCGAAGAAGCGCTCGACCCAGGGGGCGAGATGCCGGCCGAAGAAGCGCGCCTGTGCCGCCGGCTCGGCCGCGAACCGCCCGCCGGCGAGCCCCGCCATCACGTCCAGCAGGAAGGCCAAATGGTCCTCCGGCTCGCTCATGGCCTCGTCCCGCGAGAGGCCGAGGGCCGCGAGATCCTCTCGGACCAGCGCGAGCGGGCGCTCGTTGAGGAAGCCGGTGAGATAGTAGGAGGCGTAGGGGAGAAGCTCGCCCCGGCCTACGCCGATGAACAGCGCGAAGAACTCGCGCTCGACCCCCGCGCCCGTCGCCTCTGCCGCCGCGCGGCTCAGATCCGCGACGTGCTGGCCGAGGATCCCGTCGCCGCCCGGGAGGCCGGCGAGCGTATCGAGCAGGTCCTGGCCGGGCGGGCGTCCGAGCAGGACGGCCAGGAGGTCGTAGTGCCGCGCGCGGAGCCCATCGACGTCGTCCACGCGGCCGCCGCCGAGCGTCTCCGATTCCACAGGTCCGAACGCCGACGCCACTGGAGTTTTCTACTCGCCCGAGATCGTACCGATCTCACTCTCTGGAACAAGATTAAGAAGGGTTCTTATCTCCCGCAATCCAAATCTCCTAGCTCGAATTGGGCATCGCGCCGCCGTGGCGCCGCAGGCGCGGCCCCGGACTCGGCTCCTGTTGCTCGGCCGCAGGCACGGCATCGCGCCCGCGCTCCGGATCGGGGGAGGCCGGAGCGGCCTGCTGGACCGTGGCCGCCGGGGCGGAGAGGGCCGGCGCTTGCTCCTGCGGATCGGGTCCGGGCGTACCGCGATCGGCTGCCGGGGGACATTCCGGCGTCTGGCCGGGCTCCGGCGAACCGTCGGGCTCACTGTCACGGGTCTCACCCGGCACCGGCGTCGCTTTGGCGGCCCCGCCCAGCAAACGCCCGAGCATCGCCTGGACTTCGTCGCTCGGCAGGAGCGGGCCGAGGCCGGGGACGCCGCCTGGGCTGTTCCAGTCGTATGCGTATTCCCGCGCCTCGCTGACGAAGTCGCGGATGGCGGGGTCGAGCGACCACATCCGGCGCAGGGCCGCGTTGCGCAGGGCCACCGGAACGCAGGCCCGCAGGAACGGGGCGAGGTCGGTCTCCGCGGTCAGGGCTTCGAGGGAGGGGAGATCCAGCACGGGATCGTCCGCCGGCTCCGGTTCCGGCGGCCGCGCCTCGGGGCCGGTCTGCGGCGCGATGAGATCCGCCTCGGCGCCTTCCGCGTCCGGCTCCGGGAGAGGCGCCCTGGCGGAGACGGCCGGCGCGGCCCGTTCCGCCAGGGCGGCCGCGCGCACGGCGCGCTTGCGCCGGGTCCACCGCGAGAGGAAATTCTCGCTCATTCGCGCCGCTCCCGAGTCCCCTGCGCCCGGTGGGCCAGCGCCTCGGGATCGGCGCGGTCGCGCTTGCGCTTCTCGAACTTGCGCTCGACGTGGAAGGCCTCGAAGAAGGCCAGCAGCTTCGCCTGCACCTCAGGCGGCATCGGCACCGGCTCGACGATCTCGCCGACCCCTTCGGCCATGGATTCCCCCTCATAGGGGTCGGCCGTGACGCTCGCGACCGCGTAGGTCTCGTCGCCGTTGTTGCGCAGGGCGACCCAGAGGGAAGGGCGCCCGGAGACGAGATTGTCGCGGTAGTGCCCGGTCTCGCCCGGATGCAGCGCGACTTCGTACGAGCCGGCATAGAAGGTCGCCTCGTCCTCGGTCTCGGAGAGCTTCGTCCAGGGCGAGGCGGCCGCCGCCGCCGGCAGGGCCCCGACCGGGAGCCAGGCATGGCTCGCCCAGGGCCCGGTCAGGCGCCGCCGCGCGACGATGATGCCGACCTCGAAACGATGCTCGGGCGTCGTGGACATGTCAGGCGGCCTCCCGGCCTTCGGCGAGGGGCAACCCGACGACGAGATTGTGCGGCTTGAGCTGCACGCTGCGATCCGGCGCCGCCGCGAGCAGGAGGTAGACCGGGCGATCCCCCACTGTCGGCAGGACCTGCGCGGGGTCGTCGAAGGTCAGGCTGAACACGGCGAGCACCCGCTCGCGCGTTCCGGCATCGAGCGTGTCGCCGCGCCAGAGCGCGTTGCCGATGCGGGTCGCCTCCTGGTCGAGACCGACGAACCAGCGCCAGTCGGGGTCCTCCAGCCGGTCGAGGGGCGTCACGCGCACCGCGACGTTCAGCAGGTGGCCCACGAAGGTCTCGATCACCCGGGCCAATCCCGCGCGGCTGCGGGGATCGGAGCCGAGATTGAGCGCCATCGTGAAGGCGTCCGACCGGCTCCAGTACGTCCAGGCATTCTCGGCCGTCAGCACGTCCAGCTCGTTCGCCGCCTCCTTGCCCAGCATCGTCAGCAGGGGCGAGAGCGGCGCACTGCCTTCGCGGGCGGCGATCACCTCGGCATCGGCCAGGAGCACGGCGCCTTCGTGAAAGCTCACGCGCTGGGGGCGGAAGAACAGCTCGGCCGCGCGCAGGACGAAGGGATCGTCGCAGCCGTCGAGGGCGTTGCGCAGGATCAGGTGGACGAGCTGGTTCAGGAACAGGGACGGCACGCCCTGGAGGTCGCCGCGCACGAGCGACAGATATCCGGCCTCCACGGAGCGGGCCGCGAGCAGTCGATCGCGGAAGGCGAGGATCACCGTCCAGTTCTCCCGAGCGTCGGAGTCGGCGATGGCGGCGATCTCGGCGGGCTCCACGCGCCGCCGGGGCGCGTCCAGGAGGGCGGCATGGAGGGCGATCTCGGACGCGCAGGCGTCGTCCGGCGGCACGAGTTCGGGCCGCGCCAGATACGCGAGGATCAGTTCGTCCGTGACCGCGAGGCCGCCGCCGGCCGTACGCTGCGTGAGGTGGTGGCCGCTTGAGACCCAGAACTCGGTCATCCGCTTAACGTCCCGCCGTCGTATCACGCAGAAGGCCGACGAGGTCGGCCTGTTCCTCCGGCTCGTCGTCCTCGACGAAGAGAAACGCGCGTCCGTGGGACCGGTCGAGGCCGGGCCGGTGGTGCAGCGTCCGGAAATCCTCCCGGATCGCCCCGTCCGTCGCGACGCGGCGCAGCGCGACGACGCTGCCGACCGGCAGATCGCAGAGGGATGCGGCGACGTCGAGTTCCTCGCGGGCAGCCGCACGGGCGGCCTCCCGGTCGGGCGCGCCGAAGCGCTCGTGGATGTGGCGGGCGAGCAGCTCCTCGGCCCCCGCGCGCTCCTCTTCGCTCGCCGCGCTCACCACCACCAGGGTGGAGAAGCCGAGCGAGCTTACGCCGACGAACCCCGAGCGGAAGGCCGTCAGGGCCTTGCCGGTCAGATGCGACGGATCCCCGTCGAGGAACAGGAAGGTCCCGGTGACGGCCCATTCTCCGGGTTCGGCGGCCTGCGCGAACACGAAGGTGTCGGAGGGATCGAGCCGCAGGGTTCGGGGGAGCTTGAGCGTCACAGCCGGACCCCGCCGGTCTTCGGATCACGCCAGTCCGGCGCCTCCAGCTTCGCGCGCAGCGGGAGGTGCTCGACCCGCCCATCGGGCCAGGTCAGCCGTCCGTCGCCGCCCGGCTCGATCGCGGCCCGCACACCGGATTCCCGCGGCAGATGGGCGAGGTAAAGCGCCGCGACACGGTCGAAGCCGTCCTCGCGCCAGATCTCGAAGGTCTTGGTCAGGTGGCGCGCGAAGCTCTCGACCAGGGGCACGCGCAGGTTCGCGCCAAAACCTTCCTCCTCCAGGGCGGTGGAATCGGGCGTGTGTCCGGGGTCGCCCGCCGCCAATTTCGAGGTGAGCAGCATGCCCGAGAAGACCAGCCAGTCCGGCTCCTCATCCTCGCGGCACGCTTCAGGCCAGCTGAGGCGCCCGCCACCCAGGCGCGCGCCGTTGAACAGCAGCGTCCCGGGCCACGTGAACGTCACCGGGATCTCCGGCGGCCCGAAAGCGCCGACGGCATTCGCCAGGGCGACCATTCCGGCGAAGTGGGCGCGGCGCGCGGTGGCGAGCGGCTCGGCCGGGGCGAGCACCACGGCGAAGTCGATCAGGTCGTCGCGCCGGCCCAGGACGAGCGTCGCCGCGTCCGCCTCGCCCGACGCGGCGAGCCGGCAGGCTTCCGCGTGCGCGTCGGATGGCGGCTCCGCTGCGCGCGCGCTGAAGCCGGGGGGCAGGACCAGCCTCGACGGGCCGGCATCGACAGGGACAGTCATGGAGCGGCTTTGGCGGGGGGCCGATGAGAGTGCGGGACAGGGTTGCGACCTGCGCCCGCATGCCGGATCGTTGTTTCGAATGGTTCGAGTATAAGGGACGGGCCCCGCCGCGCGAAGGGGCCATCCATTTGCACTTGTACCCGGGTCCGATCTTGTCCGACCGCCTCGTATTCGCCTGCTCCTGCGAGCGGACGATGTCCCTCGATACCGCCGCCCTGGGCCAGGCCTGCGGCGGCGAGCTTCGCACCGCCGACCAGCTCTGCGGCCGCGAGCTTGATCGCTTCCGGGAGGCCCTGGCGACCGGGCGGCCCGTCACCGTGTCCTGCACGCTCCAGGCGCCGCTGTTCGACGAGGTCGCCGAGGAGGCAGGGGCGGAGGACCGGGTGGTCTACGCCAAGATCCGGGAAACCGCCGGCTGGTCGTCCGACGCCGCGGCGGCCGGACCGAAGATGGCCGCTCTGCTCGCCGCGGCGGCCGAGCCGCTCCCCGACGCCGCTACCGTCTCCCTGGAGAGCCGCGGCGTCGCCCTGATCTATGGGCAGGACGAGGTGGCGGTCGAGGCCGGCCGGCGGCTCGCCGAGCATCTGGACATCACCGTCCTGCTGACGCGCCCCGGCGAGATCTCGCCGCTGCACCGCAACGCCTTCCCGGTCCTGCAGGGCACGATCCGAACCGCCAAGGGGTACCTCGGTGCGTTCGAGCTCGGCATCGACGATTATGCCCTCCCGGCCCCGTCCTCGCGCACGCATCTCGTCTTCGGCGCGCCGCGCAACGGGGCCGTGTCGACCTGCGACCTCGTCATCGACCTCTCGGCCGGCGCGCCGCTGTTTCCGGCACACGCGGTGCGCAGCGGTTATCTGCGCGCGGATCCCGGCGACCCGGCCGCCGTCGAGCGCGTGCTGGCGGAGGCGTCCCATCTGGTCGGCACGTTCGACAAGCCGCGCTTCATCGACTTCCACGGCGACTTGTGCGCGCACAGCCGCTCCCGCATCACGGGCTGCACGCGTTGCCTCGATGTCTGCCCGACCGGCGCGATCGCGCCCGCGGGCGACACCGTGCACATCGACCCATACGTCTGCGCGGGATGCGGCTCCTGTGCCGCACTCTGCCCGACCGGGGCCGCCGCCTACGCGCTGCCGACCTCCGACGCGCTGATGCGCCGGCTGCGCAGCCTGATGCGCGCCTACCGGACGGCGGGCGGGCAGAACGCCCTCGTCCTGCTCCACGATGGCGACCACGGCGAGCCGCTGATCGACGCGCTCGGCCGCTACGGCGACGGCCTCCCCGCCCACGTGCTGCCGGTGCAGGTCAACGAGGTCACGCAGATCGGACCGGAGGTGATCGCGGCCCTGTTCGCCTACGGCGCGGCCGGAATCCGGGTCCTGGTCCGGGCTCGTGCCAAGCACGACCTCGAACCCCTGTACCGGACCCTGACCCTCGGGGAGACGCTGGCGCAGGCGCTGGGCTACGGTGCGGAGGACGGCGGGCGCGTGGTCGAGACCATCGAGACCGATGACCCGGATCTGCTGGGCGCCGCCCTCCGGCAGGCCAGGCTGGGGCGGCCAGCCGCGGTGCCGGCCGGTCTGCTGTTTCTGGGGAACAAGCGTGAGGTGCTGCGCCATGCCTTCCGCGGCCTGCACAGTGCCGCCCCGGCACCCGTCGACCGGGTTCCGCTCGCGGCCGGCGCCCCCTTCGGCGGCCTCGATTTCCGGGTCGCGGACTGCACCCTGTGCCTCGCCTGCGTCAGCGCCTGCCCGACCCACGCCCTCTCCGACAGTGCCGAGCAGCCGCTTCTCGGCTTCGAGGAGAGCCTCTGCGTGCAGTGCGGCCTCTGCGCGGCGACCTGTCCCGAGGACGTCATCGCCCTGCGTCCGCAGGTGGATTTCGCGGCCTGGGCGGCGCCCCGCCGGGTCGTCAAGGAGGAAGAGCCCTTCTGCTGCACGCAATGCGCCAAGCCCTTCGGCACGCGCTCGACGATCGAGCGCATCGTCGAGCGGCTGCGCGAGCGGCACTGGATGTTCAGCGGGGCGGGCGGCGAGGCGCGCCTGCAAGCGCTGTCGATGTGCGAGGATTGCCGCGTCGAGGTCGCGGTGAACCAGGGCTTCGATCCGCACGCGGCGCCGGAACGCGACAAGCCCCGGACGACCGAGGATTACCTGCGCGCGCGCGCGGGCGGCTGACGGGCGCCTCAGCGAAGCGCGGTGGCGCGTTCGAGGAATTCGATCAGCGCCGCGCGGTCCGCGTCGTTGCCGATCGTCTGCTCGGGCATCTTCGTCCCGGGCGTGTAGCGGGCGGGGCCAACCTCGAAGAGCCGTGAGACGGTCTCGGGCGTCCAGACGATGTCCAGCCGCTTCAGCGCGTTCGAGTACCGGTAGCCGGGCACGCTGGCGATGCGGCGGCCGAACAGGCCGGCGAGCGTCGGCCCGGCCCGCTCGCCCGCGTCGGATGTCAGGGTGTGGCAGGCGACGCAGGCCCCGAACACCTCGGCGCCCCGGCCGCCCTGCCGGACCGCGAGGGGATCGGCCGGGCGCCGCATGATCAGCGCGCCGATCGGTTCGCCGCTCTTCGCGTCCCAGCGCCGGACGAGGCGGTCGCCGCCACCCGTGAGGAGCTCGGCCCCGTCCGGACGCCACGCGAGCGACCAGACCGGAAGGCCGGGCCCCACGAGCCGCAGCTGGACCTGACCCGTCGCCCGGTCGACCACCGCGATGGTCCCGCCCGCCGTCGCGGCAGCCACCCTGGTCCCGTCCGGAGACAGGGCCAGGGCGATCACCGGGTTCGGGCCGAGCTCGGCGGCGGCCCGGACCGAGCCGTCGGCTCGAACGAAGCGGAGGATCGCATCGGCCCCGGCGGCCGCGATCTCGCTGTCCGAAGCGACCGCGACGGCGTTGAGGCCCGTGGGTGCGGTGGCGATGACCTGGGATGTGCCCTCGGCCGCCCAGATCCGCACCGCCCCGTCGGCGCCGGCCGTGACCGGCGCGCCGCCCGGCAGGAAGGCCACCGCGTTCACCGGGCCGCGGTGCGGATCGAGCAGCCGGCTGTCCCCTCCGGCGAGCGGCCAGATCCGGGCCGTGCCGTCCCAGGAGGCGGAGGCGAGCGACAGGCCGTCCGGCGAGACCGCGAGGGCGACGATCGGGCCGGTATGGCCCTCCAGCACCCGTTCCGGCTCCGCGCGCCCCAGGCGCCACAGGGCGATCCGCCCGTCCTCGGAGGCCGTGGCGAAACGGCCGTCCGGCAGTGCGGCGACCGCGTTCACCGCACCGTCGTGGAAGCGCAGCACGCCGAGCGCGGCACCGGTCTCGATGGCCCACACGATGGCGGATTGGTCGAAGCCGCCCGAGATTGCGAGGCGCCCGTCGGCGGTCACGGCGAGCGCCCGGACCGGACCACCGTGGCCGCGCATCTGCGCGCGTGCCGGCGCGCCGCAGAGCAGCAGGACGGCGATCACGCCTAGGATCCGCGCAAAGCTGGTCATCGGGGCTCCGCTTCAAATGGATCGCCCCGCTATAGCACAGTCCCCACCGCCAGCCGCGGCGGTTCTAGCTGCGATCGGTTTGGCTTTTGGGCGTCGGATACAAGATGGTGAGCCATAGTCGGGGCGGCGCACGCGTCTAATATTGATCATCAACACAGGTTTGGGCATTGTTCCAGGACGACGGCGAGCCGCTGTTCTTCCCGAGTGCCGCGTCCGTAACACGCTAACTCGACATCAGCGGGTTGGAGGGCCGGATTGGCGTCGACGCGCGATGTACCAGAGACCCAGGACCACGACGGCCACGAGCAGGCTCAGCCAAACCCAGTTGAAGTCTATCGCCGCGGCCGTGGCTGCTCCCGAGCTGGATTGCGAAGGGCCCGTTTCCGAAATTGGCGGGGCTGGGTTGGTCTGCTGAGCCACGGACCCCTGAAGGCCCGAAGTCCATAATAACCCGGTGAGGATGGCGCTTCTCATAGAATTCCTTTGGTCAAACATGGACGGCTAAGGGCGAGATTTTCCGGAGCGGAAGGCCGGAGCCGCTTGCAGCTGCGCCCGGGTGAGGCGGACCTCGGCGCGCCACGGCTTGTCGCCAACGAGGACCGTGGCCGTCGTGCTGCTGGGCCGCTGTGCCTCCACTGAGCCGGTCGCGCCAGTCACGCGACCGCTATGCTGATTTTGAACTGCGCCGAGCGTGTCGCGGGTTGTCCGTGCACCCGGCATGGTATCCGGCCCCACCTGCGCGGCTGCCTCAGCGCTGGGCGCCGTCTTGGGCGTCACGACCGAACTCGGTCCGTCCATCAGCGGCACATCGCTGAAGTTCCAGCCGAGCTGGTCGAAAGGAAGCGCCACATATTTCTCGCCCACGCCCAGGAAACCGCCGACGCCGATGATCACGGCGCGGACCTGCCCGCTTCCGTCGACCAAAACGTCCTCGATCTTGCCGATCTCGACATGATCCATTCCGATGACCGGAACCCCGATCATCTCGGAGGCACGTATAGTTCCCGGCTCGGGTCCCTCGATGAACGGTGTCGCGGGTGCATCCGACTGCACCGCCGACGAGGCCGCCGCTAGGGGTAGCGAGGCGCCGGTGACGAGAAGGACAGCCAGCGTCGCGATTTTGAGCGGGGCACCGCGCATTCAAGGCTCTCCAGACTCAGGCAAAAACACTTGAATCGAGAACAAGGGCCGCGCGTTCGGGTTCATCGCAGGCGCAAATGGGCCGGAACGGGCATCCCTCTGGCGCGGGACGTCCCTTTTGTCGGTGCCCGCGGGTTGAGGGCCGCGACCCTCAAGCACGCCCATCACGAGTCTGACAATGACCGGCCCGTTAAGGTCTCCTACAATCATCTCGGGGCATGGGCAAGTGAGGTCTTGATCAAGCCGGGCCGACGGTCAGACCAAGGATGATCTCCATGGGTCTAGCGGCAGTCGTAGCCCTGCCTACATCCAGGCATTCAGGCGCGTTTTCAGGCCAGGTGAGTAGAACCGGTCGCACGCGACCATGAAGGTTCACATCATCGAATCGGTCTCAGACTATAGGCTGCCTCGTCGTGCTGAAAAGCAGTTCGGCGTCAGCCGGAGTGCCTCTGCCAACCTGCTCGAATGGTTACCTGAATTCGCGGGGCCGAGGGGAAGGCGCCCTTGTTTTCCACGATCATCTTCATCGTGGCTGCGCTGAACCCCGATCATGAACATGACTGCCGCACCGGGGGTTGAACCCTGAAAGAAGCCGCGGGTCCGGGAGAGTCCGGGATCCGGTGTCGGAAGCGAAAGGAAACGCGAGATGGCTGCTCGCCGAATTACGCTGAGCTCGCGGGACCGTTACAAGCTCCGGCTCTCAGTGAGTGAGAACCGCTTCTACATGGCCGACCTGAGCCTGCTCAGCTTGGCGCGGCGTGGGTTCGTTGTGCCGACCGGGCGCATTGATGCATGGGACCGAGCGGAGTGGACGATTACCGCGGCAGGCCAGGACGCGCTCTCGGCAGCCGAAAGCCACCTCACCGATGCCATAGATCTCGGCGCGCGGCTCCAGGCGTAGAAGAAGTAGGCGATGCGCCGGAAAACCGGGTACTGACGACGTTATCGCCGCGATAAACCGCGCGTCGGAGCTAAATTGCGAATCTGCGTACCGACCAGACGATGCGAATCCCTATGTTATATTTTAACCGGTGCGTCCGGGCACAGGCGGGCCTGTTCGTCGACGAGGCAGAGTCAAAGATTATGGCGGCGTGGGAACAGCTGAGTGCTCACCACCGCTGCAGCCAGAGCGTCTGCTTCCAGGATCGGTGGCAAGATTGTCTCTGCAACGTGATTGAAGTGGTAAGAGCGTCCGCTTTCCCGCGAACCTCCTCCAAATCGGAATAGCGGCTTTCGCCAATACCGGTCTCATCGGTAGGTGCCGCTGAACGGCTGGGATGGGTGGTTTTGCGACCGTCCGCTTACGAGGAGCGCGAGCTCGAAAGCCGACGCTGCTAACGAACTCGCGGCCCGCCAAGCCATAATTGTGCGGACATGCCCGATCGGCAGGCTTGGGCTGCTGCCGATGCTAGGGCGACGGGACCGTCAGAACCAATGGACCGTTGCGGGTTGCGACAACCGTGTGCTCGTATTGCACGGTTGGTGCTCTCGGCTGGCTATACAGGGTCCATCCGTCGTCACCATCCTCGGCGAAGTTCGCGCCGAGAGACAAGAATGGCTCGACGGTGAAGACGAGCCCGTCCGTCATGACCCGCCGCTCGGAGGCGTCGGGCCAAGTCGCGATCTCAGTCGGTTCCTCATGCAGCGACAGACCGACCCCATGGCTGGCGAGGTTGCGCACGAGCGTGTAGCCGTTCTGCCGAGCGAAGGTGCCGACCGCTCGACCGATGCCAGCGAACGGCATGCCGGTGCCAACCTGACGCAACCCGGTCCACATCGCCCGACGCCCGTCTCGGCAGAGCCTTTCAACCGCACGCGCCACCGGAGGCACAGCGAACGACGCGCCCGTATCCGCGAAGTAGCCGTCCTTCTCAGCGGAGACGTCGATGTTGACGAGGTCGCCCGCCCGGACACGACGATCGCCGGGTATGCCATGCGCGATCTTGTCGTTGACGCTGATGCAGGTCGCGCCCGGGAAGCCGTAGACCAGTTCGGGAGCCGGACGAGCACCGGCTGCGCTCAGGTAGTCCCGGCCGATTTGATCCAGTTCTCGTTCAGTGATCCCGGGCTCGATGGCTCGGCCCATCACCTCGAGCGTGTCGGCGACGATGCGTCCGATCGTCTTGAGCCCCACGAGGTCATCGTCACTCGATACGGTCATGCGGTATCTCTGGCCAGGCCCAAAGACGCTGTAGCGGAGTGAACCTCGAGAGTCCGCGATTTTCACGCCGATGCTGCGCGACCACGGCGCAGAGCGTCCAGCGAGCGCTCCCCCAAAATGACCGCTTCGGGACGTATGGGATGACTTGCCGCAAGGCCGACACGGGCCGAGATCGGACGCTCGCCTAGCTTCGAGTGAATGTCCGGGTCCGGGCGGTGCGTCGAAGTCCGCTGATGGCGCAGAGCCGAACGCTCGCCAAAGCGCCTCGAGAGCGGCAGCTGAAGCCCTGCTCGTGCCGGCCTGTTCGTCTGAGCAAATTTTCTGGTTCAGTCTCGCCTGCGGCCCGATGAGTCCGCCCGCAGCAGATCGGCACTCCTACCGCCAAGCTCGATCCCGCAGGCAGGCCTCGGCCGAGCCGAAGGGGCTTCTCAACGCTATGGGGAACGGCGGGGAACACCATGAGGAACATGGGGAACACCTCGGCCGGTCAGGGCACGAGAAATCTCAAAAGCTACAATGAGTTAGGTGGAGCGGGCGATCGGGATCGAACCGACGACATTCAGCTTGGGAAGCTGAAGCAGACCGTTGAATTCATTCGCATGTGTTCCTCGAGGGAATATGTTTTCCTTCGCGGTCTGCCGTCTACGGTCGTCTGCTATCGACAGCGTCCGTCGTTCCACGAGGCCGGTAGAAGGTCGTCATTGCCGCCCTCGAGGGCATGCTGACCTCACCCCTGGATCGCTCATCCGAGGCTCGTCGGATGTTGCCACCGCACCGTGAGAGTTCATCGGATTTCCGGTCGGGAGAGGGCTCTATCGAAGGGTTGAGTAATTCAAGCTTGGCGTTCTCGGGATATCTGAAGCGGCGTATCATGTGCCGGCCTCGGTACGGGAAGCCTTGAGGTCCGAAGCGGCTCTTCCGCTTTGCGCCCATCCCAGTCATGCGGCACAGTTTGAACATATCTCCGAAGCGGACATCACGGGAGCTGGATCGATAGGTTGAAGTTAACAACGCTATGAGATATTCGACAAAACGGCTCGGGCTTACATCTTATCCTTTGAATGTGACTCTTGACCGGCGTCCGGCGTTGCCCTGTGCCGCAGGAGAGCAGAGGCAACCCACCTCCGTTTGTGTTCTCAAAACTTCGACCGCGTATTGGAACGCGCCGGCGCCGAGCCCCACACCGTCGCCAGGAAGGTGGTGAAGGCTTCAAGGCTGGTGGATCGGGCCGGCTTCATCCAAGTGGCGTAGGTTGCGATGGTATCAGGCACGTCGTCGAGGGAGCGGATTACGATCCCGCGCCGCTGCACGTTGCGCACACAGCTCGCATAGGTGCTCACACCAGTTCCCGCCGCGACGAGGCCGAAGATACCCTCGCTCGACGAGGCCTCCTGGCTGATGGTCGGGTGAAAGCCGCGCCGATGGCAAATCGCGAAGAAGGCTTCGCGATAGGCGCTCCAGCTCCCGCCAGACCCCAGCACGAACGGCTCGCCGGCGAGATCCTTGAGGGTCAGGCTGCGCGCGTTCGAGAGTGGATGGGTCACCGGCAGCAGGGCCACATAGGAGTCGCGGTCGAACAGCAGGCTCTCGAAGTGCTCGTTCTCGACCGCGCTGAGCGTGAAGCCGACGTCGATGCGGTCGTTAAGCAGGGCCTCGCGCTGGGATTGCGAGGGCACGTGCGACAGCTCCAGCCGGATCGCCGGTCGAAATTCGCTGAACGCTCGGACCAGCTCCGGCAACCGGCCGTTGATCGCGAAATCCATGTAGCCGACGCGCAGGACGCCGGCCATGCCGGTCGCCGTGCGCCGCGCCAGCGTCACGGCCCGCTCCAGATGGTCGATACCGATCCTACACTCGGCCAAGAAGGCACGCCCGGCCTCCGTCACCTCGACCGTTCGAGTCGTACGGCGGAACAGCTTCACGCCGACCTCGGCCTCCAGTTCCGCAACGAGCCGGCTGAGACCCGGCTGCGTCGTCGCGAGGCGCTGCGCAGCCCGCCCGAAATGAAGCTCCTGCGCCAGCACAAGGCAGCTCGAGATGTGCCTGACGTCAAACCGCATTGATGTCCAAATCCGTATCAATCACGCCAAACTCATCATTTCACACCGGAGGCCGTCTGCAACATCCTCTCTCCATCCCCGCTGCGGCGGGCTGGAACGAACGATGCAAGGGACGAGGCAGATGGCTTTCAACACCGAACTCGACAGCGCTCTCGAAGCGGCCTTCGCGGAGGCGCGCGCTCTGTACAAGGAGCGCGGTTTCCAGCGCCGCGTCGGGTTCGGACGGCGTCCCGCCCTAATCAATGTCGACCTCGCCAACGCCTGGACGCGGCCGGGCAATCCCTTCACCTGCGAGAACATCGACGAGCAGATCATCCCCGGAGTTCAGGCGCTCTTGGCCGCCTGCCGCCGCAACAACCACCCGGTCGTGCACGTCACCACCTGCTACCAGGTCACCGACGTCGACAGCCCCAAGACCGACATGGGCCTGTGGCACCGCAAGATCCCGGTCGAGGTCGTGGATCAGAACAAGCCCGAGCTCTGGGCGATCGACAGCCGCATCGAGCCGGTGCCGGGCGAGCAGGTCCTGGTGAAGAAGCGGGCGAGCGCCTTTCACGGGACCTACCTTGCCGGGTTCCTGCGCGCCAACAACGTCGACACGATCCTGGTCACGGGCGTGACCGCCTCGGCTTGCGTGCGCACCACGCTCTGCGACGGTCTCGCCGAGGGCTTCCGGACCATCGCGGTGCGCGAGTGCATCGGCGACCGCGTGCCGGGCGCCGTCGCCTGGAACCTCTTCGATATCGACGCGAAGTTCGCCGACGTCGAGCCGCTGGAGCGCTGCGTCGCCTACCTCGACGAGGTCGGGCTGCGCAACGCCGCCTGACGACCCGGGCCATCGTCCGACGCGATCCGATCCTCGACCCGCCGCCCATGCAGGAGTGTGAGCCGATGCGTGCTGACTTGTCTCTCGATCGATTCTCGCCGACGCGCCGGCAGGCGCTCCTCGGCGGCGCGGCGGCCATCCTCACGGCGGGGGCGGGACGCGAGGCGCGCGCGGCGGCCGGAACGGTCGTCGTCTCCAACTGGGGCGGCGACTGGAACCAGCGCACGGTGCGCTTCGTCGAGACGCCCCTGGTGGAGGCGCAGGGACTGACCGTCGTGCGCGATCTCGGCATGGAACCGGAGCGCAAGGCCAAGCTCCTCGCCGAGCGCCGCCTGCGCCGGGGCAGCATCGACGTGATTCATCTGAACGACTCGGACGGGTTCGAGATGATGAAGCAGGACGTGCTGGCCGACCTCGACCGGTCGCGCATCCCGAACTACGGCGACGTGGTACCGGCCCTGCGCAAAGATTATTTCGTCCCGTGGCTCTACAGTGGCGTGGTGCTTATCTATAACAAGGACAAGATCAAGGATCCGCCGAAATCTTACGCGGAACTCTGGGACAAGAGGTGGGCCGGCCGCCTCGGTCTGACCAATCAGCTCTACTTCAACTACATGATGATGTCCGGCCTGATCCAGGGCGGCAACCTGACGAGCGTCGAGACCGGCCGCGAGCGGCTCGTCGCGCTGAAGGAATTGGTCCAGCCCCGGCTCTACGCCGCGCATCAGCAGCTCGGCGCGGCGCTGGCCACCGGCGAGGTCGACATCGCCCTGAACTACAAGGCCCGCGGCCTGCAATGGATTGGCGAGGGCTCGCCGCTGGCCATCCAGTATCCGAAGGAGGGCGCGATCGCGATCACCTTCGGCGCCGGGATGCCGAAGCGCGCGCCGAACCCAGACGGAGCCTACGTCTACCTGAACGCGATGCTCGACCGGAAGGCGATGGCCGAGCTCGCCGCGGCGAGCTTCTACGCGCCGGCCAACGGCGCGGCCGAGCTGAGCCCCGAGCTGCGCGCCCGGATCGACTTCTCCCCCGAGGAGCGCGAGCACCTCAACTTCCCGGATTATGCCTACGTCTCGAAGAACACCGCCGAGTGGCTCGAGTGGTGGAACAAGACGATGGCGCGCTGATCCGATGGCCACCCTCGCACGCTCGGAGGTCCTGGCGCTCGATCGCGCAGCGCGGGCCCGGCCGCGCATCCCCTCGGGGGTCGGCGGCGTCCTGCCGGGCACGCTGCTGGTCGTCCTGGCGCTTCTCGGGCCGCTCGCCCTGATGCTCCGCTACAGCTTCAACCGGTTCGTCCCCGGTGAGCTGATGGTCGAGGGGCTCACCCTCGCCAACTACGCCAAGTTTCTGCACGACAGCTTCTATCGGGACGTCTTGCTGACGACCCTCTGGGTGGCGGCCCTCTCAACGCTGATCTGCCTCGTGCTCGGCTTCCCGGTCGCCTATGCCCTGGTGCGGCAGGTCGGGCCACGCTGGAAGTCGAAGCTCCTGATCCTCATCATCCTGCCGCTCCTCATGGGCAACGCGGTCCGCACCGCCGCCTGGATGGTCATTCTCGGCGACAAGGGCCTTCTCGCCGCCCTGCTCTCCGGGATGGGGCTCACGCCGCCCCGGTTGATGTACACCCCCAGCGCCGTGGTGATCGGCCTCGTCTCGGTGACGCTGCCCTTCATGATCGTGACGCTGCAGAGCGTGCTCGAGCGGATCGATCCGGTCCTGGAAGAGGCGGCCGAGAGTCTGGGCGCCGGGCACCTCACGATCCTGCGGCGGGTCGTGCTGCCCCTCGCGCTGCCCGGGCTGCTCGCTGGCACGATGCTGTGCTTCATCCTGTCGATGAACGCCTACGCCACGCCGGTGCTGATCGGCGGACCGCAATTCCACATGATGGCGCCCGAGGTCTACCAGCAGGTCGCCAAGGCGATGAACTGGCCGTTCGGTGCGGCCCTCGCCTTCGTGCTGATGACGGTCACCCTCGTGCTGACCACCACCGCCAACGTCCTCGTACAGCGCCGCTACCGGCGCTGGTCGGAGTAGGGCCATGTCGCGCGCAGGCATCCGCCGGACCTACGGCGCCATCTCGGGCGCGGTCCTCGTCTTCATCGTGCTGCCGCTGGTGGTCATCGTCTGGGTGTCATTCTTCGCCAACCGCATCCTCGCCTTCCCGGCGAGCGGCTACACCCTCGACTGGTACGCGCGCGCCCTCGACACGGACGCCTTTCGCGATGGCTTCGTCACCAGTGTGGAGACGGCGCTGTTCGCCACGGCGGCGAGCCTCACCCTCGGCGTGCCGGCGAGCCTCGGCCTGGTGCGCGGCCGCTTCCCCGGCCGCGACGCCGTGCAGGCCCTGCTGCTTGCACCGATGGTCGTACCCGGCATCGTCGGCGGCGCCGCCCTGTTCATAGCCTTCATCGAGGTCGAGGCGCTGCTCGACATCCAGGTGGCCGGCACGCTCGGCGGTCTGCTCGTGGCGCACACGCTGATCGCGCTGCCCTGGACCATCCGTCTGGTCAGCGCGTCCCTCGCGTCGGCCGATCGGGCGATCGAGGAGGCCGCGGCGAGCCTCGGAGCCGACCCGCTCACCGTGCTGCGGCGCGTGACCCTTCCGGCGATCCGGCCCGCGATCGTCGCGGCCGCCCTGTTCTCCTTCGTGATCTCGTTCATCGATCTGGAGAAGTCGATCTTCCTCGTCGGCCCGGGACGCACGACGCTGCAGATCGCCCTGGTCAACTACCTCGAATGGAACCTCGACGGGACGGTCGCGGCCGTCGCCGCCGTCCAGATCCTGATCGTCGGGACGGCGCTCCTCGTCAGCGACCGCTACGCGCGTCTCGCCCAAGCCTTCTGAGACTGCATTCTGAGCCTGCCTGCTGAGACTGCTACCTGACAGCCCGGAGATCGGACCATGTCGACAACGGTCGCCCTTCGCTCCCTGATCAAGCGCTACGGCAGCTTCACGGCCGTGGACGACATCACCCTCGATGTGCCCGAAGGCCAGCTCGTCGCCCTGCTCGGCCCCTCGGGCTGCGGCAAGACCACGACGCTGCGGATGATCGGCGGGTTCGTCGAGGCGGATGCCGGCAGCATCCTGATCGGCGGCCGCGACGTGACCCGTCTGCCGCCGGCCAAGCGCAACATCGGCTTCGGCTTCCAGAGCTACGCCCTGTTCCCGCACATGAGCATCGCCCAGAACGTCGCCTTCGGCCTGGAGATGCGTCGCCTTCCCCGGGCCGAGATCGCGTCGCGCGTCGCTCGGGCGCTCGACCGGGTGCGCCTGTCGGCGATGGCGGATCGGCTGCCCAAGCAGCTGTCCGGCGGCCAGCAGCAGCGGGTCTCGCTCGCCCGCGCCCTGGTGATCGAGCCCTCGGTGCTGCTCCTAGACGAGCCGCTCTCCAACCTCGACGCGCAGCTGCGCGGGGAGATGAAGCTCGAGATCCGCCAGATCCAGAAGGCAATGGGCATCACCACGATCTTCGTCACGCACGATCAGGACGAGGCGCTCTCGATCGCCGACCGTATCGTCGTGATGCGCGCCGGGCGGATCGAGCAGGACGGCAGCCCGGAGGCGGTGTTCGGTGCGCCACGCTCGCGTTTCGTGGCGGAATTCATGGGCGTGACGAACCTCCTGCCGGGGACGGTGGAGGGACCGGGCACGTTCCGGCTCGCCGACGGCAACGCGATCCGCGTTCCGGTCGCTGGCGCCGGCCGCGGGGCGACGGTCCTGGCGATCCGGCCCGAGCGCGTCCGGATCACGCCCTCCGGCGCGGACACCGCGCCCGACACGCTGGATGCCGAGATCGAGGCGGCGACCTACCGGGGTCTTGCCGTCGAGTACAGGCTGCGGACCCCGTCCGGCCTGTGCCTGACGGCGCGCCGGGCGACCCCTGCAACCGGCGGCCCGGCCATGCTCGAACCCGGCGCGCGCGTTCACGTCGCCGTCCCGCCGGACGCCTGCCACTTCGTCCCTGTCGAACTCTGAGAGGACGCCCCATGGCCATCCGGCACGACGACCTGATCGTGATCGACGGGCTGATCGTCTCCGACTTCGGGCCCGAGGTCTTCGCCGACATGCGACGTGGCGGCGTCACGGCGGCCAACTGCACCTGCTCCGTCTGGGAGGATTTCGCCACGACCATGCGGACGATGGCCCGCTGGCGGCGCTGGTTCCGCGAGCACGCCGACCTGATCACCCCGGTCCACGACGTCGCCGATATCCACCGCGCGAAGGCGGAGCGCCGCACCGGCATCATCCACGGCTGGCAGAACACCAGCGCGATCGAGGACCGCATCGAGTACCTGGAGCTGTTCCACGCGCTCGGCCTACGGATCGTCCAGCTGACCTACAACACCCAGAACCTCGTCGGCTCGGGCTGCTACGAGTCCCGCGACAGCGGGTTGTCCGATTTCGGCCGCGACGTGCTGGCCGAGATGAACCGCCTCGGCATCCTGTGCGACCTTTCGCATGTCGGACCGAAGACCAGCGAAGACGCGATCCGCGCCTCGCAGCGACGCGTCGCCTACTCCCACTGCCTGCCCGCCGCCCTGAAGGATCATCCGCGCAACAAGACGGACGCGCAGCTGCGCTTCATCGCCGAGCGGGGCGGCTTCGTGGGCGTGACCATGTTCCCGCCGTTCCTGGCCCGGGGCGCGGCCGCGACGATCGAGGACTATCTCGACGCCATCGCGTACGTGATCGACCTGGTCGGCGAAGAGAACACCGGCATCGGCACTGACTTCACCCAGGGCTACGGACAGGCCTTCTTCGACTACATCACCCACGACAAGGGTGACGGTCGCAAGCTCACGGATTTCGGTGAGGTCCTGAACCCCGAAGGCTTCCGCGTCATCGGCGACTTCCCGAACCTCACCGCCGCGATGGAGCGGCGCGGCTGGCCCGCCGCCCGCATCGAGCGCGTCATGGGCGGCAACTGGCTCGCCCTGCTCGGCGACGTCTGGGCCTGAGCGCGTCTCGCCCAACTTCGGAGATCTCACGATGTCAGCGAACACCTACGACGTCATCGTGCTCGGCGTCGGCGGCATGGGATCGGCCGCCTGCTGGCATCTGGCCCGCCGGGGCGTCCGGGTTCTGGGCCTCGAGCGCTTCGACATCCCGCACGCCATGGGGTCCTCGCATGGCTTCAACAGGATCATCCGCCTCGCCTACTTCGAGGACCCCTCCTACGTGCCGCTGCTGCGCCGCGCCTACGAGAACTGGCGGGAACTGGAGGGACGCTTCGGCGAGCAACTCCTCTTCATCACCGGGTCGATCGATGCGGGGCCGGAGGGCAGCGCCATGGTCGAGGGCTCGCTCGCGGCCTGCCGGATGCACGACCTCCCGCACCGTCTGCTCGACGGCGCCGAGCTGCGGCGCGTGGCGCCGGGCTACAACCTGCCCGACACGCACCGGGCCGTTCTCCAGCCGGACGGCGGCTTCGTCTCGGCCGAGCGCGCGATCGTCGCGCACGTCACGCAGGCGCAGGCGGCCGGCGCCGAGATCCGGGCGCGGGAGCCGGCGCTGAGCTGGGAGCCGACAGCCTCGGGCGTGCGCGTCCGGACGGAGCGAGGCACCTACGAGGCGGGGCACCTGATCCTCTCGGCGGGTTCGTGGATGGGCAAATTCGTGCCGCAGCTGAAAGCCGTCGCTGTGCCCGAGCGGCAGGTGCTCGGGTGGTTCCAGCCACGGGAGCCGGCCCTGTTCGCGCCGGACCGCTTCCCGGTGTTCAACATGGAGGTCGAAGAGGGCAAGTTTTACGGCTTCCCGGTCTGGCACGTGCCGGGCTTCAAGATTGGCCGTTGGCACCATCTCGGCGAGACGGGCGGTGCCGATACCTTGTCGCGGGAGTGCGGAGCCGAGGACGAGGCAGTGCTGCGCCCCTGCGTCAGCCGCTACTTCCCCCAAGCGAACGGTCCGACCATGGCGATGCGGGCCTGCTTCTTCACCAATACGCCGGACGAGCACTTCGTGATCGACACGCTGCCGGACCTGCCGCAGGTCGTCGTCGCCTCACCCTGCTCAGGCCACGGTTACAAGTTTTGCAGCGTCGTGGGCGAAGTTCTTGCCGACCTCGCCACGGGCGGAAGGCCGGGCTTTGACCTCAGCCTGCATGCGCTCGACCGCTTCGCACCACGTTCGTATGCGAGCACTGTCCAAAGCTCCGTATGATCTGAGGCTTGGACCCGTTCAGCCCCAGCTCTGTTCGCCCTGGCTTGCCAGCCCATAAGATGATGGGTTGGCCCTCGCTGGCGCTTTACGTCTGTTCTTTCAATATGCGGGCCTATGAATAGACCGGCGGGTTTTGGCCAGACTATGCCGCGCCGGATCACCGCGATCCGCAACACCAGACGGTCGGCTTCGCGCCCATTTCAGCCGCTCAGCCGAGTCTGGCGGATTCTCCAAAGCGGACGCTGTAGGAGCTCAGCTTCTAGGTCTCAGTTGCGCCATCAGCTGACCTCCGACCGAAGACATTGGAATAGCCGCTTGGAGGCCAACAGCTGTTGTTGAGATGGAATGGTTGCTCCGACCACCATAACGTCCTCGGCAACGAACCGCTGCCGAAGCAACACGAACAAGAACGCTCCACCGTGATCGGTGGCTGGTCCAACAGCAAGGCACTCAACAACCCTTCGAAAGCAGTCGTCGGGTTACTTGGCGGGATGACCGGGGGCGCGGTCACGTCCGTGCTTGGCTGGCTGCCGTCGGTGCAGCAAACATCTTGCCCTGGAGCAGTAAAGCCACGGTCAGGATGGTAAGGCCGACGACGAGGCCGTTCGCTGCCAGGAAAAGCACCGGGGCGAGGACGGCGACCGCTCCGGCATCGCCATGGTCTACCAGGCGAACCGGGGCCATTGCCATGGCAGTCGCGCCGAAGCTGAAGGCCCAGAGCCCGGGGACAGCGCCGGCCTTCGCGATCCACGGCGAGAGCCGGGCCAGAACCAGAACCTGGAGCAGACCATAGCCGATCAGGGCATGCGCGAAGAGGTCCGGCGCTCCGCCCCCGACCGAGAGGTAGGCCACCGCCCCCACCGGCGCGGGCGCCAGCTGGATGCCCAGGGTCGGGCGCAACGCGACGGGCTTCTCAGGCCCGGTCAGCAGTCGGTGGAGCAGAACCGATTCCATCGCAAGCCAGGAGAACAGGCCGGCGCCGAAGGCGAGCTGACCCCAATCCTGGTAGCCCAGGGCCGACGCCCCGGTCGCCGAGACGAAGCTTCCGGCCACGGTCGGCAGGTACAGCACCGCGGTGGTGGTGCCGTGGTCCCGGCCGCCTTGCCAGAGGCCGCCCGTCCGCCAGACCGCGAAGCCGAGCGTGAACAGGAAGCCGAGGCCGAACAGGACGGTTGCGGCTCCGGCCGAGTAAGGGATGAGCCCGCTCGCGACGAGCATGGTCGCCACGCCGGCGAGGCCGATGAAGCAGCACTGGACCGCATGGGCCGCCTCGACCGCCAGCTTGTCCGGGGCGAGGAGGGCCTTGAGGGCATAGAGGACGACGAGCACGGCCCAGACTGCGCCGGCGAGTACGTAGACCGCCTCCCCGACGACCGTGGGCAGGTGCCAGGCGAGCGCGGCCGCGCGCCAGGCCCCGCCCAGGCCGGATAGCCCCAGGACGATGCCGAAGTAGGCGGCCGGCGTGTTCGCGGCGACTTCCCTAATGCGCTGCGCGAGGTGGAGGCGTGGGCTGGCGACGATAGAGACCGTGGTCATGACCGTTCTCCTGTGAGGTCGGGATGTTGTCGGGCGGGCGCTGCGCCCACCGCTTCTCGACAAGGATGATAATGGACGACGGCCCCGATCTTTATTCCTCTCTCGGCAATGGAGAGGTTCGCGACGCGATGCTTGAGGGCAGCCGCTCAGCCACCGATCTCGGCGTCTTCGAAACATGAAGAAGCGGTGGTGAAGATGGATAGGACCTGGTTCGTCACGGGCTCGTCACGTGGCCTCGGCCGGGCCTTGGCCCAGGCCGTCGTCGCGGCGGGCGAGCGGCTCTGCGCGACGGCGCGCGACCCTGCCGCGCTCGTGGACCTCGTCGAGGCCGGCGGCGAGCGCGTGCTCGCGTTGCCCCTCGACGTCACCGACGAGGAGGCGGCGCGTCGGGTAGTCGAGGCTGCCGTAGAGCGGTTCGGACGCGTCGACGTCGTCGTCAACAACGCCGGGTACGGCGACGTCGCGCCCATCGAGGACACCGACCTCGCCTCGTTCCGGGCGCAGGTCGAGACGAACCTGTTCGGGGTCGTCAACGTGACCAAGGCGGCCATTCCCCTCTTTCGGACGCAGCGCCGTGGCCACTTTCTGCAGGTCTCCTCCATCGGGGGGCGAACCGGCGCGACCGGTCGCGGCCCGTACTCGGCCGCGAAGTTCGGCGTGGAGGGGTTCTCCGAGGTTCTCGCCATCGAGATGAAGCCCTTCGGCGTGCACGTCACCATCGTGGAGCCCGGCGGCTTCCGGACGGACTTCGCGGGATCGTCGACGCGCATCGCGGAAGGCAGTCCGGCTTACGCCGAGACCGTCGGCCAGGTCGCCGCCATGCAGCGGGCCTACGACGGCAAACAGCCCGGCGACCCAGAGCGCGCCGCCCGGGCGATGATGACCGTGGTCTCGGCGAAGGCCCCACCGCTGCGTCTGGTGCTGGGTAGCGACGCCTACGCGCGGGCCGAGGCCGGCGACGAGGCGCGGCTGGCCGAGTTGCGTGCGTGGCGCGAGCTCAGCCTCTCGACCGACTTCCAACCTTGACGCCAGGTCTCCCCCGCAGATGCCCCGCTCTCACGGTCACCGAAACGCGGCGGGAATGCCAAGGACCGCACCCCCATGTAAGGGGCGCGGTCCGCGTCGCGCCTGCCAGCCAGGCCCGTCGAAAGGGTCAGCGCTTCGCCACCTGCTTGTCGAGGAAGCCGCGGATGAGGGGCGCCATCTCGTCCAGCTTGTCCTCCAGCGCGAAGTGGCCAGTGTCGAGGATGTGCAGCTCCGCGTCCGGCAGGTCCCTCAGGTAGGGGTGCGCCCCTTCCTCGGGGAAGATCTTGTCGTTCTTGCCCCAGACGATCAGCGTCGGCGGCTTGCGCTCGCGGAAGAATGCCTTGAATTGCGGGTAGAGCGGCACGTTCGTCCGGTAGTCGTAGAACAGGTCGAGCTGGACATCCTTGTTGCCGGGCCGGTCGAGCAGGGCTTGGTCGTGGACCCAGTTGTCCGGGCTGATCCTGGAGACGTCCCGCACGCCGTCCGTGTACTGGAAGATCGTCGTGGGGAGGGTCACGAGACCCGACAGCGCCTCGCGGCTCTTGGCCGAGCCGTCGGCCCAGTACGCCTTGATCGGATCCCAGAACTCGCGCAACCCCTCGTCGTAGGCGTTGCCGTTCTGGACGATCAGGCCGGTCACCCGGTCGGGGTGCTTGAGGGCGAGGCGGTAGCCGACCGGCGCGCCGTAATCCATCACGTACATCGCGTAGGAGGTGGCGCCGAGTTGGCCGAGCAGGCCGTCCACCAGGTCGGCGTAGTGGCCGAAGGTGTAGGCGAACTGGGTGTGGTCAGGCGCGTCGCTCTGGCCGAAGCCGGGGTAGTCGGGCGCGATGACGCGGTAGCGGTCCGCGAGCGTCGGGATCAGGTTGCGGAACATGTGCGAGGAGGTCGGGAAGCCGTGCAGGAGCAGCACGACCGGGCCGTCGGCCGGGCCGGCCTCGCGATAGAAGACCTTCACGCCGTCGACCGTCGCGGAACGGTAGTGGACCGTCGCCGGTGTCTGGGCGGCGACCGGGGCCTGCTCCGCCTTGGCATGAGGGGGAAGGACGATGCCGGCCGTCGTGAGCATCAGGGCAAGCAGAACGTGTTTCATCGGTGTCTCCTTTCGTGGGGGCGTCGAGGAGCTCGCCGCCTCATGGAGACATCATCGGTCTTCAGCTTGCAGGCGTTAATCGGCATCGTGTGGAAGGCATTGTTGTCGCCTGCGGAATAGATAGGACCGCTTGGTGCCTTTAACCTCGGCTAGGTCGAACTGACCCCGACCGACGCCTCGCATCGACCTTGCGCCCGCTCAGTTGAGCAGGCGGTTGGCCCGCAGCCGCGCTACGGCCAGGTCGACGAAGGTCCTTACCTTGGCCGGCGCCTGCCGCCCCTCGGGGTAGACCACATGGATGGGCAGCGGCTCCTCCTCGTAGTCGGCGAGCACGACCTGCAGGCGGCCTTCCAGCAAGGCGGAGCCGATCTGGTAGTGCAGCACCCGGGTCAGGCCCCAGCCCGCGAGCGCCGCGGCGATGCCGGCCTCGTTCGTGTTGCTCATCAAGGCGGGATGGACCGTCACGCGCTGATCCTGCGCGAACCGCCACTCCGTCGAGGCCCAGGCGCCCGTGGACATGGCGACGCGGTGGTCCCTCAGGTCCTGCGGTGTCTGCGGGACGCCGTGCCGCTCGAAGTAAGCCGGCGAGCCGCAGACGACGCGGCGCACCGACCCGACCCGCGCGGCCGTGAAGCCGGAATCCGAGAGGTGGCCGATGCGCACGGCGACGTCGATGCCTTCCTCGACGATGTTCACCTGCCGGTCGACGAACAGCGTCCGTGCCGCCATGGTCGGGTAGGCGTCGAGGTAATTGGTCACGATGGGCAGCACGTGCATGTGGCCGAACAGGTCAGATGCCGTCACCGCGAGCGTGCCGGACGGCGTCGCGTAGGAACCGGCGGCGGCGGCCTCGGCCTCGACGATGTCGGCCAGGATGCGCCGGCAATCCTCGTAGTAGCGCCCCCCCGCCTCGGTCAGCTTCACAGAACGGGTAGTGCGCACGAACAGCCGGGCGCCGATGGTCTCTTCCAACGCGGCGACGGCCCGCGTCACGGCCGGCGGGCTCATGTGCATCAGGCGCGCGGTCTCCGCGAAGCTCGCCGTCTCCGCGACCTTCGCGAAGATCCGCATGGCCTGCCAGCGGTCCATGTCCCTGCTCCCCCGTCCCCAGCGGCCCGGCCATCCTGGCCTTGACGAATACAGCTGTTCGAGCAGGAGCGCCGCCAAGCCGTCGCGCCATGGTGAACGGCATGCCGGGCCTGGCCGTCTAGCCTTCGCGGGCGACAGTGGGTTCGGGGTCCGGCGCCGCTCCGGCGCCAGCGAGCTCTACGGCGAGGCTCTCGATCTCGCGGCAGACCTCGGCGGGGATGCCTGACCACACCGCCCGCGCACGCGCCTCGTGAAGGCACTCGCCGTCCCGGGAGGCCGCCGCCAGGGCCAGGACCAGCGCCCGCGACGTGCGCGCGTCGAAGCTCCGGCCGCGACGCGCGGCGTCGACCTCGGCGCCGCACAGCCCGAGCCCGCGGGCCTCCGCTTCCCGCCCTGGAGAAACGGGCGGGTCGCGGCCGTCGTCGGCCAGGGCGAGCGTGACGGACAGGCGCACGCGCCCGTCCAGGGTGAAGGAAGACATGGCCGCATTCCCACGCTTCGAAGGTCGGTTCAGAAGCCGAAGTGGTTGAGACCCGGATGATCGTCGGGCCGGCGCCCCAGCGGCCAGCGGAACCGGCGCTCGGCCTCGCTGATCGGGTGTTCGTTGATGCTGGCGTGGCGGGCCCGCATCAGCCCGTCCTCGGCGAACTCCCAGTTCTCGTTGCCGTAGGCCCGGAACCACTGGCCGCTGTCGTCGCGGTACTCGTAGGCGTAACGCACCGCGATGCGGTTGCCGGTGAAGGCCCAGAGCTCCTTGATCAGGCGGTAGTCGAGTTCGCGGTTCCACTTGCGGGTGAGGAAGGCCTGGGCCTCCTCCCGGTTCGTGACGAACTCTGCCCTGTTCCGCCAGCGGGTGTCGGTCGTGTAGGCCAGGGCGACCTTGGCCGGATCGCGGCTGTTCCAGCCGTCCTCGGCGAGGCGGACCTTTTCGACGGCGCTCTCCTCGGTGAACGGCGGCAGCGGGGGACGGGACATCGGCTTCTCCTCGGGGTTTCGGGGTGGACGCGTGTTGGGAGGTCGGTCGGCAGGCCGGCGGGACGTGACCCTCGGCCATCGCCGCCGGTCAGAGGGCGAGGTGCACGGGGTCAGTACCCGCGGCCGGGGTGGCCGAGCAGATCAGCACCTCATCGGCCGCGTGAGGCGCGGTGGGCGCCTTCGCGTAGGTGACCGCACCTTTCAGGAGCTTCGTCCGACAGGTGCCGCAGGTCCCGGTACGGCAGCTGAATTCCGGGCTGAGGCCGCGGGCCTCGGCGAGTTCGAGCAGCGTTCCGGCGTCCGGCGTCCAGCGCGCCTCCTTCGACGAGTTCAGGAAGGCGACCGGAACCGGCTCCGTCGACGCCGGCGGCAGCGCGGCCGCCCCGGCATCCGCCGGCATGCTCCGGACCAGGGACGAGGGACCGAAGGTCTCGGCGTGGATACGGTCGTCGGAGACGTTCAGGCCCCGCAGCCCGTCGTAGAGCGCCTGCGTGAAGGCCGCCGGACCGCAGAGGTAGAAGTCGTAATCGCCGAACGGCAGCACGCGGGCGAGCAGCGCCATGTCGATCCTGCCAGCGACGTCGTAGTCGACGCCCTCCACGGCATCCCCGGGCGCGCTCAGCACCCGCACCACTCGGACCGCGCCATGGGCCGCGTCCGCAAGCTCCGCCACCTCCCGGTCGAAGGGACGCTCGTCCTTGGAGCGGGCCGCCTGGACCAGGGTTGTCGGCCGGATGCCCCGGGTGCGCAGGCCCTCGTAGACGACGTGGCGCAGCATCGCGAGGAGCGGTGTGATGCAGATGCCGCCGGCGAGCAGCACGGCCGGCCGCCTGGCGTGGGCATCGATGACGAAGCCGCCGGCCGGTGCCCGCGCCTCGACCACGTCGCCGACCCGAAGCGTGTCGTGCAGGTGGCGCGACACCATCCCGTCGCGCTTGACGCTGATGCGGTACATCGCGTCCGAGGGCGCAACCGAGAGGGTGTAGGTGCGGATGATCGGTTTGTCCGCGCCGGGAAGGGTCAGGCGGATGGGTAGGTGCTGCCCGGCCTGGTGCGGGATCAGCCCGGCACCGTCGGCCGGCAATAGGTGGAAGGAGCGGATCGTGCGGCTCTCGTCCACGATCTTGGTGACCGTGAGCGGGCGCCAGCGCGTCGCGAGGTCGGCGGCACGGAGCCGGTCGCCGGCCTCGCGCCAGTCGCCGGTCATCAGGGAGTTCGGCGACCAGCCGTCCTTCCGGAAGGTCCAGCGCAGGGGCAGCGCGCCCCGCCGCCGCACGACGCGGCGCGGCTGGAAGGTCCAGAGCCGCTCGGCACCCTGGAAGGCCGCGATCTCGGGCGAGGACAGGATGACCTCGGCGTCGCCGGTCATCTGCAGGAGGTCGCCCGTCTCGAAGTCTGCGAAGACCAGGCCGGCCTTGCCGTTCAGGAGGATGTTGCCGAGCGTCGCGAAGAACAGGTTGCCGGCGAAGTCGGGGACCGTGAGCGTGCCGTCGGCTGCGACTCGGACGAAGCCGGCCTTGCCGCCCCGGTGGGAGACGTCGACCTGGCGTCGGTCGTCGCGCTCGGCGTAGGAGGCGACGAAGAAGGTGTCGGCGGCCTCGATCATGGCGCGCGCATCGGCGTCGAGCACGGCGCTCTCTTCGACGGAGCCCGAGAAGGGCAGCTGCGGGTCGTGGACGAAGGTGAGATCGCGCAGCTGGATGTACTGCGGGCAGTTGCCGAAGCTCTGGTCAACGGCGACGTGCAGGATGCCGTCCGCCGCAGCGCGGATGAGGCCGTTCACGCGGTTGCGTCGGCGGGTGTGAAGCTCGATCCCGAGGAGGCCGAGCGCGTCGCCGTCGCGCAGGCCCGCGCTCGCCGGGTCGCTCGGGTCGGGGCGGGCCGCGATTTCCAGGGCCGTCGGGCTGGGGGAGCCGATGAAGCCGGGAGCCCCCGCGATCAGGGTCGCCCAGGCGTCGCCCTGCGGGTCGACGGTGCCGGCCACGATGAAGGGGATCTGCTCGTAGAAGGCGCGGTGCTGGTCGGGCATGAAGTCCCGCACCACGCGGCGACCCACGTCCTCCATGCGCTCGGCGACGCCAACCTGCTGCTGGATGGCCGTCTCGCCCGGGTGCCAGGTCGAGAGCTTCGTCATCGTCGTACCATCGCTCATGGTGCTCTCCCATCCATTCCGGTCGGGCGCACCAAGAGGTGCGCCCGTACCCGCGAGGTCACGCGGCGGCGGTGAGGCCTGCCGGCGTCTGGACGAACGGGACGAAGCCCGGCAGGGCCTCGATCCGGCGAAGGTACGCGTTGACGGTAGGGTAGCCGGACAGGTCGACGTTGCCTTCCGGCGCGCGCGCCAGGTAGCTGTAGAGCGCGACGTCCGCGATGGTGGGGCGCTCGCCGACCAGCCAATCACGCCCGGTGAGATGGGCCTCCAGGCGACCGAGCAGCGTGTGCGCCCGGCCGATCACCTCCTCGGGCCGGAAATTGGCACCGAAAACGGTGACGAGGCGCGCGGCGGCCGGGCCGTAGGCCAGTTCGCCGGCCGCCACCGACAGCCAACGCTGCACGGCGGCCTCACCCTCGGCATCCTCCGGCAGCCAATCGGTCCGCCCCAGCTTGCGCGCCACGTAGACGAGGATGGCGTTCGAGTCGGAGACGACGGTTCCGTCGTCGTCGAGGACCGGCACCTGGCCGAACGGATTGAGGGCAAGGAACTCGGGCCGCTTGTGGGCGCCTGCCTTGAGGTCGACCTCGATCGCCTCGTGCGGCACGCCGAGCAACGAGAGGAACAGCCGCGCCCGATGCGCGTGGCCCGAGAGGGGGTGGTGGTAGAGCTTCATGACCGCGTTCCCTGCTTTCTGTCCGGGTGAAGCCCGAACCACATTGGCAAGGTGACGCGATCAGGGGGTCGGGAGAATGCTCGACCTCCGCAGTTCATTGTTGTCGCGAGCGGAACAATCCATTCTGACGGGCCCGGCCGGTGCGGGATGCACGGCCGGGTCCCTCGAAACGGGTCACGCCTGACCTTTGGCGGCCAGGAAGCTCGCGTAGATGTTGCCGGCGAAGGGCAGGTGGTCGCCCATCAGCCTGGCGTGCGCCTCGCCGGTGGCCGATTGCCAATGGCCGAGAAGCTCGGCGCCGACCGCGACCCAGGTGATCGGCACGACGCCTGCCTGCACCATGCGGGCGACGGCCGCTTCCTCGACGAGCTTGCTCCAGGTGCCCGATGCATCCAGCACCGCGTAGACGTCGTAGCCCGCCTCGCGGGCCGCGAGTGCGGCGAAGGCCACGCAAACCTCCGTCGAGATGCCGGCGATCAGGAGCTTCTTCCGGCCCGTCGCCTTCACGGCGGCGGCGAAGTCGGCGTTATCGAAGGCGTTGATCTCGCCCGGCCGGTGCACGACGGTCGCGTCGGGCAGGCCCTGGGCGACGACCGGCAAGACCGGCCCGTTCGGGCCGTCGGCCGCGCTGGTGGTGACGATGGCCGGCAGCTTATAGATCTGGGCGATGGTGACGAGCGCCTTCACGTTGTTCAGGAAGTCCGCGGGCGTCTGGGTCTGCACGCCGTTGGCGAGACCGGTCTGGTGGTCGACGAACAGGACGGCGGCGTTCTCTGCGGTCAATCTCTCGTAGGACATGGTGCTCTCCTTCGGTGGGGATGGTCCCGCTTCGGAGCCACCCGGCACGATGAAGATGCCGTTCCATGAGAAGGGCCACTAGCCGCCACTTCCGGCACTCTGCGTCCCTGAAACCGGAACGCCGCCGGAACGCTTGCCAGGGCGGCACCTGTCGCTGCAAGGGGGCCTTACCGGCCGAACCGCTCGATCAGCAGGTCGGTGAGCGCCTGAACCTTGCGCGAGGAGTGCTGCCCCGGTGGGCGCACGACGAACATCCCGATGGAGGGAAGCGCATAGCGCGGCATGACCGGTATCAGGGTCCCGGCCGCGACGTAGGGTTCCGCGATGACATCGGGCAGGGCGGCGATACCCGCACCCGCGGCTGTGGCCTCCGCGATGGCGATGGCGCTGTCGGCCTTGAAGCGACCCGTCGGGCGGACCGGGTACGGCTTGCCCCCGGCGCTGAACGTCCAGGTTTCCGTCGCGATCATCACGGCGGGATGGCGGGGCACGTCCTCGGGCGTCTCGGGGGCGCCGTGCGTGGCGACATAGTCCGGGCTCGCGAACAGCCGCACGGAGAAGGACCCGATGCGGCGCGCGACCAAGTTCGAATCCGGCAGGTACCCGACCCGGATGCCGCAATCGAAGCCTTCCGTGACGAGATCCACGTAGCGGTCGCTGTAGCGGCAGTTGATCTGCAGTTGGGGATGGCGACGGGTCAGCTCCGCGATGGCCGGCGCGAAGTGCGTCGGGCCGAACGTGGAGGGTACGGCAACCCGCAGGAGGCCGCGGAGCTCGCCGCCAACCGCAACCGCCTCCAGCGCGGCGTCTACCTCCGTGCAGATCCGTGCCGCATGTTCCCGGAACGTCGTGCCCGCCTCGGTCAGGGCCGCGCCCCGGGTGGTACGGGCGAGGAGTTGTGTTCCGAGCTCGGCCTCCAGCCGCAGAAGCCGCCGGCTGACAATCGACTTCGCCAAGTTGAGGCGGCGTGAGGCGGCCGAGACCCCTCCCGCGTCGGCGACTTCCACGAAGGTCCTCAGGTCGTCCACGTCCATTGCGTTCCGCTTCCCGGGACGGAGCTTGCCCGGATTGGACGATACCGTCCCTCACACGACGACGCTACGTTCCTCGGCGAAGGCGGCCTACCGAGAGGCGAAGACGACCATGAACGCGACCAAGCTCAAGCGCGGCGACCGGAAGGGCGATCCGGCCCGCGGCTTCGCCGTCGAGATCATCCACCCTGGGCTGAGCCTCGGAGGCTCGGACAGCGGCCTGGGAGCCATCGGGCGGATCGACCGCGCCACCGTGGCGCCCGGGCACGTCATCGGGATGCACCCGCACCGCGACGACGAGATCCTGACCTACGTCCGGGCCGGGCGGATGCTTCACCGGGACACGGTCGGCAACGCGGAGGAGATCACGGCGACGCGGCTCATGATGATGAACGCCGGCCACACCTTCCAGCACGAGGAGCGCATGCTGGACCACGGCCCGGTCGAGGCACTGCAGATCTTCCTGCGGCCGCGGGCGGCCGACCTCGGACCCAAGGTCCAGTTCCACGACTTCGGGGAGGTGTTGAGCCACGGCAAGTGGCGCCTCATCGCGGGGCCCGAGGGCGCGCCGCTGGAGGTCCGAGCCCAGGCATGGGTCTCCGACGCGCATGTTGCGGCCGGGGCAGCGTTGTCCCTGCCGCCGCTTCCGGCGCCCGATGCGGTTCGCCTGCTCCACGTCTTCGGCGGCGACGTCGAGGTCGGCGGCTTGACGCTGCGGGCGGGTGATACGGCGTACCTCAAGGGGGACGGCGGGAGGGTGCTGGCCGGCTCCGACGCCGACCTCGTCCTCTTCGTGACCGATCAGGGCGCACCGGTCTTCCGCGGTGGCATGTTCAGCGGGAACGTACTCGCTGATTAATCGCGCGTTCCGCGCGCCGGTCGTGTCCCTCGATGGAATTATCGAACTCGACTGGCGCGCGCAGCGGAAGGTGCAACGGTGGAGGTCGGTTGCGAGGCCGGTGCGCGTCGAGAGCCGGACCCATAGCCTTCCACCATGTAGTGAACCGCACTGACATGCCTGCTACCCGTCGGTCGCTAATGTGCCCGTAGCTGCTGATGTCGTGGCCGCCGCTCATAGGTCCGCTTCTTCCTACCAAGCGGAGTTCTGGGCTCGCAGGCTTGAAGGTCTGCAAGGGGTCAGAAGCTCGGGTACATCAAGGACACGCCTAAAGTCCGAGTGGGGTCGCTTTGACGCCTTCTCCTGAACCGCACCGAACGTCTGCTCTCCCACTTCTCAAGCCTCAAAGCGGACGAGCCGCTTACGGCCAAACTACGTCACACCGGACCGTCATCGCACGCAGAACCGGACGTTCGGCTTGGCGCCCAAGCCAGTCGTTCGCTGGGATCAGACGGCATCCCCGAAGCAGACATGGCGGGTGCTGATACCCGTATTCTCGCTCCACGTGTGGACAGAGCCGTTCGGGCCACGACCGGACCGACCCGCCTCCGACCACTGGATCGCCCGGAACCCGCCGGAGAACATCTGAAGCGTCGGACCGGCAAACGTCCGCAAGCTCGGGGCGCTCGGCTGCGAGAGCGCCGCTGACGTGCGCGACCTCGACACCTGCCTCGTGCGCAAGGCCATGACGGTGGTCGGCGAGCGCCTGGTGCGGGAGCTGCGCGGCGTGGCCTGCCTCGACCTGGAAGAGGTCGCCGCGACCCGGAAGGGCTGCGCCATGACCCGGAGCTTCTCCGACCGGGTCGAGGATCGCGCGACGATGGAGCAGGCGGTGGCCGCCCACACGACCCGGCTCGGGTAGAAGCTCCGCCGTGAGGGGCTCGGGATCGACCACGTGACGGTCTCCCATACCTCCGAGCACGACCGGCCCCAGCCGCAGCGGTCGGTCTCGAAGGTGGTGACCCTGCCGGAATCGTCGAACGACACCCTGCTGCTGGTGAAGACTGCCCTGCACAGCGTCTGGAGAACCTGGCGCGACGGCTTTCGCTATTCGAAGGCCGGCGTAGTCACGATGGATCTGCTGCCCCTCCACGCCTCCCAGCGGGCCATGCCAGGCCTCGACCAACTCGACCGCGAGCTGGGTGCCGCGCTGATGGCGGCGCTCGACGCATGCAAACGGTGCTTCGGGCGCGGGGCGGTGGTGCCGACCGCAGCCGGGTTTGCCCCGGCGCGGGCATGGTCGACCAAGTTCGAGATGCGATCGCCGCGCTACACGACCCAGCTGGAGGAGATCTCGGTCACGGCGGCCTGAGCGGGCCGCGGCGCCCGGGGCGATCAATCGAAGGTGTCCTCGGTCGGCAAGCGCGAGCGCGGGTTCGAGACGACACATCGCTCAAGCCACATCGTTTTCCCGCCGGGGAAGCCTCGACCTCAAGAAGCGAATGCGACGGATTTCTTCAAAGCTTGATAGGCGCCCGCGAGGACATAGCCCTGGCCGGACGATGTCTCCGCCCAGCCGAAATGGATATTGCCCGAGCGCGGTCAGCAGTCGCATCAGGCGCAAGACCGAGTAATCCTTGACGAGGCCGTTCACGATCCGGGACAGTTCCGCCCGTGCCGGACCGGAGCGCTCGGCCGCTCTGGCCTGCGGGCTGACGGCGCCGGATCGATAACGAAATCAGCCTGCGGCCGGGTGCATGAACTCGATGGTCGCCCCGTCCGGACCCCGGGCGTGGACTACACGGGTTCACGCCCGCGGCCCGGCCGCGATCGATTGCGGCGTGCATTGGGCCTTCCACCCGTAGCCCGCGATGCGTGATAGGACGGCGTCGAGATCGTTGACGATCAGGGCGAGATGCGCGAAGCCCGGATCGAACGGCGCCGGCGGCGCTGCGGGTCGCGCGCGCGCCCCCCGGTACTCCAGCAACTCGATCGTCTGCCCCGCGAGCGCCACCACCGCCATGCGCACCTGTGCGCCCTCGGCGCCCGTCACCGGCTCCAGGAACTCGCCCCCATCTCCCCGGTTCTCTCAAGACAGGCGCCCATGCCCTCGACCCAGAAGCGCAGGGCCTCGTCGAGGGACGCGACCGAGAACTCGACGTAGTCGACGCGGCGAACCCTCGCGCTCGTTCGCTCAAGCGCGTGACCATCCTACGGGCGAAGTTGCGATGGGGCCCCTCGGGATTGCGATGCCCGAGAACCGCTGGCAGGCGTCCAAGAGTGCATCTTGCAAGGAGACGTCCCGCGCCGCCGGATCCGCCTCACGCATTACCTGATGGAAAAAGTACCGGCCCGTCGAGCGGGCCAGCGGTTCGTCGCTCGCCGCGAGCCACGCTTGCGTCAGGTGAGCCTTCGCGAGGTCGTCCGGCGCCCCCGCCCCACCCATGCGGGTCGCCACCCAGCCGGGCTCCAGCGCGTTCGAGAGCACGTCCGGCCATTGCCGAGCCATCGCGAAGGCGAGCAGCACGTCGTGCAGCTTGCTCTCGGCGTAGGCCGGAAGCCCCTGCCAGCGCCGCTTCCGCCAAGGGAGGTCGTCGAGGCCGGTCCCGGCGCCGCGATGCAGGCCGGAGCTCAGGTAGATCAGGCGTGACGGTCGCTCGATGAGTGCGGTGAGCAGGTAGGGTGCCATCGTGTTGACCGCGAACACATGCGGCAGGCCGTCCTCGGTCTCGATCCTTGCCGGTTCCCGGTAGCCGATCCCGGCATTGTGGATCACCGCGTCGAAGCGCCCGAGGCGGTTGGCTTGCGCGGCCAGGTCGTGGGTCTGCCGCTGCGAGGCGAGGTCGCCCGTCACGACGTCGGCCGCGCCGGGCGCGGCCGCCATCGCGGCGTCGGAGCGGGCTCCGTCTTTCCCGTGCAGGACGACCGTGTGCCCCTGCGCGATGAGAAGCTGGCCCGCCATGAGGCCGAGCCCGGTCGAGGAGCCCGTGATGAGGATGCGCGCCATCGGTCCTTCCCGTCCGCCTACCAAGCCCGTCCGACGATCCGTCGGATCACGGCGTCGATCTCCGTGGCGCCCTTCAACGGCACGCCCTCGAAGGCGATCCAGCCCGCGTTGAACCCGTCGATCATGCGGGCGCGGGGTCCGGGGTTGCGGGCGCCCGCCGCCCGGAACGAGGTCTCCCAGATCTCGCGGGGCACCGCCTCGACCCGGACCTGATGGCCCAGGGCGTCCGAGAAGGCGGAGGCGAGGTCGTTCGGCGAAACCCGCCGCGGCCCTTCCAGCTCGACCACCCGAACGCCGGACCACGACGCGCGCATGGTCTCGGCGGCGACGCGGGCGATGTCCGCGACGGCGACCATGGGCACCGGCCTGTCGAGGGGCTGCAGGTGGCTGGGGACGAGCCCGGCCCGCGCGGCCGCGAGATCCCCCGCGGCGTTCTCCATGAACCACGCGGCCCGGAGGAAGGCGACTGGCATGGAGAGCCCGCCGAGCGCCCGCTCGACGAGCCCGAGCTGGCTGAGAAGATTCGGCTCGGCGGCCTGGGCACCGATGGTCGACAAGCAGACCACCCGGGCGGGCCGGGCTCGTGCGAGGGCCTCGGTGAGGGCGGCGATGACGGCGCGGACCTCGGGGAAACCGGGCGCCGGGTCGAACATCGGGGGGATCACGATGAACGCGGCCTCCGCGCCCTCGAACGCCGCCGCGAGGGCGTCCGCGTCGGTCATCTCCGCCAGGGCGACGGCACAGCCGCGTTCCGCCCAAGGACCGCCCCTCGCCTCGTTCCGGACGATGGCCCGGACCGCCTGGCCCGCTTCCAGGAGCCTCGTGGCGACCGCCCCGCCGACCTGACCCGTGATGCCCGTGACTGCGTACATGCGACCGATCCTCCGCTCCTTCGATGCCGGGACGTTGACATCCACTGATCATTGAGGCGAACGCATTCTCGTCAGTTAAAGAATGCGCTGGTGTCATCATGGTCTACGACGCGCGTGCACTCAGCGGGATCGGCGTCCTCGCCGCCATCGTTGAGGCCGGGGCCTTCTCAAGGGCGGGCGAGGCGCTCGGCCTCACGCAATCCGGCGTGAGCCGGGCGGTAGCGCGGCTTGAGGAACGGCTCGGCATCCGCCTGTTCCACCGCACCGCGCGGGCGGTGACCCTCACTGACGACGGGCGCCGGTTCTACGAGGAGGTGCGTCCCCTGCTCGACGGCCTGGAGGAGGCCGCGAACCGTGCGACGGGATCGGCCCAGGCCGTCCGCGGGAACCTGCGGATCACCACCGACGCCGCCTTCGGGCATTTCGTGCTGGCACCGAACATCCACCGGTTCCTGGAACGGCACCCGGGGCTGTCCGTCGAGGTCGCGGTGAGGGATCGCATGGGCGACGTCGTGGCCGAGGGCTTCGACGTCGCCGTGCGCTTCGGCGAGCCCGAACCTTCGGCCTTGATCGCCCGTCTCGTCCTGAGGACACGCGTCCTGACCTGCGCCTCGCCCGGTTACCTCGCGCGGCACGCGCATCCCGCCCATCCCTCCGACCTCGACGATGGGGGGCACGCGTGCATCCGGTTCAGGAACCCGGCGACGGGCCGGCCCTTCGCGTGGGAGTTCCACCGGGGCGCGGAGCGGGTCGCGGTCCGGGGAGAGGGGCGGCTCACGGTGAACGACACCGGGGCCCTGCTCGGTGCCTGCGTATCGGGCCTCGGCATCGCCCAGCCGCTGGAGTTGTACGCCCGCGGCTACATCGAGGACGGTCGCCTCGTCCCGTTGCTGGAGGACTGGGCGGAGGAGTCGTTCCCGCTCCACGCCTACCTGCCGACACGGCAGCTGACCTCCGCAAAGGTCCGTGCCTTCCTAGCCTTCATGGCTGAGCTCGCCGAGGAGCCGAAACCGTGAGGAACCGGGTCGCGCCGCGGATGAGGGCCGAGAAATCCGACCGGCGCCGGATCGGCCTAGCGTCATCCCGCCCGCGACGAATGCCGCAGGATCAGCTCCGCGACCCGCGAGGGGGCCTCGCGAGCGGGAAAGTGCCCGACCCCGTCGAGGACGACGCGGTCGTATCTCCCGGTGAAGAAACGGTGGTCCCCCTCCGTCTCGCCCGGCGGGTCGCAGAGATCGGCTCCGCCCTGGATCAGGAGCGTCGGCGTTGCCAGCGTCTCGGTCGCCGCGACCCTGGCTCGCATGGGCTCGTAGTCGGGATCGACCGGGTCCGGCATCCACCGGCTGCGATAGCCGCTAAGGGTGACCCCGACCCAATCGGGATTACGGAAGCTCTCAGCGGTGGCGTCGAACTCCGCAGCCTCGAACCAGCCGGGTGGGCTCCACGTCTCCCACTGGATGCGGGCGAACCCGATCGGGTCGGCCGCCACGGCCTTCGCGCCGCCGTCGGTCGCCATGAGCCACTGGTACCACCAGTTCCGAGCCTGATCGAAACCGGGAACTGTGAAACGCCCTCGCGGCGCGTAGCCGATGGCCAGCGTCGCGAGCGTCTCGATCCGCTCCGGCTGGAGAGCCGCCATCTGGTAGCCCGCCCGGCCGCCCCAGTCGTGCCCAACGACGGAGAACGTGCCCCACCCCAGCGCATCGGCGAGGTCGAAGGCATCACTGGCCAGGGCGACGGTCGTCCCGTCCCGCACGATGCCCGGTGAGCGGAACCGCGTGGGACCGAAACCCCGGAGCCAAGGCGCCACCCAGCGATAGCCGGACTCCTCCAGTCGGGGCGTCACCCCACGCCAGCCCCTGACGTCGTCGGGCCACCCATGCAGAAGGAGGATCGGTCGACCGTCCGGCGGACCGCCGGCCTCGTAGGCGATGTCGAGCCGCGAAGTCGTCGCCGTATGCATGGCTACCTCGAATGGTCGTCGCGTGAACGAGGGCGGTGTGTCGCTCGTTCCGCTACCCGTGGAGCGCCGCAGCGACGGCCTCGTCGAGCGCCGCCCGTGGAGGATCGCCGATCAACGCCGACAGGCGCCGCCCGTCGAGGCGCACCGGGAACGTCCAGAACGGGCGAACCTCCATGACCTCGCGCGGGAACCCGCCGAACGCTGCCAGCGCCCGCATCAGCGCCCAGGGAAAGCGGCGCTCGGGCAGGTCTAGGCGGCCCGAGGCTTGACGGATCGCGGCGACCATCCCGGCGCCGTCGGCGTCATAGTGCCCGGGGAACTGGAGCCGCTCGCAGGGCAGCAGGCGATCCGAAGGAAGTTCGAGCAGCCGCAGTACGGTCTCGGCGAGGTCGGGCAGGTAAGCCCAGGCGTGACCTACGCCCGGCGTGCCGGGATTGACGATGCGCGTCAGCGGTGGCTTCGCCAGGGCCTGCGCGAACCAACTCTGGCCAGCCCCGGGACCGAAGAAGTCGCCGGCCCTGACGACGAGGCTCCTCACCTCCGGGGCGGCCTCCGCCAAGCGCCGCTCCATCTCGACGCGGATCGCGCCCTTGCGCCCGCGCGGGTGCTGCGGGGTCGCCTCGTCGATCACCGGGACGTGGGTCGGGTCGTAGTTGTAGACCGTACCGGGCAGGACGATCCGGGCGCCCGCGTCCCGCGCCGCCGCCAGCGTGTTGTCGAGCATCGGCAGGACCAGCCGATCCCAATTGCGGTACCCGGGCGGGTTCACCGCGTGTACGATGACGCCCGTCCCCTGCGCCGCGCGGACCACGTCTGCCCGGTTCATGGCGTCACCGGCTCGCCATTCCGGCGCGACCGAGGCGCCCCAGGCAGCGGCCGCCCGAGCCGAATCCCGCACGAGCGCGACGACGCGCCAGCCGCGCGCCAACATTGCCTGGGTCACCGCACCGCCGACACCGCCAGTCGCCCCGAGCATCAAAGCCGTCTTCATCGCCAAGTCCCTCCGTTCGTCGCCCGGTGATGCGCCGAACGGAAGTCCGAGGAAATTGACGAGCCTTGACGGTCTGCCTATCGAATTTCGATGAGCGATGCGACCTTCGCCTGGGATGACCAGCGTGCCTTCCTGGCGGTGCTCGACACCGGCAGCCTCTCGGCCGCGGCGCGGACCCTTGGCCTCACCCAGCCCACCGTCCGCCACCGGGTCGAGGCGCTGGAGCGGGCCATCGGGCAGCCGCTCTTCGTCCGTGGCGTGAACGGGCTGGCGCCGACACCCGAGGCGGTGGGCCTGGCCGGGCACGTCCGGCGGATGGCCCATGCGTCCGAGGCGTTCCGGCGCGAGGCCGAGGGCGCGGCGTCCGAGGTCGCCGGCCCGGTGCGCCTCAGCGTCTCGGACTTCGTCGGCATCGAGGTCGTGCCACCGATGCTGGCTGCCTTGCGCGAGCGCCACCCTCGCCTGACGGTCGAGCTGGTCCTCACCAACGCCAACACCGACCTGCCCGGGCAAGAAGCGGACGTGGCCGTGCGCATGGCGCGGCCGAGCCAAGGCTCGCTCATCGCGCGCCACGTCGGTAGCATCCCGCTCGGATTCTTCGCGTCTCAGGCCTACCTCGACTGGAACGGCATTCCCGAGACCGTCGCGGACCTCACCCGGCACGCGATGGTCGGACCCGACCGCATGCCGGCCTACGTCGCGGTTCTGGATGCCCTGAGCCGGGAGGCGGGCGGGCCTCTGCCCATCGCCTTGCGCAGTGACAGCCATCCCGCGCAGCTCGCCGCCGTGCGAGCCGGCCTCGGCATCGGGGTGGTGCAGGTGCCGGTCGGCGAACGGGATCTCGTGCGCGTCCTGCCTGACCGCGTCGTGTTCGACCTCGACACCTGGATCGTGGCGCACGAGGACGTGCGGCGCAGCGCCCGCATCGACGCCGTGTTCAACCACCTCGTCGAAGCCTTCCGTGCATACTGCTCTGGGTAGAGGCCGCCTTCAGTCACTGGGCGCCGACGACACCAGGAGATCCCGCAGCCATGCCTGGGCCGGATGCTCGTCCGAGCGCCTGTGCCAGAGCAGGTGGAACTCGACCGGGGTCAAGGCGACCGGACAGGGCCTGACCGTGAGGAGAGGCGTCAGGCCGGACCCGGTCACGACGCCTTCCATCAGCGTCGCGACGAGATCCGTGCACGCCACGAGAGCCGGCACCGCGTACATCTGCGGCAGCACCACCCCGAGCCTTCGCCGAAGGCCCAGTCTGGCAAGGGCCTCGTCGACGGCGCCGAACCCATCGCCCACGGGGGAAACCAGGACATGCCGGGCGGCGGCGAAGGCCGCCGGGTCGTCGAGGCATTCAGCGGCCGGCGAGCCGGCCCTGGCGATGCAGACGAAGCGCTCGCGGAACAGGGGCCGGGCCAGGATGCGCGCCTCGGTTCCGGGGGACACGCCTACCGCCGCGTCAGCCAATCCCTCGTCCAACAAGCGGACCGCGTCGCTTCGGTCCGTGAAGCCCCGCACTCGCAGGTCCACCCCCGGCGCCGCCGTCGCCAACGCCTCCACGAGAATCGGCAGCAGGACGTGGGCGGGGTGCTCGGACAGGGCCAACGTGAAGACATCGGACGCCTCGTTCGGGCGGAAATCGTCGCGCAGCGCCAAGGCATCGCCAACGGTCCGCAAGGCGGTCTTCAACGGAACCGCGAGATCTTGCGCCCGGGGGGTCGGGGCGAGCCCCCTTGGGCCTCGCACGAACAACTCATCGCCCGTCGCCTTCCGCAGCCGCGCGAGCGCCGCGCTCATCGCGGGCTGGGTCAAGCCGATCCGGCGCGCCGCGCGCGTGACGTGACGCTCCTCCATCAGGGCGTCGAAGGCGACGATCAGGTTGAGGTCGAGCCCACGGAAATCCATGTCATGAATGAATGCACATTGACGTCATGCGTTTCAATGATGGATGCGCGGGCCTTACGTCGGGGGCCTCGGAATGGAGACCAGACATGCCAATCCCCCGCATTCCCGACGGCACGGCCCTAGCTCTCACGCCCGGCCAGCACGGAGCGCTCGAAGCCTTCTATGGTGCCCTCGGCGGCCACGACGTCGACCTCCTCGACGAGGCTACGACGGCGGACTGGGAGGACATCCCGCTCGCACCCGGCCAGGGCCCCGGGCCGGAGGGCGCCAAGCCAATCTTCCGGATGCTGCTGACGGCGTTCCCCGACCTCGTGGTCGACATCGTCGACGTCATGGCCGAGCGGGACCGGGCCGCGGTCCGCGCGATGGTCTCCGCCACCCATGTCGGCCCGCTCTTCGGCGTCCCGGCGAGCGGCCGCCGGGTGACCTTCGCCCTTCACGAGTTCCACGACTTCGAGAGCGACCGGCTCCGCCGCACCTGGCACCTGGAGGACCTGTTCGGCCTGTTCTCGCAGGTCGGGGCCTTCCCTGCGCTGCCGGGGGAGACCGCCTGATGCGCGCGCTCCTGATCGACGGCTACGCGCCGGTCCCCTCCGCGCACTCGGCACGGTGGCGGATGGTCGGCCCGGGCCCGGGGAGGTCCACGTCCGGGTGGAGGCCGCCGCCCTCAACCCCCTCGACGCCAAGCTCGCGCGAGGCGACATGACCGGGTGGTTCCTCCTGGTCTTCCCCTATGGGCCGGGCACGGATTTCGCCGGCGAGGTAGTCGAGGTCGGCGAGGGCGTCATCGACCTCCATGTGGGCGACGCCGTACTCGGTCGGAGCGACCCGGTGGCGGGAGCCGCCATGGCGGAGGCCGTCGTCGTCCCGTCCCGGTTCGTGGCCCGCCGCCCCGCGGGGCTCGACGCGGTGACCGCCGCGTGTCTGCCGACCCCGGCCGGCATCGCGCACCAGGCGCTGTTCGATCACCTCCACGTCTCGGAAGGAGGGACCCTTCTGATCCTCGGGGCCGGCGGCGCGGTCGGGAGCGCGGCGCTCCAACTGACTCCAGGGGGCGTCGAGGTCATCGCCTGTGCCGGTCGACAGGGTGGGAGCGCCCCGACCTCCCCCGCCCAATGGGTCCGCCCCGAGGAACCCGATGTCCTCCGGGCGGTGGCTGAGGCTGATTACGTCCTCGATTGCGCCGGCGGCGACTTGCAGCGCCGAGCCTTCGCGGCGATGCGTCCGGGCGCCAAGCTCGCGGCCATCGTCACGCCCCCGGACGAGGCCGCCGCCGTCGCGCGCGGCATCGAGGCGACCTTCCTCGTCTTGGAGACGCGCCCGGACACGCTCGCCGCTGTCGCGGATGCCGCGGCGCTAGGTGTCCTGCGGCCGGAGCCCCCGGCCTTATTCAGGTTGGAGGAATCGGCGGCGACCTATCGCGACTACGTCGCCGGGCGCAGGACCGGCAAGCTCGTGATGACGGCGGGAGGCGGGCGATGAGCGGGTTCGGACATGGGCGCTGGCCAATAGTGATGGGCGCCTCCCGCGGCATCGGCGCGGCCATCGCCCGGTGTCTGGCCGCCGAAGGCGATGGCTCGGTCGTCGGGTTCGTCTCCGATGCCGGTGCCGCCGAGGCCGTTACGGCCGCTATCCGCGATGGCGGCGGGGATGCGGTCGCGGCGGGAGGCGACGTCGCACCCCTGTTCGACGGGGCCGAGGCGCGCTTTGACGGTCTCGACGTCCTGATCAACAACGCCGGCGTGATGTCGCTTCAGCGCCGGGCCAGTGCAGCCTCGATATCGGCCGCGATGCGGTCCATGCCAGCCTGCGTCGGATGGTACGGCACCGGCGCCCGCCAGCCCGGGTTGCGCGGTGGCCGGTAGCCCGCGACGTATGGATGCTCGGCGCAGGCATCATGCCCGGCCCCGATCATCGAGGACCGCACGATTCCGACGCCCGTCCTCGCGGCGGCTCCGCCGATGGCCTGCGCGAGGCGCACCGCCACCTCGCGCATCCGGGCGGCATCGTCCGGGCCGAGCGGCAGGTCCGGGCAGGTTCCGACGCCGGAGGTTGGTATCGCCGGCAGGTAGCCGATCAGGACCACGGCGGCCTTCGGCGCGCGGTGGCGAACCTGATCGACGACCTCCTGCAGTTCGGACGGCAATGCGGCCAGCTTCCTGTCGACCTCACCATCCGGGACCACCTTGCAGTCGGCGCCGCCGGTGTCCCGGCAGGACAGACCAAGGAGATTGCCGACATAGGCGACGTCGTTACCGCCGATCAGCACCGTCACTACCCGCGTGTCCGGCGTGACGGCCTCGATCTGCGCGGGAAATCCGTGCTGCCCATGGGAAAGGATGTTGCGCGTGGTCGCCCCCGAGCAGGAGACGTCCACGAGATCGAGCTGATGTCGTGCCGCGACCTGGCGCGCGAAATTCGACTGCGAGCGTGCGCATGCGCCGCTTGCCGGGTCCGGCGAGCCGACGCCGGGGCCGGCGGCGTAGGAACTGCCCATCGACACGTAGCGGCCCCCGGGTTGCAGGGAGCTGGCCGACGCCGTCCCGCACGAGACGGCCGCCGCAGCGGCCAGGAGAATGGTTCGGATCACGGCATCACTCCCCCGCGGAACCCTTGAACGTCACCGCCGCGTTCGCCGGCAATGCGTATCCGAAACTTCTACCGCCCAGCGCCAGACCGATCCGTCGGTTTGCGGAGCCCGCGTTGTAGACCACCACGACAAGACCGCCGTCGGGATTGCGAAACGCGATTGCCAGCACGTCCGGGTTGCTGGATCGCGCCGTGACGACGCGGGCCCCGGGCCGTACCGAGCCGCCGACCTGGGCGAGCGCGTAGAAGGATGGATCGTAGGTCGCACCGCCCCCCGGCCCGACGGTGACGACGCCGAGGCAGTTCCCGCACCCGCCGATCCTGGGGCCACCGGAAGGGTCCAGGGCCAGGTTCCACATCACGACGCCGCTGCCGCCGTTCAGGACCGTGCCCATCACGAGCGTCCTCATGGTGTAACGGAAGCCAGTCGCGAAGCCCCCTCCGCGCGTCGGGCTGCACTCGGTGGTCAGCATCGTCTGACCGCTCCTGAGCAGCGGGATCAGCGCGTCCATGTCCGACGGGTCGCCCCGGTAGCAATGGAAGGCGTATCCCGAAAAGTCGGCGGCGGCGGGGGAGTTAGCCAGGGCGCGCGCGTAAGGGAGGTCAGCCCAGTTGTGGTCGAGGCCGAGGATGCCGACCCCGCCGAGGCCGGCCCGATGCAGCGCGGGTGCCAGGAAGTCGTGCACGAGCCGCGCCTCGCCCGAGGCGGATAGCGTCGCGGTCGGATAGTCGCCGCGCGAGAGCAAGGGCTCGTTCTGCGGCGACAGGGCCGCGATGGGCAGGCCCCACTCGCGATACTGCCTCGCGAACCGCACGAGGTAATCGGCGAGCGCCGGGTACGCCTCAGGCGCGATCTCGCCCCCATCGAGACGGCCGGACGCCTTCATCCAGGCGGGTGGGCTCCACGGCGCCGCGAGAAGGCTTAGGGCCGGCTGGATGACCTGGGCCTCGTGCAGCACCGGCACGATGGTGGATAGGTCGTGGGACAGGTCGAAGGCGCCGGGCCGATCCTCGTAGGTATAGTCGCCCGATGCGGAGAAGTCGCTCGCCCCGACCGTCAGCCGAACGAGGTTGAAGCCCCCTCGTCGCGGATCGAAGACCTGCCTCAGCAGGGCGGCTCGCGCGCCCGATGGCATGGCCGCGAGCACGGTCGCGGCGGAATCCGTCAAGGCGGCACCGACGCCGTCCCAGCGCTGCAGGGCGCGGTCGGGGTCTACGACGACGGTCACCTCCGGCGGTGCCCCGACGGGCGCGACGGCGCGCAGTTCGAGGCGCGCCGTGCCGTCACCGTCGGTCTCGATGGCACTCACCCCGGCATGGGCCGGACCGGAGGCTATCAGGGCCAGAAGAACCGCCATACCGGCAAACCGAGCGGCGTCGTTTTGGTCGGGCACCCGCATCGCCACACCTTGACGTCGAGGACGTTCCACGGGGCCATCGGCCCCGTGGGGTTTCATCCGGCGGACTCGGGGACCGCGAACATCGGCAACTCCATCACCAGCGGTGGTGCCAGCCGCCGTGCCGGAACCCGGCCCAGCGCCGACCGCCGCCATGCCAGCCGAAGCGGCGGTGCCAGCTGTAGTGATACGAATAGTGCCAGCGGTAACCCCCGCCCCACCGGCGATAGCCGAACGGACGATAGGCGGGGGCGTAGACGAACGGGCGATACACGACGTTCGGCCGGCACCAGCCATAGAAGCCGCGATGGAACCCCGGGCCGCAACCATCGCGTGCCTCGGCACTCGAACCGGTCAGCAAAAGCCCTCCGACGAGGGCAAGAGGCATGGCGATCCTACGGATCATGACGCACTCCATGCGCGTCCGGCGACCCGGACGCTGGGTTAGGGAAAGGAAGGGGCGGGCTGGGGCGGCTCAGTTCGGCCAGCAGCGGCGGCCATAGGGGCCGATGTGGAAGCCGGCGGGGCAGGACGCGCTGCGGACGTACCCGCCCCACTGCCCGCCCGTCCGGCAGCCGCCGTAGGGGCCGCGGTGAGCGTAGGGGCCACAGCCGCCGTAGACCTGGATGATCTGCGCTCCGTCCGACCTGTCGGACACCGCGTTCTGGACCAGCGGCATGGCCGAGGCCGGAACCGCGAGAGCCGCCAGCAGCGTGGCGAAGACGAGGACCTTCAACATCGGTGATCTCCTTCTCGAATGGACCGGGAAAGGCACTGCGCCGTCCCGCCCCGGCGGCCGGAGGGCCGCATCGGATTGAGGAGAAGGTTCGCGCTGGCGGTGATCCTGCGTGTGACGGGTGGGCGCCGGAACGTATCGTCGTGTAACGGTCGTTGTCGCAGCGTCGCCCGGTGTCAGGCGAGGGCGGGCAGCCTCACCACGAGCCGGGCCCCTCCGGACGAGGCGGCCTCGGCGACGATGGTGCCGCCGTGCGCCTCGGCGATCTGCCGAGCGATGGCGAGGCCAAGCCCGGTCCCGCCGGTGCGCCGATTCCGCGACCGCTCGACCCGGTAATATGGGCTGAACACCGCCGACCGTTCGTCCTCCGGGATGCCAGGCCCGTCGTCCTCGACCACGACCTCGCAGGCCGGCCCGGCCCGCCGCACCGCGACGGCGACGGAGGAGCGTCCGAACTTGACGGCGTTGCCGATCAGGTTGGCCACCACCCGGCGCAGGGCGACGGGGTCGCCGGCCACGGTGGCGTCCGCCACCTCCTCGCCCGACAGGCTGATCCGTGCCCCCTGGGCGGCGTGCTCGGCGACCTCGACCGCCACGATGTCGGCGAGGTCCACCGGGGCGCGGCCGACCTCGGTGGCGGTGCCCCGGGCGAAGCCGAGGGAGGTCTCGATCAGCGCGGTCATCGCATCGACGTCCTCGACCAGCCGGTCGCGGCGCTCTGGCTCGGCCACGCGCTCGGCGCGCAGGCGCATGCGCGTCAGGTTGGTCTTGAGGTCGTGGGAGATGGCGCCGATCAACATCGAGCGCTCGCCCATCAGCCCCACGATGCGCTCCTGCATCGCCTGTACCGCTTGAGCGAGGCGCCGAATCTCCGGGGCGCCCTGGCGAGGGAGTGCCGGTTCCGCCGCGCGGCCGTCGAACCGCGAGACCGCCTCGGTGAGGCGGCGCAGGGGGCCAAGCTCGTGCCGTGCGCCGACGGAGACGAGGCCGGCCACCGCCAAGCCCAGGACGGCCACCCACAGGCTGAGCGGCTGGCCGAGGAGCCACGGCATGAGGGAGCGGTGCCTCGTGATCGCGGAGACTACCAAGGTGCGCCCGTCCGGCAGCCGGTAGGTCGCCTGGGCGAGGCTGCCGATGGCCTTATGTCGGTTGCCGGCATCCACCGGCCCGTTGCCGCGGTAGAGCATGTCGGTCGTGGTGAAGGCCCGGATGCCGTCGCCGGCATCGCCCGACAGGCGGTGGAGGCGCGCTTCGAGGACCGGCTCGCGGATCAGCGCGTCCTCGTCCGGCGGAGCGTCGACGATCTCGGCCTTGAGGGCCTCGCCGCTCACCGCCCGCAGGATGGCCGGCCATTGTACCGGGTCGGCGTCCTTCATCAGGGATATGATGCCTGCCGCCTGGTCGAGGCGGGGGAAGCGCGAGCCGTAGGGCGAGCGTTCCTGGCCGCGCTGCCACTGGTCGATGCCGAAGGTAACGACGACCAACAGCGAGAGTGCCCCCAGGAGCACCAGCATGATCCGCCCGAGCAGACCGACCCGGGCCATCATGGGGCGGCCTTCACCGGCGCCGCGAGGATGTAGCCGGCGTTGCGAACGGTCTTGATCAGGGACGACGCAGTGCTCCCGGCGTCGTCGAGCTTGTGCCGGAGGCGGCTCACCTGCACGTCGATGGTGCGGTCGAAGGCGTCGGCGGTCCGGCCGCGGGTCCAGTCGAGGAGCTGGTCGCGGGAAAGCACCCGCCGCGGTCGGGTGACGAAGCAGTGCAGGAGGTCGTACTCGGCGCTGGTGAGCGGGACTTCCCTCGCCGGCTCGCCGAGGGTGACGGCGCGGCCCGCGAGATCGACCACGAGGTCGGCGACGGCGAGCCGTTCCGTGGCGGCCTCCGCGGCGGCCGGCGCGCCGTTCGCCCGGCGCAGCACGGCACGGATGCGGGCCAGGAGAACGTGGGAGCTGAAGGGCTTCGACACGTAGTCGTCGGCGCCCATCTCAAGCCCCAGCACACGGTCGATGTCCTCGTCCTTGGCGGTCAACATGACGACCGGAGGCCCTCCCGTCTCGCGCAGGCGGCGGCAGATCGACAGCCCGTCCTCACCTGGAAGCATCCAGTCGAGCACGACGAGGTTCGGCCTCGGACCCGTCGCGATAAGGCGGTCGAGGCCAGCGCCCCCTTCGAGGGAGACCACGCGGAAACCCTCGTCTTCCAGGTAGCTCGCGAGTTGGCAGCGGATGTCGTCGTCGTCCTCGACGATGGCGATGGTGGCGGCGTCGGTCATGCCCCGAGGATAGGTCGGCAGGGCGGAGCGGCAACACGAAAACCGATGTCGTTACACATCGTTACATGCCTCCGGCATCCCGTCACATCGCGGAACGGCCCGGGCGCGATGGTCGCACGTATCGAAACCGGCCCTTCCCCGGGGCGAGAGGAACGGAGGCAAGATCAGCATGGCGACATCCCCGATCTGGCACGTCGTGTCGGCCCTGGCCGTGGCCGGGACATTGGCGGTCCACGGCGGGCCCGCGCACGCGGCCCCTCGACAGGCGACCGCCGGGGCGCTGCACTTCGACGACGGCGGCGAGACCTATCGCGGCTACCGGATCGAGATGGCCCAGGACGTGCCCAACGCCGAACTCGGCCAGTTGCGTCAGGCGGCCGAGCATCAGGTCGACATCGTGGAGGCGACGAGCCTGGACGAGGGCACCAAAGCCTTCCTCCGCCGCTTCCCGGTCGTCGTCCGGTCAGGCACCGGCGGGGAAAGTCACTACAGCGGGGGCGACAGCGTCACCATCGCGGTCGAGGATCCGAAGGACGACCGGCCGATCCTGCTGCACGAGTACATGCACGTCTACCACTTCCGGAAGATGCCGGGCGGCCGGGACAACCCGGACATCCTGACGTTCTACGGTCGCGCCAAAGACGGCGGCTTTTACCCGGCCAACGCCTATCTCCTGAAGAACCAGGGCGAGTTCTTCGCCATGACGGCGAGCGTCTACTTGCACGGCAGGCTGGCGCGCGAGCCCTTCACCCGCGACGAGCTCCGTCAGAAGCAGCCGGTCTACTATCGCTTCCTCACCAAGCTGTTCGGTCCAGTCGGAGCCTGAGCTGCGCCCTTCAATTGTGGGGCGCACTTACAACCTGATTTCCAAGGGGATGACCGATGATCGTTCGAAACATCGTGGCCTGCGTTCTGCTGCTGGGAGCTGGTCCAGTCCTGGCGGACACCCTGCCTTTGCGCCACGGCGCCTATGTCGCCATGGGCACCGACTGCAAGGACCCGCCGAACGTCGCGCTGCGAACCTACGACGACGGCGGCCTGGGCAGCTCGAAGGCGAATGACTGCCGGAGCCGGGTGTTGTCCAAGAAGGGAAACGTGTTCGAGATCGAGCAGGATTGCCGTCAGTTCGGCGGTCCCAAGGTCGAGCGGGCCACCGAACGCTCCACCATCCGCGTCGATGGGCCGGACCGGTACACGGATCTGACGGGCGGCGGTAACGACGGCTTCCGTCTTTGTCCGGGCCTCAAGCCGTGAGCCCGGGCACCCTGATGGCGAGCGGCATTTGAGGCCGGGGCCTGAGGCTGTTTTACGTTCTCATGCGGCGAAGGGGGCGCCGAATGGCTGGGCTGGCTCGGAAGCGAGTGGGCGGCTTGGGGTGGATTTCTGCCTGACTGCTCTCGAGCGGATAAGCGAAGAAGCAGACATCGCCGTCGCACCCGATCCCGATACTTACAGCAACTGTAACGTCAAAACGTCGCTTTAGGGCACCGCGCTGGGCCCGTGCAGCGGTGGGATCGCTCTCTGAACTCGGCCGAACGCCTGGAGGGAGCGTGGCGGGGGAGAGCGAGTCGATGGCCCCGACACCGTCAGAGTGGCCAAAACTTGATTGTGCGCTAACTGGTCATCGAGTCCGTCGCGGACGGGGGGAACGATCCATGACTAAACGCCTTCGGACCATCGCCACCGGTCTCGCGGTCTTGATCGCCAGCACGGGCGCAGGCCTCGCGGAGGACCATGGAACGCACGGCGCGGTTACCCTGCCGGATGCCGCGAGCGCGGCCTATCAACCGGGACCGCCGAACCTACCGAAGGGCACGCAAATCAGCATGGTCTCGGGCGATCCGAGCAAGCCCGGCCCCTTTGTCCTGCGGGTGAAGTTTCCCGCCAACACGGTGATCGCGCCCCATACCCATTCCGAAGCCGAGACGCTGACGATCCTCTCGGGCTCGATCTATCACGAGCACGGCACGACCATCGACAGGGCGAAAGGCAAGGAGTTGCGCACGGGCGGCTTCGTGTTCCTGCCTAAGGATATGCCGCATTCGCTCTGGACCACCGAGCAGCCGGTAGAGCTTCAGGTGAATGGCTCTGGGCCCTTCGGGTTGAATTACATCAACCCCGCCGACGACCCGAGCAAGTCGGTTCAGTAGATCTGATCCGTCGTGGGGATGGCTCCTGCATGAGCGTGGCTGCTGCTTCGACAGCGACCACATCTTGGCACCGAGATGCCGTCAGTCGGAGCGGGAGCCATCCACCCCATCTGCTTTGATGCGGCCTGGCGCTGATGCGGACATTGCTGCCGCTGCCCTCTGTCCTTTGCTCGGTCCAAGTGGGCTGGCAGCGGATTGGCTCTGGGCTTGCCGTCATATCCAGACAGATATAGCGATAGGTTGGATTGCCATCAATCAGTAGGCTCTGAGGAACGAGATGAAGATATCCGCTCGTAACCGGCTCAAGGGTAAGATCGTCGAGATCACCAAAGGCGCAACAACCGCCCACGTGCGCATTGATGTCGGTAACGGTACGACGGTGACGTCCTCCATCACAAACGAAGCCGTTGACGAGCTAGATCTCAAGGTTGGCCAGGATGCCTATGCCGTTGTGAAGGCATCCGATGTCATGATCGCGGTCGACTAACGATGATCATCTCCCGCGCCATCCTCGCCGCCGGGCTCGTGGCCCTCTCAGTCAACACGGCCAGGGCTGAGGATGCCCCGGCCTGCGCGAGCTTCGCATGGTCGGTGGCGCGGGAGCGTGCCGCTTTCGGCGCGCCGGGCCTGCCCGCGCTCGCGTCCGGCTCAGCGCTATCGGGCAGTGTCGGCGCGGCGCAAATCGCCCTTAAGCCAGCCGCGGAAGTCGCGCTGCCGGTCCCATCCGAGAAGGAAGCAAAGCCCGAAACCTTTGCAGGCTTCGTGACCGCTACGGTGCCAGCCGTTGGGATGCATCAGGTGACGCTTTCGGACGAGGCCTGGATCGATGTCAGCCAAGATGGCCGCTCCACCATCAAGCCCTCGGCCCACAGCGGAAAGAAGGGCTGCCCAGAGGTGCGCAAGAGCGTTCGCTTCGCCCTGGACGCCGGTGCTGTGACGATCGAGATCAGCCGCGCGTCGAGCCCGCAGATCAAGCTCGACCTCCTAAACGCCGAGTAGCTGCACCCCTGCGCGGGGGATCCTCGGCGAGCCTACCTGGGTCGAAGAGTGAATGGCCGCTTTGCAGAAGCGCCGACTGCGGTTCTGGCGGCTGGATTGGGTCGCTATCGGAAGGACGGCTCAGGGTGGTTTACTGCCGTTCCGTTTCCGAGCAGCAGAGGCATCGGAACGGACGTACTCGTCCTGCACGCGTTCCACCCATCTGCGGCATCGGAGATGGACGCCGTCGATATCTGCTTGTCTTGGTCGAGCCGACGTTCAGGCCGCTCCGAGCCGTGCTGCCGCTCGCAACTCAATCCGAGCTGCGCTCCGGAAAACCAGAACCGGTTGAGTTATCAAGGCTTGCGGATGCTCGTCTGTCGATTGGCTGAACTTCTGCCCGATGTTTACCAAGCCATTCGATGTCCCGTGCAGCCTCGGAGTTAGGTTGCGTAGACGAGTTGATATGCAACCACAGAATGCATAACATCTGGGCATGCGCATTCTATCCGCCGTTGCCTTAGGCTCTGTGATGGCCTCAGCTGGGTCAGCCGTAGCCCTTGCCTCTGTCCTGTTTCCAGTGGAGCCAGCTCCCTTGGCCCCGCCGTGTACCGAACGTGCAGGGACCGTATATTGCGCGAACGGTTATGCGGGCTTTCGAGGCCCCTCAGGGAACCTCTGGATGGGCAGAGGTCGCCGAGGGACCGTGATCGTCAACATGGATGACAATCGGCAGGATCAAGAAGCACCCTGGCGCAAGCAAGATCGCGATAGTTCCACTAATCATCAGGAGTGGTGAGGCTCCCCAACTCCACGCCGAAGTTGCCGAACGGCGGACGAACGGCTGCTTTGGAGAAGCGCGGAGCGCGATCCGGGTAGCCGGGTTGGGTCGCAAGCGGAACGTCCGCATACGCCCCCATCTTCAGAGCCTTCGTTCGGGTGTCTCTTCGCCTCGTCGGCATGGGCCGGCGAGGAGACAGACGATGGGACACTCAGCACACGATCCGGCAACGAAGGGGCGGCCAGCCTGGAACGCTGGCCGCAAGCTCGGCGCCAAGCGCGCCCTCAAACCTCAGCAGGTTTGGGCCATCCGGTTCTGGCTCGACCGCGAACGGCGTACACGCGACCGGGCTATGTTCGACCTCGCCATCGACAGCAAGCTACGTGGCTGTGACATCGTCAAGCTTAAGATCGGCGACCTGATCAGCGGTGGTCGCGTCCGTAGCCGGGCCATCGTCATCCAGCGCAAGACCAGCCGGCCGGTCCAGTTCGAGCTGCTCGAACCTGCACGAACCAGCATTCTGACATGGCTGGAAGCCAGGGGTGGTACGCTCGACGACTATGCCTTCCCGAGTCGGCTCGACGGCGTCACGCACATCAGTACCCGGCAGTATGCGCGCCTAGTCGATGAGTGGGTCGCAGGCATCGGGCTGCGCAGCGAGGACTATGGCACCCACTCCCTGCGCCGCACGAAGGCGTCGTTGATCTACAAGCGGACCGGCAACCTACGGGCGGTTCAGATCCTGCTCGGCCATACCAAGATCGAGAGCACGGTCAGGTACCTCGGTGTTGACGTCGAGGATGCCCTGACCCTGGCCGAAGGAACTGAGATTTGAGCGCTCGGCCCCTCGGCTTCTGCGTCGAGGGGCTCCGAGACCAGCCCAGCAGCAATGCGCCCATTGCTGCCACTCGGCCGAACCGGGTAGCAACCTAAAAGCAGACGTTCTATCGGCAGCTGAGCGATGGCCTGGTTGTCGATGTATCCGACAGTGCATCGCCGTAGGGAGGCTTCGCAGGTGCCTTCACGAATATCGCTCCGATGCGCACAATCCCCCGGTGGACCTTTGACGACACCATCTTGAGGTCAGCCTTGCCCTCGCGCCGTCACCAACGGCCTACGCCCCTTCGTGCCCCAAGCTAAGCTGAGTTTGCTCAACTGCCGCGAAAGACCGCTATCGGGATGCGCCAACTCCGCCCGAGATGGCAGACATGGGTCGCGAGGAGTATGTTAGCTTTCTCGGCTAGCCAGCGACTCAATGGCTATCCCACGCAACGTCGATACAAATGCGCTCTGCTAACATGCCGACCCATTTCATCGTCAAATTTTGCAGGCAGTCGAGTACACAACGACCTATAACGTCTATTATTTCTGTAAAACCGATCTAATGTGAATCCAAATCAATATAAAGACGTTTCTTGACCTGCCGCACCCTGCTAAGGGTGCGCTTTATATTAATCATCGTGCTGAATCAGATAATCTGATGGCGCCGATCAAATCAGAATATTTGTCCGCTTCCTTCTCAAAATCTAATTTTCCCCGCAATGGCCGTTGCTTCTCGTTCGTGCGAGGAAAGCTGCGGCCTCGAATGATTTCGGAGGAAACATGCTGGGGTCCCTTGGCGCCCAGGCACTACGGCGTCGCCGTTAGGCCGCACCCATGCAGCCAAACTGGATCGTTCTCTCCCTGACCCTGGCCTACATGGCGGCGATGGGGCTGATCAGTTTCTCTGTGCGACGCCATGCGAGGAGCGCTGGAAGCTTTACCTCCGGCGGCACGCGCTATCCGGCGTTCCTGATCGGCTTTCTGCTGATGTCGGAATTCATCGGGACCGCCACGAGCGTCGGCACGACACAGACGGCCTACAGGGTCGGCGTGTCGGCCGCCTGGAACGTCCTCGCCCTCGCCGTCGGTTTCGTTCTCTACGCCATTCTCCTGGCGCCCCGCTTCAAGGAACTCGGCGAGAACACGATCTCCGGGGCGTTGGCCAAGGCCTACGGTCGCCCGACCAAGCTCGCGACCTCGGTCATCATGATCTTCGCGCTCCAGATCGTCGCGGTCTCGACCTATGCGGGCGGCGGTACGATCCTGGCGGGCCTCCTCAACGTCGACCGGACCAGCGCCATCGTCATCACGGGTATCGTCGCGACGCTTTATGTCAGTGTCGGGGGGATGCGCTCGGTTATCTATACGAACGTCCTGCATGCCGTCGTGAAGTATCTTGGCATCCTCGCGGCCGTGGCCTTCGGATTGTCTCAGGTCGGCGGCTTCGACAACCTGCGGGCCCACGTGCCCGAAGCGATGTTCGCGGTCGATACGGTCGGCTGGTCACAGATCTTCGCGTGGATGGTCGCCGGCATCGGCGCGGTCTTCTCGACGCAATACGTGATCCAGGCCATCAATACCGTGCAGGACGGGCGCACGGCGCGGCAGGCCAGCTTTTATTGTGCCTTCCTGCTCGTGCCGTTCGGCATCGGCGCTGCCCTGGTCGGTGTCTGCGCGGCGGCGCTGCTGCCGGGAATCCCCGCGATCCAGGCTTTGCCGGGCCTGATCGCCCGGATGGACGATCTTTTGGCCGCCATCGTGGTGGCGGGATTGGCGGGATCGCTGTTCGGCACGATCTCGGCCCTTAGCATCGGCGCTGCCACCCTACTGTTCAAGGATTTCTATCATCCCCGCCGTCGGAGCGAGGATGGGACGTCGTCCCTGCGGTTCGTCCGCAGCATGACGGTGCTCGTGGGCCTGATCCCGATTCCCCTGGCGATCTTCGCGCCGGATATCCTGAAGGTGACGTTCCTCGCGAAATCCCTGCGGGCGACCCTGGCGGTCTTGGTCATCTTTGCCTTCTACGCTCCGCGCTTCGGCACACCGCGGGCCGCCGTCGTCAGCATCCTGGTTTCCCTCGTCCTGACGATCGGCTGGTTCCTCGCCGGCGATCCCGGGGGAATCGACAACGCCTATGTGGCCCTCGTCATTCCCCTAGCGGTGATGGGTACAGCCGAACTCCGGAAGAGGACCACGCTCCGGAACGAACAGGTTGCGGCGCCCTGACGGGACGGGTGTCCCGGCGGCGATCTAGCTGCCCCCCGCGGACCATGCTAAATAGTGCAGATGTCCGAGGCTCTTGAGATCGCCCATGGCGCCTTCGGCCGCGTCGCGCTCCTCGACATGGACCGCAGCCTTGTCCGCCACGCGCACCCGCATTGCCACGTGCTCCTGAAGGTCGAGGGAGACGACACGCAGTTCCTCGTCGGTGATCAGGTTGTGGCGCTCACCGACGATCAGGCTGTCCTGATCAACGCCTGGGAGACCCACGCCTACCTGCACGATCCCCGGCGGGCCAAGGCGATGATCCTGGCCCTGTACATCGAGCCCAACTGGCTCGGCGCGTTCCGGCGGAATTGGGCTGCGAGCGGGGCGCCCGGTTTCTTCGGACAACCGTCGGGCGCCGTCACACCAACGATTCACCGGCTCGCCCACGACCTCGCCGCCGAGATGGTCTATGCACCGCTTTCCTCCCACATCCAGGACGAGTTACTGTCGAACCTGATGGTTGCCGTGATCGAGCGGTTCACGGCTTGGCGCGAGGAGCCCCTCTCCCTCCGTGCCGCCGCCCGGCGCAACGCTGGCGACTGGCGCATCCGACGCACCATCGCACGGGTGCGGGCAGAGCCAGGCGCCATGCTGGGCACCGAGGCGCTGGCACGCGAGGCGGGCCTCTCCCGCGCCCAGTTCTACCGCCTGTTCGAGCAATCCACCGGGGCCCCGCCTCATGTCTTCCTCAACGCGATCCGGATCGAACAGGCCGTCGAGGCCATCGTGAGCAGCGAGGAGCCCCTCACCGCGATCGGCATGCGCCTCGGCTTCGCCGCGCCCGCACATTTCTCGCGCTTCTTCCGGGACCACGTCAGCGTACCCCCGAGCATCTTCCGCGGTATCGTCCGGCGGGGCGGCCAGCCCACTGCCTGACGGCGCTGTCATCAAAGAATGAGACGTTTCGGTAAGTCGCGAGACGCCTCGGCATCGCTGCGCCCACACGGAGCCGCCATTCTCCCCGAGATATGGACCCCATCGAGAGGTCCGGCGGAGGAAGCGGCTTGGGCATCGTGTCAACGAGCTATGTCGGACGATCGGTCGAGCGCGTCGAGGACGCAGCCCTGCTCTCCGGGCTCGGGCGCTACATCGACGACCTCGGCATGCGGCCCGGCACGCTGCACGCGGCGATCCTGCGCTCGCCCCACGCCCATGCGGACATCCTTGGCTTCGATGTTCAGGCGGCCAAGGCGCTGCCCGGCGTCACCGCCGTGGTCACGGGCCGGGACCTCGACGCCGTCACGACCGGCCTCGTCCCGGCCTTGCGGGCGGTCGTCGATGCCCGCGCCATCGCGGTGGACCGGGTGCGTTATGTCGGCGAGCCCGTCGCCATCGTCGTCGCCCGAGACCGCTACCTCGCGGAGGACGGCTGCGACCTGATTGAGGTGCAGTACCGGGTGCGCCCCGCGGTGGTCGATCCGCTGGCGGCCCTCGCCCCCGACAGCGAGATCCTGCACGAGGGCGTCGGCGCCAATTGCGTCAGCGACCGACGCTTCCGCTACGGCGATCCCGAGGCGGCCTTCGCGGAGAGCCCGCGCAGCCTGTCCGTGACCGTGCGCTACCCGCGCAACACCGGCTCGCCGATGGAGACCTACGGCGTCGTCGCCTCCTACGATCCCACCGACGATTCCTACGACGTGCTCGCGAACTTCCAGGGGCCATTCAGCATCCATGCAGTGGTGGCCCGGGCGCTCAAGGTGCCGGGCAACCGCCTGCGCCTGCGCACGCCCCCCGATTCCGGCGGCAGCTTCGGGGTCAAGCAGGGCGTCGCGCCCTACGCCGTCCTGATCGCCGCCACGGCGCGCCTCGTGGGCCAGCCGGTGAAGTGGATCGAGGACCGGCTGGAGCACCTCTCGGCCTCCGTCTCCGCCACCAACCGGGTCACGACCCTCCGCGCCGCCTTCGAGGCGGACGGGCGCGTCACCGCCCTCGATTGGGACCAGATCGAGGATTGTGGCGCCTACCTGCGGGCGCCCGAACCCGCCACGCTCTACCGGATGCACGGCAACCTTACCGGCGCATACGCCATCCGCAATGTCGCCGTGCGCAACCGGGTGGTGCTGACCAACAAGACGCCGACCGGCCTCGTGCGCGGCTTCGGCGGGCCGCAGGTCTACTATCCGCTCGAACGGCTTATGCAGCGCATCGCGCTGACGCTGGGCCTAGAACCCTTCGCGGTGATCCGCCGGAATCTGATTCCGGCCGACGCCTTTCCCTATCGCACCGCGACCGGCGCCCTCTACGATTCCGGCGATTACCAGCGCGCCCTCGACGAAGCCGCCCGGGACGGCGGGCTCGATGAGCTGAAGCGGCGGCGGGACGCCGCCCGCGCCGAGGGCCGCCTCTATGGGATCGGCCTGACGGCGGCGGTCGAGCCCAGCGTCTCCAACATGGGCTACATCACCACCGTGCTGACGGCGGAGGAACGCGCCAAGGCGGGACCGAAGAACGGCGCGCAATCGACGGCCACCATCACCCTCGATCCCGTCGGCTCGGTGACGGTTCAGGTCGCCTCGGTGCCGCAAGGCCAGGGGCACCGGACGGTGCTGGCCCAGGTGGTGGCCGACGTGCTCGGCCTCCCGATGGAGCAGGTCCGCGTCACGGCCGACCTCGATACCGCCAAGGATGCGTGGTCGATCGCCTCCGGCAACTACGCGAGCCGCTTCGCCGCCGCCGTGGCGGGGGTCGCGCACCTCGCCGCCACCCGCCTGCGCGACAGGCTCGCGCGGATCGCGGCGGCGCAGCTGAACCTGCGCCCGGAGGATCTCGTCTTCGCGGGCGGGCGCATCGCCTCGCGGGTGAACCCGGATGCGGGTCTGCCCTTCGCGCGGGTCGCCGCCACGAGCCACTGGTCGCCCGGCCTCGTGCCCGAGGAGCTCGGCGCGGTGATCCGCGAGACGGTGTTCTGGACACCCCCGGAGCTGACGGCGCCGGACGCGGAGGACCACATCAACTCCTCCCTGTGCCACGGCTTCATCTTCGACATCTGCGGTTTGGAGATCGACCGGGTCACCGGCAAGATCGCCATCGACCGCTACGTCTCGATGCACGATTGCGGGCGCATCCTGCACCCCGGCATGGTCGAGGGGCAGGTGCGCGGCGGCTTCGCGCAGGCGCTCGGCGCGGCGGTCTACGAGGAACTCGCCTACGGCGACGACGGCGCCTTCCTGTCGGGCACCTTCGCTGACTACCTGCTGCCCACCGCGACCGAGGTGCCGGACCTGCGCATCCTGCACGTCGAGAGCCCGTCTCCCTTCACGCCGCTCGGCGCGAAGGGGGTCGGTGAGGGCAACTGCATGTCGACGCCGGTCTGCCTCGCCAACGCGGTGGCCGACGCCCTGGGCCTGGAAGCCATCGACCTGCCCCTGACGCCCGCCAAGCTCGCGGCCCTCGCGGCGGGCGGGGAGGAGCGGGGGCCCCCCTCCGGCCACGCCGCCCCGAAGCCCGCCGCCAAGGCGGGCGACCGCACCCTGCGCGGTGAGGGCTCGGCCGCCGTCACGGCTCCGCCGGAGACGGTGTGGGCGATGCTCCTCGACCCCGACGTGCTCGCCTCCGTCATCCCCGGTTCGCATGGGGTGCGGAAGCTCTCCGACACGCGGTTCCAGGCCGACGTCACGCTCGGCGTCGGCCCGGTGAAGGGCCGCTACAAGGCCGAGGTGATCCTCTCCGACCTCGACGAGCCCCGGGCGGTGACGCTCACCGGCACGGTGACGGGCGGCCTCGGCAGCGGTGGCGGCACCGGCCGCCTGACCCTGGAGCCCGACGGCACGGGGGGCACGCGGATCGCCTACGTCTACGAGGCGGCGGTGGGCGGCAAGGTCGCGGCGGTGGGCGGACGCCTCCTCGACGGGGCCGCGCGGGTGATCATCGGCGGGTTCTTCACGGCCCTCGCTCGGCGGGCCGGCGGGTCCGGCGTGCGCGGGCGCCGCCTTCCGGCCGCCCTGCGGTGGCTCCTCGCGCGCCTGGGAGTGTCCGCATGAAGCCCGCGCCCTTCGCCTATCTGCGCGCCACGTCCCTGGACGACGCCTTGGAAGCCTTGCACCAGCACGGCCCCGAGGCCCGGATCATCGCGGGCGGCCAGTCCCTGATGCCGATGCTCAACATGCGGCTCACGAAGCCCGCCGTGCTCGTCGACGTGATGCGCATCCCCGCCCTCAAGGAGCCCCGCCCCGACAAGGGCGCCCTCGTCATTCCGGCGGGCGTGCGGCAGGCGATCCTGCTCGACCGGCCGGGTCTCGCCCGGGACCTGCCGCTGCTGGCTGTTGCCCTGCCGTGGGTCGGGCACATCCAGACCCGGGCACGGGGGACGCTGTGCGGCTCCGTCGCCCATGCCGATCCGAGCGCGGAAATCCCCCTCTGCCTCGTGGCGCTCCAGGGCGAGATTCACCTGCGCAGCCGCCGGAAGGTCCGGCGCGTGGCGGCCGAGGACTTCTTCACCGGCATGATGGTCACCGACCGGGCCGACGACGAGATGATCGAGGCCATCGCCTATCCCCTGCGCCGGGAGGGCACCGGCACGGCCTTCGCCGAGGTGGGGCGTCGGCACGGCGACTACGCCATCGTCGCCTGCGCCGCCGTGGTGGACGGCACCCGGATGCGGCTCGCGGTCGGCGGCGTCGCCGACCGGCCCACCGCCCGCGACTTCCCCCACCTCGACGGGTCGGCGCTCGACGATGCCCTCAACGCCTTCGCCTGGGACCTCGGCGCGGGGGACGATCTCCACGGCACCGCCCGCTACCGCCGCGAGCTCGTGCGCAGCCTCGGCCGCCGGGTGCTGGAACAGGCCGTCAAGGTCGCCCGCGGCGACACCCATCAGGAGGCCGTGCCATGCCACAGCTAGACGCGAAGGGCCGTCACACGGTGGCCTTTACCCTCAACGGGCGCGAGACCACGGTCGAGGTCGAGACCCGCACCCTGCTGACCGACGCCCTGCGCCACGGGCTCGGGGCCACGGGCACGCATGTCGGCTGCGAGCACGGCGTCTGCGGCGCCTGCACGGTGTCCATCGACGGGGTTCCCGCCCGGGCCTGCCTGACGCTCGCCGTGGGGGTCGAGGGCTGCGCCGTGCGGACCGTCGAGGGTCTGGCTCCGGAGCCCGGCCGCCTCGGGGTGCTGCAGGCGGCGTTCCGGCGGCGGCACGCCCTGCAATGCGGCTTCTGCACCGCCGGCATCCTGATGTCGCTCGACGCCTATCTCGCCTTCCGGCCGAACCCCTCGCGCCGGGAGATCACGGAAGTGATCGGCGGCCATCTCTGCCGCTGCACCGGCTACGCGCCGATCATCGAGGCCGCCCTGGAGGCGGCTGCGGAACTCAGGGGCGACATCCCGGCCCCGTCATCCCCGGAGGCCGCCCATGCTTGATCTCGGCACCAGCTTCCTTGCGAGCGTCTCCCGCGATCCCCGCGCCCTGGCCCTCGTCGACGGGGAGACCCGGCTGAGCTACGCGGAGTGGTTCGGGGTCATCTCCGCAACCGTGGCCGGGCTCGACCGGCTCGGGCTGAAGCCCGGCGACCACCTCGTCACGGTCCTCCAGAACCGGCACGAGGCGGCGACCCTCCACTGGGCCTGCCAGTTCGCGGGCATCGTGATCACGCCGATCAACTGGCGGGCCAAGGCCGAGGAGATCGATTACGCGGTCGAGAACGCGCAGGCCCGCGCCATCGCCTACGAACCGGTCTCGGCCGGGAGCCTGCGAGACAGCGCGGCGTCGCAGCGAATCCCGCGCATCGCCGTCGGCACGCCACCCGGCCCCGGCGAGACGGCCTTCGCCGACCTCGCCGCCACCGAGGGGCCTCCGGTGACGCCCCGGGCCGACGCGGAGGCGATCTCGCTGATGCTCTACACCTCCGGCACCACCGCCAAGCCCAAGGGGGTCCCGCGGCGACACCGGGCGGAGCGCGCGGCGGCCGTGGCCCATGTGGCGCAAAACCTCTACGGGCGCGGCGAGCGCACCCTCGGCGTGATGCCGCTCTATCACACGATGGGGGTGCGCTCGCTCCTCGCCATGTCGCTGATCGGCGGGACCTTCGTCTGCCTCCCCCGGTTCGACGTGGCCGGCGCGCTGCGGCTGATCGCGGCCGAGCGGATCACCAACCTCTACCTCGTGCCGACCCTCTATCACGACCTCGTGCACCATCGGGATTTCCCGGCGACCGACACGACCTCCGTGCGCAAGCTCGGCTTCGCCGGAGCGCCGATGACGGACGGCCTGCTCGCCCGCCTGACCGAGGCGTTCCGGCCGGATCTGTTCGTCAATCATTACGGCTCGTCGGAGGTCTACACCTTTACGATCAACCACGAGGCGGCGGTGAAACCCGGTTCGGCCGGGCGGGCGGGCCTCAACACGATGGTGCGCGTCGTACCCATGGGGGGCGACCCAGGCCGAACCGCCGCGCCGGGCGAGGAGGGCGAGATCGCCGTCATCGCCAAGGGCGACGAAGCCTTCGAGGGCTACTGGCATCGCCCCGAAGCCGACGCGAAGGCCTTTCGTGATGGCTGGTACTTCACCGGCGATACCGGCTTCGCCGACGCCGATGGCGACCTCTACGTCACCGGCCGGGTGGACGACATGATCATCACCGGGGGCGAGAACGTTTCGCCCGTCGAGATCGAGAGCCGCCTCTCCTTGCATCCGGCCGTGTCCGAAGTCGCCGTTGTGGGCCTGCCCGACGAGCGCTGGGGTCGGATCGTCGCGGCCTTCATCAAGCGGAGCGGCAGCACCGACGAAGCGGCGCTCGATGCCCATTGCCGGGCGGGCGGCCTGCCGAGTCACAAGCTGCCGCGCCGGTACGTCTTCGTGGACGAGATCCCGAAATCGCCGGTCGGCAAGCTGCTGCGCCGCCAACTCGTGGCCGGCGAGTACGTCCTGGAAGGCGGGGCCGAGCCCCATGCCGAAGGTCACGAGGCTGCCTGACGGTCCCGCCCCCACTCCGAATCACAAGCGAGAGACCAAACCCATGACGAGCGACACCCACACCATCGACCCGCGCCTGACGAACCTCGACGGGTTCCGCGTCGAGATCGACTCGGAGCGCGAGCGCGCCGACGTGATCCTGGCGCGGCCGCCCATGAACGTCATTGCGATGCCCCAGCGCGATGAGATCCGCAAGGTCTTCGAGGCGCTGGACGAGGATCCCCGCGTGCGGGTCATCGTCCTGCGGGCGGAGGGCGAGCACTTCTCGTCGGGGGGCTACATCAAGGGCTTCCTCGACGCCTCGCCCGAGCACGTTTCGAAGCTCGCCTGGAACATAGCGGCGCCGGCCCGCTGCTCGAAGCCCGTCATCGCCGCCAACCGGGGCTACACGTTCGGTGTCGGCTTCGAGATCTCGCTGGCCTGCGATTTCCGCATCGTCTCCGAGACCTGCCGCTACGCGCTTCCCGAACAGAAGCTCGGCCAGATTCCCGGCTCCGGCGGCTCGGCCCGGCTCCAGAAGATCGTCGGCATCACCCGGACCAAGGATATCGTGATGCGCTCCAAGCGCATCCCCGGGCGGCAGGCCCTCGACTGGGGCATCGCCACCGAATGCGTACCCGATGCGGACCTGGAGAAGGCCACCGACGCCCTCGTGGAGGAACTGCGCGCCTTCTCGCCCATCGCCCAGCGCACCGCCAAGAAGCTCCTCAACGACACCGAGGACGCGAGCCTGTCCATCGCCATCGAGCTCGAAGGACACTGCTACAGCCGCCTTCGTCAGGCCGACGACTTCCGCGAGGGCGTCGAGGCGTTCCACGCCAAGCGCGCGCCGCGCTTCACCGGCTCATAGTCCGGCCGCGCCGGGGGGGCTGCCGAGCGGTTCCCCCCATCCTGTGACGCCTACCGCACCGCTTCGATCCCGCCCAGGCGGGAAACGACGACGCACGCCCGAATGGCTCCCGCCCAGACCCAGAGCCCGAACCGGCCCCCCGCGGCAACGACCGCATCCCCCGGAGGAAATCTATGCAGACCGCCGCCACCTTCGCATCCGATCCCCCCGCCCTCGCCAAACCCACAGGCCGGCAGACGGTGACCGCCGCCATGGCCTCGCTGTTCGGCTGGGGGCTCGATCTCTTCGACCTGTTCATCCTGCTTTACGTCGCGCCGGTCGTTGGCACGTTGTTCTTCCCGGCGGACAAGCCGATGCTGTCGCTGGCCGGCGCCTATGCGTCCTTCGCGGTCACGCTGCTGATCCGGCCCCTCGGCTCGGCCCTGTTCGGCTCCTATGCGGACCGCTTCGGCCGCCGTCGCGCCCTCATGGTGGCGGTGGTCGGCGTCGGCATATCGACCGCGGTCTTCGGTCTCCTGCCGACGGTCGGCCAGATCGGATGGCTCGCGACTGCGGTCTTCCTTTTCTTCCGCCTCGTCCAGGGCATCTTCGTCGGCGGCGTCGTCGCGGCATCCCACACGATCGGGACGGAATCCGTCCCGGAGCGGTGGCGGGGGCTGATGTCCGGGGCGGTCGGCGGTGGCGGCTCGGCCATCGGCGGCCTGCTTGCCTCCCTGGTCTTCTATGTCGTCTCGCTCATGGCGCCGGGAGAAGCCTTCGCCGAGTGGGGCTGGCGGCTGATGTTCTTCTCGGGTCTCCTGACCTCGGTGATCGGCCTGATCCTCTTCCGCAATCTCGAGGAATCCCCGATCTTCAAGGAACTGCAGGCCCGGAAGGCGGCGCTCCGGGCAGGCGCTCCGGCGGAGGCCTCGCCGATCCGCTCCCTGTTCTCACCGTCCAACCGGGGAAGCTTCGCGGTCGCGACTCTCATCTCCTTCGGTGGTGGCGCAGCCTACTACCTTACGTCCGGCTACCTGCCGACCCTCCTCAAGCTCGTGAACGGCGTGCCGAACGCCACCGCCTCGATGATCCTGATCGGCGCCAACGTCGCGGCGGCGATCGGCGCCTGCGGCATGGGCGAACTGAGCCAGCATATCGGGCGCAAACGGTCGTTCCTTCTGATGGGCGTCATCCGCCTGCTCGCTTTTCCCGCCCTGTTCCTGACCATGGCGAACACGACGAGCCTCGTTGGGGTCGCGGCCTGCGCCTTCCTGCTGGCGCTCATCGCCAACGGCAGCTACGGGCCGCTGCTGATCTTCCTCAACGAAAAATTCCCGACGGCGGTGCGGGCCACGGGGACGGGCCTGACCTGGAACATCGGCTTCGCGCTGGGCGGCATGCTGCCGACGCTCGTCTCCCTTGTCGCCGACGGGCCGACGCAAATTCCGATGGTGCTGGCCGTCATCACGACCGGCGTCACCCTGGTCTATCTTGTCGGTGCCTTCCTGACCGACGAGACGCAGGGCAATCTCGACCGGGCCTGACGATACGGTTCTGCGCGGGCGGAGGCCTCCCATGACGAGTGATCCCCTCTGGACCTTCGCCTGCGCATTCTATGGCCGGCCCGGCGTCGCCGCGGCCTGCCTCGCCCTCCAGGACGAGGGCGGCGCCGATGTGCCCCTGCTCCTGTACCTGATCTGGTGCGGGAGGACCGGACGAAGGCTAGACGCCTCGGCGCTCGCCGGAGCGGAAGCCCGGATTGGCCCCTGGCGCGGACAGGTGATTATTCCCTTACGGGCGATCCGCCGGGCGATGCGGTCTGACCTCATGCCGGGCCAGGGGACGGAGGCGCTCCGGGAGCGGATCAAGCTCGCGGAGATCGAGGCGGAGCGCCTCGCCCTCGCGGCTCTCTTCGAGGCCGCGCCGGTCCCAGATATGCCGGTGAGTTCGGGCGGCGAGGCGCTGGCCCTCTATGCCGCCTATCTCGGCCGGACCTGGCCGGAGGCACCGCTGCGGGTTCTCGCGACGGCGCTGGAGGGCTGAGCGCCGGTCAGCCTTCTCCGCTCCGCCAACGCCGGACGCCGGGTGCATCGATGTCGAACAGGTCGAGAACCCGCCCGATCGTATGGTCCACCATTTCGGCGAGGCTCTCCGGACGCGCGTAGAAGGCCGGAACCGGAGGGGCGATGATCGCCCCCATTTCCGAGAGCGCCGTCATGGTGCGGAGGTGGCCGGTGTGGAGGGGAGTCTCCCGCACCATCAGGACGAGGCGGCGGCGCTCCTTCAGGGTCACGTCGGCGGCCCGCGTCAGCAGGCCGGATGTGACGCCGGTCGCGATCTCGGCCTGGCTCCGCATGGAGCAGGGAGCCACGACCATGCCGCGGGTCCGGAAGGAGCCGGAGGCGATTGAGGCGCCGATGTCCCCCTGGGCGTAGGTCTTGGCGGCCAGGGCGCGGACGTCGGCGACCTTGAGGTCGGTCTCATGGGCCAGCGTCACCTCGGCCGAGCGCGACATCACGAGATGGGCCGGGATCGCGAGGTCGCGCAGGATTTCCAGGAGACGGATCCCATAGATCACACCCGAAGCACCCGAGATGCCGACCACGAGGGGCAGCGGTGTCATCGTTCCTCCCGGCCGCAACGGGCGCGGCGACCTTGCCGGTGACAGTATCGGGGTGTGCTCGCCCGTGTCGAATAACGTCGGCTGATCGCTGCCATCAGTCCGGGGGGCTCAACCGGTGATGATATGGGCCTGGAGTGCGGCCGCCGCCGCGTTCAACTCCTCCTCAAGGATACCGATGAGGAGCTGCGCCGCGTAACTGAGCGGTTTCTGCGGATGGTGGATGATCACCAATTCGCGGGCGATGCGCGGCGCGACGATGCGGTAGGCCTTGAGGGACCCGTCGGCGAGCTGTCGGCTGACGGCGATGCTCGGCAGCACAGTGAAACGCGTCGAGCGCGCCACAAAGTCCGCGATCGCGGGGGGCAGGTCGAGTTCGAGCTTCGGGCACAGGGTCACGTCCGCGGCGGCGACACGGCGGTCGAGTTCGACGCGCAGGCCGTGTCGGGTCGAAGGCAGGATCAGGTTAAGGGCGGCGAGGTCCGCCATCCGGATGGGCAGGGGCACCGGCAACGGTGTGTCGCGCCCGCCGACCACGACCATTTCCTCGTCGAGGAGGGGGGCCATGACGAGGCCGAGGCGTCGGGCCGGCCGGTTGATCACAGCGAGGTCAAGGGCGCCGGTGCCGACGCCCTCGATGAAGGTGCTGCTGTAGCCATCGGCCAGCGATAGCTCGACCTCTGGGTAGGCCGCCGCGAAGCGAGCGAGGACGCTGGGGATCACGCTCATCGACAGGGACGACAGGATGCCCGCCGTGACGCGGCCCGACACTGTTTGGGACAGGCGCGCCATGGCCGCCCGGGCGTCGGCGACATCCCGCTGGATCGGGTGGACCAGCCGGTGCAGCGTCCGGCCGGCGGCTGTCGGCACCATGGCCTTCGGCTGGCGGTCGAACAGGCGCTGGCCGAGTTCCCGTTCCAGCTTGGCGATCTGCATGCTGAGCGCGGGCTGGACGACGTTCATCCGCTGCGCGGCGCGGGTGACGCTGCCCTCCTCGAACAGGGCGACGAAGTAGGAGATCTGACGGAGATCCATACACGGGACCCAGGCGACACGAGCAACGCGCCAGAGGACCATGTGCGGGCCGGTCGGCGCAATTCAAACCGGCTGATGGGCGGCATCACCAATCGTTATTTTTCCCGCCTGCGAGAAGAGCTTAACGCTTACTCCCATGGCAAGCTTGGTTGAGAAGACCCCGCCGTGAGGACAGCATGAACGCGCCCACTCCCGTTCGTTCCCTCCGCGACTGGCTCGATCGGCTGTCCGGGGATGGGCGCCTCGCCATCGCGCGGCCGGGAATCGGCTTGCGCCACGAGGCAGCGGCGGTGGCGAGCCGCCTCGACGGCCGGCAGGCCAGCCTATTTCCGCAGCCCGGGGGGCATCCGGGCACCATCGTCTCCGGGCTCGTGTCGAGCCGGGCCTGGATGGCGGAAGCCCTCGGCACCACGCAGGATCACCTCGTCGCCCATTTCCAGCAGGCCGCCGCCCAGCCGCTCCCCTGGCACGAACACAACTCCGCCCCCGCGCAGGAGGTCGTCCACCGGGAGGGACTCGACATCCTGAAGATCCTGCCGGTGCCGACTCTGAACGAGCACGACAGCGGGCCCTACATCTCGGCGGGCCTGATGATCTCCCGGGACCCAGAGACCGGCCTGCAGAACGTCGCCATCCTGCGCTGCCAAATCAGCGGTCCGGACAGGATCGGCGTGCTGGTCCTGCCCCGGCATACCGACAATTTCTACCGCAAGGCCGAGGCCCAGGGCCGGGGCCTCGAAGTCGCCCTCGTGGTCGGCGTCGATCCCGCCTGCCTCCTCGCCTCCCAGGCCATCGTGCCCCTTGGCCACGACGAGTTGGAGATCGCCGGGGCGCTCACCGGCCAACCCCTCGACGTGGTCAAGTGCCTGACGAACGGCGTGCGCGTTCCGGCGAACGCAGAGATTGTGATCGAGGGCCGCCTCCTGCCCGAAATCCGCGAGCCGGAAGGGCCGTTCGGAGAATTCCCGCAATATTACGGGGAGCGGGCCAAGCGGCACGTCATGCAGGTCGATGCGGTGACGCACCGGCGCGATCCGATCTTTCATATGATCGTCGGCGGCGGCCTTGAGCATCTGCTGCTGGGGGCGATCCCCCGGGAGGCCACGATCCTCGCAACGCTGCAGCGCAGCTTCCCCGGTGTCGAGGACGTGCATCTGTCCCTGGGGGGAGTTGGCCGTTACCACCTCTACGTCCGCCTGCGGAAGACACAGGAGGGTGAGGCCAAGAACGTGCTGCTCGGGGCCTTCGCGGCCCACTACGACATCAAGCACGCAGTCGTGGTCGATACGGATGTCGACATCCACGTCCCGCAAGAAGTCGAATGGGCGGTCTCGACGCGGTTCCAGGCGGACCGAGACCTCGTCGTCATCCCTCACGCCCAAGGCTCGAAGCTCGATCCATCAGGCCGCGAGGGGGTCGGCGCGAAGATGGGTCTCGACGCGACCGTTCCGCTGGACGCGCCCCCCATGAAATTCAAGCGCATCCGTGTTCCCGGCGAGGCCGAGGTCGATCTCGACGCGGTGCTCGCGTCCGGCGCCGACTGGCGCGCGGCGATCGGCTGATCCCATGAACGCCTTGCCCGAAACGGTCGACGTGTTGATCGTCGGCGGGGGCTCTGCCGGCTGCGTGATGGCCCACCGGCTCTCCGCCGACCCGCGGCGCCGGGTGCTCCTCGTCGAAGCCGGCATCGATACACCGCCGGGCCGGGTGCCGGCGGAGATTCTCGACAGCTATCCGATGCCGCTGTTCCATGGCGACACCTACATCTGGCCGGGGCTCGACGCGGCGGTCACCCGCGACTCCCGCGGTCGCATGCGGCGGCGGGCCTACGAGCAGGGCCGGGTGATGGGCGGCTCGTCCAGCATCAACGTCCAGGCGGCCAACCGCGGGCTGCCCCGCGATTACGAGGCCTGGGCCGCGCTCGGCGCCGAGGGCTGGGCCTGGGACGACGTACTGCCGTATTTCCGCAGGCTCGAGACCGACCTCGATTGCGGCGGTCCGCTGCACGGCCATGATGGGCCGCTCCCGATCCGGCGCATCCTGGAGCCCGCATGGCCTCCCTTCGCCCATGCGGTCGCCCGCGCCTTCGATGCGACGGGGCTGCCCCGGCGCGTCGATCAGAACGGCGAGTTCGAGGACGGGATCTTCCCGCCGGCCTTCTCCAACCGGGACGACGCGCGGGTCTCGGCCGCCGCCGCGTATTTGGACGTGGGTACGCGGGCCCGGCCGAATCTCACCATCGCCGCCGGCCTCGAGGTCCGTTCGCTGGTGATGGACGGGCGCCGCGCGACCGGGGCCGTGCTGCGGCGGGGCGACGGATCCGAGCAACAAGTGAGCGCCGCCTCCGTAGTCCTGTGCGCCGGCGCTCTTCAATCGCCGGTGCTCCTCCTGCGTGCCGGGATCGGCCCGGGCGATGCGCTCTCCGCCTGCGGGATACCCGTCCGGCTGGATCGTTCGGGCGTCGGCGAGAACCTGCGGGACCATCCCGCTTTGACGATGGCCCAGGTCCTTCCCCGCCCGCTCCGGCTGCCCGAGACCTTCCGGCGCGCGAGCTTGCTGGCCCTGCGCTATTCGTCCGGCCATCCCGAAGGCTGCGCCTCCGATATGTATCTCACTGCCTCCGCCCGTGCCGGCTGGCACGCCCTCGGCGGACGCCTTGCGCTCTACTTCCTCTGGGTGAACCAACCGCACTCGGTCGGGCGCCTGCGCCTCGATCCGGCGAACCCGTCCGGCCCGCCCGACATCGATCTCGGCCTGCTCTCGGATCGCCGCGATCTCGAACGCCTCGCCTCGGGGATTCGGCTGCTCAGCGACCTCGTGGTCTCGCCCACGCTGAACCCCCGCTCCGACGACCTCTTCCCCGCGAACTATTCGCCGCTGATCCGCCGGTTGAGCGCCGTCTCCCCTCGCAACCGGCGGCTCACCGGCCTCCTCGCCCCCGTGTTCGATGCACCGGCCATGCTGCGCGCCCCGCTGCTGCGCGCCGTCCTAGGCGGCCACGCTTGGGAGACAGTGCTTCAGGACGATGGCGCTCTCGACGACTTTGTCCGGGACAACGTCTTCGGGGTCTGGCATGCGAGCGGTACGTGCCGCATGGGCCGGGCCGACGATCCCGGCGCGGTGGTCAATCCGGGGGGACGCGTCATCGGAACCGACAACCTGTCCGTCGCCGACGCATCGGTGATGCCCCGCCTTCCTAGCGCAAACACGAACGTCCCGACCTTGATGATTGCGGAAAAGATCGCGGAGAGGATGATGGTGGAGATGGGATGATCCCTCTCGACACATTCGGCGCCTTTGCGGTGGCCGACCTACGGCTGGAATACCGTTTCGTCGGTCCGCAGCCGGACTTGGCGCCGACGCTGGTGTTGCTTCATGAGGGTCTCGGTTCTGCCACGCAGTGGGGCCCGCTGCCGGAAATTCTGGTCGAGAAGACCGGATGCGGTGTCCTGGCTTTCTCGCGCCAGGGTTATGGGGCCTCGAGTCCGGTGCCTCTGCCCCGCCGGACCGACTTTCTCGAACATGAAGCCTGCACCATACTTCCCCAGGTCCTCGACCTCGCGGGACTGCGAAGCGGCCTGCTGATCGGCCATTCCGATGGCGCCTCGATCGCGGCCCTCGCGTTGGCGGAGGGCGACACCCGCGTGCGGGGCGGCATCCTCATCGCGCCCCATTTTTTCGTCGAGGAGGCGACGCTGGCCGGGGCCCGACGGGCCCGGGACGCCTACGACAATGGCGATCTGAAGGTCCGTCTCGGCCGTCGGCATACCGATGTCGAGGGAGCCTTTCGCGGCTGGAACGACGCCTGGTTGGATCCGGCTCGGCGCGGATGGACAATCGAGACAGCCCTCACGCGATGGACCGTCCCGGCAATCATCATCCAGGGGACGAAGGATGCTTACGGAACTAAGGCCCAGATTGGTGCCGCTCGCAGACTTTGCCCCGCCGGTCTGCTGACTGTTTATGAGATGCCGAATGTTGGGCATCACCCACATCGCGAAGCGTTGGCAGAAACTGCCGACGTCATCGCCCGCTTCGTCACACCTGTCTTGAGCAGAAATTAAGTCTCCACAAGACAATGTCTGATTGGCCTTGAAACACACAGTCGCGAGGCCGGGTGCCGGCCCCCTTTCCCGTGGGGGGGGCAGGAGGCGGTGTCAGGTTCGTTGACAGGGTTATTTGGAGTCACCTGCCTCCCAGGCCTCACCCAGATCGAGCTTTCCAAATCCGGGCGAGGACAAAGCCCAGCCGTGGTACTGGGCACGTTCGCCCACGTTGCCGCCCGACAGCTTTCAGCGAATGCGCGTCCTCGACGGTATGACCGGATTGGATCGGGTAAGACGCTGTCCGTTTTTCCAGCAAGCCCCCTCCAGAGCGGACCGGCCGCTTTCGGCCAGCTCCAGTCGCGCCGGCCGACGCCTTCGAATGACAAGGATGGGTGGTTTTCCGCCGGTCCGCTTCCGAGAGGCGTATGCATGGAAGCGGACGTCGACATAGCTGGAGTCCCAGCCGAGACGCGGAGGCACCTGCCGCGTCAAACGTCTCGTTCCCTCGGTGTGAAACTCCGGGCCAACGCTCGTGCTGCCGCACCGTGGCCCGCGTTTCAGGCGAGTACGATAGGACCACGCGCAACGTTTTGGTCAGGCTATGCTGGCAGTGTCGCCGCCTATAGAGGCCTATAAGACAAGTGACTGGACGAGAACGATGCGGATCGTGTCAGGCGGCGAAGTGGAAGCCACGACGATCCAGCTCTCAGAAATTCTAGGCGCCCTAAGCCACGCCCTTGATCTTACGGAGGGTCAGCCCGTTGGCCATTGCGTCCGCGCGACTTGGATCGGCTTCCACATCGGTCGTGAGCTAGGCCTTCCAGATCTGCAGCTCTGGGAACTCTACCATACGGTGATGTTGAAGGACCTCGGGTGCTCCAGCAATGCCGCGCGCATCTGCGAGCTCTATCTCTCTGACGACCTCAGCTTCAAGCGCGACTTCAAGACGGTGAGCGACAGCCTGCCCAAGGTGCTCGGCTTCGTCTTTTCTCACACCGGTCTCAAGGCAGGCCTCGCCGAACGCTTCCGCGCTGTGCTCAACATCCTGCAGAACGGCGGCACGATCGTCGACGACCTCATCCAGACGCGCTGCCAGCGCGGCGCGCAGATTGCCCGTCAGCTTCGCTTCCCGGCAAGCGTCTGCGAAGCCATCCACGCGCTGGACGAGCATTGGAACGGCAGTGGTCGGCCGGACCGCCTCGCCGGCCCCGCGATCCCGCTCTACGCACGCGTGGCGCTACTTGCCCAGGTCGTGGACGTGTTCCACACCGCAGCCGGTCCCGCGGCCGCGATAGCCGAGGTCCGGGCGCGCTCGGGCACATGGTTCGATCCTCAGGTCGTCGCCTGCTTCGAGAAAATCGCCTCCGAAACCGGGTTCTGGGATACCCTGGCCTCGGAAGAGGTCGAGGAAGCAGTGGTCGCGTTGGCGCCGGCCAGCCCGATCGTGGTGGACGAGGATTACCTCGACGATATCGCCCGTGCCTTCGCACAGATCATCGACGCCAAAAGTCCGTTCACTTCTGGCCACTCTGAGCGCGTCGCGGTCTACGCCGACATGATCGCGGCTGAACTCGGCTACTCGCCGGAACGACGCCGGTGGCTCAAGCGAGCTGCGCTCCTTCACGATGTCGGCAAGCTCGGGGTATCGAACGCGATCCTCGACAAGAACGGCAAGCTGGACGAGGCGGAGTGGCGCGATATGCGCAACCACGCATCTCTGTCCGAGACCATCTTGGCCCGCGTCGCGGTGTTTCATGAGATGGCCAGCATAGGTGGTGGTCATCATGAGCGGTTGGACGGCAGGGGCTATCCACGCGGGCTCGCTGGCGATGCGATCGCGCCCGAGACCCGCATTGTCTCAGTAGCCGATGTGTTCGATGCGCTGACCGCCAACCGGCCTTACCGCGCAGCTATGTCGCTTGAGAAAGCGCTCGGCATCATGCGCGCGGACCTTGGAGCGGCGTTCGATCCAGTCTGCTTCGCGGCGCTGGAGCGGGCGCTCGTCGCCATCGAGGGTGATCTCGCCCGCGCGGCTTGAATGACGCTCGGCCGACCAATTGCCTACCGGACTGGGACCATCTTGCCAGCGCCGCCGTGGGCGGCCTTGCCACGGGGTGACGCTTCTCTAGACGCCCAGATAATCATCGTCCGCACCACCCATCCGCAGACTGGCGAGCGCAAGGCCAGGAGGCAGAGCGAGGTGAGGAGGCGGGAGAACATGTTCTGAGCGTCCTAGACTTCTGTTGAGCGGCGAGCTTAGATCGCTGGTGGAGCTATCAGCGGCGCCTTGCGAAAGAGTGCACCGTCCAACAATACATGCTGATAGCAATTTCGATCGCATTTGATACAACCTGAATTGCACCTTCTAGATGTACAGATCTTCCGGTGACTCCAGCGAGACAGCGCCTCCGTCGGCTTTTTAAGACCGCCCAAATTGAGATCGATGGCGGAGTCAGGTCCGGCCTAGAAAGGCCGCTCGGGGTGGTTTTCCGCCGGTCCGCTTGCGGGCTGCAATGCATGAGAGCAGACGCCGCCGCCGCTCAGACGCACGGTCCATCTGAGCTGCCAGCCGGCCTTCTTGCTCAGGTTGACGGCGACGGCGGAGGCATCCCATCGAACGACGGGTGGCCAGTGCCAACCGTCAGATTTTCTCCACTAGGTCGCGGACTCATTAAGCTCGCAGCCAGACCCGCAGGGCTGCGAGCTTGACGCTGGCTAGGAAGTTGTCGGGATCCTTGTCGTAACGGGTGGCGACGGCCCGGAAGTGCTTGATCTTGCTGAAGAAGCGCTCGACCAAGGTACGCGTCCGGTGAAGGCCGCCCCCGGAGGCATCGCGCGCTCGGCTGAAGCCTGACCTTAATGCTGGCGTTAAGGTCGGCGGGTCAGGATGATGCGGGTCGAGGTACT